>Ga0154089_106_pt1 | contig 195525 bp, 204 predicted proteins | sample DehspFTH1_FD_150125 | JGI IMG/M metagenome (GOLD analysis project Ga0154089, IMG submission 150125) | reverse complement strand
CTAACAGCCGCGCTCCGCATCCATGCTCCGCTTGACGCTGGAACTTGTGGCACCCAGACCTAATATGGGGTAATCAGGCTTGAATGAAATTATTTGAGCCATGAATTGACTAGGTAACAAAGTTCGGGGATAAGATTCTCCCACGGTGAGATAATGACTGAGGGAGTGTGAAAAATAATGAAGGCCGAAATTATTTCCACGGGAACAGAATTACTGCTCGGAAAAACGCTGAATACGAGTGCCCATTATCTTACGGGACAGCTTTCGGATCTCGGGATAGAAGTACGCTACCATACGACGGTAGGGGACAACAAAGAACGGCTGACCGAGACACTAAAGAATGCGCTGCAGCGTTCCAGGCTTGTGCTTGTCAGCGGAGGGCTTGGACCGACGGCAGATGACCTATCCAAAGAAATTGCCGCTGAAGTCTTAGGTCTGAAAATGAGCTATGATCCGGAAAGCATGCGGTCCCTGACGCAGTTTTATAGCAATGACCGGATGCCGCCAAGTACGGAAAAACAGGCTTATTTTCCAGAAGGTTCGATTTTGCTGCCGAACGATAAAGGAACTGCGCAGGGGACGCTTATCTGCAAAAATGACCAGTTTTGCGCGATCCTTCCCGGACCGCCTCCCGAAATGGAGGTTATGTTCCAAAAGTATTTGCTGCCCAAACTGGAGCAGATTATCCTTCGAGATTCAAGACGGATGCAGGTACGTATTCTAAAAATATTTGGACTCGGGGAACCGGAACTGGAACGGGAACTAACCGTTCTGATGCAGCGTAAATCCCCGTCTCTCACTTTGCTGGACAGGCATACCTACATGGATGTCAGGCTTACGGTCCGAAGCGGGGATATCAGTCAAGCTGTCCAGCTCCTGGATCAGACAGAAGCAGAGATCCGCAGCATTCTTGGAGACAGGGTATTCGGAACCGGAACGGATACCCAGGCGGGTATTGTTGGAAAACTGCTTCTGGAAAACAACCTGACGCTGGCAACGGCCGAATCCTGCACCGGTGGTCTTCTGGGCGGAAGAATCACCGCCGAAGCCGGAAGTTCGGCGTATTATCTTGGCGGCGTTGTAAGTTATGCGAATTCAGCCAAAGAAATTTTGCTCGGGGTGAAAAGCAGCAGCCTGCTGCAGGAAGGCGCAGTCAGTGAACTTGTAGCCGGGGAAATGGCCGGAGGGGCAAGAAAGGCCCTCAGTGCAGATCTTGGGATTGCGACGACCGGAGTTGCGGGACCTGGAGGCGGAACTGCGGACAAACCCGTCGGTCTGGTCTATATCGCCCTGGCTCATCCGGAAGGTATCGAGATCACTAAAAACCAGTTTGTCGGGAGCAGGGAATCCGTCAGAAATATGATTGTAGAAACCGCCTTGAATATGCTGCGGCTGTATTTACTTAGGAAATACATGCAGTAAGTTCTTGTCAAACGAGAGATGACCAATCCTATGTAAAAATTTTACTTTTAAACGGATTGACAATAGACCGTCAGAAAAAGTATAATAGAAACCGAACATATGTTTTGTATAATTATGAGGAGGCACGAAAAGATGGCTACTCCAGATAAACTGAAAGCATTGGATATTGCACTGAGCCAAATTGAAAAGCAGTTTGGCAAGGGAGCGATTATGAAACTCGGCGAAGCTTCAGACAGAATGGCTGTTGAGACGATTTCAACAGGTTCATTGGCCCTGGATTTGGCTTTGGGCGTTGGTGGAGTTCCCAGGGGCCGGGTAATAGAGGTTTATGGACCGGAGTCTTCGGGGAAAACCACCGTAACGCTGCATATTATTGCTGAGGCACAAAAAACAGGTGGCGTTGCAGCTTTTATTGATGCGGAGCATGCCCTTGACCCGGTATATGCCCGTGCGCTGGGTGTGAATGTCGACGATCTGCTGGTTTCCCAGCCAGACACCGGTGAGCAGGCACTGGAAATCTGTGAAGCTCTTGTCCGCAGCGGCGCGGTTGATGTCGTCGTTATTGACTCGGTGGCGGCCCTTGTGCCACGGGCTGAAATCGAAGGGGAGATGGGCGATTCCCACATGGGGCTGCATGCCCGTCTGATGTCCCAGGCATTGCGCAAGCTTACCGGGGCAATCAGTAAAAGCCGTACCTGTGTCATCTTTATTAATCAGATCAGGGAGAAAGTTGGCGTAATGTTCGGCAACCCTGAGACGACGACCGGAGGACGGGCACTGAAATTTTATGCTTCAGTCCGGCTGGAAGTCAAAAAGCAGGATGTCATCAAGCAGGGGCAGGAAATCATCGGCAATCGTACCCGCGTAAAGGTCGTCAAAAACAAGGTTGCACCGCCGTTTAACTTTGCTGATTTTGACCTGGTTTATGGCGAAGGGATATCCAGGGAAGGCAGTATTGTCGATATGGGATCGGAAACAGGTATTCTTATGAAATCGGGCGCCTGGTATTCCTACAATGGCGAAAGGCTTGGACAGGGAAGAGAGAATGTCAAGGACTTTTTGCGTCAGCATCCTGATATTGCTGCAGAGATCGAGAGAAAAGTGCGTGATCTGGTTCTGGTCTCGAAAGACAGGTCCAACGGTGCTAAGGATGACAGCATGAATGATGAATAGAAATCAGGCCTCGCCGAAGAAAAGTGTGCTAGGTGCTGCGCTGGATTTCTTAAGCCGCAGGCAGCTGTCTGCCAGGCAGCTTGCCGGCAAATTGGAGGCTAAAGGTTATTCAGCAGAGGAAAATGCTGAGGCTCTTCGAAAACTAGAAGAATGGAAGTATATTGATGATCGGCAATATGCCTTGTCATATATTAAAAGTAAGGAAACAAGGTTTTCTCGGATCAGAATATGTGTTGAACTGCAAAAAGCCGGTCTGGACAATCGGGTGATCTCTCTCGTCATGGATGAATACTATCCCGAGCAGCAGGAGGTTCAAAACTGCCTGCTGCTTGGCCGTAAAATGTTTGAGCAGGAGTATAGGAAATACCAGAAAAAATCCCTAAACGATCAAAACAGAAATATCCCCCCAAAAGAGTTATATTTAAGGAAAAAGGTGGGGGACAAGCTCTTAGCGAAAGGTTATCAATTGGATATCGTCAAAAAAGTACTTGAAGAGATTATTATTTTTGATAATCTTTAAGTATTTAGTATACTTTATTATCTCACCAACTTGACATTATTTGCACATTTCATTAAACTATTATCAAATGGATCTGTTTCTAGTAAATTTTTAACCTTTCAAGGTTTTCTCTTATATTAAACTGAACATTTCAGCTGCACCGGGTATAGGTGTAGCTATATTTAAGGGAAACATAATTGAATGAGGGTTATAGATTTTACGGAACTGGTCTGACCAGTTTTTTTGTTATTTTACGAAATATTTAATACTATAATTTAAGGAGGTGAAGCTTTGGAAATATCAGGCTTAATTGCAGTTGTTATTGTACTCGCCGGATTGGCGATTGGCAGTCTGATCGGCTGGTTTATCCGCAAATCATCTGCGGAAAAAATGATTGGATCTGCTGAAATAGAAGCAAAAAGGCTTTTAAAGAATGCTGAGGCAGAGGCTGAAGCTAAAAAAAGGGAAAAAGTTGTTGCAGCTAAAGAAGAGGTTATGCAGCTTCGCAATGATATTGAAAAAGAGACCAGAGAAAGACGTAACGAAATCCAGCGTCTGGAAAGACGCAATCTCCAAAAGGAAGAAACCCTTGAAAGAAAAATTGAAGTTTTAGAGCGTAAGGAAGAAAATTTACATCACAAAGAATCAGAAGTTGAAAAACAAAAACTTGATTTAAATGATCTCCTGATTAAACAGGTAGCTGAGCTGGAAAGGCTTTCCGGTCTAACTCCTGAAGAAGCCAAACAATTGTTGTTAAAAAGTGTCGAGGAAGAAGTACGTTACGAATCGGCAATCATGATTAAGGAATATGAGACCCGGACAAAAGAAGAGGCTGAAAAACGCGCTAAAGATATTATTTCTTTGGCTATTCATCGTTGTGCTGCAGACCATGTTGCTGAAAGCACAGTTTCAGTGGTTGCTCTACCGAACGATGAAATGAAAGGCCGTATCATTGGCCGAGAGGGCCGAAACATCAGAGCTCTCGAGACTTTAACGGGTATTGATTTGATTATTGACGATACGCCTGAGGCTGTTATTTTATCAGGATTTGATCCGATTAGAAGAGAAGTCGCCAGAGTTGCTCTGGAAAAACTGATTTTGGACGGACGTATTCATCCGGCTAGAATTGAAGAAATGGTTGAAAAGGCGCAGAAGGAAGTTGACCAAAAAATCAGGGAAGAAGGAGAACAAGCTACCTTCGAAACTGGGGTTCACGGCATACATTCCGAACTGATTAAATTGCTTGGCCGACTGCGTTTCAGAACCAGTTATGGACAAAATGTTTTAAAACACGCTATTGAGGTATCTCATCTGGCTGGGCTAATGGCTTCCGAACTGGGCGTTGATGTCCAGACCGCAAAACGCGCTGGACTTCTGCATGACATTGGTAAAGCCGTTGACCATGATACCGAAGGCACGCATGTTGAGATCGGTGTTGATCTCTGCAAAAAGTACAAAGAATCATGGGATATTATTCACGCGATTGAGGCCCATCACGGTGACACTGAACCTAAAACGATTGTTGCAGTGCTTGTTGCCGCTGCAGATGCGGTATCGGCTGCCAGACCTGGCGCCAGACGCGAGACTTTGGAGTCCTACATTAAAAGGCTGCAGAAGCTTGAGGAAATTGCCGAAACCTTTGAAGGCGTTGAAAAATCCTACGCAATTCAGGCCGGCAGAGAGATTCGCATTATTGTGAATCCGGACAAGATTGATGATGCACTTGCACCAAGGTTTGCACATGATATTGCAAAGAGAATTGAAGAAGAACTGGAATACCCCGGACAGATCAAAGTTGTCGTAATGCGGGAGACCCGCGCAGTAGATTATGCGAAGTAATCTGCGATGAAACGACGTTAACACAAAGATACCTTACGGATTAAGCGTACAATGATTAGATATTGAACCATGCGTATATAGAGCAAAGCAGGTGTTAGGCCTGCTTTGTTTGTGTATCATAGAATATAAGTATTTTCTAGTATTTTCTAGTATTTTCTGAGCCATCTAAGTGCACAGGTTTACTTTATATTGGTATGTCGGGACAAAATAGGTTATAATTGCTAGGGCACTCTGGGAAGGACTTTGCGTCTCCTTGAAGAATTATTACATGTTTTGGAGAAGAATACTTAATTCACATTAGGGAAAGGATTATCAAGATGACCGCTTCAGAAGTCGTAACTGTTGAATCAAATTATCTTAATTACAGTACAGGATTACTTGTTTCTATTTTGCTGCGCTATCCGGAAGTTGTTACGATTAGCTGCAGTCAGGAGCATCAGACCATGAGACTGAAATTTCTGGTCGTCAAGGAGTGCGGTTTCGAAGCGCTTCAGATTAAACTTCGGCAGGCTCTGGAATTGTTTCATCAGATTGAAGGCCGGAAAATTCAGCTGTTTAATGTCGAAAAATTTGAGCAGGAACTGGATCTAATTATGATCAGCAGAGATTTAAGCAGCATTACCCACACCGAAATCAACCTCATTGTAGAAATCATGAAAAGCGAGCTTGGCGCTAAACTGATTGCTGATGAATGCAGCCTGCCTGAAGAAGAGGTCATACTACAGGAAGAAATTATTAATCATATGATGGCAGCTGTACGTTCTAACGGAACAGAAAAAAACATTACAGCTGTACGAGAAGACGGCAGAGTACTTGTTTTCAATGGTTGAACCAAGGGTCTAGTGCAAATAAAGGAGTACCTTATGCAGATTCTTTTTATTGGTGATATCGTCGGTAGACCGGGAAGAGAAGCGGTGGCTGCTTTTCTCCCAGAACTCCAGAAAGAGCATAAACTTGATCTGGTGATTGCCAATGCTGAAAATGCCTCGGGCGGGCGGGGGCTCACCAAAGAAGTCGCCTATGAGCTATATGATTACGGAATCCACTTTTTGACGATGGGCAACCATGTTTGGGACCAAAAGGAAATTATAAAGTTTATCGATGATGAAACCAAGCTGATCCGGCCTGCCAATTATCCGAAAGGGGTTCCGGGAAAAGGCTATGGTTTTGTTATTCGTAACGGAATAAAGACGGGAATTATCAATCTATCAGGCAGAGTCTTTCTGCCACCGTTAGAGAATCCTTTTACGATGGTGAATCAAATCATCAATATGATGGCTGTGGAGACCCCGGTGATCATTGTCGATTTTCATGCCGAGGCAACTTCGGAAAAAGTTGCGCTTGGCTGGTTTCTTAACGGCAAAGTAAGCGCAGTTCTTGGAACGCATACCCATATCCAGACTGCGGATGCCAGGATACTGGACCAGGGTACGGCCTATATTACAGACGTTGGAATGACTGGCCCGCGGGATTCAGTCCTCGGAGTCAAAAAAGAAATTATTATCAACAATTTTCTGACGCAGATGCCGGTAAGATTTGAAGTGGCCAACGGAGTGAACCAGCTGAACGCTGTGGTGCTTCAAATAGATGAAAAAAACGGCAAAACGCAGCGTATTATTCCTATACAGAAATAGACATCCTGCGCTAAATGAGGTGCAGGTTTTTTTTGGGCGAAAAATACGAAAATCAGACATTTCTAAAAAGAGGATTTTTTTACTATTACGCGAATAGTATATAGCATTAAAGTGGAAATACATGTAAAAAGGATTGATTGGGAGGTATTAGATAATGGATGTGTTAAAAGTCTCAGCAAAATCAAGTCCTAATTCAGTAGCAGGAGCGTTAGCAGGAGTACTCAGGGAAAAAGGCGGAGCTGAACTGCAGGCAATTGGCGCAGGCGCATTAAACCAGGCAGTGAAAGCAGTTGCTATCGCCAGGGGTTTTGTTGCTCCGAGTGGTCTTGACCTGGTTTGTATTCCAGCTTTCACTGATATCCAAATTGAAGGCGAAGAGAGGACCGCGATTAAACTGATTGTCGAACCCAGATAACCCAATGATTCTAAACCTGCCTGCTTGGGGGCAGGTTTTTTTAGTATATCAGAAAGTTTCGTACTTTCTAATATTCTAAGTGCAACTAAGGCAGTCATCAAAGGCTTGGCATCAGTCAGATTTTCTTAATGCGTAGCCTTCTGCCCGATTATCCTTTAGAATATAAATAAAGGAGCTAAATTTGACCATGAAGAACATATGGATTGCTGATGGGCATTGCGACAGCATTGGAGATTTTGCTGCCGGAAAAAGAAATTTAAAAGAAACAGCGAAATTTGGACACTGGGATTTGACCAGGGCAAAACAGGCCAATCTGGGCCTGCAGTTTCTGGCTGCTTATATTGAAAGTGAACACAAACCGTTTCAGGCGGCCTGGAGAGGGCTGGAATTGATCGAAGCTGCACTTAAGTTTATTGATCATAATCCCAGTGATGTATTTTTAGTAAAAACTCAAGAAGACGCAGCCCAATTAGGCCGGACCAATAAGCTAGGCCTGCTGATCAATATTGAGGGCGGAGAAATTCTTGGGGAAAACGTTTTTATGCTTGATTTGATTTTCAGGCTTGGAGTCAGAAGCATTGGCCTTACCTGGAATGAAAGGAATGCGATCGGCAACGGCGTTGGGGAAAGCGAAGGAAGTGGCGGTTTATCTAGTTTTGGCTTTCAGGTCATCGAAAGAATGAATCAGCTTGGGATGGTAATCGACGTCTCCCACCTAAATGAGGCAGGTTTTTGGGATGTTCTGAGACATTCTGAACGTCCGATCCTTGCTTCCCATTCCTGTGCCAAAGCATTATGCGGCCATCGCCGGAACTTGACTGACCACCAGCTGCGTGCGCTAGGAGACAAGAAAGGTTTGGTCGGAGTCAATTTCTGTGAAGATTTCCTGAGTGAGACCGGAAAAGCAACTATGAATGATGTTGTCCTGCACATTTGCCACATCGCAGAAGTAGCGGGAGTCGATACCGTTGGCTTCGGATCAGATTTTGACGGAATTGAGACGACACCAAAAGGTCTGGAAAATGTCGGGAAATTTCCGGATCTAGTGGAAAAATTGTCTCAGTGCGGTTTTAATCAGAACGAAATAGCCAAAATATGTTATGGGAATTATGTCAGGTTTTTGAGCGATGTCTTAATGTGAAAATTCTTAGAGGTAAACATCATGAAATACCAAACAAGATTTGAGGCCGACCTGCATTGTCATACGACTGCTTCAGACGGGATCCTTACACCGGAAGAAGTCGTTAAGTCTGCCGCAGAAGTCGGATTGAAAGCTTTGGCCATCACGGATCATGATACCATTAATGGCTGGAGGGAGGCAGGGCAGGCTGCAGCCAAGACCGGACTCTGTCTGGTTAAAGGCATCGAGATTAACACCGACTGGGTCGGCAAGGAAGTCCATATCCTCGGGTATGGGTTACAGGAGGGCAATGAGGTCCTTCATATCAGGCTACAAGAACTGCGGGAAAAAAGAGTGCAAAGAATAAGAAAGATCCTTCAGAAGCTGGAACAACTTGGAATCACCCTGACATTTGATGAAGTAAGTCAGTTTGTGAACGGAGATTCTGTCGGACGACCCCATGTGGCTCAGGCCATGATTAGGCACGGGTATGCCGCTAATCTGAAAGACGCTTTTGAGAGATTTTTAAAGATAGGAAGGCCGGCTTACATTCCCAGGTATAAGCTTGATCCTGTCAAAGCTATTACAATTATCAGAGAAGCCGGAGGCGTAGCCGTGCTCGCGCATCCGGGCAGCCAATGTACAGAACCCGAGATTGCCGCCTGGGTCGACTCAGGGCTGCAGGGAATTGAAGTCTATCATCCCGACCACGGTGCGGAGGAACGAAATTACTTTAGAGCACTGGCAGAAAGGAAGAGCCTTCTGATTACAGGCGGATCTGATTTTCATGGTCATCCGATTAAGCCTGGCATAAAATTAGGCTCTTGGGGAGTCGGTATGGAGACCATTCAACAAATTGAGCAGCTGAGGAGGAAGAAGACATGAAGCTCGCAGCAAGAATGGGAAGTCTGCAAACATCGATTTTTTCACAATTGGCTTCGTTGAAAGAAGAGCTTAAACGTGAAGGGAAAAAGCTCATTGATCTCAGTGTAGGGAGCCCTGATTTGCCTCCGTCCCTGGAGATCAGAAAAATAATCAGTGAGCAGAGCCTCGATGAAAAAGCGTATGGTTATACACTGACCAGAGGAATTCCGGAGTTTCGGGAAGCTTGCTCATTATGGTATAAAAGAAGATTTAACGTTGTTATTGATCCTGCGACGGAAGTGCTTCCGGTCATGGGTTCCCAGGATGGTCTAACGCATATTTTCTGGGCATTTATTGATAAGGGCGACGCTGCTTTTATCCCTGATCCGGGTTATCCGATTTATTCAGACGGATTGGCGCTGGTCGAAGGTGAAAAGGTTACACTGCCGTTATTGGAAACGAACGACTTTCTGCCGGACCTTAATCGAATCGCCCCCCAGACCGCTGACCGGGCCAAATTGATGATCCTCAACTATCCAAATAATCCAACTGCTGCAGTTGCATCGATGGCTTTCTTTAATGAAGTTGTTAGGTTTGCCTCCGAACATGAAATTGTGGTTTGCCATGATGCTGCGTATACGGAACTGGCTTTTGACGGCTATAGTCCGTCAAGCTTTCTGCAGGCCAAAGGAGCAAAGGAGGTAGGGGTAGAGTTTCATTCCCTTTCTAAGTCGTATAATATGGCCGGAGTGAGACTTGGCTTTGTGGTCGGCAATAAAGAAGTCATAAGAGCGCTGGAGACCATCAAATCCAATATTGACTATGGAAGTTTTCAGCCTGTATTGAAGGCCGGAGCTACTGTCTTAAGCGGTGGTGATCAAACCATCCTTGCCAATCAGCAGACGTATAAAAACAGAAGGGATATCTGGGTCGACGGATGTGCCAGAGTCGGCTGGAAGATGAACAGGTCCAAAGGATCCATGTTTGTATGGGCCCCGGTGCCTACGAAGCAAGATTCATTATCCTTTGCGCTTGAACTGGCCAGCGAGGCTGGTGTTCTTATCGTGCCGGGCATTGCCTTTGGCCGGTATGGCGAGGGATATGTCAGGGTTGGCCTGGTTCAGGATGAGACAAGGCTTCAGGAAGCGGTTCAGCGGGTTGGAACTTTTTTAGCCGGGAAGGATTAAAAACAATCTCAAGCGTATAGAATAACTATATAAGAATATAATTCTGTTCCGGGAGATGAAAGTTTGAGCACGAATGAGGAAAGCGTCCTGTTAACTCATAGAATTATGGAATTGGAAAAACAGCTTGATAATCTGCGTTTAAGCAGGAGAGTCCTTATGGACCTGCTTGAGCAGATTGAAAAGGAAAATAAGATCCTTACGCAAAAGCTTGATCAAAAAAGCAGATATCTTCAGAAATACAAAAAGATAAACCAGCATAAACCGGTTTATTCGCAGGATTTTGAATTATATGAACTTAAGGATTATTTGAAAGAATAGCAGTTTAAAGCCTTTGCTTGGGTTATTTTCGCAATGGATGGCCTTTCGTCAAAAGACGCGCTTGCATCGTACTACGCTTGACGTTGGCCATCCATTGCGGAGACATAGTCTGTAGTTTGTGAAAGTTTGTTTTAATAGTTCAAGTTACTTTGGAATTACTGTACGGGTAACTTTGAAACTAGTGCCGGTTGTCGGCTTGATGGAGGATTTCTTCCAAAGAATTTTGTGGGGTATGGTGGTTTTGGATTAAGCACTGGATTTCAGGAGAGAGTCCGGCCCGTGCGGCCAGCCGTTTCCCCCAGTCAGGATGTTGAGTGTAAATCACCACCGTCTTGCCAAAAACTGATTTGCTTTGGCCGATGATGTTTTTGGTCCGTTCAGGTAAATAATTAAAGATAACAATAAATATCCTCTGCCACAGAAGCAGATGAATCACTGATTTTCCGCAGTCATGGAGAAGCGCACCACTTAAAAGGCTATGGTAAACTTCTTTTCCATAACCATTTTCAATAAAACTGCTTCGTTCCTGAATATCCCGGGCGACATCGAGTGCATGCCTCTGTTCTGTAAGGGTCTGTTTCAGAAACAGCTGTCTTTCCCGCTCCGACAGTACGGTATTTAGCCAGGAGTATTCATTCTCATTTACAACCGGGTGCAACGCATTGAGTAATTGTTTGATCCGATAGAACATCATTCAGTTCCTTTGTATTTTTTGCTTTAATTCCATCCCTATTCTATTATACCCTTACTATTTACAATTTCCAGTGCTTTAATAAGCATTATGGTGGATCATCCTAGATAGCTTGCTTTGGAATTAAATTCTTTGTTATCATTTGTACATTAGGGTATGCTATTTTATATTACATTACACATTTTGCAGATGAAGTCACATTCGGGGGGGATACGATGCGCCATAAATTTGAAGATCAGCTTCAGGAGCTTAAGAAAAAAATAGTAGAAATGAGCGTGTTAGTTGAGAAGGCGCTGGAACAGGCCATGGAAAGCTTGAAGAACAGAGATATGGCTCTGGCGGAAAAGGTAGTCAGCGATGACGGCCTGATCAATGATTCTGAGCAGGATATCGAACTGCTCTGTACCCACCTTGTTGCAACCCAGCAGCCGTTTGCCTCGGATCTCCGCAATATTGTTGCGAGCTATAAAATCATTTCCTCTCTGGAAAGAATGGGCGATCTATCCGTCGATATTGCCAAAGTATCCTTGCGGATTGGACCCGATCCACTGATCAAGCCGTTGATTGATATGCCGAAAATGGCTGAGATTGTAATCCGAATGATGCGTACGGCCGTCCAGGCTTTTATCTATGAAGATATTGAACTTGCACGGTCATTGGCTGAGACCGACCACAAAGTGGATCATTACTATAAATTGATTTTTAACGAACTTAACGAGATGATGGCACAAGATTCGGCAATATCTGGCCAGGCTGTCTACCTGCTTCTAGCAACCCGCTATATCGAAAGAATCGGGGATTACTGTACGAATATCGGGGAAGAAGTTATTTATATGCAATTAGGCGTTAGGGAAAATTTAAACAAATAGACAGAAATATATATAAAAAATTTATATTCTATCTTGACCATCAGCTAAAGAACCCGGGTTTACCCGGGTTAATTTTTCTATAATTTTATAATTGAAAAAGATACCTTGTCATTTCCTGCCTTTATCAAGCGTAATAATAAAAAAACAGCTTGTAAAGGGAGGATTTGACTTGAATATAAAATGGAAGGAATTATGGGATGCTAATCCGGACATTTTTAGTGTATCCGGATGGGAAGAATGTCCAGAAGAGGTCAGGAAAGGTTGGCATCTGCCTTCCCAGTTTGATTATTTCAGTGCCGGGGATATCAGTTTCAGAGTCGGGATCATCGCTGCGCAGGGAGTTTACCGGGAGGAAGACTTCCTTCTAGGAGGGATTTTGTGGGGAGGGCATCTGGGAAATGGTAGCAGGACTTTGATCTATTATGTGGCAAAAGAATTTTCTCCTGTATTTTTAGGTGCAGTTTCTCAAATAGGAGGCATGCTGTTTGCCAGGACGGTTTTTTGGCGGGAAAAATTAACCCCAAATCTGTATGTCCTGGCAGAAAAAGATTACGATAAAGGCTTTCTCCGGCTGGATATAGGAGAACTGCGCCCCGGTTTGGAACACTGGCAAAGAGAATTAAATCCGGTGGCCTGGAATCATCTGACGGTGATCAACCGCTATTTTGAAAGCCTGGCCAAGAGAAGAGTCCGGGCAGTATCCGAAAAGAATAAAATCACGTATTGTTGGGGAAATATTCAAATTGCCGAGTTTAAAAAGAAAGGGAATAAGTTCGAACTGACGACCAAAGTAAAATGGACCAGGAATAAAAATATTGCTTCCAAATTTCTAAAGTTGGGGTGGGTTGATTTCTCCGGAAATCTTAATGATGAATTCTGTAGAGCCATTAACGGGATACTGGAGCTGTTAGAGAATATGGAGATGAATGGCAGCCTTGATTCCAGGGAATTATTAGATCTTAAGATGATCTATGACAGGGAGTTTATCCCCCAATATTTTGGAAAGTACCTGGAGGTTCCCTGGTATCCAAGAGACTTCAGTGATTTAATTGAAAGTCGGCAATTGTATTTTTTCCAGCGGGATCAATCTATCAGGATTATTAAACCTATTCTCGAGAAACCATCGCTAAAAATTGTACAAACGCTGCTAGTATTTTCAGCTTTTGAAAACTATGCGAAGCATCATCAAGGGTTTCCAGGATATTCGCAACTGGAGTGGAACCGCAAAATATTCCTTTTTTGCGAAGCCGATTACATGGAAGAATTGCGTCTGTGCCAATCATGGCTGAAGCAGCCCGACAAATATCCATTGATGATCATGCCCAAAGAATGGCGGACGGAAGGTTTTAAAGGAGTAAAAGATAACTTCATTGCATTCGGGATCGATGCATAGTAAGATTGTGGTAAAGAGACTGATCATTCTAACATTTGTCGGGAAACACGGACGGATAAAGGAGAAAAGATGGTAACCTATAGACACGCAAAGCTAAGCGATGTGGAAGACATTATTAACCTGATCAATTACTATGCTGAACAGGGACTCATGCTGCCCAGAACTCGAAGTGCACTGTATGAGGGAATCAGGGAGGTCATTGTAGCGGTGGAGGATGACCGGATTGTCGGAACCGGCGCTTTACATATTACCTGGGACGATCTCGCTGAGATCAGGGCACTGGCGGTTGAGGAAAGCTATAGAGGGAAGGGGTTAGGCCGCAAGATTGTTGAGCTCCTTTTGGAAGAAGCCAAGGAGCTCCATTGCCCAAAGGTATTTACCCTGACGTATCAAGTAGATTTCTTCAAACATATGGGATTTGAAATCACCGAAAAGGATTCAATGCCCCATAAGGTCTGGAAAGAATGCATCAATTGTGTTAAGTTTCCTAATTGTGATGAAAATGCCCTGATTCTTTACTTAAAATAGGGGGTTCAATGACTGTAAAAAGTGTAAAAATTTATACGGACGGAGCCTGTTCAGGTAATCCCGGACCGGGAGGCTGGGCGGCAGTCCTAAAATATGGCGAATATGAAAGAGAGATTAGTGGCTTTGAAGCAAATACAACCAATCAACGTATGGAACTGACTGCGGCACTCCGAGGACTGGCTGCCCTGAAAGAACCTTGCAGTGTCCAAGTCCACAGTGACAGCGCTTATTTAATTAATGCGTTCGAACAAAAATGGCTTTCCCGCTGGCAAAAGAATGGCTGGCAGAGTTCTCAAAAAAAACCGGTTGAGAATCGTGATCTCTGGGTATCACTTCTAGAACTCACGGCAAAGCATGAAGTTGTCTGGGTCAAGGTCAAAGGCCATTCTGGACATCCTGAGAACGAACGATGTGACGAACTTGCCCGCAAAGCAATTGCCCAGGCATTAGCCTGATTAAGTTTTCAAGATTGGTTCTTCCCTAATAAATCCATGCTATTCGCTGTATTTAGTCTTGTTTTTGCAAATAATTTCGTTATAATAATCATAAGGTGAGTTAATAACGAACGGTACATAGATCACTATAATAAATAAACAAAAAAATTAAAGGAAAAGGAATAACCATGTATTCCTTTAATTTTTTGAGTTTTCGTTCAGTATATACAAGCCCTAGTACCCTATTAATTCTAAATCTTATATATCCTGGCGGCATATTTTTTTGCAATACGGCGCTGTCATCAATCACCATACTTCAGTATGCCTCAATCTTTCTCCTTGGCTTACAAAAAATCTGCTCGCCATTTTATTACAATTTTAGGTTAACAAGGTATCAGATCAAAACGACGATATGGAAGGGATTACGGATGGCAAAATTTCTAGAGTATCAAGGTAAGGAATGGCTTGCCAAAGCGGGAATACCCGTACCGAAGGGCAGGCCGGCATCTTCTCCGGAAGAAGCACAGCAAGCGGCAGAATGGATTGGTAAGTCCGTTGCTGTCAAAGGTCAGGTTCAGGCAGGAGGAAGAGGAAAAGCTGGGATTGTGAAATTGGTTAAAACCCCGTCCGAAGCTTCGGCAGCAGCAGCTGAAATACTGTCCAAGATAGTAAAAGGACTCCCCGTCAGACAGGTTTTGATTGAGGAAAAACTGGCGATCAAAAAAGAATATTATTGTTCATTTGTCATTAACAATGCGAGAGACGCCCGCTGCCCGATGCTGATGTTCAGCTCAGAAGGCGGCATGGATATTGAGAGTGTTCCCGAAGAACTGATTTTTAAGATGAATATCGACCCCATTTTTGGTCTGCAGATTTATGATGCGATTGACTTCTGTGCCTCTGCCGGCATTCCTAATAAAGACTTGAGCAAGTTTGCTTCTTTTCTGACCAAACTGGCTCAAGTGTACAAAAAGTATGACTGCCAGACCCTGGAGATCAATCCTTTTGTCATGACGGAGGATGGAAACCTGATCTGTGCGGACTGTAAAATGGAAATTGACAATAGCTCGGTGAGCCGTCATCCGGAGTTCGACATTAAAATTGCCCGCGATTTGCCGGGTGAAGTCACCGAACTTGATATGATCGGCTGGAGCATTGAAGAAACAGATGCCCGCGGTACGGGCTTCCTGATGAATATGGGATACGATGAAGTAAGTCCCGGCTATATCGGTTATCACCCAATTGGCGGTGGTTCGGCGATGATGGGACTCGATGCGCTGAATCAGGTAGGGCTTAAGCCTGCCAACTATGCCGACACAAGCGGCAATCCTGTCGGATCCAAAATATATCGTGTTGCCAAGTGTGTATTATCGCAGCCCAATATTGATGGTTATCTTCTTGGCGGTTTTATGATGGCGAATCAGGAGCAATGGCACCATGCTAATGCGATTGTCAAAGTACTATGGGAAGAGCTTCCCAAGAAGCCCGGCCTGCCTTGCATTCTATTACTCTGCGGCAATCGCGAGGATGAATCCATGGAGATTCTGCGCAAGGGCCTGGCAGAGCTGATGACTCCGGACGGGATTGGCAAAAGAATTGAAATATACGGAAAAGAGCATGTCACAGATACTAAATTTATTGGTCAAAGACTTCTGGCTCTGGCCAAAGAATACAGAGCAGAAAAAGATGCTCAAAGAAAGTAGGGAAATGCCATGCTGGAAATCAAAGAAAAAAGTATTACCATAAGCATCGATACCAGCAAGTGTGACACATGTGAAACCAAAGCGTGTGCAGCAGCTTGTAAAAAATATGCCAGGGGACTGCTCCAAATTGCCGACGGAAAACCATCCGTCGAGCATCTGGGTGCGGAGGAAGTTCTCCGGCTTGGAACAGAATGTCTGGCTTGTGAGATCGCTTGCAAGTTTGAAGGGAATAAGGCTTTGACCATCGATGTTCCGATTACGGGCCTTGATGCCTATCAGGCCAAACGTGGTTTACAATAGTTTATTTCAAAACTAAAATGAGGGATAAGAATGGGCATTTTAATCAGTAACCAGTCTAAAGTCATTATCCAGGGAATTACCGGCCGTGAAGGGTCTGTAAGAACCAAATACATGAAACAATATGGTACCAAAGTCATCGGCGGAACCAGCCCCGGAAAAAAAGGGGACGAGGTTCATGATATCCCCGTCTATAATACGGTTAAGGAAATTGCCAGAGAACAAGGTGAAATTGACTTTAGCGTCATCTTTGTGCCGGGCAGCGTTCTAAAAACCGCTGTTTTTGAAGCTGCCGACGCGGGCGTCAAAAATATCATTCCGTGCGTTGAAGGAACACCTATCCATGATATTATGGAAATGGTCGCTTATTGCAAGCTGAGAGGAACCCGCTTAATCGGCCCAGGATCCATTGGCATTCTGACACCGGGAGAAGCAGTTGTCGGCTGGCTTGGCGGCAATGTCGAGTGGGCTAACAAGTTCTTCAAGAAAGGTAATATTGGTGTCTTTTCGCGCAGTGGCGGACAATCAGGGACCATCCCCTGGGTACTAAGAGAAGGTGGTTTCGGCGTAAGTACAGTCGTTCATACCGGAACCGAGCCTGTACTTGGAACATCTATGGCTGATTTGCTGCCTTTATTCGAAGCAGATCCTGAAACAAAAGGTGTAGCCGTCTATGCCGAGATCGGCAGCTCTCAGGAAGAGGAATGTGCCGATGTGATTGCGGAAGGCAAATTCACAAAACCTTTTGTGATCTACGTGGCTGGAGCGTGGGCTCCCGAAGGCCAGCGTTTTTCCCATGCTTCTAATATTGTTGAACGCGGACGTGGGTCCGCGAAGAGCAAAATTGAAGCTGTTCTTAAAGCGGGCGGTTTTGTCGCTGAAACTCCAATAGATATCCCAATTATTTTGAAGGAGAAAATAAAGGAATAATTATTAATTCCAGTAAAAATAGGAGGCATCTTAAAATGGCTGTTATGAGATCGATTCTCTACGTACCGGGAAATAACCCGAAGATGGTTGAGAAAGCGCCAAGCTTTCCTGCTGATATCATCACACTGGATCTGGAGGATTCCGTACCACCGGCGGAGAAGGAAAATGCACGCAAAATTATTGCCGAGAATTTGAAATATGCCGGGTCCAATGGTTCCCAGGTTTATGTCAGAATTAACAACTGGGAAACAGAATTAACCAACGATGACCTAGAGGCTGTCGTTTGGGAAGGCCTTCATGGCGTAACGCTTGCTAAGACCGGACATCCTGATGATGTTAAACGTCTGGATTGGAAACTCGAAGAGTTGGAGCGCCGCAGGGGTCTGGAAGTGGGTTCCATCAAAATTTCTATGCTGCTTGAAACAGCAAAAGGAATTATGAATGCGTATGAGTGCTGCATGGCCAGCAAACGTAACGTGAATGCTATTTTTGGTGCAGTAGATTATTGCCGCGACATGCGGATCAAACTGACCTCCGAAGCGAATGAGCAGCTGTGGGGACGCGCCAAAGTCGGTGTTGCCTGTCGTGCAGCCGGTATTGTAGCAATTGACGCACCATTCGTTGCTTACCAGGATATCCCCGCTTTTGAAAAGAACGTTGCCGACGGCAAGCAGATGGGTTATGAAGGTCGTATGATTATTCATCCGGGTCAGGTTGAACCATCCAACCGTCTGTATGCTCCGGATCCGGCCGATGTCGAATGGGCTAACGGCGTTGTCAAAGTATTCGAAGAAGAGGGTATTGCCAAAGGAAAAGCAGCCGTATCCTACAACGGAAAAATGGTGGATACTCCCGTATACCTGAATGCCAAAGATATTCTGGCTGCTCAAGCTGAGATTGAAGCGAAAGAAGCTTGAGCTAAGGTTGCTCTAAAGTTTTATATGACTCGAGTGACACAATGTCTGGCTACCCTGTAGGGGCGGCCAGACATTGTGATATCCGCTATTTAATCCACTCAAATCAATATAACGTATTGATCCCAACATCAGAGGATAATTTCACCGATTCTGATACTTACTTTCAAAAACAAAATGGTTGATTTTTTGTTTTCATTCATGAGATAATTTAACGAAACGCTTTTATAATTTGTTTACATAAGCAATGTGTCAAATAACGACAATGTATTACTTAAAAAAGCATACTGAATAAAAAAGACTTAAGCCAAAAATAAAACGAAAAAAATCACAAAGTGAGAGGAAGATGTGAATGTCCCGGATTAAAAACCTGCGTGAAGAGGCTTTGGCGTTTCACGCCGTAAGGCCTGGTAAACTTGAAGTAAAAGTAACGGTTCCTGCCAATGACAGGGACGATTTGACGCTCGCCTATTCCCCCGGAGTGGCTGATCCTGTGAAAGAAATTGCAAAAGATTTAGCGAATCTCGATGTTTACACCAACCATGCCAACTATGTCTGTATCGTTTCCGATGGAACAGCCATTCTCGGACTTGGCAACCTTGGCGCAGCAGCAGCAATGCCTGTCATGGAAGGGAAAGCGCTTCTCTTTAAGGCATTTGCCGATGTTGATGCATTTCCTATTTGCGTGAATACGAATGATATTGATAAAATCGTCGAGCTTGTCGAGTTGATGGCACCGACCTTTGGCGGTGTGAACCTTGAGGACATCAAAGCTCCTGAGTGTTTTGAAATTGAAGGAAAGTTAAAAGCCCGCAATATTTTTAAAGGACCGATCTTCCATGATGATCAGCATGGAACGGCTGTCGTTACCTTGGCGGGCCTTTTTAATGCGCTGAAAGTTGTTGGCAAGCGTATAGATGAAATCAAAGTCGTAACGAACGGCGCCGGAGCCGCCGGGATTGCAATCATCAAGCTGATGATGAGTATGGGACTGAAGAATGTCATCATGTGCGATACCAAAGGTGCGATCTATAAAGGACGCCCTGAAGGTATGAATAAATATAAGGACGAAATCGCTGAAAAGACAAATTATGAAATGTGTACAGGCAGCCTCAGAGATGCGATCAAAGGAGCCGACGTTTTTATCGGCGTATCAGCTCCAGATTCTATTGACGAAGAGATGATTAAATCCATGGCCAAAGATCCGATCGTCTTTGCTCAGGCCAATCCGATTCCAGAAATCTGGCCGATTGAAAGAGCCATCAATGCCGGCGCTGCTGTCATCTCGACCGGACGTTCCGACGTTATCAATCAGATCAACAACGTTCTGGCTTTCCCGGGCATGTTTCGCGGTGCGATTGATGTCCGTGCAACCGATATCAACGATGCAATGAAAATTGCTGCCGCCCAGGCGATTGCCAACTGCGTTAAACCGGAAGAATTGTGTGCCGACTACATCATCCCAAGTGCCTTCAATCCCGAAGTTGCCGCTGCTGTTGCTGCTGCAACCGCCAAAGCTGCAATGGAATCCGGTATTGCCAGGAATCCGATTGATCCTGCCTTAGTGGCAGAAAATCTGAAGAAGAGACTGGCGAACCAATATAAGTAGGATTTGCGAATAAAAGTACTAAAGTATCAATAAGAAATCAAAAAAGCTTCAGATAATAAAGCCGCCGACAGATTTTGTCGGCAGCTTTAATTTTAATCAATAAATACAATGTAATTTACCTAATATATTCAAATAATTTATCTGAAATATTCAACATTGTAATCAATGAAATATGTCGAATTTTTTATATTAATAGAATATAATGAAAAAAATAGGTAGCTATCGGCATGTGGAGAAATCAGGAATTCATGGTGAGGAAGTTAAAAGACCGGCGCATTATATTTTTGCATGTCGCTTAGACATGTAAGGAAGAGAGATATTTCATGAATGATAACTTCTATAAGCAAATAGTCCAAGAATCCCCAATAGGGTATGCTTATCACAGAATCATATGTAAGGATGACGGGATCCCTTGCGATTATGAATTTATAGAAGTAAATTCTGCATTTGAAACCTTCACGGGATTAAAGGGCTCAGAGATAATCGGTAAAAAGATTACCGATATTTTAAAAGATATTCGTGACAATGCATTTGACTGGATAACATACTATGGCGAAATAGCGATCAATGGCGGGAAAAAGGAATTTGAACAGTTCTCAGAATCGTTAAACAGATGGTATAGAGTCAATGTGTATTCTCCTGAGAAGTATTATTTCATTACGCTTTTTATCGATATATCTGCACAGCAGCAGCAGCTCATGGATATTATCGAATTTCTTCCGGACGCCACTCTTGCTGTAAATAAGGATAAGCAAATCATCATCTGGAACAAAGCGATTGAGAAAATGACAGGTATCCCTGCATCAGAGATGGTTGGCAAAGGTGACTACGCCTATTCTATTCCATTTTATGGCCAGGCTAGGCCGCAGCTAATGGATTTGGTCTTTACGGATAGTGAAGAAATTAAGACCCAATATTTCAACCTTACCCCTCAAGAAAATAATTATATGGCGGAAGCGTTTTGTCCTGCCCTTTACAATAAGGGATCTTGGGTTTCTATCAAGGTATCTCCTCTGCACGATCTGTCGGGTAACATTATTGGTGCGATTGAGAGTATTCGCGACATTAACGAGAATAAGCAGGCAGAGGCTACGATGAAATTTAAGACGGCTTTTCTTGAGGCACAGACAAACGCATCCCTGGACGGAATATTGGTTGTTGATGAAAATCATACAAGAATGCTTACTAATCACCGAATGTTTGAGCTGTTCAATGTCCCCCAATATATTATTGATGACGAAGATGATACTTTACTGCTTAAGCATGTTGTTAGCTTGACCAGGGATCCTGAACGATTTTTAGAAAAAGTGACATATCTTTATGATCACGTCAACGAGACTAGCCGTGACGAGATTGAATTAAAAAGCGGGATGATTCTGGACAGACATTCTGCGCCTGTGATGGACAAGGAAGGGAAATACTATGGGAGGATATGGACTTTTCGCGATATCACCGACCGCAGAAGGCTTGAAACAGCTCTTGCAAAGGAAAAAAATCTTTTAGAAACAACGCTGATTTCTGTGGGAGACGGAGTCATTTCCACGGATGATAAAGGTAATATTGTATTTATTAATAGGGTTGCGGAATTCTTAACAGGATGGACGCAAGATGAGGCAAGAGGAGAACCATATGAAGAAGTATTTAATATTATTAATGAGATTACCAGAAGTAAGTGCAAAAACATAATTAAAAAAGTACTTGAAAGCGGAAAGACCATCGAATCGGCTAACCATACCATATTGATTTCAAAAGACGGTACTGAGCGGTTTATTGAAGACAGTGCCGCACCTATTGTGCAAGAAAACGGAGAAATCATAGGTGTGGTCTTAGTATTCAGAGATTTTTCCGAGAAAAAACAAAAAATGGAAGAAATTAAATACTTGAGTTATCATGATCAACTTACCGGACTGTATAACCGAAGATTTTACGAAGAAGAATTAAAGAGACTCGATACAGAAAGAAATCTTCCGCTAACCATTGTGATGGGTGATGTCAACGGATTAAAACTTATTAATGATTCCTTTGGGCATGCCATGGGCGATAAGCTTTTAAAAAAAGTGGCTAAAGTACTGAGGAAGGGATGCCGTGCTGACGAGATCGTTGCCAGGCTAGGCGGGGACGAATTTATTATTCTATTGCCGAAAACGGATGCGATTGAAACGGAGAAAATACTCACCCGGATCAGGGACCTTTCCTCAGGAGAAAAAGCTGGATCTATTGATATTTCGATTTCCTTTGGGTATAAAACAAAGATAAGTAAGGAAGAAGATATCCAGGAGATACTAAAAAATACGGAAGATCAGATGTATAGGCACAAACTCTCCGACAGCATGAGCACGAGGAGTAAAACAATAGACCTGATTATGAATACGCTATATGAAAAAAGCAGTAGGGAAATGTTACATTCGAAAAGGGTTGGAGAAATCTGTGCGGCGATTGCAACAAAGATGCATTTTGATAAAAATGATATCAGCCAGGTTAGAATAGCCGGATTGATGCATGATATAGGGAAAATAGGAATTGACGAAAAAATCCTGAATAAGCCTCGGCAATTAAATCAGGATGAATGGAATGAAATCATGAGACACTCTGAAATAGGCTACCGGATATTAAGCTCAGTCAATGAATTTTCGGAGATAGCCAATTTTGTTCTCGAGCATCATGAAAGGTGGGGAGGACAAGGATACCCCAGGGGCATTAAAGGGGAAGAGATTTCATTACAAGCAAGGATTATAGCCATTGCTGACGCGTATGATGCGATGACAGTTGAAAGATCATATAGAAAAGCATTAAGTAATGAAGAAGCGATCAATGAAATATTACAATGTTCCGGCACACAGTTTGATCCGCAGATTGTCAGCGTATTCATTGAAAAGGTCATAGGCAAGAACTTAATCTGAAGTCCCGGAAACTCGAAATTTTATGAGGAGGTCATAGTAGTAACAAGGCCCTTTCCGTTTCGACAAACTTAGAAACAATATGAAACTATTTGACCAAGGAATTCAAAGCAAAACAGAGAATATCTCTAACGTTAGCGTAAAGCCTTTTTCTGAATGACTTATGACAATGCGTTGTCACGGTTGGCGACCAGATCGCCTGGAACAGAAAAAAGGCCCAAGTCAGGACAGGAAGATTGAAAGGAGGTATGTCAGGCGGTCAGGAAGTACTTAAGCGGCTGGGAGTAATTAATAGCAGTAAACGAGCAATTTCTTGCAGGAGGGGTATTTGGCTGAATACCGCTGGTCCTAAGAACCTGAACGTCGGGCAGTCAATCTTCAGAATTGGTTTGGTTAGGAAAGATTCAAAATTAAAAAGGTCTGCCTGAGGTTAATCCGGTCGGAAATGGCAGACTCAACAAAAGGAGCCCTAAAATGGCTCCTCTTTTTGACGGAAAAACGTTTCAATTTAATTCTTGGATCGAAGCCTCATCTCTGTCCAGTTTTTTGATACAGGCGCTGAAGCGTTCTCTTAGTGAGTGGTCTGTTACGGCTTCCCGCATCTGGCGCAGTAAATCGATGGTCCGCCTTAAGACCGCGATAATATCTCCTTCATCCAGGGTGCAGAGTTGCTGAAGCTCGATTAATGCAGCACCTTTGCTCCAATGATACGCAAGGACGGCCGCTCTGGATTCAAAGCGCACAGCGTCAGGCCCGCAGATGCTCTGAATATAATTCATCATTTCCCTGACAGGCTTAAAATCAATCTGGTCAAACTTCTGGAAATACTCATTACGTTTGCTTTCGTAATCAATACAGGAAATCAGCGCGGTCAGCTGCTCATCATCCAGCTGTTCGATGATCCCTGAGTAAATCAATTCGGTTACCAGGATTTCCTGTACATAAATATATCTGGCGAGCTCCCCCCGCGGCAAAAGCATGTCATTTTCAATATAACCCATTTGCTGCAGCAGGGCTTTTTTTCTTTCGAATTCGGAATTAAAGGTGTTGTAATCCGGCATTGAGAACAATTGATTTTTGAGATTTGTAATTTCTTTTTCAAGGTTCATCCACTTTCCGGCGAAGGATTTACAGCTATCGTTTTGTTTTCTGGTACATTTCTGGGGAGCATTCTTAAGGATCTTCTCCCATTTCATAATTTTTCGGTGCATCTGACGACCGAAAATCTTATTGCGGCGTCGCGAGTCCAATTTGTCAAAGGCTTTATGAAGCCTGTCCAATTCTTTCTTTTTCGGGTAGTAATTCAGCGGACACCGATAGGTCCCGACATGCTCACAGAGGTTCTCTTTGGCTTGGGCAGATTGTTCGGAAAGAAGACGAATTTCTTCTTCAACTTTTTGGGCAGTCAAGATATAGGAATGGGCAGCAAAACTCTTTTTAAAATAAGTTTCAATTTGCTCCGACGATAATGTTGCCAGGAGATTCAAAACTGTATTATAGGAAAGCCGGAACTGACTGGTCAACGGTTCTAACTTGGCAATATCAAATTTTACCGGCGGTTCTTTTTCAAAGTAATTCAAATCAACAATCGCAAAGGAATAACCGATTTCGTCAATACCGCGTCGGCCGGCTCTGCCGGACATCTGGAAAAATTCGTGGTTTGCCAGAGCCCTGAAGCTGCGTCCGTCGTATTTGTTTAGAGCGTCAAAGCAGACAGCCTTGACAGGATAGTTGATCCCGACACTGAAGGTCTCGGTACAGTACAGAACGGAGATCGTCTTCGCCAGGAAAAGATCCTCGACGACGGATTTCTGCAAAGGCAGAAGCCCGGCATGGTGATAGGCAATACCTTTCCGGCAGACTCTGAATAACTTGCGTGTGGAAGAGGACCAAGTATCTTCAGCACCAAAATGCTCCAAAAAAATGTATTTCACTTCTTTGCTTTGTTCCGACGAGAGGTAGTTTTTGATATTGGCCAGTTCATGTGCTTTATCAGCACATTGCTTTCTGCTGAATACAAAATAGAGGGTAGGAAGATATTGTTTCTCAACAGTTTTGATCAGGTCAAGATGTGACGTAGGTTTAAACAGCGGGGAATGTTCGGTTCTGTCCGTGGATTTAAGCTTCTGATAATAGAACCTGATCAGGTCATCATAGCCGATGATACCGGTGTCCTGACAAAAATAATAATATTCCAGAGGAACAATCCTTTGCTGTTCCTCGATCAAAACAACAGTGTCTTTGCGGATGGCCTCAATCCAGCCTTTCAGTTCCGCGGCATTGGCAATTGTGGCACTTAAGCCCAAAATCTTAATGTTTGGCGGAGCAAGAATGATGGATTCTTCCCAGACTGTGCCTCTGTCCTCATCATTGAGCCAGTGAATTTCGTCAAAGATGATATAGGAAACGTGCTCCAGTTCCGGATCATTGGTAATGACCTGATTACGGAAAATCTCTGTGGTCATGATCAGCAACGGGGCGCCAGGATTGATCACAACATCCCCGGTCATGATCCCGACAGTCTCGCTGCCAAATTGGCGGGAAAAATCTTTAAACTTCTGATTGCTTAAGGCTTTTATCGGTGCGGTATAAATAATTCGTTTGCTTTCCCGAATCGATTTTTCAACCAGATAATCTGCGACCATTGTTTTCCCTGTCCCGGTAGGGGCTGAGACAATGACGGAATGTCCCTGATTGATTGCTTCAATCGCATCCATTTGAAATTGATCGAGCTTAAGTCCCTGATACTCGGAAATCATGCTGATCACCTGCTTTATTATGAAGTCGCAATCATTGTAACAGAGTAAATAACGATAATCAAATCCATACCCATACAAAAGCAAAAACGCCTCATATCATTTGAAGCGCCTTTGCGACTGTCAATCAATCCCTTAGCAGGTTTATTCTTCTTTCTGGTCAAGCGGATGGGACGGGAAAGCCGCAACTATCTGGGCAGCACCAACGACTTCTGCCAAGACTCGGGCTTTGTCCGGGAACATTTGTGATTCAAAGTGCGTCATGACTTCGCCTTTTAAGGAAACATAATATCTCGGGGGGAAGCGGTTTAGTACAAAAGCCATTATGTCGGCCTGACACCGTTCGCATTTGCAAGGGATATTGGCGACGGGCAGATAATCTTCCAATGTTTTCTTCACAATGACTTCACTAAAATTTTTTAGTTCATACATTCGTCTTATCCTCCCTGGAAAAAGATGCTTACCCTATTTTAACATATCAGGCCAGAGGGTAAAAGAACCCCGCAGGATTTCGAAAAAGTTTTCAGGTATGGGTGTTTGCTTTTTATCGAATCATTAAAATTGGACAATTTGGGCTGATTATCATATGATAGTACTGACCGTATACCGGGCAAGATGGTACAAGGAGAGAGAAAATGGATTTTGAAGGTAAAGAAAAATCAGAATACGTTAAAGAAACGTTTAACGCAATTGCCGGGAAATATGATCTGATGAATTCCCTGATGAGTATGGGGATGGATAATTCCTGGAGGGCCCAAGCAGTCAGAATCGTCGAGGCTAAACCTGGAATGAAGATGATTGACCTATGCTGCGGGACCAGCAAGCTTACGAGGGAGATTGCTGCCGTCGTCGGGGATTCCGGTCGGGTTATAGGGGTGGATTTTTCAGAAGAAATGCTGGCTGTCGGCCGGAAAAATATTGAAAATGACCGGTATAAAGCGAGTATCGAGCTTTTGCAGGGTGATGCGATGAGCCTGCCTTTTACCGATAGCAGTTTTGACGGAGCAACCGTTGGCTGGGGGCTCAGGAATCTTCCTGATCTTCGCCGCGGAATCCGGGAAATGATTCGGGTTGTCAAACCTGGTTCTATGGTCGTATCTCTGGATATGGGAAAGCCGACCATACCGGTTTTCAAACAGCTTTACTGGCTGTATTTTGAGAAGATCGTTCCGTGGCTGGGAAAAGTCCACGGCGGAAAACAAAAAGAATACACGTATCTTTTTGATTCGGCCTGTGAATTTGAATCTCAGCGACAGCTCGCCCAGATCTTTGCTGAATGCGGACTTCAGGATACGGGATATAAAAATCTTGTCGGCGGTGTTGTGGCGATCGTGTACGGCCGAAAACCAAAATGAATTAAATGCATCAATAAAAAATAATGAATTATAAAATAGATAACATTAGACAACAATAATACAGTCAATAAGTAATAAAATAAAAATTATCCCCAGTTAATCGGGGATAATTTTTATTTTTACAACAAAGGATAATACAGATAATCGTTTTCCATTTAATCGGGATCAACATTTTGGAAGGGATTATTTGCTGACATAATTCATTCGTTTCAGTGAAAAACTAGTTCTGAAATATTAAAAACGGAGGTGTTTTTTTATATGCGGGTCATGGATATTATGTCAACGGACGTAAGCTGGGTGGACCCGGCAACCAAGGTTCCAGATATAGCCAAAATGATGAGGGATAAAGATATTGGTGCGGTACCGGTCGTTCAGGCAGGAAGAGTATTGGGGATTATAACTGACCGGGATATTGTGCTGAGAGTCATTGCTTCGGACAAGGATGTTAAGCAGGCGACGGCAGAACAGTGCATGACAGCAGATCCAATCTGTATCGATGGAACGCAGGATATCGATACTGTGGCGGAAATCATGGCAGAATACCAGGTAAAACGTCTTCCGGTACTGAAACAGGGGCAAATTGTCGGGGTGATCGCCTTAGGTGACCTTGCGATCGAAAATATTCATATCAATGAAGCCGGAGAAGCTCTAAATGGCATATCACGAGGGATCAGCCATTAAGGAAACAGTTTTTGTCGTAAAATAAAAGATTCTTTGATTGACACATTTAAGAAAAGGTTGTAAACTGAAAAAAATTAATCACAGGGGAGCTTGTGTGTGCAGGCTGAGAGGAACCAAAAGGCTTCGACCCTTAACCTGATTTGGATAATGCCAACGTAGGGAGAACACTTCAATTATGAGTGGGATATGCTTTACAGGGCATATCCCATTACATTTTTATGGGAGGTTTTATGAATGAAAAAAAACTATCATTTTTAAGCGGCTCTCTTTTGTGGTTTGGTGCTGCCATTTCAATCACGGAGATTTTAACGGGCGCCTTGCTTGCGCCGCTTGGTCTCAGACTTGGTGTGGCTGCAATTGTATCAGGGCATTTCATTGGCTGTATATTATTGTACTTAGCTGGACTTATCGGTGCTAAAAGTAAAAGGTCGGCGATGGAAAGCGTAGAACTCTCTTTTGGCAGATTTGGTTCGGTCTTCTTTTCTTTTTTAAATATTTTGCAGCTGGTCGGTTGGACAGCGATTATGATTTTAAGCGGAGCGAACGCACTTGGCTCGGTTGCCAATGATAAACTTGGCTTAGCGGGAAATATGCTTTGGTGCGTATTAATTGGACTTCTAATAGTCATATGGATCCTGGCAGGACTCCAAAATATTGGCAGGCTGAACATCGTTGCGGTTGGCGCACTTTTTATTCTGACTGCAATTCTTGGTGTTATTGTCTTTAAGGGCGGAGTTCTTTTAAAAACAAATGAGATCATGAGTTTCGGTCTGGCACTTGAATTGTCTATTGCGATGCCGGTATCGTGGCTTCCACTTATTTCTGACTACACCAAAAATACGGATCGACCTGTTCAATTTACCTTTGTGAGCACGATGAGCTATTTTTTAGGAAGCTGTTCGATGTATGTGATTGGCTTGGGAGCGGCTATTTTCACAGGCAGTTCTGATGTGGTGCAGATACTTATGAATGCAGGATTGGGTATTGCCGCCATGTTGATTGTTATTCTTTCTACGGTCACCACGACATTCCTTGATGTCTATTCTGCAAGCGAAAGCATGCTGAATATCCGGCCAAAATGGAACGGCAAAGCAACAGGTATTGCTGTTTGTATTATCGGAACGCTGATTGCCATGTATACGCCGATCGAACAATATGAAAACTTCTTAACCCTAATCGGATCTGTTTTCGTACCAATGGCAGCAATTCTTATCACCGATTACTTTATCCTGAAAAAGCGTGATGACGTTAAAAAGCTCAATTTTTTAAACGCCTGTCTTTGGATTGTTGGTTTTATTATTTACAGATTCTTTCTCAATATCGATACAGTTCTTGGAAGCACAGTACCTGTAGTTCTGATTATGATGTGTTTATGTATCCTTACAAATAAAATGGGCATCACAAATAATCGCAATATCAATAAACAAAAATAACATTACAAATTAGCGAACAAAGAATAGAAAAGAAGGTAAGGGAAAATGTTTAAGCAAATATTAGGAAATGTCAATTCAAATGTGCCGCTTGTCCATGCTATCACCAATTATGTTACAGTCAACGACTGTGCGAATATTATCCTGGCCAGCGGGGGTTCTCCGATTATGGCAGATGATATAGCCGAAGCCGGCGAAATCACCTCGATTTGTTCCGCCCTTATTATAAATATCGGGACCCTGAATGAAAGAACCATAAAATCTATGATTACAGCGGGGAAAAAGGCTAATGTGCTTAAGGTTCCTGTAATCTTAGACCCTGTGGGGGCAGGGGCCTCGGCCTTGCGTAATGAAACAATATTTACACTTTTGAAAGAAGTAAATTTTGCTGTAATCCGAGGGAACATATCGGAAATCAAATTTATTGCTTCGGGAAGCAGTAATGCACAGGGGGTTGATGCCTCAGCCTCTGATGCAGTCACAGTAGATAGCCTGGACAGCGTGGTTGCCTTGGCCCAAGAGCTGTCCAAAGCTACAGGGGCGGTCATTGCAATTACAGGAGCAACCGACATTGTTGCGGACAGTGAAAAGGCTTATATCATTAAAAACGGTCACCCCATGATGAGTCGTGTAACCGGAACGGGCTGTATGCTTACGGCCGTGATTGGAAGCTTTGTCGGTGCGAACAAAGCACATGTTCTGGAGGCAACTGCTACGGCTGTGGCAGCCATGGGGCTTTGCGGAGAGCTTGCCTACCAAAGGCTTTGTGAGCTTGACGGCGGCACGAATACGTTTAGAATGCTGCTTATCGATTATATGAGCAAAATTAATGCCGATCTCTTAAAGGACGGTGCCAAAATTGAAAGTAGATAAAAACTCCATGCTTTTGTATGTTGTCACTGATAGAACTTGGCTTAACGGCAACAAACTTGAAAATCAGGTTGAAGAGATTATCAAAACAGGCGCAACGTTTATTCAGCTTCGTGAAAAGGAGCTTGACTTTGGAAGCTTTGTAAGAGAAGGTAAAATAGTAAAAGAAATAACTGATAAATACAACATTCCGTTTGTGATTAACGACAATATTGATGTTGCGCTTGCAGTTGATGCAGACGGTGTTCATATCGGACAAAATGATAGGAATTCAAGGGATGTGCGCATGCTGATTGGAAAAGACAAAATTCTCGGCGTCTCTGTCGAAACAGTTGAGCAGGCCATTCTTGCTGAAAGTCAGGGAGCTGATTACCTTGGTGTTGGTGCGGTATTTTCAACTTCAACCAAAGAGGATGCTGCGGATGTTCCGCTGGAAACACTCCGAACGATTTGCTCCTCGGTCAGCATTCCTGTTGTGGCGATAGGCGGAATCAATGCAAACAATCTTTTACAGTTGAAAGGCAGTGGGGTTAACGGCGTTGCGGTAATATCCGCAATATTTGCCAAACCTGATGTCGCTTCAGCAACCCGAGAACTGCTTTTGCTTGCAAAAGATTTGATAAAATGACAGAATATTAGGCGATAGATTCTGATGTGAATAAGAAATGATTTTTTGGGGGAATCGTATGAAAAAAGTACTGACAATTGCTGGCTCCGATTGCAGTGGGGGTGCAGGTATTCAAGCAGATATTAAAACGATCACTGCACATAAAGTTTATGCCATGAGTGCAGTCACAGCGCTGACGGCGCAGAATACAACCGGCGTTTTTGGCGTCTTGGAAGCATCCCCCGCATTTGTCGGACAACAATTAGACTGTATATTTACCGATATTTTTCCTGATGCAATTAAAATCGGGATGGTTTCCAACAGTCAGATTATTGCCATCATTGTTAAGAAATTGAAACAGTATCATGCTAAGAATATTGTTGTCGACCCGGTGATGATTTCAACCAGCGGAGACAGGCTTTTAAACGAAGATACCATGGAGGCTGTTCTAAAGAAACTTCTGCCTATCGCAGACGTCATAACCCCAAATATTCCTGAAGCAGAGGCGCTGTGTGAAATGAAAATTTTGGGCACAGAGGACATGCTTTATGCAGCACAAAAAATAGCAAAAGTATTGAAGGGCGGCGTTCTTCTTAAAGGCGGCCATCTTGCGGACACAGCAGATGATCTGCTTTTTGCGGACGGAAAGGCAATCTGGGTCAAGGGTGAAAGAATCAAGAATTCGAATACTCATGGAACCGGATGTACGCTTTCTTCGGCCATTGCCTGTAATCTGGCCTCCGGATATTCCATAGAGGAAAGTGTGAAAAAGGCAAAAGAATACATTACGGGGGCCTTAAAAGACGGGCTTAATTTAGGCAAGGGAAGCGGACCGCTCAATCACTGCTTTGGATTTTGAACAGTAATAGGGCACATTCTCTAGAATCTGTGTTATATTAAAGCATGACATCTAACCAAAACCAACTTGAAGTTAGGTTAGAGGCTAAGTTAATGACGCTAATGGTGGGGACGAGAAGTGGAAGCATTTAAAACAATCTCGGGAGAAGCAGAGGCCGAACAAGTCATTGAAAAATCAAGGTTTATTGCGTTAGTTAAATATATCGAAACTACAGCAGAAGCCGAAAAAAATATGAAGGAAATCCGGGAAATCCTTCCTAATGCCCGCCATTACGTTTACGCTTACCGTATTCACGAAGGCAGGATTGAGAAAGCCTCAGATGACGGTGAACCGCAGGGTACGGGGGGAAGGCCGGTCATGGAACTGCTCCAACACCGGCAACTCTGGAACGTCCAGATTATTGTTGTCCGTTATTTCGGCGGCATTCTGCTTGGTACCGGCGGACTTACAAGAGCCTATGGCGGGACAGCCCGCCTCGCATTGGAGAACACAGCGATTGTCCAGCTTGTTCCGCATCAGATCTATGTACTCCGGATTCCGTACTCTTGGTTTGAACAGGTCCGGTACGGCCTGAAGCAAAAAGGCACGGAAAGCGGCAATGAACAGTTTAGTGAAGAAATTGATCTTGAAGTATATATCCGGGATGGAGATCAGGATACTTTTATCGGCTGGCTGGATGAATTCACTAACGGACAGGTTTCCTGGAAGGATGCTGGGACTGTATTAAAGCCGGTTAGCGTATAGAAAATAATCAGGTAAATTTGCCGGCATTGCTCATTTCTTCGCCTTTGCGATACAAAAATTTTTCTCGGAGGTTTACATGAATTAGTATTGATAAGGTACGAGAGACCCTCGGGGCCTTTTTTTTTACGCAAAATATGTAGGTACTGAAAACGCATGGATTAATCTACTGGTACTATTGGGAAACAGAAATAGTCCGAAAGTATCAATTTCTTGTAGAAGACATCATTTCGACAAATTTCCTCTTGAGGGTCTGCGTTTTTATAGATAGAATCCATATAAAACCAAATGTAAAATGATTGTAAACTCAACGTAAATATATTGTAAAAAAGAGCAAGGCTTAACAAATACCTACATATGGCAGCAGCTGATTATATTGATGCTGGGTGGTAAAATATGAAAATCAGAGAATTTATAAGTTTAAGAAAAATACAGGAATGCAAAAAAGGTCAGGCTATGGTCGAATTTGCACTGGCTTTGCCTATCTTACTACTATTTTTTGGTTTTATTCTGGATGCCGGACGAATTGTCGATGCGCAAGTATTGGTACAGAGTGCAGCAAATGAGGGAATCCGGCAAGTTACAAGCAAGACAAATATCAATGAACAAGTTAAAAATTCCATTAGTGATTATACAGACAGATTGGATTTCGATCAGTTAACCATCGAGGCCAAAGCTGGAGAAACAAAACGGAAGAATTATACGTATCATGCGAACAAAGGATCTCGATTTCAAGAATTACCAAGCTATTATACATATTTTAACGCGACAGTAACCTTGGAATATGATGTACCGGTGCTTATGCCGCAGTCAAAATTGTTTTTTGGTGATGAATTTAGGGTATTGTCAACATTTACTTCACAGGTGTTTTTAGAGGGGTATCCTGAGGATGGTTAGAGATATGGAACAGATACGTTTGAAGGGAAGGGTATTCAATTTGATGCGCATGCTAAAAAATGAAAATGGACAGGCACTTGTTGAATTTGCCCTGGTACTTTCTTTATTTCTAATGTTAACGTTTGCTGTGATAGATTTAGGGTGGATGATGAATAAGTATCTTACTTTTGATTATGCTTATCGCAATGCGTCTTGGACAATGAGTATAAGCTATGATAGTGATTATTCCCAAACAATCAGTGGAGAATCTGCCAAAAAAGCAATAAAAGAGGCGATGGAAAAGACATCGTCGCTGATTGATGAGGAAGATTTGTCTGTGAGTGATGCCAAGTTAAAATGTTGGACTGAAAAGAAAGACTACTACACGCCCAAAAGTGGCGGCGGTACGGATCAAAATACAAAAAAATGGAGATATGCGCAGATCACAGCCAGTTTAGTTTATACAGTTGAACCGTTGACCCCGGTAGGAAGAGTGATATTCGGAGAACAGTTGACATTTACGAAAAACCTTAAAAAAAATCGACTGATTATGACAAAAGAAGGTTAGCAAATCAAAGCGTGTTAGGTCAGAAAGTAGGTGGCAATATGCCTAGAAACGTTTGCTTGCCGATGCGTAAACTGTTAAAAAATGAAGATGGAAATATCACAATTCTATTTGCTGTCCTGTTAATTGTATTGTTTGGCTTTACAGGACTTGTTGTGGATATTGGCGGGATGTACTTAAATCGTTTACACTTGTTTGAGGTTGGACAAATAATCAGAGATGCGCGTTTTAATGAAACATTGGCGATCGATCATTCGGAAAATCCTGAAGCAACGCTCAATGATATTGCCGACACCTATGCAGTATTAAATGGACTGGATGAAAGCCAGGTAAGCGTAGATTATTATCAGACAAAACTGACGGAAACAGAACGGAATTACGAATTGGATATTAATCTTACAGATACCTATGATTGCGTATTTATAAAAATTTTCGGTATTGATACCCAAACAATTAATGTGACCATACATGGAACCAGTACAGCTGCAAAATCACCCCGAATATGGGCTCCAGGCAGAAAGTAGTTTGAAAAATGAGGCCCCCTGTTCCAATCAGGGGGAATTTTTTTAGGCTTAAATCAAAAATCTTGGGATTATTAAAAAAATGAATGATATAATCAGAACATATGAAATCGGTTAAACATTAGGATAAGAAAGGAACAGGCTAGAGGATGAATCAAAGAGATCCGTACTTCGATAACCTGAAATTCATGCTGATTGTTTTGGTGGTTGTCGGTCATATCATTGAACCGCTCATCTATATTCCAATCTTCAAATCCATTTATGCGTTCATTTATTCATTTCATATGCCGCTGTTTGTTTTTATTTCCGGCTATTTTGCCAAGAATATTGATGATCCGAAATATGAGATAAAAATTATCAGCAAACTGGTAATACCCTATGTTATTTTCGAAATGATCTATTCCGTTTTTGACTTTTGGATTTTCCATAAGGAAAGCCTGCATTTTACTTTTTTTACACCGTACTGGATTATGTGGTTTTTATTCAGCATGATTATTTGGAAAGCGGCACTGCCTTATGTGGTCAAGATCAGATATGCGCTGCCTGTTACATTTCTTTTCGGCCTTATTGCCGGATATACGGGTGAGCTGGGTTACTACGCGAGTCTGTCGCGGATTGTTGTTTTCTTTCCGTTTTTCCTGGCAGGCTTTTATTTTGAGAAAAAGCATCTGGAAAAGCTGCTGACGAAAAATTGGCGCTTCGCTGCTGGCGGTGTTATGCTCCTGGCTTTTCTGGCTTTCTGTTATTTTGGTCAAAATTATACCGTTACGTGGTTTTATGGGAGCGCATCTTATCAGGCGCTTGGCGCTACGGAATGGTTCGCAGGTCTATACCGCGGAGGTATTTACCTGCTGGCTGTAGTTTTAGGCTTAGGCGTGATGCTACTGGTGCCTGGCAGGAAGATTCCTCTGGTTTCAGCGTTGGGGCGCAATACGATGTATACGTATCTGCTTCACGGCTTGATCGTGAAGGCCCTTGTTGCCTACGGGTTTTATCAGATTTTACAGACAGGACCGCAGCGAGCGCTGGTAATCATACTTGGGGCAGCGCTGGCAATCATCCTGGCCTTGAACGGAATCAAAAATTTGTTTAAATGGATGGTTGAACCCAAGGTGTCTTTTCTTTTTAAGGAGAACAGCAAACGAAATATTTGAAGGCTACATATCGGCGAATATGAGAGAAGTCAAATAATTGATTAATAAATATTTATTGAATTAGAAAATCTCCTTCGGGATACAACTATACGGTTGGTTCTTTGGTGTATTAGAAAGTATTCATACAATCAAGGAGGGGATTAGCATAGGAATCAAGCTTACTGTATTTGATATTGACGGCACCCTGGCACCAACGGACGATCCGATTACGGCCCAGGTAGCCTGTAAATTAAGATCGCTGGAACGTCAGGGGATCAGAATTGTTTTTATTTCCGGTCGGACGGCTTCCTATCTGGCGGGATTGGCCAGGGGAATTGGGATCTGTCAACCTTTGGTTGCAGGAGAAAACGGCGGCGTTATTTTTGAGCCGCTGCGTAAATGGGAGAAAAAGCTTGAAGCTATTCCGCACCAGATAGGTGAAGAAATGAAGCAAGACCTTCTGAAAAAATTTCCGGATCTTTGGTTCCAGCCTAATCAGACGATGCTGACTGCAGCACCTAAGAATTTAGCAAGGATTAATTCACTGCATCAGACAGCACAAGCTCTGGAAGCGGTGAAGAAAAACCATTATAAAATCAATAAATATGATGATTGTGTGGAAATCATGCCTAATCAAAACAGCAAGGGGCAGGCCCTTGCTGTCATCAAAGATATTCTTGATATTCGCAGTGAGGAAGTTATTGTATTCGGGAACACGATTGTCGATTTGCCGATGAAAGACGAAACAGAGGACTTCCTTATGATCGGGGATACCGCCAGAGCCGAAGGCATCTGCAACTACCCAAATTTTGATGAAGCGTTCGGCTATCTCGAAAGCCGTCTAAGCCTTCTTTAGGATATTGCGGGCAACGTAGATGCCGCTGGCTGCGGACTGGGACAGGGAACGGGTAATGCCTGCTCCGTCGCCAATCGCATAAAAATTCGAATACTTTGTTTCCAACTGCTTGTTCAGTTGGGGCCTTGCTGAATAAAATTTTACTTCGACGCCATAAAGCAGGGTATCGTAGTTTGCCGTTCCGGGTGCGATTTTATCCAGTTTATAGATCATTTCAATAATATTATCAAGATGGCGTTTGGGGAGGGCTAGACCGAGATCGCCGGCGTTCGCGGATTGCAAAGTGGGTTTGGTGAATGATTTCATCATTCTTTTTTCATTTGTCCGCCGGCCTTTTACCAGGTCACCAAAGCGCTGAACAATGACACCTTCGCCAAGCATGTTGGAAAGCGTGGCGATATATTTACCGTATTTTAAAGGCTCGTTGAACGGCGATGTAAATTTATTGCAGACTAGCAACGCAAAATTGGTATTGTTGCTGTTCAGTTTATCGTCGGAATAACTGTGGCCGTTTACGGTAAGTACGCCAACGGTATTTTCTGTGACAACATGTCCGCGTGGATTCATGCAGAAGGTTTTGACCAGGTCATTGTATTTCCGGGTGTAGTAATGCAGCTTGGCCTCGTAGACTTCATCGGTGATTTGACTAAACACTTCGTAAGGAAGCTCGACTCTGACGCCGAGATCAATTTGGTTGTTTGTCATTGGGATACTCATCTTCCTGCATAGTGAAGTAAACCACTCGCTTCCAACCCGGCCAACCGCGCAGACCAGACAGTCACAGGAATATTCACCACTGGCTGCGGACAGAATATACCTGTCTTGATCCTGGGAGATATCGGTGATTTCTGTCTTATGTCTGATTTCAATTTTTTCTTTCAAAAAGTTGAAGATATTGGCCATAATTTTAAGATTATTCTCAGTGCCGAGGTGTTTGACTTCGGCCTGGAGAAGATGAAGATCATTTTGGAGTGCAATTTTCCCGATTTCGCGCGCTTTGGGAGTCTGAGTACTGAAACGTTTGGTCGTTGCGCCAAAGTTAACGAGAATGGAATCCATATACTCTATCAGATCCATGACATGGTCATTGGAAACATACTCATTCAGCCAGCCACCAAATTCGGTGGTAAAATTATATTTTCCATCAGAAAAGGAACCGCACCCTCCGAACCCCTCCATGATCGCACAGGTCGGGCAATTGGCACATTTCGCTGATTTGTTTTCGGTTAGGGGGCATTTTCGGTCGAATATATTGTTTCCTTTTTCAAAAATGCAGATATTAAGCCGAGGGTTGTGTTTGATCAGTTCATAGGCACACATTATGCCGGAAATTCCACCGCCGACAATACCGATATCATAATGTTTCATGATCATAGTCCTCTCATTTCAAATGATTCAACCCATAAAAAAGTATAGCATTTGTCTTTTGGAAAAGGAAGTGAATATCGTTTGCCAAGTCCCGGCATGCTCGTCTACTTTGCTTTTATTCTTTTGATTATCATTGCCATTTCTTTTAAGAAAAAACCGGTAATCATTGCTGCCCTTGGACTTTTGGCAGTAGGCGCGCTGGACACCGGCAGCTTCGTTGCGGGGATTCAGGCTGCTTTCCGGGGGGTTCTCCTGACAGCTGCGGATCTGCTTCCGATCATCCTGCTGATTGGATTGGTGGTCGCTATGACCGGTATGCTGAAAGAAACGGAAACGGAAACCATCCTAATCAAACCAATCCTGAAGATTAAAAATGCCGCTTTTTTGTACTGGCTCGCAGGGGCTATGCTTCTTACCCTAAGTTTATTTTTGTGGCCGACACCTGCAGTTTCCCTGCTGGGGGCTTTGATCCTTCCACTGATTCACCGCAGTCGGATCTCTCCGCTTGGTTTGGCGGTTGGTCTTTGCATTTTTGGCGAAGGAATTGCGCTGGCCGGTGATTACGTAATTCAGGGTGCGCCCGGTCTCACCGCCAGGTCAGCCGGCGTTGCTATGGAGCAGGTCTTACGGCAGTCTCTGCCGCTCGTATGCGGAAGCGGGATCATCGCTTCTTTGATCGGCTTTCGGGTAATGACGGTTCAGCAAAAGAAAAACATTTCTGTGTACAAGTTGGCAGACAACAGGGAACGACTGGACGGCCAGAAGGGGGAGGAGCAGCAAAAGGCGCAAGAACAAGAAGAACAAGAAGAACTTGATGTACTTCCTCCGATAAAGCAAAACCATCAGAGTCAGAAAAGAAAAAGAACGATCCTGGCCCTAACGGCAGCTGCATTTTACTTGCTGGCAGTGATCTGGCTGATCTATGGCAAACTGCGGGGAGACAGTGCCGTAGCGGTTATAGGCGGCGTAACGTTACTTGTCCTGATTTTTGGTACGGTTTTGGCTGATTATAAGACATCTTTTAATACTTTTGGACGGTATATCCAGACCGGAATGAAGTTTTCGATGGAGGTATTTGCCCCGATCGTTATAATATCAGGTTTCTTCCTTCTCGGGACGCATTCCGGTTACGAAAACGTGCTACTGCACCAAGGAGCGGGTTATCTGGAACAATTGGCCAATAATTTATCTGGTATTGTGGTGCTTAATAAGTATTCCTGTGCCTTGCTGGTGATGGTGACAGCGGTATTGGGGGCAATGAGCGGATCGGGTTTTGCTGCTCTGCCGTTAGCCGGCGGGATTGCAGCAGCTCTCGGACAGGCTGCTGGGATTTCAGCTGTTCCTTTAGCTGTTCTGGGGCAGGTTACGGCGATCTGGACAGACGCTGCAGTGATTCCATGGGGATTTCCGGCTATTGTTAGTGCGGTCACGCAAACAGATGTCGCACAGATTGTCCGGTTGAACGTGCTGCCCTGGCTGGCCGCACTTTGTTTCAGCCTCATATGGACCTTATTCAATTATTGAAGCAACAAGGTTGCAGTTGTATTTTATTCGATAAAGAAGGAGAATTTTGTATGATTGTAGAACTACATTCAGAGCAATGATAGTCATTTTTAATAGGCGGGAGGATATCGGAAAATGAAGTCTTCGGCAGAAATTCGGGGTTTGAAAATCATCAGTATCAATGAAGGAAAGCAAATCAGCACTGTCAAAGACATCATCATTAATTCTGAGGATGGGAGTTTGGCTTTCTTTGTCATCGACCAGCCGTCAGATTATTTTGGTGCAAGATTAATCGCTTACGCCGATATCCTGGGACTAGGGGATTATGCATTAATTATCAATGACAGCACCGTTGTTCAGGATGTTGCGCATAACGACCTTGCCGTGGAACTCTTGAAAAAAGATGTTAAGGTCGTTGGTTCTCAGGTTCTAACGACCCGGGGGTGCTTGATAGGTCAGGTCAAGGAAATACTGTTCGATGAAACAAACGGAAAGATTTCGGCCTGTGAGGTCGTTGATCCGCAAGGGAAATGCAGCGAATTTAAATGTGATCACGTGATCACGTACGGCAAGGAGATCATTTTAATTGATGACAATCCTTCTGCAGGAAAACAAGCCAAAGAACAGATTAAGCCGGAACGGAACAAGGCTTTAGAGTCACCCGAGTCATCAAGCGGTAAGGAGAGCTCAGCCTTGAGTGAAAAAGAGCTTCTGAAGAAGAAAATTGAACAATTTGGCAAGAGTGAAAGTTTACTAAAAACCGCTGAAAATAATGAGACAATCATATATCCGGAGGATTTTAATGTCTTTGAGCAGCGGCAACTTCAGTTTCTGCTCGGAAAAACGCTGAATAATGACATTCAGCTTGAGAATGGTACAGTACTAAAAGCAGGAGAGCAAATTACGGGTGAGAATCTGTCCGGGGTAAAAAATCGCAGCACGTTAATGCAGTTGACGGCTCATGTTGTAAAATAGGGTGGAAATAAAAATGAATGCTACAAATTATGCACTGATTTGCGCCGTGCTCTTAACGGTCATATTCTGCTCTGCCGGGATATATCTGCTTGTGCTGCTGCGTTCAGCACGCCGGACTATGCAAGCAATGGACAGTGCATTAAACACAGTCCGGGATACTGTTGCCAAAGCTGAAGTATTTATCGGGGAGGCGCAGGAAACCTTAAACGTTATTAATGCGAAATTGCCTGAGATGGTGGAAGATCTGGCCGCTTCTGCAGCCAATATCAAATTGGTTAGTGAAACGGCCAGAGTTCAGCTTATCGATGAAAAGAAACCGGGGCAGCAAAAAAAAACGGGCAGACTTATGTTCAAAGGGTATTCATTCTGGAAAAAGCTAAAGAAGCACTAGTGCTTAAGATCTATCATTTTATTCAGGAAGAATTGATACTAGGAAGCGCTGGTAAATGCAGGACAGCAGTCTTTCAAAGGACAGGCCGGGCATTCCGGCTTCCGAGCATGGCAAAGTCTACGGCCGTGAAAAATCAAACGGTGGTGGGTATCAATCCATAGTTCCTTGGGGATAAGAGCGGTAAGCTCTTTTTCTACTTTAGAAGGGTCTTTTTCCAGGGACAGGCCGAGCCGATTGGCAACCCTCAGTACGTGGGTATCCACAGGCAAAGCGGGAATGCCATAGGCATTTGCTAAGACCACTCCGGCCGTTTTACGGCCAACCCCCGGCATTTTTACGAGGTCATCCAGATTAGCGGGGACATCTCCGTGATATTTTTCAATAAGCAGCTGACAGGTTTGCAAAATATTTTTGGCTTTGGTACGGAAGAGCCCGATCGGGTGAATGATTTCTTCGAACTTGCGGGGAGTGATCTCCAACATTTTTTGGGGAGTAGGGCAGCGTTCGAAAAGAACAGCTGTTACTTTGTTGACCTTTTGATCTGTTGTCTGGGCACTGAGAATCGTTGCGACAAGGAGCTCAAAGGGGTTGCGGAAATTCAGCTCACAGTGCGCTTCTGGATAGGTTTGTTCTAAAATACAAAGAATGCGGTTTATTTTACAATCACTCATCATAAGCCTGCTGGGTTCCATTATTTTCTCCTTGGATGATATGTTATGGCTATTCACTATAGATACTTCCTCCGATAAATTCCCGGAGAATTGAATTTAAGGGGATATTGGATGTGTCCATGGGTTCGAAAAACGACAGAAGGTTCAGCAGACGAATTGCAGTATCGTAAAACATATCTGTTTCTTGAATTTTTTTAAGAAGGGGTTCGGCAAAGGGACGCAAAGCGTTCATTTCAAAGAGCAGGCTGGAATTAAACATGACATCGGCTTCCTCTTGGTATCTGAAAACACTGGTATTTTCACCGCGTCTTACGCTTGGCCACTGGTTTAGGGTCCGCTCCGGACTAAAGCCTCTGAATTTATCGTCGCGTACGATTCGTCTGATCAGTCTCGCTTCAGTTGTCGGGACACGGTTATGGCGGTCAATATTCAGCAGGAAAAGCGCACTGATATAGACTTTAAAGAAGGAGTTACTGTTAATGGTGAGCAAACTTGGGTTCAGCGCATGGATGCCTTCGACCAGCAGGATATTGTCTGCACCGAGGCGGATATGATTTCCGTCCAGATTTCTTTTCCCGGTGAAAAAATTGAATAGGGGCGTCTGAATCGTTTCTCCCCTAATAAGTTTCTCCATGTGTTCATTGAGTAATTGAAGGTCAAGGGAATAAAGTGAATCAAAATCGGGCTGTCCGGAAGAATCACGCGGAATGCTTTCCCGGTTCAGGTAATAGTTGTCCAGAGATAAGGAAATCGGTTTCAGGCCATTAACGATCAGCTGAGTTGAGAGACGTTGGGTAAAGGTCGTCTTGCCTGATGAGGATGGGCCTGAAATGAGAACAATCCGGACATTTTTATTTTCACTGGTTATTTTATCGGCAATATCAGCAATCTTTTTCTCCTGGAGAGCTTCGGCGATATTGATGAGATCGATGGAGCGGCCGTTTTTGATAGACGAATTCACGTCCTTGGTTTCAGCGAGATCCTGGATTTCCAGCCAACGCTGAGTTTCCATATAGGTTGCTGAAAGTTTCTTCGGAAGAATAAAGTTTCCTAAATTTCCGGAGTCATCAGAGAAATCCAGGATAAATCCAGGCTGAAATGGTATGAGCTGAAAATCCTTGATGGCAGAAGTATCCTCGAAGGCAGAATAAATTGATTTTATGATGGCTTCATCCAATTTGTAGATATGAAAATTCTCTTCTTTCCCCAAAAATTCAATGCAGTTTTTATTATAAGCCCAGCTCTTTAACGCTGTTTCAATCTGTCTGACTTCTCTGGGAGAAACCAGGGAGCCGGAAAATTCGCAATAAACGCCGTCAAGGATGGAATAAGGAATCTTCAGCATTTCTTCGGGGAACAATTCCTGGATCACCTTGATTAAGCCAAGCAGTAAAGTCTGTCTGTATTTGCGGATTAAATTTTCCTTCATCGTATCTTGCCTTTCTTTTGGTTTTCAGCTTAGAAATGCCCAAGTTACATGAGTCATTTTATCCAGCGCACCAGCCGCTTATCCAATATATTCTTGGTCAGACGTAAAATACCTTGTATCCAGCCCAAATTAATACAGGATAATGCTTGATAGTTCAGCAGGATTCCATTATAGTTATATTGTTTTTACGTGCCTTTTCATATAAAATCAAGTAAAATATCAATCATTGGATAATTTAAAATATTGCATAGTGATTATTGGAGGAGAAAAAATGTATCTTAGTACCCGCGGCAACCTCGATGCCCAAACCTCTGCCCAGGCGATTGCTCTAGGAATGGTACCTCAGGGAGGCCTGTTTGTTCCTCAGGAGATCCCCTATGTGGATTGGAAGCAATATGTAAACGCTAGTTATGCCGAGCTTGCGCTGCAAATCATGAAGCTGTATTGTGAAGATATTCCGGCAGGGACGCTGGAAGAGGCAGTCAAAATATATGGAGATGGACGTTTTGATACGTCAAACCCTGCACCGCTTGTTGAAGTCGGCGACTGCGGGATGCTGGAACTTTGGCACGGGCCGACCGCTGCTTTTAAGGATATGGCCCTGCAAGTGCTGCCTTATCTGCTTACCGCAAGTATTAAAGAACTAGGACTTAATGTGGAGGTCCTGATCCTTACTGCGACTTCCGGAGATACCGGCAAAGCAGCCCTGGAAGGTTTCAAGGATGTACCGGGTACCCGAATTGTGGTTTTCTATCCCGACGGCGGTGTCAGCGCAGTCCAGGAAAGCCAGATGATCACGACAGGCGGTGGAAATACTTTTGTTTCAGCGGTGAATGGTAATTTCGATGAGTGCCAGACTGCAGTAAAAAAGATTTTCTCATCTGAAGAACTGCGACAAAAACTGAAAGCCAACCACATGGTATTCTCCTCGGCAAACTCAATCAATTGGGGAAGACTGTTACCGCAGATCGTTTATTATTTCTGGGCTTATCTTGAGGCGGTAAGACTCGGAAAAACAGCCCCGGGAGAGAAGATCAACATCGTGGTGCCCACAGGCAATTTTGGTAACATTCTGGCTGCCTACTATGCCAAAAGAATGGGACTGCCGCTGGGCAAGCTGATTTGTGCTTCAAATAAAAATAATGTGCTTACAGATTTCTTTACGACCGGAGCCTATGAGATCAACCGGCCGTTTTATCTGACTTCGTCCCCTTCAATGGATATTCTTATTTCCAGTAATTTTGAGCGCTTTTTGTTTGAAGTATCCGGAAGGGATGCGAGCAAGATCAGTAATTGGTTTCAACGTCTCTCCAGCGAAGGAAAGTTCAGTGTGGATCCGGATACTTTGACTGCATGCAGGGAGAATATGACCGCTGGCTGGACGGATGAAGAGGGTGTTTTTAAAACCATCAAAAAAGTATATGAAGAGGACAACTATCTGCTGGACCCTCATACGGCTGTCGCGATGAAGGTTTACAACGATTATCGAGAAAACAGCGGGGATAAAACGTTTACTGTACTGACGTCAACAGCGAGTCCTTTCAAGTTTGCTCAAAGCGTGCTGACAGCAATTGCCGGCGACAGGTATAGAGAATATGACCCCTGGGAAGCATTGACCAGGCTCAGCACTTTGACAGGCTGGAATATCCCTTCTGGGCTGCAGGGTTTAAGAGAGAAGCCTGCCCAGGAGGTATTCCGGTGCCAGCCTGAGGGAATTACCGCTTATCTGGAAAAGAAGTTTCTTAAGGACTAGTACCTTTTTGAACATATTTGGATTAGCACTTGCATTTGAAAATATCATCAAGTAAAATAATTAATTGGAAGGACGGGGAACCTTCCTGGGAGAAAAGGTGGACGAGGTGGCAGAAACAGGCAGTGGAACGTACGCTGTCTGTTTCACTTATTAATCTATAAGCTGGAATGAATGATCAGATAAGAGACAATATGATTAAAGATACTAAACTAAAGATAATAAAGAATCTGGAGATACCGGCGAAGGCCGGTATTTTGCGTTTAACCCTTTAATACTGGCAATTGACTCCAAAGCAGACGATTTGGGCAGCCGGTTGTGATATGATGAAAAAAATAAAAAATTATCGTTGGGTCGGTAAGGAGGAAAAAAGAGATGTCCAAAGAGATTACCCTAAGTTCAGAAAATAAACACGTCTTCCAGAGTTCAGCGGAATTCAGGAAAGATGCCCTCATTTCCGACCCGGGCATTTATCAAAAGGCAGAAGACAGATTAGCTTTTTGGGAAGAGAGGGCTTCAACGCTTAGTTGGTTCAAAAAATGGGATACTGTTCTGGAGTGGAATCCGCCATTTGCCAAATGGTTTAACGGTGGCAAGCTCAATGCGTCCTACAATTGTTTGGATCGGCATTTGGCCGGGCCCCGGGCGGATAAAAATGCCATTGTATTTGAGGGCGAAAATGGTGATACCGAATTGCTCACCTATAAGGAATTGCATCATGAAGTCAGCAAATTTGCGGGGGCACTTCGCTCTCTGGGTGTGAAAAAGGGGGATGTTGTCACCATTTATATGCCAATGATTCCGGAAGCAGTTATTGCCATGCTAGCCTGCTCCAGAATCGGAGCGCCCCACAGTGTGGTTTTTGGTGGATTCAGCGCTGAGGCCATTCGGGACAGAATCAATGATGCTAAATCCAAGATTGTGATTACGGCTGATGCCGGCTATCGCCGCGGAAAGGTCCTTCCGTTGAAAGAAAATGTCGATGAGGCGCTGAAAGGTGTCACGGAAATTGATAAAGTCGTCGTGGTCAGACGGGTAGGCATTGATAACGCCGTACAGGGAGAGCGAGATGTCTGGTACCATGAGCTGATGAAGGATGCTGCTGCAGATTGTCCGGCTGAAGAAATGGATGCGGAAGATATTCTGTTTATCCTATATACGAGTGGTACGACCGGAAAGCCTAAAGGGGTCGTGCACACAACTGGAGGTTATCTGACAGGGGTTTCGACGACCCATCAGTATGTTTTTGATCTAAAGGAAAACGATATTTACTGGTGTACGGCGGATGTTGGCTGGATCACAGGGCACAGTTATTTGGTATATGGCCCGCTGGCCAACGGTGCAACGGTATTCCTCTTTGAAGGAACGCCTGACTACCCTGCGAAGGACAGATACTGGGAACTGATTGAAAAGTACGGGGTAACCATTCTGTATACCGCACCTACTGCTATCAGGACGTTTATGAAATGGGGAGAAAGCTATCCCCAGAATAGAAACCTGACCAGCCTTAGGCTCCTCGGGACAGTTGGAGAACCGATCAATCCTGAAGCCTGGTTATGGTATCACAAGTATATCGGTGGAGAAAGATGCCCGATCGTCGATACCTGGTGGCAGACGGAAACGGGAATGATTATGATTTCAGCTCTGCCAGGAGTAACCGATATGAAGCCTGGTTCCTGTTCTGTGCCTTTACCTGGAGTCAAAGCTGAAATATTGAACAGATCCGGACAGTCGGTTCAAAACGGAGAGGTTGGATTCGTTGCGATCACGGAACCATGGCCGGCAATGCTCAGAACGGTTTATGGTGATGACAAGCGTTATAAGGACACCTACTGGGGCACATGGCCAGACCGATACTTTGCCGGGGACGGGGCCAAAGTCGATGAAGACGGTTATTTCTGGATTATTGGCAGAGTCGATGATGTCATCAATGTTTCCGGGCATCGAATCGGTACAGCTGAAGTTGAAAGTGCCCTTGTTGAGCATCCGGCTGTGGCTGAGGCAGCCTGCATCGGTAAAAGCCATGAAGTGAAAGGGCAGGCAATCGCAGCTTTCGTCACCCTCCGTGAAGGGGTGGCGTCAGGGGAAGACCTGGTGAATGAACTTAAGAATCATGTTGCCGCCAAAATCGGAGCAATAGCCAGACCTGATGAAATCCATCTTACGGAAGAATTGCCGAAAACCCGCAGCGGAAAAATTATTCGCAGAATTTTGAGGGACATCGCTGAAGGGCGGTCAATCGGCGATACAACGACGCTGGCCGATGCCTCAGCAGTTGAAGCGCTGCAGCAGATTGGGAAGCAGTAAGAGAGCAGATATTAAGATTAAGCATTACGAGCAGGTACAAATGTTCCGGCTAAAATAAGCAAGAGCACTGCTGCTGTCATAAACAGTCAGAAGTGCTCTTTGCTTTGTATGCCTTATGAACATCCATTGCTTTCTTAATTGGACTGTTACTTGTCATGTCATAGATTTCGTTTCCTGATATACAATATTATTTTAGGCTGTCATTTGCATAATAATTTCGAAAAGCAGGAATGATTAATATCAGTATTCTCTTAGTAAAGGAGCACATTTAATGGCTGTAAAATTTATTCCGATGGTCTATACATTTATTTTTGCATTAATAATGTTTGCGGTTGTTCCAAGAGCAGAAATTCGGAGATTATCGATCTACGCAATCATATTTGGAGCTATATTTGATGTTATTGCAGCGACCATCGGTTATTTGACCGGGAAGTTCGGGTATATTGATTACCAGGAGTTTGGGGTAATGGCCTTGCATTTTTTTGCTCCGATTTCCTGGGCAATATATTATATTTTATACTTCTACTTTTTGCCTGAAAAAAATATTTACCGCTATATTTATGTTTTATCCGGGATATTTTATAGTGTAATGTTTTCTCAAGTAATCGGTAAACTGGGCATTTTAAGACCGGGCGAACTGCTGATCTATCCCATCGCTCTTTTTTGCATCTGGTTTCCATTGGCTACTTGGGGCTATTTAAAACTTGTTGATCGGGACAAAAAACGAAGTGCTGAAGTAAAAGACACTTGATTCTAGATTCAACCTTATTGAGATAAAAATATATATCAAATAAATAGACGTATATAAACCATGGGAAATTTAAAGTATAATGAAGTTAATCAGATGAATCACAGTAGTACCATGTCAGCCCTAAATCTTATATTATTATTTTAGGGGCTGACATGGTATTCGTATGGGAGTTGGAGATAGTGGGACTGGAGATCGAACGCAAGTATCTTGTTCATCAGCATCTTCTGCCGGAACTGAAGGAAGGGGAACGGATGATTCAAGGTTATCTTTCGGAGAAACCATCGGTTAGGTTCAGAATCAAGGGGAATAAAATGGTCCTGACAATCAAGGATTATTATACGAAAAACAGGCGATTTGAACTGGAGACTCCTGTGAAAGAAATAACAGAGGAAGAGATTCAAAAGCTTATGTCCCTGGCAATAAGCCCTCCAATTATCAAGACAAGATATTTGGTGAAAAGCCGTCAGGGGTTAATCTGGGAGATTGATGTTTATGAGGAGGAGAATACCGGCTTGATTACGGTGGATGTAGAAATTCCGCAGGAAGACTATCCGCTTGAATTTCCGGAATGGGTTGCCGGTGACCGTGAAATAACCGGTGAGAAGCCCTACACAAATCTTAATCTTGGCAGAAAGCCTTATGCAACGTGGGCAGATTTAGCGGAATAATAATATACCAGCCTGTTGTTTAGACAGACTGGTATTTTTCTTATTCGGCTTAGATGATAAAACGTTTACGATATCATTCAGGTTTTGCATTAACGATATATTTTATCCAATACCTTTATCCAATACCTCTTAATAAAGGCACAAACAATTTCGTTATAATTTGCTTCAACAAATTAGTAATTTTTTCTTTTACTGTGTATAATATTTGGAAGATCAATTTTATGGAGGGATCAGTTTGTCAGAAACCTTACGTTCAAGGGAAGAAATCCCGCAGGAATATAAATGGAGACTGGAAGATATTTTTGCCAGCGATCAGGAATGGGAGACAATCTTTAGCAAAACAGAAAAAATGATCGGACTTTCCGCAAAATATCAGGGACAACTCGCCGGCGGTGCGGACATTTTTGTCGAATGTATGGAATGGGCGGACGGTTTCAGCCTGAATCTGGAAGACCTGTTCACGTACGCCCGGATGAGAAGGGATGAAGATAACCGGATCTTCCGTTACCAGGGGATGACAGACAGGGCGACAATGCTTTCGGTACAGGCTGGAAGTGCCTTGTCATTTATTGTTCCAGAAATCCTGGCGATTCCGGATGAACGCTTTAGTGAGATCCGTCAGGATGAGAGATTGCAGATTTATCATCATTACCTGGAAAATATCTTGAGACAAAAACAACATGTCTTGAGTCTGGCCGAGGAAAAAATCCTGGCTGAAACCGGCGAACTGGCTTCAGCACCAAGCACAATTTTCAGTATGGCCAACGATGCGGATCTGAAAATCGGCCCGATCGAAGATGAAGAAGGCCGGGAAATTGAGCTGACCAAGGGGAATTTTATCCGGTATATGGAAAGCAAAGACCGTAGGGTCAGACAGGATGCGTTTACAACGCTTTATGCGGCTTACGGCAAACAAATCAATTCCTGGGCGGCAATGCTCGGAGCGAGTGTCAAGGCCGATGTTTTTTATGCAAGGGTCAGACACTATGATTCTGCGATTCAAAGTGCTCTTGACGACGACAAAGTGCCGCTTCCCGTTTATGACGCGCTGATACAGACAGTTCATGATTATTTGCCGCAGTTTCAACGGTATATTCAGCTGCGCAAAAAAGTCCTCGGCGTTGCTGAGCTGCATATGTATGATATTTATGTTCCTTTTGTCCCTGAAATGGATGCGCATATTCCGTTTGAGGAAGCGAAGTCCATTGTACGCGAAGGGCTGAAACCTTTGGGAGAAGAGTATCTGGAGATTCTGGACGAAGGGTTCCGTTCCGGTTGGATTGATATCTATGAAAACATCGGCAAAACAAGCGGAGGCTACTCCTGGGGCACGTACAGCTCCCATCCTTATGTTTTGCTGAACCATCAGAATACGCTGGATTCCCTGTTTACCCTGGCCCATGAAATGGGGCATTCCTTGCACACGTATTTATCGAATAAAAACCAGACCCATCTTTATGCAGGATATAAAATATTTGTGGCCGAGGTTGCTTCCACACTGAATGAATCACTGGTAATGCGTCATATGATCAATGCCTCAAGTGACAATAAAATGAAGGCCTATCTGATCAATCATTATCTGGAACAATTCAGGGGGACCGTGTTCAGGCAGACCATGTTTGCAGAGTTTGAAAAGGAAATCCATGCTGCAGCCGAACGGAATGAATCCCTCACGGCAGACTACCTGTCCAAAATTTACCGGGACCTGAACCTGACATATTTTGGGCCCGACATTGTCTTGGATGAACAGATCAATATAGAATGGACACGCATCCCGCATTTTTATAATGCTTTCTATGTTTATAAATATGCGACAGGATTTTCAGCAGCGACCGCTCTCGCTCAGCAAATCGTGCAGGAAGGGGAACCTGCTGTACAGCGGTATCTGGCGTTTTTGTCCAGCGGAGGCTCAGATTATCCGATCGAACTTCTGCGCCAAGCCGGAGTCGATATGGAAAAACCCGAACCGGTCAAGCAGGCGCTGGATGTTTTCGTGGAGCTGCTCGATCAGCTGGAAAAACTTGTTGGCGAATAATGGAGGTAAAAAAAGTGGGTAGTCCATGCAGCAGTTGTTCAACAGCTTCAACCTGCTCCGGCAGCTGCTCCTCAGTTCCGGAACTTACTGAAGCTCAAAAATTAAGCAATATTAAAAACGTCGTTGCAGTCATGAGCGGCAAGGGAGGAGTCGGCAAATCCTCTATAACGAGCATGCTTGCTGTAAGCCTGATGCGTCAAGGTTATAAAGTTGGCATTCTTGATGCGGATATCACAGGACCCAGCATTCCAAAGATTTTTGGTCTCAAAGACAAAGCAAGTGCCGCTGAAAAGGGGATTATGCCGGTCAAATCCATGAGTGGCATCAAGATTGTTTCTCTAAATCTTATGCTCGAAAATGAGGATGATCCTGTGATTTGGAGAGGTCCGGTCATTTCCCAACTGGTGAAACAATTCTGGACGGATGTGATCTGGGGAGAACTTGATTACCTGCTGATCGACCTGCCTCCGGGAACCGGCGATGTACCGATCTCCGTATTGCAGTCTATTCCGGTGGATGGTCTGGTTATTGTCACAAGTCCTCAACAGCTTGCTAACATGGTTGTCCGCAAAGCTATAAAAATGGCTACCATGTATAAAGCTACTTTTTACGGACTTGTTGAAAATATGGCTTATATTGAATGCCCGGACTGCAACAAGCGCATTGAGATATTCGGCAAACCGGCCGGAGAGAAGGAAGCTGCGGTGAATGAAATCCCTTATCTCGGCCAATTGCCGATTGATCCAAGACTGACGGCGTTTTCCGATGCCGGGCAAGTTGAAGAATATCAGTCGGCGCTGTTTAATGTGATCGCTCAAAAAATTGCTGCCCGCAGCAAGGGAAATGAAACAGTCTGACTTTTGGACGGATTACGTGTATAATAAAGCGGAGGAGGTGCTAAGGATGAAAGAAGTTTCTACTATTCGAGATATTAGGCTGGCTACTAACGGACAGCGAAAAATAGACTGGGTAAAACAGTACATGCCGGTGTTGAATTCACTTCGGGATCAATATATTCAAGAGCGCCCATTTGCAGGAAAAAAAATTGTCATCTGCCTTCACTTGGAAGCGAAAACCGCGTATCTGGCCTTGACAATTCAGGCAGGAGGCGGGGAAGTTGCTGTAGTCGCCAGTAATCCGCTCTCTACGCAGGATGATGTCGTAGCGGCTCTGGTCGAAAACGGTATCAGGGCTCATGCTTGGCACGGTGCGACAGATGAAGAGTATAAAGCGCATATTAACAAGGCCCTTGATTTTGGGCCTGATTATATCATTGATGACGGTGGGGATCTCGTTTCAACAATCCATACCTGCCGGCGGGAACTGATTGGCCAGGTTAGAGGCGGAGCAGAGGAGACCACAACAGGTATTCTCAGATTAAAAGCCATGTCCAGAGAAGGCAAGCTTGAATTTCCGATGATGGCCGTCAATGATGCCAGAAGCAAGTATTTATTTGACAACCGATACGGAACGGGTCAATCCGTCTGGGATGCAATCCTGCGGACAACCAATCTGGTCGTCGCAGGAAAGACGGTTTGTATCGTTGGTTATGGCTGGTGCGGCAAAGGTGTAGCGTTAAGAGCCAGAGGGCTTGGGGCAAAAATCATTATCTGTGAAGTTGACCCGGTAAAAGCCAATGAGGCCTGGATGGACGGATACGAAGTCATGCCGATGAAGGAAGCCGCTTCTATGGCAGATTACTTTATTACTGTGACTGGCAATAAAGATATCATTACCAAAGATCATTTTGCAGGGATGAAGAACGGTGCAATCCTGGCGAACGCCGGCCATTTTGATGTGGAAATCTCCAAGCAGGATCTGAATCTTTTGGCTGTCTCCAAAAGAAAGGTCCGCCCCAATATTGAAGAATTTACCTTTGAAGACGGGAGAAAAATCTTCTTACTCGCTGAAGGCAGACTGGTGAATTTAGCCGCCGGAGACGGCCATCCGGTGGAAGTAATGGATATGTCTTTTGCACTACAGGCTCTGGCCCTCGAATATCTCGTAAAAAACCAGGGGCTTGAGAACAAAGTTTTTAATGTTCCGGAACAACTGGACAACAGGGTCGCGTTGATGAAACTTCATTCACTCGGGCTGCAAATTGACAGCCTGACATCAGATCAGGCGGAATACCTAGCAGGGTGGGTAAATGAATAAAGAGGAATGGATCAACATTACCCGTATTATCCAGACTTCGGAAGGGGAGCTGCTAATATCCGGAGTGACATCTCCGGATATCTTGGAAAAGCTTGAGATTGACCAGCAATTAAAAGCTTTCCGTCCGGCTGCCAAACAAAAAAAAGCCATTGTTGAGATCAGTTGCCTTCCGCAGGGAAAAGTTGTCTCAGCCCAAATCAATGGGAAACTGGTTGGTTATATTACGTTTCATCCGCCGGACGAATTTGAACGATGGTCATCCGGACCAGACAACGTTCTGGAGCTTGGAGCCATTGAGGTATCCCCGCGCTACCGCAATTATGGGGTAGGCTGCAGGATGCTGGAAGTTGCTTTTGGTGACAGAAAAATGGAAGACTATATCGTGATTGCAACAGAATATTACTGGCACTGGGATTTGGATGGAACGAGCCTGCCAATCTGGGAATACCGGGAAATGATGCGCCACCTGATGGCGCATACGGATCTGTTTATTAAAGAAACGGACGATGAGGAAATTACATCTCATCCAGCTAATATGCTGATGGTTCGCTATGGGAAAAATATCCCAGAAGAAACAATACATGAGTTTGATAGACTTTTATTTTTAAATCATAAATAATGGTGTGTTTTTTGGTTATCAATATAAACTGTTTAGCGTTGAATCTAGCCAAAAATAATGAACTGACGGAAATAGATGAACGTTTAATCAACGAACGTTCGTTTATCTGCGGAATAAATTCGCTTAATAGTACATCGGGCTTTTGCAAAAATTTTATATTATGTATAAAATGATGTGGAAGCTAATAGAAATGAACTAGTGAAAACTAATTATATCTTAGTTTCAGATGTGTAAGGCTCCTTTGGATCATGGAGCGTTATTCTAGTGCATGAAACGGTCATTCGAGGGCGGGCCTAAGAATCCGCTAAGGGCATACCGATGAAGTTCCTGGTGGTGGCTTGGGACGCCCAGTCGTGGGCTGCTGCTGGGAGTTAAGGACAGAGGGGGATCTGCAATGGCATGTGGGCGCTACCCTTTATCCGTGGAGGCCCAGGTACGTGGTTTGAAACATAGCTACGGCTTGGGGATGAACCTGCATTAGGAAGGAACTTAGTGCAGTGTAGCCTGCCTTGAGGTGGAAAAGTTGGAAAGGCGATGATTGGTTAACTGGTGTTGGCAAACATCCGTTATACCTGCCGGAAATTCTTTTCTGCAAAAGAGGCTAGGGTGACCGGGAGTGTTAAGGAAAACTTCTAGAGCGTTTTATTGAGAAGGATTGAAGTGCGGACTAAGTGGCAATCAAGTTCTGAAAAATGGCGACATTTCAGACCAGGAGGAAAGGGAAACCGCCCTTGCAGGAAACCAAAGGGATTCTGGTGGGAAAACCTACTTGACCTAAGCCGCAACATTTACTTCTCCATATCCTACAATCCAATGGACTTACCATCAAAAGTGGTATGTAAGATAAGGTTCTGTGGTGTTGGGATAACCCCCTAAATAAGAGTAACTCCAAACCTATAAGATGCTGTTAATAGTTTTATACTGTTGGCAGTATCTTTTTGTAAATTTAGGGGTTTATATCGTGTCCCGAACCGCTTTTCGGCTATTGGCCATTCATGGCGCTTTAAATAAATATTTAATAATAAAAATATTTTGAAAAACAAAATTTTTCTTGAGTAAAATGTTTTATAAAAGTATAATTAAGAATAAATAAGGATTTTAAATTTAAAATGACGATCATCTGGTAGCCGATTTACACTTCTTCTAAGATTATAAAATTTCTTTTAGAAAGTGAGTAAGCATTTTTGCATACACATTTGGCTGTTGAAAAAAGGAATTTAATAAATTCATTAAAAAATAGACTCATATATGAACAATTGCTAAATAAAGTTTCTCTTATTACTCTTGAAGATAGTGATATAGACGATTGCATAAATAAAAGTCTTCAAGTTCTTGGAGAAACTCTATTAGTTAGTCGAGCCTATTTATTAGAACCTTATCAAGAAACAAATATAAATAATCATTTTGTATGGGTTTCGCCCGGTATCGTTCACGAAAAAAATAATCTTCATGATATGTCGGAATGTTTTACACCTTGGTTACTAAATCAAGTGGAAAATAATAAAATAATATGTTTTTCAGACATTGAAGATATTCCCGATGAGATCACAAAAAAAATAATACTTAACCAAAAGATAAAATCTCTTTTTATTATCCCGTTATTTGTTAAAAATATATACTACGGCTGTTTAGGTTTTGATGTATGGGGAAATTATCGTGAATGGCTGGAAGTTGATGTTAATTTTCTCCAGTCTATTGCTAGAATTCTTTGTTCAGCTATTGCAAATGATATGGCGAAAAAAAGCATGAATTTCGAACGTATTCAGTACTGTACTATGTTTGATAACATCAATGCGGGAATTTACGTTTCGGATATAGAAAACTACAAAATACTTTATGCAAATAAATTTATTAAAGATATTTATGGTAGAGAACCGATAGGAGAGTTATGCTATAAGGTCTTGCATAATAAGGATTATCCATGTATTTTTTGTACAAATCAAATTATAAAAGAAACCAAGGACAAACCATATATCTGGGAACATTATAATACTTTTGTAAATAAATATTTTGAAATTACCAATAAGATAATCCGTTGGAGGGACGGCAGGGATGTTCGCTTTGAATATATGTGTGAAATGTCAAAGTATAAGCAAGTGCAAACAGAATTATTAATGGAAAAGGAAGCAATTAAGTCATTGGAAGCAAAACTAAAAAAAACCAATGAGAAATTACAAATCCTTTCACAATCTACAATTACAGCATTGAGTGAACTGTTAGAACAAAAGGACTCATATACGGCTTCTCATCAAACGAATGTTGCTAATTTGTCTTGTGCTATAGCCAAAGAAATGAAATTACCGGAGGAACAAATTAAAGGAATAAAAGTAGCTGCACTACTACATGATATTGGAAAGATAGCTATACCTTTAGATATACTTAATAAACCTCGTAATTTAACAGATAATGAATTCAATTTAATCAAAGAGCATGTTCAGAATGGTTTTGAAGTTATTAAGACCTTAGAATTTTCCTGGCCAATTGCTAAAATAATTTTACAGCATCATGAAAGAATGAATGGCTCTGGGTACCCAAATGGTTTACGAAATAATGAAATACTTATAGAAGCAAAGATATTAGCTGTTGCGGATACGATAGATGCGATGTCTTCTCATAGACCTTATAGACCTGCCTGTGGTTTAGGAGAAGCAATGGCTGAAGTATTAAAACATAGTAATGTTTTATATGATAGTGAGGTAGTCAAAGCTTGTTTGTCAGTACTTATGAAAGAAAATAAAAAAAATAAAGTTATAACTCAAGAAATTTTTCAATATGCCTCTAACCATAGCGAAATTAATAAAATAAATAAAAATATCGTATGTTATAATATCTAAGAACTTAGACCTCAAGAAGATATGTTATTGGACGAAAAAATTCCCCATATTTGACACAGAGCTAAAAAAGGAGTTTTGTTGGGCTGCTGTTACAGCATTCCTGCAAAACTCCGACTCCGAATATGCATTGTTTCTTAGGACTTTTTTTCAGGGGAAGCATCATCGCGATGATCTATACTGTCAGAGACGATCGAACTTGTGCCGACAAAGATGGCGCCCTGGTCGATTTTAAGCTGTTTGGTGATGATGTCCCCACAGAGGTGGGAGGAAGGGCTTAATTCCAATAGGTCTCCGACCTTAATGTTCCCGCAGACAACACCGGTGATCGTTGCAGTGGCAGCAGTAATATTGGCTTTTACTGAGGCAGATTGACCGATGATCAAGTCACCCCCAACTTCAATAGTGCCTTCGAGCTTCCCGTCTATCCGAACATTGCCGACCGATACCAAAGACCCCTTGAGTTCACAGTCTTCAGCAATGTATGTAATATTTGTGTTCGTGCTGATATTACGGATAACCGGTTTTGTGTCGTTTTCTTTCTTACTAAACATTCTTAGCCGCTCCTTTTTTATTGCGTTTCGGTATATGTAGTAAAAATTGTCGGATCAACGAGTTCACCGTCAATATAGGCCTGGTAGTGAAGGTGGCTGCCGGTGCTCCGACCGGAATTTCCGCTGTACGCCACAACGTCGCCTTTCTGAATCGTGTCTCCTACTTTGACTGTCAGTTTGGAATTATGGGCATAAAACGTAACAACGCCATAACCGTGATCAATCTGAACTCTTCGTCCCCAATAACCGTCATAGCCCGCATAAGTGACGGTCCCGGCAGCAACCGCCTGGACAGGTGTACCATAATCGCAAGCAATATCAACACCGGAATGAAACTCACTGCTCCAACCCCCAAAAGGATTGCGGCGATAGCCAAAAGGTGAAGAGATCGGACCGTTGACCGGAAGAATGCTCGGTGTTCGGTTCAGCTTATCTTTGTATTCTACGGAAGCATCATAATACTCCTGCAAGGTTTCCACATGAGAATTGAGCAGATTTGAAGCCTGATCAAGGCTTTCCGGCTCGGAATATGACTGTACGGAGTAACTGCCGCGGCTGACTTCCGTCGTATTTTTCTGCTGGATTTTAAGAATGCCGGCAATTTTAGATTCCAGCGAGGAGATGGTTAACAAGTTCTGATTGATTTCGGATGTCTTTTCATTTAATCTTGCAATTTCCAGATCCTTGGTCTGCAGCTGGGCTTCAAGCTTATCGACATAGGCAATTTTTTGCTGATAAACATTGATGTAATAAGCCTGATAAATGTCATGAGCAAAAAGTCCCGTAAAAAAGATGACCAGTGCAGCTGAGCTAATAACAACCATTTTTTTCGCTTTAACTGAAAACTGAATCTGCCGGGGCGCTTTGTCGTGGTCAGGGTGGATGATAATAATTGAGTATTTGTGCTTCAAAATATCACTCCTGAATAAGACACAAAAAACGAAAATATTTTATATTTTCGCGTTTTTGTGAGGCATTAATCCATTTTCTAGAATATACGTGTTTGATTGTCTTGTCAAGACAGTCAAAAAATCATGATACAAAATAATATCATATCTACTTTTACGTGTGGTGAAAGTGGTTATAGACTTCTTGGGCGGTCACTGCCGACAAACCGGACTTGATAAATTCTTCAGGTGCAGCATTTTTGATCGCATCCAAGGAATCGAAAGTTCTGAGGAGCATTCTTTTTCGTTTTGGCCCAATTCCGGGAATCCCATCCAGCTCCGATGCGGTCATGTTTTTGATCCGCTGCTGTCTGTGAAAAGTGATCGCAAAACGGTGCACCTCGTCCTGGATTCGCTGGATCAGATAAAACACCTCAACTCTGGTGTCAATAGAAAGCTCACGGCCGGCCTGATTGATTAGACTGCGCGTTTCGTGACGGTCATTTTTAACCATACCGGCAACTGGAATGGTCAAGCCTAGCTCCTTCAGAGTATCAAGCGCAGCTTTGACTTGTCCTTTTCCGCCATCAACCAGAATAAGATCCGGCATCGCGGATTCTTCTCTCTGCAGGCGGGAATAACGGCGTCCGATAACATGCTTGAGGTAGGCAGTATCATCATTGGTGTCCGCGAGCGGAGCAATATTGAATTTCCGGTAGTTTGCCCGGGAGGGTTTTCCAGTTTTAAACTGAACCATACCACCGACGATATTACTGCCAAACAGCCCAGAAATATCGAAGGCTTCGATCGTATCGGCCTGAGCGATCCCGAGAAGTTCACATAACTCTGCCATCGTTTTCCGAATCTCTTCATTTTTGTCTTTTTCCAGATCCATTTTTTCTTTCAGAACAGTCTCAGCATTCGAGGCGGCCATTGCTAGAAGTTGTTTGGTCTTACCTCTTTTGGGTATGGTCAGAGGAAGGATGTCCATGACTGCAGTCGATTGGATTTCCGGAATACAAATCTCATCCGGAATGACCATTTCGTCCGCATAGTACTGGACCAGAAACGAAAGAAATGATTCTTCCGGTTCATCATAGTAGGCGAAGAAGAAACTGTCCCGGGTAACCAATTTGCCCTGACGGAAACAGAAGACCTGAATATTCATTAGCTCTTCATTAAACGCGTAGGCCACGATATCACGGTTTCGCAAATCACTTAGCGTAATATTTTGTTTTTCATTGATGGTTTTCAGATCATGAATGAGATCCCGGTATTCTCTGGCTGCCTCAAACTGCAGCGCTTCAGCGGCTTTGCTCATTTTTTCTTCCAGCCAGTCAATGATACTTTTTTGATTGCCGCGGAGGAACATGGTGGCTTTATCAAGGACTTCCTGATATTGTTCAGGCTCAATAGGATGAATACACGGACCGAGGCATTGTCCAATATGATAATAAAGACAGGATTTAGCAGGGATCTGACTGCATTTGCGGAAAGGAAGTAGCCGGTTTAGTAGGCGAGCAGTTTCTCTGGCCGCTGTTGCATTGGGATAGGGACCAAAATATTTGCCGGCTTTTTTTGAAACTTTACGGGTAACAATAATCCGAGGGTGTTTTTCAGATGTTATTAATATATAAGGATAAGATTTATCATCCTTCAACATAATGTTATAGTATGGGTCATGTTTTTTGATAAGGTTACATTCGAGCAAGAGAGCCTCAACTTCAGAAGATGTCAGGATATATTCAAAGTCGGTAATTTCACCGACAAGTTTCTGGGTCTTCTGATCATGGGACCCTGTAAAATAAGACCTTACCCGGTTTTTCAGTACCTTGGCTTTTCCGACGTAAATAATCTTACCGGCAGCATTTTTCATCAAATAAACGCCAGGATTATCCGGCAGCAATTTTAGTTTTTTTTGCAGTAAATCTATCAAAACTTTCACCTCAGTTAAATTGTAGGGGGAATATTTAAAAGTTGCAACGTCATATTCTCCAATAAAAGGACGTATATTTTCTTGGGGTGGTATTATGCGCAGCAATGCCTGGGGACGTCCTCCTCAAAATGACATCTGGGGCGATATTAAAGTGCTCGCTTTATGGATATTCATCGTCGGTATCGTCGGGTATTTGCTATTCCCGGATTTTTTTCATAATGTTTACGACCAGCTAACCTCTGCAACTGCAGAAACGGGAGAAATAAGTGAAATTACGCTGCCAACCTCAAGTGAGGTTCAGGATACCACAACAGGCGATGAGTCAGATACAACAAGTGTCTATAATTCCATCTACACTGGGGACAGTGAAATCTCAGACGGATACTGGGCGCTGTTTGTCGGCAACAACGAGTTTCAGCAACTTTCTTTGTCGACAGAGAGCTATTCCTACATTATAAGGCTGATTGATGGAGATCGGAAAGGGGAAGCAACAAAAATATTGCTGCTTTCCGCAAATGGCAATATTCACAAATATGTAGTCACAGAAGAAGTTTATAATATTCTCTTGAATTTAAATATGATCAATAACCGTTCCGGAACAATATAGAATTTACTTGAACAGCAGCTTTGCCCCAACGACAAAAAGTGCAAGACCCAGCAACTGCCACGGATTCCAGCTTATTCTTTGGACCCCGAAAAGACCAAAGTGGTCAATGATGACCGCAAGACCGACCTGTCCAAGAATGATGGCCGTCGTGGCATTGCATACGCCAATCCTAGATATCGTTATGGCGACTAAGGCAACGATCCCAACACTCAACGCTCCTCCTAAATAGAGATACCAGGGGATTTGCAGCCATTTATGCGCAAACATAGGTACTTTCCAAGCCAATACGGCCAGAAGGGCAATTAAACTGCCGATGATGTGTACGATCAGCGTCGAAGAAAGCAAAGAAGTTTTTTGCGTCAGCTGTGAATTTAGCGTTCCCTGCACGGCCATTGCAGCTCCGGAGATTGCTGCTAGAACAGCAGGCAGTGAAAAAAAATTTAACATACTCTAACCTCCACCAAATCGGCACATATATTAAAATAAGGATTCATGATGGGCAAGAACACCAAGTGAGTTAAAAATATAGTAGTATTTGTTCCGTCTTACAGGGAAAAATGTTGATAAGCAGCTAATGAAAAGAGGTGGCAGAATGAATATAGATCCTGAACTGGTTAGAAGGGCGCAGATATTGCTTACTTTAGATCATTCTTTGTCTCAGGTTAAAGAAATTCTTTTACGGGAAGGATACCCGGATGATCAAGTGGCTGATCTGATAGATGCTACGGAAGAAGTACTTAATTATTTTGTTCCGCCTGTGTTCGACGACAATAAAATTGCGATAGATATCCGCCATTCCAATAAAGACATTGACAGTGATCCGAGCCCCGATCTGCTTGTAGACCGATTCAGCGGCAAGATAGAGTTACTTACTCCTCATCTGCAGGAAACCTGGAGGGTTGCCAACGAAATCCGCAAAACCTTAAAATGTCAATGCCAATATCTTTAACGTTTTATAACCATGAAGAGAACAGAGATAAATATCTCTGTTTATTTTTAGATATTGTCTGTCAAATTATGTAGACAGCTATTGGCAAATCAGCAATTTTTCATTACTATTATAGAAATACGAAGTTAACCAAAAATCCAAAAAAGTATTGAAATGAGGAACATGTATCCAGCTCAGCCTAACATATTAGGGAGGAAAGAAATGAAAATTGCCATTCTTTCTGATACACATATTCGCTATGGACGGAAACTCCCATCATTTGTCTGGAATGTTTTAAGTGAGGTTGATACAATCATTCACGCAGGAGATGTTGTGACGAAGAGTCTGATTGAGGAACTGGATTTGATTGCGCCGGTCATTGCAGTCAGAGGAAACTGTGATTGGCTATTGGATGAGCTGCCAGAGAAAATCATAGCGAAACTAGGTCCTCTAAGGATTGGTGTTACGCATGGTTATCTTGGATCCGGAAAGAATACCCCGGAAAGGGCTTACAATTTTTTTTCGGGAGAAAATGTAGATATGATTATCTTCGGACACAGCCATATACCTTATAAAAATGTTTATGAAGGGGTATTGCTATTCAATCCGGGATCCCCGACGGAAAGAAGAGGACAGCCGCAGTTTTCCATGGGTTTATTGAAATTAAGTGAAAAAGGGAGTTTCGATATCCAGCATCTGTTTTTTTAATTACTTTTGCCATCACGCAGTCTGAGGTTTTAATATGAAATTTCGTCGCAATAAAATTAAAAGAGAGCACAGTATCATTACCGGTGCCCTGGACTGGCTGGAGGATTTGAGTAAGCACCGCGAAATCACCGACATCATTCCTGGGGTGATCGATGTAACCAATACCAGGGAACGCGGTGCAGCTTATCAGTACGAAACACCGACCGGATGCAAGATTCTCCTAAAAAATGGCGGATCTGTTCAGGAGGCCTTTGTCGTTACCCGGAACCCTGAGGTAGTTAAGGATTGGGCGGCAAAGCTCGTGGAAGAAATCAATTATTTTCAGGCTGCTCTCGAAGAGACCCGGGGTGCCCTCCCGCAGAAAGATCACCAGAAAACGGAAGCTCGGGCTGCCAAAACAAAAGCTCCGATCCGGACAAAGTCGGCAAAAGGATCAGTCCGGGAAACTTCAGAAACCTTTCTCAGCAGCAGGGACACTCTGCTTGCCGGGATTAAAGAAGATTATCAGCTTGTGGAAATCAATCAGGGTCTTCGGGATTCCTATGTGGAAAGCCTTGCCAGCATGGGAGATCTGGAAGATCCTAAATTGGAAGACGTCTTACAACTGGAAATGCGCCAGGCGCTGGAAAAACTGCAGGAAAAACTCCAAGGGGAAACTCAGCAAAAGTAGCCAAAGCAAACATAATTGTTTTGGTTTGAAATGGCAGTCATAGCTTTATCAAAAATGACTCAAACTATTTGAAGATTGTCAATGATTATGGAGGATAAAATTGTGGCTAAAGTACTGTATATTAAAGCAAATCCCAAGTCGGACGAGCAGTCGAGGACGCTTCGCCTCTCAGGGAGTTTTATCACCGCGTACAGGCAAAACAATCCTGGTGATGAGATTATTACCCACGATCTTTACCAGGAAGGTGTCAAGCCGCTGTCTGCAGGGGATCTACAAACTGTTTTTGGTCCGAAGGACACGGATTCAACCAATCATCATGTTTTAAAGTATGCTTATGAGTTCAAGGCCAGTGATAAAATCATTATCGCTGCTCCAATGTGGAATCTCAGTTTTCCATCCATTCTAAAAAGTTATCTGGATTATATTACGGTCACCGGGATTACCTTTCATTATACTGAACAAGGCCCAGTGGGCTTATGCCAGGGAAAAAAAGCTGTTCATATCGTAACCCGGGGCGGTACTTATTCGGAAGGGGCAGGTGCTGCTTATGAAATGGGTGACAGATACTTAAGAACAATTTTTGGTTTTCTGGGCATCACCGACTTCACAACAATCGCTGCGGAACAACTTGATGTTATCGGATTTGATGCGCAGGGAGAGCTTTCCAAAAAAATGCAGGAAGCCGAAGAAAAAGCCAGAACATTTTAAAGCTAGATGTAGCATCTTGTAAAAATATACTTCCAAAATTATGATTGTTATCCAAAAAATATCATGTTATGATTTTTAATATGACTGGTATTAATTTGAGAAGAATAGAGATGGGGTTAGTGAAGGAAACGAATCTTAAGCAGGGGTTTTATCTAGTCCTGTTAAAGGCCATGATACTACTATCGGCCTTTTCCATTATTGGAAATCTAGCAGTAGGCTACTCATTAAGCCTCAATATTAAATGGATTTTTTTAATTGTTTTGGCAGTATGTAGTATATTATATGAAAGACATAAAGGTTTTTCTGACCGCAGCAAATTCTTGTTTTTTTTGGTTCTGACAGGGATTGTTCTGCCTTTAAGTTTTATCGATGCCGGAGGAAGTAACAGCTTTACAATTGCGTATGTATTTTTTCTTTTGATTATCGTCAGTTATATTCTGGACGGTTGGTACCGTAATACAATTATCGCTGTGATTATTCTGGCTTTTATGGGTGTCCACACTTACTCCCGTTATTTCCCGGAAAGGATACCCGTACTGGACTCCGACAGTTTCTTTGTGGATCAGCTGATTCAAGTCCCAATTGTCTTGCTTTTGAGTTTCTTAGTTGTACGCTATTTTGCTGACGCTTACTACCAGACGAACCGAAGACTCATGCAACTCGCTCATTTTGATGAGCTGACAGGGCTACTGAACCGAAGAAATTTTAATGAGATTCTGCAGAAACAATTTGAATCCGGAAATCACAACGGTCATTTGATCATGCTTGATGTCGATAATTTTAAGATGATTAATGATAAAGAAGGACATCTAGCCGGAGACGATGGACTGAAACATTTGGGGGCTATTTTAAGGCGGTATTTTGATAATGGGAAAAATATGATCAGCCGCTGGGGCGGCGATGAATTTATTATTATTTATTTTGGTGAAAGCGGGCATGTGGAGACGGTTTTGGAACAAGTCAAAAAAGAATTTAAAGAATATGTGAAAAATATTGAACCGATGGTCGACATTACTTTCGGGATTGCCCCGTTACAGGGATGCCAGACCCCGAATGATGTACTGGCAAAAGCGGATCAAGTCATGTATGAAAAGAAAAGAGAAAAGAAGAACAGTTAGCCAGATTCTCTTTTCTCAGTCATCAAAATTATTGATGTACACTTGTGCTGAAAACAGTGAGGTGTTCATTTTTTTTGCTCCAGTTTTTTAATTGTTGCCAACTATTTGCCATTGATTCTCACTGATGGGTAAGTTTATTAAGACGGTTTTCCCCTGTTCTTGTCTAGCCCCCGGCTGGTCGGGTCAAAGAATTTTGCTCCTTTGGCTTCTTCGGGCAGGTAGTTCTGTTCGATCCAGTTATCTGGATATGCATGCGGGTAAAGATAGTCTAAACCATGGCCAAACTTCTTGGCACCGGGGTAAGAGGCATCCTTCAGATGCAGCGGCACTTGGCCGGCTTTGTTCGCTTTAACGTATTCCTGGGCCTGATTGATCGCCGCAACAACAGAATTACTCTTCGGAGCAGTCGCGATAGCCAGGACGGCCTGTGCCATCGGTATTCTGGCTTCAGGCAGGCCAACCCACTCTAAGGCATTTGCTGCGGCGTGGGCCTGGAGCATGACTGTCGGATCAGCAAGGCCGACGTCCTCGGAAGCATGCACGATGATCCTGCGCATGATGAACCGCGGGTCCTCACCAGATTCCAGCAGAACAGCGAACCAATACAAGGCTGCATCAGGATCGGACCCCCGCATACTTTTGATCATCGCCGAAATCATGTCGTAATGGTTGTCCCCATTTTTGTCAAAACGGAAGTGTCTTTCCTGAACGGATTCTATGGCGGTTTCTAGATCAATCCTGCGGACCCCGTCTTCAGGAGCTGTGGTCAGAACTGCAAGTTCGAGTGCATTTAAGGCCCGGCGCAAATCTCCGCCGGCGAAATCCAGCCAATGCTGAAATGCTTCTGCTGTAATCTCCGTATGGTAATTACCAAGACCTCGCTCTTTGTCCTTCAAGGCATTATCAAGCCCAAGACGGAGTTCCTGTTCTGAAAGAAGATCCAGCCTGAAAATCGTGGAACGGCTTAAAAGAGCAGCGTTGATTTCAAAATACGGATTTTCAGTAGTTGCTCCAATAAAAGTGATCATACCACGTTCAATAGCCGGCAGAAGAACATCCTGCTGGCCTTTGTTGAAGCGGTGGACTTCATCGCAGAACACAAGTGTTTTCTGCTGATAAAGATGCAGCTTTTCCTCGGCTTTCTCCAGGATTTCTCTAAGTTCTTTGACGCCGGAAGAAACAGCATTAATCCGGATAAAGTTCGAGGTTGTTTTATTGGCGATGACCTGAGCCAGGGATGTTTTACCCGTTCCGGGCGGCCCGTATAAAATGATCGATGTCACCCGGTCTGCCTCAATGGCGCGGCGCAGGAGTTTGCCGGGCCCGAGAATTTCCTGTTGGCCGATAAATTCTTCAAGCGTACGGGGACGCATTCTCTCGGCCAGGGGAGCAACTTTACCGGAGTCAAAAGCAGCCGAAAAAAGATTCATTTTCTTTTTCCTCCAAAATTATTCTTGCGGATATACTTGAATTAATAAATCAACAATAAAAAGGAAATGTTATGAAAGATGAATCCATTATAACAAATAAAATTGCAAAAGAATAACCAGAATGCTTATTGACAAATTCCGATTGGTTTAGTAGGATATAAACGTACTGACGAAGGGCAAACATTTTGCATAGCATGAGGTGAATTGTGTGAGATTTTCTACCAGAGGCAGATATGGGGTACAAATCATGGTTGATTTAGCCCAGCATGCGGCTGATGGTCCGGTTTCCCTGAAGTCTGTCGCTGACAGGCAGAAACTATCTGAGCATTATCTGGAACAACTCGTTCCTGAGCTGCGTAAGGCGGGGCTAGTCAGAAGCATCCGGGGGCCCCAGGGCGGGTATGAACTGGCCAAGCGTCCAGAACAAATCAATATCGGTGATGTGATCAGGGTACTGGAAGGACCGATCGCACCAGTCGAGTGTGTTACCCAGTCGGAAGAAGACTGCTGCCAGAAAACAGATTTCTGCGTAACGCGGGAAGTATGGGTGAAGGTTAGGGATTCCATCAACGGTGTTGTTGATTCCATTTCTCTGGCGGATTTACTAAAAGAAGCAGGTAGCGGCGGAGAAAACTTGGGATTTCTTCAATAGATATCTGAGATGATGATTTTGCTGCGATCTGTCAGATAAGGGTCGACAGATAAGAGCTGCTTAATGGAGGATAAGATGAAACGAATATATTTGGATCATAGTGCCACAACGCCGGTTGACCCGCAGGTGGCAGAATTGATGACGGTGTACTTTACAGAGTACTACGGAAACCCATCCAGCGTACATTTCTTTGGAAGACAAGTTCATAAGGCCATCGACGAAGCCAGAGAACAGGTTGCATCTCTGATTGGAGCAAATCCTTCGGAGATTACCTTTACCAGCGGCGGAACGGAAGCTGATAACCTGGCCATTCAGGGTGTCGCCAGAACAAGCGTAAAAAAAGGTACGCACCTGATAACTTCGGCGATTGAGCACCATGCTGTTCTGGATACTTTTAAATACCTGGCTAAAAACGGCTACGAAATAACCATTGTGCCGGTTGATGAGGAAGGCTTGGTAAGTGTTCAGGATATAGAAAAGGCAATCCGTCCGGACACGATTTTAATCAGTATTATGCACGCCAACAACGAGGTTGGGTCGATTCAGCCTGTCGCTGAAATAGGCCGGATTGCCAGGGAAAAAGGGGTCCTGTTCCATGTCGACGCCGTCCAGTCTCTTGGAAAACTGCCAATCGATGTAAATCAAATGAATGTCGATCTGTTAACGATATCGAGCCATAAAATCTATGGCCCTAAGGGGGTCGGTGCTTTATACATCCGCAAAGGCGTCAGGATTTCTCCGCTTGTTTTTGGTGGTTCGCAGGAAAGAAAAGTCCGTTCCGGTACGGAAAATGCTCCGGGGATCATTGGTTTTGGCAAAGCCTGTGAGTTGGCCGGACAAAGGATGGCAGACGAAAATATTGAACTGATCAGACTTCGTGATAAATTATTCGACGGAATCCTTGCCGGCATTGATCATGTCAAGGTGAACGGCCCGCGCGGTGCCAAGCGTCTCCCGAACAATGTCAATATCAGCGTTAATTTTATTGAAGGAGAATCACTGCTCTTAAGTCTCGATTTGGTTGGAATAGCCGGTTCCAGCGGTTCGGCCTGTACTTCGGGATCTTTGGATCCTTCGCATGTTTTACTGGCCATGGGTTTAAGCCATGAGGTTGCCCATGGTTCCCTAAGGCTCTCACTTGGCAGACAGAATACCGATGAAGAGATTGATTATGTGTTACAGGAGCTTCCGAAGATCGTGAAGCGCTTAAGAGAAATGTCTCCTTTATATCATAAAGCAATTTGAGCTAGTTAAAGCAAATAGATAGTTCCTCAAAGCAAGCTGAAAGACAGGAATAAGACAGGAGTGAATCAGATGTATTCAGAAAAAGTAATCGACCATTTTACGAATCCCCGCAACGTAGGTGAAATTGAAAATGCAAATGGCGTAGGGCAAGTCGGCAACGCCAAGTGCGGCGACATTATGCGGATTTCCATGGTTGTTGAAAACGACATTATCAAAGATATCAAGTTTAAGACATTTGGCTGCGGGGCTGCGGTAGCGACCAGTAGTATGGTTACGGAAATGGTCAAAGGCAAAAGCGTGGATGAAGCCCTCGACATTTCGAATGCTGCTGTTGCCGAAGCGCTTGGAGGTTTACCTGAAGCCAAGCTGCACTGTTCTAATCTTGCCGCAGATGCTGTTCATGAAGCTATCAAAGACTACATCCAGAAAAAGACCAAGGTCTGAGGAAGGATGAAGGTTAAACGTATGAGAGTTGCTGTTGGAATGAGCGGCGGCGTGGATAGTTCCACCGCCGCTGCTTTACTTCAAGAAAATGGTCATGAAGTGATCGGAGTCACCATTGTAACCCATGAAGGGGGTTTCGCTGAAACTGCTGCGCTGGAGGCAGCTGAGCAGCTCAGGATACCACTGCATGTGTTTGATTTTCGGACGGTCTTTAAACAGGAAGTCATTGATCCTTTTGCGGAGAGCTACTACAGAGGGGAAACGCCAAATCCGTGTGTGTTGTGCAACCGGAAAATTAAATTCGGAGAGTTGCAGAAACAGTCGCGCGGACTTGGGGCCGACTATCTTGCCACCGGTCATTACGTTCGGAAAATGTTTAACGAAGCTTCAGGCCGTTGGCTGATTCAAACAGGGATGGATGCAAAAAAAGACCAGAGTTATGTGTTATATGCCTTAAGCCAGGACCAGATTGCCCATACACTTTTCCCGCTTGGCGATTATACGAAAGAACAGGTTAGGGACTTGGCGCGGGCCCAAAAATTGACAGCTGCCGACAGCAGTGAGAGTCAGGAAATCTGTTTTATACCTGACAATAACTATGCGGATTATATAAAGACGGCAATGGGCAAAAAGTCTGAACCAGGCGATTTCACAGATCTCTCCGGCCGCATTATTGGCAGGCACAGGGGATTGATCCATTATACGGTCGGACAGCGCAAGGGATTAGGAACAACATTTGGCAAACCGATGTTTGTGGCTTCGCTTGATCCGATTGGTAACAGAGTAATACTTGGAGAAGGAAATGATCTCCTTACCGATGTTCTCTGGGCGGGAAGTCTGAACTGGATTGCTCTGGAAAGACTATCCGCACCTTTAAAGGTGCAGGCGAAGATTCGTTACAAGGCAAATCCCGCAGCAGCTGTTCTTTATTCTGAAAAAAATCTTGTCAGGGTTCAGTTTGAGACTCCGCAGCGGGCAGTTACTCCTGGTCAGTCGGTTGTATTCTATGACGGGCCGACAGTTCTGGGAGGAGGGGTCATTGTATCGGATAAGTGCGGAATCCGCCAGGATCTTCTTAAGGCAGAATAAGAAGTGGTTGCCGAAGGGCTGACTCGTGTGAAATCCCTTTCAGCGATATTTCAGTTTTATGCCATAATATAGATACAACATTGCTGAAAGGAATATTATCTGGATACTCTGGCAATAATACCGGATATAATCCTAAGGCAAATGAGGGAATTATGCGGAGGATGAGAGATATTGTACGGCTCCCGGTGATTGATCAAAATTCCGGGGAACGTCTGGGCTGGGTAAAAGATATTGTATATAATGAAAAAGACAATACGGTTTCCGGCGTCATCGTGGAAAAAGATTCTCTGCTCGCGCACCCGCTCGAAAACATGAGCAGAGATGATATTGTGTCTTTTGGCAAGGATTCCCTAGCTGTTAACAATCCAGAAGGAAAAAAGATTTCAGGTGCATCCTGGTCTCAAAAAGTCGGAAGCAAGGTCTTTAATGGAGAAGGCGATATCAAAGGAACAATAGGCGATATCTATGTGGACAATACAGTCCGGAAAGTACTTGGTTATGAAATATCAGACGGTCTTTTTGCGGATTTGATGAAGGGCAGAGAGGCTGTATTTGAGGAAAACATTCTTTGCGAGAGCCAGGATGTTGTTGTAATTGAAGGAGGTTCATTGTCATGATTTGCCCGGTTTGCGGGGGACGACAGACCGGAAAGGTCGGTGTGGAACAATATTATTGCTGGGATTGTTTTATTGAATTCAACAGTCATACCGATCAGGTAGTCGTATTTGATTTAGAAGAAGATGGGACACTGGTAGCGTGGGAAGATTTCTTTCTTGAAAGTGAGCAGATCGTTCAGGCTCAGGCAGCTGCTGAATGACGCCGAATTGCCATGTCTATATCTTCATACCGTGCATGCGTAGAATAGAGCTGGCGCTTCGCTTATACCATGGATGGCAAGTAGCGGCAAGGCCAAGAAGCTAAGGCCACGGCCTGTCCATCGGGGGTTGGGATTTTCAAATTCATTTTGAAAAGACCGCCCTTTATTTGTCTTAAAACATATATTTGTCTTAAAACATAACTGGGGGGCGAGTATGGGACAGACCAAGCTGCGTTGGATTTTCGGCACCTTGTTGCTTATAGCAGGTTTCTTGCTGCTTCTAAAGGTTAAAAAGATTGCTATTTCTTTTGCAGCGGGTGCCGTTATAGCCTATCTTTTAAGTCCCATGGTCAATTGGCTCGAAAAAAAAGGCCTGCGCCGGCGGTGGGCGATTGCCTTGATTTTCTTTTGGATTGTGGTTTTGCTTGCTGTGCTGTTTTTACTGCTGCTGCCTACGTTTTACCTGGAGCTTGGCAGACTGACCGTTGTACTTCCTGAGAGGCTGGAAGTCATTTACCATTATGTACAGACCGGGAAAAGTGTCTACCCGCAAAATATCCTGCCTGAAGAGCTCAGCAGATTAATGGATAAAAAACTGATTCAGGGGCAATCCTATCTGACCGGCTGGCTGGAAAAGGTCATGGAAAATATTCCGGCTTTGCTTTCTTCCATCGGATTAATGGTTCTTTCCCCAATTCTGGCCATCTATTTTTTAACGGACTGGAGAAAAATTACGGACGGGGTTTTAATGCTTGTCCCTGGCAGGATGAGGGAGCAGTGGCACAAGGTATTACAGGAAATTGATTATGTGATTAAGCGGTATATTCAGGGCAATATGATTGATGCGGTCATCGTCGGCTTTTTGATCGGCATAGGGATTAAGCTCATCGGTATGGAATATGCGCTGATTATCGGAATTATTTGTGGAATCACCAACCTGATCCCGTATTTTGGTCCGATCTTAGGCGGCATACCATCAATTTTGCTGGGCTTAAGCAGATCCCCTCTGATGGCTGTAAAAGTCACGCTGGTCATCTTCATCGTCCAACAGCTGGACAGCAATCTGATCAATCCGCGTCTGATGAGCAATAAAATCGGGCTTCATCCGCTTTGGGTTGTTTTTGCTCTTTTGGCCGGGGGGGAAATCGGCGGTCTGCTCGGAATGCTTTTTGCCGTTCCACTGGCAGCAGTCCTGCGTATTATCATCAGAAATGTTTATTATTATCTGATTGCACCGCGAGATCTGAAGTCAACGAAGAATTAAGTAGAATTTGCGGCCATCAGGTCTGTTGACAGGCAACTTCTCTTTTGGCTATACTTATTTTAGTGGTTCAAAAAGTGTAAGTACTTTCTGAACCAGCTAAGTGCAACTGAGGCTGCCGCCTGTGCCAAAGAGGCTTGGTGCCAGCTAAGTTTTCTTATGTCTTAGCAAGATTAGCCCTTGCTATTCTGTAATAAATATAAGCTTAAGTACCGTATTACAAGGTACGAGGAGCCTTCCATATAAGGAGGAAGTAGATGTATACCGGAAATCAACTGCGTGAAATGTTTCTGAAGTATTTTGAGGGAAAAGGACATGTTATTCAGCCCAGCGCCTCCCTAATCCCGAAAGATGATCCTACTATACTTTTAACGGTAGCCGGAATGGTTCCGTTTAAGCCATATTTTTTAAGGCAAGTGGAGCCTCCGTTTTCGAGAGCGACCACCGCTCAAAAATGTGTCCGAACCCCTGACCTGGAGAGTGTCGGCAAAACGGCCAGACACCATACATTTTTTGAGATGCTCGGTAATTTTTCTTTTGGTGACTATTTTAAAGAGGAAGTCATTCCATGGGCCTGGGAATATATTACCGGCGTACTGCAAATTCCCGTCGAAAAGCTCTGGGTAACCATCTATCCGGAAGACGAAGAGGCCAGAAATATCTGGACAAAGGCAGGTGTAAGTCCGGATCGGATCGTCGCCGATCCCGAAAATTTCTGGGCTGCCGGACCGGTCGGACCTTGCGGGCCTTGTTCGGAAATCTACGTAGATCTTGGAGAAAGCCGGGGCTGCGGCAAAGATGATTGTGCAATCGGCTGCGACTGTGACCGTTTCCTGGAGGTTTGGAACCTGGTCTTTATGCAGTACATAAGAGATGAAGCCGGTACACTGACTCCTCTGCCGAAGCGAAATATTGATACCGGGATGGGGCTGGAAAGAATCGCATCGGTGATTCAGGGAGTTGAATCCAACTTCGATACGGATTTATTTATGCCGCTCATCAATAAAACGGCAGAAATCGCCGGCTTGCAATACAAAAAAGATCCGAAGACGGATGTTGCGTTGAAGGTTGTTGCCGACCATGCCAGAGCAGTATCTTTTATGCTGGCGGACGGAATTAGGCCGAGCAGCGACGGACGCGGCTATGTTTTGCGGCGAATTTTACGCAGGGGCATTCGTTTTGCCCGGCTTTTAGGAATTGAAAAGCCATTTTTAGAACAAATATTCCGTGTCATTCAGGAACATTATGCGCACTGGTATACGGAACTCAAAGAAAATGAAAACTTCATTCTGAATCATCTGCGGCTGGAAGAAAAGAATTTCCAGGCTACCCTCGAACAGGGTACGCTGATCCTTCAGGATAAAGTGAAAGCACTCAAAGGATCGGGTCAGAAGATACTCAGCGGGGAAGACGCTTTTCACCTGTATGAGACCTATGGTTTCCCGGTAGAATTGACGGAAGAAATGCTGCTGGAAGAGGGCATCTCCGTGGATATGGAGTCGTTCGACAAAGCATCGGAAGAACACCGTCTGCTGGCCAAAGAACAATCCCGTCAGATGAAGGCTGCCGGGGAAAACAGCCTGCTCACAGAGAAAGCAAAAAGACTGGGGCCGACCCGTTTTCTCGGCTATGAACAACTGGAAAGTGACAGCATCATTGAAGCGATGTTCAATGAAGAAGGCGAAGTGGATGGGGCCGGTGAAGGGGAGGAAGTCCTTTGTCTTTTGGATCAGACACCTTTTTATGCTGAGAGCGGCGGACAGGTTTCAGACGAAGGAATTATTCGAACCGGCAAGGCGTATGCTGAAGTACTGGAATTGCGAAAACTTCCAAGCGGCGCGATTACGCACCGCCTGCTGATTAAAGACGGGGTGCTGAAAATAGGGGAAAAGGTTCAGACAGTCGTCAATAAGGAGAAACGCAAGGCCATAGCCGGACACCATAGTTCAACACATCTTCTGCAGACGGCGCTGCGCAAGGTTTTGGGGGATCACGTTCAGCAGGCAGGTTCTCTTGTTACGAATGAACGCCTGCGGTTTGATTTTTCACATTTTTCACCACTTACGGATGAGCAAATTACCGAAGTAGAAAACGAAGTGAACCGGCAAATTATGGCCGGTCTTACGGTGCAGGCCGAAGAAATGGGTATGAACCAAGCCCGTGAAAAAGGCGCGATTGCGTTGTTTGGCGAAAAATACGGAGAAATTGTGCGTTTGGTGGAAATGGGAGATTACAGCAGAGAGCTCTGCGGCGGAACCCATGTCAAAAATACAGGAGAAATCGGCTTGTTCAAAATCATTTCCGAGAGTGGTATCGGCGCAGGCTTAAGAAGAATTGAAGCTGTGGCAGGTATGGGATCGTTGGCATACTTAAGAGAAATAGAGAGCCAGCTCGCTGAGATCAGTACGGTACTGAAAGTTCAGCCGAAGGAAAGCGTGAAAAAAGTTTACCTTATGGCCGCTCAGATCAGAGAATTGGAAAAAGAAATCCAGCAGCTCAATGCCAAGCTGTCTAAATATGAAGCGGACAGCATTCTGAGCAAGGTTCAGGATATTCACGGCGTGAAAATACTTGCTTCCAGGGTTCAGGCTCCGGATATGGAGACACTCAGGCAAACAGCGGACATGCTCCGGGACAAGCTGAAAGAAGGCGTTATTGTCCTTGGTGCTGTTGCCGACGAAAAGGTAAATCTGGTGACTGTGGTTCATCCGTCAGGGTTAAATGGACTTCATGCCGGCAAGATTATTAAGGAAGTGGCTTCGGTTACAGGCGGCGGAGGCGGGGGCCGTCCCGACATGGCCCAGGCCGGCGGCAAGGACCCTTCCAAGCTTGGCGAGGCGCTGGATAAAGTACCTTCCATAATCCGTCATTTTTTGGGGCATAATAGTTAAAGATTACTAAAAAGTTAAAATATTTTTAACAAACTGACAGGTAATCTTTGGATCAATGCAGAATAATGTATAACATACTGGTGAAAGAAAGGAGGTATAAACCTTGAGTAAGATGGAAGAAACCATGATGTTCAAATCCCATCCAGGTGACAATTCACCGCGGGAAATATTGCAACAGGTTTATGCTGCACTGCAGGAGAAAGGATATGATCCGATCAATCAGTTGGTGGGTTATTTGATGTCCGGAGATCCTGTCTATATTACCAGTCATAATCAGGCCAGAACCAAAATCCGCAAGCTGGAACGTTATGAATTGCTGGAGGAACTGGTAAAATTTTATTTGCGCGATCTATAAAAAAGATTTTCTTACTTTTTATTTTCACCTTTTTTTAAGAATTTCTTTTGGCATCTGAATACCTTGCGTTTTTTTGATTATTTTCAATGAACACGAATGGTTCTTATTTTTGCGTTGCGTTTGATTAGCTGCCCTCACAGTACGTGGGGGTTTCGTTTTGGAGGACGGTCATTTTGAAGGTCAAATTAGGGCTAAAGGGTCCGACGGTATCGGAAATATGTTTTGGCAGCCTCGCGATTTCTCCGCTTCAGGGCAGAGTGAGCGAAGAGCAGGGAAGAGAGATTCTTCAATATGCGCTTTCAAGGGGGATAGACTGGGTCGATACGGCAGAACTCTATGAAAACTATAGTCAGTTAAAACCTGTCCTGGCCAAGAATCCCGAGATGAAAGTTGTATCCAAATCTTATGCGGTGACGCATCAGGAACTGGATGCGAGTCTAGAGAAAGCCAGAAAGAAACTAGGCAGGGATTTTATTGATATTTTTCTGCTTCATGAGCAGGAAAGCCATCTGACGCTCAAAGGACATGCTGGGGCCTGGGAAGGACTGCTTGAAGCAAAGGCCAGGGGTCAGGTCGGGGCGATCGGAATCTCGACCCACGCGGTCCAAGGGGTAAGAGCAGGGGCTCTTCAGCCGGGTCTTGACGTGATTCACCCGCTCATTAATTACCAGGGGCTCGGCATTATCGACGGAAGTCTTGAGGAGATGCTGGAAGCTATTGCGTTTGCAGCTGAATTGGGTATCGGGATCTATGCGATGAAGGTTTTTGGCGGTGGGCACTTGGCGGCTGAACCGGAAAGAGCCGTGAATTTCATCCGGAGTATTCCAGGAATCCAGGCGATGGCTTTAGGCATGTCATCAGTTTCGGAAGTAGACTATAACCTGGCACTGCTGAACGAGGGACCTATATCCGATGAATTGCGCCAAGCGGTTCTGCACCGGGAGAGAAAACTGTACATCGCCGACTGGTGCCAGGGCTGTGGAAAATGCGTCGGCGGCTGCCCGCAAAATGCGCTTTATCTTAACGACGGACAGGTTTGTCTGCAGCCGGAAAGATGTGTTCTGTGCGGATACTGCGGCAGATATTGCCCGCATTTCTGTTTGAAGATTATATGAAAAAAATTTAAATAATATTTTCCGTAAACCGGGATAATAATAGCGGAGAAAAATGTTAAGGTATATAATTAGGATAAGAGACGTACATCTGAAAATAACCGAATAGTGATACCAAAATGTACAGACAGGGGGACGCTGTTATGAAAAAGAAAGTTCAGGAGTATTGCATTGAGTGCGGCGAAATTACTGAATTCCTGTATGATGGCGAAGAATGGTTGTGTAAGAATTGCGGAAGTCACAATTCGCAGGGTGTAATGAACGACTCTATTCCATTAAACAACGATGACGAGCAGGACCGGGCGTAGACCCTACGTGGTCAGGCAGTTGCTGAGGTGCATGAATGAGGATAATGGGGCTGGATCTTGGTGAAAAGACGATTGGCGTCGCGATGAGCGATCCGCTGGGTATTACTGCCCAGGGAGTGGAAGTCATAAGAAGAACCGGAAAAGAGAAAGACCGGGAAGAATTAGCCCGCCTGATCCGGGAGTACGAGGTGGATGAAATTGTCCTGGGATATCCGAAGAATATGAATGGGACACTCGGTGAAAGAGCGAAGCTGACGGAGGTTTTTGCCGAAGAGCTTCGTGAAGAATATTTACTGCCGGTGAAGTTGTGGGACGAACGGCTGAGCACCATCGGAGCCCAAAGGGCCTTGCTGGAGGCAGATCTGTCCAGAGCAAAGAGGAAAAAAGTCATTGATAAGATGGCGGCAGTATTCATTCTCCAGGGATATCTCAACAGCAAGTGAACGGAAATTGAGATATCATTTGACTTTCTTTTCCTGCCAAGGTAGAATTACAATATCTGATTTGAAGAGGTGATACATATGTCCGATGAAATTAATAAGCAAGATGATCTTGATGATGAAGAGGTTTTTGATGTCATTGTCTTAAATGATGACGAAGGAAATGAAAACGAATTCATGCATCTTGCCACCCTCGAAGTTGAAGGCAGTACGTATTTCGTGCTTCTTCCTGTTGAAGAAACAGAAGAAGACGAAGAAGAAGCCGAAGCCATTATTCTGAAGCTTGGCAAAGATGAAAACGGTGAAGACATGCTCATGGATATCGAAGACGATGAGGAATGGGAAAAAGTTGCCGATGCCTGGGAAGAAATGGAAGATGAATTTGACGAAGAATAAGCAGAAAATTTGTTCTTAGAAGTCATAAATGATTTAGAAGCTCACGCTGGAAAGCGTGAGTTTCTTATTGACGAAAAAAAAGGTATAATAGCACATAGCAGGTTTGTCATTCAATGGATCATTATTTTAGTCATCCAAATTCTTGGATTAGGAAAGAGAGAGGTAAAGTGAGGAGAAAACGCCGAAAGGCTCCTGTAAGAAAAAAAATCTATACGATTGGCATTATTTTGGTCGTGCTGCTTGTGCTGTTGGCCAGCGGAACATGGTGGTCAGGGAATTTAAAGCCGGTCTCCGATTCTTCCGATAAAGTGCTTTTGTTCTGGAGCCTGGCATGAATGCCTCTGAAGTTGCGGCCAAGCTTGAAACTGACCATTTAATTCGCCAGGCAAGTGTGTTCCGCCAGTTATGCCGGATTAACAAAGCTGATTCCAAGCTGGTTGCAGGATTATACTATCTTTCACCTTCCATGAGCTCCAGGGAGATCCTGGATACGCTGATGAAAGGACCGGAACCGGAAGTTGTCCGGATTACGATTCCGGAAGGATATACGGTTGCCCAGATTGTCGATAAGCTCGTCGAGAATAGCTTGGGAACAAAGAATGAATTTTATGACGCTATGGAACGATTTGATCAGGATAATTACAGCTTTTTGGCAGATATCCCTTCGGGTGAAAACCGGCTGGAAGGCTTTCTGTTTCCCGACACGTATTTCTTTGATAAAAAGGCTACGCCCTCAGAAACCATTGAACGATTTTTGCAGCGTTTTAAACAGGAGCTGACAGCTGAGACCACGAACCGCCTGGCTGAACGGAATATGTCTGTTTTTGAGTGGCTCATCAAAGCTTCCCTCGTCGAGAAAGAAGCGAAGAAAGCAGAAGAAAGACCGTTGATTGCAGGTGTTTTTGAAAATCGTCTGAAAATTGACATGCCGCTGGAATCCTGCGCAACGATTCAGTATATCTTGGGGGAAGTCAAACCGGTGCTGACCATTGCGGATACCCAGATTGATTCTCCGTATAATACGTACCGGAATACCGGGCTGCCTCCCGGACCGATTGCGAACCCGGGTCATGCTTCTTTACAGGCCGCACTTTACCCGAAAGATACCGACTATTTCTTCTTTGTCGCCAAAAATGACGGGTCACATGCTTTTGCTGTTACCTATGAGGAACATTTAAAAAATGTAAGCATCTATCAATAAAAATTTTGATAAAACGTGATGATCAATTGTTTAAGTTTAAAAATAATGCAGGGAGTAACTGATGAAAAAACCGGAACTCCTGGCACCTGCCGGAGATTTTGAAAAGTTAAAGTTTGCCTATGCGTACGGGGCTGATGCAGTATACGCAGGGGGGGCTTCGTTTGGTTTGCGGGCTTATGCCGGGAACCTGAATGATGATGAACTTAAGTTGGGGGCCGAATATGCGCATAGACTTGGCCGGAAGATCTATATTGCCGTCAACATTTTTGCGCATGAGCAGGATTTCGCCGGACTTAAGGATTATCTGATCAGATTAACAGAGTTTGAAATTGACGGGATCATCGTCTCTGATCCCGGGATACTGTCCCTGGCCCGGAGGGAAACGCCGGATCTGCCCGTCCATTTGAGCACACAGGCCAATTGTACGAATGCAGCCGGTGCCAACTTCTGGTTTTCCCAGGGTGTGCGCAGAGCCGTACTTGCGAGGGAACTTACACTGGAAGAACTAAAAACCCTTTGTCCCAAAGCCCAAGGCGAATTAGAAATCTTTGTCCATGGCGCCATGTGTATGTCGTACTCGGGACGCTGCCTTCTGAGCAATTACCTTACCGGTCGTGATGCCAACCACGGAGAATGCACCCATCCCTGCCGCTGGGGCTACGCGCTGGTCGAAGAGAAAAGGCCCGGACAGTATTTTCCGCTGGAGGAAGATGTCAGGGGAAGCTATATTTTTAACTCCCATGATCTTTGCCTTCTGCCCAACTTGCCTTTATTAAAAGATTTAAATCTGGCAAGCTATAAGATAGAAGGCAGAATGAAAAGCGCCTATTATGTAGCGAGCACGGTCAAAGTATATCGTGAAGCTTTGGACGTCTTGTGGGAACAAGGAGAAACAAAATTCAGGGAAAAGATTCCTTCCTGGCTTGCCGAAATGGACAAGGTGAGCCACCGTGACTATTCAACCGGATTCCTTTTTGGAAAGCCGGGGTCTGAAGCGCATAACATTGAAACTTCCAATTATATCCGCGAATACAGTTTTGTCGGAAGAGTGCTGGAACAAGAGGAATGCGCGGCAATCGGGAAGGGAAACGAATGCGGCTGTTGGATAGAGCAGCGTAATCATTTCCGGCTAGGCGACGAGCTTGAAGTGCTTGCTCCGGAAGGAGAACCGTGGACATTTATAGTGAACGGCCTCTGGAATTTGGACGGGGAGAAGACCGATGTGGCGAGGCATCCGCAGCAAAAACTGAAGATTGCGGCTCCCGTACCGCTGAAACCTTTCAGTATCCTGCGCAAAGTAGTTCCCGCTCGTTAGGTTCATGATCACAATATTTGGGCTGACAAGTACAACGTTCACAAATTCCCTGCCCAAATTATTCATACAAGCTTGATTACCCTAGGGAAGAACAACCTGAGATAACAACAAAGAATAAAAACATCGGGTAAGGACACGGGAGAAAGACCAAATGAAAAAAGACGGGAATATTGAAAATTTAAAAGTAAAATCAATTGCTGAAGAATCCCATAGCAGCTGGGAAAGTTCTGATCTGCTGGTCAAAGCAAGGATCCCCCGTTCAGATATTCAGCTTTTGGCCAAATATGTCGAGGGACTTGGTCACCTGGGGGTGGTCACAACAACCGATAAAGCCAAAGGTGAAGTAATGATCCAAACGACCAGGTACTGCTGGCCGGAATTAGAAAAAATACTCTCGGCACTTCCTTTGCAAATGGAGATTTTATCCTAACTGGCATTTGAGATTCCTTAAATTAAAATTGGATATTCTGCCAGAATCTTGTTGTTCTGAGAAAAATCCTATACTATTATAGTGTTATGGGTGATACGAGAAGAGTAGGAGAGACTTTCCGCATGAAAAAACACTGGCTGGCTGTCATCGGTGAAAATGAATTGTCAATAGCCACAATTGCTGTCGGAAAATCTAAAGAAATTGAGATACATATGCATGCATCATACAAGGAACCGGGCGGTAAAAATATTGGCTATGCCGTGCCGGCCGGTTATGATGTTTCGGGGCTGAAGAACTGGCTTCAATACCAGCGGATACCGCTCCATAAACTAAAAATCGCCGTTTCGGGTCAAGGATTAATTACGACCATTATTACACTGCCGAATATGGCGGATCAGGAACTCGAAAAATTTATTGCCGGAGATATGGATGAATATCTTGAACGGTATACCGATCATTATATTGTGGACTATCGCATCCTGAAAAAATATCAGGAAAACGGGGTACCCATGTTAAAAGTCCTCCTGGCAGCTTTCCCGGCCGAAAAAATGAAGCAGGTTCAGTCATTCTGCCGGGATCTTGGGATTGAACCCAAGACGGTGGATCTTACTGCGGATTGCCTGGCCAGAATTTATTCTTTCTTGGCAGAAAGAATGCCTGCTCATGCTCCCCAGGGGAATACGGAACAAGGACAAAACAGCAACGATTTCGCGATTGTCTCCTTAAATCCGGGACTGATTGAGTTTGTACTGCTGGAAAATGGCAGCTTCTTTTTGTATACCGATTTAAAAGTTAATACGGACGAGAAAACCGTCAATGCAGAAGAAACTCTCAATGCGGATGAAAGAAATCAAAATGCGAGTAGAACAGGCAATACCGAAAAACATGCTTCTCCCGAAGACTTGCCCCAATCAACAGGCCAGGAACCTTCTGATCTGTTAGATGAATTAATTGGGTTGGAGACCAAAGATAGCGATTATCCGCAGCTCGATTTTTACAGGGTCCAAAACCTGCGGAATCATCAAGAAACATTATCTCTGGAGGAATTAGAAGCTGCGGAATTCTATTATTCCCAGCTGGAATCCGTCAAATCGGTCAAAGAAAAAGATGAGTTTGTCCTGGAAGATCTATTTGTGCCTTACGAACTATTGGAAGAGGAATTACCTATCTCGTCCACATATCAGGATTTAGAAAAAGAGATGGCTGCTAAAGCTGATAAAAAAGCTGACCTTAGTATGTACAGTTCGCCAAAAGAACTTTCCGATATTTCCGGTAAATTAGATTTAAGCCCGATCATATCCGCATTATCCAAGCTATTGAACTTCTACTCCGACCGCCATGCCGGAAATTCGGTAGGGACAATCTATCTGACCGGGGAGTACAGCCTCTGGCCGGGACTGGAAGAATATTTCCGAAAAAGTTTGCGGATCAACACTGAAACGGGTTTTCCAAATAACTGGATGCCGCTGTTTAAGGCGGACGGAGATACAAGCCTAGCGGAAAACTGGCAGAAGTATGGCAGTCTGTATGGGCTCGCCTTACGTGAAGATATCCACTAACTGGAGGGGCAAATGAACGAAAGAACACAGTTTAATTTTGCGCTGCGCTGGGAAATTGAATCCGGCAGCGGAAAACAGCCTGTTCGAAGAAAGCTTAGTGTCGTTGTTATCATCATCGCTGTTGTTTTTGCTGTCATCATTCTAGCCTCCCCGTGGGTTTGGCAGCAAAAACTGGCCTTGGATTCAGAAAGGATTGAAGCCAGCATTCAGTCCTACAATGAAGTTGCTGCTGTCATGGCAGAAAACGACAGGCTCCGTTCCCTGATCACTGATCAGCGTAGCTTTCTGGAGCTTGGGACAAGGGGATCAATCGGCAATCCGGCAGTTATAAGGAGTCAAATAGGCGGACTTCTGCCGGGAGACGCGCAGGTCACTTCTTTTCTGCTTCAGGTGGATAATAGGGTCCAATTGCAGCTGATTCTGCCTGAATCAGTAAATATCCGCAGTTTAGAAAATATCTTTATTGGTTCCGGTAGGTTTGAAAGTTTTGATATCCAAACGATTTCATTGAATGACAGGGGACAGACGTTAAATCTCGCTCTGAAACTGAAACCGTAGGAGAAATAGAAACGATGCGTATGAAGAAAAATGGCATTTTAATAACAGGCCTGATCATTCTGTTCGGAATAGGTTATGTCTATCTGCTGGCTGGTCAGTGTGGAGTGCTGCAGGAGAATTCAGATCAACTCCGCGAACGCGAGGCTTATCTGGTAACGTTGCAGAACAATTACATCAATTTGTCCGGGCTGAAACAGGAACAGACGGATTTAACAGCTCAAGCTGCTGAACTGGATCTGACCGTTCCGAAAAACCTGGTCAAACCGGATATGATGGTCTTTATTTTCAATCTGGCCAAAGACAGCGGGATCAATTCTCAGAATCTGACTTTTGAAGAGATGAAAGATGAAGGCAGTTATTCTTCTCTGGCTATGAATTTCTCCTGTACGGGGCCAACCGCCAAAATCTATGCTTTTGTGGAACGGCTTCGCAAGGTAAGTCAGTATAATCTGGCGCTGGACAGCATCCAGGTAACCGAAGGCGAAGAGGATACGGCTGCAGCCAGGATTAGGATCATTGCTTACGGATACAAAGAATAAACGATTATTTGGAGCCATTAGAGAATTTATAGAGTTCGGCAAATGCGGGCTCGAAGAGCCCGCAAATACTGTATAATTTAGATATGCTACTAAATAAATCATACGCTAAAAAGTATACCGAATATCGCGACGGGTATCAATTAGTTTTGCTGTGTATTGGATATAACGTCAACAAGCTTCATGCGAAGATACAAAATGAACGCATCGGAAAGCTACTTCATCAGCTAAAAATGGCCTGGAATTGATGGAAAAAACACGTTAATCCCCAAAGAATATCTCTTACAAAGACCTAAGATTAGACATTGCAAAGCCCTACATTCAAGGCTTTATTCGTTATATCTCCCAGAGGTAGTTGCTCAATCATATACCTGAGTTGGCCTTTAATATTCTGCTAGAAGAAGGCGGTGCCGCCGAACTTATCGTTTTGCGACACCGCCATCCTTTGTTACAGAGGCAAGTGCAGTCTTTCTGATTTGTTTGACCAAAAAATTTCCAGCTCAGGATAAGCAGTATTCTTCTGCTTTACGCATAGTTATTAAAAGAGCATGCGTAAGGAGTTGAAGGGTTAATGATTGCTGAAGCTTTTCTTGTCGGGCTTGCCTTATCGGTGATTAAGGGCGTTACCCTGCTGGTATCGTATATTAATAATAATGCGTTCCCCCAGCCGTTAGGAGAAAGGGAGGAAGCCGAATATCTGAGTATCCTGGCGGACTACAAAAATGCCGAGAGTTTTTCCAATGAACTTGTCGCAGAAAACGCGCGAAATAAACTGATTGAGCATAATCTGAGGCTGGTCGCGCATCTTGTAAAAAAATATGACGGAACCGGAGCGGACAGTGACGATCTAATTTCGATCGGGACCATCGGTTTAATCAAGGGCATCAATACGTTTAACACGGAAAAGGGAACCAGACTCGCCACCTATGCGGCACGCTGCATCGAAAATGAGATTCTGATGTATTTGCGCTCTTTGAAGAAATCCCGCGGGGAAGTGTCCATTTATGACCCAATTGGTACGGATAAAGAAGGAAACGCGATTAATCTGATTGATGTCCTGGGTACAGATCCGGATGCAATTTCGGATCAGGTGGAAAGTCAATTTGAACAAAGGGTGGTCCTGGAAAAACTCAAATGTTTGACAGGAAGGGAACAAACGGTAATTAAACTTCGTTTCGGCCTGATGAACACACCCAAAAAGACGCAGAGAGAAATAGGCAAACTGCTGGGAATCTCCAGGTCTTACGTCTCACGGATAGAGAAGAAAGCGGTGGAGAAACTGATGGAGGAAATGAAGGACCACCGGGTGAAATAGTACGAAACTGGTACAACTTGCCTTAAACTTGCCAGAAACAGGTTGCTCTTGGATATTGAGCTGATATATAATTATTTGGTAATATTAATTGGAAAGCAGAGGAACCGGTATGCGCGGAATCTTACGACCGGATTTTCAATATGAGATGCTGCAGGATATCCAGGCAGAGGATCTGCAGGCAAATGGCATCAAGGGTTTGATCCTGGATCTGGATAACACCATAACACCGTGGAATGACAGAACTTTAACCGAAGACGTGATCGCCTGGTTTAAAAAAATGAATGACGCAGGAATTAAATCCTGCATCGTTTCCAATAACAGAGGACCCGAAAGGGTTTCTGCTGTTGCTGATGTGCTGGAAATACTTTATGTTTACAAGGCCAAGAAACCACATAAAAAAGCTTTTCTGAGAGGGATTCGGGTTCTGGATATTCCGGAGTCCGAGGTCGCAGTGATTGGGGACCAGCTGTTTACGGATGTTTTCGGCGGCAACAAGCTCGGACTTAAGACCATATTAGTTTCACCGATTGCTCAAAAGGAATTCCCGGGTACGAAAGTCCTGCGTTTTATGGAACGGTTGGCAGGCAGAAAAGCCAAGTATATCCGCACGATAAGATCTTAAGAGGGCTTAAGATTTTGTTCTCAGATTATCCATTTTTAAATGTCTATTAAAGGGACGAGATACGCATGAAGTATGCAATCATCGGCTATCCTGTGGAACATTCCCTGTCTCCAAAAATGCACGAGGCGGGATTTAAGGCTGCCGGTTTGCCTGCAACCTACGACAGGATAACAGTTCAGCCGATTCAACTGGCTGAAAGTATCGGATATCTCAAAAATAACCACTATGACGGCTGGAACGTCACGTATCCGTTGAAGGAAAAAATTATTCCTTATATGGATGTCCTTACTCCTGAAGCACAGCGTATTGGCGCCGTCAACACAGTGAAAGTCCAGAACGGAAGACTCTATGGACATAACACAGACGGCGGTGGCTTTATTCAGGCGTTGCTCAGTAAGGATTTTATTTTTGAGGGTAAAGAAGTTGTCATATTAGGGGCTGGAGGGGCTGCCAAAGCCATTGCGGCAGCCCTGGCGTCCTTACAGGTAAAAATGCTTATTCTGAACAGAAGTGAGGAAAAAGCTGGGACACTTGCCGGACAAGTTAACAGACTCGGTGGAAACGCAGCCTCGGGTAATTTTGCTCGCGGGTGCTGGCTGGAGGTTGTGGATTTGCTGATTCAAACAACCTCGATTGGCATGAAAGATGAAGCGTATACGATCGATCTTCAAGGCCTTAATCCTTCGGCTTGGGCCGTTGACCTGATTTACCATCCGGCCGTTACAGATTTCATGGCACAGGCCGCTGCCTGCGGCTGCCGGTCCATGAATGGTTTGGATATGCTGCTGTTTCAGGGGATCCTTGCCTGGGAATTCTGGCTGGAGCAGAAGGCTCCGCTGGACATTATGCGGAAAGCTTTGCAGGAGAAATTGGAAGGTAACAAAGGATAGAAATGCAGGGGATAGGAATGGTAGCAAAGCGAAGAAACGGGTACTCATTGATTGAGATCCTGCTTGTGCTTGCGCTGTTATCGGGTGCGGCCTTTACTTTCCTTGTGCATATTCCGCTGCAAATGGAGGAACGGAGACTGGACCTTTCAGCGGCAGTTCTGCTTCAGGACTTACGGGAAGTTCAGCAGACAGCTTTGGCTGAGAATGTTTGGTATAAGATTAAATTTTCTGTTTATACCGGTGAATATAAGATCTTCAGACAGGGAGAATTTATCCGCAAAGTCAACCTGCAGAATGGCGTGCGCTTTGCCAATAGTCCTTCTGATCTTACTTTTCGCCCGACAGGGACGCCTGACACCGGTCTGACGGTCATGCTGGTGTCAGGGGATTTAGAAAGAAATGTGATTGTTGCGCCTGTGATGGGCAGGATAAGGATGGAATAGAGAGGTGAAATTTTGTGTCCGATAGCCTGGATTCGATACCCAAAAATATTGTGCTTATCGGCTTTATGGCTGCTGGAAAAAGCAGTGTCGGCAAGCTTCTGGCCAGGGAACTCCGCTGGGGATTCCTGGATACGGACAGTGAGATCGAAAGAGTGACGGGGTTGAAGATCCCGGAGATTTTTCAAAAATACGGTGAAGCAATGTTCCGGTCGGAAGAAAATCTGCTGGTTCATAAGATTTCCGGATTTACCGATACAGTAATTGCCACCGGAGGGGGAACGGTTTTAAATCCGGAAAACTGGAATATTCTCTACGGACTTGGGAAATTGGTTTACCTATATGTTCCATTGGAGACTGCTTTGCAGAGAGCAAGAAAACATCACGATCGGCCGCTTCTTTCCAGCAGCGAGCCGGAACAAATAGAAAAGCTCTGGAGAGACCGGGAAGTGATTTACAGAAAGGCGTCTATAACGGTTGACACATCGGATAAAGATGTTCAAACAGTTGCGGCGGAGATCCTCGAACTGTTGAAAGGAGAACACATTACAGCATGATACAGAGAATAGATGTCAGCGGAGGCCACGGTTATCCGCTGTTACTGGGAGCCGCTTTGGACGAGCTTGGCGGTCATTTGAAAACAACATATGGCACGAGCGGACATTATCTTCTTATCTCGAATGATGTTGTGGCCGGATACTATGCAGATAAACTTTTGAACGGAATGAAGGACTTAAAGACCGATTTGATTATTATTCCTGACGGTGAACAGGAGAAATCACTTGACAGGATCAGTAAATTGACGGAACAGGCGCTGCAGTTCAAAGCGGACAGAGACACTGTGGTGCTGGCCCTCGGCGGAGGGGTAATCGGGGATTTGTCCGGGTTTTTTGCAAGTATTTTTATGCGTGGAATGCGTTACATCCACATTCCGACCACCTTGCTGTCCCAGATTGATTCGAGCATCGGCGGCAAGGTGGCGGTGAACCATCCTTCCGGTAAAAACCTCTTGGGATCTTTTTATGCCCCTCAGGCTGTCTGGACAGATTTTGATACCTTGCAGACGCTTCCGTGGGAAGAGATGCGGAACGGGCTTGCCGAAACCATTAAACACGCGCTTGTCGCTGATCCGGATTTGTTTGAATTCATCGAAGAACATGCCGAAACCATCAAAGGATTGAACTACAAGGTCATCAACGAAATGTCCCTGCGGTCTCTGGCTGTCAAAGTCAAGATTGTCACTGAGGATGAGAAAGAAAAAGGAAATAGGATGCTTCTGAACCTCGGACACAGTTTTGGGCATGCCCTGGAGACAGAGGAAGCTTATCAGGGTGTTATGCATGGCGAAGGTGTCAGTATTGGGATTGCCGCTGCAGCGAATCTGTCCAGAGAAAGAGGTTTGCTCAATGACAAACAGCTGGACAGAATCCTGAATCTTTTACTGAAAATGGACCTGCCGATAACCACCAAAGGTCATGATCCGGCGGTACTGCTCGGGCACATGTCTGCGGATAAGAAGAACAAGGCCGGTAATAAGGTGCTTGTTCTGCCTGTTGGCATTGGGAAATCAGCCGTCGCAGCAGATTGCAGCGATGGAGAAATCCTCAGGGCCTGGGAAAAGGTTATCATTTAGATTCAGATCATTTTCATTTGGATTTCGATCAATCAAAAGAATATTACGCAGCGTTGAATAAAGAATATTCGTCAAGACACCGGGCCGAGACTCCGGTAATACACATTGATTCCATAAGATACCAAAAAATAAAAGGAAATAGTAGGTTAATGTAGAAAATATGTAATTAATTTACATATTTTTTTATTGGGAAAAGAAAGGAACAGGTATGTCTAAAGCTTGCAAAAATGGTTTTACTTTATGGGAAGTATTATTGGTTGTTGCTTTGTTGGGTATCCTGGCCTGTATGATTTTGCCAAGTTACAGCGGCAGTATCAACAGTACGGAATCGGAAGTACATAAAGTCAATGTGCTTAAAATAGAAAACGCCGTGAAGCTATACCGTCTTGACACGGGCAGCCGTCCGGAAAGTTTGGATGACCTGATTACCTGCCCCTCAGCCGATCTAAACTGGCAGGGACCCTATCTTGAGGAAATACCGGTTTGCCCGCTTGATCCAAATAAACATTATATGCTGGATGATGGTGGTAAAGCAGTGATTCTTTAATTGTTGTAGGATTTACGAATCCATCTTCTTAGAGAGGCGCAGAAATGGAAGATAAGAAAAAAGGTTTTGTTTTGCTTGACGTTTTAACGGGGCTCTTTATTTTTAGTTTGGGATTTGCAGTCATGCTGGCATTGATCAACACGGCTTATATCAAGAACAGCCATACGGATCATACCCTGCAGGCAGTCAATTTTGCCAGCTCGACAGTGGAGGAAATCACGGCGGTCCTGTTAGATGATCCTTCTGCCGTTGATCGTTATCTGAATGGGGTTGCGCAGGATGAATCCGGCCGGTTTTCCAGAACCGTCTGTTGTGAATGGGATTCTCCGAATCTGCTTAAAATCTCTGTAAAAATCAGTTGGACTGAGTTGAAAGATCAAAAAGAGTACAACCTGACCTATCTGCATTATATTGCAGAATAACAATTATTTTGGGAAAATAAGTAAATTATTTATATTACAGGCAGGAAGTTTAAAAAATATGTAGAAATATAGTAATAAAGTTAAATAATGGAAATAACATAGATTAGAATTTGACTATGCTGGTTGGAGTAACTTATGGCTGGCCTGACAAAGAAAACGGGATGGCAAAACGACAAAGGGTTTACGCTGTTGGAAGTTCTCGTTTCCCTAGTCATTACCGGAATTGTTACTGCAATGGTTTTGCAACTGTACATAAGTCAGTACCGGATGGCGAAGGAGCTGATGGCAGACGCCGATCTTTCCTTTGCAGCTGTCAGGGCGGGTCAAGTAGTGACCGCAGCAATTTCTACAGCAGAAAGCGTCATATGGACAGGTAAAGTATTACGTATCAGTTATCTTGAGAACGGCAAGGCCGTTACAGACAGCTACTATCTTGCCGACAAGGACTTTAACGGAGTCCCGGACTTGTACCGCGAGCATCTCGGTGTTCCGAATCCTGTAGCAAGTAAGATTTGTGAATTTCAATGTACTGGGGTTATGGATGGATTATGGCAAATCTCTCTGACGGCAGCACAGGCGGAGAAAACCGTTTACTGGCAAAGAACTGTTCGTGTAAGAAATTCTTCGGATTAAACAGGGAAAGCGGCAATGTGTCTTTACTGGTTCTTCTCGTTACGTTTTCTTTATCCTGGATTGGGGTCCAGACTTTCATTCAGATTAGCTCGCAGGAACGTGTCGTTGTCTATGAGGCTCAAAAAGTAAAGACCGCTTATATGGCAGACAGTGGACTGGAATACGCCAAAGCAGTCTTCGCCCGGGACCCTTCCTGGCAGGGGACTCTGCAATACGATTCCGGGGGAGTGGTGGTTGAAATTGAAGGCATACGCGCCAATGATGTAACGCAGATCACATCCAGGGCAACAATGGGGAAGATAAAGCAATGCAGATATGGGGAGCTTGTCTTGGGAGAAGACGGGAAGTTCGAGCTTGCCGGATATAGGTATTGTTATGATTGATCAGTCCAAACCGGGATTCTGGAAAGATTTTGTACTTAAAGAACTTTACGTGTATGCCCGTGAAAACAAGGCGCTTATACCAAACGCTGATGAGATAGCTGCCCGGCTTGCCTTGCTTGACCAGGGAGCAAAACTCGAAGAGCTTCTTGCAGCGTATTTGGCTGAAGAGGAAATCCTGGAATTTAAAAGCCGCATATCAGGAATAAACACGATCAATCTTACTGAGAGACCTGTCAATGTTTCAGCAGCAAAATTGGTTTCAGAAGAACTGGCCCGGAAATATACGCTGATCCCGATTGCAGCTCAGAATCAAAGAATCGTCATAGCTATGGCGGATCCTACAGATAGAACCGCGCTGGATGATGTAATGCTTCTTACCGGATATCAGGTTGAGCCGCTCCTGGCTTCCGCTGAAGAAATCAAAATTGCCATCCGGGAATGTTTTACCTTGGAAAGATCAACCGGGGAGCATGTCGTTCTGAATCCAAATGATACTGTGAGCTGGAAGATTGAAGAGAATATCAATGCCCAGGAAACACCGGTCGTCAGCCTTGTCGATTCGCTGTTTCGGCAGGCTGTTATTGAAAAAGCCAGTGATATACACTGGGAACCGATCGAAACCGGATTCAGCGTGAAATTTCGGATAGACGGGCTGTTGATGGTCAAGGAAAATTTGCCAAAAGATCTGTCCAGAAGTGTTACTGCACGCTTGAAAGTTATGTCGGGTCTGGATATTACTCAAAGACGCCTCCCTCAGGATGGCAGAATCATGCTGGACATTTCTGATAAGAAAATTGATGTCAGAGTTTCTACTTTCCCGACTGTCTATGGAGAAAAAGTCGTAACCAGGATTCTGGATAAAAAGACCGCAGGTCTTTCCCTGGAGAAACTGGGTATGCGGGAAGATATCGAGTACCAAATCCGAAAGCTTATCCGCCAGCCGCATGGGCTAGTCCTTATTTCCGGCCCAACCGGGAGCGGAAAAACCACCACATTGTATGCCCTGATCCGGGAGCTTCAATCTGAAACCATCAATATTGTGTCTATAGAAGATCCTGTTGAATACCGGCTTCCAGGAGTCAGTCAGGCCCAGGTCAATACCGGTATTGGCCTGGACTTTGCAAGCGGCCTGAGATCCATTCTTCGTCAGGATCCGGATGTCATTATGGTAGGGGAAATAAGAGACAGAGAAACCGCTAAAATTGCAACAGCCGCTGCGATGACCGGGCACCTTGTTTTATCTACCGTTCATACCAATACAGCAGCAGAAGCCCTTACCCGTTTATTGGATATGGATATCGATGCCTATATGGTAGCTTCGGCAGTTTGCGGGGTACTGGCACAGAGACTTGTTCGGAGACTATGTCTGAATTGCCGGAAATTAAGACCGGTTTTTGCTGAAGAGAAGCAAATTTTTCACAGAGAAGCTGTATCAGCCATTTATGAACCGGTAGGCTGCTCCAAGTGCCATGGGACTGGATACAACGGCAGGATAGGAATTCATGAATATCTTCCCTACAATCAGGAAATCAAGGAACTCATTTTGCAAAAAGGCAGTGCCGCCAGCCTTGAAAAGGCCTCCAAAAAATCCGGAATGCTGACGCTAAAAGAAGATGCGCTTAGGAAAGTCGCTGCCGGAATAACTTCTCTGGAAGAAATCATGAGACTGTGGGCGGAAAATAATGATTAAGGATAATAAGAGGGTTTACGATTGCTCTGGAAATGGAAAGCTGTCGATCAAAATAGCAATATACGGAAAGGTTACTGGGCCGAGACTGACCGGAGCAGGGTTGTTTCCGGTCTAAGGGAACAAAATTTATATCCGGTAGGGATCAGCAGGGCATTGTTTACCTCGGTGTGGATCAAGTACAAGACAGGAAATAGAAAACTGTTTTGGGGGAGGATGGCACATAAGCTTGGAACCATGCTCGAGGCAGGCATTCCGTTGCTCTCGGTATTAGATGTCATTGCGGAAAGGGAAACAACCGGTTTACATAAAAATCAGTGGAAGCAGGTTAGCCAGTCGCTTCAGGCTGGAGTCGAACTTCATATTAGTTTACAAGGCATTATACCCTCTGCGGGACACCTGTTTTACACGATGGTCAAAGCCGGCGAAAGAAGCGGGACTCTGCCGGCTGCGCTGATCGATATGGCTGATTATTTTGAGGACGCGTATTTTTTTGAAAAGAAATTTAAAAACGCTTTGTTTTATCCGCTTCTGCTTTTAGTTGCAGCTTTGATCATTATCTATGCACTCAGCATTTTGATTCTGCCGATGTATGAAACTCTTTTTCAGGGATTTGAGACAGAATTACCGCTGGCGACAAAAATGATATTCAAAGTGGGCGGCTGTATTCCCTATTTGACAGCCGTTATCCCTGCCCTGGCAATAGCGGTATGGCTGCTGAATAAAAAGGGACATTCCTTCATCATACCTGGAACCGGTAAGATTAACAGAACCAGGCACCTCATTCAATTTTGTTCCGTCTTGGGAAGATTGCTGGAAGCCGGACTCTCCCTGCAGGAATCACTGCTCTTGGTCAAAACAATTTTCAAGGATCGTTTGATGCAGGAATTGACTGCGCAATTAATCTTCGCTGTCAATGAAGGAAGAAGAATGTTTTCCGTCATCATGATGAGTAAGCTGTTTTCTCCCGAAGCTGCCAAGATGCTGGAAGTCGCCGAGGAATCCGGCAAACTCAGTGAGATGCTTACGTATATGTCCCGGATGTTCAAAAAGGAGCTGGAGGAGAAAATTCAGCAATATACGAAGCTCTTAGAGCCTGCTTTGGTGTTTATCATGGCTGGTATGGTTGGCTTTGTGGCTATAGGAGTCCTCCTGCCGATTTTCGATATCAGCTCGCATATTAATTGACTTAGTACAATTAAACATATATTTTCATTTGCTAAACGAACTTTACATGGAATAAAGCACGGACAAAAAATAAAAACAAACTTTTGTTAGAACACAGGGAGGAATGTCTTGCGTGGTTAAAAATGAGAAAGGGTTCACCCTTCTGGAAGTTATGCTGGTGGTCGTTATTCTGGCCATTCTCGCCGCAATTGTCATCCCGCGTTTCGTAGGGAATGCAGAAACAGCCAGGGAGAAAGCCGATATCACAACAGGACGTGAAGTCAAAGCAGCGCTGGACAGGTATCAGGTTGACAATGGAATATATCCCAAGATTGACGAATTGTCTGCTGTAAACGGTACGATCACGGGTCCAGGATTTACCCCTAATTATATTGCCAGACTTGATTCAACGGTGACGCAACAAAAAGCCGAGACGGGGAAAATGGGGTTTGGTATTGCTGAGATTACCGGAAGTACTTTTCCGGATCCAGAAAATTTGATCATGGTATACCTGAGTTCGGATGGATCCCAGGCTGAAGTTAAAGTTTTCGACGAAAGTCTTACTAGTACTTTATGGTCGTCTGTTTAGAAGGCAATGCTTATTTTGGAGATTGATGCCCAAGAAATAAGATTTGTTTATCGCTCGAAGCATCTTGGAAACAGGGCTTCCAAGATTGTCATCTCCAGCTTTCCACGGGAGACTTTTTCAGGGTCCGAAGGCAGCGACGCCGAAGAAAATCTTAAAATGGCTCTGGATGAATATCGTCAAAAAGACTGTCAGGGACGATTCGGGCAACGAAAATGTCAGGGAAAAGTCCCTGTTTATCTGTTGCTTCCTTTTCAGAATGGGCTGATCAGGGAATTTTGTATTCCTTGGGTTGTTCCGAAGTACCGAGATAAAACAGTTCATTTCTGGCTTGAACAGGAAGTTCCGGTTCCAATCGGCGAACTTTGTTATGAATACGTGGTATTGGACGAGAAGAAGGATGAATATCTTCGGATCAGCGTCATCGGCGTAAGGAAAACTACGCTTAAGCTTTATGCCCGGTGTCTTCAGCAGACGGGGTATGAACTTTGCGGTGCCGAATATACGGTTCAGGCTTTTGGCGAGATACTAGCGCCTTTAAAAGAAAAAAGAATTCTTTGCCTGTTTAAACTTGATGATCAGAATATTCAGGCCGTCCAATATCGCAATGGCTTGCCGGAAGTGATCAGGGTGATCCCGGGCAGTGAGCCGGAGATTCCAAAATATCAGATCTATGCCGCACTGAAAGACTGCACCATCCCTTTCAACATCGTTATCACGGATGGAAGCGCCAAAACCTCCCGGATCGCAGATATCCTGCTTGATTCGGGAGAAGCCGAAAGTGTCCGGACGCTGGAGTCCTTTCGTCAGGAATATCCTTCAAGTGAATTTTCCGCCGACAGCCGTTCAACGGATTTTCATCACCTGGCGTTGCTGGCCGGCAGGCAAAGAGTTAAAGAAAAGAAAAATTGCAATCTTGGCTGCCTTTTTCTGCGGCCGGCCAAACTCAAAACCTGTCTGCTGTTCCTGATGATTTTTCTAGGGATGATCTTTGGAATCGGTTGTTATTGCTATCCGCGGATCCATAATATTTCTGAGCACCAGGTAGAAATTGCGGCCTTACAGGAACAAATCCATAAACTGAACGCGGAGCGGGAAAATCAGATCTGGCCGGAATGGGAACAGAACAGCAGCGATACAATGGGAGATTTGGCAATGATTCAGAAGACCCTATCCCGACTTGACAGCAGTATACGTTTAAATCGTCTGAGCTACCGGCAGAATACGTTCTACCTATATGCCGAGTGTCCCGATAATTTCAGTATTACAAAGCTGATCGGGCTTTTGACGGAAGAGGGCTGGAGGGAACCGGAGCTGACCGATTATGGGTACCGTGATCAAACGGTTTCATTCTGCCTGCGTGTAGAAAGAAAAAACAAGAAGTGAGGTAAGGTTGTGCCTTATAAATACCTCCAATTTTTAAAGCGCTTTTTATCTGATAAAAACATTTTCTTTCAGAAAAATTTCTTAACTGAGCCGGCTGCCGGCTGGCGATTTTTAGATAAGTTAAGCTTAAGCAGAATTGTGATTATGGGTGCGGGTATCATTCTATTGACCGGCATCGCAGTTCAGGTCCTGGCACTAAGACCATTGGCTCAGCAACTAGATGCCGCCAGTGCAAAAGAACACTTACTCCGGCAGGAATACCAGGACATTTTGGCGGAAGAGGCCAAGAACAAGCTGCTTATACCGGATCGTGCCGAGTTCCCGCAGATGCTGGAACAGATTAATCAATGCTTCAAATTCGAAAATATTTCGGTTCAGGCCATGGATGTCACCCAGCCGTCTATCAAAAAAGGGGATTTCTTTCAAGCCACGATTAAAGTGAACGGAGAAGGGGAGCCGAAGAAGATACTCCAGGCGGTGAATACGATTCAGTGTCAGCAGGAAGTCCCTTTTTTGATTCAGGAACTGGATTATGTTCATGGGGAAGCGGAGATTCATTTGAGTGTTCTTATGCGGAATGAATAAGAGGCGGCAAGAGTTTCTCTTGTTGAAGCCCTTGCCGCCCCTCCACATAGAAACTATAGTGAGAAGGCTACTCCTGCTTTTCTTATCTCTTTCAAAAAAAGCAAAAGTCTGATTATATTACCATTTCATCACAATTCGGACGGTTGGTATTTAGTCTTATTTTCATCAGGGTAAAAAGGGAACAGTTCAATCGGTTTGCTTATCAAAAGAAGAAAAGAAAGAATTATAAATATTCATCTCTTTCAAATCAACTCGTACAGAGCCGCAAGCCAATTATCTCATAAACCGAAGAATTTGTAGGCGCGTACAAATTCTTCAAATTGGGAAATTTTGCTGCGGGGAATGAAAACAACTTACGATTCCGATGCCTATTCGAGACCTTATATCATTTGATTTTGCCTGTCACGTCAGGTAATATATAGACGATTACAGTTCAGACAGACCGTATCAGTCTTTGGGTTATAAGATAATTAATCGTTGTAAGGATATCAGAAAGATATCAGAAGGAACTAAAAAATGAGTACATATATAAAAAGGCAAATACAAAACTTTTCTATTCTTCTTTTGGTATTGATAGGATTTGAAAACTTATTATCAGCATTACCTTTTAAGTTTACAAGGCAAGTCGAGCATATTTACGGCCATATGATTGATCCGAGTTATGTCATGGTTCATGGCGTATTATCCTTTATGCTTGGCTTATTGATGCTTCTTCTTGCTTACAGTTTATTCAAAAGGATTCGTAATGCCTGGATTATAGAGGTCATCTTTTTGTCCGCAACGGTAGCTTTACAAGTTGTACGTTTCCATCAATTGATGATTCCCATTGTAATCATTGAATTGTTCGTTCTTTCGGTACTCGTTCTTTCATATAAGGACTTTTGCCGACTGCCAAATAAAGTCACGTTAAAATGGGCTTTTGTGTTTATCGGCGTTTCTTTTGTTTTACTCCTGGCGAATGCCTCAATCGGCTTATACATGATGAGGGGGCATATCAACGATGTACATTCGGTTTTTAGCGCTTTGGCAGGTTCCATCAAATTATTAATCTTTATGGATGCTTCCGTGCTTGAAATCAAAAGCAATTACGGCCGCATTTATGCGGATACTTTAATCATGATTAACTGGATCTGTATTTTTGCTTCGACGCTGCTTCTGATGAAACCCCTTGTCTACAACTATATTCATGATAAACAGGACATGGAAAAGGTTCGCAGATTGGTGTTAAAATACGGACAAAATCCGATGTCCTATCTATCCTTGGAAAAAGACAAACGCTACTTCTTCAGCAGTAGCGTTGATGGCATGTGTTCCTATACGATTATAGGCGGCGTCTTGGTTTGCTGTGGGGATATGATCTGTGACAAAAAGGACAGTTTTATTTTTCTTAATGAATTATTATTCTTTTGCAAACAGAATGCTCTTGACCTTTTGCTGCTTAATATTACCGATTATTTTCTTGATTTATACAAAACTGCTCAGTTTGGTGTGCTGAAATACGGGGAAGATGCCTGTTTTAAACTTTCAGAATATACCCTCGCAGGCGGAAAAGTGGCCAAAGTGAGAGCGGCGATCAACCATGCCGATAAAGCAGGGATCACTGTCAAAGAGTATAAACTCGAAGTAGCACGGGATCTGGAAATCGAAAAGCAAATCCATCAAATCTCAGAAGAATGGTTACGGAATAAACGTACTCCCGAAATGTCCTTTATGCTTGGCGGGGTAGGGCTAGATAATCCGCTTGACCGAAGGTATTTTTATGCAATAGATGCTCAGGAACAAATGCTCGGATTTGTGGTTTTCCTGCCTTATTTAAATGGTTTAGGTTATTTGGCCGATGTAACAAGAAGAAGAAAAAATGCCCCTCAGGGAGTTCTAGAGAAAATTATTTATGAGGCGTTTATGATCATGAAAGGCGAAGGTGCACAGTGGGGCAATATGGGACTTTCTCCTCTTTATAATGTGGCGTCAGGGGATAAAACCACGCTGAATGAAAAGTTTTTTGCTTATATTTATGATAATTTGAATTATGCGTACGATTTTAAGGCTTTGCATCATGCCAAGGCTAAATATGCGCCCACACATTGGGAAAACCGATATCTTGCTTATTTTCCAAAGCCCTTCTCTTTGCAATATGCTTATGCCATTGTAAAGTCTCAATGTCCGCAAAACATACCCAAACTCGTACTTTCCCAAATTACAATGGAGAAGAAGGACAAAAATAAGAAGTAAATAAAGCTGACAGAATCATAGGCGGCTTCGCCTTGGATATTCAGTGTGCGGTTGGCTGCTGAAATAACACCCGTTGTAATCGTCGTTTTCTATTGTGTCTGGTTGATTGTTAAAGCTTTCTTTTTCCATCTTAACCTCCAGAAATCAACAATTTTTTAGGTGAGAATATGCGCCTATCATATTCTTATAAACTTAAAAAACTCTTAAAGCTTTTAGAGGCCAACTTGATAAAAAAGAACCTGACAACCTTAATCCCCATAATATGGAAATATAGAAAGGGGTAGGGCTGTTGAAAAAGTATACGATAAAAGCAGGAGATACATTTTTCCTTTTAGCGGGCCGGAACGGGTGCTGCTGGCAGGATATCACCAGAGCAAACCCCGGCACCGATCCTTGCGCATTGGTCGTTGGACAGGTCATTAATATTCCGGATCGGCAGGTTTCCGGTCATGGCGCTTCCGGATCTGCCGGTTCAGCTTATGCCAATGATCCAGGCAATTATCTTACTAGCGGGTATGCTCAGAAACGGTATGATGATGTAATCCTTGAAGTCGAAGGCGTAAAAATCCGGGTTGCCAGGATCGGTGAACCGACAGTTCCACATGAGGTCCATTTTATTCTGCCGCGGACTGAAATCCGGAAAGTGGAATGTCCCGGGAATGGGGTTATTGAAACCAGCATTATGCTAAGCAATATTAATATTGTCAATTCTCCACGGATCGAAGGCGAAAAATCTGCACTCGGGGTCATTTATCCTCAGGTTCAGAGCAGCGAGAAAACGAACAGTGAAGAATCAAGATAGACGTCTCTGACGCGGTTCCTGACGATTCGAAAGAATTCAGCAAAATTATTTTATAATTTTTATTTTTTTCGTTATAATGAGATAGGCCTTATTTTGGGCACAAAAAGGCTATGTCATTATTTTTGTTTCTTTAGAAAATAATAGATAAAGAAGGGGAGACCTATGAACAGTATTCATGTTTTCCATGGTGTTAATCTTCATCTTCTCGGACAAAGGGAACCGGATATATACGGCAGAACGACACTTGATGAAGTTAACTGCAGACTGATGGAAACAGGCCAAGCGCATGGTTTCAACGTCGACTGCCGTCAGACGAACCATGAGGGCGAGCTTGTGGATTGGATTACGGAATTAACGCCGTCTGATTTTTTAATCCTTAACCCCGGGGCCTGGACCCATACGAGCTATGCGCTTTACGATGCGATCAAAGGGGTCAGCGTACCCGCTCTCGAAGTACATCTGTCGAATATTTACGCCCGGGAAAGTTTCCGTTCCCATTCGGTGATCGCCGGAGCTTGCGTCGGGCAAATCAGCGGACTCGGGACAGACAGTTATTTTCTGGCCTTAGCCTATGCGCTGGAATTTCAAAAGTACCGTCAGAAAGAAAGGAATAGCAACCATGAGGCTGGACAAGATTCGCCGGAAGCTGGCCGAGAATAAACTTGATGCGCTGATCGTGACTTCACCGCCCAATATTTTTTATTTGAGCGGTTTTTCGGGAACCAGTGCAACCTTGTTGATCGACCCCAAACACGCCATTCTGTTCACAGACTTCCGATATATCGAACAGGCCGCGGCGGAAGCCCCGGGTTTTGAAATTGTCAAAGTGACCGGAGATCCCTATGCAGTCATCGGGGAAATGATTAAAGGGCTGTTCGTAATAGGAATTGAGGAAGAGGCTTTGTCCCTGGGCGATTTCCAAAAACTGCAGCAGGCTCTAAGCGGGCATAGATTTGAGAATGCTTCCGCGATCTTTAAGAACCTTCGGCAAATTAAGGATGAAACAGAAATTGGGCTGATTCGCAAAGCGATTGAAATCACGGATCATGCCTTTGCCCAGACGCTCAGCAAGATTTATCCGGGAATGACGGAAGAAGAGCTTTCTCTGGAACTGGAGTTCTTGCAAAGGAAAATGGGTGCCAGCGGGCGTTCGTTTGACTATATTGTTGCCTCGGGAACACGTTCCGCGTTGCCGCACGGTGTGGCTTCCAGCAAAAAGATACAAAAAGGGGAATTTTTAACGCTCGATATTGGAGCGATCTACCAAAGGTATTGTTCCGATTTTACGCGGACGCTGTATTTGGGGAAGCCTGAGAGCAAGCACCTGGAAGTTTACGATATCGTGCTCGAGGCGCAGCTGGCTGGGCTTAAAGCTCTGAAGCCCGGCGTTAAGGCTAAAGATGTCGACGCGGCAGCCAGGGAAGTGATTACACGTGCCGGTTACGGTGAATATTTCGGTCACAGTCTGGGGCATTCCCTTGGGATCGAGATCCATGAGACGCCGTATTTAAATACCCGTGATGAAACGGTACTTGAACCGGGGATGGTACTTACGATTGAACCCGGAATTTATATCCCTGACTGGGGCGGCGTCAGAATTGAAGATGTTGCGTTAGTCACAAATTCTGGGGCGGAAGTCTTGACACAGACACCAAAGCAGTGCATTATTATTGATTAGTGGCATTACTTGTATCCGTTATTGATACATAAAAAAATCTACAATATTATAGGGGGATCAGCAAAATGATTTCTTCAAACGATTTTAAAACCGGAGTGACGATTGAACTGGATGGCGATATATTTCAGATAGTCGAATTCCAACACGTGAAACCTGGCAAAGGCGCTGCTTTTGTGCGTGCCAAAGTTAAGAATGTCAGAACGGGCGGCGTTGTCGAAAAGAAATTCAATGCCGGGGAGAAAGTTCCCAGAGCCCGTCTGGATCGCCGTGAGATGCAGTATTTGTATAAAGACGGTGATCAATTTGTTGTGATGGATAATGAAAGCTATGAACAAATTATGCTGACCGAGGCTCAAATTGGCCAGGAAGTCAAGTGGCTCAAAGAAAATATGAACCTTGGCGTCTTGCTCTATAATAGCGAAGTCATTGGGGTAGACCTTCCCAATACAGTCGTGCTTAAAGTAACGGAATGTGAGCCCGGAGTCAAGGGTGATACGGCCACAGGTGGTACGAAAGCTGCTACTGTCGAGACCGGCGCTACGGTTCAGGTTCCATTCTTTGTGAATGAAGGCGATGTCCTGATTATCGACACCAGAAGCGGAGCGTATGTTTCCCGGGCTTAGTCACCTTATCTGCCGCAAGAAGAATGATTAGAATAAAATGGGTTGTTGGCAAGTAATTTTCTTGAGCAGCAACCCTTTTTTATTTGGCTCATTTCCGGACCGTAAAATTATCTTCCAGCAAAGTCCAGTTCTGAGGGAAGGGATAGGCTAAAGCCCAATAACTAATACCTCTTAATCCATAAGCTTTGACGGTATCAAATTTAGCCTGGGCACTGCGGGCATCCTCAAACCACACTTCGTGACCGCTTCCTTGCGAATCCGTATACCGGAAGAAAGGGGACTGGGTAACCGTGTCATACTGGATATCAGCACGATATCGAAGGGCTCTGGACATTGCTTCATCCATCCCAAAGGTTTCGGCAATTTGTCCGGAGACATGCGGCAAAAGCCAGTCTCTGGCATAAATTTGAAAGCCAAAAAAGATTTTGTCTCTTGGAATGACTGAAACAGCATAATCCAAAACCCGTTTGATCTGATTCAAGGGAGAAATTGCCTGCGGTGAAGCACCACGCCAGCCCCATTCATAGGTCATGAGAACAACAAAATCTACAATTCGGCCATGGGCTGGATAATCGTGTGCCTCATATAGCAGTCCCCGTTGTTCAGCACTTAATTTTGGTGCTAAAGCCGTTGAGACGAAGAAACCCTCTGCATGAAGACGGATTACGGCTGTTTGAAGCAAAGCGTTATAAGCTTCCCTGTCTTCGGGAAGCACGTTTTCAAAATCAATGTTAAGTCCCCGATAACCCTTTTCTTTCATGATATTGATGGCATTTGTCATTAACCGATTAATGGCTTCGGTATTGGTCAAGACCAGATGAGCAAGATTTTCCCCGCGCGTAGTTGACGTAAAGTTGGTAACGGACATCATCGGGACCGCTTTTTTTGTTATGGCAGCTTGAATGAACGGAAGATCGTCGATTGCCTGCAGACTTCCATCTTCTCGAATTAAGTAAGCGAAAGGACTTAAATATGTAAGATGTTCAGCTTCCCGATTGACAGCAGCAAGCGCATCCTGACTGAAACGATAGATATAGCCATTGACATCAATGGTTGGGCGAGGCTTACGCGGGATCATGAGTACAGTGCCCGGATAAATTAAATTGGGGTTTGTGATATTATTGACCTTAATGAGGTCTTGTAAGGAGACCTGATATTTTTGAGCAATAAACCATAAGGTCTCCCCAGCAAGAACGCGATGCCGCCTGGCAGGAATGGTGATCAACTGACCAGGATAAATATTGGCAGGGTTCGTAATCTGATTGTTCTGGAGAATGATTTGTACGGTCGTCCCATAAATCTGGGCAATCTTCCATAATGTTTCTCCCGATTTCACAGTATGGAAGACATCTTCAGTTGGTATAACTAATGCTAGTCCGGTCAGCAGTTGTACAGGTTCAACAAGTCCGTTCACGCTTATGATTGATGCTAGCGAGACCCGATATGTAATTGCAATCTGATCCAAAGTTTGATTCGCTTTGACGACATGAATAAGCATAGAGCACCTCCTACTCCTTTTCATGTAAGATATGTAGAAAGGAAACTCAAGGTGATTTATCTTTTAGCAAGGAGCCTTTCACGTTTAATTTTTCCTTAAAAACGACCCTTGAGGTCGTTTTTTATTTTTCTCCGAACAAACTGGTAATTCTAAAAACGTTTTTTGGGACATACCTTCTAATACAGAGGAGGTTAAAACATGAAGGTAAGCTTTGCTTCACCTTTAACGGAAGTCCCTGGGAATAAAAATGATGCACTCTTTAATCCGGAATCCGAGGCTGAAGGGATTATCCGTTGGTTTGGGGAACGGCTAGGCGGGATGATCCGTAAGGCGGCAGGGACGTTACCTGACACGGAAAATATTGAAGAAATCCGCCTTAGAATCAATCAGCCTGTCCTCTTCAGAACAGGAACCAGGGAATATTTTTGTACTTCGGCAGGGCAAACCGGAACAAAGAATCTAGCGTATATTGTCAAGCGCGAAGATATATTGGAAACGCTGGAAAAAATGACCTTCAGTTCTGTCTATGCCGCTGAGGAGGAATTACGGCAGGGTTTTCTGACTTTGCCCGGTGGGCACCGCGTGGGATTAAGCGGAGAAACAGTCGTTGAACATGGCAAGATCAGGATCATGCGCCATATTTCCGCTTTGAATATTCGTTTAGCCAGACAGCCGGAAATGATCATTCCGGAATTGCTGGGCTTACTGATCAATCAGCAAAATACAGTCTGCCATACGTTGCTTGTTTCACCTCCGAGAGCAGGGAAGACCACAATGCTGAGATTCTTAGTTAAAAATCTCAGTAACGGTGTACCTCAGCTAAAACTAAAAGGTCATACCGTCGGCGTGGTTGATGAAAGAAGTGAAATTGCCGGGATGTGGCAGGGCATCCCTTCTTTCGACCTTGGCTGCCGCACAGATGTACTGGACAGATGCCCCAAAGCCCAGGGACTGATCATGCTGATCAGGTCGATGGCGCCCGAAGTGGTTGCTGTTGATGAACTGGGGGGGCGGGAGGATGCCGCGGCTCTTGGGGAGGCCGTTCGCTGCGGCGTTAAGATTCTCGCAACGGTCCATGCCGGTTCTCTGGATGAACTGCAAAAAAGGACCCATCTGAGGGAATTGCTGAACAGAGAGACTTTTGAAAGGATTGTTGTGTTAAGCAGGGCAAATGGTCCGGGTACGGTGGAAGCCGTTTATGACATGGCGAGCGGCGTTAATTTGTTTAATAAGCTATCTATGGCATCGCGACATTAGTACTACGCTCAGATTCTCAGATTCATCTCATAAACGATTAGACTATTTTTTGGGCAAGTCTGTGGGGCACAATACCGCTTTTCGGCTATTGCGCCATCCATGGCGAGTCGCTCCTTGCCATCCATGGCATCGCCGACATTAGGCCATCCGTGGCCGTCAAAAAGCCGCGCTCCGCATCGTGCTCCGCTCACAGCGGTAATGTACCCCACAGACTGATGATAAGTTTGCTTATGTCAGTCACTAAGCCAGGAGGGAAGTTATATGAAGAATGTTTCACTAGTTGATCGGTCCGCTTTATTAGGCCGTTGGAGGCGAAAAGTATGTTGGTTGCAGGCTATCTTGCCCTAATTATCGGGTTTGGCTGTTTGGGGATTATCAGAGCAAATCAAATTAAGAAACGTCCGCAGGAAATCAGGGAAATGATCAATGCCTTGGCGCTGCTGGATACGGAGATATACTGGGGAGCAACTCCCCTGCCGGATGCTTTCCAGGTACTTAAGGAAAGAACCGGTCCTCCCTGGCAGCTGTTTTTTGCCAGTCTTGAGGAAAAGATCAGAGCCGGAGAAAATGCTTGTCAGGCCTGGAAAAAAAGTATGGAAATGCACCGTCGGAAAACCTGCCTGACAGATGACGATTGGCTGGTGATCAGCGGAATCAGTCAGGGATTGGGCAGGTCGGGCCGGAATGAACAGCATAAACAGCTCGAACTTGTTCAGCGGCATTTGGCAGGCGTAGACGAAAAGGCCAGGCAGCAGGCAGAAAGCAGGGCAAAGATGTGGTCTTACCTCGGTTTCCTGGGCGGAATTGCGGTTGTCATTATGATCATGTGAGGAGGTAGGGTTCGCGATGAGTATTGACCTCATTTTGAAGGTAGCAGGTATTGGTCTATTGGTGGGCATTTGTGCAATTATCCTGAATGAGGCCGGTAAGAAAGAGCAGGCCCAGATGGTTACCATTGCCGGGGTTGTGGTCGTGTTGTATCTGGTCATCCAGGGAATCTCCGATCTGTTTGTTCTGGTGAAAAGCGTATTTAATCTATACTAGGGGGCTCTGGCAATGGAAATAGCACAAGTGATTGGACTCGCCATCATTGTCACGGTTCTCGGAGCTGTTCTGAAACAAATTAAACCTGAGATTGCAATTCAGCTAAGCATTCTGGCAGGGGTAACCATATTTCTGCTGATCATGGACAAAATCAGACTGGTTATTGATCTGCTGCAGAAACTGGCTGACCAGGCAGATATCAGTTCCTATTACTTGTTCATTGTTCTTAAAATCGTGGGAGTAGCCTATTTGGCGGAATTGGGAGGCCAAATCTGCCGGGATGCCGGAGAGAATGCACTGGCCACAAAAGTTGAAATTGCAGCCAAAGTATTCGTGGTCATTTTGGCTATCCCGATCATTGCAGCGATCATGGAATCCGTGATGAAGCTGCTGGCGTGAGGAGCGATACGGATGACAAAAAAAGTCTTGGCTGCGCTGGGGCTTGCCATATGGATGACCCTGGTATTTGCTTTTCCAGTGGTGACCCTGGCGGCAGAAAGTCAGGAGACGAGTTACACAGGGACGGAGGCGGATAAACGATTTGCGGAAGCAGAGACTTCCGGGGAGATGGGCGTGTCCGGAAAAGTAGATTTGTCTGAAGAGATAGATTTATCTGAAGTTAGAGAATTTTTGAATCAACTGGACCGCGATGTTCAGGACTCTCTGCCTGATTTTTCTTTAACAGAGATCTTTGAAAGCATTAAAAACGGCGAGGTTAATTTTAGTCTGCAGGGCATCGGCAACAGTATTGTCAAGGCTCTGCTAAAACAGGTAGTCACCAACGCGCCTTTGATTGCAAAGCTGCTGGTGCTCGCTGTGATCTGCGCAATCATCAACCAACTGCAGTCTGCTTTTACAGGTGAAGTAAGCAGGATAGCCCGAATGCTCGTATATCTTGTTCTGTTGGCGCTTGCGATGACATCTTTTCGTATTGCGCTGGATGTTGGCAATGCGTCCATTGACAATATGGTTTCTTTTATGCAGATCATCCTCCCGGCCATGTATACTGTCCTGCTGACCATGGGCAGTCTGACCAGTGCAGCCTTGTTTAAACCGATGGTCATCGGCAGTCTGATCTTTTTGGCTACGGTAATCAAAAACATTGTGTTGCCGCTTTTTTTCCTGAGCATTATCCTGAGGCTGTTCAATAACATTTCCGAACAGTTCAAGCTCAGTAAATTAGCCTCTCTGCTGGAGTTCGGAGGTAAACTCAGTATTGGTATCGTCATGACGGTTTTTATCGGCATTATGTCGGTACAAGGCGTAACAGGGGGGGTAGCCGACGGGGTCACGCTGAGGACGGTAAAATATGCAGCAGATTTGATCCCGGTTGCCGGCAAATTTTTCAAAGATGCTGTTGAGATCGTGGCAAGCTCAGGTCTCTTGCTTAAGAACGCGCTGGGCATCGTGGCAATGATTGCGATTATCATCATTACCTTTCTGCCGGCGATTAAGATTATCGCGATGATGTTTACTTTTAAACTGGCTGCGGCGCTGGTCGAACCTTTGGGAGAAAAAGAACTTGCGGATAGTCTTCAGGACATGTCCAAAGGTTTATTATATATTTTTGTAACCGTTACATCCGTCGGTATCATGTTTTTTATGACGATTGTGATCATTGTCGGGACTGGAAATTTGGCGGTAATGCTTCGCTGATTTTGAGGTGTGGGAAAATGGAAGGATTAAAGACGCTGATCCGCAATCTGGCTTTCATTCTATTGCTGGCCTCCTTTCTCGAGATGCTTCTGCCGAATAAATCCATGCGGGGATTTGTGCAGATGGTCATGGGGCTGTTTGTGATTGCGGCAATCCTGAATCCGTTGGCAGATCTACTGAACTGGGACTTTGAAAATAGCGTGCCGGCCTGGGCCGGCAGTTCTTCCGGAGACTTGCCTGTTCTGGCACAGGAAAATAGTTCTGACGGAGAAGACAATTCTTCCACGGAATCAAATGCTCTGGTGATCGAACAATACCGCAGGATTCTGGTTAGCCAGATTCAGGCCCTTGTATCCGGGGTGGAAGGGGTCAAAAGCTCGGATACGAATGTTGAACTGGAGGACGGTGGAGAGGGATTTACCGACTATCCGCAAATCCAAAAAGTCGAGATCCATTTCAGTCAGCAAAGTGTCAGCATTGAGCCTGTTAAGCCGGTCATTATCGGAGGCGGTAATATTGACCAGGCTGAGGACCAGGGAACGGCTGAGTCGGTGAAAGCAATGGAAATAAAAAAACAGGTTGCAGCGCTCATGCAGCTGCCGGAAGAAATCGTGTTTGTGCAGGAAGAAAAATAGGAGGAAGGAAGTCAGTATGGGATTTTTCAAGCAGGTGATCACAGAAAAGATTACGTTGGCCGTGATCTTGCTGGTAATCGTCGCAGCCATTCTTATTTTTACCTCACAGGAGGATCAGTCCGCTGCATCAGTCCAACCCCAGACTGAAGCGGTAACAGCTGTTCCGCAAAATGAATCAGGTTTTACTGCATTGGAAAAACAACTTGAAGAAAAACTTGCAGCCAATCTGGAAAAAATCCAGGGCGTTGGCAAAACGAAGGTCTTGCTTACCCTGACCACTGACGTAAAAAAACAGTATGCCAGAGATGAAAGCGTTACGAAAAAAACTTCAAAGGAAACGGATAAAGACGGCGGAACCAGAGAGACGGAAGAGGTAACACAGAATAACAAGATCGTGGTTGTAGGCGAAAATGCTTTAATTATTACAGAAGAACGTCCGGAGGTCGCGGGAGTGCTGGTTATCGCGCAGGGAGCAAGTGATCCCAAAATTAAGGAGCAAGTATTTGAAGCGGTCAGGACGCTGCTGAATATTCAGCCGGCCAAAATCAGTGTTGTTCCAATGGGGGGCGTCTGAATTAACATGAAAATAAATACATCTTTGATCTGGATCATTGGGGTTCCGGCCATCGCGGTATGCTGCATTGTTTGGTTAAGCCAAGCATGTTTTGGGAAGCAAAATGAAGAAGGCATACCGGTCAATATCTCGGATTCCGTCTGTTTTTCAGCGGAAGTTATTGAACTGACGGAAAATGAGGGAGAAAACTACTTTGTTAATTACAGGATAAAACGGGAACAGACCAGACAGGAAACACTTAAAATGCTGGAGCCATTGCTCGCGTCAGATATCACGGAGACACGCAGTCAGGCCCAGCAGCGATGGCTGGCCTTAAGTGACAAGATCAGCAGGGAAGCCGAGATCGAGAATGCACTGAAGATGAAAGGTTTTAAAGATATTGTTTCGGAAGTCAACACGCAAAAGGCTACGGTTACAGTCCTGACAAACGAATTAAAGGTTCAGGATATGTTTATCATCCAAAATACGGCATCGAAAATTACCGGTTTTGCAGTTGATCAAATCGAAGTAACAGTCGTCAAAGACACGCCGGAAAAAATTTGATGATCGGGTCTGATGGGAAATATATATATTTTCATTATTCAGGAAGTAAATCTACGTTAAGCAGGCAGGGGGATTTGCGGCAACGGGGGATTCTGTTATAATAAGGCTAATAACAGGTTGAAGATGGAAAATGAGGTGTAATGATGGATAATAACAAAATAGATCATTCAATCGGTTCAGTTAAAATTGCTGATGAGGTCGTCGAAGTGATTGCAGGGATGGCTGCTTCGGAAGTCGAAGGAGTTGCTGAGTTAAGCGGAGGCTTTGCCCAGGATATTGCCAATATTTTAGGCCGAGGCAAAAATACATCCAAGGGGTCCAGGGGAATCAAAGTTGAAATTGACGAAAAAGAAGCTTCTGTCGATTTATTTATCGCCGTACAGTACGGGGTGTCCATTCCAGATGTAGCGCAGAAAGTACAGGTCGTCGTGAAGGAAGCTATTGAAGGCATGACCGGATTATCCGTCATGGTCATCAACGTTCATATTCAGGGCATAGCGTTCAAAAATGCGGCTGAGGTCAAGGAAGCCAAAGACAGCAAAGATAAAACGAATAAAGAAAAAGATTTGAAAGAAAAATAGAACAGTGCAGCAGGGTGGAGAGATGAGCAATTTCTGGGGAAATATCGGGGAAAAACTCAATATTTTTTTTCTGTGGTGTCTTGATAATCATCCTGGTAAATTTTTTGGTCTTTTAATCGGTTTTTTTCTGGCTTTAGCGTTTATTTTGCTGGGATTTTGGCAAACACTGCTTTTAGCTGCCTTATCCGGTGGAGGATATTACTTGGGAAAATGCTGGGATGATGGGGCTTGGCCTACCGGACTGAGCGAAGTAATACATAGAATACCTTTTTGGGGCAAACATAAAACGTAGAATGAAATTCCGGAGGCATATTCATGAGTAAAATAATGGGCCGAAGAAAGGCCCGAGAAACGGCACTGCAAATACTTTATCAAATTGATATAACGGGAGAAACGGACAAGCGGGAACAAGTCCTGCAGCATTGGATCCAGGAATTTGCCGTCTCTGATAAGACGGCAGATTTTATCAGGGAACTGGTTGAAGGAACCCTGCAGAACAAAGCGGACATCGATGCCAAGCTTGCTTCGACTTCCCACGAATGGGCTCTGGACAGGATGGGCAATGTGGACCGCAATCTGATGCGGCTTGCTGTCTATGAAATGCTGTACAGCCCCGGAACACCCCAGCGGGTCACCTTAAATGAAGCGATTGAGATTGCCAAAAGGTTCGGCGGGGATGACTCAGCAAAATTCATTAACGGCATTTTAGACAAGCTGATGGATGAGAGTGAAAAATGATGTTCTTAGGTCTTGATACAAGTGCATACACGACATCCGTTGCCGTGGTGGATCAAGAAAAGCATCTGGTCTGGGAAAAAAGACGCCTTCTCGAAGTTCCTCAAGGAGAGAGGGGATTGGCCCAGTCGGAAGCTCTTTTTAATCATATTAAAAATCTTCCGGAACTGTTGGCCCTGGTTCCGCCAACGATATGGCCGGAAATTGCCGGCATTGGCGTCAGTACGGCGCCCCGTCCGGCAGAGAAATCCTATATGCCGGTCTTTTTGGCAGGAATGTCGGTTGCTTCATCTCTGGCCAGTGCTTTAAATGTAAAGCTTGTAACGACGAGTCACCAGGAAGGACATCTGGCTGCAGGATTGGAATCCGCCGAAGGTTTTGCTTTGACGGATTTTTTGGCTGTCCACCTTTCGGGAGGAACAACGGAAGTGTTGAAAGTTCGGAAGGATTCTCCCGGGAAACTAAGTCTGCAGATTCTTGGCGGGAGCACAGATCTGCATGCCGGTCAATTTGTAGACAGAGTGGGCGTACGCTTGGGACTGTCTTTCCCAGCAGGAAAGGAGCTTGAAAAGCTGGCTTTAAAATCAGCACCCGGATCCGCTTCACTGCTGCCTTCCTCGGTCAAAGGATATGAGATGAGTTTTTCAGGCGTCGAGTCGGCAGTCCAGCGTCTGATCGAAGAAAAAAAACGTCCGGCCGATCTGGCTCGGGCGGTGGAAGGATGTATCGTCCGGACGATTTATAAGGTATTGACACAAGCTATTGACGATACCGGGCTCAGAGATATTCTGATTGTTGGCGGCGTAGCCTCAAATCAATATCTGAGGAATCAGCTTAAAAAGAAGCTGGAATCTCAGGCCAGATTATTTTGGGCAAAGCCGGGTTGGAGTTCAGATAATTCGATTGGGGTTGCGCTTTTGACAAGGGAAGCCGTACTGTCGGATTATCATTAATGTTTTTTCTCTTTGTTTAAGCGAATTAGATAAGATTCGCTTAAAATATGTTTTTTCGAGCTTTTAGGACATTTTACAGTTTAAGGGCTTGATTTCAAGGCAAAAGTTCAATTATAATAAACGAGGAAAAGTATCAAATACTTGCTTACTGTGCCAAACGCAAATGTATATACCTGTATAGTATAGAAAAGGAGCTATTCATCAGTTTGGTCGGTACAACGAATAATCCTGAGGGGGAGATAACGTGTATAAGGTAGTCAAAAGAAGGCAGTTGGCAGACATTATTACACTGCTGGAAGTAGAAGCTCCGGAAGTCGCCAAGAAAGCCCAACCCGGTGAATTTGTCATTGTCCGCCAAAATGAGGAATCTGAAAGGATCCCTTTGACCATTATGGACTTTAATCGGGATAAAGGGACAATCACCATCGTCATCCAGGAAGTAGGCTATTCATCCAATCTGATTACAAGGATGCAGGAAGGGGATTCTTTTGTTACATTTGTAGGACCGCTAGGACAAGCCACCGAAATCGAGAATTACGGTACGGTTCTATGCATTGGCGGCGGCGTGGGCGTCGCGCCGGTTCATCCGATTGCGCGCGGCCTGAAAGAAGCAGGGAACAAGGTCATCTCCATTCTGGGAGCAAGAACCAAAGACCTGCTGATCCTCGAAGACGAAATGCGGGCTGTAAGTGATGAAGTCGTCATTACAACCGATGACGGTACTTATGGTATGAAAGGTTTTGTCACGCACGGTATCCAGTCCGTTTTGGACCAGGGTATCAAAGTTGATGCGATCTGGGCGATTGGTCCGGTCGTTATGATGAAATCCGTAGCGAATTTTACCAGACCGCTTGGCATCAAGACCATCGTCAGTATGAATCCTGTCATGGTCGACGGTACCGGCATGTGCGGTGCCTGCAGACTCGATGTCGGCGGCGAAACTAAATTTGCTTGTGTTGACGGACCGGAATTTGACGGTCACAAGGTAGATTTTGACCTGGCCATGAAACGTTCGGCCTTCTTTAAAAACGAAGAAGCTGTCGCTTACAGTAAAGTCAAGTGCCAGTGTGAAAAGGAGGGCAAATAATCATGGCATCAAAAGCACCACGACATGATATGCCCTGTCAGGATCCAATCGTCCGGGGGAAAAATTTCAGCGAAGTTGCGCTGGGATACACGGTTGAGACCGCTGCGGAAGAGGCCAAACGCTGCATTCAATGCAAAAAGCCAAAATGTGTGGAAGGCTGCCCAGTAGGAGTAGATATTCCGCAGTTTATCAATAAAATAGCCGAGGGTGAACACCTCGAAGCCGCGTCCATCTTAAAAGGCAAAAATACCCTGCCGGCAATTTGCGGACGCGTCTGCCCGCAGGAATCCCAGTGTGAAGCCCAGTGTATCCTCGGCGTAAAAGGTGAACCGGTTGCAATCGGCCGTTTGGAACGCTTTGCAGCAGATTACGAAATGGCCAACGGCACAAGCAAATTAGGAAAAGTAACGCCTTCCGGCAAGAAAGTAGCCGTCATTGGTGCAGGTCCTGCCGGACTCACCTGTGCGGCAGAGCTTGCTCGCAAAGGCCATGCCGTAACCGTTCTGGAAGCCTTGCATGTAGCCGGTGGCGTACTGATGTACGGAATTCCTGAATTCCGTCTGCCGAAAGCCATTGTTCAGAAAGAAATCAACAGCTTAAAAGATATGGGCGTCGAAATCCTGGTTAACCAGATCGTCGGCAAAGTCACCTCCGTCCAGGAACTGCTGGCAAACGGCTATGATGCCGTATTTATCGGCACCGGTGCTGGACTGCCGTACTTTATGAAGATTCCGGGTGAAAACTACAACGGTGTATATTCCGCCAATGAGTTCCTGACCCGGTCGAACCTGATGAAAGCCTATGATTTTCCGAATCATGCGACCCCGATCAGAGTAGGGGAACAGGTCGCGGTACTTGGCGGCGGCAATGTGGCCATGGACGCAGCCAGAACAGCACTTCGTCTCGGCGCCAAAGATGTTTACATCGTATACCGCCGTTCCATGACCGAACTGCCAGCGCGTGTTGAGGAAGTGCATCATGCTGAGGAAGAAGGCATTCAGTTTAAGATCTTGACCAATCCGGTTGCGATCAATGGCGACGAAAATGGCAATGTCAAGAGCATGACCTGTCTGAAATATGAGTTGGGTGAGCCGGATGCTTCCGGACGCCGCCGTCCGGTGGCGATTGAAGGTTCCGAGTTTGAACTGCCGGTGCAGACCGTCGTAGTCTCAATCGGCCAGGGACCGAATCCGCTTGTGACCACCACGACAGCAGGTTTGGAATTGAACAAGTGGGGCAACATCGTTGCTGACGAGACGACCATGGCGACCTCAATTCCGGGTGTGTATGCCGGTGGAGATATCGTGACCGGCGCAGCCACTGTCATTCTCGCAATGGGTGCTGGAAAAACGGCTGCAGCCTCGATCGACACGTATTTAAAGACAAAATAAAAATTGTTGACCTGTTAAAGTTATTCTGCATGTATTGTTATGGGGCTGTAACACATAGTCCTAAATGAAAGACGTCAAGTTAATGTGCACCCCAAATGTTGGACAAAAAAACTAACATTTGGAGGTGCACTTTTCTTTGGCAAAGTATTCTTATGAACAACGTTTAGAAGCAGTATTGAAAGTAACCGACCAACACATGTCATGAAAAGCTGTTGGAAGATTACTTGGATGCGGAGATACACGCGGAATTTACTTTTGCAATTCAATGATAAAAAATACTTGAAAAATTTTAAAAATAACACACCAAGTACTTGTATACTCATTCAATTTGTGATATATTGTACATGTTGGACGGTGGTATGACCACCTGATAAGTTACAATAGGATGAGCAGGATTTTATTCAATTTGGTGTCCAAAAAATTATTATAGAAAATGGCCGGTACGTGTTCAGCCGGTCATTTTTCATTAATGTTTGACTTATGCCTGATTAGAGAGTATATTTTTTATAGGCTTGAAAGACTTTTGAAACATGAGAGTCTTTTTTCAGTGAAACTCAAGATGACTGCCAAAGGCTTGGCATTAGCCAAGTTTTCTAAAATGAAAGTAGGTGAGAAAACTGGACGGTGACGGTTCCTACGGAGGAATAGAAATCTATAATAGTATAAAGCAGGAAAAAGTCTTAGTTTTCTTACAATTTTTTAAAGACTGAAAGATGATTTTGTCATCAAGCAATCACTTTTTTCATTTGGATTCTGAGACTTTCTTCCTGCGGAAAATGGGGGGGAAGCTGTGCTCAGAATCTACAAAAATGATGGAATCAACTACCAAGAATATAGTCTGGACAGCCTGACGCGAAATGCCTGGGTCAACCTTGTTAATCCTGCGTCAGATGAACTTGTTTTGATTGCGGAAAAAACCAACTGCCCGCTGGATTTTCTCAAAGCGGCGCTTGATGAAGAAGAACGTCCGCGTATTGAAATTGAAGACGAATCTGCGCTCATTCTTATTAATATACCAGTCATGTTAAGTGAAACGAGTTATGATACGTTGCCTTTGGGTATCGTTATAACGCCGGAAAACATTATCACGGTATGTCTCGAAAATAACCCTGTTGTTCTCGAATTTAATGAGTATAACCGGCGGTCTTTCAATACGGCTAAGCGAACGAGGTTTTTGTTTCAGATCCTCTACAAGTCGGCAACGTACTATTTAAGATATCTGCGTCAAATCAGCAGGTTAAGTGAACAAATTGAAGTAGATCTGCGCAGAACCATGAAAAACAAACAACTATTCGAACTGATGGATCTCCAGCAGGGTTTAACGTACTTTACCTCCTCGCTTCGTTCCAATGGTATTGTTATGGATCGGCTTCTTCGTATCCGCTCGAATAATCAGTGCCGGCATCTCATTCAGATCTATGAAGAAGATGAGGATTTGCTGGAAGATGTCATCATTGAAAATAATCAGGCTGTTCAGATGGTTGAGATGTACAGCAGGATCCTTACGAATTTGACGGATACGTTTGCATCCATTATTTCGAACAACTTGAATATGGTCATGAAATTCTTAACGTCGATGACGATTATTTTAGCGATTCCGACGATGATCGCGAGTTTTTGGGGAATGAATGTCAATGTTCCTTTCCGTGATTCAAATCCATATGGGTTTGTCTTCGTTGTGGCGATTGCTGCGCTGGTTACGGGAACTGCGGTATATATCCTGATTCGGAGGAAGATATTATAAGAAAAGATATTCAGTCTAAGAAAAAAGATATTCAGTCTAAGATGGCGCTTCATTTGAGGCGCTTTTCCTATTACTTTATATACTCAAAATCAACGCCATGTAGTCTATCCGCGCCCAAGCGGAGCACGATGCGGAGCGCGGCTTTTTGACGGCCACGGATGGCCTAATGTCGCGGTGCCATGGATGGCAAGGAGCGACGCGCCAAGGAGGGCGCAATAGCCGAAGAGCGGTTAGGGTACATGGCGTAAACCCAAAATGATAAGAAAATACCGCTAATAGTTTTGTGAGCTATTAGCAGTATACGAATACAAAAGATTCTTTACAAAAAAGACTAAGTAAGAACAGAACATTAACGGTCAAAATAGATGTTTTTGCTGCTCGCATTCAACGGGATCGCAACAGCGATGTCCCCCTCAATTAACCCTATTTTTTTCGCAACAGCTCCTGCGGAATACATGATTCGGTTATCCGCGTTGAGTGTTCCGGCTGTCTTTACGGCTGACCCGAGCGCAATACCTAGGTCAATCAGGCGCCAGGGACAAAGCGGACCGTTAAATTCCGGTCCTTGCGCGACAGCTTCGAGCATCGCGCAGTTTGGATGACCGCAGGCACCGCAGTTTAAGCCGGCATGTTTGGCATCCTTCAGAGACAGTAAAACCAGCGCCTGAGAATTACGTATATTGGCAGCATCACGGTTGAAAAATTTCTTCCCGTTTTCCTCGCTGCACTTCGACATTTCATCGGCTAGATAGGTCAGTACAGCTGGCTCTGTAATGACCTTTACGTTTATGTAATCCTGTCCTTTTGCTTTCGGCGCGGTGACTGCGGACAAAGCCATAAGCTCTGCTACTGTTTTCATAACTTCCATATTTCTGTTTCTCCCTTCAAAATTGTGCGCTGTTCTAGTGTTTTTGATATTTTGTAAGTATAATAGTACTATTATTATAACGAATTACCAGAACTTTGTAAAAATCTGCACACCATATATCCATATTTTTAAGATTGATAAGGGTATTTAAAGGGTATTTAAATGAGGTGGAACTGATTTGACCGAAAAAATATTGACAGTATCGGAAATCAACCGGGAAATCAATGACGCGCTGAAAAAACATAACGGTTTATGGAATTGCTGGGTGACAGGCGAGATATCTAATTTTAAAGATCATATTCCATCAGGTCACTGGTATTTTACATTGAAAGACAAAGAAGCCGGCATTAAAACCGTAATGTTTAAAACCAGGAATCTGACGGCCGGTTTTCAGCCTCAAAATGGAATGAAGGTGTCGATCCGGGGAAGTATCCGTCTTTATGAAAAAGACGGCAGCGTCCAGTTGTATGCGGAAGAAATCTACCCGAGCGGCCTCGGCGCTTTATACCTAGCATTTGAACAGCTAAAGAGCCGGCTGGCTGCCGAAGGACTGTTCGCCGCAGAGAAGAAGAAACCGATTCCAAGATTTCCTTCGAGGGTGGCCATTGTGACCAGTTCTACCGGAGCAGCGCTGAAAGACATCTTGCATATTGCCCGAAGACGCAACCCATTGGTTTCTTTAATCATTGTTCCCTCTGCGGTTCAGGGTGAGGCAGCACCGGGAGAAATCGCCCGAGCTATTCAGCGGGCCAATCATTATGGAGAGATTGACCTGCTGATTGTCGGCAGGGGAGGCGGTTCCCTGGAAGAACTATGGGCTTTCAACACCGAGGAGGTGGCAAGAGCCATTGCCGCTTCCAGCATACCGGTGGTTTCTGCTGTCGGTCATGAAGTCGATTATACGATTGCGGATTTTGTTGCCGATTTAAGAGCACCGACGCCGTCAGCTGCTGCAGAATTGGTCATTCCGGTCCTTAACGAATTGCAAGACGGTATCTGTTATTATGAAGAAAAACTCACACAAAGGATCCAAAGCGTTCTGCGAACCAAAAGGCATAAAGTGGAAGAACTGATGTCCAACTCTGCTTTGGCCCGCCCGGGCTGGCGTGTCGAACAATCCAGACAGAATCTGGATTATCTCTCCACGCGTCTTGTCGAGGGAATGACTGGATTTCTGACAGAAAAGAATGGTATACTTAGGTTGTTGAGCGCGAAAATTGACTTATTAAGTCCCTTGAATATACTGGGAAGAGGATATTCTTTAGCCTATGATATCGAGGGGAAATTAATCAAAACGGTGAGACAGGCCGCAGCAGGGGACGCTTTATCCGTGCGGCTCAGTGATGGGACATTAATCTGCGAAGTTATAGATACAATAAAACTTCAAGCGTCAAGCGATTCAAACGTCAAGAGAGGATTACCATGAAAAAGAATGGCGACAGAGAAGTCTTCAGCTTCGAAAAGGGGATCGAAAGGCTGGAACAAATCATTAATAATCTGGATCAGAACAATGTGCAGCTTGAGCAGGCCCTGGACTTGTTTGGGGAAGGAATTGAGCTGATCAAACAATGCAACGGTCTCCTGGATTCAGCCGAAGCAAAAGTCAAAGTGTTGTTGGAAAATAGTAAAGGCGAACTGGTTGTAACCGATCAAGATTAGGAGTACAGACAGAAAATGTTTAAAGAACGCTATCATGACTATTTGGAGATGGTTGAACAATATCTTAATCATTTGCCGCTGGATCGGAATATCCTGGCCAGGAGTATGAACTATTCCCTGGTCGGCGGAGGTAAAAGGATTCGGCCCGTATTGGCCCTGGCCTGCGCGGAGCTTGTCGGCGGCCGTCCGGAAGAGCTTGTCTCGGAAGCTGCCGCGATCGAGCTTATCCATACCTATTCCCTGATTCATGACGATCTTCCAGCCATGGATGATGATGATTATCGCAGAGGTAAGCTGTCGAACCATAAAGTATTCGGAGAAGCCGGAGCCATTTTGGCCGGCGATGCCTTGCTTACACTTGCTTTTGAGCTGCTGACCGAGCCTTCGGCAATAGAGCCTCAGAAAAAATTAAGAGTTATCAGAGAGACCGCCCAGGCCGCCGGCTGGCAGGGCATGGTCGGCGGGCAGAGCCTTGATACGCTTGGAAACCTGGAAAACAGTACGCTGGCTGATATTGAGCACGTCCATCATTTAAAGACTGGCGCTCTTCTAAAGGCTTCAGCTCGTCTTGGCGTAATTCTAGGTGGAGGATCGGAGCCGGAGATTGAAATTTTGACAAGCTATGCTTTATACTTGGGATTAGCCTTTCAAATTAAAGACGATATTCTTGATGTTGTAGGAGAAAGTGCGGTCATCGGCAAATCCGCCGGTAAGGACCAAAAATCCGGCAAACCGACCTATACGTCACTGCTGGGACTTGAGGGGGCCAGGGAACAACTGGAAAAAACAATCTTTCTGGCGAAAGAATCCCTGTCTTGTTTTAGCCCTAAAGCAGCGTTTTTATTATCCTTGGCTGACTACACCGCTGAAAGAACAAACTAGTATAAAGTTTTCGAACTAGTTACACAAATAATTACGCCAAAGTTGGGTATGCATGCCGCAGTTACCAGCGTCAAGCGGGGCATAGAGTGCGCAGCGCAGCAGATTGCGCTACGGAGAGTGCAATCTGCCAAAAGCAGTATGGTGGCATGCAGACCAGACCCTGATGAATGGCGGGGACAATGACAGAAACATGATAGAAAAAAATTAATCAGGATGAGAGAGGATGAATCATCTCTATGAACCCAATCTCTTCGATATTGCACAACAATATCATGTGGATTTCGCTTTTTGCTTGGATACTTGCTCAAATCTTAAAGATCCTGATCAATTTCGTAATTGAGAAGAAATGGGATTTTGATCTCCTGACAAGTTCCGGTGGATTCCCAAGTTCGCATACAGCGATTGTCTGTGCCCTGGCCATCACCATTGGCAAAATTGATGGCTGGGATTCTTCTCTGTTTGCGATAGCTGTTACACTGGCTGTTATTGTTATGTATGATGCTGCCGGTGTCCGGCGCGCAGCCGGAAATCATGCCAGAATTATCAACTATCTTGTGGAATGGATGCGGCAGCATCCGACAGATTTTATGGGTTATAATATTCAAGAGGAAAAGTTTAAGGAACTGATCGGACATACACCTTTTGAAGTGTTTGGCGGCGCAATTCTGGGCTGCGCAATTGCTTTGATCTTTTAATACAGCCAGAATGTAGCTCGTTCTCGTGTCGTTATTTTGAAAACGGTGTATAGGATGAGGAAGGCAGGATAGACTTTTGGTTCGCAAGAAGCAAAGTGTTCGCTATATTATTGCCGTATTTATTGCTACATTTTTTATTGCTTCACTTCTGGGAAGCGGAGCGGAGGCGTTTTTAAAGTTTTCTCCGGTTAGCCTGACCTGGATATTGCTCATGGTTGTGATTGCGGTCGGGATCCTGTTTGATATCATCGGTATTGCTGTGACGGCTGCTGATGAAGCGCCTCACCATGCCAGGGCAGCCAAAAGAGTCTTCGGCGCGAAGCAGTCTGTCTATTTAATCAAACACGCCGATAAAGTCGCTAATTTCGCGAATGATATTGTTGGCGATATCACGGGAACATTAAGCGGAGCAATGGGAGCGACAATTATTTTAAGCTTAATCGCTAAATTTTCTGTTTTAAGTACCTGGAAGGTACTTTTAAATGTGTTGATTTTGGCCTTGATTGCTTCCCTTACTGTGACAGGAAAGGCCTGGGGCAAAACCATTGCGATCAATGAATCAAATCGGATTGTTGATATGACCGGCAGAGTGATGGCAAGTGTGGAAAAGGTAACTGGACTGAACATAACAAAAAACAAACGAGGAGGAAAATAATTTGCGGCTTCTGGACAAAATTGATTCTCCAACCGACCTGAAAAACTTAAGCGAAAGTGACCTGACCGTTCTGGCTGAAGAACTTCGTCAGGAAATGATAGATATTATTTCAGTGAATGGCGGTCATCTTGCATCAAACCTTGGTGTTGTGGAACTGACTCTGGCACTGCATAGAGTATTTGATACCCCAACCGACAAGATTATCTGGGATGTTGGTCATCAGGCCTATGTTCATAAGATTCTAACCGGAAGGAAGGAAACTTTTAAGACGATCCGGCAATTTCACGGTCTGGCAGGCTTTCCGAAGAGAGAGGAAAGCGAATACGACTGTTTTGATACCGGACATGCCAGCACTTCCATTTCAGCTGCGCTGGGTTTCGCCAAAGCCAGGGACATTAAGAAGGAAAATTATCATGTCGTTGCTGTGATCGGTGATGGGGCAATGAGCGGCGGGATGGCCTATGAAGCGATGAATCATGCCGGTAACAGCGACAGCAATTTAATTATTGTTTTAAATGACAACGAAATGTTTATCTCTCAGAATGTCGGCGCAATGTCCTCCTATCTGAACAAGATCAGGACAGATCCATCTTACGACAGAAGGAAGAGGGATGTCCAAAAGTTCATCAAAAATATCCCGTGTATTGGTTCCTCTATGGCCAAAGCAGCCGGAAGGGCTAAAGACGGCATTAAATATTTCCTGGTACCCGGTCTGTTGTTCGAGGAGCTGGGTCTAACCTATCTCGGACCAATTAATGGACATGATATTGCGTCACTGGAAAAGGTTCTCCACCAGGCCAAACAGAAAAAAGGTCCGGTTCTGGTTCACATTAAGACCTGTAAAGGCAATGGGTATGAGCCAGCCAAGCAAAGTCCGGATATTTTCCATGGGGTAGGGCCATTTTCCAAAGAAACGGGTGAGATGGTTAAAAAGGATGCGCCGCCGACTTATACGGAAGTATTCGGACGAACCATTTGTGAATTAGCTGAAGAGGATAACAGGATCGTTGCAGTTACGGCAGCTATGGGATCAGGAACAGGTCTGAACCATTTCGGTCAAAATTACCCCGAAAGATTTTTTGATGTCGGAATTGCCGAACCGCACGCGGTAACTTTTGCTGCGGCACTCGCGCTGGAGGGACTGAAACCGGTTGTTTCCATGTATTCCACGTTCTATCAGAGAGCATATGACCAGGTCCTGCATGATGTCTGCCTGCAAAATGCCAGCGTCGTATTTGCGGTCGACAGGGCCGGCGTCGTCGGCGAGGACGGGAAGACGCATCACGGTATATTTGATATCTCTTTTTTCAGAACGATCCCGAACCTTACCTTGATGGCACCGAAAGATGAAAATGAACTTCGACAGATGATTTATACAGCACTCACCATGGACAACCCGGTAGCTGTCCGGTACCCGAGATCAGCCGGTGTCGGCGTGAAAATGGATAAAGAATTCAAAGCATTGCCGAAAGGCAAAGCAGAACTGCTGCGAGAGGGCCAGGATATTACCCTGATTGGTTTTGGGCCGGTTGTCAATTTTTGTATGGAGGCTGCTAAGCAGCTGGAGTCTGAAGGAATTCAGGCCGGTGTGATTAATTTGCGTTTTATTAATCCGATTGATCGGGAAATGGTGGCCGCCGAGGTCCAAAAAACCGGGAAGCTGGTTACGGTTGAGGACCACATCCTTGCCGGAGGGATGGGCAGCGCGGTACTGGAGGTTCTTGAGAAAGAAGGAATTCACGGCATAGCAGTCGAACGGATAGGGTATGATGATTATGTTGAACACGGAGCAATTTCACTTCTCCATCAAGCCTGTGGCATTACGATTGAGCATATTGTCAGTGTTTCCAGAGAACTGATGAAGAATAGATGTTTATGATTTAAAATAGACAGATAGAGATAGAGATAGAGTAAAGATAGATATAGAGCAAGGATGGGCATATCGTGGCCAAAAATAAATCCAGACTCGATCTTCTTCTGGTCCAAAAAGGGTTGGTTGAAAGTAGAGAAAAAGCTAAAGCTTTAATTATGGCCGGAAAAGTCTATAAGGACAATCTTCGTCTTGACAAACCAGGCATCATGCTGGAAGAAGATACGGACCTGATTGTCAAGGGAGAGATCCATCCTTACGTTTCGCGCGGAGGTCTGAAGCTGGCCAAGGCGATGGACGTATTTCAGTTGGATCTGAAGGATAAGGTCATTGCCGATATCGGGGCGTCTACCGGCGGATTTACGGATTGTGCACTGCAGAATGGGGCTTCCAGGGTCTATGCGGTCGATGTTGGCTACGGCCAGCTGGCCTGGAGGCTGCGCAGTGACGAAAGAGTGGTCTGCCTGGAAAGAACCAATGCACGTTACCTGACTGCGGACAGTCTCCCGGAAAAAGTGGACTGGATCGTGTGTGATGTATCATTTATTTCCCTGACTAAGATTTTCCTCTCGATGACAGCGATTCTGAAAGAAAGCGGACAGGCACTGGTCCTAATCAAACCGCAATTTGAGGCCGGACCCGAGAATGTCGGCAAAAACGGTGTTGTCAGAGACCCGCAAGTCCATCGGGAGGTTCTACAAAACGTCCTGACGGAAGCTCAAAAGCAAGGATTTCGGGTCAAGGGACTGGACTTTTCGCCAATCCGCGGTCCCGAAGGAAATATAGAATTTTTAACCTGGCTCAGCAGGGGAAATGAGCAAGAAGCAGCGGTATTTGACTGGAATCCTTGTCTGAATGAGCTTGTTATGAAGGCTCAGGCAGGAACGGAGTGAACGGATGGGAAACAAGGTAGGGATATGGATTAACCATTCTAAAATTACGAAAGAGAGCATCACCCCTCAGCTGATTAATTGGTTCAACAGTCAGGGATGGGAAACTGTACCGGAATGGGACCAGGAGATTACGGAAGATGTTGACTTTGTACTTTCCCTTGGCGGAGACGGCACAGTCTTGAAAGCTGCCAGAGAAGCCGCCCGGTTCAACATCCCGGTTCTCGGCGTGAATTACGGCCGGCTTGGTTTCTTATGCGAGGTTGAACGCGGCGAAATCTATTCTGCCTTAAAAAAGGTGCTGCGTAATGAATATACGGTCGATGAGAGACTCATGATGATTACTTCATATTTCAAAGACGGTCAAAAACAGCAGGATATGGTTCTGAATGATGTTGTTTTTATCCGGGACAGCGAAGAGACGCTGATAACGCTTCAGGTCAAGCTTTCCGGTGAACCGATTGCGAGTCCGCCTTCGGACGGCTTGATTATTGCAACCCCGACAGGTTCGACCGCCTATTCACTATCAGCCGGCGGACCTGTTGTGAGCCCAGATGTTCAGGCCATGCTGATCACGCCGCTGGCTGCCCATGCGCTTTCGTCCCGGCCTATGGTCGTATCAAATAAAGAAAAAATAGATATCAGTCTGACCAGAGGCAATAAATGCCGGGTGACCGTAGACGGGAAGTATCTGACGACCATGAATTCCGGGGATACAGTCAGGATTGAAACAGCTCCGATCAAAGCAAGATTTATCCGGATCGGAGGCAGGAGCTTCCCGAAGGTTGTCCGGGAGAAACTCCGGGACCGCTGGCATGAATCATGAATAATGAGAGCATGAACTGTGTCTTCAATCCGAAGGGGATCGAAAATACGCAGACAATGTTAAAAATGTACCTGCAGCAGCTTATCCAGCCGGGAGATCAGGTGATGGATGCTACGGCAGGACGCGGCAAGGACACCCTTTTTCTGGCGGAATGCGTAGGCCCTGAAGGCAGGGTTTTTGCGTTCGATATTCAGGAAGAAGCGATCCAATCAACCCGGGAACTGCTCACAGCGTCTAAGATGCTCGACAGGGTCACCTTATTCCGGGAGAGTCACACAGGGATTGGACGCCTTGTTCCGCAAGGAATCAGAGTTGCTGTCTTCAATCTTGGCTATTTGCCCGGGAGCAGCCAGGCCATAATGACCAAACCTGAGACAACGCTTCAGGCAGTAAATGAGACGTTGAAGCTGCTGGTTGCCAAAGGCGTCATCGTACTCACTGTATATCGTGGACATAGCCGCAGCTTGGAAGAAGCAAATGCGCTGAATACATATGCGGCGGAACTTTCCAAGAAGGATTTTCACGTCCTGCAGGGAATGTATCTAAACCAAGGCGAGACATCTCCATATTGGCTTATTATTCAGAAGAACAGAGGTGATCATTAATGAAAAGCCGCCGTCAGAAAAAAATCCAGGAATTGATTACCAATGAGCCAGTGAAAACGCAGGAAGAATTGGCGCAAAGGCTGCTCGAAGAGGGCTTTAATGTCACACAGGCTACTGTATCGCGGGATATCAAGGAGATGGGTCTGGTCAAGATATCCGGTTCAGACGATGAATACCGTTATGCCATTCAGGCTGAAGCGCATCCTCCCGGGTATCAGGAAAGATTGAAACGAATGTTCAAGGAAGTTGTGATCTCGTTCGACAGCAGCGAAAATATTATTGTGATCAGAACCATACCGGGGAATGCCCAGGCGATGGCATTGCTGCTGGACAATATCGGCTGGAAAGAAGTCATCGGCACGGTAGCCGGGGATGATACCATTTTTCTTCTGGTCAAACCGAAAGAACAAACAGAAATTATTCTGGAGAGACTAGCCGAACTGAGCTGAACTGAACTGAACCGTGTCTTTAAATTTTCGATTGACTGAGTATGGCAAAGAGGAGGAGACCTATGCTCGTAGAACTTCGCATCAAAGATTTTGCACTGATGGAAGATGTCCATTTGGTTTTTGATAAAGGCTTGTCTGTTTTTACAGGGGAGACAGGAGCCGGAAAATCCATGCTGGTCGATGCGCTGGGTTTGCTTCTGGGTGGAAGAGCCAGTAATGAATTTTTGCGGCATGGCAAGGACAAAGCGTGTGTAGAAGGGATTTTTTCCAGTCTGCCGCTGAAGCTGACTGAAATGTTACAGGACGAAGGATATCCGCTCGAAGATGACATGCTGTTTCTGTATCGGGAAATCAATGACTCCGGCCGAAATGTCTGTCGTGTTCAGGGCAGAACAGTTCCGTTATCACTGTATCGGACATTCTGTGAAGGACTCGTAGACATTCACGATCAGATGGAGCACCAGTCTTTGCTACTGGCGGAAACCCAAAGGGAACTCTTAGACAGTTTCGGTGGGGGGGAACATTTAAAATTGCTGAATCAGGTTAGGAAAGCAGCCGTCAATTACCGGAACACCCTGTCTAGAGAAAGAGAACTCCTGCGCTCAGAGCGGGACAGGGAGAAAAGGGAAGAAATATTGCGTTACCAGATTGAAGAAATTGATCGGATTGCACCGGTTTCCGGGGAAGAGGAATCTCTGGAACAGGAGAGAAAGTTTCTACTGAATGCCGAGAAAATTGTCAGCCTTGTCAATGAAGCCTATGATGAGCTCTATGCTGGAACCAAAGAAGTCTCTGAGTCTGCTTTTGATCTAATGGGATCCGCCACAGAAAAAATAGGGGAACTCTCAGCACTTGATCCTGAGATTGAGCAGCTGCATAAAAACATTGAAGAGATCTATTTCAGTCTCGAAGATTATGTGACCAAGCTACGGTCCTATAAAGACGGGCTGGATTTTGAACCAGGAAGGCTTGACGAAATTGAAGCCCGCCTGGTTGATCTCGGGAAGCTTAGAAAATACGCATACACCATTGAAGCTGTTCTGGAAAGGAGAGTTGAAATGGAAGAAGAGCTTGAAGAAATTGCCCATCTTCAGGATGAAAAGGAAAATATCCGGCGCGAAAAGAAAGAGGCGCTGACAGCGTATAATAATCTAGCGGAGGAACTCAGCTTGAACCGTGGGATCCAAGCTGAAAGAATTGAAAAGGGCCTGGCAGACGAATTGCTCGATCTGGGGCTAAGCGAGGCCAGAATCGAAATCATATTCTCACCTGTTACCGAACCGTCGCCCGAAGGTGCAGAACAGATCGAATTTTATTTTTCCGCGAACGTCGGAGAACCTCCCAAACCTTTGGTCAAAGTAGCTTCAGGAGGAGAAATGGCCAGGATCATGCTGGCTTTCAAAAGCTTATTATCGAAAGTGGAAACCGTGGATACGTTTGTTTTCGATGAAGTGGACAGCGGGGTAGGAGGCAGAACGATCATGAAGGTCGCTGAAAAGCTTGAAAAAATAGCTGGCAACAGACAAGTGCTCTGCATTACACACTCGGCACCGATCGCTGCATTTGCCGACAGCCATTTTGGCATTAATAAAATCGTCGTGGAAGACCGGACACTGACCAAAGTCAATCGGCTTGGTGAAAGTGAAAGAGTCCAGGAAATGGCCCGGATGCTTGGCGGCGAAAGCGTCGCGCTAAGCCTTGCGGAGGAATTATGGCAGCAGGCCCAAAAATAAGATAAAATTAAAATGTAATAATAAAAGTACCTTGTTATTCCGCATGCAAAAGCGACAACAGGGTACTTTTTAAATATGAGCTTCCTTTACAACTTCTTTAAGCTTTGTTTATACAGGTAATCGATCAGTACGACCATTCCGCTCACGAACAAATTTAAATAATAGACGATGAACCTCCAGAGCATGATCGCATAGATCATAACGCTGGAAGGAAAGACTAGCCCGAATATCAGGTAAAATCCTCCCTCGGATGCTCCTGCATTTCCAGGCGTCGGAATATAATTAATCGCCATGTAATGCAAAGACTGCACAGCAAGAATATCAAGCAGGGAAGCATCTCTTAAACCAAAAGATAGATAGACAAAATAGGTTACGCAAAAGTACACGATGACTTGGATCAACGTATAGAGACAAGTTAGGAGCAGAGCTTTGCGGTCTCTCAGAAACAAACGCAGAGAACTTCTGTATTCCTCAATATGCCTGGAAAAGATTTGATCATCAATATTCCTGGCCAGTTTAATTTTATGAAGCAGTCTTAAGATCAGAAGACAGACCTTTTTCACAATCGAACTGTTGTAACAGAGCAAAAGCATAGCCAGCGTCGATATGATATTAATTATAAAACCTATAGCAATAAAGGTTTTGCTGACCGTACCCTGCTCAAAGATAAAATCATACTTAAAAATAGCCATAATCAAGGCGAATGCAGTCACAATAATATGATAAACCGCAAATTTATTGATCGTAACTGATGTAGCCAGTCCCAGCGGAATTTTATAGTCATTTTTCATCGTATAGACCTGCGCAACAGGCTGTCCCCCGCCAGAAAAAGGAGTAATGGAACCATAATACTGTCCAATCAGCGCTATTTTCATATATCGCCAAAAGCTGATACCTTGATTGGAGATCTCAATAATCACTTTAATAATTAACGCATCAAAAAACCAAAAAAGGACCATGCAGACAAATGCCAGGAATAACAGTCCTCCATCAGTTATGGCGATCAGATGGGGAATAATACTGAATTTCGAACTGGAAGTCAAAATCCCGATGGTCACTGCAATGAGCAGGGCTGTAAAAAAATAATTTACAAAAATTTTTTTCATTGTTTGTTTCCTTTTGTAACCATTATAAAGCCTATTATAACCTAACAAATGACAAGAGTGCTAGCTTTTGTCATTTTCTTATTCGCCATAAATTTAAGAAATCCTAGAAAACATTTCACAGGATGAAACCTTTTTATAAGGGAAATCTAATATTACAATAAAAATTTTATTGTAGTATTCGCTGCAGGAAAAAAATACGTGAGGAGGGTGAAAAACTGAAGGGAAAAAACGGTTTGAATAGAAAACTAACCCGGATAATTTTCCGAATAGGAATTCTCCTCGTTTTTGCCCTTAGTATTCAACAAATTGCAGGATTCTATCAGAAAACAGAAACTAGTCGTTTCTACCCGGTAACCAATTACCTGGATTTTTTTTCAGCAGGCAAAGAAGTCACTAAAGTACGGCCATCTGTTGTTCCAGGCGGACAATCCATTGGCGTGACTTTGCAGACCAAAGGAGTCTTGGTTGTAGGATATGCTCCGATCACGAACAAGGAAGGCAAACAGTCTTATCCGGCAAAGGATTCTGGAATAGAAATCGGGGACATCATTTTTAAAATTAATGGTATTACAGCAATAAATGATTTTCAGGTAGCCCAGGAAATCGATAAAAAATGTAAAGAAAACAAAACAATTGTGCTTGAGATCAAACACAAAGGAAAAGTTCTGGAAAAAAAGATTCAACCGGTATTCTGCTCAGAAACCCAAAGATATCGGATAGGGCTGTTTATTCGGGATGAGGCTGCAGGAGTGGGAACTCTGACGTTTAGTGAACCCAATACAAAAATATTTGGGGCTTTGGGACACGTAATTACGGATATTGATACCAATGATCAAATTGAATTAAGTGATGGCAAAATCGTCGAATCGACAATCTACTCCATTGAAAAAGGTCAAAAAGGAGATCCCGGAGAAAAGATCGGCACATTTATGGTTCAGTCAAACTTTTCCGGTAAAATTACCAAGAATTCAGCCAGCGGGATATTTGGTATTTATGAAGGTGAACTCCGAAATCCGTATTTCAGTACAATTGTTCCTATAGCCTGGAAATCTGAGGTTGAGGTTGGGCCGGCAAAAATCTATACGGTTTTAAAAGACAATACCATCGAAGAATTTGACATTAAAATAGAAAAAATTATGCAGTATCGGACAGACAACAAAAACATGATTATAAGGATCACCGACCCTGAATTGCTCGAAAAAACCGGCGGGATCGTTCAAGGTATGAGCGGCAGCCCAATTATCCAAAATGGCAAAATTGTTGGCGCCGTTACGCATGTATTTGTCAATGATTCAACCCGGGGATACGGAATATTTATTGAGAAGATGATAGACGAATCAGGTATAACGAGTAAAGCTGCAGCCGCCCGCAAGGGCGGTTCTTCTTTGACAAAATAATGCCGAATAAATATTTTTCCCATTGGACCAGAAGGAATTGGTAAATTCTTGTCGAAAGGTAACTGGATTGAATTTATACGTTTTTTGGTGATCTTTGGAAGCTGGAGGATAGTTTGATGGAAGAGATAAAAGTTTTGTTGGCTGACGATAACCGCGATTTTATTGAAGTATTAAAGGAATATATAAGCAATCAAGAGGATATGGTTCTTTCGGGCGTAGCTTATAACGGAAACGACGCACTGGATATGATCAAAAAAGAGGAACCGGATGTGGTAGTTCTGGATATTATTATGCCTCATCTTGACGGATTAGGCGTCATGGAAAAATTGATAAACACGATCAAAAGGCCTAGGGTGATTATTTTAACTTCTTTTGGTCAGGAAAATATGACACATCGAGCGGTTCAACTGGGGGCTGACTATTACATATTAAAACCATTTGATTTGGACACGTTAGGGAAAAGAATACGGCAGCTGGTCGGGGTTTATGAAGCCGCCCCTTCTTTTAATAATACTTCAAATGCGATGATATCTCCGAATATCAGCAGTGTTATTCAGGTTAACGTCAAAAATTCCAAAATGATTGAAGTTGAAGTTACCAAGATGATTCAACAGATGGGAGTACCCGCGCATGTCAAGGGATATCAGTATCTGAGAGACGCTATTGTCTCCGTGATTAAAGATGTTTCTCTGCTTGGCGCCGTGACCAAAGAATTGTATCCGATGATTGCCAAAAATTATGGTACGACTCCCAGCAGAGTGGAAAGGGCAATCCGCCATGCGATTGAACTAGCCTGGGACAGAGGAAATATTGAGTTTATGAACAAATTTTTTGGCTATACGATTAATGTTGACCGCGGGAAACCGACGAACTCGGAATTTATCGCGATGGTCGCGGATAAATTGAGAATTGCTGATAAGTTATAAGATAGAAATTTTGGCGATTTTCGCCAATCTTTAAACTAACTGAGTAGAGAACACCTTCTCCTTTGTTTTCAAATAAATGAGAAGGTGTTAATTTATTACAATGCTTATTTAGGCTGTAGGAAGCTTGATATCGAGAAAGAAATTGCTTTTGCTATGGTTGACTAGGTTTGGCCAAGGTATTGAATGATCTGAGCCTTATCTTCTCTGGATGCATGATAAATTGGCTGAAGCTGACCGTTAGATATACCGGCCCATCGTAAATAGATAATTTGTTCGTATTGTGTTTCAAATACCGGATCAAAATATTTTAGATTTAAAATAATATAATACTGACTAACCTGTCCGGCGTCAATTTCTTGGGATTGCATATCGATGTTGACAACGAGATCCACAGTGGAATCAGGAGAAACATAATTGGCGAGGGAGAGCTGATCAACCCGGAGCGGTTCTGCATTTAAATCACTATCTACAAAAATGGTCTGGCAATGGAGTGAAGCTGCCGGATGCGTACCCACGTTGCTGAGATGAAAGCTGAATGCCAGATCTTTTTTATTAAGAATCTTCACAGAAGGAGATTGTGTAAAGGTAAGGTAAGGTTTGACGGATCCCCGTTCTTCCTTCCAGGCTGACAGGGAAATATAGACGGTAATCATGGAGGTAACAGCAAATATAAAGGTTGTTATCGTTACCAGCAACTGATAGGTGTTATGATGAGATTCAGTCGGCATATTTACGCCTCCCAGACCAAATAGATAGGATATAATGTATCATAGTATGGAAGAAGGCAATAATATGCCAGCATCCGGTCCAAAATCCATTAATCAGGATAACTGATTTCATCCAATATTTTAGAACACAGGAGGTTCTTCATGGATAATAATGACCTGACAGAAAAATGTATTGCTGAACAGAGGGTATATTCCGGAAAGTTCATCAGTGTCAATCGGGATACAGTTGAACTCCCGAATGGAAAAACGTCCATTCGGGAAATTGTTAGGCATTCCGGTGCTGTAGCCATCGTGCCTGAACACGAAGGCAAGATCATAATGGTTCGCCAGTACCGCTATGCGCTGGCCAAGGAAACGCTGGAAATTCCAGCCGGGAAAATGGACCCGGGTGAAGACCCGGAAACTTGCGCCTTAAGAGAATTAAGGGAGGAAACAGGTTATCAAGGAGAACTAAACTATCTTGGCTCTTTTTATACATCACCGGGTTTTACCGATGAAATGATCCATATCTACCGGGCACAGCATCTGAGCTGGTCCCCTCTGGACTGTGATGACGATGAGTTTTTGAATGTCGTAGCTGTTCCAAGGGAACAGGCTCTGCAAATGGCAGGGAGCAGCGGATTCTTTGATGCCAAAACTGCCATTGGCCTGCTACTGGCTCTATAAACGGATAAAGATATTTTCAAAAATTTCCTCAGCGTTTTTACATGCATTTTAGCGTTGACAAGGTACTAGTCTTCTGCCTTCCTGAATATGATTTTCTTGAGGACAAGTCTTCAGGGAGGTAGAATGATGAAGAAAATGCTGTACGATCATATCAATCAGTACTGGGTTATCTATCTGACGCTCTGCTGCGTATTTTTAGCCGGAGGTGTTTTCGGAGCAGTTGGGGTCAGTTCATTGGGAATAGAAAAAGCGGAAGAACTAACTGGTTTCTTCAACAGCCTGCTCGGAGAACAACCAACTGCCATAGATACGTCATTCCTTCAGCAGCTGGCCAGGGATAACTTTATTATGATGGCGGGGATATGGATCCTTGGCTTGACGGTGATTGGAACTCCACTGGTATACCTGATCGTCTTTACGAGAGGATTTATCTTAGGTTTTACGGTTGTGTTTATTATTCAACTGAAAAAAATGATGGGTTTGGGCTTGGTCCTGTTTACGATTCTATTCCCATCGCTTCTGGCGGTTCCGTGTCTTCTGCTCGGAGCCGGTCTTGCGACTGTTTTCTCGCTTCTCCTGCTGCAGGGAAGGATGCGGGGTGATTTTCTAAAGAATAACTTTCTCCACTACTGTGGCATGGCCTTATTGATCTCCATCGCGGCTTTAGCCACAGGGTTACTACAAGGATATTTTACCATACTGGGAGCGCGCCTTTTCGGCTTATAGACAGGGGACAGCCTTATTTTTTAATTAATGTGAAACGATAATCCCTAAAGAAAAGGATAATTCCTCCTTGCGTAGAAATGAACTGCGGGGGGATATTTTATGTCTAAAGATAGCAAATTAAGGGATGATCTGTTAGAAGATTATCTGTACCATCTACGTGTTGAAAGAGGGCTTTCCGCAAATACCTGTTCCAATTACTGCAGGGATCTTTATAAATTTGTACTTTTTGTTCACGAAAATGACAGGACAGTTTTGCAGTGTAGTACTTCAGACCTGATCACTTTCATTCTGGACGAAAAGAAGCAGGGGAAATCTGCAAGAACACTGGCTAGGTATACGGCAGCTTTAAGAGGATTTTACGGATATCTGCTTCAGGAAGACAAAAGAAATGACGATCCAACGGTCTTTCTGCCGGCCCCGAAACTCGAACAAAAGCTGCCCCGCGTCTTGTCGGAGATCAATCTGACCAGGGCAATTAACCAGAATGATAATCAAAATGATCTCAGCAGCAGAGACCGGGCGATTGTCGAGGTTCTCTATGGGAGCGGGCTCAGGGTCTCAGAGCTGATTGGACTCAGCCTGAACGATATTTCCTATCATTTGGGATATATTCGCTGCCGGGGTAAAGGGAATAAAGAAAGAATCGTTCCTTTGGGTGAGCCCGGCATCCTTATCTTAAAGGCATACATTGATTCCACAAGGCAAACGCTGCTCACCCGCAACCCGAAACCAACAGCAGAAGCCAGGAATATCCTTTTTCTCAATTCACGCGGTAGACCGCTGACACGTCAGGGAGTCTGGCTGATTTTAAAAAAATGGGCAGCGGAAAATAATTTGAGTTCAGATATTTATCCGCATTTATTAAGACACAGTTTTGCAACACATTTGCTTGATAATGGCGCTGATTTGCGTTCGGTTCAAGAAATGCTCGGACATGCCGATATATCGACCACTCAGATCTATACGCATTTAACGAAAAAACGCCTGTTGGATGTTTTCCGCAAATCACACCCGCGGGCTAAAAAAGGAGGAAATACAGATGGCTCGGGCGATATTGATCGTAATGGATAGCGTTGGCATCGGAGCAATGCCGGATGCAGCCCAATATGGCGATGAAGGAAGCAATACGCTGGCGAATATATCCAAGCAGGCAGGCGGATTGAAAATCCCGAATCTTCAGCGTATGGGTCTTGGCAATGCACGCGAAATTCCTTTTGTTTCTCCCCAAAACAATCCTTCCGCAAATTACGGGTTCATGGCTGAAAGATCAAAAGGCAAGGATACAATCACCGGCCATTGGGAAATGACCGGGATCATTCTGGATCAGGCTTTTCCAACTTTTCCGTCCGGCTTTCCTGATGATTTTATCAGAAGGTTTGAAGAACGAATCGGCCGGCTGACTTTAGGCAATGAGGTGGCATCCGGCACGGAAATTATGCAGCGCCTCGGGGCAGAGCATGTCAGGACTGGACAACCGATTGTTTATACCTCTGCCGATTCAGTATTCCAGATTGCAGCGCATGAGGAGGTTATTCCATTAAATGAGCTGATGGAGATATGCAGAATTGCCCGGAAAATGCTGCAGGGTGACTTACGGGTTGCCCGTGTCATTGCACGCCCTTTCATCGGTGAAACAGGCAATTACCAAAGAACACCAAACAGGCATGATTTTGCTGTGGATCCTCCGGGAAAAACACTGCTGGACAGGATTGTTGAAGCCGGGCAGAAAGTATTGGCAGTCGGCAAAATTAACGATATCTTTAATGGCAAAGGAATCAGTGAGCATGTCAGCTCTCATGGAAATGACGATGGAATCGCCAAGACCATCAAATATCTGCGGCGGGACGACGCAGGCTTAATTTTTACAAATCTTGTTGATTTTGATATGGTTTATGGACACCGCAATAATGTCAAGGGTTATGCCGAGGCCCTTGAGGCCTTTGATGCCAGAATTCCGGAAATAACCAGCATTCTTAAACAGGATGATATCCTGTTTATTACGGCCGACCATGGCTGTGATCCGACGACAGTAAGCACAGATCATTCCCGGGAATACGTTCCGCTGCTTGTATACGGGCCGAAGCTGAAGCAGGGAGTGAATCTCGGACAAAGAGCCTGCTTTGCAGATCTTGGAGCAACCATTGCCGAATATTTGGGGGTACAGTCGATTGAAATCGGGACCAGTTTTTATACAGAATTGAAAGGAGAAAATCAGCATGATTAATGAACAAGTCATGACGATATGGCTGAATGATGCCCGTAATTTTCTGCTCAAGAAAATCTCATACATTCCTGAACTAGGCATTATTTTAGGTTCAGGTCTTGGCAAGCTGGCTGAACTTGTGGAAGATGCTGTCGTTATTCCGTACAGCGGAATCCCTCATTTTCCTGTGTCTACTGTTACAGGGCATTCCGGCAAGCTGATCGTCGGAACATTGGGAGACAGAAAGGTCATGGTTCTCCAGGGACGTTTCCATTATTACGAAGGTTATGAGATGCATGAAGTGACTTTCCCGGTCCGTCTGATGCAAACGATCGGGATGAAAGGTTTGGTCGTAACCAATGCCGCTGGAGGAATCAATTCGGATTACCGCCCCGGGGATCTGATCGTGATCAAAGACCATATCAACCTGATGGGAAGCAGTCCGCTGCGAGGAGCGAATCTCAGCAATCTTGGACCGCGTTTCCCGGATCTCAGTGAAGCCTATGACGGCAAATGGAGAGAGCTGGCACTATCCCTGATGAAGGAGTACGGCTTAAATCCCTGGCAGGGAGTCTATGCGGCGCTCAGCGGACCGAGCTATGAGACGCCTTCAGAGATTCGTTATTTAAGAACGATTGGAGCCGACCTTGTCGGAATGTCCACTGTACCGGAAGTCATTGTTGCGAATCATGGCGGGATGAAAGTGCTTGGCATCTCGTGTGTGACCAACATGGCCGCCGGAATATTAAAGCAAAAGCTTGACCATCAGGAAGTTCTCGAAACGGCGGATCGGATTGAGGGGACGTTTCTGCGGTACATGAGGCAATTAATCGCGCTGCTGGACTGATGCATGAATTATAGGCATGATTTCATACCTGAAACCTCTTGAGATCGGTCTCAGTTTCCAATTTGCTTTAGGGTATGGTTCTATGTGGAATTTCTCTTCGGGTAGGCCTGCGTGCCACAGCACCGCTCCTCGGCAGATAGCGCCCTCCTGGCGCTAACAGCCGCGCTGCGCAATCCTTGCTCCGCTTTTCGCGGAGCCGTGGCACGCAGACTGATCTGAGGGTTTTATTCAGCGCAGATAATCCAGATGATTGTTGAAAATACAGTTGTTCCAGTGATAACCTCAATTCTTGCAACAATGCCATAATAAAATGATTCTGCATCATGACATGCACAATAGACTTAAACTTATTATCAGTCTGGGTGTCACAACTCCGCGAGAAGCGGAGTACGATGCGGAGCGCGGCTTTTTGCGCCACGGAGGGCGCAATAGCCGAAGAGCGGTGCTGTGACACACAGACCAGCCCCAAATAAATAGTAATAAGGCGGCATAAATACGATGAGAATGGTTGAGTTGATTGAAAAGAAGAAAAACGGCTATCCGCTTACGCGGGAGGAGATCAGGTTTATCGTTCAGGGTTATGTTCAAGGAAACATCCCAGACTATCAGGTCTCGGCGTGGACGATGGCGGTCTATTTTAAGGGGATGACCGTTCAGGAAACAGCGGAGCTGACCATGGCGATGGCGGAGAGCGGAGATCAGCTTAAACTGTCCCTTCCGGGGAAAGTATTTGTCGATAAGCACAGTTCCGGAGGCGTTGGGGATAAGACAACGCTGGTTGTTGCCCCGCTGGTAGCGGCCTGCGGCGTTCCGGTTGCCAAGATGTCCGGCAGAGGCCTCGGGCACACTGGGGGAACCATTGACAAACTCTCCGCTATTCCGGGATTCCGGGTCGAATTAGGACAACAGGAGTTCCTTGAGCAGGTAGGCAGGATTGGCTTAGCGGTCGTCGCCCAAACCGGTAGCATGGTTCCAGCAGATAAAAAACTTTATGCTTTACGGGATGTTACGGCAACGGTTGATTCGATTCCGATGATTGCTTCTTCCATCATGAGCAAAAAAATTGCCGCAGGCGCCCAGGGGATTGTGCTGGATGTCAAATACGGCTCAGGCGCTTTTATGGCGACGTTGGAAGAAGCTAAAACACTGGCGGATATCATGGTTGGGATTGGCAAAAATCTGGGCAGGGATATGGCGGCGGTCCTGAGCAGGATGGACCAGCCGCTCGGGAGGGCCGTCGGCAACAGTCTTGAAGTTCTTGAGGCCATTGACTGTCTCCAGGGCAAAGGACCTGATGATTTAATGGAAGTATGCCTGGAGCTGGCGGGCTGGATGCTTGTGCTCGGGAAAAAAGCCACTGCAATTACAGAGGCTGAAAATATGCTGAAAGATGCGCTGCAGAGCGGCAGAGCCTGGGAGAAGTTTTTGACGTTTGTTCAAGCCCAGGGGGGAGAGACCGCCAGGCTGCATACCAAAGATCTGCCCCTGGCTTCAGAAAAAATTGTTTATAAAGCCGAAAGAGCAGGTTATATTCAACATATTGATGCTCGGAAAATTGGACTTCTGGCCATGGCCCTCGGGGCCGGCCGGGAAACGAAAGATAGTGCAATCGACCTTGGCGCAGGTGTTTATCTATTGAAAAAGGCCGGTGAAGCAGTGCAAGCCGATGAACCTATCGGCTTGCTGTATACTTCTTCAGCGGAAAAAGGTCTGCTTGGATTGGCAAAGGCTGCAGAGGCGGTTACGATCGGCGAACAGAAACCGAAGCTTCAATCAATGGTTTCTACAAACATCCGCTGATCAATTCTTGGCAGCTGGGCGATGAATTTTTCACCGAAAATCTCAAATTGCTCTAATACCGGAATAAATTCCCGGCCGATCTTACTAAGAGAATACTCGACTTTAGGTGGGACTTCCGGGTAAACATAGCGGTCAATCATACCGTAATCTTCGAGAAATCTCAACTGTTTGGTCAGTGTGGCCTGGGTAATGCTTGGAATCTTGCGCTGCAATTCGCCAAAGCGATGGGTCTTTTCTCTAAGATGGTTAATAATCAGTATGGACCATTTCCCGGAAAAAATTTTTTGGGCGGTAAAGTACGGACATTTGCCGAATAAATTAATTTCTTGTTCCATTTTTTCTCCACTTCTTATAATATCACGGTTACACCTATAGTATCTATTTGGATACTTATAACAGAAAAAAATCGTACTTGTTCAATATTGGATATCTGTTATTATGATGATACATCACGATTATAACGTGTTATTTTGAAAGGAGTCAAGATCATGAAGCCAATTGCCCAGTTTCTGTCTGATGCCAAAACATTTTACCTTGCTACAGCAGACAGTGATCAGCCGCATGTCCGTCCGTTCGGCGCTGTCGCAGAGTATGACGGGAAAACGTATATTTGCACCAATAATCAAAAAAATGTCTTTGCCCAATTACTGAAGAACCCAAAAGTTGAAATTTCCGGAATGGTTGGGGACAAATGGATCCGACTTGTCGGGAAAGTAGCCGTTGACCCGCGCCCTGAAGCACGTGAGGCGATGTTCGAAGCCAATCCGAGTTTAAGAAATATGTACAAGTGCGATGACGGCCTTTGTGAGGTCCTGTACTTCACTGAAGCCACAGCGTCGATTCATTCTTTCACCGCAGACCCGGTAGAGTTCACAATTTGAGAATTACAACAGAACCTAAAATACGTAATCTGACTTAAACGAAAAAAGACTTGAACTGCAAAAGGTTCAGGTCTCTTTGTGTTTTCAGGCAATTTTTACATGCTTATGTCATAGACTATTCTTGAACAACAGCAATTTAACGTTTCTTGTAAAGATTAATTTTATACGAACGTTGACTGGAGTGGGGCCGATGAAAGAAGCTAAGAAGATCTATGAGTTTTCCGGCAGTCTGAATACAAGCATGCGGTATGCTGTTTATGCCGATTCTCATCGTTTTTTGAAGCATAAGCATGCCTGGAAAGCAGCTCACTGTCTTAAGAGTTTTGGCTGCAGGGTTTATCTGGTTGCTCCTAATTTGAAAACAAAAACATTTGAAGGGAGCAGGGTTTATCCGGATTTAAACGCGCTAAAGGGTAAAGTTGATGTTGTGGTTCCGTGCCTCAGGGCGGAGCTGATTCAGAACATTGTCGTGGAAGCTGCGGAATGCGGGGCCAAAGCAATTTGGTTCCAGGAACAGAATTGGACTCCCGAATTTGATGCAGCGTGCCGGGAGAGTGGAATCGAAGTTGTTCGCGGGTGTGTTTTGAAACATAAAATTTATCCAAGGCCGTTCGCATACCTGAATCCTTGTTATTGGCACGGCCGGAAAGTGAATAAAGTCCCGGGAAAGTACCAGCGGATTTAATCATATCTAAGATTATTTAAAACATAACATGATTTGATTTGATAAGGGCATACTAAAACAACAAATTAACTTTAGCTTGGGAGGTTTTCGTATGCCTAAATTTTGTTTACGGATGCTGACAGCGGTTCTGGCCGCGGCATGTTTGCTCGGATGGATGACGGCGCCGGTCAAGGCTGCAAATATTGAGACAGCTGCTGAAAGCGCCATTCTTATGGATGCGGCAACGGGCAAAATTCTTTATGAGAAGAATCCTCATAAAGAACTGCCTCCGGCAAGCGTTACGAAGCTGATGACAATGCTGCTGGCAGCAGAAGCTGTCGAAGGGGGCAAAGTCAAATTGACCGATACGGTGACTGCGAGTGAGAATGCTTCTTCTCTCGGCGGATCGCAAATATATCTCGAGCCGGGAGAGAAGTTTACGTTAAAAGAACTTTTAATCTCGATCGCAGTAGGGTCGGCGAACGATGCCTGCGTGGCTGTTGCGGAACATATCTCAGGGACCCATGAGGAATTTGTGGATTTGATGAACAGAAAGGCCAAGGAATTAGGACTGAAGAATACCCATTTTGCCAATGCATACGGACTGCCGGCGGAGGGGCATTACACGAGTGCCTACGATCTGGCAGTTTTGGGCAGGGAAGCGCTCAAATACCCGCTGGTATCAGAATTGACATCCATGAAGGAATATGAACTGCGCAACGGTGAGTTTAAATTGTGGAACACCAATAAACTTTTATGGTGGTATGAGGGAACGGATGGATTTAAGACCGGTTGGACGCAGGAAGCAAAATACTGTTTAGCCTCAACTGTAAAAAGAGATGGCCTGAGACTGATCTGTGTTGTCATGGGAGTTCCACAGGTCAGAGGCCATTTTCAAGAGTCTATGAAGATTTATAATTATGGATTTGCTAATTACGTTTATAAAGAATTTGCTCCTGCCGGTTCTAAACAAGGAGAAGTTATTGTTCATAAAGGGAAGCTCCAAACAGTTGACCTTATCTGTCAGAAAGCTGTCGGCGTGTGTGTTGAGAAAGGGAAGGAGAAGGAATGCCGGACTGAAACCAGGTATTTTGCAAACCCGGTATCTGCACCAATCACTAAGGGACAGCAGCTCGGAGAAATAATTATTTATTGCGGTCAGAAAGAAGCTGACAGCATAAAGCTTGTAGCTGCAGAATCAGTTGAAAAAGCAGGACTGCTGGAGATGTTCAAACGCACGGTTCATCAGTCCTACAGCATGACCCCGCCGATTTATGCCAACTAAATTTCAGGCGGATTGTCGTTCAGAATCTGCTTTAAATGAAGCAAGGCAGCACGTTCGATTCTGGAAATCTGTACCTGGGAGAGGTTCATGATTTTGGCAATTTCATTTTGCGTTTTGTCTTCAAAGAACCGCTGATACAGAACCTCTTTCTCTCTTCCGGGCAGTTTATCAAGGACTTCCTGTAGGGCAATTTTTTCAAACCATCCCGGATTGGTATCCTTTTCCTGCGGAATTTGATCAATCACATAAATAGGATCAGAATCGTCCTGATAAAGCGTATCATGGATTGACGACGGGCTTTGCACTGCTTCGAGGGCGAGTATGATATCCTCGCTCGGTGTGCCGATATCTTCGGCGATTTCATTGATCGTGGGTTCCCTGTTTAATTCTGAGGAAAGTTTTTCCCGGGAACGGTTGATCTTGTAAACCAGTTCTTTATAAGAACGTGGAACTTTAATCGGATGGTCATCTCTTAAAAATCTTCGAATTTCGCCAATAATCATCGGTACGGCGTACGTGGAAAATTTAACACCGTACGAGAAATCAAATTTATCGATGGCTTTGATTAGGCCTATGGTACCGATCTGAAAGAGATCCTCCAGATCATATCCCCTGTGGGAAAAACGTTGGATCATATTAAAAATGAGCTTCAAATTACAATTGACCAAACGCTCCCGGGCATCGATGTCGCCATTTTGGGCTTTGTGCAAAAGCTCCATCAATTCTTGTTCGGAGAGCAGGGGAAAACGGGGCAGGTTCATATCAGAAAGTCGTTGAATCATCTTCACACCCCCTCTAATGAGAGGACGGACGGTTGTGGCTTAAGTATTTCACCATCAATACTTTGGTTCCTTTGTTAACTTCAGATTCAACCCGCAGTTCATCCATGAAGGACTGCATAAAAACAAAACCAAGTCCCATTCTGTCGGGGTCCGTAGAATACGAAGCCTGCATGGCCTGATTCACATCGGGGATACCGCAGCCGTTATCGGTTACCTGTATGGAAATTTTCGTTTCAGCTGCCTCCAGCTCTAACGTGACAAACTGATCAGGTGCATTGCTGTAACCATGGATGATTGCGTTGGAAACTGCTTCAGAGACAGCAACCTTCAATTCTTCAAGCTCGTTTAAGGCCAAATCCATTTGGGCTCCAAGCGAAGAGGCCAGCATGCGGGCAATTGTTACATTCTGCGGCAGACTCGAGAATGTTAGGATCATTTTATTGACTTCCATTGATTTTTCCCCTTTCAACTCCGAATTGGTTTATACGGCAGGTTCTTTTGGTAAAAATTCTATAATTTTGGGAAGCCCCGACAGTTCCATAATTCGGTAAATATGAGGCGGAGCATTGGCAATTTTAAGCTTTCCTTCGAGAGGAAGCAATTTTTTATATCGTCCTAAAATGACTCCCAGACCGGAACTGTCAATGAAACGAAGATCATCCAGATGCAGGATCACCGTTTTGATTCCTTTTCTTTCTATTTCCAAGTCAATCACGGATTTTAACTCATTGGCATTCTTCATATCAAGTTCACCTTCAAGATATAAATGAAGGGTTTGTCGTTCAATTCTTTTTTTCATTGATGCACGCTCCTTATTACAAGTCGTTAAATCTATCTTCGACATCACCCAGATATTTCCTTCGTGTTATATTTTAAAAATATTGGTATATCCTGAAGTAAAGTTAAAAAAACGGATAAAACATTTGATAATACCTGAATTTCTTAGCGGAAAACCGGGAATTATTAATCAAAAAAAGGGGTGAAAATCATTGTCGGAAGTTAAACTCCGTCCGCCATCGATTGCGGTAACCAAAGAGGAATATAAACAATTAACTGAAAAGCTTTCGCCAAAACCAACAGTTTTAAAAAATGTACTGTCGGCTTTTATTGTCGGTGGAATCATTTGTAGCTTGGGCCAGGTGATTGTCAATTTTTATATGAATTATGTCGGGCTGGCTAAAACAGCTGCTCAGACAGCGGGAACAGCGACACTGATCCTTATAGGGGCTCTTTTGACCGGTCTCGGTGTTTATGACACGATCGTCAAATACGGGGGAGCCGGAGGGATTATTCCTGTGACCGGTTTTGCGAATTCGATGGTCTCGCCGGCACTTGAATACAAGAGAGAAGGCTATGTGTTTGGAGTAGGCGGTAAGCTTTTTACAATTGCTGGTCCGATTTTGGTTTATGGGATTATAAGTTCAATCATTGTTGGCTTGATCTATTTATGGATCAGATAATCACGGAGAAAGAAGGAAAAATGTTGAATTCCAAAAGAGCAGGCAATCAGACGGTTGTATTTAAGCAGCCACCGGTTATTCTGGCCGGCTATAACGTTGTCGGACCCAAGGAAGGCCAGGGTCCGCTGAAAGATACGTTTGATATGGTCCTGAAAGACAATTATGCGGATGAAAAGACCTGGGAAAGAACAGAAATGAAAATGCTGGAGACTTCCATGACGAAGGTTGCGGCCAAAGCAAATATCCCGCTGGATTCCGTGAATTATAATCTAGCAGGAGATCTGCTGAACCAGATTATTTCTTCCAGCTATGCTGCCAGACAGATCGGCCTTCCATTTATTGGCCTCTATGGCGCCTGCTCGACGATGGCGCTTTCCATGGCCCTTGGTGCAATGCTCATTGATGGCGGATTCGCGTCTAAGGTACTATGCAGTGCATCGAGTCATCATGAGACAGCAGAGAGACAATACCGTTTCCCCACTGAGCACGGCAACCAGAGAGCAATGTATGCCCAGTGGACAGTGACCGGAGCAGGCAGCATCCTTCTCGCGGATCAAGGAGAAGGGCCCAGAATCACAAGCGCAACGCTTGGCCGAGTCTTGGACTACGGCGAAACAGATACCAATCATATGGGCGCGGCCATGGCACCGGCAGTTGCCGATACCATCTTGAACCATCTTCAGGATCTCAACCGTCAGCCGGATGACTATGACTTGATTATTACCGGGGATCTCGGGACGGTCGGGCTTCAACTCCTGCTGGAAGTTTTAAAGCGAAGCGGTCTGCAGCTGTCCAACAATTTCTCGGATTGTGGTACGCTGATTTACAGCAGCAAACAGGATACGCATGCTGGCGGGAGTGGATGCGGCTGTTCTGCAGTCGTCCTGACAGGCTATCTTCTGGATAAACTGAAGAGCCGGGAATTAAAAAAAGTATTGTTTGTCGGCAGCGGCAGTCTTCATAGCTCCGTATCTTCCCAACAAGGCGAATCCATGCCGGCAATTGGTCATGCCGTGTCGATTGAAATGAGTTAAAGGAGGCCTTTTAATGCTGAATAACATCTTGCCAGCTTTTCTGGTTGGCGGACTCCTGTGCGTCATCGGGCAGCTGCTGATGGATCTGACGAAAGCCAAAATCACGCCTGCACACGTGCTGGTCGGGTACGTGACTGGTGGGGTTATTCTTGGCGGGCTGGGGCTCTATGAACCACTGATCAAGCTCGGAGGTGCCGGCGCAACTGTGCCGCTTTCGGGTTTTGGCTATACGTTGGTCAAAGGTGCGATTGAAGGAGCACAAAGCGGCGGCATACTTGGGGTTCTGGCCGGCGGTGTTCAAACTGCTGCAACAGGAATTGCTGTTGCGGTACTGTTCGGCTATCTAACAGCAATTGTATTTAATCCGAAAGGTTGATGAAATGAGCTCTACAGCAGAAACGACAATGAGTATTTCCAAAAACTATCAGGAAAACGTCAGTTATTTGAATCAAAAACTCGGCGTACCTGAAAGCTTTGACATTGTACTTCGGGAAATGAGCATCGGCGGCAAAAAGATTGCAATCTATTCCGTCAACGGAATGATCAGCAGACCTGCCAGCAATATGGTCCTGGAAGTGCTTTCAGAGATTGAACGCGCAGATCTCGCCGTAAATGCGGTAGACAAACTTGTAAAGTCCAAAATAGTTGATCTTCAGGTTTCGGAAGTCGAAGCCATGGATGAAGTCATCTACTTTCTGTTATCCGGAACAATGGCGATACTGATTGAGGGAAGAACGCAGGCTATTATTGTAGATCTCAGGACTTACCCGGGCCGCATGCCTGAGGAACCGGATATTGAGCGGGTAACGAGGGGTTCGCGTGATGGTTTTACGGAGACGCTGGTTTTTAATACCATCCTGATTCGCCGTCGCCTGCGTGATCCGGGATTGCGGATGAAGCTGGTGAAAGCAGGCAGCCGCTCCAAAACGGATGTCTGCATTGCTTATATCGAAGATATTACGAATCCCAAAATGGTGGAATACATTGAAAAAGAAATCAAGAATATCAAAATTGACGGTATCCCAATGGCGGAAAAGACGGTTGAAGAATTTATCCTCGGCAGCAAATTCTGGAATCCGTTTCCAAGGGTCAGATACACGGAAAGACCTGACGTAGCTGCAATTCATCTGCTCGAAGGCAATGTCATCGTGATGGTCGACACTTCCCCGAGCATTATCATCGCGCCGTGTACGTTATGGCACCATGTCCAGCACGCGGAAGAATACCGCCAAGAGCCGGTTGTGGGTATGTATTTGCGGTGGGTAAGATTTTTCGCCATCTTTCTGTCCGTTTTTATCACGCCGTTATGGCTGGCAGCGGCACTGAATCCGCAACTTCTTCCTGATGCGCTTAAGTTTATCGGAGTTCAAAAGCCGGCGAGAGTCCCTCTATTATTCCAGGTGCTGATGGGGGAATTGTCAATTGATATGCTGAGAATGGCCGCTATCCATACTCCGACGCCTCTGGCTACAGCTCTGGGTTTAATCTCAGTGTTCATGATGGGAGATGTGGCTATAAAGGTCGGTTTGTTTACGCCGGAAGTCGTCATGTATATCGCCATTGCCGCAGTCGGAACCTTCGCGACACCAAGTTATGAACTGGCTCAGGCCAACAGGCTTGTCCGTTTATTCCTTGTACTGGCTGCCGGACTGTTTAATTTCTGGGGGCTGGGTGCAGGCGTCTTGCTTGTTTTATTCATTTTGCTGCGGACCAACTCCTTCGGTGTACCCTATCTTTGGCCTTTAATTCCGCTGGATATAAAAGCCTTACAGACAATTCTGTTGCGTAATCCGGTTCCGATCAATAACCTCAGACCCAGTATTTTTAAACCCAAGGACCGGATCAGACAGCCCAAGGATAGACAGCCGAAAGAAAGAACAAATCCATAATGATAGATAGCAGGCAAGGAGCTGCAAGGCTACAGACGGTCTCATGCCGCGATGGAATGGACGGACTAGTGCTGCGATGCTGCGGAAGGCAGGGAGCGGCTCGGACGAACAAACACCAAGTCCAGGGAAACAAGAAGTAAAATAGCGATCAGGATCTTATTCAGATTATTTGCAGAGATATTCACCTGCGAGGCAACAGGCATCGGATAACCGTTCAGAAAAGAACTTGTCGGATCTGAAGAGGGGAGAACTGGACTTCGTAGAACCGGACTTGGCAGAACCGGGACCTGCAAGGGCGTAACCGGTAGGTTTGCAGAGGTTAGAACCATACCAGGTAAAAATGCTGTTTGAAGTACGGTGCTTGGCTGTCCTGTCTGGGAATGCGGGTAAAAAATTTTCCGTGAATTACCGTAATTCCTGTTAGCCAAAGAAAAATAACGCGGATCGTTTACAGCTGACAGATATGACATGTGTTTATTGAATAACGTATTGCTCATATTGATCTCCCTCAATTGACTCGTACCCGATACCCGTGCCATGTCAACGCTAAAGCGCAAATATCCTGACGACAGATTTGGTTTGGAGACATTTAAACCCGCAAAAATATGATAAGATAAAGAAAGAATATTTTGATTGACCATGCTAAGGTATTATACGAAATAAATTACCATTGTGATACAAAAGTGGTAATTTATGAGGAGTGATTAATTGTGATTATAGGGTTTGGTTTTGGAAGTCCGCTGACGGCACTTTTGATGTTGGTCGTCACTGCGTCACTGTCTTATTTTTTCTTTAAAGCAATTAGGGGATGGCGGAACGGTGACTGGACTGGTGGGGGGGACAGTGACATCTCAGAACTCAGGCGGAGAAAACGTGCCCATTATTATGAACAAAGACAAAGAGCCAGGGAATTAATGGACGAATATGATCTGACCGATCAGGAAATTGAGGAGAGAATTAACCGGGAGTTGCGTTAACACTGGTAGTTGTATCAATAACCTTAATATCCCGTATTTCGGTCAGCGCGCCGCTGGGCGTAAGGAATATATCACTGGCAATAAGCAAATCCATAACGGCAATGGTTTCACCTCCTTTTCTCCGGATTGACAGGCCGCTTGAATGCGGCTTGTCCGTATAGTCTAATTTAAAGATTAGGATCAATAAAAAGGAGGTGAGTTAGTTTAGCACTGTAAATGTCCCAAAAACCATTGGCCAAAGTAAAATGAATAAATTTTTTGTTATCGTGGCGGTATTAGCTTTTTTGGGTCTATTATTTGATGGATATGCTCAGGGGGTTTACAGTACATCCCTTCCTTCATTGATTCAAGATACTGGTATTGAGCCAACGGTTTTCGGCCTGATTGGTAGTTATACACTATATGGAATGATTGCCGGCGGAATAATATTTGGAATGTTAGCTGATAAAATAGGTAATAAAAAAGTATTCATGTTAGCTATTGGTTTTTACGCGATGTTCACAGGTCTGATGGGAACTGCAACAACAGTATGGCAGTTTTCTTTATACCAAGTTTTAACAGGAATGGGTGCTGCTGGAATTACCCCAGTTACCTTTGCTATGCTTGCTGAATATAGTCCTTTAAAAAATCGTATTCAATTGATTAACGCGACGACTCTGGGAATGCCGCTTGGAAGAATGTTGAGCACTTTGGCAGGTATGGCTATTTTGCCATCGTTTGGGTGGAGACCAATGTTTCTGATTGGTTTTATTCCCCTGATTTTGATTGTTTTTTGTATTTTTTACTTACCTGAATCTACGCAAAAATTGATAAAAGACGGTAAAAGAGAAAAAATTCAAAAGATCTTAAAATCAGTTGCCCCTGAATACACCCCTAGCATAGACGAGCAATACGAAACAGAAATCCGTCCTTCCGACAAAGGATCATTCCTTAGTTTATTTAGAGATGGCATGGCTGTGAATACTATTTTATATTGGTTAATCATGGCACTATGTATGTTTATCATTTACGGCTTAGTAACATGGCTGCCTAAAATGATGATGGGTGCAGGATATAACTTAGGATCTAGTCTCACGTTCTTTTTCACTTTCATCCTCGGGTCAATACCTGGTATCCTTCTATCGGGTCCGTTAGCCAATAAAATTGGACTTAAAAATACACTATCCTTATATGCAGCGGTTCCTGCCCTTGTTGTTCTGCTTTTGATGCTGAAACTAGATACAATTCTGGTATCAATTGTTCTGTTTGTCCTTGGAGCTGGTATGTATGGGTTATTGGGATTGATCTTTACATTCATAACAGTCAGCTATCCACTTGCCTTCCGTGGGACCGGATTAGGATGGGCTAATGCTGTGGGGCGTTTCGGCGGATCTTTCGCACCGATGACTGGAGGGATGTTGATAGCCCAAGAGGCATCTTTGATAATGTACTTTATCGTATTCGCAACGGTGCCGTTTCTTTTGATAATGATCTGTGTTGTGGTTTCTCAACTAATCGCTAAGAAAGCTGCAGCTTCCATTAACAGATAAAAATAGTTCAAATAAGAGATATCGTCAAATTGCATGCTAAATCAAATAGCGCAGAACGAGGTAAACCGTGCTGATGGCGACGGTAATAAGCATTACAGGGAAGCAAGCTTTAAAGTACTGGCCGAAGGTTATTTTATATCCAGCTTCCTCTGCCATACCGGAAGCCACGACATTGGCGCTTGCGCCGATAATGGTGCCGTTTCCGCCCAGACAGGCCCCCAGTGAGAGCGCCCACCATAACGGTGTAATATCCATTCCGGTCAGCACGCCGACTTCCTGAATCAGCGGGATCATGGTTGCGGTAAACGGGATGTTGTCAACAAAGGCCGAAGCGATCGCGGAAACCCAGAGAACGGCCATTCCGAGTAAAAACATGTCGCCGTTGGTTTGCTGAACGATACTTTTCGCGAGCACTTCCAAAACTCCGGCCCGTTCCAGACCGCCCACCAGCATAAAAAGACCGGCAAAGAAGAAGATCGTTTTCCACTCGACTTCTTTCAGTACTTTTTCCGGTTTGATTTTGGAAATCAGTAAGAGAAGGACTGCCCCGGTCATGGCTACGACCGAAGACGGATAATTTAAAACGCTATGCAGGATAAAGCCCAGGATGGTCAGGCTCAGTACGATTAGGCATTTAGTAAGGAGTTTCTTATTCTTGATTGCTTCATATTCGTTAAGCAGCAGGACCTTTTTTTTATTCTCTTCTTTTGTATGGAGGATATTTTTTATAGACTAGCAGAAAGGAAGCAATCGTTACAAACAGGATTGGAATAATGACCGGTGCAACATTAATAACAAAATCCATAAAGCTTAAACCGGCTTTCGTCCCGATCATGATATTTGGCGGGTCGCCGATCAGGGTCGCCGTGCCGCCGATGTTCGAGGCAAAGATCTGGCTGATGACGAACGGGATGGGCTTTATTTTAAGGTCTTTTGTTACATCCAGCGTGATTGGCAGAATCAACAGGATTGTGGTTACATTGTCCAGAAAGGCCGAAGCAACCGCTGTAATGAAGGAAAGGTACACCAGCACTTTCCAGGGTTCTCCCTTGGCCAGCTTGACAACTTTAATGGCCAGAAATTCGAACACACCGGTGCGCTGGGTAATCATGACGATTACCATCATGCTGATCAGCAGGGCAAGGGTGTTAAAGTCGATGGCTTCGTAAGGATTCTCCTGGTCTAAGAGCCCCGTAAGCGCCATCAGGACACCGCCGCCGAGCGCGATAATTACTCTATCGATCTTTTCAGTCACGATAAGCAAATAGGCGGCTGCAAAGATGATGACAGACAGTGTCATGGCAGCTGTGAATTCCATTGTCGAAAGGCCTCCTTCGTCTTTTCTGCATCGGTGTACATATAGTACGGCTTCGCCAGTAAACTTTTTCCTCATACATTATGGCACTCCTGGCAAATTAATCAACAAGTATCTGGCTAACAGGCTTAATATATTTTTATTTTCCAAATTCTTTATTTTCTTATATAATAGATAGGAATTAAGATCAAGATCAAAAAGAACGTTTCTATTTAAAGAGGAGAACCAGGAGGGTACAATGGACGAAAAAATGGCTAAATTAAAGGAATACCTTCAAATGGAGACAGAGATTGCCTTCGAAGAATTCAAGACCTATTATACCGGTGTGATTGAACAGCTGAACAAAACGTATAACGAGATGGACCAGGCTGCCTGCTTGAAAGCCAGGTATATCTGCAACATCGTTCAGGCCAATGCCGAATCCCGTTCCCATAAAAGCAAACTGAACGGAAAAGCTTTCAAAAAAATGGCTGCCAAATGCGGGTTCTGGGTTGATGCGATTGATCATCGGCTGAAAAAAGAAGGCATGACGCAGAATGAAATTGACGCGGCAATGGGCGAGATAAATAAGGATGCTGAGCAGTAAAGACGTTCTGGATTTATCGGCGAAAAGGGTATGGATGGAGAATCAGCGATGATCATTATCCTGTCACATCAATTTCTCGATTTTGATGCGCTTGCAGCGATGGCCGCAGCGCAAAAGCTATGTCCTGAAGCTGTATTGGTGATCGACGGCAAATACGGTTCTTATGTACAGGAGTTTTTAGCGCTGGCCAAAGAACAATTGCCCTACTACCGCTTCAAAGATATTGACGTGGACAAGGTAGAAAAGATCATTCTCGTGGATACACAGGAAATCGAACGGTCCATCGGCAATAAAAATCTTATGGACAGGCTTCGGACCATCCCGATTGAGATCATTGACCATCATCCTGTCCTTGAACCGGATGGCCGGGACCGGACTGTGGAAATGGTGGGGGCCTGCACAACGATTCTGGTCGAACAGATTCAGCAAAGAGGCATTAACCTGACCAGTTTTGATGCGACGTTAATGGCTCTGGGGATTTATGATGACACCGGGAGCCTGCTTTTTGCCAACACAACACCGAGGGATCTGCTGGCAGCCGCCTATCTTTTGGAAGAAGGGGCCGAGCTTGCCGTTATGGCAGAGTATCTGCAGAGGCCGCTTACCATGGAGCAAAAGGACTTATTTCAGCAATTGCTGGACAACGGCGTAATTGAAAAATATCATGAAATGCCGGTTTTTATCTCCTATGCCGAATGCAAGGAGTATCTTTCAGGGCTGGCGTTACTTGCTCACCGGATCAGTGAATTTGAAAATGCGGAGATTTTTTTCCTCGTCGTGAAGATGGAGGACCGGGTCTATCTTGTCGGCAGGGCACGGGGAGGCAGCAAGCTGCCGCTCAATGAAATTGTTCAGGCTTTTGGCGGCGGGGGCCACGAAAAAGCTGCTTCAGCCGTGATTAAAAATGGCAATACTGATAATATTATCAGGCTGCTGCGAGAAGAAATCAAGCTAAGGGCGGAGAAACCCATAACTGTACGTGATATTATGAGTTATCCGGTTAAAACGGTTTTTCAGGATACCCCGATCGAAGAGGTTGGTAAGATGCTTCTGAAATACGGGCACACCGGCCTGCCTGTTGTCCAGAATGAAACACTTGTCGGAATCATCTCGCGTAGGGACGTGGACAAGGCCCTGAAACACGGGCTGCAGCACGCTCCGGTAAAGGGGTTCATGACCCGGGACGTAATCACGGTCCAACCCGATTTATGTTGGGAAGAGGTCCAGAAGCTGATGGTTTTACATGATATCGGCAGAATCCCGGTGGTGGAAAACGAGGTCCTTACCGGCATTGTGTCGAGATCCGATGTGATGCGACTTATTTATGGCAGCGTCGTGCCGACCTTAAATGAGCTTGCCAGAGACAGAAGCATGGCCAGACGGGAAGAAATTCTGCGACATATTGCAGCGCTTCCTCAGGACATTCAGGATGATCTGGCGGCAATCCGGGAAGCCGCTTCGAAAATGGGGAACCAGGTCTATCTGGTCGGTGGTTTTGTCAGGGATTTACTGATGAATATGCCGAACCATGATCTAGATATTGTTGTCGAAGGCGATGGGATTGAACTGGGCAGGATACTGAGTAAAAAACTGGCTTGCGACAAATTGGTCTTGCATGGGTCCTTTGGCACAGCCAGTCTGATTTTTAGTAACGGCACGCATTTGGACATTGCTTCAACCCGCCGGGAGGATTATGATTTTCCCGGAGCTTTGCCGGTTGTGGAGAAGTCAACCCTCAGAGAGGATTTGCTGCGGAGAGATTTCACCATTAATGCCATGGCTTTATGTTTGAACAAAGACCGTTTTGGTGATGTCATTGATTATTATGGCGGTTTTCGTGATCTGCAGCAAAAGGAAATTCGTTTCCTGCATAACCTCAGCTTTATTGACGATCCTACCCGGATGCTTAGAGCGGTAAGGTTTGCCGTTCGGTATGAGTTTAAGCTTGCCAAGGTGACGGCAGATGCGATACCGATCGCCTTAAAAGAAGACGTTTTTGCCAAAATCAGCACGGACCGCTTTACGGAAGAACTGATCCTGATCTATAAGGAACCCAAATTTCAGCGTATGGGCCGCGAATTAATACGGAATGGTGTTTTCAAAGCCTGGTTTCAAGCAGACTATGCCTGGAATTTTGAGGAGGCAGAGTCCGTCGGTGAGCAAAGGTCATTGACTGAACGATGGCTTTTCAGCCTGAAAAATCTGGACAGTACTGAGATTTCCGCGGTTTTGGACAGACTGAACTTACCTAAATTGCTCAAAAAGATTACGCTGGAATACCTTCGGCTGAAGAAAGCCTTAAAATTGGCAGATCTTAACGATATAAAAAACGTTGATGAATTACTTGCAGGAGTTCCGTTATTGTTGTTTAATATTCTTGGCAGTGATGATGCCTACACGGATCCTTTAAAAAAATACTGTTTGCTGCGCGAGGGAATCCAGATGAAAACAACCGGAAAAGATCTGCGGCAATTAGGCGTTAGGGAAGGACCGGAAATCGGCAGCATTTTGAAACAAATTTGGCTGGCCTGGCTCGAAGGAAAAATCCGGACTCCGGATGAAGAAAAAAGGTATGTTAAAACCTTGCTTCAAAAAAAGAGAAGCATAAATAACGGCTAAACCCATCGCTTATATAAAAAGGAATGTGTCAATTGCTGAAGGGGGAAATGACTTTGAGAAACAGAATTTTTAGCGGGATGCGGCCGACAGGCTCGCTGCACATAGGACATTTAAGCGTTCTGCAAAACTGGGCCGCGCTTCAGGATGAATATGAATGCTATTTTGGTATTGTCGACTGGCATGCGTTGACCACGAGTTATGAAGATAAACTTGATCTTAAGGCCTTAATCAGGGAAATGGCGCTGGACTGGCTGAGTGTTGGAATCGACCCTGAAAAGAGCGCGGTGTTCATTCAATCCCAGGTCAAGGAACATGCGGAACTTCACCTTTTGTTCTCCATGTTCACGCCGATTTCGTGGCTGGAAAGAGTGCCGACGTATAAGGATCAGCTCCAGCAGCTCGGAAATGAAGGCAAAGATCTGCATACGTATGGTTTTCTCGGTTATCCTTTGCTGCAGGCGGCGGATATTCTCGTCTACAAGGCCAAAGCCGTTCCGGTAGGAGAAGACCAGATTCCACATATCGAACTTTGCCGGGAAGTCGGACGCCGCTTTAATTACCTGTATGGGAACGTTTTTCCCGAGCCACAGGCCCTTATCGGCAAAGTACCGCTGCTGCCGGGTGTCGACGGACGAAAAATGAGCAAAAGCTATAACAACGCGATCTCGCTTACAGCCTCAACAGAAGAAATCAATGTCAGGGTCAAACAGATGATCACGGACCCCGAGCGCCTCCGTAAGGATGATCCGGGACATCCGGAAGTCTGTGTGGTTTCCAAATTCCATCGTATCTACACGCCGGATGTGAACCGGGTCGAAGAAGAATGCCGTGCCGGAAAAATCGGCTGTGTTGCCTGTAAGAAGTATCTGGCCGAGAATATCGATAAAGTCCTTGCCCCTTACCGGGAAAGAAGATTATTCTGGGATGAAGATGGCAAGGTTGAAAAAGTACTGCAGGAGGGCGCAGAAAAGGCCGGAATTACCGCTGCAGCAACGATGGCGGAAGTCCGCTCGGCGCTGGGGATCTGATGGATGATGCTCTAAAACATGCACCGTATGTCGAAATCCCGAATTTTCAAGGTCCTCTGGATTTGCTCCTTCATCTGATCCAGGAGCATAAACTTGATATTTACGATATTCCCATCGCGCTTATTGCCGATCAATTCATCGCGACTGTCCGCCAAATGGAAGCGCTGGATATGGAAGTGACTTCGGAATTTCTGGTGCTGGCGGCCCATTTGTTGTACCTGAAATCACGCCAACTTCTGCCAAAACCGCAAAAGACCGAAGAGGAACTGCTGCTGGAAGAAGAGATGAAAAAGGACCTTGTGGAAAGACTTGTTACCTACAGGGCTTTTAAAAGTATTGCCTCGTTTTTGAACGCTAGGGAGGAAACGCAGGGCAGCAAGTATTTCCGGGAAATCGATCTGGAAGAGATCCTTTCTAGGATCCCGCCACCGAACCCTTTACAGGGCATTGTCATGGAGGATTTGTTCAAAGCGTTCCAATCGGTTCTGGAGCGAGTTGAAAAAGGTGAGGATATCCAGTATGTGCAGGTCGAGGAAATCCCTGTGGAGATGATGACGAGTGACATCATGCGCAGAATGATCCTGCATCCCAGAGGGTTGAAGTTTAGTCAGCTTCTAAGATATGGGTCGAGAGTAGAAATTGTGGTAGCCTTTATTGCTTTGCTTGAACTGCTGAAAGAAGGAAAAGTCAGGGCGGAGCAAGGTGAGGAGGCCAATGAAATATTTTTAGTCCCAACTGAAAAAGCTTGGGACTTTCGAAATGAGGAATCAGGATGATGCTGTTTCAGGATACGGAGATTGCGGCGCTGGAAGCTTTGCTTTTTGTGGCCAAAGAACCTTTATGCATGATGAAAATTGCAGAATTATTGGAGATACCTGCCGACCATGTACCTGAATTTCTGCAGGTCCTGAGGGACAGATATGAAGATTCTGCGAGCGGTTTGGAGCTTATTGAGCTGGAACAAGGCTTCCGGCTTGGAACAAAGCCTGAACTTGCCGGCTATATCGAAGTTTTATACAAACAGCCTTCTCAGGTGCTATCGAATGCAGCGCTGGAAGTCCTGTCGATTATTGCTTACAAGCAGCCGATTACCCGCGGCGAAATTGATTTTATCCGCGGCGTTCAATCTGACAGGGCGTTGGCCACGCTGGTGGAAAGAGGGCTGGTTAAAGACTTAGGACGGAAAGAAGGTCCAGGACGGCCGATCCTTTACGGGACAACCGAAGATTTTCTTATCCACTTTGGCCTGAAATCTATTCAGGATCTCCCGCCGCTGGAGCATACGGCAGAAGAGGAAGAAGCTTCAACGTATTTTGAGGAAGAACAATCAGAAAATGTCTAATCAGATTGAAAATATTCCAATCTGTTAGTCAAGCGTGTAGATGGCCAGATAGGAATTATTTTTTATCGTAAGTTGTCTTTTTCTGTCGGATGTGCTAAAATAACTGAGCGAATTGAATATTTTTAGGGATAGAGGCGCAGTGCTTAAGAGTAATTATTCCGAGATGCCAGTCCATGACGAATAAAGAAAGGAAACACTGCCGAAGCCGGATGATGGCCAAGTGTCCGGCTGGGTTTATACTGAAAGAGTATAAAACTGTCATTCTGGAACGGAATGAAGCGCTATTCGGGACCTTTCAGATTACCGGTGTTTAATATGCCGGTAGAATAGGATTTTTCAGGTTTACGGGTAGTGTCCGTAAACCTTTTTAGTGTATCAGAAATACGCCAAGTGCTTTCTGATACGTCGAATTTCAGCTTAGGCTGCTGCCAATTTACCGTTAGAGGAGAGATACGACATGTCGAATAAATCGCTGCCTTTTTCCAGTCAGGAAATTGAAAGGATTGCCCAGGAGTATGGAACACCTTTTCATATTTATGATGAAAAAGCAATCCGAAAGAACGTGCGCAGGCTTCAGGCTGCCTTTGCTTGGAATCCAGGCTTTAAGGAATATTTTGCCGTAAAAGCCACACCGAATCCGTATATCTTAAAGATTTTAGCCGAAGAGGGCACCGGTGCGGACTGCAGTTCTCTTCCGGAACTTATTCTGGCCGAGAAGGCCGGGTTGAAAGGAGAAAACATTGTATTCTCCTCGAATGATACGCCGGCAGCCGAATTCCGTAAGGCCAAGGATCTCGGAGCGATCATCAATCTGGACGATATTACGCACATTGACTTTCTGAGCAGGGAAGCCGGAATACCTGAAATGATCTCTTTCCGCTATAACCCCGGTCCACTGCGCGAAGGCAATACGATTATCGGAAAACCCGAAGATGCCAAATATGGACTGACAAGAGAGCAGCTTTTTGAAGCATATGCCAAAGCAAGAGGTCTTGGCGCCAAAAGATTCGGTATTCATACCATGGTGATTTCCAATGAGCTGGATCCGGAGTTTTTTGTAGAGACGGCCCGGATGATGTTTGAACTTGCAGTCGAACTGAAAGAAAAGCTCGGTGTCCGGATTGAAATCATTAACCTTGGTGGTGGAATCGGAATTCCTTACAGGCTTGGTCAGGATCCTGTAGATCTGGAATATGTCGGAAAAAGGATCAAGCAGGTTTATGAACAAATGATTGTTCCGGCCGGACTGGATCCGCTAAAGGTAGCCATGGAATGCGGACGGATGATCACAGGTCCCTATGGCTATTTGGTCGCCAGAGTGCTTCACAAAAAAGAAATCTACAAGAATTACATCGGACTCGATGCGAGCATGTCTGATTTGATGCGTCCGGGGATTTACGGCGCGTACCATCATATCACAGTCGTTGGAAAAGAACAGATGGTTCCGGATCATCAGTATGATGTCACCGGAGGACTTTGTGAAAACAACGATAAATTTGCCATCGACAGGATTTTGCCCAAAATGAATATCGGAGATCTCGTGGTGATTCATGATACGGGTGCGCACGGGCATGCTATGGGATTTAATTATAACGGTAAACTCAGATCAAAAGAACTTCTTCTGAAACCTGACGGCCAGGTTGAGATGATCAGAAGAGCCGAAACCATTGAGGATTATTTTGCAACGCTGGATTTTTCCGGGCTTAATTAACCCTGTCAATGAACGTAGCATTCAGCGCACTGCCGAGCAGCAGTATAACACAGCTCCAGTACAGCCACAACAGAAGAAGGATGATGCCTGCAATGCTTCCGTAGGCCAGTGTATAGCTGTTGAAATGATTCACGTAATAGGCAAAAGCCAGCGAAATAATAATCCATCCGCCTGCGGAAAATAACGAGCCAGTAAAGTAACTCCGGATCGGATATTTGTTGTGGGTCGCGATGATATTCAACAGGATGAAGATCATAATCAGAAAAATAAACTGGATAAGCAGGCGAAGGTTCTGCCAGATGAGTGGAAAGATATTGTCCGGCCCTAAAAGATAGACAAAGAAAATGGTCAGTTTTTGGCCGAAGATTAATACCAGGAATGAACCGACAATAGCCAGCGCAACGATAACAAAAAAAAGCAAGGCTGAAAGTTTTAAACGAAAAAACGACCAGGTTTCCTGAAGACCGTAAGCTTTGCCGGCTCCTCTCATCAAGGCGTTGATGCCATTCAAAGATGCCCACAAAGCCCCAATCATGCTTAAGACAAGCAAAGTAGGGCTGCTGCGGACGCTGAAGACCTCATTGACAATGGTTTCAACCATTTGGAAGGTTTCTGTAGGCAGCAGGAACTTAAAACTGCCGAAAAACTCAGCATTGCTGATGTTCAGAAAACCGACCAGGGTCAGAAGAAAAATTACAAACGGGAAAAACGACAGGATGATGTAGTAGGCAACCTGTCCGCTAAGCGCAAATAACTCATTGATGGAGATAATCCGGATATACTTCCGGAAAAAGCTACGCCAGTTCATATATGTCAGCCCCGCAGTTTTTTACGACCTGCCTGATCCTGTTTAACCTTTATAAAATGTTGTTGAGCTTCAGCGTTTCAGATTTTGGGACCTCCTGTAATAGGAAAATCAGGGTATTCAATTCAGCCATGGAATGGCTTTTTTCTTTATATTTAACGTATTGGGAAAGGCGTTTGTAGGAAATTTCGATATTGTTCAGGATACCATGATTAAGAAATATGGACCACCAATCGTGCAGTTTGGTCCAATGATCATAGGTTTGCTGTATCTTTAAGGAGGCTTCGTCCCATTGGTCAGAGGCAACCAGAAGCTCAATCTGATCCAGATTATCCAGAACAGCGCTGGAAGTAGAATCGATTCTGTCGGCCACCCATAAGGTCGATCCGATTAGAATTAGGAAACCCAAGATGATGGTAAGCGTCGAACGCATTCTGTCTCCTCCTTCCTCGAAGGGAATGCTTGTTGAATTATTTCTTAGGGTCTGCTTTTTGCTGAATATAGAGCTTACGTTCGGAGTTGATGCTCGCAAAAAATACGCTCTTCATATCCGGGACATTTGCTTTGGCTAGTTCCTTATTCAGCCATTGAATATTTACACCTGATTTCTCTAGATTCTTGTGCTGGAGCTTACCGTCCATAATCAGGGATAAAGGCAGGCCTTCAGACGTTACCTGCAGCTTCAAGTCCTGTGGATTTACAGGACGTTTGCCTGTCTTAGGGATCACACTGAGCTGACCATTGGTCTCCAAAATCGCGTATTCGACGTCGGCGATATTCGGAAGATTTTTGACCCGCAGCTGTTCGAGCAGATCACTAAGATTATAACGAAGTTTTCGGAGCTCTGCTTCGAGGATTTGCCCCTTATTGATCAGAATCGTTGGTGTACCGCAGATAATTCCGCGGGCTTTTTCACTCTTTAAAGCGATCTCCGAAATGGCCAGACCAAGCAGAAGCAGGATCAGGACCGGAAACAAGCCTGCTACCAGTGGAATACCTGAATCCTGGCTCGGGATAACGGCAAGTTCGGAAATCATCAAAATAATGACAAGCTCAAAAGGCTGGAGCTGACCAATTTGTCTTTTGCCCATGACTCTTAAGACAAGAACAATAATCAGATAGAGAATAATTGTTCGTACAATACCGATCAACAATTAGTTATGCTCCTTTCGTGCCAATATCCCTATTAATTTTTTCCCTGTTCAGGCAATTTATTCTCAATTTCCTGAAGTAATGATGAAAATACCATGCGGTTACCAAAAAAATCAAAAAAATGCATCGTATAAAATCTTCCCAAGAACTTTGTTTTGATATACAATGAATAGAATGATAGAATTATTTTGGAAATTCATATTTCTTGTAGAATAAGGAGGAAAGCACGTGTTCGAAAACGACATACTGGTTGCCGGTGCAGATCCTGGTTTTGGCGCCATAAAGCTCGATATTGGCGATACGAAGATATTATTTCCTGCAGTTATCTGTAATGGTAATGAGAGAATTTTCTCAACCTTGGGCAGAACTGAGCTTCAAAAAGGATCGGATCTCGATAAACAAATCGCTTCTCTTGATGTCATTGTTAGAAATAATTCCAGCGGTGTCGAACGGCATTATTTTATGGGAAGCTTAGCTGAGAGTCTGAACCCCAAAGAAGCGCATTATTGTTGGGATGAAGATAAATCTACAGATGAAGAAGCGATGTCTCTGCTGATCGTTGGCTTAGCTTTAGCCCAGCCATACCCCAAGACGAACATCTATCTCGGAACCGGGGTGCCTGTCAAATTTTACGCTTCTTTGAAAGACAAATACGAGGCAGAATTAAAGGGTTCTTTTTCTGTCTCTTTTCTGTCCGGTCCATTCAAGGGACAAACGCGCAGTATGAACATTCTCCGTTCAAGAGTGCTGCCGCAAAGTTACGGCGTATTTATCAAGGAAACACTGACTGAAGACGGCAAACCGACCAATCCCAAGCTTTTGGGCGGTTATGTCGTAGTTATCGATCCTGGCTTCAGGACAACGGATATTGCCACGTTTTACGATGGCATTATGCTTGATCCGCCGAATTCATTCAGCATTGAGAAGGGGCTGCAATGGGCGTATGCCGGCGTAGCTGAAAAGCTCAAAGAAATGACCATGAACCATACCAACCCGATCGAGACGGATGACAAGGAACTTGATAAAATTTTCAGGGTGAATAAAGGATTATATCCGTGGAACAACGGAGCCATAGACCTTAATCCTGTCATGAAAAAGATGCTGTCCCAGCTGGCCGCTGATATTTCCAGGGAAATTATGAAGACATTGAAACCGATGGCCGGCAGGATTCATACAGTTCTTGTCGCCGGGAAAGTCGGGGAAATGGTCTTTGAATATTTGAATTTGGAAAATAAGGTCTTGATTGATGATCCTCAGTTTGGGAATGCAGCAGGTTTCCGGATTATGGCCGCAAACCTGGTCAATAATCTTACCAGGAAAGTAAATGTTGAATAATGAAAACAACAGGTCATCTTGTACTTTATATTTCTGAAAATGAAGATTTTGAGCTCTGGAGGGTTCTTTCCCAGATCCCTCCGGAGGAACGGTCTGCTTTTGTCAAAAATGCCCTGAAAACGGCGATTGTTCAAAACAATGAAGCCCGGAATTCTCAGGATCATGGCGCAAGGCAAAATAACGTTCTGCGGCTTGATAAAAGTGCCGGTCAAAGCCCGGTCATGCATGAGATCGCCATGGAGGAACTGGGCTACAACACGATTGCTGCTGCGGATGAAAAAGTCATGCGGCCGTTAATGGACGGTATTCCTCAGAGTAGGGGAAATCCCAGACCTGAGGTGGATTTTGATCTCGTACGCATGGAAGAATTGCTGCGGACCGGTGAGGCCAGGCCCAAGACCTCACTGCCTGGGCTTGACTTCCTGCTTACGAATGTCATAGGTGAAGAGGATGATGAAAAAGTAATTGAATTTGTCAGAAAAAGCCAAACTGCCTCGGCGGAGGAATAAAGCAAAATGTTCTCCGCTGGGCAGTTTTCATTTGTTATATTTTTTATTTGCAGTCCAGATAACGATATGCATGTTTACGTAACGTAATCCAATCGCTCTTCGGCAGGTAGCGCCCTCCTGGCGCTAACAGCCGCGCTTCACATCCTTGTTCCGCTTGGGCGCGATTGGATTACGTTACGTTAATATTTTAAGAGATGCAGGATAGTGTGATAAGCTTTCTTCTAAAGCCGTCATGTTGGGAATTTAGGATCTGAATCTTGGTGAATTCCAAGCAGCAAAAACGCTACGTTTAAGCATTATTGGCCTCTTCGGTGTAACTGCCTGTATAATTTTCTCTGAAGATCAGACCATACTGATCTTATATTTTTTAAACCAGAAATCCAGCTGCAGCAAAAAGGCAAAAAGTCTCGGTGTATCCATCAGCTGACCGAACCACGGTTGATTGGCGTCGAACGATGGGTTGGCCAGTAAGTTCTGAAGCTGTTTTTTATTCACTAAATCCTGCAATGGTGAGGCGGAGTCTTCCAGAACCGTACGGAGCCTGCCTGTGACCATTTCCAGGAATTGCGGATGATGGGTTTTGGGGTAGGGGCTTTTGCGCCGCCATAGAACATCTTCGGGAAGGATGCCTTCCAGGGCGGTCCGCAAAAGGCCTTTTTCGCGATTTTGCCAGTACTTCATTTCCCACGGAATATTCCAGACATATTCAACAATCCGGTGGTCACAGAAAGGTACGCGGACTTCAAGGCCGCAGGCCATCGTCATTCTGTCTTTGCGGTCAAGCAGGGTGGGCATGAAGCGAGTCAAAGTCAGGTAACTAATCCGTTTATGGCTGTCTTCTTTGGCATTCCCCGAAACAGGGACTTCTGAAACAGCTTCCTGGTAACGCTCTCTTACATAGTCTAAAGGTGCTAGGATCTGAAGAATTTCCGGGGATAGGATCTGGAGGCGGGCTTGAAGGTTGGTAGACCACGGAAAGGTATCTGCGTTTTTAAGATCATCCCGGTGAAACCATGGATATCCGCCAAAAACTTCATCGGCGCATTCCCCGGAAAGTCCGACCGTTACAGATTCTTTGATTTTCCGGCTGAACAGGAGCAGCGAAGAATCAACATCGGCCATGCCGGGCAGATCCCTGGCTGCGGCAGCGTCTGTCAAGGCCTCAACCACTTCTGCAGTATCCAGGAAAAGATCATGGTGGTCGGTATGGAAACAATTGGCCATTTTATGCACCCAGGGAGCATCCGGGTCCGGCTGGTAGTCATTTGCTTGAAAATATTTGTCGTTGGCGATGTAATCAATCGAGAATGTAGGGAGGGTTTTCCCTTCAGCCTGATACTTCTTGGCAGCAATAGCCGTGATGATACTGGAATCCAGCCCCCCGGACAATAAAGTCCCGAGCGGAACATCGGACACAAGCTGGCGGGAAATAGCATCGATAACCAGCTCACGGACATGGTCAACCGTTGTCCGGATATCATCTGTATGAGGTTTACTCTCGAGCTGCCAGTAGGGCCACTGTCTGATTCCCTCATACTTAACAAGCATCGCGTATCCGGGTTTTAGTTCACAAATGTTCTTAATCACGCCAAAACCGGGGGTCCTGGCCGGGGCAATCATCAAAAGTTCGGCGAGGCCTTCGCGGTCGATGACTGCGGGGATGTCCGGATGGGCAAGCAAAGACTTCAGCTCTGAAGCAAAAATAAACGACGGGTATTTGTGATAATAAAACAGCGGTTTAACGCCCATCCTGTCCCGGGCCAAAAAAAGAGATTTTTCCCGGCAGTCCCAGATTCCAAACGCGAAAATACCATTGAGTTTCTGAACACAATCCACGCCCCATTCCAGATAAGACAGAAGCAGGACTTCCGTATCGGAATGTCCTTGAAAGGAATATCCTTTCGCTGAGAGAGCCTGGCGGATTTCCTCTGTGTTATAGAGTTCCCCGTTATAAGTAATCGTATAGGCCCAGCCGCCGCGCCAGCGGGTCATGGGTTGTTTTCCTCCTTCAATGTCCACAACCGCCAGTCTGCTGTGGCCCAAAGCAATTTCGGGATAAAGCCATTTCCCCCGGGCGTCAGGACCGCGGAGAGTAAGGGTCTCAACCATTTTATCAATGACAGGGCCGGATTCGGAAAGGTCCCGTGTCCAGTCCAGCCAGCCTGTAATTCCGCACAAGGCTGTTCACTCCTTAAGTAATGAAATAATGATAATGAATATCATCTCATACTATATATATGACCGGCATCATTGGATGTTTCAAAATATTTTTCGTGAATTCACTTGCCAAATAAAAAGCCTTTGTATATAATGATTTAAACAAATGCATAGCTTGAAAACGAAGATTGAGAATAGTAATCATGAACGGAACATTTCAGAGAGCCGCAGGTTGGTGTGATTGCGGCAGGAAAGTTTATGACGAATGGCCTCATGAGTACGACCCGAAATCATAGAAAGTAGGCGTCGTCGGGAATCCTACCCGTTATCATCAGGACGTGTATGATTGTACATGATTGAGCGGGTATAGTAATATACCAATTTGGGTGGTACCGCAGGAGATTGAGCCTCTTGTCCCTTTTATCAGGGATAAGGGGTTTTTTGACGTTTTGGGAGACCTGATGTCGAACGAAGATTATTTATGCGTGAGGTACCATGATTACCGGGTATTCAAAGGATAGATTTGGTACGGTGGCCTTTGCCAAGGATGGCAAAGAGCGGTGTTCTACAGTAAGCGCGAGGGAGACTAACGAATATGAATACTTCAAAAAAATCTTATTTCACCAGTGGCGGGCTTCTGATTCATTCCGTAACGGAAGAGGTAGATAAGTCTTATCGTGAAAAAATCATTACGGAGCTGAATGATGTCCAAGGCGCTTATTTTTGCAGCAGTTTTGAATATCCTGGCAGGTATACCCGCTGGGACATCGGATTTACCCATCCTCCGATCGAGATTCGGACATTTGGCCGAAATATTGAAATAACGGCGTTGGATCAAAAAGGACTGGTCCTGCTGGAATTTATCTATGACGTTCTGCTGCGGGAGGCATACCTGGAAACACTGGCCCGCGAGCAGTACAAAATAACGGGCAGGGTTGCCGTCAGTCAGGAATTTTTTCCGGAAGAGCAAAGAAGCAGGCAAAAATCCGTTTTTTCTGTGGTTCGCAGCCTTCTGGAAGCGTTTTATTCAGATCTGGATGCTTTTCTGGGGCTCTATGGAAGCTTCGGTTATGATCTGATCTTTCAGTTTGAAAGCATCGACCTGAAAAGACCGCGGGATGAAGCGCAGGCCGATATGGTCTTGTTTATCCCTGATGAAATCTTTGTCATCGACCATCAGAAGGACGACTGTTTCCGCACCAGGTATGACTTTGAATTCAATGGCCTTTCCAGTCTTGGTCGGGCTAAAAAAAATCTGTCAACAGCCGGAAAAATGCCAAACCACATTCAGACGACGCAGAAGGAAGTACCAAACGATACCGAAGGACGATATGCGGAAAAAGTCCGGATAGCCAAAGATTATTTTAAACGCGGTGATTTATTTGAGGTCGTTCCGTCCCATACCTTTTACCGCGCTTGTAAAATCCAGCCATCAGAAATTTTTCAAAATTTAAAAAAGATTAATCCAAGTCCGTACGGCTTTCTGATTCATCTTGGCGATGAGCACCTGATTGGCTCCTCGCCGGAAATGTTTGTCAGAGTCGAAGGCAAGAGAATCGAGACCTGTCCGATCTCCGGTACAATTCCAAGAGGCCGGGACGCATTTGAAGATGCCGAAAGGATCCGTCAGCTGCTGAACTCGCACAAAGATGAGTCTGAACTTACGATGTGCACGGACGTTGACCGCAACGACAAATCAAGGATCTGTGTACCCGGTACGGTTAAGGTGCTGGGAAGGCGCCAGATTGAGATGTATTCGCATCTGATCCATACCGTGGATCATGTGGAGGGGATTCTGGCCGACGGCTATGACGCCCTGGATGCTTTCATGACGCATATGTGGGCGGTAACCGTGACGGGGGCTCCCAAAAAAGCCGCCGTCCAATGGATTGAAGACCATGAGGAATCCAATCGTCTGTGGTACGGCGGGGCAGTCGGCATCCTCAGTTTTGACGGCCGGATGAATACAGGACTCACGCTCAGAACCATCCGCTTAAAAGACGGGACCGCCGGGGTCAGAGTCGGAGCGACGCTGCTGTATGATTCCATTCCCGAAGAGGAAGAAAAAGAAACGGTTGTCAAGGCCGAAGCCCTTCTCAAAGTATTGGGCGATACGAACGCCGATATCACAGCAAATACGGAAGAGCTGCCCACAGTCTGTCCACTGCGGCAAGAAAACACTGCTGATCCTTTTCAGGTACCTTTGCAGATACCTTTGCAGGTACTGCTCGTTGATCATGAAGATTCTTTTGTGCACACACTGGCCGGTTATTTCCGTAAAGCCGGCTGCCAGGTGGTCACGATGCGGCACCAACTGGCCAGAGAAGCCTTAAAGAAAGAACGGTACGATTTGGTCGTACTGTCCCCGGGCCCGGGTAAACCGTCGGATTTTAAACTCCGGGAAACGATCGGGCGCTGTCTGGACAAAGGAATTCCTCTTTTTGGGGTATGCCTGGGATTGCAGGGGATTGTCGAATATTTTGACGGAAAGCTTGGCGTATTGGACGTACCGGTTCACGGCAAACAATCGGCATTAAAAATATCTCCGGGATCAGTAATCTTTCAAAATTTGGCCAATCTAAGAGTAGGCAGATACCATTCGCTGTTTGCCGAAAAAGTACCGCCGGAACTTGAGATTACGGCTTGGACTGAAGACGGCGTCGTGATGGCCGTCGAAAACAAAGACAAAACCATTCTGGCAGTCCAGTTCCACCCCGAATCCATCATGTCGATGGAGGAGGATCAAGGATTCCGGATTATCACCAACATTTTGCCTAAACGAGGAGGTGCCTGTTGTGCGTAAGCTGACAATTCTGGACTGTACGCTCAGAGACGGAGGACTGACCAACAACTTTCAGTTTCCGGAACTGTATATGAAAGACCATATCCAGAGAATCTCCGAAGCGAAAGTTGATTATCTTGAGCTGGGGTATAAAACTGATCCCGCGTTTTGTGACCGGACAGCCTACGGCAAACTTAAATTCTGTGATGACAATGAAATACGTGACCTCATTGCTGGAATTCCGAATCTTCCTAAACTGGCTTTTATGGTGGATGTCGGCAGATTTGACCGGCGATCGGTTGAAAATGCTTCAGTTTCACCGTTCGCCATGGGTCGGGTTGCCTGCTATTTAGATCAGATTGAAGAGGCCGTCGAAGATGTCTGCTTTTTGCAAAATAAAGGCTATGAGACAACCTTAAATATTATGGCGATTTCCAGAGAAAACATCCCGGAAATTGTTTGCGGCTTACGAAAAATAAAAACGCAAATTCCTGCAGAGGCAGTCTATGTGGTAGACAGCTACGGGGCCCTTTATCCGGACGATGTCAAGAAGCTGGTATCGCTGTATAAGAAAGAATTAGACGGCATGAATGTAGGAATTCATGTGCACAACAATATGCAGCTGGCATTTTCCAACACCATAACAGCGATTGAAAGCGGCGCGAGCTTCCTTGATGCGAGTGTCAACGGAATGGGCAGGGGAGCCGGCAACTGTCCGCTGGAATGTCTTTTACCGTATGCCGGCAAAGACCATTATGATTTAAAGCCAGTGCTCGCGCTGATTAATGATTACTACATCCATGATGGTGACGAACGTTCTTGGGGGTACTGCCCCAAACAGCTCTTAACGGGGATTTTCAACCAGCATCCTGTCTATAGTATCCAGGGGGCAGGCGAAGATCTGATCCGAATTTATGATCATTTTCAAAGTGAGGTACAGGTATGAAGAACGAAATGGTTAACTATCTTGGAGAAAATGGCTATTTTGGCGTCTACGGCGGACGATTCGTCCCGGAAATCCTGATACCGGCTGTCGACGAACTGAATCAGGCTTTTCAGGAAATATTACGGGACGAGGATTTTTATAAGCAATACTATAATCTCCTGATGGATTTTTCAGGCAGGCCGACGCCGCTGACGTATGCCGAAGAGCTTAGTGCTTATTTTGGCAAAGCCAAAATCTATATAAAACGGGAAGATTTGAATCATTCCGGCGCCCACAAAATCAATAACGTGCTCGGGCAGGGCCTGCTCATGAAAAAGTTAGGCAAGACCAGAGTTATTGCAGAGACCGGCGCAGGTCAGCACGGAGTGGCAACGGCGATCATGGCAGCCAAAATGGGATTTCAGGCGACGATTTATATGGGAGCAGAAGATGCAGAGCGGCAGTACGCCAATGTCTTCTGGATGAAACAGCTCGGCGCTGAGGTTGTTCCCGTTACCACTGGGACGGCAACCCTCAAGGATGCTATTAACGAGGCGCTGCGCGACTGGGCAGGAAATTTTGGCCATACGCATTATGCCCTTGGCACGGCGTGCGGACCAAGGCCCTTCCCGGAGATGGTCACTTTCTTTCAGTCCGTAATCAGTAAAGAAATGAAAAAACAAATCAACGATATCTGCGGCAAAAACCCAGACCGGATCTATGCCTGCCTGGGCGGAGGGTCCAATGCGATGGGCGCTTTTGTGGAATTCCTGCAAGAGCCTGGCGTAGAACTCATTGCGGTCGAAGCAGGCGGAAAAGGCAAAGCTTCCGGAAAGCATGCTTCGCGCATCGCATATGCCAAAGCCAAAACCGGTGTCTGTCAGGGCTACAAGACATTGTTTCTCCAGGATGATGACGGACAAATGCTGGATACCTGGAGCATTTCAGCCGGACTTGATTATGTCGGCGTATCGCCAATCCTGGCGCATCTGGCGGAAACCAAGAGGGTCCGGGTTATGGCAGCCACAGATGCCGAAGTCATTGAGGCCTTTAAATTGATTATCAGCAAGGAAGGGCTGATACCGGCACTCGAATCCACCCATGCTTTTGCCGGACTTTTCAGGGAAATTGCTGATACCCAACCGGAAGATGTGATCGTTGTCAATATGTCCGGTCGGGGAGACAAAGATATCTTCAATATCGGCGAAGCATTGCAGGACGAAGGCTGGAAAGCATTTGTCACAGAAAGAGGTAAAACCTATGCGGATTGAAAAACAGATTGAGGCTGGGAGAAGAGAGAAGAAAATACTGCTGATGACGCATCAGATTATTGGTTACCCTGATTTTGACGCCAATGAGAAAGCGATTGAATGCTTTTATAACAACGGTGTTGACTTGATTGAACTGCAAATACCTTTTTCTGATCCGATTGCCGACGGCCCGGTATTCACCAAGTCTAACCAGGCCGTATTGGAAAAAGGGATTAAAGTCAGCGACTGCCTGGAGTTTGTAGAAAGAATGGTCCGCAAATACCCGATACCGTTTCTCGTCATGACTTATTTTAACATTTTGTACCAATACGGCATCGAGAGATTTATTGATAAGTGCAAAGCAATTGGCGTCCAGGGAACCATCGTGCCGGATGCTCCGCTCGATGAGGCCAGAGCCTACTACGATTATTCCCGCCAACAGGGATTGGCTGCAGTAAGTATAGCGACACCTTATTCCGATTCGAAACGATTGCAGGAAATTGCCGATATCGGAAGCGGATTCATCTATTACGTTCCCCGCAAAGGGGTAACAGGCAGTAAAACAAATTTTGGCTCTGATATTCTGGACGGGATCCAAAAAGCAAAGAAAGAAACCGGCAAAACAATTGCCGTTGGGTTCGGGATTCAAGGGCCTGAAGATGTCGCCCGTTTAATCGGGACAGCTGATATTGCAATCATCGGCAGTAAGATCCAGCAGGTTCTGGAGACTGAAGGGCTGTCCGGTCTGGATCAGTTCTTGCACGGTATGGCGCGTGTGAATAAGGAGGAATGAATGATGGGAATGGAGATAGCTTTAAAAAAACTTTCCAATAGAGAGGATCTCAGTGCGCAGCTGGCCTATGATTCCATGACGGAGATTATGAGCGGCGAAGCCAGTGAAATCTCCATAGCAGCTTTTTTAACGGCGCTTCGCCTGAAAGGAGAGACCGTTGAAGAGATTTATGGTGCAAGTAAGGTGATGCGGGAAAAAGCCCTTAAAGTGGCGTGCGCATCCGAAAATTTGGTGGACACCTGCGGAACAGGCGGGGATGGTGCTCATACGTTCAATATTTCCACAACGGCAATGTTCGTTGCGGTCAGCTGTGGTGTAAAAATTGCCAAGCATGGTAACCGGAGCATTACCAGCAAGAGTGGGGCTGCCGATGTCCTCGAAGCGTTAGGGATCGAGATTGCGCTGACACCGGAAGCAATTGGGGAGTGTATCGACCAGGTCGGGCTTGGTTTTATGTTCGCTCCGCATTTCCATGCCTCAATGAAATATGCAATGCCGGTGCGCAAAGCGCTTGGCTTCAAAACTATCTTTAATGTCCTCGGCCCATTAGCCAATCCGGCCGCGGCCCCAAGGCAACTGATCGGCGTTTACGATAGGAACCTTGTGCCCGTGGCTGCGGAAGTACTGAACAGACATCAGGCTGACCACGCGCTTATTGTCCACGGTAGTGACGGTCTCGACGAAATAACCCTGACAGGGCCGACTTACGCAGCGGAACTCAAGGATGGAGAGGTAACTGAGTTTGTCATTCATCCGGAAGATTATGGTTTTTGCCTTTGTACGCCGCAGGACCTTGTAGGCGGAACGCCGCAGGAAAACGCGCGGATCACCCTGGATATTCTTGCAGGAGATCAGGGCCCCAAAGCAGACATCGTTATCCTAAATGCCGGAGCTGCAATTTACGTCGGAGGCAAAGCCGCAAGTTTGCAGGAGGGGATCGAGACTGCCCGGGCTGCTGTACGGGAGAAAAAAGCACTGCAAGTTCTTAATGAGTTTATCGCTGTGACAAGACAGCATTAGCATTCAGTAGAAACCGGCTTTATATCAAGTCTGGGTTTAAGTACAGGTCTCAGTTTCGTGCCATAAAGGGGCTTGCACCTATGGAGAGAGTTTGAAGAAGGGGGATAAAAATGATCCTCGATAAAATTGTAGAGGCCAAAATAAAGCGGCTTGATGAGCAGAAGAAAAAAATTTCCGGTGAAGAGCTCATCGAAAAGCTGACAAAAAAGCTGAAAATCAATGATGATCGTGATAATCTTAAGCAGGATGTTAACGTGGAGCGGCCTGCAGGTGTGTTTGCCTCAGCTCTGACTGCGGGACGCCTGAAAAAAGATAAAGCAGGAATTTCCGTAATCGCGGAAGTCAAGAAAGCTTCTCCATCCAAAGGAGTCCTGGCTCCGGACTTCGATTATCTGCAAATAGCCAGCATGTATGAACAGCTGGGGGCTGCGGCAATCTCCGTCTTAACAGAGCAGGATTATTTTCTTGGGAGTCCGGATTATCTGAGGGAAATTAGAGAATCCGTCAAGATTCCGCTGCTGCGCAAGGATTTTATGATTGACCCTTATCAGATTTACGAAGCAAAGGTTTTAGGGGCGGATGCTATTCTGCTCATCGTAAAAATATTAGATGATCAGCAGTTGAAAGAATTCCTGGGGATAGCTGAACAGATCGGTCTGGATTGTCTTGTGGAAGTTCATGACGAAGCCGAAGCGGCAAGGGCCCTGGCCGCAGGAGCCGGCATTATCGGAATCAATAACCGGAACCTTGAAACGTTTGAGGTGGATTTGGACCACAGCCGCAGAATCGGTGCGATGATCCCGGATCATTTGATCAAGGTCTCCGAAAGCGGGATTCATACAGGCGAGGATATCCTGACGGTGCAAGCATGGGGATTTGACGCGGTTCTGGTCGGAGAGGCGTTCATGAAGGCAGGCAGTCTTGAACAAAAATTTGCAGAGTTCCTCAGGATATCCGGCCATTTGGAGAACGCATGATATCCCGTGAAGAAATCTGTTCGCCAGGCTATTTAATTTTAGGGTCAACAAGGGACTGGAGATAACAAGGATGGAAGAAAACGTGAAAGATATTAATGCCGGGAAAACGCCAAAAGTTAAAATCTGCGGGATTCGTACCCTGGAGGATGTCGGGATCATCAATGATCTGAAACCGGATTTTTCCGGGTTTGTGCTTGCCCCGAGCAAAAGGCAGGTCCCGCTCAGCGAACTGAAAACGCTGATCGCCTCTTTAGACAAAAAGATCATCCCGGTCGGGGTTTTCGTCAACCAGGACCCGGATATCTTGCTGCGCGCTGTGGAAGCCGGCCTGCAAATCCTACAGCTTCATGGTGATGAGTCACCGGCATATATACGTCAATTACATGCGCGGATCAGGGAAAAATACCAGGAGCATCGTCAAGTAACGATCTGGAAAGCTGTCAGGGTAGGACGTACGGAATGGACAGTGCTGAACCTGGAAGCGTATCAGGGCCTAGTCGACGGTTTTGTTTACGATAAATTTGACCCTGAGGCTTATGGCGGGACTGGGGAACGTTTTGACTGGAACCTTCTGCAAAGAGATCAGAACGGCCAGCCTGATAAAAACAAAGGCCGGGATATTCCAATGATCCTGGCCGGAGGCTTAAATGAAGAGAATGTTGCGTCGGCAATTTCCTTATTCCATCCCTATTGCCTGGACGTCAGCAGCAGTGTCGAGACGGAGGGACGGAAAGACCCGGACAAAATCAAAAGGTTTATTGAACGTGTTCGTACTTAACGTGCCGTTGGATAAAAAGCCCTAATAAAGTTGGGTTAGATAGGTAAAGGGGACGCCGCGAAACGAAGTTCGTTTTCAAGGCGTCCCCTTTGTTTAAAGTCGTTGGACCATCTCTTCCGGAGAAGGAATATTTAAATATTTCCGCTGGATAGGGCCTAGACGAAAGATCTGAACCTCGACAAACCGAAGGACCGAGTTGACAATCCAGTAAGCGCTCAGGGCGACAGGAGCTTTCCACAGAAAAACGACGCCAATAACAACCGGGAATATGAACATCAGTAAATTTTTGTTTTCTGCTGTAAATACACTCAGCGTCTGAAGCAGACCGGCAATAACCGGCAAAATATGAAGATGGTCTGCCACATGGAGATCAGACACCCATGGAATAAGAATACTGCCGATGGGTACGCTCAGATGTGTAACAGCGGCGTACAGGGAGAAAAAAACCGGGGCCTGGATAATAAGTGATGCAAACGTAAACAGTGGATTAATTTTATATTTGGATGCAATTTTCATTGATTCTGCGTTTACTTTTTTAATCTGATTGTGAAATTTTTCGGATAAAATTGTTCTGGCTTTGGTCAGATTTACGGTTAATAATTGTACTTTTTGCTGTTTAATTGACAAAGGAAATAACAACAGTTTTATCCCTAAGGTAATCAAAGTAATAGCGATGAACCAGTCACCTGTTAAATTTACAAGCAACGTTAAAAACTGGGAAAAGGCTGAACTAACCATATACACTTTAACATCATCCTCCAATGTTTTATGATGGCTAAAACAAGGAGGCTTGAGTAAGGTGAGTCATCATCAGGGTTGGCCTTTTTAATTTTTCTCCTAAAGATCAAATACTTCTTTACCTGAAGATGGATGGGAGATGAAGAGCCGGTCAGGCAACTGGGGAGATAAGGATCCGCATATCTGACATTGCCGGAAGAAGAATGCAATCGTTTGCTTGCGGCCCAGGAGACAGCTAAGATCAAAGTCAGATGAACAATTAGAATAAGCAGGATACTACTGTCAAATTGCATTTTATCACCCCCAAGAAACTAGATTTATTATATAATTAGCTACAGGAGATAGCAAGAAGTATAAACTTAAGGCAGTAAAGCTTACTTAAACATAGAAACGCTAGTACCATGTCAACCCTAAAACTGTAATATAATGGGGAGCAGATTTCTTTTAAGACAAGGCGGAGAATTGAGGCATACCGAGCGTATGGTGATTGAAGTCCACGGATGGACAAATGTCGCGGATGCCATGGATGGCATAGGAGCGACAAGACAACGCAGTATTAACAGAAATCTGCCGCCAGGATATATAGATTTATGGTTGACATGGTACTAGGTAAATATGAAAGCTTAGGTAGGGATATGAAATGAAGAAACGTTTGCGAATTCGGATAAAGTATCTGATTGGTTGCCTGCTGGCGATTACAGTGATTCTCTTTGGTTCTATGCTGCTGATTAATCACTATGTGGAGCAGGTTGGTACAAAATACATCAGCGATATGGATCATGTACCTAAGGCTGACGCGATCCTGGTGTTAGGTGCCTATGTATTCCCGGATGGAACCGCTTCATCCATGCTTGCCGACCGCTTGACCGTCGGTTATGAGCTTTACCGGCAAGGCAAGGCTCCCAAAATTCTTGTAAGCGGTGACCATGGCCGGACAGATTATGATGAAGTCAATGCTATGAAGAGGTTCCTGAAGGAGAAAGGAATCGCGGGTCAGAATATCTTTATGGATCACGCCGGTTTTAGTACATATGAAAGCCTATACAGAGCGAGGGATATTTTTCTTGTAAAAAAGGTAATTATCGTTACGCAGGAATATCATTTAAAGCGGGCAGTTTTTATTGCCAGGTCTTTGGGTCTTGAAGCTTATGGGGTCGCTTCAGACCGGCATGATTACGGACAGGCAATGGCCTACTATCAGCTTAGGGAACTTTTAGCCCGAAATAAAGATTTCTTATGGGCTAAAATGATTAAGCCCAAGCCGACCTATTTAGGGGATGTCATACCGGTATTTGGAGATGGCGGAGCTACTGACGATTAAATAACTGGAGAGTGAAGGGAACAGAATTATTCAATGAAAAAAGTCATCCTTGCGTGGATGACTTTTTTGTCAGGTATTTCTCAAGCAGAGCGTCTTTACTGATCCAGACGACTTTGGGCTTTGTTCCAAGTTTTTCTGTATCTTTTTTCGCGGACGGGTTATAGACACGGTAAACGATTTTTTGCATGAAACCAATGAATCCGGCATTACCATTCGTATATTCAGTAACGTTAAACCCAAGGCCTTTGACACCACGGTTGATGAGTGTAACACCCAGGAAAACCTTGATATCTTTATAACCCGGATTCAAAGAGATATAGCTTGCCAGAACAGGCAGGGAGAGTCTGGCTTGTTTTAAAGCGTTATAGCCGATTTTTTGGATATTCGTGCCAAAGCCCCGAAAACGGGTATTGGCAAGGTGGATTTCCCCGACCATATCACCTGCAGAGGCGATTAATTCACCGTTTTCATTAAACAAGTCAGGTCCATGGTAGCGGGTAAGGCCCAGGCGGAAGATATTACGTTCGTCGATTCTGGTAATCTGTTTGCAGCGCGCGTAAAAAAGCTCCCATTTCTCCCAAACGCGGAAACCAATTCTTCTCGGCAGTGACCAGTCGGGAAGCTGAAGCGGAACGAGCGGCAGCTTAAGTTCTTTTTGTATTTCGATGACCAGTGGTTTTAAAGCAGCTAAGGTATTTTCAGGAGCGCCCTTATCGCCGCCACTGTCATGAAGCAGGATAATTGTACCTTCTTTGGTTCGGCGGGTTATTCTTTGCACAATACGGTGCGGAGTTCTTTCGATGTGCCAGTCTCTGCCGTCGGCGCTCCAGCTAATCAGCTTTTTGCCTTTGAAATGGCACCAAAATAAAAGGGAAAGGTTAACCCCTCCCCAGGGAGCTCTGACACAGACGGGTTCCTGACCGGTCAGACGGTGCATTTCCTCCATCGCTTTATTCCACAAGTTCCAGGTCTTTAGCGGGGGCATCAGCCAGGCGTGCCGGTGACGGTAACCGTGACTGCCGACGGTATGACCGTGGTCCAGGATGCTCTTGACAAGTTCCGGCTGTTTTTCAGCCTTTTCAGCAACCAGAAAAAAACAGGCCCGAACGTTTTGCTCGGCTAATACTGCCAGGAACTTCGGGGTGTATCTGGGGTCGGGTCCGTCATCAAACGTTAAGGTGACACCTGGAGAATAATGACGTTTCCAGGAACCAATACCGAAAAAATGCACAAATAGTTCGGGAATAAGAGCATAGATCGCAAAGACCGCAAAGAGTGAAATTGCGACGATAAAGACGCACAGCAAGGTTGTGGACACTGCAGATTCACTTCCCTTAAGTTGACTTTAAGTTTTATCCCAATCCTTGAGGTTCGCGAAATCAGCTCGGGACTTGGGAAATATTGACCGTTTCTTTGTAGATCTGGGGCTTTACGGATTGACCAAGGGCTAGTTCCAAAATCTTTTCCCAGGCATGGTTCTCTATTTCCGATAAGTAGCTGTCAACACGGTTTTGCCAAAGCAACTGTTCGTTTTGATCTTTAAAAAAGGCATCTAACTGTTTGGCGACCGGGTAATTCAAATCTAAATCATAGATCAATTTTTTCTCGCTGAGATAATTCTTGTTGATTTGTTCCTGCCCCGGAAGTGCGGAATGGACAAAAATCGGCAGTTTTTTATGAAGCGTCTCACTGATGGTTACGCCGCCAGGCTTGGTAATAATGGCATCGGCCTCGTTATACAGTGCATTGAGGGTTTCCCTGGATGAAATATAGGACAGGGGCTTTAAATTAGGCAGTTTCAGGGAGTGAATATCTTTATACAGTTTCTTGTTTTTGCCGCATAGCAGGGAAAAAGTGTAGGATTTTTCTTTTTTACCCGGCAGGCTGTAAAGCAAATGTTCGATATCGCCGAGACCACCGCTTCCGCCGGAAATCAGAATATGGTAAGGAAGTGTCGGTTCGGAGGCTGTCCGAGGCAGGAAGCAATCATCAACAGGAATACCCGTCACAAATATTTTAGACGGATCAATGTTATTCTGGGAGATTAATTGCGCCTTAATATGTTGATCGGGGACAAAATGGTAATCGATGTATTCTGTTCCCCAAAGCTTATTCACAAAGAAATCAGTGTAGACATTGATTACGGGCGCAGTTGCGATACCGGAATTTTTAAGCCTGTCGATTAAGAAGGACGGGAAAGCCTGGGTGCATACGATCAAATCAGGCTGTTCTTCTTGCAGCAGGCTATTCATTTTGTCAAGGAATTTATATTCATACCAGTTAAAGTGCTTGGTTGATTTGGTCGGGTACACAAAGTTCCGGTAAATCCAGACGAAGGTTTGAGGAGAATGGTCGATCCAGGTCAGGTAAGTTAACCGAAATGCTTTCTCCAGCCGTTTGTCCGCGTAACTGAAGAAATCTATCTTTGAGCACTTAAGATTACTGATTCGGTTTTCTAAGGAACGAATCATTGCATCGGCTACGGTATGATGACCCGTAGGGATTTGAAGGAACGGAAGAAAAAGTATCCGCATCATAACTTCCCCTTTCCAGCAACCTATTATTGTCCAAAGATCATTGAAGGCAGCTATACATTTATAATTTTACTTTTTAATAGTGGTTTTTGTAAACCTAGTTTTTCCATTTATTTTTATATATATTCTTAAACAGAGCGAAGCTAGTACCTTGTTAATCCTAAAATTATAAAGATGTAGGGCTGACGTCGTACCGGCCTGTGAGAAATAAAACATATCAACGAAAAGATAATAATATATTAAAATGAAAAAATTGCATTCTGCATTTCGTTTAGATTTCTGTGAACCTGCAAATAATGACTTTGTTTAACGATAGCTGGGAGTGTGCAAATTGGCAAAGAAAAAAAATAAACTAATCAGTTATTCCAATATGATTGCCACTGTTGGGACAGCCATACTTGCCGTGACGGCACTGATCACCGTCTATATCACGGTGTCTGCCTGGAACGAGGAGAGAGAAGCCAACCGTCCGTACTTTACGTTTAAGGATTCTCCCGAAGTGGTATTGAGAGAGTCACCTGAATTTGAGATGGTTTTTACCAATGTTGGAGAGCATCCTGCCGTTAGTCTTTGGAGCAAGTCTATTGTTTTTCAGGCCGGCTTAAAGGAAAAACCGGTCACAATTGACGAATATGCGCTCGTCAATGATATTCCCAAAAATGCTTCGGCCACCTTACTGATTAGTCTCGAAGGCATCAACAAACAAAAGACGTTGAAAGATGTGCCTCCTTATTTCTTTGTCATTGTTTTGAGATATGAAGACCCGATCATCAATGAAAGCTTTGAACAAACGCTGTATATTAAATGGAATGGTATGAAGGGTGGGGAAATCCTCACAACCAACCATACGGAAGAAGCCGAGAAGGAACAAATCATTCAGTATTTTAAACAAAATAGAATTAATTTATAGATAGTGAATGCAAATGATCTGGATATTAAGCCACCGTTTATTTGAAATTCGGATAGCTCATTTTGGAATGAAAGTGTTATGATAACGGTATAGCAATTAATGGCTGTAACCTCAACAAGAAGTTGCGCAATTTGGATAAGGGGAAAACAAAATGGCAGATCTTATTTCCAGAGCAAGGGGAGCAATGTTCGGGGTGGCAGCCGGGGATGCGCTTGGGGCAACTCTTGAATTTATGAGCCGCGAAGAAATTGTTCATACCTATGGCCGACACCGGGATATGACCGGCGGGGGATTCTGGAGATTGGCGCCCGGAGAAATTACTGATGATACAGAAATGACCCTTGCGGCAGCCAAGGGGATTCTTGAAGACCCCGCAGACCCGGTAAAGGCCGTTGCCCGAAATTTCCGGGAATGGGCCCGGCAGGAGCCCAAATGTATCGGAAATATCTGCCGGATGGTTCTGCAGGAAGGAATCTGGACAGAAACGGATAATGAACAGGAATGGCTGCAAATCGCTGAGAACGCCCATCGACTCAGCGGCGGGAAAAGCGGCGGCAATGGTTCGCTGATGAGAACGGTCCCGGTGGTCATTGCCTATTATAATAACCTGGCGAAAATGACCGATCTGGCGGCAAGATTATCGGCGCTGACTCATTATGATCCACTGGCAGGAGCTTGTGTGGTTTTTTATTGTAAAATTGTCAGGGAATTGCTTTTAGGAGAAGATCTCCGCATTGTGCTGGAAAAGGCCCAGGCGGATGCTCCGTTTGCGCTGAAAATGAACTTAAGTACGGATCAAATGAAAACAAGCGGTTACGTTGTCCATACATTGGAAACGGCCTTAAACTGTGTCTTTCAGACCAATTCTCTGGAAGAAGCGCTGGTGATGGCCGTAAACCTCGGAGGAGACACGGATACGATCGGTGCAGTAACCGGCGGGATAGCCGGAGCCTTCTATGGCATAGAACACCTACCGTCCAGGTGGCTGGAGAAGCTCTCGCGAAGAGATGAACTCTTTTTACTGACAGACAGATTAATTGCTATTGGCGGGGAACGAAAATAGGTATTTGATATTTTTTAGAAATCCACTATACTAGTAAGATAATATAGTATAAGCGTTTTCGTAGGGGGTTACTGTTATTAATACTTCTAATTCTTCTTCCTCTTCCTCTTCCTCTTCCAATTTTATTCATAACGTGATCCGGGAAGATTTAAAGCTTAATAAAAATAACGGCAGGGTACATACACGTTTCCCACCTGAGCCTAACGGCTATCTTCATATCGGACACGCCAAATCCATCTGTTTGAATTTTGGCACTGCGTTGGAATTTAACGGATTGTGCAATCTCCGGTTTGATGATACGAACCCGAGTAAAGAGGAAACCGAATTTGTCGAGTCGATTCAGGAAGATGTCCAATGGCTGGGATTTTCCTGGCAAGACAGGATGTACTATGCTTCCGATTATTTTGAAAAGCTGTATGCATTTGCTATAAAGCTGATTGAAAAAGACAAGGCGTTTGTCTGTGATCTGTCGGCAGAGGAAATAAGGGAATACCGTGGGACGCTGACCCAGCCCGGAGAGGACAGCCCTTACCGCGGCCGTTCTGTCGAAGAAAATCTTGACCTGTTCCAAAGAATGAGAGCAGGAGAATTTCCGAACGGCGCGAAAGTGCTCAGAGCAAAAATAGATATGGGTTCTCCGAATTTAAATATGCGTGATCCGGTGATTTACCGCATCATGCATGCGTCGCATCATCGAACCGGAAATGCCTGGTGTATTTACCCGATGTATGACTTTGCGCATCCTTTATCGGACGCGCTGGAACATATTACGCATTCAATTTGCACGATGGAGTTTGAAGACCACCGGCCGCTCTACGATTGGCTGACGGAACAGCTGATCGAAGGGGACAGGCCCAGACAATATGAATTTGCCCGTTTGGATTTGACGAATACGGTCATGAGCAAAAGAAAGCTTCGCCAATTAGTTGAAGGCGGTTATGTTCATGGGTGGGATGATCCGCGGATGCCTACGATTTCCGGTTTAAGGCGCAGAGGCTATACACCGGAAGCGATCAGGGATTTCTGTGACCGTATCGGTGTAGCCAAAGCCAACAGCATCGTCGATGTCGCTTTACTCGAACATTGCTTGCGTGAAGATCTGAACAGCAAAGCCAAGCGGGTGATGGCCGTTTTGGATCCGATCAAGGTCATCCTGATCAACTATCCGGAAAATCAAGAAGAATTCCTGGAAGCGGAGAATAATCCGGAGGACCCGGAGGCAGGGACCAGGTTGATCCCGTTTTCGCGGACCCTATATATTGAACGCGAGGACTTTATGGAGGAGCCGCCCAAAAAATTCTTCCGTCTTTCCCCTGGTAATGAAGTCCGGCTTAAACATGCCTACATTATTCAATGTGAAAGAGTCCTGAAAGATGAAGATGACCGGATCATCGAAATCCATTGTACGTATGATCCGGACACCAAAAGCGGCGGTTCGGCCAGCTCAAGAAAAGTCAAAGGGACGCTTCATTGGGTCTCGGCGCCCCATGCTGAAAACGCTGAGATACGCTTGTATGACTATTTGATCAGGGATGACCAGTATACGGAAGATGATTCGGCAGAGAGTGACGACTTTCTTGCCAGAATCAATCCGGATTCCCTGCGAATTCTGAAACAATGCAAAATTGAACCGGGTTTGAAAGAAGCTGATCCGGGCAGCAAATATCAATTCTTGAGACAGGGTTATTTCTGCGCCGACTTGAAAGACCATTCCAATGATCATCCGGTCTTTAACCAAATCGTCGGATTGCGGGACAGCTGGGCAAAGATTAATAAATAATCCAGTAAATATGATGATGAATAAGATTTTTTTGCTTTTATGAAAGTAAAGAAGCATTCCGATTAAGGAATGCTTCTTATACGTTGCTGCTAGGAAAGTAAGCTAAGAGAAGTTAGATTCTCTGTCCGCTTTTCAGCTGCTGCTCAGCAAATTGTACCATGCGTTTGGTCATATTACCACCGACGGATCCGTTTTCACGGGAAGTGCGGTCCCCACCCAGGGTAGCACCCATTTCATTGGCGATCTCGTATTTCAGTTGTTCCAGTCCTTTTCCTGAACCTTGAACGGCAGGATTGTTTGAATTTCTTTCACCAGCCATGTCATTTTCCTCCTTAAAATATAAGTTTTTTTGTTTGGGAGTCGTACTTATTATTCGTTAATCTGATATTCTTAAACCCGGTAATTGTTTGCTTATATTTTAGGAAGTACCATATCTGGAAAAAAACTTATGATTGCCATGGATATTAAAATTTTTCGAAGAGAATTAGACGGCTTTTTCTCCCGATTCTCCTGTTCTGATCCGCACGGCATTCAGTACATCATAGACGAAGATTTTTCCGTCACCGATTTCTCCGGTTCTGGCAGTATCGGTGATGATTTCGATGACTTTGGCCACGGATTCATCCGGGACAACAATCTCGATTTTGTATTTAGGCAATAGATTGATGGTATAGGCATTTCCACGGTATACTTCTGTTTTTCCCTGTTGAAGTCCGCAGCCGATGACGTTGGTGACCGTCATTCCTTTGATCCCAAATTTGCCGAGGGCTTCTTTCACGTTTTCCAATTTAGCCGGCCGAATAATACACTCAATTTTTTTCATTGTATCCACCTCTTCGATTCAATCGTATTTTTGATAAATAGCATAGTACAATGTCAATGCCGTCATGAAGAAATTCAGACTGGAACATACAGGGCAGGATTGACATGGTAACGACAAAAAAGTCCCCGGGATCAAATCCCGAGGACATCGTTGTCCGCGTTTACTATTTATCTGAATATATCGTAGCAGAATGCCGGTATAATGCAAGAAATTTAATCAAAGAATTTTGTATTCATTGCCGATCGCGCAATAAATGTCCGGTGTTTCAAGGATTATGCATATTTTTGGAGAATTAATGGGTGATACTTATCCGATACAGGAGTTGACGATATGGCAGAAAATGAACGAATAACAGCCATTAGTGGACTTGTTGCCGAGAAAAAAGAAGAAATTATCGATCTGAGAAGGACCTTTCATCGCTATCCTGAATTGTCTTTTCAGGAGTATCGTACAGCAGATATGATCTTCGACAGATTGCATGGAGTCCCAGGCATTGAGGTATCAAGACCGACAGAGACCAGTATTCTGGCCGCCATAAAGGGCAGTATGCCGGGAAAAATTGTGGCGCTCAGGGGTGATCTTGACGCGCTGCCGATCCTGGAAGAAAACGATGTACCTTACCGGTCCCAAAATATCGGGACGATGCATGCTTGTGGGCATGACGGCCATGCGGCCATGCTGGTTGGAGCTGCAAAAGTCCTTGCAGAACTAAAATCCGGGATGAAAGGAGAAATCCGTTGCATCTTCCAGCATGCTGAAGAAAAACATCCCGGCGGGGCCAAGGATCTTGTCAAACTAGGCCTCCTGAACGGGGTCGATGCGATTCTTACACTTCATCTCTTTACATCTTTGCCTGTTGGAAAAATCGGCTTAGCCACGGGCCCTTTAATGGCTGCCCCGGATAACTTTACAATATCAATATTTGGCAAAGGAGGCCATGCCGCGATGCCTGAGGATACCATCGATCCGGTATTGGTCAGTGCGCAGGTCGTTACCGCCCTGCAAAATATCGTATCCCGTCAAATCAGCGCTCTGAAATCCGTCGTCCTGTCTATTACCAATATTCAAGGCGGTTCGGCTTTTAATGTCATACCTGAGCGGGTAGACCTGAAAGGAACCGTCAGGACATTTGACCGGGACACCCGTCTGGAAATTCCGAAACGGATGGAAAATATCATCAAAGGGGTCTGTATTGCTTATGGCGCAAAATACACCTTCGATTACGAGCTCGGTTATGATCCTGTTGTTAATAGCAGTTCCGTTGCCGGCAAAGTAACGGAAATACTGAAAGAAGAATTCGGAGCAAAAGCATTGATTAAAGCCAATCCGGTGATGTGGGGCGAGGACTTTTCCGCTTATCTTCATCGCTTACCGGGTATGCTGATATTTATCGGGGCAGGGAATAAGAAGAAAGGAATCATTCATCCGCACCATCATCCATGTTTTAATATTGATGAAGAAGCGCTTAGCATAGGAACCCGGGTTCTGGCATGCTCGGCGCTCGGACTGCTGGATAGGATGTAACGGCGATGGAAATATCTAAAAAGATGCTGGGTTTGAATATCCTGTTATCGCAGGCGATTCTGATTGTGATTGCCCTGGGCCTGTGGGTAATACTAAGATTATTTGACAGAAAAATTGTGTTGGCGGAAATGTTCACAATCGATAGCTTGAGTAAAGCCTTTATTGCGTTAATTATCGGCTGCGCCGTCCTGATTGCGCTTCAATTTCTTTTCTTAAAATATGTACCGAAGGAAAGACTGTTTGATGAGATTAATCTTATCCTGATGGAGAAATTCTCACTAACGGAGCTTTTACCACTATTTTTTCTCGGTGCTTTCAGTGAGGAATTCCTGTTCAGAGGCATGATTCAGCCGGTTTTAGGGTTATGGCTGACGGCTGTTGTCTTTACGCTGATTCACTACAGATACTGGCGCCAAGTTTTCATTCTTGTGGAAGTGTTCCTGATGGGAATCCTTCTTGGCGTTGTCTATGCCGTTTCTTTAACACTCTGGGTCCCCGTATTATGTCATTTTATCGTCAATATGACAACGGCTTTTTGGATCAAAAAGGGCACTTTTGAATTGATTTGAAAGGCCAAAAACGTTTGCTATAATTGAATTGGGTTAAAGCATCATGACAGGATACGAACAGGATGATAGTACGTAGTACGAACAGGATATAGAAGGAGAACAAATGGCAACCGATTTGTGGAATTTGTTTATCGCTTTTTTTCGGGCAAGCAACTTGTCCTTTGGCGGCGGGCCGGCTATGATTCCGCTGATTCAGGCGGAGACCGTCGATAATTATCACTGGCTGACCAATGCTCAGTTTGCTGATGCCATTGCCTTGGCAAATACGCTTCCCGGGCCGCTTGGAACCAAAGTAGCGGCTTATCTGGGCTATCAGGTTGCTTCCTGGCCGGGAGCGATCGTCGCCTTACTGGCAACCATTCTGCCTACGGTGCTGGTCTTGATAGTCTTAGGCGGTATCTTAAAAAAACATGCGGATTCCAGTAATTTGAAGGCTGCACTGACCGGCGTGAGGCCTGTTGTTACCGCTTTGCTGATCATCGTAGCTTATGAGATGGCGGTTGATGCTTTCCAGATCCAGGTACCTCTGGATTATGCCACTGTACTAATCGCAGTCGTATCCGCAGCAGCGCTGTATTATATTAAAATTCATCCGGTATTGCTGATTGTCCTGTCGATGGTTATCGGTTACCTGATTTATTGACACAGCAGGTTTGAACACTATAAATTCAGATTTTGGGAGTATAAAATGAAAGCGCTTTGGGATTTATTTATTGCTTTTTTCAGAGCCAGCAATTTTAGTTTCGGCGGCGGACCGGCTATGATCCCGATTATCCAGAATGAAACGGTGCATAAATATCAGTGGCTCACCAGTGAAGATTTTACAAACTACGTGGCGATATCGAATTCTTTGCCGGCGCCGATTGCGACGAAATTGGCCGGAATGATCGGGTACCGCGTCAAGGGCTGGAGCGGGGCACTGGCCGCAATCATTGGCGCTGTTTTGCCGACGGCGCTTATCATGATACTTTTGGGTCACCTGCTGATTAACTATGCTGACTCACCTGCACTGCAGGCAATGCTGAAAGGGGTCAGACCTGTCGTTGTGGTGCTTTTGGCTCAGTCAGCGCTGCAGATGGGGCAGAGCGCTTGTAAGGATAAAGTTACCTGGTTCATGGGGATCGCGGCTTTTGCCATTATGCTGATCTGGCCCGGACTGAATCCGGCATTTTTGGTTGTTGTCTCTATGATACTGGGGATATTTATTTTTAAGAAAAAATTTGAATCAGAAAATTTTTCTAAATAAGGAAGAGACGAATCAGAAAAACATGGATATTTCCGTCTATACTGTTGCCCGGGTAGTATTCAATGTTTCGGTTTAAGGGGGTGGGTCTGGGTATGAATCAAGCAGAGGCCTCATTTGATGAAATCTATGAGGAACTATTCCCGTCTGTTTACAGGTTTGTCTGTCTGAGGATTCCTTCATCAGAAATTGAAGATGTTACTTCCGAAGTCATGGCTAAGGTCTGGAGATCACTGGCCGGCTTTGAGGGAAGAAGCTCTTTGAAGTGCTGGGCGTTAAAAATTGCTTCGAATTATATCGCGGATTTTTATCGGGCCAGGAAACAGGTTAACATGATTCCGATTACGGAAGAAATCCAGGATGCAAATAACAGCAGAGATTATGGGGAGGATCTGGGCACTGTCCTTTCGGTAAGCAATACCCTTTCCCAGTTGACGGAACATCAAATAGCTGTGATTCAATTACGGCTGATCGATGGATTCAGCGCATCCGAAACGGCGTCCATTCTCGGTACCACGCAACAGGCGGTAGACAGCCTGCTCTACCGGGCCAAAAAAAGTTTCCGGACAGCCTATCAGGCGGAACTGGCTGGAGGTGAATGCTGATGTCTGAAGACAAAATGACAGCCATGTGGGAAGAAGATGGTGATCTTATGCGTCTTAAGAAGTTTTTTGGTTACGTCTGTCAGGGCGACGGCATTAAGGAGCGAATCAAAGACAAAACCGTGGAAAAAATTTTGGAATCTGTTAAAAATCAGCCGCTGGAAAGCATGACGTTTGTGGCTGCTGAAACAAGCACGGAAATCAATAATGAAACCAATAAGGAAGCCAGCACCGAAAAGAGTACTCAGGTTCAGCAAGCAGCTTCAAAGGCGAACAGATTTGGAACGTTGGCAGCCCGGATAAGAAACAAACTTCTCTATGGCAATAAAAAAGCGTTTGTGTTGATCGGCTGTGCCGCTGTTATCGTTCTGGCCGTTGGTCTTGGTGTGAGTGGGACCCTGACGGGGGTTGATTTACAGAAACAGGTCAGTTCACTGCAAACGGCAACAGATAGTACCAGAAATGATAGGGCGAACGGATTTGCAGCGAGCCCTGATGCTGGTGTTATAGATGAATCTACCGAAGGTGGAGCGGCTGATGCCGGATTTACTGGCTCTCCCTCATCAACTGAGCCTGCTGCTCAGAAAAAAAGTTTGGAGAATTCAGTTCCGGGTGGATATGCAGAATATGATCTCACCCGGCAGAAAACCATTTATATGCTCGACATTTCCTTGAAGGCAGATGATGTCAAAGTTGCGTCAAAGGCACTTGAGGAGAAAGCTAAGACTCTCGGCGGGTACGTCGCCGAATCGACCCGGAGCAATTATGACAATAGTGTGACGGCTTTTCTCTCTTTAAGAATACCTGCCGAACAATTCGAGACGTTTAAAAGCAGTATTTCCCAGTTTGGCACCGTCGTCAACGAACACCAGAATACCGAAGATGTATCGATGGCTTATTTTGATACAGAAACCCGTTTAAGATCCTGGGAGGCTCAGGAAAAGCGGTATTTGGAAATTCTCCAAAAAGCGAATTCCGTTGAAGATATTCTAAAAATTGAAAACTCCCTGGCTACTGTCCGTCAAGAGATCGAAAGCCTGAAAGGGCAGCTCAAATACTATGACAACCGGGTGGAATACTCTCAGGTCACCATCAATATTGAGCAGGCCCGGAACGACCTGACGGTCAATAATCCCTGGCAGCCGATATCGCTGAAGAATACCTTGATTGCCGTGAAGAATGCTTTGATCAAGACTGTAAGCTTTCTCTGGAATGCGCTCAACTATGTGCTGGTCTTCATCGGCTATGCGCTGCCGGTATTGGCGGTTCTGCTGCTGATCTGGCTGGTCTACCGGATCGTTAAAAAACGCAGGATGCTTTCGGAGGAGAGCTTTAGACGAAATAAGGAAGATGAAGAATAAAACCTTATATTTATAACGAAACGATCGATGATAAAGCTAGGATGTCGTTGTACGACCTACATCCTAGCTTATTTTTTATAAATTCAAATAAAAAACAGAGAAATTCCTGGAATTAGAAAAATAACCACTAATTAGTAGCTACTAAGAGATATTACGTATTACAGAGATATAATGCGAGTGACTTGAGTTTGTTTTATAGACTTGATGTGAAAAAGTATGGAAAGGGGATGTTAACATGTTGAATGTAGTTCTCATTTTTGTTGTTGGAATGCTTTTTTTAGCAGGAATTCTAGCCCTGAGACCTTACGCAAACAAGGCGGACAAAAAGAAAACTGTGCTTAATTGGTTTCTGTATTCGGTATGGTTTCTGATTACTTGTATCAGGTTATCTTTCATTGTGCTTAATGCTCAGATTGGTCATGTCAAAGCTACGAGTACCGGAATCTTTCTCTTCTTTGGGTTATCTGTCGTCATCGGAATCGTATTAGCAAGATTAGTGGGATTAATAGGTCTAGGTAAGAAACAGAAAAGTTCTAATTTGACGAGTTAAGGGGTGAAAAGTAATGTCAAAATTTCCAGAAGAAAGACAGCAGGAACAAGGATTCCGGATGAACCGACGTAAATTTCTGAAAGCCGGGGCAAGTACAGCTTTGGCTATGGGATTAATAGGTGCTTTGAATGTGGCACCAGCCTCTGCTGCTGAAGCTGTTGTTGGCGCCAGTGTAATCCACAATGGAGCCCAATCAAAATTGCGTCCGGATAATACAGGCAGATATGGTGGCTCTTCAGTCAAAATAGCGCCTTACAATGATCAATGGCTCGGTACCACAAAAATTGTTGGTCAAGTTCAGAATTACAATGAGATTGATCATGGTTTTATAATAGCTATGCGCGGTGAATTGGGCCTGACAGCTAAAAACGCTGTTTTTAAAGATGGACAGCCATATCATTTTATAACCAAATATCCTGTCGGTTATGCTGAAATGATTCTTGTAAAGGGTCCGCTGGCACCTGAAAATGTTGTAGATGGAATCCCATCTGCCAAAAAAATGCCGATTCCAGATCCTGAGCAAATGTCTCAAAACATCAAAGATTTAGCGTATTTTCTAAGAGCAGATGATGTAGGAATCGGCAAGATGCCACCTTATGCTTATTATTCGCATAAACTAGTTAACCGTGATGCTTTATTGAAGGGTGATTTGGCGGCTGCAGTCATCCCTGTCACCGAGAGAATGCCCTATGTTATCACTTTTGTGATTGATCAGAACCTAGAAACAATGCTGGCTTCTACAGGGTATGACTCTATCAGCGGTTCCCAGTCTTTTCTCGGCTATCACGCGACGGCCGTTATTGCTATCATTATTGCGAACTATATTCGACGTCTTGGTTATCACGCTAGAGCAAACCACTCTGGTAATTATAACGCTGTTATGCCTCCTACTCTCATAGCTTCTGGTCTTGGTGAATTATCAAGAACAGGTGATTGTACTGTTCACCCACGCTTGGGAATTCGCCATAAATGCGGTGCTGTAACCACCGATTTACCATTGGCTCCAGATAATCCAATTGATTTTGGTCTCCATGATTTTTGCCGGGTGTGTAAAAAATGTGCGGATAACTGTCCAGCCGGTGCTATTACACATGATGCGGATCCAGTAGAGTACAATGGTTACCTTCGCTGGAATAGCGATATGAGAAAATGCACAGTATTCCGTTCGACAAATGATCAAGGATCCTCCTGTGGCCGTTGTATGAAAGTATGTCCTTGGAGTTCAAAAGAGGAAACATGGTTCCATACAGCTGGCACATGGATAGGTAGCCATGGTCAAGCTTCATCAAAGTTCCTAAAATCGATCGATGATATGTTTGGGTACGGCACCGAACAAATAGACAAATATAAGTGGTGGTTGGAATGGCCGGAAATGCTCAAAAATAATACACCATAAAATAATGTTATCTTAACATTGTAATTGAGTAAAACTCATTAACAAAGCTAAAGGAGACTAAACTGTTTTCTTTAGCTTTGTTAGGAATGAATCATTCTTTGCAATCTTCGTTTAGTTTATAAGTTCTGTTATATATTATCATATTTCTTACCGAGTAGTTAGCGTACACAAACTTCTATCTCCGCTAGAAGGAGGTTTAATCCTAATATTCAGTTTTAAGCCTATTGAATTATACTTATTTTCTCTTTAAAAAGGTGGGAATACTGTTCTTATTTCCTATAAGCATCAATTATGAGTTGTCATGACTTATATTTAAACTAAACGATCGATGAAGAAACAAGGATTTCGCTGTATGACGGCTACATCCTTGTTTTATTTATATCATGATCCCATCGGGAAAGCCTTAATTAAGCTAGATAAAATACCAGACTATTCAACATTGTGTATTCGGGCTAAAAAACTTGAAACAACGGTATATGAGTCTGTATACGAAATAGCCATAAAATATCTTCACCCTGATGCCCATCTTTGCTTATGGGATAGTACATCTCTAAGAGAATCTCGCTATGATAAGGAGGCCCGAAGAGGTAAAGGTACCAGACTTGGCTGGTATGTCGGATATAAGTTTCATGCGATTACTTCTAAAGATAGAATTCCATTAGCTTGGGATATGACCACTGCTAATGTGTATGACAACCAAGTCGGATATTTACTTGATGAGGTTGAGCAAATGGATATCTTCATGATTCTAGCCGATGGTGCGTATGACAGTATCAACCTCCTTGAAAAAGCTGAGTCTCAGGATATATACCTTGTAGCGGCGATGAATAAAAGAAGGGCAATCGAACTGACTTTGGACAATGTTAAAAATTTGTTACGATGAAAGAATCTAGCTTATTTACAAGGAACATTTGGAGCAATTACAATGCGAAGTAAAATAGAAGCAGAAAGATTCTTTTCAACACTTAAAGTTCAGTATCACTTGGAAAATCCCAGACTCTTCGGTTATCGAAGATATCGTCGGCACATAATGTGGGTTTTGTTTTCGTACTTGTGTGATAGACTTGTTGATCAATCTCTAGGTATTCAGACTTCCAAGGCTCTATGGAATCGTTAACTTTTTGAAAAGCATTCTTGAATTTAAAAGCCTGAAGTAATTAAATTATTCAACAAGCTAAATAAAAAATAGAAAAGGTTCCTGTATTTGAAAATTAATCAGTAATTAGTAGTTACTAAGAGATATTACGTATTACAGAGATATAATGCGAGTGACTTGAGTTTATTTTATAGACTCGATGTGAAAAAGTATGGGAAGGGGGTGTTAACGTGTTGAATGTAGTTCTCATTTTTGTTGTTGGAATGCTCTTTTTAGCAGGTATTTTAGCCCTGAGACCTTACGCAAACAAGGCGGACAAAAAGAAAACTGTGCTTAATTGGTTTCTGTATTCGGTATGGTTTCTGATTACTTGTATCGGGTTATCTTTCATTGTGCTTAATGCTCAGATTGGTCATGTCAAAGCTACGAGTACCGGAATCTTTCTCTTTTTTGGGCTATCTATCGTCATCGGAATCGTATTAGCAAGATTAGTGGGATTAATAGGTTTAGGTAAGAAACAGAAAAGTTCTAATTTGACGAGTTAAGAGGTGAAAAGTAATGTCAAAATTTCCAGAAGAAAAACAGCAGGAACAAGGATTCCAGATGAACCGACGTAAATTTCTGAAAGCAGGGGCTGCTTCTGCACTGGCAGTAGGGATTGTTGGCGCAATCGGAGTTTTGCCGTCAGAAGCTATGGCAAGCCAGACAGGTTCTCAAAACGGAGCCAAATCCAAGCTGCATCCCAATGTAGATTACGGTGGTGCCACCGTCCGATTCGTTGAGAATAACGATCAATGGCTCGGAACTTCAAAGATTGTCGGTTCTATTAAAAACACCCATGCAGCAGATGCAGGATTCAATTATGCCATTCGTGGTAAACTGACCCCTGAAGCCCGAAAAGAATCCTTCCACTATCACTTTGTTAGTAAGCATCCTTTTAATGCTGCTCTTATGGGGTTTGTCGGTGTTATCGCTCCAGACGCAATGTGCGGCGGAAAACCGGCTCCTGAAAAGCTGCCGATTCCTGATCCTGCACAAATGTCCCAGCACATTAAGGATTGCGCGTATTATTTACGCGCTGACGAAGTTGGAATCGGCAAGATGCCCGCTTATGCTTATTATAGTTACAGGTCCCCTTCGCAGGATGATTTGTTTAAGAATGGGGATGATTTGTCTAAGTCAATTCCGGTCACGGAGAGAATGCCTTATGTCATTACGTTTATGGTTGACCAGCATTTGGAAACGATGTTGGGTTCGACCGGATATGATGGTATCAGTGCCGGTCAATCCTTCCGTTCATACCATGCCTCCGGTGTTATTGCTGTCATCTTAGCGAGTTATATTCGTAACCTGGGTTATAATGCCAGGGCAAATCATATTTCCAACTATGAAGCAGTCATGGGTCCCTGCCTGATAGCGTCGGGATTGGGCGAGTTATCCAGAACAGGAGACTGCGTAGCTCATCCCCGTCTGGGATTCCGCCATAAGTGTGCAGCTGTAACCACGGATTTGCCGCTCGTTCCCGATAATCCCATTGATTTTGGCTTGCAGGATTTTTGCCGGGTGTGCAAAAAATGCGCGGATAACTGTCCAGGGGGCGCTATTACATTTGATGATGATCCAGTCGAGCACAATGGATACTTGCGATGGAACACTGACTCTCTAAAATGCACCATATTCCGGTCAACGAACAAAGAAGGTTCTTCCTGCGGCAGGTGTATGAAAGTATGCCCTTGGGATTCAAAAGAACAATCCTGGTTCCATGAAGCAGGTACTTGGATCGGCAGTAAAGGCGAGACCTCATCCAGATTGCTTAAGACAATCGATGATATGTTCGGCTATGGTACGGAACAGATTGAAAAATACAAATGGTGGCTGGAATGGCCCGAGAGGTATTAGCCATTAAACAATAATCGGTTCAGTTTCTCATTAGGTATATTTTTAAGCGGTGGGGCTTTATCTTGCCGCTTAAAGATATATGAAAACAGATGTTTATTACTTGCAATCGGTCTTCATCAAAAAATATTGCAGAGATTTAATCGTCATTTGAAAAGAATCTTCCTTCTTTTTTCTAATGACTTTTTTGGTTTCAGCAAATAGCCAAGGGACTAATAATCTATTAAATTTTAGAAGACTAGGCTTAAAACAACAAGAAAACCACCATAACGGGTATAATGAGGGTGACCACAGTATTATATTTTCTTTTAAAAGGTGGGGATAACTTTGGAAAACGGGAAACTGCCGGATTGTATAATAAAGATGCCTATTATTCCAACATTTGATCCCATTGAAGAGCTAAACATGTATACTTCTCTTGGAAGCCTGCATACATTTGCAAGAGGAAGCAAGATCGTTTCGCCCGGCATACCTTTTAGTAATGTTATTTTCTTGATTTCAGGACAACTTGACGTGAGTATGGTATCGCGGAATGGTGAGGAAAAGTATCTGCTTGAAGTTTTTAAGAACGGCATAGCGGTGGCTTTAAACCAAAATGATGATCATGAATTTCAAATTACTGCAGTAAAAGATTGCACTGTTTGTTTTTTCCCTTTGGACATGATGCTTGCAATATTATCGCAGAATACTCGTTTATTAAAAAATTTTATCTTGAATCTTATACAAAAAACGCAATACTTCATGTATCAATCAAGGGACTTATATCAAAGCCGTCCTTCTGCTAGGGTATTCTCTTTTCTATATAACCTCTGTCTGACAAAAGGAAATCGGGTGAATGACTATTATGAGTTAGCGGTTGAGAATGTGTCTCAAAAGACGATTGCCAAAATAACAGGAACCCATCCTGTGACCGTTTGTAAATTATTTACTTATCTTAGTAAAGAAGGCATCATAAAAAAGAATAGAAAAGTCATAAAGGTTTACGATCTCAATAAATTATGTAACCTTATTGCGAATGAGGAATTAACGTATTAATTCTGTTGGGCGGGGGCAATGTAAATTGAGGGTGTAACGAAATTCAGTTTCGATGCGCCCTCTATCTGTTGGTTCACTTGCAGAAAACTCGGTGGTTTTGGCATGTTAGCCTACAATACTCCAATAAGAAAAAAGACGCCTCTAAAAAATGAGGCGTCTTTGGTGTGCTAGTTTATTTCCCTAACTCGCCTTTTCGGGTATTGTATTCTTCCAGATCGATTTCCCCTTTGGCATATCGTTCACGTAAGATGGTCATAGCGTGGTCTTCCGGTTTACCGGAGGTGTTCTGTCTGTCCAGATAACTTCTAATAAGCCTGACTGCAAGAAAAATAATTCCCAGCCAGAAAAGCAATTGGATGATCATGACTGCAAATCCCATCCAGGAATAATTGCCTCCCATCATCCAATCTCCACCTGGTCCATACCAGCCTCGCATCATTTTTAAGATACCTCCTTTTATATTCTCTTAGATTTTCTAAGCCATTCAAGAAGTAAATTCTAGTTTTGAACTATTTTTTTGATTAAACCATTATCATCAATATTTTGTACCGTTTGTGCCTGATTTATGATGGCTGCAGATCTGAGAAAAGGAAATGAAATCGGTATGAATATGCTGCAGATTTTTGGCAAGTATAGTGACAGAATGAAAGCCTTGCCGTTTGATCCTAAATATTTGTGAAGAAAGTACTGCATGAACGCTGGCAGGAAAAAATAATTTTTCGCGTGTAAAGGGGATTTCTGAAAATTAGCGAAACAATATGTTTAAAAACTAAACCATGCCAGTGGATGAACAGAGAAAAATGATCGAGAAAATGACTGAGAAAAACTAAGATGATAGGAAGATGAGAATGAGCCAGCAGAAATCATGGTTTGCTGTTGTGAATCCCCGGTCAGCAAATGGAAAAACGCAGGGACTTTGGCCAGGGTATTACCAGCAGCTTCAGCAGGCGGGAATACAGGTCGATTATGCGCTGACCTCCCGCTCCGGGGGAGGAACAGAAATTACACGTAAGGCTCTGGACGATGGGTATCGGAGGATGATTGCGGTCGGAGGAGACGGAACGGTCAATGAGGTGCTTAATGGTCTTATTGAGAATGACCGGCTTGTCGCGGACGATATCGAACTGGCTGTTTTTGAACAAGGGACAGGCGGGGATTTTGTAAGGACAATAAAAACGGGCAAAGAAAAAGGTCTGAACGCCTTGATCAGGATGCTGAAGGAACCCAATATCATTCTTTCTGATCTTGGACGAGTCGACTTTCTGAATTTTGAAAGGGAAGAACGGACACGTTATTTTCTAAATGCATCCAATGTCGGAGTCGGCGCGGAAGCGGTTCACAGGACCAATTGCCGGAGTAAAGCGATGGGCAGCAAGCTCTCTTATCTGACCAGTACTTTAGAAACTGTTCTATCGTATAAGAGCGCCTGTGTTTCTCTGAAAATGGACAGGGATACATTCTGGGAAGGGAATATCTGGGGGCTTATGGTCTGTAACGGTCAATATATTGGCGGCGGAATGCATATTGCGCCTGATGCCCGCCTAGATGATGGTCTGTTCGATCTGGTTGTGATAAAAGAAATGAAGCTGTCCAGGCTCTTCACACGTTTTCCGCTGCTTTATAAAGGTCAACATGTCCATCTTCCTGAAGTCCAAGTGTTCCGCTGTAAGGAAATTGAACTACATATGCCGGATTCCATGCTCTTTGAAACCGATGGGGAGATCCCGGGGGTATGTCCGAAGGCATACCGGGTAATCCCCAAGTGCTTGAAACTATGGGTATAAGTTTCCGTTAACGTTAAAACCATACGGATAAACAGGCATCAAGACTTAAAAAAAATAAGGTCAGCTAAAGACAAATATATGTCTGACCAATATTGACCTTTGAAACGATTTTGCATATAATACAATTAATGGGTAAGGAAAGCAGTCTTAAGGTGGTGAGGACAGTGGATTTTAAAGATTATTATCAAATCTTAGGCATTTCTCCGGATGCGGACAATAAGGCCGTAAAAAAAGCCTATCAGGCGCTGGCTAAAAAGTATCATCCTGATTTAAACCAGGGTGATAAAGCCTCCGAAGAGAAATTTAAGGAGATTAATGAAGCCTATCAGGCGATATCCGATCCTGCCAAAAGACAAAAATATGATGATTTAAGGGCAAACTACCAGCAATGGCAGTCGCGCGGCGGCAGAGGAAATTCTTTTGACTGGTCGGCCTGGCAGGAATCACCGGGAAGCAACCGCTATACCCGTACAATGACGCCGGAAGAGTTCTCAGAAATATTTGGGGACAGGGGTTTTGGCTCTGGTGCTGGCGCAGGCAGGGGCATGGGTGGATTTTCAGATTTTTTCTCCTCTATTTTTGGCATGGGGGCAGACTATGCTGATGATTCCGATGATTATTATTCGGATAGGGTCAGAAGACCGCGGGCCGGTAGGGACATCGAAGGTGAAATCAGTATTACGCTTGAAGAAGCCTATCATGGAACCAAACGGATGATTGAAGTTGGCGGCCGGAGAATTGAAGCCACTGTTCCGAAAGGCATTAAGCATAACAATAAAATCAGGCTCAGCGGACAGGGACAAGCCGGGGCGAAAGACGGAAACAGAGGAGACCTTCTGTTAACGGTAAAAATTGTTCCGCATGCTGTCTATACCCGGGACGGAGATGATTTGTCCGCCCCTATCGAAATTGATTTCTTCAAGGCCGTACTTGGCGGAGAAACCCGAGTTAAAACCTTAGGCGGAGAAATCGCCATTAAGATCCCTCCGCGCACCCAAACCGGGAAAAGCTTTCGTCTGAGAGGGAAAGGGATGCCTATTCTCAATAAAGCGGATCATTTTGGCGATTTTTACGCTAAGATTGCGATTGTTCTGCCCGAAGAGATGTCTGAGAAGGAAATCAGTACGCTTCGGGAATTAAGCCGGGAAAGAGACAGTTCAAAGGAGTGATAAGAATGGCTTTTGATACCAACCGTTTTACCCAGAAATCCCAGGAGGCAATCATCGCTGCGCAAAACGACGCAGAAAGTAACCATAACAGTCAGGTGGAACCCGAACATCTGCTACTGGCCTTATTGGAACAAAATGAAGGCGTTGTGCCTCAGATTCTGAATAAATTAAATATTTCACTGGCCAATGTTGGTGAGAAGACCAAATCCACCATCACGAGATTGCCCAGAATGATGGGAGCTGCTACCCAGCTGAGCATTTCCCCAAGAATGAGAACAGTTCTGGTGAACGCCCATGACCAGATGGAACCGTTTGGGGATGATTATGTCAGTACGGAACATCTTTTGCTGGCCATTGTTGATCAAGCCGGCGGAGATGCCGGAAAGATCCTGAAAGAAGCCGGAGTTACCCGGGAAGCCCTGTTGAACGTTCTGAAGGAAATCCGCGGATCTCAGCGGGTTACCGGTCAAAACCCGGAAGGGACTTATGCTGCCCTGGAACAGTACGGCCGAAATCTTGTGACATTGGCCAGAAGAGGAAAACTTGATCCGGTTATTGGCAGGGATGAGGAGATCCGCAGAGTACTGCAGATCCTGTCCCGCCGGACAAAAAACAACCCGGTTCTGATCGGCGAACCAGGCGTAGGAAAGACAGCCATTGTCGAAGGGCTGGCCCAGAGAATCGTACGGGGTGATGTTCCAGAAGCGATTAAGAATAAAGAAGTCATTTCCCTGGATATGGGAGCGCTGATTGCCGGGGCCAAATACCGCGGGGAATTTGAAGAGAGACTGAAGGCTGTTTTAAAGGAAGTTGAAAGCCGAGAAAATATTATTTTATTTATCGATGAGCTGCACACCGTCGTCGGGGCAGGGGCTGCCGAAGGCGCAATGGATGCCGGCAATATGCTCAAACCGATGCTGGCCCGCGGGGAGCTTAGGATGGTCGGAGCCACGACGCTGGATGAATACCGTAAACACATCGAAAAAGATGCGGCGCTGGAAAGACGTTTTCAGACGGTGACTGTTGCACCGCCGACAGTCGAGGATACGATCTCGATCCTGAGAGGTCTGAAAGAACGTTATGAGACGCATCACGGCGTCAGGATTACCGACAGTGCGATCATTGCGGCGAGTATCCTTTCCGACCGCTATATCAGTGAACGGTTCCTGCCGGACAAGGCCATCGACCTGATTGATGAGGCAGCGGCCAGACTGCGGATGGAAATCACCAGTGAACCGCAGGAACTCGACGATCTCAAACGCAGAGTCATGCAGCTTGAGATTGAAAGGGAAGCACTGAAAAAAGAGAAAGACAAAGCGAGTCAGGAAAGACTGGCCAATATTGAAAAGGAACTTGGAGACCTGAAGGAAAAAAGAAGCGCCTTAGAGGCCCAGCTTCAAGAGGAACGCGGAAAACTGGGCAATATTCACAAATTGAAGGAAGATATTGACCGGACGAGAGTAGAAATTGAAAATGCCCAGCAAAAATACGATTACAATAGGGCTGCCGAACTTCAGTACGGCGTACTGCCAAAGCTTGAGAAAGAGCTGGCCGAACTGGAACAGCTCGTATCTGGCCGGAAGAATACGCTGCTGAAGCAGGAGGTCTCGGAAAGCGATATTGCTGAGATCGTCGCCAAATGGACGCATATCCCGGTCTCCAAGCTTCTGGAAAGTGAAGCCGAGAAACTGATTACGATGGAGGAGAACCTGCATCAACGGGTCATCGGCCAGGATAAGGCTGTTCAAGCGGTGGCTGATGCCGTTCGGAGAGCTCGTACCGGTTTGCAGGACCCGAACCGTCCGCTGGGTTCATTCTTGTTCCTCGGACCGACCGGAGTAGGGAAGACGGAACTGGCCAGAGCCCTGGCAGAATTTCTGTTTGACAATGAACAAGCCCTGATCCGGATTGATATGTCGGAATATATGGAGAAGCATTCCGTAGCCCGCCTGATTGGGGCTCCTCCCGGCTATGTTGGCTATGACGAAGGCGGACAGCTGACAGAAGCCGTCCGCAGAAAACCGTACGCTGTCATTTTACTCGACGAAGTTGAGAAAGCGCATGGTGATGTCTTTAATGTTCTGCTGCAGCTGCTTGATGACGGCAGACTCACAGACGGCCAGGGCAGGATTGTCAATTTCAAGAACACGGTTGTGATCTTGACCAGCAATATTGCCGGACAGGAAATCCGGGAAATGAATGAAAACCACAGCAGTCCGGAATTAATCCGTAAAACCATCGAAGCCGAGTTAAGCCGGCATTTCCGTCCGGAATTTATCAACAGACTTGATGAGATCATCATTTTTGATCCATTAAAGAAAGAAGATCTTGTCCGGATCGTGGAAATTCAGCTTGACCTGCTTCGGAACCGCCTCAAAGAAAGAGGACTTACCCTGACTTTAGCCGATAAGGCTTTGCACATGCTTACAGAAGAAGGCTATGATCCAGTATTCGGGGCCAGACCGTTGAAGAGAGTGATTCAGCAGCGGATTCAGAATCCGCTGGCTAAACAGATCCTGCAGGGTGAATTTCCAGAAGGAACAAGGATTCTGGTAGAGTATGACCAGGACTATCATTTTAAGAAGATGTAAGAAATATAAGATGGTCAAAAGAGTTTTAAACATTAATCAATGGAGACAACATGGGTTTTATCTGTTAAACCCATGTTGTTTTTTTATTATAAACAGGGAATAATGCATAAATTCAGCTCTTTTTGTATATCCTGAAAATACTTAATTCTAAAATACTTAAGAATTTTGGAAGGTGGGATATCATGCAGCATAGTCAAAGTGAAATCAAGAAAGTCCTCGATCAGGGAATGATAACAAGATCCTTGGTTGAAAGCGAAGTATCGATGAGAAAATGTGAAATGTACAGTGAGATGGCCCACGACAGGGAAGTAAAAGCATTTTTTAAGGACCAGTCAAGCGCACTCGAGGGATTAACCGACTTTCTTAAAAGTAAACTTGCTCAAATCATGTAGGAAGGGGATTATGAAATCTATGAGTAGTTTTTCGGATCTGGATATGATGTATGATTACGAAAAAGATGTCTCGGCAGCAGCTTCCGGGTATATGACATTTGCCACCAAAGCCTCGAATGATGAAATCCGGCACCGCTATCTTCAGCTGGCGAATGAAGCAAGCAAAGTCTATGAACGGCTTTCAAAACTTATTGAAAAATCCGGAGGATCGATCTAATGATTTTTCTGATGCATAAATAGCTTATCCATACTACCATATACCTGTATTTTTCCCTAGGAGGAGCCTTAAGAACTGGGTGCAGTTCTTAAAGCTCCTCCTTTTCTATGAGCAAATTGCTTACGCTAGCCAATAAAAACAGGGAAATAAAAAAGGTACTTTCCCTAAAATAAAGAGCCTGACGATAGAGGTTGTCACACTTTTAAGCCTGGCCACGTATCCTATGAGTGAAATCAGCCCCAAGGAGTGTGGATATTTTGACTGATCCAGTAACGGATACAGTAACGAATACAGTAACAAATACAGTAACCGATGTCATCGGCGGACGCACGCCGCATGTCATCGCGGCTGAAATTAACATGATCAAATACCAGACGGAGAGGATCTACCTTGCCGCCGCTGTCGAGATTGGAAGGCGGCTGACGGAGGCCAAGGCCCTGCTTAAGTTTGGAGAATGGGGCAAGTGGCTGGAGGAGTCGGTCAGTTACTCTCAGAGTACGGCCGACAGACTTATGAAGGTCTTCAGAGAGTACGGGAGCAAACTGCCCGAGGCTTCCGCCGACAGCTCAAATTACGCACCAGTGCGCAATTTGACATACTCCCAAGCGGTGCTTCTTTTAGGTATCCCAAAGGAGGAACGGGCGCAATTCATCGTCGATCTGGATGTCGAAGGCATGACCAATCAGGAACTCAGGAAAGCGGTCAAGGAACGGACGCAGGCCCGGCAAGAAAAAGACCAGGCCTTACAGGAAAAAGACCTAGCCCTGCAGGAGAACACGGATCTCCAGAAAACAGTGGAAGACCAAATTGGTATCATCACCGGCCTGACTGCGGAGCTCGCCAATCTGAAGGTCCAATTGGAGAACGTCAAGACGTCCAAAGAAGAACTC
>Ga0154089_105_pt1 | contig 228681 bp, 223 predicted proteins | sample DehspFTH1_FD_150125 | JGI IMG/M metagenome (GOLD analysis project Ga0154089, IMG submission 150125) | reverse complement strand
CCTTAAATGAAAAACTAACTTCCGTTTTGAGTGCCTAATCAGAACTTAGTATTACAATAGGCAGAATTTAGTCTTGCAGCTGGATTTTGTTTTGTTAAGATTAACTTGATATCTGTCCTGATCAGGTCAGGAGATGTAGTTAATCATGAAACACAAGAAAGCTAATAAGGGAAAACACTTAACACTTGAGGACAGACACTATGTAGAAAATGCGCTGAATCAAAGATTCACGCTCAAGGCGATCGCAGATCGTTTAGAAAAGGATTCTACCACTATTTCTAAAGAAATCCGGAGAAACAGGATAAAGAGCAGACGAAACAAACAGACTGACGTCACCAGTTGCGACAATCGCAGGACCTGTACAAAGAAACATATATGCAGTGAGACCTGCAATCATCTGTGCAAGAAATGTCCGACTTTGAACTGCTTAAGAGTCTGTCCCACCTTTGCTCCTATAAAGTGTCAGACTCTCTTGCGTTTTCCGCACGTTTGTAACGGATGTGAGCGTTCAATTATGTGCCGTGTGGAAAAGCATTATTACCGCGCTAAAGTAGCCGATGCCAATTATCAGGATTTGCTAAAATCATCAAGGGAAGGTATCGACATCACTCCACAAGAACTTTCAAAGCTTGATGGCTTAATATCTCCGCTTGTCCTAAAAGGGCAATCGCTTGCGCATATCTTTGCAAATCACCGTAAGGAAATTACTTGTTCAGAGAGGACTTTGTATAATTACTTTGACCAGAATTTATTTACTGCAAGAAACATCGACCTTCCTCGAAAAGTAAGATACAAGCCGCGCAAAAAGTCACTCGGTCAAACAAAGAAATCACAGACTCACAGGCTCGGGCGAACTTATGATGACTTCAAGGCTTTTATTGAATCGAATCCACAAACTCCGGTCATAGAAATGGATACGCTGTATGGGAGAAAAGGTGGCAAGGTTCTGCTTACGCTTTTCTTTAGAAACTGTTCTTTGATGACTGCTTTTCTGATGGAGTCATGTACTCAGGAATGTGTGAAGGAAGTAATAGACCAGCTTTACGATGAGCTCGGAGAGGATGTCTTCAAGAACAGTTTCCCCGTTATCCTTACCGATAACGGCTCAGAGTTAAAGTCTCCGGAATCTATAGAGTTTGATGACAAAGGACTTGAGAGAACAAAGGTATTTTTCTGCGATCCCATGTCATCCTATCAAAAGCCGCATATAGAGAAAAATCACGAATACCTAAGATACATCCTCCCGAAAGGTAAAACGTTCAAGGCGCTGACACAAGAGAAGGTGACCTTGGCAATGAATCACATCAATAGTACAGCAAGAGCCAGCCTGAACGGTACCACGCCGTTCAAACTGGCCCAACTGCTGCTTAATGCATCGTTGCTGGATAAACTATCCCTCATAGAAATTCCAGCAGATGAAGTGCACTTAAAACCCGCACTTCTGAAAAAATAAGATAACAAGATCAGGGCAGATATCGCCGGAAGTTAATCTTTCAGAAACCAGACCGGCGGAAGTTACTTTTTCAATAAACTCCCGGTGGTCAGTTTGCCATACTCTAAATACCGGTTTTTTATGATATCTTAGGCCTATTATATACCCTTTTTCAACCTTTTAAAATAAAAAAACGGAGCTTACTCCTTCAGTTAGAAGGGGTTACCGTGAACGGATGTTTGATTTTCAATTAACGAAAATAAAAAAGTTTTCTTGTAAGTCACCGTATGGACTTTTTTGAACATGAAACACTAAGTGTAAGATTGCAAAAAGATGCTGCAAGTTATGCGCAGCATCTTTTTGTTATTATATGGTTTATTTTGGCAATTTATGTTATAATAACCCTACAACAGATGGCGTGCAGGGCGGTCGGCATTCCCTCCGGAGAGGAGGTGATGCCATGGAAGTATATCAAACATTAACACTGATGATATCCTTTGGGACATTGGTGGTTTTGATACTTTCGTTCAATAAAAAGAAATAGACCGCCCCTTCACAGTGGTTGACGGTCATTTCCGTTATCCATTAACCGACCGCCCTTAAAGCGGCTGTTGTGAGGAATCGTGTCTTCAGCATGATTCCTCTTTGCTTATATTATATACCATATTTAAGTTAAAATACATAGTTATATGTAAAATTTTGTTAACCGCAGGCTCCTCTCTACATTAATTATACCAAAAATATTTCTCTAATCATATTCTTATAATTATCCTATATTTTGTGTAAGATAGAACTTATCATACTTAAGCCAAACTTAGGGGGGTAAACTTTTGGAACAGGACCGCCTTGATCAAGATTTTGAAATCAGGCGCCTGGAGCAGGTGCTGGCTCTCGCCCGGGAACAATTAGACTGTGCCCTGCAAAAGAGCGAGGAAAATAAAGAGGCCATTATTACCGCGAAATTAGGCATGTGGGAAGATACTTCCCGCTCCGTCTCCGGTCTTTGGAATATGGAGAATTTTCATGAGCTTGTCGAGTCAAGTCAGTACGCCAATCCAGTGTTGGAACGGATGTTGGATTCTGAACGGGATGCCGCTAAGATCCTGGCTTTAAAAAGATTGCTCTATTCCCCCTACTTTGCGCGGATTGATTTTCAGTTCGAGGGCGAGGAAGCCTTTGAGAATATTTATATCGGGCGGTCTTCGCTGCAAGACGGCCTAACCCGGGAAATGGTTGTCTATGACTGGAGATCTCCCATCGCCAGTGTTTTTTACCGTTTTGGCCCGGGGAAAGCGTTCTATGAGTCGCCGGGCGGTAAAATAACGGGAGAGGTCCATTTAAAACGCCAATACGAGATCAAGGATGGCAAACTGCAATATTTCTTCGATGCGGATATTCAAATCATTGACGAATTCCTGCGCGAACTGCTTTCCCGGAATGCTTCCCCTAAAATGAAAACCATCGTCGAAACCATCCAGAAAGACCAGGACATGGTGATCCGCGATCTGGAAATGGATTTGCTGATGGTCCAGGGAGCTGCCGGAAGCGGCAAAACTTCGGTGGCGCTGCACCGCGCGGCTTATCTGATGTACCAGGGGCTGGCGGCCAAGCTGGCTTCCAATGAGATTGTGATTATTTCTCCCAACGCCTTGTTTGAACAGTACATCGCCAATGTTTTGCCTGAGCTGGGCGAAAAGCATGTCCAATCGCTGGTCTTTGAAGAAATATTCGGCAAAGTTTTGCAGAGTGGTTCTATCCAAAGCAGGAATCAATATTGGGAAGGCCTGCTCTCCCCCGGCCAAAATGACCGGGCGCTTAGTTATAACGACATGAAGCTCGCCAAACGCAGCATGGCCTTTAAAGGCTCCGGCCTGTTTGCTGAAATTTTAAGACGTTTCATTCGAGACTTGCCTTATCGCTGGCTGCCGTTTGCCGATATTTATTATGATGGAAAGGTTGTTGCCAGCCGGCAATTGCTGAAAGCTAAGATCCTGAAGGGCGATCAGGAATTCCTGCTAAGTGTGCGTTTAAAGCAATCGGAAGCGTCGATTCTGCAAATCGTCCGCGAACTGCGTCCCAGCCGTCTGGAAAAGTTGGAAAAGTTTATTCGGGCCAAGCCCGAGCATGAATTTGAATGGGAAGAAGTAGCCCGGCGGTTATCCATTCTGGAAAGCGCCGCCTTGCTGAAGAAGATACGAAAGTTTACCGAGCTGGATTGTCAGGAGCTTTACCGGAAGCTGTTCAGCGATAAAAGCTATTTTTATCATTTAGCCGAAGGTCTGGAGCTGCCTGATTGTATGGAAGAGATTTTGGATTATACCAGGGAAAACCTGCAAAAGGACGGTTTGCTTTATGATGACGCCCTGGCCCTTACTTTTCTCCATATCCATACCAAAGGATATACGGCCTACCGCGATATCAAGCAGGTTGTGGTCGATGAAGCCCAGGATTATGATCCCCTGCATTTCGAAATACTTCACGGTCTGTTTCCCAAAGCGCATTATACCATCCTGGGCGATATTCATCAGACCATAGGGAAACGTGTTGATTCAGCCCGCTGCTATGAACAGATTAGCAAGATATTCGCTAAGCCTAAATCGACGCTGGTAACTTTGGACAAAAGCTTCCGCTCCACCAGGGAGATCTTGGCGTACAGCGCCAGGTTTCTTGACCAAAGCGTTAAGCTCCATCCTTTCGGGAGATCGGGAGAAGCGCCTGCCGTGTTTGCGGTGCCGGACCGGGCGGCTTTGACTGCTCTCCTGCTTGCGGAAATTAAAACCTGCCGGGAAATGGGTTACCAATCCATCGGGTTAATCTGTAAAACGGAACACGACGCCCTTGCCTTATCTGAGCAGCTCAAGGACCAAAGCGATCTTCAGCTGCTAAAAGGTGATGTTCAATTTAATTTAAGCGGCGTATTCCTGATCCCGGTCTATCTGGCCAAAGGCCTGGAATTTGACGCCGTACTGATCTGCGAGGCCGATCAGGCGCATTATCACAGCGCTGATGATCAAAACCTTTTATATATTGCCTGTACGCGGGCGCTGCATCGATTGAACCTGTTTTATACCGGGGAGATCAGCCCGCTTTTATAATAAGACAATTAAATTCGTTCAAAAGCACTGATAAATCCGCCCATGATCGCATCTGCTAATTGATCATTCATGCTAATCGTCCAGCTATTATTATTCTTCACTAGATTCACTTCAATTGTGGTCGTTGTTGTCTGGTCCTCGTTTGCAATGGTGTCAAATAATAGTTGCATTATCACTTTTTGAGCTTCTTCATCACTCATTTGTTCCGCTTCAGGCAGCAACGCCTGTTCAACCCCAAATCGGACAACGGCATCGATATAAGCATCCAGGACGGCCGCGAAATCGGTATTGCTAATTTCTGCCGTAACGGTCGCCGTATCACCGTTAATTTCCGAAGATACGATGTTGTAATCAAGTTTTGCGAAAAGCAAGGCAATATCTTCATCTGTGACCGTTATATCGGCAGTCTCATCATAATCATTGAAATGATCATAGCTGAAATACCGGTCAGCTGTATCCTGATCCATCACTTTGATAGCATCCATAGCGTTGGCAAATGCTTCCCCGGGCTGCTCCAGAATAATACAGGAATATATCTGGTTTAACGCAAGCGGTTTCACAACACTGGTACCACCGACAGAATAGATTTTATTGATTTGCCCTACTTTACCTGTTAAAAAGGTTTGTACGGAAGGGTCAATGCCGTTGCCAACAAGCAGAATAGCTTTCCCCTGCTTGGCTGCTAATGCGGAACCTGCTAAGGCATCGGGAAAGTTGGTCCCTGTAGCAACAAAGATTGTATCCGTAGCTTGGCCAAGGCCTGTGATCAAGTTGATCGCTGTTTCATATCGATTATTTCCGCCATAACGGGTTGGATTCGGAAGTCCGGATTCCACTTGCGCACTGATGACGCTGGTCCCGCCGGTAATAATCGTATCGGATATTTGCAGATCTGTTAACACATCAGCTGTCGCATCAGGCAGCGTATTGGTTTCTGTCAGTAAAATGGGAACTCCGTTTTGCGCTGCCCAGGAAGAGACCGCCAAAGCATCAGGGAAATTCTGGGCATATGCGATGACAGCCTTATTAGTCCGGAGTTTTTCATTCTCTTGCAGATACTTGGCGATATTCGCCGAAGTCTCATAACGATTATCGCCTGCGATACGATGAACCGTATAATCAGCGGACAGACCTTCTTCAATGGCTGTAGATACAGCACCGGTACCGCCAAGGATAAAGACCGTATGCGCTTGGAGACGTTCCAGTTCAGTTGCTGTATCGGGCGTTAAGGTTTTGCTGTTCGTTAAAAGAATCGGAGCATCATAAGCTGCCGCCAGTACAGCGCCGGCTAAAGCGTCCGGAAAATTATTATCACGAACCAGGATAACGGCATTTGAACCTGAAGGCCATCCTTCCTTCGAGATCTCAATCGCAGTTAACGTCCTGTTATCCCCAGCAAGTCTTTTACTTTCTACTGTCTGAACAGCATAAGCTTGTAAAGGTATTGCGGCAATTGTAATTGTGATAACCAGTGCAATAGACAGCAAAAATTTGAGCCAATTTTTTTGGAACTTCATTTTCTTCCTCCAATTTAAAAATGTTAAGACAAAAATAAACTACAAGAAGAATTATAGATCGAATCAAGTATTATTTCCTTCTGAAATTACTGGTAAAATGTACTGCAGAGGATAATCGCTTGATAGATATTCATCATAGCAATCTATTACTTCACGCTTCCAATTAAATTTCCGTACCCTTCCCGCTCCATGTCTTCTTTGGGCACAAACCGCAGTGAGGCGCTGTTGATACAGTACCTCAGACCGCCGGATTGCCTTGGCCCATCAGCAAACACGTGCCCCAGATGGGCATTACCGGCACGGCTCCTGACCTCGGTCCGCAGCATGCTATGGGAAGTATCGGTCTTCTCCCAGACCACATTCGGATCGATAGGCTTGGTAAAGCTCGGCCAGCCGCAGCCTGATTCAAATTTATCCGAGGAGGCAAAAAGCGGCTCACCTGTCGTAATATCCACATAAATACCCGGCCGGAAAGTGTCCCAGAACGCGTTATGAAACGGCGGCTCGGTGGCATTATTCTGCGTCACTTCGTACTGCGTTCCGGTCAGGGTTTGGCGCAGCCTGCCAGGATCCGGCGCCTGATAATCAGCTGGGTTGATAATGGCCCCTGCCACCTTCGTGAATTGATCCTTGCCGATGTGACAATAGCCGTCCGGGTTTTTATCCAGATATTTTTGGTGGTACGCTTCCGCGGGACAGAAGTTCTCGATTGCTTTTACCTCGATCACGACAGGTTTATCGTAGTTTTTTTGCAGCTTGGCCAGGGACCGTTCTATCACCGGCAGATCATTAATATCCGCATAATAAATCCCGGTACGGTATTGCGTCCCCTTGTCGCCGCCCTGCCGGTTAAGTGAGACCGGATCAATCGCCTGATAATATAATTCCAGCAAGAATTCCAGCGGCACAATCTCCGGATCATAGTCTACATAGACCGTCTCGGCATGTCCGCTGCCACGCTGACACACATCCTCATAGGTCGGGTTCGCGGTCTTGCCATTGGCATAGCCCACTTGCGTGGAACGGACCCCGCGAATAGACGCAATATATTTTTCCATACCCCAAAAACAGCCGCCTGCAAGATAGATCTCAGACATAACAGACCCTCCATGATATCAGAATGGCTTAATTATTTAGGGATGATGAACCGAGCTCACCATCCCCTCTATTTTTATGATGCTAAGATTAATGATATTATATTCAATATAAAATTTTTATTGTCAAATCTTATATTTCATGGTATCATTTAGTTTTACGAGGGGAGGTGTGCGTTTGAACAAGAAACAAATTAATATCATTGAAGAAATTCTTGAATCAGTTGGGCTTGAATCTTTAAAAGCTTCTGAGCCAAAGAATGTCCTCAAAAAAATCTCCTAAAAAGGGGCGTGATGAAAAATGATGCTAATTTCATACAGTCAAACCTTAAGTGAGTAAAAACGAGTTCCTGAAAAATGAAGGAACTCGTTTTTTTATTGATATGCATGATCAGCGATCTCCCAGGTTAACGGGCAGGCGGGCCGATGCCGATAACGGTAGCGTCGTTGGTGACTCCGGCGGGAAACCTGGCTTGGTTCGGATCATTTTTTTCCGCCAGGACAACCGGGCAATTGTCCTGGGCAGCCAGCGGTGCAACCATCAGGGCCCCAGCCAAAGCGTAGCCGTCAGCAAAGTAAACCTTGCTGGTCTTAAGCCCCATCTTCTCGTTAAAATCCTGGTTGGTTACGTAGCGATCCTGGCCGGACATACGACGGAATCCCTCTGTATCCTGGACTCTGGATGTGCCGCCCAAGATAACCAAATTGTTGGTGTCTAGTCCGGCCTTGAGTAAACTCCAGGCTTCGGGATGATAGACGCCGGCTCCGTCTGCTATGCGGATAAGCCATCCGTTGGCCGCTGCGTAGGGCCCGGCGCTCACGGCGTCAGCCAGAGCATCAAAACCTACAAGGAATATCCCATGTGGATCAGCAATTTCGTCTCCTACCAGGTTCGCCGTCTCCGCGCGCCCTTTCCCCTGTAACACTTTTGCCTCGAGACCGGGGATGGCTGCCTTCAATTTCTCCGACACGGCATCCGCTTGAAAGCCAATGCAGTAGGCTCTTTTTGCTCCCAGCCGTTTTATCTCACCAATCACTTCGGCCGTTGGGACGCCGCCTTCCACCATAAGGATCGGTGCCTGCTCCTGGCCTGCCAAGGGTGCTGCTGCCAGGGCATCGATCAAATGGTTGTTTTCTCCGGGGACGACAACCACGGAATCAGCCTTCAGCCATCCTTCTTGGGACACTTTTACCGAGGTAGCCGGCGTAGTGCCCCCGTCAATAGTTCTGTCCGCAGTGATTCCACTCGCCGGCATGGCCGGCTCGGAAACTTTCAGCCGTACGACGGCGATGATATTAGAAAGCTCCCGCCCGGCGGGTGTTATGGTCTTGCCGCCCAGCCACAGGGCGCTGGAGGCGCCGCCGTCTAAATTCATGGCGTCTGCCAGGTTATACGCCTGGGCAACCTGGGCCAAATTTTTGATCGTAAGACCCGGCGTGGTACCGAAAACCAATTGTTTGTCGGTCGTCAGCCCGATGAACGAGCGATTGCCGGCAGCCGTGGTGAGTTTCGGGTCGTTCCAGCCCTCGCCGGCCGGATCGGCAGTCACCTGTCCATCCAAGATGAGGCTCGGGCCGCAGCCGGTGATGTTGGTCAAATTGATCCAATCGGCCGTATCATCCGTATTGGTGCGGCTATTCCATACTTGCCGTACAAAATCAATCGTCGATCCAACATGGAATAGCTGGCGGTAGGCGCTGCTAGTCGGCATCAGCAATAAAAATCCATCAGCCGGAATGGCCGTATTGCCCTGGCTGATAGCTGTAACCGTACCTTTCTGCAGAACTTTCGCACCGCCCGCTGTATAAACGCTACCCGTCACATCTTTAACATTGCGTACCACCACACAGACCATATCGGTGTCCCCGGTTTCCGTACCGTAATCCGGGGTGATGATCGCCTCGCGATAACCCGTGTAGCCGACCGGCCTGATGACGTTCCAGTTACGCAAGTAAAAGAGTTGTTTATAGAGATAATTGCCGCCGGTAACGTCAACATAAACGTACTGCCTGAAAGCCACCCTGTCGAGCTGCGCTTCGCCGGCGCTGCCGAAACCGATCATGCTGCTGGTTTCATAGTGCATCGTCGCCCCGTTATGTACCAACGTTCCATTTATGGGCTTCTTGCCTTCATTATAGGCTTCAAAGAACGCGCCGTTGACTGCCGCCAATACTTCATACTTGTTTTGGTCTATGCTGCCGATGATCTGCTCGAAGGGCTTAACATCGCCGACTTTGCCTGCCGGGACCGAAAGCACACGGATATTGGGATCATTCAGATCGGCGCGCACCGCCTTAATGGTGGCGGATTGACCGGCAATACTGACGGACTTGTCGGCGCTCACCACCGGGCTTGCGTCAGCCCAGACCGTCGGCGCCTGCCAACACGCCAGCACCAGCGCCAGCGTCAAAATACCAACCCATAGTCTCTTTGCCAATCCCTGTTCTCCTTTCAGATCTTCTCAGGTTCTTTGCGTTGATTTTATAAAATACTCCGGATAAGCTGTCCTGAGAGCATGGCTGGTTTCAAGGCATAATTATGATGGTTCCCGACCGTAGCTTTGACAACGGGGGTATCTATCCATTATAGAGTGTCATTTGCTCCAAGACTTTATCCGTGATAACTTCGCTCTTCTTGGATGACAGACTTAAGAATAATCGGTTTATTTCTTCCCCGCAAGCAGCTGCCAATTTCTCAACCGCAGTGATTTCACTGATCATATAAAATTTTTTGTGCGGAGTATAATAAAGTAAAACCTTTTTATTCTGCTTCGTAAGATTGATAATGTTGTTTAAGGTCCCTTTACTTTTTCCATTCCATATCATAAATCCATAATCGGCATTTTCGGCCATTGTCTTATCTTTAGCTGCATAAAAGTCGAAACCTTTGACTTTATCTGGGACCTTAACGCCTTGAATCGGCCAATCTCCTACGTTATTTCTGGCTTTACCCTGACTGGCATAAACAAATACATCTCTGTAGCGATGTTCGAAAAAAAACTGTTGGATTGCCCGATCCATACCATTTGCATCGCCAACCAAGACGGTGTCATTCTGTTTCATTATTTTTTTGAGCCCTTCATCAACATTTCTATCGATAACCTTCAGGGCTCTAGGCCCGCCTATAAAAATTTTCACGGAATTCACCCCTTGGTTTTTGTCATTGCCAGAACATAAATATGATTAATATTTTTATCTTCCCTTAAAGCATTAACACATTCGTGAAGAGTCGTACCAGACTGGTATAAATCATCCACAAGCAGTATATTATACTGTCTTCTTCCTTTTTGAGTTGCAATAATTGTTCCCTTTATTTTATTCTTTTCTTCCTGAGTCATCCCTTTGGCCTGAATTTCTGATACTTTCTGAAGTACATCATCAAAACAATTAATTCCCAGATACGGTCTAGAATTTGATTCTCGGTATGTCCGCTTCTTTAAGATTGTCCCCCCAGGTCCAGAAATGGGCCTCCCCGTTGACTACCCGGAAAAGAATAAAGGTTGGACTGTCAGGGGTATCAAAACCAAGAGCCTTGAGAAAAGGTCTTTCTTCCAGGGCTTTTTCCCTTAAAGCGAAATCCTCGACAAACTCCACCTCGCCCATTATCCGTAAATGCTTGATAGGCTGCAAGGTAACAAAACAAAGTTCCACCTTGGAATTGGCGCGCAGTTGTTTATACAAATCCTTGGAAGCAGCCGTCGTAAAATAGATTCCGTCATCCTTCACCCACAAAGGAACCATTCCCCTGCCCCGGGGCTGGTCCCCCTCGACCGTACACAGGGTACAGGTCGCCTGACTCGCCGTAATAAATTGCATACAATCCTTGAAATCCATTTCAGTACCTCCTTTAAATTTTTCATTTTTTTATAGAAACTTATATTTATTGGAAAGTTTTCATGCCTTAAGTTTAACAGAAATCAGCCGGACGGTCTTTGCTTATTTTGCTGATTGTTTTCTCTTCTTGCTTTTTGCTATTGGAATTTCCCGCTAAAGCCGGTCGCATCACTCCAACCCTTTTCAAGGGCTTAAATTAGCGGCCCTTGGCTAAAATACCTTATTTTGTTTAATTCTCTTTTATTTTTATATTTCCTTTTTTTACAATAAATTGCAATAAAACCCTAAGGTATGGACTTTTCTGAACATGAAATACTAAGTGTAAACGAATACTTTTTTCGAACAGGAGATATTCATCATGACCAAAGACAGTCAGCCTGATAACAAGAAAGCCCGCATGGAAAAAGCCAAAAAACAAACTCCGCTGACAAGGGAAAATCAAAATCAAAATAAGAATGCCCATAAACAATCCATCGAAAATAACGATGTGTAAAGGAGTGATTGATATGGCCAACGGAAACAAAGTCAGAAACACGAAAAACAATAAAAAGGAAGATAAGTCATGATGGGTAAGCTCTTCTGTCCATCATGATATCCCAATCGCTCCTAAAACAATTCAAACTGACAATTGCGGCACGATTTAAGATCACGGGTCTTTACCACATCATTTTCGCTGACACTGCCAAACAGCAATGAGGATTCCGGATGATGGGCAGCATTATTTTTCTGAACAGCGTTCGGACTGAAATTCGCATAGCAGTACAAGCATCCGTTTTTACAGGTATTATAAGCCCCGATGTCAACGCTTGTAACACAGCTGCATTGCGGCCGCTGGTTTTTGTCTTTTTCAACGTTCAGATGATATCCGCCTAAACGTTCAAAGCGCTCTTTATCAATACAATGGGCCTGACGGATACCAAATTTTCCGCAGTCAATATCCTCTGCACAGGTATCCATATCCATTCCGAACTGTTTTGCGGTCTCTGCGAACCGCTGCATTAATTCTATTTTCTGATCGGATGTCGGTTGAATGATATTGCATGTCCGAAGATTCCGCTCCGTCTTTTGGTAAAAGTTCAAAAAACTGACCGTGCATTTTTCCGTATAACCGGCGAGCTTTGCTGCAAGCGACTTAAAAAACGTAAGATGATACGCCGTTGTATAATCCGCATTGAATAGAATCGGGTCGTACCGCCAAATCACCTTGTCCTTGCCAATTCTTTCAGACAGTTTTTGAAATGTTGGAATCACGATATCATTTTTTGACGGTACGTTTGGCTCAATATCTTTTCCGTAGGGATTAAGGGTGAACTGAAAATAATAGGTGTAGGCTCTCAGCTCGTCCAACCGTTCAAGCATCGGCGCCGGATTTTTTGTCCAGAAAACGATACCGTCAACGACATCTGGCGAAAGGTTAATTTTACTGATTAGGTGAATATTCATCGGGTTACGGACAAGAACAGACTTTTCCTTTAGGCGATGGTAAAACCACTTTGCATAAAATGCCGGGATATCTGTTCGCCTGCTTACACTTATGATCATTGTCGGTTTTCCTTTGAGGAGGAAGTAACGCAAATCCCTTTTTCCGCCGGATTGAATTGATACCAGAAAACGATCCGCCCGTCGCCCAAGACTCCCAGGATATGGGGATCTGTCGCCGTGACGGAAACGATCTGCTGTTCGGGCTTCAGGGTCTCCAGCCTGATCCGGTTCAAAAAATGTATGGCGTTGACACTGTCCGTGCCCGTCTGTTTACTGGTGACAAACACAGCAAAATCCTGCCCGAGATAACTTTGGTAATCCGATCGGATGTAGCCGGTATCCCCCGGTTGGGCAAGCTTTATTTCCGTTACTTTTCCGGTATGAAAGTCAAGGTACAGGGTTCGATAGCCATCCGCCTGTTGGGAATCCCCAGCACTTGCGTCATGCCCATACTCATTAACGAACAAAAGCCCGGTATCAAAATGGATGCTGCCGGTGGTCGGAGATCCTTCGGTAACGATATCAACTGTTGTGTTTGTCCCTTTATCCAGATCGCAGAACGTAAAACCCCGCGTACATTCATAACCGGTCAGCGTGGTGATGACTTTCCGGTCATCGTCGACGAATCTGGGGGAAAAGTGATAAGAAGGGGTAACGGGCGCGCCTCGGGACGGCTCGGATGGATTAGGCTTAGTAGTTTTCGCGAGGAGTCTTTCCTTTCCATCTCCGAGTGTGACAAGTTTGACGCCTATTTCATCCGTGTAGACAATCCGCTTCAAGTCGGCTGATAGATCATAACCGCCGAAATATATGTCCGGCATGCCGTCCTGATCATATTTTACTTCCCGATTGATTTTGGCTGTAATCGTGGCGGGCAAGGGGATTTCCTGAAGCAATTCCAAATCACGGCTATAAAGCATCACTTTATCGTTGAAGCGAACGAACCATTTACCGCCTGTGTATTTAACATCCGTATTTGCAATGCTGCCGCTTAGCTTTACGCTCTTCTCAATCTTCATCTCGTCAGGGTCAAGCACCATCAGCGCAGAGCTTTGATCCTTATTATACGGGGTATAGGCAAGGAGCATTTTTCCTTCGGTCTGTCCAACCATCGTCAATTCTTGCAAATCGCCGGTAAAACCTTCGATCTCCTGAAACTCTTTAACGTTGCCGGTCAATGCTACCTGATGATTATTGATATACTCTCTGCGGCCGTCAACAAAGTAGAGGCTGCCGTCGGCGCGTGTTTTTAACGTAAAGGTCTGCCTGCTGTCAACGAAGTGGTTTGTGGAACTATAATCGTGTTCCAGCGTGACGGTGAGGGTACCGTCACGGTTCCTGACTGCTTTATCCAGTTCAATACCCCAGCCATTCACTTCAGCATAACCGGGTTTGGGTTTCTGCAAGTTCTCCGGGAAGGTGAAGACTTGTTTTTCCGGTTTATAATCATGATCCGGTATTTTACTCACGTCCAGGGTGGTTAGGTTAAAGTAGCGGTCGGCATACTTCAGCGCGTCAGTCAGCGGAAAGAGAAGGAGCATGCTCTCCTTGCTCTCTGTGTTGAGATTCGCCGTGCCGTTTTCTTCCTGATATTTCAGCCAGCAAAATTGGGCCACGGCATCCGGGTCAATTTCCTGGGCGGAATGAAACTCCCAGGTATTGCCGATGGTATAAATCGCATCATAAATATATTCCTGCCAGAGCTTCTCCAACTCCGCCGGATCGGTAATCTCCGTGCCTTGCGCTTGGTTGCCGGTGAGCATGTTATTGGCGGTGGTCTTGCCCTGAGACTTTTGAGCGCAGGATGACATAACAGGAAGCATCACCAGAATTAATCCGAGACAAAACAATTTATTAATCTGTTTTTTCAACGTGTGCCTCCCCCAACTCATCCTAATTTTATTAATCCATACATTAATGTTTAATATTTCTATACCTAGGTTTCTATTCCTTTTTATAAAGTTGAAATTCAATCTAATCAGAAGGAGAGAAATCCCGAAGAACAACACTTTTCATGGAAACTGACTTTTCATTATCTACGCGTATCAAGATTTTCGAATGGGAAGAGTAATCTGACTGTTTATTCTAATAAAATATCCAGCATTTTTTTCGTGTTATTTAAGAAAGAACGCGTGATTTGATAGTGCTCCGTCTCTTCATAGCGCACCTGCTCAAATCCGTCACGAATCTGATAGATCAAGGCACCCGGGTAGGCCATGATGATCGGGGAATGCGTGGCAATGATAAACTGAGACCCTTCGTTGATCAATTCATGCATCCTTGTCAGCATCGACATTTGCCTTGAAGGGGATAACGCGGCCTCCGGTTCATCCAGAATATAGATACTCTCCCGGCAAAACCGATTCTGAAAAACCGCAAAAAATGATTCACCATGCGACTGTTCATGCAGCGATCTGCCTCCATAAGCCCCTTCCAACATTAGATCTTCAACATTGGAGGCAAAATTATAAAAGCTCTCTGCTCTGAAGAAGAAACCGTCTTTGGGTCTTTTGGCTCCTTTTATAATTTTGATGTATTGATTCAGGTCTGAATGCGTCGCTCTGGAAGTGAAATTAAAATTTTTTGTTCCGCCTTCCGCATTAAAACCAAATGCAACCGCGATTGATTCTAAAATCGTTGATTTCCCTGAACCATTTTCACCTACAATGAACGTTACTTTGGGGTGAAAAGACAACCTGTCTAAGTTCTTGATGGCAGGTAGATTAAAGGGGTATTCCGCAAAGGAGGGGACACGCTCCCTGTCTAATTCAATATCGCGTATATATTGGTTTAGGCTGCTGGATTCCATTATTCTGCCCCCTTACATGGATTTCATAGAGCATGATGATTCCTCCATATAATATAATTGAAGTCAACCGTAATCTTTGCTGCTGCAATCGTTGCCAATAAATACCTGATTACTGCTTTCCTAAACAGGCAAACTAAAAGATAAACTCATTTTCATAGGAAGGATATGATCTTATGGCCTTACTTGGAAACCCCTTTGTAGCGAATGTCCCTAAGCAGATGTCCAGTGAGGAATTGGCTCAGGCCCTTCGGGTTGATATTGCAGGGGAGTACGAAGCAATTATTGGCTATGAAGCTCACGCTATGGCAACAACTGATGAGAGAGCAAAAAAGATTCTCTATCATATTGCTGATGAAGAAAGACAACATGTTGGAGAATTAGAACAGTTGCTAGCCATGATTAGTCCAAAGGACTTGACGTCCATAGAAAAGGGAAGACAAGCCGTACAACAACAGCAATCTCAAAATTTTCAGTCCCCTATGCAATAAGGGATTGATAATAAAATTGAGTGTCTTAGGATGACTTTATCCTCTATCTGACTAAAAGAAAAAGACTTTAATTATAAAGCCTTTAGTTCTGTTATGTCTTCCGTATTTTTTACTGTTACTTGAATTATCGTATCTAGCTTTCGATGAATTTCCTTGTTGTCTCTTTTTAACGCTGTTATGTCAGACTCAATGCGTTCTAATGAATTGAGTTTCTCTAGGATAATGTCAAGTTTATCCATTTGACCATCTCCCTTGTTATGTAGTATAGCACAAGCAAAGGATAAAATAAAAGATAGTTGAATATATTTAAAATTAAGCAAAACGGTAAAAGCGCCAAAGACAAGCTCACCGCTATCAATGGTTGCCATAACTCCACAAAGAAACAGACGATCTCTATGGCCAAAAAGACGGTGAAAAAACGCTTAATCTTACTGTATTGCGAAGCGAGCAGGCCTATAAACCTCGCTTCTTCTAATTATTGATGATCGTCCCACCGTTGATATGCAGGATTTGCCCTGACATATAGGCGGAATCCGTACTGGCCAGAAAAAGGTAGGCAGGAGCAAGCTCCACTGGCTGGCCGGCACGCTGCATCGGGTTGGTGCTGCCGAACGTATGGACTTCCTCGGCGCTGAAAGAAGCGGGAATAAGCGGAGTCCAGATCGGGCCGGGGGCTACACCGTTGACCCTGATACCCTGTTTGGCTAAGGATTCAGACAGAGACCGCGTAAAAGATACGACTGCACCTTTCGAAGAAGCGTAATCTATTAAACGGACTTCCCCTTGATAGGCGGTAATCGAAGCCGTATTGATAATCGCAGCACCTTTTTGGAGATGAGGCAGTGCGGCGCGGGCCAAATAAAACATGGCGAAGATGTTTGTCCTGAATGTCCTCTCCAGCTGTTCGGCAGTGATATCCAGAACGGAGTTCTGGGGATGCTGCTCCCCGGCATTATTGACCAGAATATCCAGATGACCAAAAGCTTGGATCGTTTCCCGGACGGCTTGATTGCAGAACATCTCGTCGCCGACATCCCCTGCGATCAGCAGGCAGCGACGGCCGAGCTGTTCTATTCTTTCCTTGGTCATTTCAGCATCCTGATGTTCATTGAAATAGATAATCGCCAGGTCGGCGCCCTCTTTGGCATAGAGAATCGCAACGGCTCTGCCGATCCCGCTGTCCCCTCCGCTGATCAGGGCAACTTTCCCCCGGAGTTTGCCTCCCGGCTGATAGTTGGGATCTTCAAAGGTAGGACTCGGGTTCATCAATGCTTCCAGTCCGGGCTGGAAATCCTGATGTTGAGCAGGGAAAGTCGGCTGCGGAATGATTGCTTCTGTCATGACGGTTCTCCTTTGGTTTTTCCTTCATTTTCTCCCAAAAAAGCTGTATTCATTCTGCTGACAACCCTTCATCATCAGCGCGTGTACCTAAATCACTGTGACCTTCGCCGAATCTGCTTTGCTTTCTTTCTAAACGGCATAGCAGCGGCAATTTTAAGTATCATTCATTATGAATCTATCGATTCCTTTTGGGAACGATGTTAATTGTCTATATATGGTAAAGATATGTCTTGTAGAATTATTTACCTGATGATATGATAGGTCATGAAAGGAGGATACACGAATGGATAACTCGGATATCATTCTGGAAAAGCTAAACTCCATGGAAAAGGCGATACGTACAGAAATGAAACTGCTGAATGACAAACAAGATGGACTTGCTAAGAAACAGGATGAACTTGCTGAAAAACAAGAAATGACCTGGCAAGCTATCAAAGAAATGAGAGATGAATTGACTAATAACAGTTTAAAGATAAAGATCATTGATAACAAGGTAAAGGCTTTATAGCCTTTTGTTTTTTTATATGATCGTAGGGACTTTACGGAGAAGGTTCTAAAAAGTATGATGGACAGGGGATGCATTGATGACAACATCAATTTATTACTTTTCCGGTACCGGAAATTCAATGTATATTGCCAGAAAACTAGCCAAGCTGATCCATGCGGATTTGCTTTCAATAAAAGACGCTGTCAACGAAGATGAAATAGTTCTCGCGGCAGACTTCGTGGGCATTGTATTTCCTGTATACAATCACCGTGTGCCTTATATTGTAAAGCGGTTCGTTGATAGGCTTTCAAATCTGAATTCAAAGTATGTTTTTGCCATATGCACCTATGGTGACAACCCCTGCATCGCGCTTGAATATCTTTCAGAGCTACTCTCCGCTAGAGGCGGAAAGCTATCCTGCGGATTCGGTGTTAAAATGCCTTACAACTATATCGCTCCGTTACCGGGTATTAACGGCCTCTTTCAGCCTTTTGTCTTGCGGGAGCTGCCCGACGAACAGCAACGGAAAATGCTTTCTGAGGCCGATCAAAAACTTCAAACTATCTATGACGCCATATGTGCTCAGAAAAGTGGCTACATAGAGATTGAGTATCGAAGGCTTGAACAGTTTGTTGATTTCTTCAATTTGAGAGAACTTCTTCAGAAGCCGGTCTGGCTGAAAATCAGCGGATATAGCGGTAAGTGTGATTTGTCATACATGGAAAGTGTTCAATTGATGGATGCTGGCTTCCACTATGACGAGCAGTGTGTTCGGTGCGGTACATGCGCAAAAATATGCCCTGTTGGCAATGTAAAAATGTCAGTCAAAGGGCCGGTATGGTTACATCAATGTGAACAATGCTTTGCCTGCCTTCAATGGTGTCCTAAGGCTGCTATACAATTTAGAAGCGGAACAGCAGACAGAAAGCGGTATCATCATCCGGAGGTTTCACTGGCAGATATGTTGTCATATCCAATGAAGGAAAAATTTGAAGACGAATGAAAAATGCCTGCCTCATTCTTCATAAAATCCTATTGCATCCATTGATACTGATCATTTTCTTGGTAGGATTCTTGGTAGGATTCCTGCCTGCTTTCGCAGAAGAGGCATTATAGTTAATCAAATGAAGAAATGTTTTACCCTTGCTACGCCCTTTTAACCGGATGTCTCACGACTGTCTTAAGCTTTTCGGGTGCCGTCTTCCGTGGATCTCCCAAATAAATCTCATGATGGTGCCGGATCTGACCGGAAGGTAAGCGGTCAGATATGGCATTGGTGTATCCATTCTCCGCTAAGAACCGCTCCATTTGCGCAACCGTAGCGGGTTCACTGTCATAGGAACCGATGTGCAGCATTTGCACGCACAATCCTTCCGTAAGCCGCTCCAAGCGGGCTTTTGCCGGATCAAGTCTGGGCTTTTTCTTCTTTAGCTCTGTAACCGCCCAGGCGAAAACATCTTCCGTGACAAATTCAGGCTGACGAATCATCGAGGTCCATTGGAATTTAGATTTATCCATGTTATTTATGCCGTTAAAGTCTCCGTCTTTAAACCACCACAACCCTTCCAGAGGCGGTACGACATATTCAAAATATCCTGCCGGTTGTTTTCCGCTCATCTTGCTCATTTTAATGGTATAACTCAGCCCATAGAGTATTTCCACGGCCTCCTGGTATTCTTCTGAATAATTGGGATCTCCCGCTCCGTCCACCATGATAAAATCCATGGCCGGAACATCAATCAGGGTAGGCTTTTGTTTGGGTAGATACAAATCCTTATATTCTTTTTTGTAATCGAATTGATCAGCCATTTCTGACCCTCCTGTTCAATAGGTATCACAATTACCTTCGCGGTCTTTCATTCCGTATTTGCATCCACTGTTCAGGTATGGATATTTTTTTAAAGCCCAACGCCATTCCAATCCCCGGACTCCAAAATGATTTAGCTAGCATTTCAGTAACTTTCCGGAAATTCATGTTTTCTATTCCAGTTTTTATCCCGATAGTTTCCATTATGTTCTCCTATTTCTTAAGACTTTCTTACCTGATGCAAATTCTATTCTTTTCTTTTTTTCTGGAAATTGGATTGATAAATTCCATATCGCAAACTCCAAATTTTTCTTGGGTGATTATTATTCTCCATAACTCTCTCCATTCCTTTTTTTGGAACGACTGCCAAGGCATTTACCAAGCACATTTATTTTACAACTGGTCTTCGGTTACCCGGCAAACAAAAAAACCAGCGCCGGCTGGTTAAGGTAGGCATCATCATTTTTCTTTAACTTCTTTGTAAAATCTGTTACCGGTTTCCGGTTCATAATAGACTTTAAGTTTCTTACCGTTAACCGGGTCGATAAAAACCTCATCTGTAGCGATATACCCTTTGGGTATATCGGTTCCCTGATTTTTCCGATAACGTTTATCCCAAATAAACCATGAACAGAAGGCAATAATAAGAAATATCCCCACTTCCAATAGCAGATAGATTTCAGCCGTTATTCTCATCTTAAGCTTCTTTCTCCGCCACAACCGCGGTTCCAAAGGCTACAATCTCACTCATGGTCTGTCCGATTTCGCTGGAATCAAACCTCATCATCACCACAGCGTTTGCTCCCATCGCCTGGGCATTCTTGACCATACGGTCTATCGCCTGTTTACGGGTATCTTCAAGCAGGGCGGTATATTCATGGATTTCCCCGCCGATAAGACTGCGCAGTCCAGCTATGATATTCCCGCCCAATCCCCGGCTGCGAACAACGAGACCGAACACCTGGCCTTTAACATCTGTTACTTTATAACCTTTAATATTTTCGGTCGTAACGATTAACATGCTGTCACTCCCTTTTTATTTTTATTTTACAAATCTTTGAGCCGGCTTACAATTATTTTTGCAATTTTTGACTCAATCCATTCAATAAATAAACCAGACAGTAAATAAATTCATTTGCATTATAAGGCAATCCTGTAAAATTTTGATTATTTTTGAAAAATGATGGAGGAAAATGCAGTTTAATAGTAGAATTATTTGTTTAATAAGCCAATTATTACTCTATAAAAATGATGTAATCTGGTCTTAGCAGTATTTTACATCAGGGAAAGGACATATGGAACCATCATACTTATTTTCAGTACTATTTTTCTTTTCTTGTGTAATGAGTAGCTTTCTTGGGGCTTATACACTTTATCTTGATCAGAAAGCCGGATTAAACAAAGCTTTTTTTGCGCTATGTATTTCCTTGAGTATATGGGCTTTCGGATTTTCTATTTGTGTTTCCGCCCAGAATCAAGAACTTAGCTTAATCTGGCGTAGGATCTCAGTTATTGGCTGGGGATCGTTTTTCAGTATCTTGCTGCATTTCAGTATCATTCTGACCGAGAAAAAAGGTTTGCTAAACAAATGGTGGCTATATCTTTTGCTTTATTTTCCCTCAGTCCTGACCATTTATATTTATGGGGTCTCCAGTTCTGCGGAATCGAAGTATAAATTAATCCATACGGTCAATGGCTGGATTAATGTTCCGAATAGCGGTTTTCATTCTTTTTTTAATTACTATTATATTCTTTTTTGCATCGTTTCCGTAGGAATGATTTGGTTATGGGGGAGAAAAGCCTCCTCCCAGAGCAGTAAGGAAAAGGCAAGGCTCATCCTATCTTGGATTATTGCGACCTTAATCTTTGCATCCTTTACGGATATTGTCGCCAGCACTTTTTGGAAAATGCCGCTTCCCCAATTGGCTCCTTTTATTATCTCGATGTCGCTCATCGTCATTTACTACGCAATTAAAAAATACGGACTGATGAAGCCGGAAAAGATCATCAGTGCTGAAGAGACCATCTTAAATGAATCAACCCGCGGGAATATTATCAGTTATTTAGCCTTTGCTTTGTTCGCGTGCAGTCTTGTTAATTTTGCTTCCTTTTTTCTTTCTAACATGCCTCACGATTTAACGTCTGTCATATTGACAAGTATCGCTATCCTTTTTTTAGGACTTGTCATTTTGTTCGTGAAGTGGATGCCTATCGCGGAAAATAAAAAAGATATTACTTATTTTGTGATTTGTGTTCTCGCCATTCCAATTTTCACTTTAAGGTTTATTCAAACCGGGAGTATTACAGTTTGGGCGTTTCCTATTATTTTTATAATTATTGCCCTGGTGTTCAATAAACGCATTATCTTAGTTGCATTGGGAATCTCTATCATATCTACCCAGATTCTAACCTGGATCCTAGCACCAGATGTTAAAGTTGAGATAAATGCTGATGACTATTTTGCAAGAATCTTTTTATTCCTTGTCTTTCTTTGGTTGGCTTTCTATGTCAATAAATTGTATATTCGCAGACTGAAAGAAAATGCAGAGCAGATGAAGCTGCAAAAATTAATCTCAAAAATTTCTTCGGATTTTATCACAGCAAATCAAATGAATTTAGAGCACAAAATCAATCAGGCGCTTGAGGAATGCGGACGTTTTTTTGAGATGGACCGGGCCTGGATTTATTTATTAGACCGGGAGCAACATCGCGTCAGCCCTACGTTTGCCTGGCACCGGCATGATCGTGTTTACAGAGAAGCTATAGAATGCCCGGGAGGGGAAGACTCAAACCTTATAAATCAAATGTTAGAGGGCAAAATTATTCATACACAATCAGTCATTTGCGTCCCCATTGCCGAAAATGAGCAGATCGTCGGCTTATTCGGGATTGAGTCCCTCAGAACCATGAAGAAATGGCGTGAAGACCAGATTGATTTACTAAAGGTCATTGCGAATATTTTGGGAGACGCTTTGACGAAAGTTCAGGCGGAAAGAGAAATTGAACAATTGGCCTACTATGATCATTTAACGAAGCTGCCCAACCGGGTGTTGTTCGGGGACAGGGTTACGCAAGCGATCCACCAATCCAGTCGGATTCAAAAGATGTTCGCGGTGATTTTCCTGGATCTTGATTCTTTTAAAACGGTTAATGATACTTTGGGCCATGAAGGCGGAGACGAACTGATCACTGAAGTCGGGCGAAAATTAGTGGAATGTATCCGCAAAGCCGATACGGTATCCCGTTTTGGCGGCGATGAATTTCTGATCTTGCTGAATAATATTTCCGACTATCAAGATGTTCGGATAATTGCCGATAAAATAATAGGTCTATTCAAAGAACCGGCGGTATTAAGGGGTCAGGAATTCTTTGTTACAGCAAGTGCAGGGATTGCACTATATCCAATCGATGGACAAGATACGGAAACGTTGATTCAAAACTCAGATATTGCAATGTATAAAGCCAAAGAAAAAGGGAAGAACCAGTACGCCCTCTGTTCTTCAGAGATGAAAGAGGATGTTCGAAATAATCTGATCCTGACAAACAGTCTATTCCGAGCTTTAGAACGCAAAGAATTGTCGGTGTATTACCAGCCTCAGGTCCATCTTCCGGAAGCAAACATCATCGGAATGGAAGCTTTGTTAAGATGGAAGCATCCGGAGTTAGGAATGATATCCCCGGCAGTATTCATTCCGATCGCCGAGCAAAGTGGGATCATTAACACGATCGGAGAATGGGTACTTAAAACAGCTTGCCGGCAAAATAAAATCTGGCAGGAAAAAGGATATCCTCCGGTACGAATGTCCGTTAACATTTCGGTAAATCAACTTCGTGACCCGAATATTGTTGGGCAGATCGCAAATGTCCTTCAAGAAACCGAACTCAAACCCGAGTATCTGGAATTGGAAATTACAGAAGGTTCTGCGATAAATGAAGCAAATAATATTGTTCAGGTTTTAAACAATTTTAAGAAATTAGGCATTACTATCTCTATCGACGACTTTGGCACAGAATACTCCTCTTTAAACAGGCTCAAAAATTTACCGATCGATCGATTGAAAATGGATATGCATTTTGTTCATGGTATTGAAAAAGATGAAAAAGACAGAGCAATCACCAAAGTGATTATAAATCTGGCTAAAAATCTAGACCTGGAGGTTATTGCTGAAGGGGTGGAAACCGAGAAACAAGTAAGATTCTTAAGTCAGAACATGTGCAACGAGGTTCAGGGTTATTATTTCTACCAACCCATGCCTGCTGAGGAAATAGAAGAATTATTAAGAAAGCCATGCGCCAATATTATATAATCAGCTCCAATTACCCTTCGTTTTCGCCGTAAATTCCTCATGTACTTTCTTCAGTAAAACTGGGATATCCAGCGACTGCGGGCAATGTTCCTCACAAATTCCACAAGAGATACACTGATCGGCACCGGAACCGGAGGGGAGTAAATTTTCCTTGTACATCCCCTTGTCCACCCAATGCGTTTTCATGAGCTTATGGCTGTTATAGAGTTTGAATATTTCAGGAATGCTGACGCCCTGGGGACAGGGCATACAATAGCCGCAGCTCGTACAGCCGACACTTTTATTGGACTCAAAAGCTTTCTGAATCTTTTTGATCAGATTTTGGTCGGCCTCGGACATGACGTTGACCGCAGATTCATCAAAGATCCGTAAATTGTCCTTCAACTGCTCCAGCGTGCTGGCTCCGCTGAGAATCACGGAAACCTCAGGCATATTGTAAAGCCAGCGGAAACACCACTCGATGAAGGATCTCTTTTCCGGATATTGGCGAACCAAATCAGCGACTGCTTCGGGAATATTCGCCAGCATGTAGCCGCCCCTTAATGGTTCCATGATGACGACCGCCAGGCCCTTGCCTGCAGCATATCTCAGACCTTCGATCCCGGCCTGCTGATTTTCATCCAGAATATTCAGCTGGATTTGCGCCATTTCCCAGTCAAAGGCATCGACGACCTGTTTGAATGCCGGCAGTGTCCCATGAAAAGAAAAACTCTTGTGCAGTATTTTTCCCTTTTGAATCATTTTATCAAGAAAAGTAAGGCCATCCAATTGATTCACTTTCTCCCAATTGTCATGGTTCATGTTGTGGAGAAGATACATGTCGATATGATCGGTTCCTAAGCGTTTCAGCTCTTCATCCAAGTATTTCTCGAAGTCTTTGTGACTGCCGATTTTCCAAATGGGGCTTTTCGTGGCGATCAACACCTGATTCCGATAGCCCCTCTGAAGCGCTTTCCCGGTAATCATTTCGCTGCCTGGATACATGTAAGCAGTGTCCAGGTAATTGACGCCGTTGTCTACCGCATACCGCACCATTTCTATCGCTTCTTCTTCACTTTTCGGAAATCGCATACAGCCAAGCCCAAACCTTGAGACTTGGAGTCCCGTTTTTCCAAGCATCGTATATTGCATGATCGTACGCTCCATTTATCTTTTTTGTTATACCCTTATTGCGTTATTTATTAAACATCCCTTTAATTTTCTTCCAAAATCCGGTGCCAACCATATTATCGGCAATTTTTATGATTTCCTGGATTTTAATCAGGATATCACCCTCACCGGCCCAGTGCCTGCGGACAACTTCCGGGTTCGTGTTATTAATAATGGAGTTCAGAACATACGCAGCTACAGATATATCGTCAACAAATCCTACCGGCCCTAAAAAGGCCTCAGGGATTAAATCAATCGGTGAGACAAAATAAGCAATCGCAATCGCCAGTTTTGCTTTATCGTCTACGTTGACTTCTTTGTCTACGGTCAATTTGCACAGGAGATAAAACAAGTCGGGTGCAATCAGGATATACTCTGCATACTTATTGGTTTTACCTTCTTCGCTTGTGAAGTAGTCCTTGATCTTTTTCCTTAGAGATTGATAAAAATCATCATGGTCGTTTCGGATTTGATCACTCATGATCTAACCTCTTTTCGTTATTTTATGTACAACAGCGTTATTTTAGTTATCCTTCAGCTTTTATTGTATCTTCTTTCTCTGACAATTGCACATAGTTTTGTGCCGCAATACTTCTTCCAGATACTTTTAGGAATATTTTACAGGTATAATTATTTAAATTTGAGGTATTCTATTTAAGGTAAAGAGAAAAGGAGCCGTCATTTTCTAACGGCCCCCTTCTAATAACCATTTGCTCTCAAGAATCAGTTTTTGTTTAACGCATGCCTAAGCTTTCAAAAGTCTTCTTCACCATATATCCGCCTACGGAACCATTCTGTCTAGCAGATGTATCTGGGCCTAAGTTTACGCCCATTGAACTAGCTGCTTGATTCTTGTCTACAGGAAGTCTATATTTTGCCATTATTTTTTCCCTCCTTTCCTATTGGAATGTACACTTATTATTAACATATTTACCTTTTCTACACTGGCAGTTTTTGTTAAAGCCTCATTGACTTAAAAACAACGGTACATAAAAAGTAACCTTGGAATAACTTTTAGTTCCAAGGTTTGTCTTTGCAAGCAAATAAGTTTCCTTGAGCAGATCGTCTTGTCGTATTCAGTAACTTATTTATATCGTTGAAAGAGGACCGGTACTCTTGATACTCCCCCCAGAATATATTGACATTGAACGAAGATGTTTTGGGCGGGTGGTATCTCCTATGAATGCTGTAGATCGCATTTCTAAAGCTTTTCAATCAGCGGCAGAAATCCCTATTGACGATTCCTCGAAAATAATCTTAATGAGTGATGTCCATAGGGGTGACGGCAGCTGGGCTGATGATTTTTCCGGGAATGAGAATCTGTATTTTGCTGCGTTAGCCCACTACTATCATGAACAGTACACATATATCGAGCTTGGTGACGGTGATGAACTTTGGAAGTATAAAAACATGTCGGACATCGTGCCTGTTCATAAGGATACATTTTCACTTCTACAAAATTTTTTTAATGAAGACCGCGTTTATTTTATTTACGGAAACCATGACATGGTGAAAAGTAATGGTCACTTTGTACAGAAATGCTTTGACCGGTATTATGATGCCGAGAAGAAAAGTCACGTTCCTTTATTTGAGAAGGTTATATTTCGTGAGGGGCTCATTTTGCGGTATAAGAATTTCGATCATAAAATTCTTTTGATCCACGGGCATCAAGGCAGTATGTTGGATTATACGTTTTGGGGATTACGAAGATTTCTGGTCAGATATGTATGGAAGAAACTTGAGTTATTCGGTTTTAAAGACCCCACCAGCACAGCAAAAAATTATCGCAAGAAAGATTCTATAGAACAAAACCTTACTGAATGGGTCGTACAGGAAAAGCATATGTTGATTGCCGGTCACACCCATAGGCCCATGTTTCCTGATGCGGGTAAACCGCTTTATTTTAATGACGGCAGTTGTGTTCATCCTCGTTCCATCACAGGGATAGAAATCACAGAAGGCAACATTGCACTCGTTAAATGGAGTATCAAAACCAAAGACGACGGTACCTTGTATATAGGCCGGGAAGTTCTCGCAGGACCCAGAGACTTAAAGGTATTCCTTTAAGTCTCTGGTCTTTTTGGCAACGCAATGCCGTCTTAACAATATAGAACGATCAGTAGAATGATCAATAGAATGATCCATTGTGAAAGAACTTATGTAAAAAACTTTGTTCGCCTTATTGACTTCCATCTACTACGTGTTATTATATAGTAGTAATATGTAATACTTAGTAGATGGAAGGTGTCAGATACGGATAACTTAACAGAAATGCTCAAAGGCGTTCTTGAAGGCTGTGTGCTTGAAATCATTGGCCGCGAAGAAACTTATGGTTATGAGATTACGAAAAAACTAAACGCTCTTGGTTTTGAAGAGGTTGTCGAAGGAACAGTGTATACGATTTTAGTGCGTCTTGAAAAAAACAAGCTGGTGGACATTGAAAAAAAACCATCTGAAATCGGGCCGCCGAGGAAATTCTATAGCCTGAATCCGGCTGGGCAAAGGGAACTCTCATTATTCTGGGAAAAATGGAACTTTGTCTCATTAAAAATCAATGGGTTAAAGGAGAATCGTCATGTTCAATAAAATATTTTTAACTTTAAAACGCTGGAGGCAAGAAAAAATCGATTATAAAATTTACAGGAAGCGAATTCAGGCTCTGCCGGAAGATTATCAAATTGTTATCAAAGAAATTGAGGCGTTCATGTGGAATTTTGCATTAGGCTCCAGCATGATGGATGTCCTTACGGATATGCTGGAACTGTTTGAATCAGGAGCACAGGAAGGGAAAAATGTGCTCGATATTGTGGGCGATGATGTCGGGGATTTTTGTGACGGGCTCCTTAAAGAAGTTCAAGCCGAGACCTGGACGGGCAAACGGAAAGTAATGGTTAACCAAAGTATTCATAAGAAACTTGGAAAGCGGGGAGATTGAAAATGCTGCAAAGCAAAGCCATTTCCGTCAGCGGGCTTAAGAAATCCTACAAAGACCTCAAAGTGCTTGAAGATGTCAGCTTTTCCGTGCAAAAAGGAAGTATTTTTGCCCTGTTAGGTTCTAACGGAGCAGGCAAGACGACTGTCATAAGAATTCTGACGACCTTGCTGAAGCCGGACGCGGGATATGCTCAGGTATGTGGCTTTAATGTCCTGGAGCGTCCGGAGCAGGTACGGGAGGCAATTAGCCTGACCGGACAATATGCAGCTGTGGACGATATTCTAACAGGACGGGAGAATATGCAAATGATTGGTAAACTGCGCCACTTGAACGATGTGGCCGGTAAAATCAATGAATTGCTGCTCCGCTTTGCTCTTACGGAAGCCGCCGACCGGCATGTTGCGACGTATTCCGGCGGAATGCGCAGGCGTCTGGACCTGGCAATGAGCTTGCTTGGTTCGCCATCGGTTGTATTCCTTGATGAACCCACCACCGGTCTTGACCCGCAGGCTCGCACGGCAATGTGGAAAATCATTAAAGAGCTTGCGCAATCCGGGGTTACCGTATTTTTGACTACACAATATTTAGAAGAGGCGGACGTGCTTGCTGACTATATTGCCATCTTACACCATGGGAAAATTGTGGCCCAAGGAAGCGCGGACCAACTCAAAAAAATGCTCCCTCACGGACATATCGAACTACGCTTTCGACACGAAAACGAAATAACCTTGGCAGGTGAATTGCTGTCAGAATACAACATAAGTTTGGACAGGGAAACCCTTACACTTAATATTGTAACTGACGGAAGTGTCAGACAGATGATGGATATTCTTGTCCGGTTGGAGCAAGCAGGCATTTCGGCCACCGAATTTATGCAAAAGTCACCAACGTTAGACGACGTGTTCCTTTCTGTAATAGGAGAAGATCATGCAAAGGAGGGTACGCTATGAATACCACGTTAACCATTAAGAACCGGTTCAGCGATACGACAGTGATGTGCGGCCGTGTACTGCGGCATACCCTGCGCAGTGTGGACACCATTATTACGGTCATCGCCATGCCGGTGATGATGATGCTTGCATCCGTATATGTATATGGGGGTGCGATGGATTTGGGCAGGGTGAACTATATCGACTATATCGTACCCGGCATCCTATTATTTTGTATCGTCAGCGGCGTCGCGTACTCAGCTGTGCGCCTGAATAATGATGTAACCAAGGGAATCTTTGAGCGTTTTCATTCCATGCCCATTGCGAAATCATCCATTTTGGGCGGTCATGTCTTAACTTCAGTCCTGTTTAACGCCGTTTCTGTCTTAGCAGTGCTGCTGGTTGCCCTTTTGATTGGGTTCAGACCGGGAGCCGGGATTGTCGGATGGCTGCTCGCCAGCGGGATCTTACTCTTGTTCACACTTGCCATGACCTGGATTGCCGTTACCTTTGGCCTGCTTGCAAAAAGCCTTGAGGGATCAGGAGTGTTCAGCTATCTTTTGATGATATTGATATTTACAAGCTCCGCATTTGCGCCGACCGAAACCATGCCGGCCGCACTGCGCTATTTTGCGGAAGTTCAACCTATGACGCCGATCATTGATAGCGTCCGCTCCTTATTGATGACTGGGACTGTAAGTAATGCTGTTTGGCTAGCGATTCTCTGGTGCGTGGGAATTTGGATTTTCTTCCATCTCGCCGCGATGCGGATCTATAAGCGTCGGATAGAATAACCTATCATTTGGATCTATTAGCAATCAAAAAAATCCATGAGAAAAACTCATGGATTTTTTGTATCGGCTGCCGAAGCTATCAGAGCATCTTTCTGATGCTTTCCGCCGTATGCCGCTGAAAATTGAAATCCCGGAATGTTTCTTGACGCGGCTCTCTAAGCGCCGATCCAGCTGATTGATCAATGGCCGCCTTAAGATCCGCCTTCAGGCTCTGATCCGTTGTTTCCTGGTATAAGGTGTAGATGTACGGGACCGCTGCCTCAGACAGGCTGGACAAAGCCTGCACATCAAGATTTTCCAGGGTCCCGTTACTGTACCTGTCAATATTATAGGCAGCGATTCGGCCGTCGATGTTCCCGTAGCTCAGGATCATGAAAAACACTACAAATCCGACCAGCATGATCCTGGCGGCGTTAAATTTTTTAAACTGTCTGACGGCAATCACCGCAAACAGAAAGAGCAGCACAAGCATAAACCAGGTCGTATAGACACGCAGCGGGGTCAAACCAAAATAATGGATGTACATCACCATCTTGCTAATGGCCGTAATGATCAACATCAAGGTGAAAAGGCATAAAATGGCTGTTTCTATTTGCAGAATCCTCACCTTGTCCCTTTTCACAATGAGATGGGCCACCGTAATCACGACCATATTGATTCCGGCTACCGCACAAAGTTCAAAAAAACCTCTGCGGGCATACTCCGCATGCGTCATGAGTTCCGGGAGACGGTCATTGAATGCCGAGAAAAGATAGGTGATCTGAGAAAGGAAAAAGACCATAAAAACAAGATTCAATGCTGTCAAGGCGGTGTATACGGTCACTCCCGGGGAAAAACGGAAAGCAGCGGCCGTTTTGTCAACAGTCTCGACGGTGACATATCCCGTATTCCTCCCATGCCGATCGCCGTAAATCAATCCGTACAGATAACAGGCGACGGGGATTCCCATCAATATCTGGACAATAATATTCATCGATACCGAAAACTGCAGATTCGCGATCATCCCTGCAAAAACAGCATCGGCTCGTGTCAATAAGTTGATGACTGCGGCCAGGATCGGAATCATCACAAGAATACCAACCGCGCCGGCCAGAAGGGATTTTCCTTTTTGATTTCTGCCAAACAGTCTCTTGACTGCGCCAAAACAGCAGCCAAAATTTCGGAATGGGATGACCAAAACCTGATTAAAAAGATCGCCCAGAATATAGGCGGAGATCCTTTTCTCCAGGTTTCTGCCCGTAGACAGGCTGATCCAATAGATGACAGCGGCTGTAAGAAAGATAAAATTCAGTCCTTTGATCAGGATATTGTCAAAGAGCAAGAAAACCAGGGAAGACAGGATAATGACAATAAAACACAACCAGCTCGTTCTTGTTTGACGAAACTTGCCTGATTTCAGATATAGGACGGTAGACAGACAGAATACCGCTGCAAATAAGGTAACACCTGCACCAAGACCGGCAGCCAGGATCAGATTCCAATATAAGAAGCCGCAGGCCAGCATGGCTAATGCGAAAACAATATCACTCCTTGTATAGGTTGCCGTATCCATACTGTTATTCTTCTCCGTGTTATTCATCTTCCTGTTCTCCTTTCCGATACTCTAATAAATCTCCGGGCTGGCAATTCAGAACCTTGCAGATTTCTTCCAGGGTCGAAAAGCGAATGGCCTTGGCCTTGTTGTTTTTTAGAATTGAAAGATTAGCCGGAGTGATTCCGATTTTATCCGCCAGCTCACCGGCAGAAATTTTTCTTTTTGCCATCATAACGTCGAGATTAACGACAATCAATGAGAATCCCTCCCCTAGATCGTAAAATCATTTTCCCTTTTGATAACGATTGCCTGTTCAAAAACATTTTTGATTACTCTCAGGATCAGCCCTAAAAAAGCGGCACAAACGGCTATAATCACAAAAAGAATATAATAAAATCCTGAGATGAATAAAATGACGGAGACGACAAAACTGCACCATGACAACGCCCGCAGGAGCTTGACATTTTTTTCTACAAACACTTCTTCCCGCCTGATGTTGGAAAGAAGCCTGCCAAGGCAGATCAAGGATAACATCCCCGGCAGAACACAGGCATAGACCGTTAGGAGCAAGGAATGAATGATTTCAGGATCTTTTCCTGTATAGCTTACATATGTAGCGATTAAGTTCGGCATAGCAAAAGCTGCGCATATGACCAGAACAATGGCAATCTTGGTACAAATGGAAGATAGTCTTACGGACTTACTTGGATTCCACATTGCATCATACCCTTTCTATCTATTTTGGTTCTATTGTAGATGGTACATTATCGTAAGTCAATATTAATTTATCATTTTACGATATATTTATGTTGTTTATAGATAAACTTCATCAACCGTCAACCGTCAGTCCGTCATCCCATTATCCGGACGCCCCCACCCCCCCACAATTCCTGACGGTGATGGAAAAAGATAATAAACAGATCATCAAAGTAAAATAAAAATAACCTTGGAATGACTTGAAAGTACCAAGGTTATTCTTTTTAGTTCTTACTGTTTATAAAGTAATACTATGATCAAATTTATTTGTTCTTAGTTATAAGTGGATACAGAGCTCGAATTCATGATGGCAGCAAGGGCACTTTACTGTATGTTTGCCTTTTCGCCGCGGCAGCCGAAGTACTCTTTTACAGTGCGGACATTTGCGGAAACGGTGAGTTTTAATTTCTTTGATTCGGCGCATCGTCAAAGAACCTTCAGCCTTAATCCTATTCCATATTTTCATGAATTTATCGTTTTCCTGGCGTCTTTTATAAATGTTCCGGGATAAGCTTCTGAAGATCATTCCCGCCAGAATGGCCCCCATCAAAACACTGATGATACCGGAACGGATAAACGTATTGGCGATCAGCAATACAAACCAGACCCCAAGCAAAGCATGATACAACTGATCAATGCCGTACCGGCCAATCATCAAACGTGTCAGCTTATTTTTTAAATTACCCATTGCACACACTCCTTACGCAATTCTCCTCAACAGAACGGACAGCAAAGGTCCGCAATACATAAGCCAAAACAGAGTTTGTCCAGCGTGTCGTTCGGCATGCCGAAGCCGCGTCTTTGTTGCTGATAAACGCGTCCGCCACGCTGCAGCATATTTAAGACGCGTTGGTATTCCGGATTGCCGGGATTCATGCGTACGGCTGTTTCGGCGTGGTTCAGCGCAGTGATAATGTTGCCGATACCGGCATTGGCAACAGCACTGCAATAGTACCATTCGGCATTTCGGTCGCTCATCCTTGCCAAAATATTCAGCGCCTCGCGAAAATAGCCCAAATTAATATAGTGTTTTACCGAAGCATATCCTGACGAAGCATATCCCCCGGAAGCGTTGCTCCCGTTGTAATAGGTATTTGGGTAGGGGGTTCCGCTTTTGATCTGTTCGTAAGCGGCATTGATCTCACTCATCTTCTTAGCCGCTTCCGCATTGCCGGGATTCAGGTCCGGGTGGTATTTTTTGGCCAGTTTGCGATAGGCTTTTTTTATTTCATCATCCGCAGCCGTCTGAGAAACACCCAGTACTTGATAAGGATCGGATATCATTCTTTCTTATCTCCCCTTTGCTTTCTTATTCGCTGCTTCATACCTTGTCCAAACGCCTGAATAGAGAATGTTTTCAATGAGGTTTTGATCGCGTTTGATTGGCAGTTGCCGGTATTTTTCCATACAGTCGGCCATAAGCAGATTTAATATTTGCGGAAAATGATCTGTTGATAACGCCGTCAGCGGATTATAGCATTCCTTTTGGATATCCTTTTTGAGATCAAGACAGGCATCCATAATGTAAATGAATTTGCCAAGCGATTCTCCAAAGTTACGTAAATCTTGAGCATCGTCATCTTCTTGGAAAACGAAGACTTCGCCCATGAGTCTTCCGAAACAACTTGCAGGAATATCTGGTTTTAGTTCCCCTGATTTTTCTATGTCGGAAAGGGTGTTCAAGCATTCGCTGATGACAGCACATTGCCTGGGATAGCGGATGGCAGCCTGCCTGTATTTCTTTTCGAACAGCTTGGCTTCACCCAGCGATAGGATCTTCCGTTCATCCTTCCAATCATCGAGAAATTTGAAATAAGTCAGGACAATACTCATATCGGCGGTATAATCTGAGATGTCGTTATGCCAATAGCAGTGAGGTTTACGAGGATGCATGATGCATCGCCCAGTTTGAATGGTCGTATCTTTCTGATAAAGCGCTGAAAGGAACAGTACGAGGAAAGTCATGTCATAGTTTAGTGTGATACGGCTGAGGATGCCGTGACGGTCTCCCAGCGTCTGGCATAAACCGCAGTAGCACGACCGATAGTGTATTTTTTCTTCGGCAGTTAGCTTATCGATATTGGCGACAACATAACCGAACATATTTTTCACCTGACTTCCCTGACTTCATTCATATCTTATTTAAATATAAATAAAAAAAACCTTCACCCCAAGGGCAAAGGTCTCGCTTACAATCAGTCAATTGCAATAAAGCCGGGATCGAAATCCGTCTTGACGACTTTATTATCCAGCTACTCCCCTTTGATTTACGATAACGCAATTATACCAGAAGGAAAATTTTGATGCAACTACGAATATTTTGTTATGCAAAAATTTACTGCTAAAATAACATAAAAAAAAACGGCTGTGATACAATAGGTCTAAACCAAGGAAAGTATTATGTTCATTCAAAAATGATGTATGTATCCTTAACAGACAAGGAGGAGGTAACATCAATGACCGTCATTCAAACGAGGGATCTCACGAAAAGTTACAACAAGGCAAGGGGTATTGTCGATGTGAATCTCGATGTCACGGAAGGAGAGATCTTTGGGTTTATCGGGCCAAACGGTGCTGGCAAATCGACGACCATCCGAACGTTACTCGGGCTTATCTACCCCACTAAGGGAAGCGCCGAAATCTTCGGTAAAAATTGCAGTGAGTTTCCGGAAATACGCAAAGAAGTGGGCTATCTGCCAAGTGAGGTATTTTATTACGATAACATGAAAGTTATCGATCTGCTTAAATATTCCGCGAGCTTTTACAAAAAGGATTGTATGAAAAGAATAAAGGAGCTTGCGGAGATCATGGATCTCGACCTCAAGAAAAAGATCGACGATCTCTCTTTTGGCAATAAAAAAAAGGTTGGCATTGTCCAGGGGCTGCTCCACGAGCCCAAGCTAATCATACTTGACGAGCCAACCAGTGGTTTAGACCCGCTGATGCAGCAAAAATTCTTTGACATTATCGCGCAGGAGAATCAAAAGGGTGCCACCGTATTCTTTTCATCGCATATTCTTGACGAAGTTCAGAGGATGTGCGACAGGGTAGCGTTCATCAAAGACGGTAAAATCATAAAACTTGAAAAAATGAGCACGCTTCAGGCAGATAGCTATAAGAGTTTTAAAATTGAAGCAAAATCTCCCATAGCCGGAGAAACCTTCAATATCAGTGGTGTAAGCCGGCTTGAAATCAAAGAGAATACGGCTGATTTTATTTTCAAAGGCAACATTAATTCTATAATGAAAAAAATCGCGGAGATTGAGCTTGTCAACATATCCATTTACGAACCTGACCTTGAAGAGATCTTCATGCATTATTATGCCAAGGAGGGTTGATCGTTATGAATATGTTTTGGCACGAGCTAAACTCGCTGCGAAAATCGACGATTCTATGGACATGCACTTTGATTGCGCTCGCTGGGATTTACTTTTCTGTCTATCCCGCAATTGCGAATGATGCGGCAGATTTTAAAAGGTTGCTGGGCGGCTACCCGGCGTCGGTGAGGGCAATACTCGGTATTTCGCTTGACAGCATCACCTCTCTTTTGGGCTTTTATTCGATGATATTCACATTTATCACACTGTGCGGTGCCATTCAGGCCATGAATCTCGGCGTCTCTATTCTTTCCAAAGAAACGAGGGAAAGGACAGCGGACTTTCTTCTCGTCAAGCCTGTTTCGCGTTGGGCTATTGTCAGCTCCAAGCTTCTAGCTGCACTAACCATGCTCATAATCACAAACGTAATCTATTATGCGGCTGCCTCCATCCTTGCAACCATGGTTAAAACAGCAGATTTCAGCATTACGCTGCTTTTTATGATCAATCTTACGCTGCTTTTCATTCAGCTCATTTTTTTCTCAGTCGGTGCTGCAGTCGCGGTGATCATTCCAAAGTTAAAATCCGTGCTTCCGGTCTCACTCGGGGTCGTTTTTGGATTTTTCTTTATCGGAGCGCTTTTAGCCACTGGTGAAAATGATGCGGCACGCTTTCTCTCACCGTTTAAATATTTTAATCCTTCTTATATTATTAGAAATTCAAACTATGAAGCCCCCTACCTTATCACAGGCGCTGTTATTGTTATTATTGCAACGGTAACCGCCTATATCATTTATGCCAGAAAAGATATCCATGCCGTGAGCTGATTAACTTTGGATTTCACTAAAAGGGAGGTCGGATCATGAATGTTTTTTTAAGAGAATTAAAGGCCAATAAAAAAGCGTTGATCATATGGAGCGTTTGTATGTTTTTGGGGGTTCTAAGCGGCATGGGCAAATATACGGCCTATTCGGCAGGCGGACAGTACAACAAAATTTTTGAAAATATCCCCTACTCCATCAAAGCGCTGTTGGGAATGGGCTCATTCGATGTAACCACGATGTCCGGGTATTTTGCAATGTTGTTCCTTTACATTGAGATTGCAGCTGCCATCCATGCTGTTTTGCTAGGAGCCGGCATAATTGCTAAAGAGGAACGAGATAAGACAACCGAATTCCTGATGATCAAGCCCGTCTCAAGAGATACCATTATCACTTCCAAGCTTCTTGCAGCCTTTGTGAATGTGGTCATTCTGAATATTGTAACGCTTGTTTCTTCCCTTGTTATGGTCGCTGCTTACAATAAGGGAAATGACATTTCAAGTGAAATAGTAATGTTCATGTTGAGCATGTTCATCATTCAGCTTATCTTCCTTTCACTTGGAACAGCACTGTCGGCTTTCCTCAAGAATCCGAAAACTTCGGGTTCCCTTGCCGCAGGGATACTCTTCGCTGCATTCGTGATATCCAAAATAACGGATATAACAGACAAGCTGAACGCTCTTAACCTACTCTCGCCTTTTAAATATTTTAGTTATGTTCATTTGGCAGAGGGCAATGGGCTCGACCTAACGGCTGTCATACTCTCGCTTGGGCTTGTTTCTATCTTTTGTATCTCCACCTATATCTTTTATCGAAAAAGGGATTTGCACGTTTAACCCTTCAGCCGGGTAATTTCATCTACAAGTTAGTAAATTCTCCTTTCATCCATAAAACGAGTGAACTCAGGAAAAAGTCACATTCTTTTCCAGAGAGTCCTAACCTTACCCTAGACGAACTTTGCACCCTCTTTCTGATATATAAAATAAAAAATTGATGAACATGTCATTGTTCACCAATTTTTTCGTAATAGAAGGAAAATATCGATCGAAGCCTGAAATATCTTGTCTCAAAACATATGATATACAAACTGGAATTTTCAGTTACAGTCGAAACTGCATCGGTTTCCTGCAAATTATTTTGCCTGTGTTACCGGTTACTTCCGTTGACAATGTGCCTTGCCTGAAGGTTGTGACAAGAAACCTGATCACTACTTATCACGACTATGTGCCGGCTTCAACAGATGTTCATACAGTATTGATATTCGACATCATAGTGGAAATACTGCCGTTATGACCCCCGAACCGGCCGCATTTGTCGCTGTTGCGCCCGGCACTGTGAAATAGTTTATATTAATTCCTTCCACAGTATATCCTTCTTTCGGAACCAGTGTGATAGTTGCTGTGTATTGCTGGCCTTCCACAAAGGAGGCGTCAGCCGGTGTCCAGGTGACCGTCCCCGTATACTGCTCCGTTTCGGTGATTGCTGTCACGGGTGCCGCTCCCGGTGCAGGCGGTGTAACCCCGGCTATTCCCGAAATGTCGATGGTGGCTGCTGACGTTATAGGTGGTAACGCCTGTAACGCCTTGAACACTGCCGTAATGACCCCGGATCCTGCAGCATTATGCGCTGCTGCTCCCGGTACGGTAAAGAAGTTGGCACTGACACCTTTTAAGGTATACCCTGCTTTAGGAACGAGCGTAATCGTCGCTGTATATTCCTGACCTGCAACAAAGGTACTGTCGGCAGGCAACCAGGTGATTGTCCCCGAATACTGCTCCGTTTGGATCGTTATCACGGGTATCGCTCCCGGTTCAGGTGCCGTTACCCCGGGTATTTCCGGTATATCAATCGCAGCTGCCGTAGACGGGGCCGCAAGGTGGGCTTTAACTTCCGGATCCAAGGAGGTAAGGACCGTGCTGTCCCAGACTTTATCAGTGGTTTTACCTAAAAGAAGGTTCTGAGCTACTTCTTTGGCCGCGTCCCTGTTTACCTCCCAGTAGCTTAACCCGTCAAGATTAATCGCATCGCCAGGCAGTGTTTGGGTCACGATCGTTGCATCTTCAAAAGACTTGGCCGCCCCGGCGAGCTTTAGGAGATCTTTCAGAGACAAGTCTGTTTCTACGGCCTTCATTAATTCCGGGATCAGCTTGGGCAGTTTTAATATGGTGGCGGGCTGAAGCATTTTTTTGCCTACAGCGGTCAGCACTTTCTGCTGCCTGGCGGTTCTCCCGATGTCGGCCGTTGCGTCATGACGAAAACGGGCATATTGGAGTGCCTTGGTCCCGTCTAATTCCTGCACCCCTGCTTTCAGGTTGATATAGCCGTCCTCTTTATCCCCGGTCTCATACTTCATATTTTTTTCCACGTCAATGGTGATCCCGCCCAGCGTATCGATCATGTCCTTGAACCCATTAAAATTCGTCAGGACATACCCGTCCAGCTCAATACCGGTCAGTTCGGTAACTTGTTTTTCCAGCTCCGGGATCCCTTTTAACATGGGGACAGCATTGATTTTACAATAGCTTTTTGATCCGGGAAGTGTTACCCGGGTGTCTCTCGGAATGGACAGTAACGAAATAAGTTTCGTCTTCGGGTCAAAGCTGGCTACGATGATCGAGTCCGAATTGTAAGAACTTGCCCCTGGCCTTTTATCAGTCCCGATCAAAAGAATACTGACCCGATTGTTCAAATTCACACTGTCGCCGGGCAGATTGCCTCCCTTAGCGAAATAGAAGGCAAATGCTGCCGTCCCGGCAACAACGCCTGCGATTATCAGTGCTATGATCATAAAAACTTTTTTCAGTTTTTTCTTCTTTCTCTTTTTTTCAACCATTACATTCACCCCATTTTGATTTTGTGCCATAAAAAACATACCACTTATTACCGCGGGGAGCAATACCAATTTTTTGTTATTCTGCCAACCAAGCGATAAATTTTATCCGCAGTATCCAACATTCTTACTTAGTGAAATGATTTTGATCTGATTTTAGAGATAGTACCCATTACTCTCGGCATGCAATTTGAGAGATCGTTGGCAAATAATTTTTACAAAACCAGAGAAGACTAATGAATACTTACTCTTCTAAATGAACACTTACTCTTCTATAGGAGATTTAAAATGGATGAAAAACAAACAGCAAAATTAAAAAGGATCTACGAGTTAGAGAACCTTCAGATCCATTATTATCACTCCCAATTATCTGAAAGCGACGACCCGATATTTAACAAAGCTCTATTCAAAATCGTCGAAGCTGATAAAAAGCATGCCGAATTTTTTACTGAGCTTTTTCGTGAACATAACGTCAACATCCCGCTAATCACAGCAAGTATTGCCGACATTGCCGGGAGTATTATCGGGGAGGCGATTGAATTAGCCGGGCAGGAAAATATCTGTAAGATTGGGTTTGCCTTAGAAAATCAGATATTGGAAATATACGCTGACTTAATAGAAGAAAACCTAAATTCAAATTTATTAGATAAGCTCATAGACTTTAAGATTGATAAGGAATTTCATGCCTTATGGCTGCAACACTATGCTCAGTATCTAAAACACCAAAAACACCAAAAATCCTATAGTGATAATCTCGTCCAAAATTCCATCGAAGATCATCCAACCGTGAATATGAATGTACGTTTGATCTGAATCATTTTGTTTACTTTAATTCAAAACCGTTTACGCTATCCAATGTTAATAATAACTGAATACTAGATTCAAACTAATCTTTAAAATTTTTTCATAACAGAAGGAAAATATTTGATGTCAGATGAAGATGGCAATACGCCTGTTTTTATCCCAGTTATGAATATAAGCATGAGTTCGGACATTCCGATACCCATGCTTTTTTTGTGAATCTAAACTAGGACATACTGCTAATATTAAGTAATAAAGCAATAAGAATGATTATATTTACTATGGAAACAAGAACAAGGTATAACTTATCCTGTCGACTCATCCCGGAAATCTTTTGGGGACAAGAAGCATTGTCGCAGTGATTACAATTTGCATTTTCCCTAATCTCTGTTTTCTTTCTCTTCAATTTCCGTTGAAGGCGCGCCATAAAATCCAGCATCAAACCTACTGGACAAAAACTATGGCACCAGAAACGAAACAAAGCAATCGACATCAACAGGATGATCGACATGATGATCCATTGAGCGATATTCCCACTGCCGTCAAAGCAAACAGAGAACGGTTCGTAGCTGGCAATCCCGGCATTATTAAAAATTAACGCGGTCATGGCCGCTACCCACAACATCCACCAGCGATATTTACCGACTTTTGATTGGATGTTTTGAGAAGGGGAAAACTTAAACAGGTTTAGACTGCGATATATTCCCTCCTGAACCGCACCAAAAGGACAAAGCCAACTGCAATAAAAATTCTCCCCCCGGAACAGCGTAATAATCAGGATACCGGGCACCATCAGGTACCAAATCGGGCGTTCTACAAATGATGGCAGGTTACCCGAGAAAAGACTGACAAAGTTACTGAAAGTTAAAGAATTATTTAAAATAAATCCAATGAAAATTACGGATAAAAATAACAGCCATGGGCGTAACTTTTTAATCTTTCTGGCAGAGCAAATGATTGCCGTCAAAACTAAGGCTAGGGCCGCCATATCCTTCCAGGTTGGATTAACGCCATCATCGTTGGGAATTTTCATACCCAGTTGCTCATTCGCTATTTGGACCGAACCCTTTTGCACCGCGGCAATAATCGCTTCCGAAGTTATGGTTGCTCCGGACACCGCATTGATATCCCCAAATCCTTGCTCAGGATTTCTTCCAAGAATCTTTTGCAAAAATCCGGTGGCTAGGACTTTATTCAAGTACAAAGGCGTTTCACTATTTTCGGTTAGAGAAACCTTGGTGATTTGTCCTGCTGGATTCAAGACACTGAGTACTGAGAGTTTGCCGCCATAACCAGAAGCACCGGCGATTACACCGTATCCCAAAAAGTTTTCTTGGGCATCCCATAATTTATAGCTGGGATAGTTTCCACCTGCATTTTCAAAACGTGCTGCCGCCGGTTCTCCCTGTCTTAGAACCGACAAGGTGTCTTTTTCGTTAGCAAAATGTTGATAAATGACAGCAAAAATGAGTAGCAATACCGTAATACCTATGAGCTTTTTGTCTCTTTGCTTCTCCTTATTCACTTAACTCCCACCATCTAAAGTAATAGTTTTCTGTATTTTTCTTTAATCTCATCATCAATAGCGGTTTCTTCCCGGCACCAATAACATAAATGCCTGGTATTATCAAAGGTAATACTCGTGCATCGCCGGCATTTTATAGCAGCCGCACTGAAGAGTGTAGTTGCTTCAAAGGGTTTCTCAACTTTTTCCCTGTCTCTGCTTATAGCCTCTCTCGGACAAAACAATTGGCAAATCCGGCAGTCCAAACACAACCCACTGGTAAAATAGCGCGTACAGATACCGCCTTCTACAGTATTTTTCAAGGTCTTTGAGGGACAAAAATTAGTACACATTCCACAATTTACGCATTTGTCATTTATTTTAATTGTTGGCCAATAAGCTGGAGAAGCGCCTTTAATCCTGTTATTAGGATACACTTCAGCCAGACGTTTCTGCCAATCAGGCAAATAACTATTTCGTCGTTCTTGATCACGTTCCTTAGAGAAAGATTTTGTATTGTTACGTATGTTTTCGCTTATCTGCCTGCCTTTGCCTATCACAGACAAAAACAAATCCCGTCGTGAAGTAACTTTGAGTCCGGTTTCGATTGCTTTAAGATTTTTTTTGGTTTTGCCCTTACTACTCTGGTGTATATAGTTGATTTCCGGTGTACACCCTGAAGCCTCCAACCATTCAGCCGCTGTCCCTACATTGAAGTCCAACCGGGATAAAGTGCGAGACATAGAACACCCCTTACACTGGTCCAAATGGAGTTCAATTGCTGTTTTTAAGCCGAATTCATACCAAGCTCCCTTAGAAATCATACTTAGACAAGCCGGTAATTGTACTGCTCCCATTTCCCACGTCTTGTCTTTATTAAAAGGAGACGAATGTTTACCACAAAAAAACTCTGTAGCTTTCCATTTCTGTTCCTCTACTTCTTCCACTATTGAGGTCTCATCCCATAGACTGGAGCTAAAGACCTGGGTTGGACAATCATTAAAACATAACCCACAACCACAACATAAGTCTTTATTCAGATAGACGCTATGTTCATGTAATAAAATAGCCTTTGAGGGACAATTCTCTATGCAATGATTGCATTCTACTGCATGATGAGTCTGGTTTAAACATCTATTCTCGGCTATCTTAATCGAAAAACCTTTTTCGAATCTCATGCAACCCCCCCCTATTTCTTAGGAGAAATTTTTAATAGTTTTTAACCAGCATTTCTCGCATAAAAGCGCTTCCTATTTCTCCGAGAGTACGGTAAACCTCACTGTTACTTAAGGTAATGCAATGATTAAAGAACTCTTTTGCCCATTTCTTCAAATGTACTTCTGAAAATTCTTGGATTTCCGCCTCTCTTCTATCAAGTTTTTCTTGATTGTTTTCCTGTAAGGCTCTGGCCTTTTCCAGATAAAGATACATCATGAATTCCATCTCAGTGGACATATGGTCACCAGGTTCGTTGACCTCCTTCGTCATCATCAGTCCAGCCTTCTTATAACAACGCTCTGCATCAAGAGCTGCCGGGCTAATGAAAAGACTGGGGCTTCCTTCATTCTTTTCAGGATTAAAGCAAAACAATGTTTCATAGATACCCATTGCCGGCTTTTTCGGATTGGTAAACAATCGTGTATACTCTTGGCGTATCTCTGTAAGAAGCTCTTCCTTTGTCTTTTCATCATTGTGGAACGTTGTAAATTTGGTTTTAATGTGTTGAATCTCTTCTATTGAAAAATTCAGCTCGCAGTAAATAGCTATAACATCTTCCGCTAGACTTCCGTTTAACAAAGCAGTAGCCATTTCCACTGTGGGTAGGCGAAAAAACATAGACAACAATTGATACATATCGGATGCCGCCAAAGATCTTCGAATTTCTTGTTCTTGCGTGTTTACTTCTTGCGTGTTTACCATTTTTTCTCTCCTATCCATTTTTTATATTGAAGATTTTACCGCTTAATTATTAATTATTTTACCGGCAGGCTGAAACCAATCAGCCTGCCGGTTTGCCGAAAAAAGAGATATTCTCTGACTAAGCCTGCTCAGATCTCGCGCCAAGCCTATGTTTATCCAGGCTTTGATTAGTGTTCGCACCGAGATCAAGCTTATTGAGACCGATCATGACCAGTAGACAACCCAAGGCAATAATACCTACTGCTAGTCCGATTTCAATTATTGAAGGTAGGTAGATTCCCTGACCGCTAACGTAACCTTCAGGACCGGGATAAGAAAGCAGTGGATTAAGTAATTGGGCCTGTAAAAGTGTGTATTTAATCATGAAGATTGCAAGAATCCCGACCCCCGCTCCTGCGACGAGCGTTCCCTTGTTGAGCAGGAGAACCACACCTGTTGCAATAGCAATTAGTTCTATCCAGAAGAGTGGTGCCCCTTTACCGAGTACCAACCAGTTAAGGATCTTATATTCATCTCCAGCACCGGCATACAAACCGATCGCTGCTTCACCGAAGACTACCATCAATTCGACCGCGAGAAATGCTCCGGCCAGCTTGCCCAGTTTAGATAGTTTTTCGTTGCTTATCTCTATATAACCGCTCTTATTAAGTATCGCAAAGAGGATAATCAGCAATGCCAACGCTGCCACTAGGGCTGCCGCTAAAAATGACAGCGGTTCTACCGGGTTATTCCACAAGGGTCTGGCTACCTGCATCGAGAAGGCGAAGGAGGTAACCGTTACTAATAAACCGGCAATAAAGGCTACCAGAGAAATGCCGTACAAGGCCTTCTCCTCTTTTTCGCCCTGTTCCACCATAATTAACTGGCGTGTAAATACAATGCCGATGACAACATAGGCTGCTAAAATCACAGTATCCCAAAACATCGGGGATTCAATATTAGCGCTAAGAATAATATTCCAGACTCTTTCCGGATTGCCGATATCCACAATGATGAAGAGTCCGGCGGCAACTACACTGCCGATAGCCCCGACGAAGGCCGCTATCCTTGTAAAAGGCTTATATTCCGCCATCCCTTGGAAAAGGTAGGCGGAGGAGGAAAAGATCAGAGAACCTGCTGCTATACCTGTGAAAAGCATGAACCCGATAATATAAAGTCCCCAGCAATTATTGTTATCCAAATTGGTCAGCTGCAAACCCTTGGTCAGCTGCAAAACCCAGCAAGCCAGGCCAATCACTGACAGAAGGGCGAAAATAATCAACCAAAGTTTTGAACCACCTTGCTTCGCCACTTTTGCATTCATTTTATTAGCCCCTTTCTTAAGTTAAATAGTACACGGACGGGCCGGTACCTTTTTCTTCAAGCATCTTGACATAGTTGCGGCCTTGGATCGCTTTGCTGACTTCACTGTTCGGATCGTCCAAATCTCCCCAGTAGCGGGCACGACCGATACAAAGCTCCATACACGCCGGCTCTGCACCTCTGGCAATCCGGTTCACGCAAAAAGTACACTTTTCCACCACATTATACTGATGCACCGGGGCATCGATATCACCCAGCGTATGCTCTAAATAATACTCCGGCTTGCTCCAATTAAAGCTGCGGGCACTGTAAGGGCAGGCCACCATGCACATCCTGCAGCCAATACATTTATCATAATTCTGAATGACAATGCCATCCTCTTCCCGTTTGTAGGTAGCTCCTACAGGACAAGCTTTGACACAAGCAGGATTTTCACAGTGCTGGCAGTTCATCGGTACATACTGCATTTTTGCATTTGGGTACGTGCCCGATGCCGTATCCATTCCCTCTCCGCCAACGGTCAATACCTTGTTCCACCAAATATGATTAGGCAAGTTGTTATTGGACTTACAGGCCACCGAACAGGCATGACAACCAATACAACGTTTTAAATCTATCGCCATTCCATAACGCATTGTTTATTCCCCCTTTACATTTTTTTAACTTCGCACAAGACATCATAGTAGGCATTATTGGGGACCGCAGGATTAAACGCTCTGGAGGTTAAATCACCTTCGTCTCCATCAATAAACTGATCATGCTCAAACCCATGGTTGAGAACTATCATTCCAGGGCGAACAGCTGCAGTCACAAATGCTTTCAAAACCATATGACCCCGATCATTAATAACCTTTATTGTATCTCCTTGGACAATCCCACGCGCAGCCGCATCCTGAGGATTAATCTTGGCAAAAGGTTCTGGCATTATTTCTAATAACCACTGAACATGGGTAAAACCGGTATTTGCTTTTAATCTACTCCGTTCTGTGGCGAAGATTAAAGGATATTTGGAAGACAACGGATTATCTTGCCAAGCTTCTATTGGCGGTTCCCAATAAGGCAAACTCTCTTTTTTCTGATCAATTTTTTGACCATAATCGAGATAGGGTTTAAAGGCTTCCTGATAGAATTGGGCACGTCCGGTAGCAGTCGGGAAAGAACCATTTCCCGAGTGAGCTTCTGCACCAGTCATAAATGCGGCTCCGCCACCTGACCTGGCATATGCTCCATGAATATAGTCATCCGGCATATAGCGCATTGTCTTTTCCTTTTTCAAATTCTCCCAACTAATGCCGACCGCCTTACAGGCATCGTTATCCATAAGTTTTGTGTAAAACTCATCTCTGCTAACTACGAACTCATCCCCAAGACCCATACCTTTTCCTAGTAAATTGATGATTTCCAAATCTGGCTTGCTCTCATAAAGAGGGTCTATTGCCTTTTCAGTCATTTTAGCAAATGGGTTAAACATAGTGAGTACGCTTTCATATTCAAAGTATCCGCATACAGGTAAAACGATATCTGCATATTTGGCGGTATCGCTCATATATTGATCGGCGATAACAACCAAGTCCAGCTTTTTGAATGCTTCAATCCCAGCTTTTCTCTCGGACTGAGCCCGAAGAAAGTTTGAAGTGCTAAGATATAAACTTTTTAACGTTAAAGGAGTATCACCAATTTTGCCTTCATTCAAAACATCAAGTAACTTAAGTGAAGGAACAACTGGCCCGGGAACTTTCCCCAGCGGGTAGATAATACTTGAACAATCGAATATCGTTCCTAAAGCCATGGACTCATCACCATTAAGTCCTGCTCCAGGCTTCGCCACTTGACCTGTTATCATAGCCAAAGCATACATTGCCATATATGCTGGTGCTCCATTACCCGTATGGTCAATCCCATTAGAGGTATATATGGTAGTAGGACCGGCAGCAAACATACGAGCAAGTTCATAGATGGTCTCCACGGGAATGTCGCAAAGCTCAGAGGCTTTTTCAGGCGTCCATTCGGCTGTTCTTTCCAACAGCAAATCATAAGCGGTGGTTACTTTAACGCCATTAATCTCAAACGTACCATTAATAACGGGGTTGAGAATTTCTGAAGGCAAACCGACTTTCCCGTCGGCTCCTCTGACAACAATCGCGTTATTTTCAGCATTGGCTGCTCCTCCGAGATCACTCTGGCGCAAATATAAACCATCGCTTTCTTTTACTAAGAAGGGGCCAACGGTATTTTGAGCAATAAATTTCTTATCTGTTAAACCTTCCTTAACAACAATATTAATCATTGCCATAGCTAGCGCAGCGTCGGTCGCCATCCGAATCGGTACAAACTGGGTTCCCTTAGATGCGGTAGTTGTGTAATTTGGGTCAATAACGATCAACTTTGACCCGTTTTCAACCGCTTCCTGTACAAAATGCCAATTTTGCTTGTACGACGAGGTAGGATTGGTCCCCCACATAAAGATGTATTTGGCGTTTATTATATCAGGAATAGCATTCCCGAAGAACCAAGGTCCGTAGCCAAATGATCTACCCCCAGAGTCCACTGCTGCCATATCAAACATATGAAAAAGAAAGGTGCCCCCCATCCAATTAAACAGCCTCTTATAATAATTGTTTACGCATACTGTTGAATTTCCTCCACCAAAGGAATAGGCAATACTGGAATTACCAAACTCCTGTTGATAACCTTTCCACTTTTCACAAATATATCGAATGGCTTCATCCCATGAAAGCTGCTCCCATTTGCCTTCACCACGTTCCCCGACTCTACGCATCGGATATTTCAGGCGCCTTTCTTCATAGGTTCGTTGTGCGTGTGAAAGACCTTTCCCACAAATACGATTCCATTTCTTATCTGGAAAATCCCGCTTAGATGTTTTAACGATTTTCCCATTCCTGACATGTACATTGAGGCTACAGCCGCCAAGACAACAGGCTGGGCAAGCACCCGCGAAAATTTGCTCCTCTAGGCTAGTAGTTTGCGCGTCATCACCTGCAGCCAAAGCCTGCAGTACCGTACTTCCCGGAGACGCCGCAACCGCGCCAGCCATCGCTGCCGCAGCCGCCGTGCCTTTAAGGAAGGTTCTTCTGCCAAAATTTCTCCTCAGAATGTTTCCATCTTCTTTTCCCATCAAATTTACCTCCTTTTCGTTTAAAAGCATTTGTTGTTTTTGCAAGGCTTGGTGAAGGGCAGGCAAAAGCATTTTATCCGCTTTTTCCTTTTCAACAATGAAACAAGCGTCAATGCTTTCTAAATAATGAGCATAGACTAACTCGTCCCTGGAAAGGAGAGGAACAATTGTAAGCGTGGGGTTTTCCGTTTTGAGGCGGGCTATGGTATCTGGACAGCTTTCCTTATAGGCGAAAATATCAATAATTAAGATACCGCCGGATTTTTTTTTCACCCTTTCATATAATTCCATTAGGCTTTTGACGTGAATATACCCTTTCCTCATCAAGAAAAGCAAATCGACAATCGGCAGCCGCAGCCAGACATTGGGAACAGCTACGATTATTTCAGCTTCCTTCACTCCTTTGTTTTCCTTCATCCATCTCACCAAAAACAACTCCTTTAAATCGTACGCGCATACAATTTGACTTTAGTTTACAAAAAAGAGATTTATCTGTCTGTCATGAAGAACCATCGATCTTCTTTCCCTATTTGGTCACGTATTCCATGACAACTGCTACATATCTTCAAATATTTTATGACGGATGGTGTATTCCACTAAATCCGCTTTCTTAAACAATTTCAGCTTTTCACTGATACGCCGTTTGTAAGTTTCAACGGTACTGGCGGATAAAAAAAGTATCTCACCGATTTCCCGACTGTTATAACCATGGGAAAGCAGACCAAGTACCTGTCTTTCTCTGGAAGATAGAACCTCAGGGGATATTTCCTTCTGGGGTACTGCCGATGGGATTGAACTCTGAACCCTGTATTGACCGGCTATTACCTGCACACCATCTGTGCTTAAGAAAACCTCACCCCGCTGGACTTGCTCAATCGCCTTAAGCAGATCCCGGTCAGCCGCTGATTTATGAAGATACCCCATCCCGCCGGCTTCGAGGAACTTTAGCAAATAAAGCTGTTCCGGATGCATGGTAACAGCAATCACTTTAATATTCGGCAGACCTTTGATAATTCGAGTCGTAGCTTCTACTCCGTCAAAATCAGGCAGGGAAATATCCATTAGTACCAAATCCGGCTGCAAATAGAGTACTTCCTCAACCGCATCGGCTCCATTGCCTGCCTCACCAATCACCCGAATATTCGCTTTACTTTCCAGGAACATCCGCAGAGTGTCCCGCAACAGTTTATGGTCGTCTACCAAATAAATTGTTGTCTGCTTTTCCATGCTAACCTCCTACTTGCTTAAACCAAGGGCAGTAAAATATTGAGAGTTAATCCCTGCTCCTTTTGATTAAGCAACCAGAATTTACCCTTAGCCAGCTTCACCCGCTCCTCCATCCCCAAAAGACCAAGGCCACTGCTTTTTCTTTCTTCCATGCCTTTACCATTATCTTCAATTTGCAGCAGAAGTTTGTTGCCTTTTACCGTCAAATTAATCATAACGGAACTAGCTCCGGCATGACGGGCAACATTGGTCAGTCCTTCCTGCACCGCCCGGTAAACGATGATCTCCACATCATCGGGTAAGCGTTCCTCCAGATTATGGTGCCTGAACTCTACCGCAATTCCCGTAGAATCTGTGTATTCCTTGATATGAGATTCCAACGCCGCCTGTAAACCTAAATTTTCTAATAGAGCAGGCCGCAAATTATGAGAAATACGCCGGACTTCCTCAAGGGTTTGCTGCGTAATATGAGAAAGACCACCGAGACGCCCTTTCACATAGTCCAAATCCTCTGATTGTTGCAGAATATTCAATTGAAGCAATATGGAGGTCAGCACTTGTCCGACCTCATCATGAAGGGCCAGAGATACCTGTCTGCGGCCGTTTTCCAGCTCTTGTTCAGCTTTTTGATAAAGGATGGACAGGGATTTTTCTCTCTCTTTCAAGGCTGTGATCAAATGCGTGGTGCAATAAATATCTGATAAAAGCTGGGATATAGGCTGCAATAGCCGTAGCTCTTCCTGTAATAAGCCGTCTAAAGGAGAGGCCCCCGCCCAGCCTGCCAGCAAAACTCCCTCAATCTTATCTTCTCTTAGCAAAGGCAACAACAGGCATCTCTGCCAGATTCCGCCCTGAAAATAGCGACCGGCTGTTTCTGGAGCGTCAATATATACGGCAGCAGTCGATAAATTCCATCCGATCTGCCGCCAGGAAGAAGCAAAGTGAGAAGAGGCCGAAGAAGAATATTGTTTATGTAAAATATAGTTATTAATCTTTTGCACATAAACCGCACAACCATCTGCCTTGATAACTTCGCAAAACAACTTCGGCAGTTCTTCTTGAATCCGCAGTTGCCCATAATTCGACAGGGCTTCACTTAGCTCCAGTAAAAATGACAATAATAGTTTATTCTCCGACACGATATCCCTCCTTTTTTATATCTTTATCTTATTATAAAATATAATTCAGATGATTTCTGTCGTGAAAAACGTTACAAGCCTTGACAAACTGAGCTTTTGTAAACATAACATAGATATCCCGGTAATCACAGCGAGTATTGCCGACATTACCGGGAGCATTATCGGGGAGGCGATTGAATGTAAAATTGATTTTGAAATAAGCTCATATCAAAGGGCCCGAGCCGTTTTCATTACACTAGAAAAACTGTAAAATGTACTTATCTCTTTGTCCAAAGGCAAAAACAAAAATATTTTGCACAAACATATGTTCCCATGTATTTCATTATATGGTATAATAAGGATGTTAGGAAATAAAATTACTGAAAGGAGGTAAAACAGATGGATAACGATCAATTTCAGGAACTGGTACTAAATCAATTGAGCTCTCTTGGGAACAGAATGGAACAACTTGATAACCGGCAAGATCGGTTTGAAGAAGGGCTGCAGCAACTTCACTTTGATCAACAACAGCTCAAGACAGGTCAGCAACAGCTTCACTCTGATCAGCAACAGCTCAAGGCAAGTCAGCAGCAACTTCACTCTAATCAGCAAGAGCTCAAGGCAAATCAGCAGCAACTTCACTTTGATCAGCAACTGCTGAAGGCAGGCCAGCAGCAAATCTGGACGAGTATAGATACAATTGCTGTTAGCCAGGAGCAGATGCAGCAGGACATCCAAACAATTAAGGGGGACATCATCAATATTCGCCAAAGCCAAGCGCGTGTGGAGCATGATCTTTCTGGAAAAGTCAATGCTTTATTCGATTTCCGCGAGAGCCAGATCGAAACGAATCAACGTGTTTCTGAAAGACTAGAACGGCTTGAAGCTAAACGATAAATATTTTTTGGATTGTTAGACGAGGACTTTTACATAACGGTTTTATTTACGTCGATGAAGATAAAATTTCCCCGTTAAAATAAATCAGATCACCTTCCGGATAATGCCAGACTGCCTTTAAAATGGTCGGTTTGAAGATGCCGTTCTCATTCCTCTCATAACCTTCATATAACGCAGACCAGGGGATGCTTTGCTTACTGCCGTCAAAACCTACAGCCATTCGGTCATTGGTGGTGCATTCAAGCATTTCTCCCGCTTCATTAAAGGTAAAGATGCCACTCGCGCTTATGCCGAAGGAAGTAATCGACGCTTTAGCATGCGTATCGTCAATCGCTTCCCAAGTGATGTAGTCTTGTAAGGCAATGTTCGGTACATACAAACTCTCTGCGAGCACCGTTGCCAGACAGGCCTTATCCATTTCGACACCCTTTTGGTTAAACAGCGTAAAGGCCTTGGCGATCACGCCTTTCATGGAGCCCACGCCCTGATTGTAGCTGTCGAAGCCCTGAAAAGGAATTCCGTACATCGCACTATCAATGAAAGCTAAACGGTTTGGCGTTTCAACAAAGTTGTACTGCGTATAGTCAATGGTAAGCGTTGCCTTATCCACGCCGGTGGAAAAAGGTACGCTTTTAAATTCGGTTTTCATCCAGGACATTTTGGAAGTACCAATATAGCCGCAGTGGTTAAAATATTTTTGTACAGGCTCAGGCAGATGGGCAATATCCTGTTCGGTAAAGATTTCTGTTTCCGGTTTGGTCCCGGCAATTAACTCCGCAGCTGTTTTGTTAAACTCTAATTTTAACGCCGAGTACGGCTGTATGAAGTAAATGGCGGCCAGTACAACAATTGCTGCAATAATCCCCGCGATGATACCAAATGTCATGATCTTTCTACTCCTTAATCTCTTCATTTTCATTCTCCATCATTTCAATATTGTGCCCGAGCTTGACTAGCCCTTGGTAAAATCCATCTGTTGATTCAGGGTCAAATCCGTTAAAAAGCTTCTGCATAAATGCCAATTCCCTGTGTCTCCGTTCCCCAAAATAAGTGTTGAATTTTGGGGTGAGTGCAATTCGTAATGCTCTGGCGTCATTTTTATCTTTGGAGATGGTTATAAATCCGCTTCCTTCGAGCGTTGCTGCCAGACGTTTGGCATTCTGCCTGGAATAACCGATGTAATCAGCAGCTTCGCTAACCGTCGGCGGCTCTTCAAAATGGGCCACACTGACTAGAAAAAGCCACTGCTTAATGGTAATATTCTGATCAAAAGCATCCCCAAGTACCTGCAGCTTGTTTGACAATACAAAGATAGTTCCGAAAATATTAGCCTGCTGTTCAAGTTCGTTCATTATTTTTTACCCCCCCATAAACAAAAAAGGTAACATGTTACTTTTTTTAGTATACGTAACATGTTACCTTTTGTCAATAACCAGCCTGCTCTCTTCGGCTAAGACATAGCAAAACTGAAGATGTGCGGTATAACATTCAATTTTTTATAAACAAAGTATGTAAGTGAAGTCAACCTATAAGCCGAGTTCTGTACCTCTTGTGAGGTGATGATCATCTATCTAGGACTGCCGTTACCGGCAGCCTCAAGCGACCTTACCCGGGAACAGAGCGGGCAGCTCCATCGTTCCTCTATTTGGTCTTGCTCCAGGTGGGGTTTGCAGGGCCAGCCAGTTACCTGACTGCCGGTGAGCTCTTACCTCACCTTTCCACCCTTACCGCTTGGCAGCGGCGGTATATCTCTGTTGCACTTTCCTCAAAGGGAATCTCCCTCCGCCGGGCGTTACCCGGCACCCTGCCCTGTGGAGCTCGGACTTTCCTCAGAGACGGCCTTTCGGCACTTGTCCCCGCGACCATCCGGTTGACTTCGCTATCCAATCTTACTAGATTATTTGTGTTTGGTCAAATAATTCTTAAGCGTATCTAAAGTAAATCGCCGTAATCAATTTGTTGCCTATTTCATATAGCGTATATCAGGAATGCAATGATTTGTTTCGACATTAGTTGCTTCGACAAATTACGGCGTAATCACAGTATATCATTCCAAAAACAAAATTCAAGCTACAATTTATAACACTATAATCAAATTTTCCCTATAATTTTGTAATTATTTTAATTCCTAGTTATGCACAAGTTGTGAACAAATTGTGCATAACTCTTGAGGTCTTATGCTCATCCGTCCAAGAACAACCAGAGCACTATTGGAGTCAACTATAAATTTATCTTTCAGACAATTCTGTCATGTTAATAACTTTATCCACGTTTCAACCACGGCACTTTGCTCGCCGCGCTGATAACCAGTTCTACGTCATCCATTGTTCGATCGGCTCTAATATAATCGTAAAGCGCATGGATCATTGGGATTTCGCTAAGAAAATGCCCGAGCTCACCAACGGCCATACCTGATTCGAGACAATCCAGCACGTTATGGTAGCCGATTTCCCCTGTGATATATAAATCAGCGCCTTTAAAGGCAGCCTTCGCCACAAAACTGCTTCCGCTGCCATTTAATATGGCAATTTTTTTGATCTTTCTGTCAGGATCTCCTGCCAATCGCACTGAAGAACAGTCATGGCCATACTTCTCCGTAAGCTGTTTCAGAAATCCTTCCCACAAATCAGCTAGTCTGACAGGTTTCGGTAATGTTCCGATCACCCCGTATCCTCTGGGTTTTCCGGTATTCCGGAGTGGTATCAGGTCGTAAGCGGGCTCTTCATACGGATGTGCCTTATGCAAAGCCTTCACCGCCCTGCCAAGGCTGCGCTCTTCGACAATGCTCTCGAGTCGGATCTCGGGCACTCTGGTCAGCTCTCCAACTTTTCCTATAGTTGGCTCGGCTCCGTCCAGCGCCCGGAACATGCCTTCACCGTTCGTCTGGAAGAAACATTCGCTGTAGGAATCACTGTGCTCGCCATCGGTAATTCCACTGCCGACGCCTTCGGTGGTCAGAGCCTTCCGGATAGTCTCGACGTGTTCTTCCGGAACAAAGGTGATGATCTTGATCAGTTTCTCAGCAGAGGTGGTTTCCAGGAACTCTGTTTTCTGCAGTCCGAGCATTTTCGCAAACATCAGGCTCGATGACAGATACGACTGATCCAGATTCGTGTGGGCAGCATAAAATGAGATCCCATTGCGGAAAAGCGAAAGGGGAACCAATGCCGCCTGGTTGTCCATTCGGAGATTCTTCAGCGGTTTAAACAGCAGCGGGTGGTGGGAAATAATCAGTTCAGCTTTTTCCGAAACAGCTTCTTCGATGGCTTCCATGGTTCCATCCAGCGTCAGTAGCATCTTATTGACGCGCTGGGCGCTGCTGCCGACCAGGAGTCCAGGATTGTCCCAGTCTTCTGCCCAGGAACGCGGCGCTATCTTTTCGATAAGTTGTTCAACCTGGCCTACTGATACAGCCATTTTTTTATTACCTCCATCATGGCGATTTCCTGCCTGATCTGTTCTGCTTTCTGGGAAACTGCAGCCCTGTTTGTGCGCATCATTTCCAGAACGACTCTTTTGAGATTGCTCGTAGTGTCGGCAATGATGTCGTTTAACCGGGGTTCTTTGCGTTCAATGATCAGCGGTCCGAGTTGCCAGATAAAATTACGCAGCATCTGTTCCAGATCTTTTGCTGCTTCCAACGCGGGCACTCCGGTACAGTCCGCGGCAATATCCTGAATGATCTGCTTCATCCGCTGCTCGACTTCCTCTCTATCCAGACCTTCTAAGCGGGACAGGCAAATGACGCTATACAGCCTGCCGTCTTCTTCTGTCAGACATTCTTCGCTCAGCCTCCAACCCTCGGAAAGCAGTTCGAATCTAACCCTGTTTTCTGCGCCCTGCGGCTGAAGGATCAATGTCTGGACGCTCTGCAGTACGTCCGGCTTCGTGGCGAGTATTTCAAGGATCGTCACGCCGCCCATACCGGCAATGACCAATGTATCAACTTCTCCGGACTCCAGCGGAATCAATCCGTCTCCGTGCCGGACCTGAATGTTGTCCTGCAGTTCATAGGCTTTGACATTCTCAACGGCAGATTCATAAGGCCCTCTGTGGACATCTACCCCGATCGCCTGGCAAATCACTCCGGCCTGTACCAGATAGACAGGCAGATAGGCGTGATCCGTACCGATATCCCCGACTCTGGCGCCAGCGGGCACCAGTGACGCAATTGTCCCCAGACGGGAGCCAAGCTTTATAGCCGTTTTATTTTCCAGCTTATTATCTTGCTGTTCTGAAACCATTGTATTCCTCAATGTTATCATCCTCATAACAATAAACTCCGGCTTGCACCAGAGTTTTGTTTTTTAGATTTCAGATTCATTATTTTTGGTGGTGGGCCCACCTGGGATCGAACCAGGGACCAACCGGTTATGAGCCGGCCGCTCTACCGCTGAGCTATAGGCCCAATGAAATATGGCTCCCCGAGCTGGATTCGAACCAGCAACCTATCGGTTAACAGCCGATTGCTCTACCGTTGAGCTATCGAGGAAAGCCTGCGACGTTTATTATACGGAATTATTGCGTTATGGTCAAGCATGTTTTATCAATTTTATCTTGCGTTATCTAGATTTTCTCAATTATTCTTGGTCCTTTTGGATCTTATCATTAGAAGAATCTGTTTGAACCAAATCTCTAATTTTAGTCGAGATAATCCTTCAATTTTTTGCTGCGGCTTGGATGACGGAGCTTGCGCAGCGCCTTGGCCTCGATCTGCCTGATTCTTTCTCTGGTTACGCCGAATTCCTGGCCGACTTCCTCCAGGGTCCTGGTACGTCCGTCATCCAGTCCGAAACGCAGTCTAAGGACCTTTTCTTCTCTCGGGGTGAGCGTCTCAAGGACCTCTTCGAGCTGTTCCTTGAGCAGGATGAATGACGCAGCTTCAGAGGGAGCCGGTGCATCCTCATCGGGAATAAAATCTCCGAGGTGGGAATCTTCCTCTTCCCCAATTGGTGTTTCCAAGGAAACAGGTTCCTGGGCGATCTTTAAAATCTCCCGAACACGTTCTTCCGGTATCTCCATGACCTTAGCAGTTTCATCCGGGGTCGGATCGCGGCCCAGTTCCTGCAGGAGCTGTCTGTTAACCCGGATCAGTTTGTTAATCGTTTCAACCATATGAACCGGGATACGAATCGTTCTGGCCTGGTCGGCAATCGCACGTGTAATGGCCTGTCTGATCCACCAGGTCGCATACGTGCTGAATTTAAAGCCTTTGCGGTAATCAAATTTTTCCACAGCTTTAATCAGGCCAAGATTACCCTCTTGAATCAGGTCCAGAAAAAGCATGCCACGGCCCACATAGCGTTTGGCAATACTGACCACCAGACGCAGGTTTGCTTCGGCCAGACGGCGCTTGGCCATTTCATCCCCGGCCTCCATCTTGAGAGCCAGTTCAATCTCATCTTCCGCTGTCAGCAAAGGAACCCGGCCGATCTCTTTCAGGTACATCCTGACAGGATCGTCGATCCCTACACCTTCAGGAATGGAAAGGTCAATGTCTGTTTCATTGGCGATCTCGTCGGCAAGATCTTTTGTTTCTTTGTCGATAACCACTTCGACGCTGTCGTCAACAACATCAATACCGAGCCCGCTCAGCTGGTCATAGATCTCCTCAATCTGGTCCTCAGAAAGGTCGACCTTCTGCAAAGCATTGGCAATCTCATCATAGGTAAGATTACCCTTGGTTTTGCCCAGCTCAATTAAAGTCGAGACATTTTCCTTTTTCATTTCATCTACGGTCACGGAATTCTCCCCTTCCAGCGGATAATTCGCAACAAATTGTTTCTTATTATTTTTCGCCACGTTTCAACCGCTCTCCTATCTCCTGGAGCAGGGCAAGCGCCCCAGCCATATCTCCAGATTTTTCCAATAAAATCATTTTGGCCTGCAAATCTTCGATCGTCTCTTTCTTCTTTGTCTCCTTAATCAAAGCAATGCAGTCCTTAAGGAGCATATCGGCTTTATCGAAATCGATGGACAATTCATATATTTCGGCAAGACGCCTTTGAACCTTCTCGTACCAGCTGTCATTATCGATAAGATTCAAACTGTTTTCCGGGAAATTCTCGAAGATATATCTATGTTCCTGCAGCCTCCAAAATTCCTGATCCAGGTTGTCAGCTACTTGATTTTTATAATTGGGATTCTCCAGGATGATTCTGAGAATGGTCTGCTCGGCCCGGAAAACTCCTAAATGGACATAAGATTCCTGAAAACTGTCAATGTCCGTCCCTTCTATAGTATTTCTTTTTTTTACAGAAATATCCTGTTGTTGCGAAAAAATTTCTGGATTGCCCCTGTTTCCTCTGGTTTTCTTCGTCAGGCTATCGATCTCGTGCTGAACTGCTTCGAGTGTGAGACCGAGCTCCAGACTTAAATATCTTTCATATCCTTCTTTCTCAACTATGCTTGGTACTTTAAGAATATCGGGAGCAAGCTTTCTAATCAGTTCTGCTTTATCCGGTATGATCCGCAGGGGGGTATCCCGGATCAGCATTTTATATTTAAACTCGATAAAAGTGATGGTATTTTCGAGTTTCTTGCGAAATTCAGCGACGGTGTGCTTTTTCAGAAATTCGTCGGGGTCCTTGGCATCCTCGAACAGCAGTACCTGAATGTTCAGGCCTTCATCAAGAAGGATCTCACCCGCCCGCAGAGCTGCCTGAATCCCTGCCTTATCCGAGTCATAGCCGATTACAATCTTGCCTGCGTATTTTTTAAGCAGCCTGGCCTGATCCTTAGTCAGGGCGGTGCCGAGCGAGGCAACCGCATTTGTGAAGCCTGCTCTTTGCGCTGCAATTGTATCCATATACCCTTCAAGGAGTAAAGAATACCCTGCCTCCCTGATTCCCCGGGAAGCCAGATGAATGCCGTAAAGATTGCGTCCTTTATGAAAAAATTTTGTTTCCGGTGAATTCAGATATTTAGGTGTGGAATCATCGAGCACCCTTCCGCCAAAAGCAATTGGAGCGCCTTTGACATCGAGGATGGTATAAATCACTCTGTTACGAAACCTGTCGTAATAACTGATTTCCTGCTCACTGGTTTCCCTGCGGACAGCGAGTCCGAATTGAGCCAGTTCTTCCGGTTCGACTCCTTTGTCCGCAAGTTCCCTGATCAAGCCATCCCACCTGTCCGGTGCAAAACCAAGACGGAAATCCCGGATGACTTCGGGTCCAATCCCTCTGTGTTCAAAGTAAGTCAGTCCGGCCTGTCCTTCGAGACGATGCAGAAGCACGTCGTGATAGTAGCGGGCAGCCCACTCATGAATCTCCCGCCAGCGGCTGCGCTGTGCTTCGTTCTTCGTCTCCTCCGGAGAAAGCTCTCTTTCCGGCAGCTCCATCCCATACTTCCCGGCTACCTTCTTCAAAGCTTCGATGAAGGCTAAACCTTCTTTTTTCATCAGGAAAGAAAAAACATTTCCGCCAGTGTGGCAGCCAAAACAGTAGAACATCTGACGATCGGGATTTACATTGAAACTCGGCGTCTTTTCAGAATGAAACGGACAAAGCCCTTGATAGTTTTTGCCCGTACGTTTCAGCACCACATGCTCAGAGATAATTTCAACAATGTCAGCTTGGCGGCGTACTTCTTCGATAAAATCCTCAGATATTTTATGATCCATCCCAGCACGCCCTTCATGGATTTACGTTTTTCTGACAAGCCTTTATCTTTTTCGATAAACTTTTTATTTTTCCTTCTTATTCTAAGACAATTTTTTTACAATTTTTGCTTAGCATCTTATCTCCCTGCTATTCTTTAGGAATAAAAAGATGTTTGAAGATGCTGATGGCGTAGTTGTCTGTCAGACCCGCAACATAGTCGGTGATGGCTTGTTTCAGATCTCCCTCTGTCCGTTTAAGATAATCTTCCGGCAGAATCTCCGAGTGATGCAGGTAATAATCGAAAAGAATTCCCAAAATCAATCGGCTTTTGCTGCGTTCCTCCTGCAGTAAACTGCTGTAGTAGACTCTCTCAAACATAAAGTCACGGAATTCTTTCATGATTGCGGAGATTTCTGCGGACTGACAAATCGTGTCCTTGCCTTCGGAAGCCTGAATCATATCGAGAACCATGGTCGTGATCATTTCGCTGGTACTGGAGCCAATCCCTTTTCTGATCGTGGTCGGAAGGTCGTCAACGGACAGAATCTCAGCCCGCAAAGCATCGTCAAAATCGTGGCAGAGATAGGCAATCCTGTCTCCGATCCTTACAATCTGTCCTTCCAGGGTTTTTGGCATTCCAGAACCGGTATGGTGCAGAATTCCGTCCAGGACCTGCTCCGTGAGGTTCAGGCCCTCGCCGTTTCCGGTAAGGACAGTGTAGATCCTGACCGACTGTTCGTTGTGTTCAAAATGGCCGATCAGCGAAGCCAGCGTTTCTTCACCGACGTGTCCAAAAGGTGTATGACCGACATCATGACCCAAGGCAATTGCCTCAATCAGATCTTCATTTAAGCTTAGCCCTCGGCCGATGGTTCGGCAGATCTGTGCGACTTCCAGGCTGTGCGTCATCCTGGTCCGATAGTGATCTCCGATAGGAGCAATATAGACCTGCGTCTTGTGTTTCAGGCGACGAAAAGGCTTGCTGTGCAAAATTCTGTCTCTGTCTCGTTGGAATCTGGTTCGAACGCTACATTCAACTTCCTCTCTCGCTCTCCTTGCTTCGGCGCTTTTCGCTGCCAGGGGCGAGAGCCGCTGGAATTCATGTTCCTCCGTTCTTAACCTGATTGACTGGGACATCTACAACCACCTTCTTCACAAGAATCAAAAGGGATTAGACGCAAAAACAAAAGAAATAGCACCCGAGGCCACAATTCCGCCACTTTCTGGCGGAATAAGCTAAGATTTTGTACTTCGTCTTTTATTTTTCGCAAAAATCCTTCAGACGTTCTTTCAATTCTTTAACTGTTTAATTCAACATTAAGTTTAAAAATCCTGCTTAAATCGTTAAATTGTATCATAGAATAAAACATTTACAAAATACTGTAAAAGTGATCTTTCACGTTTTTAGGAGCACAGACCAGCAAAAAGTACCTAGAAAGAACTCACCCTTGTATTCTTCCAGTTACCAGTTCAATAGTAAGTAAATTTACAAGATAAAAATGAGGTATTGTCTCTTAAATCACTAAAAGACAATACCCATAATCTTTTTGTTGAGTCAACTCTTTACCTATACTATTTATTGCTTTATTTAATAAACCCTTTTTGTTTCAATGCAGCCTGCGCAGCGCCTAAGCGGGCAATCGGTACGCGGAAGGGTGAACAGGAGACATAGTCCAGGTTAATTTCCTGGCAGAATTCGATCGAGGAAGGATCTCCGCCGTGTTCGCCGCAGATTCCAATTTTGATGCCCGGATTTGCTTTACGTCCAAGATCGACGCAGATCTTCATGATCTTACCGACGCCGTCCCGATCTAAGACTGCAAATGGGTTATTGGCCAAGATATTCTGGTTCAAATAGTCGGGCAGGAATTTACCTTCAGCGTCGTCACGGGAAAAGCCTAAAACGGTCTGGGTAAGGTCGTTGGTTCCAAACGAGAAGAACTCGGCAAACGGTGCAATTTCGTCTGCGGTAAGCGCCGCTCTCGGCACTTCAATCATCGTTCCAATTTGGTAGTTGATCTTGACGCCTTCGGCTTTGATGATTTCCTGGGCAATTTCCTCGGTCTGCTTGCGCAGAATCTCGAGTTCTTTATGATGAATGACGAGCGGGATCTTGACATGCGGACGTACGTCAACTCCTTCTTTCACGAGTCTAGCTGCAGCTTTAAAAATAGCTCTGGACTGCATCGCGTAGATTTCCGGATACGATATTCCAAGACGGCAGCCACGATGGCCGAGCATCGGATTCATCTCCTGGAGACCGCGGACTTTCTTCAACAGAACCTCTTTAGCCTTGATTTCCTTTTGGACCTTTTCATCCTGCAGGTTGGCCGTGAGTTTTAATTCCTGAATCTCGAGAGCAAGTTCTTCGCCATTTGGCAGGAATTCATGGAGAGGCGGATCCAGCAGACGAATCGTCACTGGCAGTCCGTGCATGGCCTTCAAGATGCCGTAGAAATCGCCTTCCTGCATCGGCAGAAGTTCAGCCAGGGCGGCTTCTCTTTCGGGAAGCGTCTGGGCCAGAATCATCTTCTGGACAATCGGGATACGGGCAGGATCCATAAACATGTGTTCCGTCCGGCAAAGTCCGATGCCCTGGGCACCAAATTCTCTCGCTTTGGCGGCATCAGGCGGATTATCGGCGTTAGCCATAACCTGAAGCTTTCTGATTCCATCTGCCCACTCCAGAATTTTTTGGAATTCACCGCTTAAGTCAGGATCCTTCATCGGGACAGTTCCTCTGATGACCCGTCCTGTTGCGCCGTCGATCGTAATCTCGGTACCTTCGGGATAAGCATCATCGCCAATCACGAAGATCTTGTCGGCAAGGTTGATTTTCAAAGCATCACAGCCGCAGACTGCAGGTTTGCCCATATGTCTGGCTACAACAGCAGCGTGGCTGGTCATGCCTCCCCTGCTGGTCAGAATCCCTTGGGCTGCGAGCATGCCATGAATATCATCCGGGGTGGTTTCCGTACCAACGAGAATGACTTTTTCTCCGGCCTGGCCGAGCTTTTCGGCTTCGTCCGCACTGAAGACAATCTTGCCGGAAGCTGCTCCCGGTGAAGCGGGCAGTCCTGTTGCTACGACGTCGAGCTTGGCGGCATCGTCGATTCTGCGGTGCAGCAGTTTTTCTAATTGATGCGGATCAATTCTCTCGACTGCTTCTTCCTTGGTGATGAGACCTTCCTGACAGAGTTCGACAGCAATGCGGATCGCAGCAGAAATCGTACATTTTCCGTTACGGGTCTGGAGTATGTAGAGTCTGCCTTTTTCAATCGTGAATTCGATATCCTGCATGTTTTTATAATGGTTCTCCAGATTCTTGGCGATTTCGCTGAACTGGCGGTAAATTTCCGGATTGTCATTTTGCAGGCTGTCAATCGAAAGCGGTGTACGGATGCCTGCAACGACGTCCTCACCCTGGGCATTCATCAAATATTCCCCATACAAGTGTTTTTCCCCAGTTGACGGGTTCCGGGTAAAGGCCACGCCCGTACCAGAGTCATTACCCATGTTGCCGAATACCATCGACTGGACGTTGACGGCGGTGCCGTAGCTGTCCGGAATACCATTGGCTTTCCGGTACACGATCGCCCGGTGGTTATTCCAGGATTTGAAAACGGCGGTGATCGCTTCTTTAAGCTGTTCATACGGATCATCAGGGAATGGTACGCCGGTCTCCTGCTTAACAAGCGCTTTAAACTTAACCACAAGTCCTTTCAGGCTTTCCGGAGAAAGCTCGGAATCGAACGTTACACCCTGCTTTTCTTTGACTTCTTCCAGGATATTCTCAAATTTGTGACTGGCGATTCCAAGTACGACATCGCCAAACATTTGGATAAAACGTCGGTAGCAGTCAAAAGCAAATCTCTCATTGCCTGTTGCCTTGCTGACGCCGCTGGCTGTTCCTTCGTTCAAACCGAGGTTCAGGATTGTATCCATCATCCCGGGCATGGAAACCCTCGCGCCGGAACGGACCGAAACCAGAAGCGGATTTTCGGGATCGCCAAATTTCTTGCCGCTTGCTTTCTCGACATCCTGGATCGCGGGAAGGATCTGTTCCCATAATCCGCCGGGCAGCTGCTCACCGCAGTCATAGTATTCGAGGCAGGCTTCTGTGGTAATCGTAAAGCCTTGCGGGACATTCAGTCCGATGTTGGTCATTTCAGCCAGGTTTGCTCCCTTGCCTCCAAGAAGGTTTTTCATGTCGGCACTGCCTTCACGAAACAAGTACACATATTTTTTGTCAACCATCTTTTCTCAACTCCCCGTTTATTGTTACTTTCTGCAGGATTACACTTGCGGTTTCTTCGACCGCTTTATTGGTGGTATCTATGATTACACAGCCAATCTTTTTCATGATCTGTTTGGCATAGTCAAGCTCTTCCATAATCCTGTTCAGATTGGCATAATCGGCGGATGCTCCAAGTCCCAGCGTTTTCAGCCGTTCACTGCGTATTTGGTTCAATTTTTCCGGGCTTAAGATCAACCCGAAGACTTTATTCCGGGGAACTTCATACAGTTCCCGAGGCGGTGTCACTTCTGGCACCAGCGGTATATTCGCAGCCTTAATCCCTTTATGGGCAAGGTACATACTTAGCGGTGTTTTCGAGGTCCGGGACACACCTATTAGGACAACATCAGCATATAGCAGCCCTCGCGGGTCCTTGCCATCGTCATATTTAACCGCAAACTCCACAGCCTCTACCTTCCGAAAGTACTGTTCATCCAGCCGGTGCGTAACATTCGGTATATTTTTGGGATCAAGTCCGGTTTTATCAGCCAATGCCGAAATCAGCGGACTCAAAATATCGATGGTTATTAAATTTTTTTCTCTGGCCCTTCGTTCTATGTAGAGCCTTAGGTTTGTCAGAACCAGCGTGTAAACGAGAATTGCCTGTTCCTCAACCGCTTCTTCCAGGATCTCGTCAATATGGATTTCATCCTGGACATAAGGCACCCGGCGAATTTTTGTCTTTATTCCGTTAAACTGTGCTGCTGCCGCCCTGCTGACAAACTCTGCCGTCTCTCCCAGCGCATCGGAAATCACATAAATTACCGGGATTTGATCGGTCACCGAAACACCCCCTCACTTTCTCCATTAAAATAGGTTTGCGGTATTTGGAAATTTTTCTTGGCCCAGTTCTACGAACAAGTTGGTAACATTGGTCTTCGTAAATCTGCCAACTACCTCGAAACTTTCGCGACCTTCCTCATTGATGTAGCTTTCGACGACTGGAAGCGTGTCAATTTGGTGCAGCACCAGCTTTCTGGCAGCCTCAAGTACGGATTCATCGGACGCGGCCATGATAATATTCGGCATCCTTGTCATGATGACACTGATTGGCACCCCATGCAGGTCCATATTGCCAAGTGAAGCCTTAAGAATATCCTTGCGGGAAACCATTCCTTTAAGCTCGCGTTCATTATTGATCACGATCAGACTACCGACGTTGTTCGTGAACATGGATACGACAGCATCGTAAATCGAGATGCTCTCTTTGACAGCAGCCGCAATTGATTTGAAATCACCGACTCTGAGCTGACGCACCCTTTGGGCGATAGGTGAAGGTCCCGTATTTCCATTATAAAAATAGCCAACTCGGGGACGCGCCTCCAATACACCCGCCATGGTCAGGATGGTCAGATCAGGTCTTAAGGTCGCCCTGTTCAAATTCAGTTGGCTGGCTATTTGTTCTCCCGTCATCGGGCTGGATTTTTTCACAAGTTCTAGGATCTTCTCCTGGCGCTCGGAAAGCTGCATTTTTCTCACCCTCCGGAAAATAGAAACTAAAGTTCAAATATAGTAGCACATTGACCATAATCCAATGATATAGTATGTCATATTTCTATATTATATAACATATTCGAGAAAAGAAAAGCCTTATCATTAGAAAGAAAGCAAAAAGTATATTTTAATATCTAAAATGCCTCCAGAAATAATCTTAAATCATCCCTCACATACAGAGACATACAGAGGATCCAATGTCATCCCTCTGAAAAATGAGGCTGAACCTACGCTAGAAGTGTCAGGTCTCCGAGACAGCCCAGGGCTTCCACACAGCTCTTCAACAATCCCAAACGAGCGTTTCTGAGCTTTTCATCTTCGACCATGATCATAACGTCTTCAAACAGTTTTTCGATCAATGGCACGATCTCAACAGCAAACGCGTAGGCTTTCCTGAAATCCGCATCGTTCACAGCCCTCCGGATCAGCGGAGCTTTTTCGTGCAGACATTCGGCAAGCGCCAACTCCGAGCTTACTTGTAAATCGGAAACCTGCCATGCCACGGCAGCTGCTTTCTTACCAAGGTTCACACAACGGACATAGGCATTACTGTAGGAGACAAAGTCAGCTTCATCCCTGACTTGGGCGAGAACTAGGGCCTTTTTCATCAGATGAGCAGGCTTTTCTGTTCCGTGGGCCATGACAGCGTCAATCGTATCATAGCGCAGTCCGGATTCCTGGAGCAGGTAGCGGACCCTTTGGACGAAGAAGTCCAGAAGGGCCGGTCTGATCTTCTCCAGCGGTTCCAGCGTAATTCCCTGTATGCTGAAGATGCTGTAGGACTCTTCGATTAGCCGCAGAAGAGACAGGTTCAGTTCGTCTTGAACCATCAAGCCGACGATTCCAAGCGCCTGACGCCTTAGCGCATACGGGTCCTGCGAACCGGTGGGCTGGATGCCGATCCCGAAAGAACCGACGATTGCATCAAGCTTATCTGCGAGACTGACCACTTTCCCGGTTACAGAGGAAGGGAACACGTCTCCAGCATGACGCGGACGGTAATGTTCAAGGATCCCGGAACAAACCGCCGGGTCTTCGCCATTGCTTCCGGCATAGTATGCACCCATGATTCCCTGAAGTTCAGGGAAATCGTAAACCATGTGCGACACAAGATCTGCTTTGGCCAGATAGGCCGTCCGGTCGACCAGTTCTATTTCTTTTGTATCGAGACCCATTTCGTTCGCAATCGCGACAGCCAGTTTCTGAAGACGGGCGACCCTTTGTCCGACAGTACCAAGTTTCTCGTGATACACAACCCTGTCGAGTTTTGGAATCAGGGTATGCAGCGGACTTTTCAGATCTTCCCGGTAATAGAAAGCAGCATCTTCCAGACGGGCTTTGAGCACTTTCTTATTGCCCTCTTTCACGATATCGAGCGAGGTTCTATCGCCATTCCGTACCGTAATGAAGTATGGCAGTAATTTACCGTCTTCTGCCCTGACCGGAAAATAACGCTGATGTTCCTTCATCGGCGTGGTGATGACTTCTCCCGGCAGGACCATATATTTGACATCGACTTCGCCCAGAAGAGCGGTCGGATATTCCACCAGATGACAGACCTCAGTCAGCAGGTCCTCGTCCTGGTCGACCTCGCCGCCGACCTTAGCGGCCAACAGCTGGATCTGGCTCCAGATATTCTGTTTTCTTTTCTCCTGGTCAGCCAGCACAAAGACCGATTCCAACGCGTTCAGATATTCAGCCGGCTGAACAATCCGGATATAGCTGCCAAGCGTACGGTGTCCGCGCGAAGTTCTTCCGGCCTGAACCCCGGCATAGCTGAAAGGAATCACCTCGTCACCAAACAGCGAAATCAGCCAGCGGATCGGGCGTGCAAAACGGATCTCATAATCTCCCCAGCGCATCGGTTTCGGGAAGTTGAGGCTCGTAACCAGATTCAGCGAGACCTGTGGCAGCAGCTTTTCGGTTTCTTCGCCTTTTTGGGATTTTACAGCATACACATAGGGCACGCCATTGATTTCTTTCAGAAAAAAGTCTTCGGTCTTGACGCCCTGTCCGCGCGCAAATCCTTCAGCCGCTTTGGTCGGTTTGCCTTCAGCATCAAATGCTGCCTTCTGAGCAGGCCCTTTGACTTCTTCACTGATATCCTGCTGCTTTTCAGCCAGGGCTTCTACATAGAGTGTCAGACGCCTCGGTGTCACAAAACACTGCAGATTCTTATACGCTAAACGCAGTTCCACCAGCATTTTTCGGGCATTGTTCTCCAGCTGGGCCACTGCACCTGGTGCAAACTTAGCGGGCATTTCTTCCATGCCTATTTCCAGTAAAAAGTCCTTGCTCATTTTTATTCCCCCCTTTTTTTCAGCAAAGGAAACCCAAGTGTTTCCCTCTGGGTGACATAGGCCTGGGCACACAGACGGGCTAGGTTTCTTACTCTGGCAATGTAGCCGGTTCTTTCCGTCACACTGATTGCACCCCGGGCTTCCAGAAGGTTAAACGCATGGGAGCATTTCAGTACATAGTCGTAAGCCGGCACGACCAGGCCTGCCTGGACGGTCCGCTCTGCTTCCTTCTCGTACATATCAAACCACTGCCGCAGCGCATCGATATCGGCCACTTCAAAGTTGTAGCGTGAAAAATCAATTTCATTCTGCAGATAAATATCACCGTAGCTGATATCTCCGACCCACTCAATATCAAAGACGCTGTCCTTGCCCTGAATGAAGGTCGCGAGTCGTTCTATTCCATACGTGATTTCTGCGCAGACGGGTTTGCAGTCAATGCCGCCGCACTGCTGAAAATAGGTAAACTGGGTGACTTCCATGCCGTCCAGCCAAACTTCCCAGCCAAGTCCCCAGGCCCCCAGTGTAGGGGATTCCCAATTGTCTTCCACAAACCGGATATCATGGTCAGCCGGATTAATCCCGAGCCGTTCCAGGCTTTCGAGATAAAGCTCCTGGACATTATCCGGCGAAGGTTTCAGAATGACCTGATACTGAAAATAGTGCTGCAGACGGTTCGGATTTTCACCGTATCTGCCGTCAGTCGGACGCCTGGACGGCTCCACATAAGCCACATTCCAGGGTTCCGGGCCAAGTGCCCGCAAAAAGGTAGCCGGATTCATGGTTCCTGCGCCTTTTTCAATATCGTAGGGCTGGGCAATAATGCATCCCTGTTCACCCCAAAACTGGTTAAGGTCCAGAATAAGATCTTGAAATTTCATCAATTTTCCTCCTTTTTAGATCAGACCAAATAAACGCAATCCATGCAAGAATCGTAATAGCAAACGAAAAAAATAAACCCCCATCCATACAGCAAATGATTGCTGCAGGGACGAGAGTATTTCCCGCGGTTCCACCCTGCTTGATTCCAATATACTTACGTAACTTTGTCACGTAATTCAGAATCCTCTTTGAACCTGGTCCGCTCCAGACTGCCCAACCTGCTTTCACCTATCCGGCTCTCACCCTCCCGGACTCTCTTAGCGGCTATTGCAGGCATCTTTTCCATCTATGCGGACAAAATATTTTCATAAAAAGAAAGCTGCTTATATGCAGTTATAACCTTTATCTGAGATATTATATGCTAATAAACCTCCACTGTCAATTCTTCCAGAACTCACTGCCTTGTCTCCAAGCCAGGAGTCTGCGTTCAAATTTCTGTTCACAGTAATGGCAAAGGCTTTCGAGGATTTCCTGCCGCATTTTTTTGTTCCAGCGCAGCCGATCAATCTTCATGAGATCGGCCTGGTACAGCTGGCGTATCAGGGCCAGGCTTCCCGGGTTCAGCGCTCTGACGATCCGGTTGTTTTTACAGGCCGCGCAAAGAAAGCCTCCGGCCTCCGCACTCAAATAGACCTGCTCGCCGGAAAAGTCTCCGCCGCATTCGGTACAACCCTCCATCGACGGCAAATACCCCTGCAGGTGCATGAGCCTGAGCGCATAAGCGGCCTGAGCCATATACGGGTCAAGATGTTTGAGCAAAAAAAGAAAGCTTAAGGTAAGGGTGAACAGTTCCTGATCAGGCTGTTCCCTGACAGTAGAAATATCCAGCAGCTCGACCATTGCCGACGCGGTGATCGTCCGGTCAAAATCGTCCCAGAGATGGATGAAGTTCTCCCGGGGCTGAGCCTGATTCACCGTATCCAGTGTCTTCCCCCTGTACAACAAAAAATCGGCATACGTAAAAAGCTGCGTCCCACCCCTCTGGGTACTTTTCGGTTTTCGAACCCCTTTGGCCACAGCCTCCAGCTTTCCTTTTTCCCTTGAAAAAAGCGTGATAAGCCTGTCCGACTCACCATACTCCCTGCTGCGGATCACAATCGCATCCGCCTGATAGACCGCCATCTCCCAACATCATCCCCGGTCGTGTCTTTATTCCCTATTATATCTTCAATAGATGCTATCTTTTTGGAATACATCTAAGAACTAAATATTACTGGATTATTGCGATCCCGGAACTGGTTCCGAGTCTGTCGGCGCCTGCTTTGATCAATTCCAAGGCAAACTCTTTCGTCTTAATCCCGCCGGATGCTTTGACTTTAACAGCAGGACCTGCCCAATTTTTCAGGTTTTTGACGTCTTCAACTGTTGCGCCGCCAAAATAGCCGGTTGATGTTTTGATATAGTTTGCTCCGGCTTCCCGGACAATTTCAACCGCCCTCTGCTTTTCGCCCTCGTTCAAAAGCCCGGTTTCAATAATTATTTTTATTTTTAGACCGCAGCCCTGTGCCGTCTGAATCATCAAATTCACGTCACGCTGCACGGCTTTCCAATCGCCGGATTTGGCTTTGCTGATGCACATCACGGCATCAACTTCCCTCGCGCCATGGGCTTTCGCTGCCAGAATCTCCTGCATCTTTATTTCGGTAAACGCAGCTCCAAGCGGAAAGCCTATGACCGTGCACGGTATGACACTCGTTCCGTGCAGCAGGCGTGCGGCGGTACAGATATATACGGGGTTTACACAAACGGAAGCAAAACCGTGTTTAACAGCCTCATGGCAAAGATCAACGATATCCTTCTCCGTCGCTTCAGGTTTCAGAAGCGTATGGTCAATTCTTCCAGCGATATTCATAAGTCTACCTTCCCTTCAGCGTTCTTTTATACTTTCCCGTATCGCTAATATGCTAAGATACCCTATTTTTTAGTAAGCCTAATTTACCCCGCAGCATTTATTCTTTCAGGTCCTTCAGATTGTATCCCAGATCCCTGAGCTGGTTATTCTGGTTGCGCCAGTCCTTCTTGACTTTGACCCAAAGCTCAAGAAATACCTTGCTGCCCAGCAGCGTTTCAATCTCTTCCCGGGCAAGCCTTCCGACTTCTTTTAAGACGCTTCCTTCCTTACCAATGACAATTCCTTTCTGGGAATCACGCTCAACAAGGATCACAGCCCCTATCTTAATCAAGGATTTTTTCTCTTCCATTTTATCGACCACGACCGCGACCGAGTGCGGAACTTCTTCTCTGGTCAGGCTCATCAGCTTTTCTCTAATCAGCTCTGCAACGACAAACTTCTCCGGCTGGTCAATGACGACATCATCCGGAAAATACATTGGGCCAGGTGAAAGCGCTTCAAAAATCAGATCCATTAACTTCGCAGTATTCTCGGACTGTAAAGCTGAAATCGGGACAATTTCTCTAAAATCTGCTATTTTGGCAAAGCCGGCTATTTTCTCCAGCAGCTGATCCTTGGAAATGAGGTCAATTTTATTTAAGGCTAAAATGCAGGGAATCCCGCTGTCCTTAATGACCTGAAGCACGTATTCATCCCCCGATCCAAACGGCACGGAGGCATCGACGACGCATATCGCAAAATCAACCCCCTGCAAAGTGCTTTTGGCGGCCGCGACCATGTATTCGCCCAGGCGGTGCTTCGGTTTATGAATACCGGGCGTGTCAAAAAAAATGACCTGCCCGCGTTCTTCGGTAAGGATACACCGGATTCTGTTTCTGGTTGCCTGCGGCTTATCGGATATAATCAGCACTTTCTGACCCAAAAGCGTATTTAGTAAGGTCGATTTTCCAGCATTGGGCCGTCCGATCACTGCAACAAAACCCGATCGAAAACCTTTATTATCCTGCTTGTTCAACTGTTTTACCATCCTTGTATCATAAGTCTCGTATCATAAAATTGTGTATCCTATCGTTGTATATCCTATAGCTGTATATCATGTGGTCTCTTATCCTAAATGCTTTTTAAAAACTCCGGGCCAAACGAATCAGGGAGAATATCCTTCAAACTGGTTTTCCTGATTTCTCCGCTGCCATTGCTGAGCAAAACAAGGCAGTCCGAGGCGAACTCCCGGATCACCTGCCGGCAGGCACCACATGGGGACGGCATCTCCTCGAGCGGAACTGCGACAGCAACCGCTTTGATCCGCCTTTCCCCCAATCCGATCCCATGGAACACGGCATTGCGTTCCGCACAGACACTCAGACCATAGGAAGCATTTTCAACGTTGACACCAGAAGTGATCCTTCCTGATTCCCAGAGAACGGCGGCGCCAACCTTGTAGCAGGAGTAAGGGGCATAAGCATCTTCACAAGCTTGATGCGCCTGGCGAATCAGCTCCGCAGCCTGGTTGATATCCACAGCCTGTTCGTTCTTCATCTCATTCCGCCCCCCGTCTTAGATAATAACAACGCTACGACTTGCAGACTTCCTTAAACAATCTTAAGATCAGTCTGTGGGCTACAGTTCCGCCGTGAGCGGAGCATGGAGTGCGAAGCGCGGCCTTTTGACGGCCACGGATGGCCTAATGTCGCGGTGCCATGGAGGGCAAGGAGCGACAAGCCAAGGAGGACGCAACGGCCGAAAGGCGGTATTGTTGCCCACAGACCTACCCTAAAATAAATAAGGTCCAAAAATAATGATCCCAATAACGACGGCCTGAATAGTGGAAACCAGTACGGCACCGGAAGCAACATCCTTGCCGAGGCCGGCAAGGGGATGATACCCGGGTTCAGCCAGATCAATTGCCCTTTCCAACGCGGTATTAAACAATTCCGCCACCAGAACGCTGCCAATAGCATAAATAATGAACAGCCAGTGAACGCCTGAAAGATGAAAGTAAGCGCCTGCCAGAACAACAACCACAGCGGCAAAAAAATGAAATCTGAGGTGTTTTTCTGTTCTCAGCGAGTAAGCAATCCCTTGCAAAGCCCCTCTGCAGCTGCCGGTAAAACCAGCAGGCTTACGGATATCCGGCATTATTCTTCCCCCTTGTCAGCGCAGCAACCCGAGCTGATCCATAACCTGTTCCTCCAGACGCCTCATGACACTGGAATCATCCTCATTGCCATGATCGTACCCCAGAAGGTGTAGTGTTCCGTGCACTGCCAGGTAAACAATCTCTCTGGCAAAGGAATGCCCATACTCAATAGCCTGTGAACGGGCTCTTTCGACAGAAATCACGATATCACCGAGAGCCGTATCGCAGTAGCTAAAATTATCGTCATCTTCTTCGTATTCATCAAGATCTTCTTCATCTTCTTCGTCAATCATTTCTTCGAGAGAATATTCAAGCCGTTCTTTCTTATCCTTATCCGACTGAGGATTATAATAAATCTCCGGCTCCCCTTCCCCCTTTTCCCGAAGGGCAAAAGACAGGACGTCTGTAGGGCTGTCAATTCCACGGTACGTCTTATTCAGGAGATAAATAGATTCATCATCGGTCAGGACAAGTCCGATCTCAGCGTCTTCCGGGCCACCTCCCTCAAGAAGTGCTTTCTGAATGCCCGTGCGAAGCAGTTCTGCTATTTTATTTTGTTCATCTTCTGTAATAGAATCATCTTCCCAACTGATATCTAGTTCCATTTCTCAGAAAAGACCTGCCATTAAAGAGCAAGTCTTTTTCTCCCCCCTATCCGTGAGAATTATTTTTTACGAAAGCGAACCAGGTTCGCTTTCCTGCTTAGCCGAAGACTCACCCTCTTTTTGCGGTTTCGATTCCTCCTGTTTCTGACCAGTGTCCGCTTCCTCTGCCAATTTGGTCTTAGCCGGCGGCAATTCAGGGTATTCGATTCTGGAATGGAATATTCCGCTTAGAACCTTAACAAAAGCTATAGATATCTTATCCAAATCCTTAAAGGTTAAGTCACATTGGTCAAGCAGGCCCTCATCAAATTTCTCCTTGATAATCTTACGCACCAATCCTTCAATTTTTCCCGGCGAACTGTCCTTCTGGGAACGGACGGCTGCTTCAACATTATCCGCCAGAAGAACCAGCGCCGCCTCTTTAGACTGGGGACGCTGCCCGTCATATCTGAAAGCTTCTTCCGGAGCATCCGGATTCTCTTCGAGTGCTTTATGGTAAAAGAACGATGCCGTACTGTCCCCGTGGTGCTGCGCAATAATATCCTGAATATTGGATGGAAGCTTATGCTCTTTGGCCATTTCTAGTCCGTCTTTGATATGGGAAATAATAATTAGGGAACTAAGCGTCGGGGCAATCTTTTCGTGGGGATTATCCTTGGAAAACTGGTTTTCTATAAAGAAGTACGGTCTTTTCAGCTTGCCGATATCATGATAGAGCGCACCGACTCTGACCAGCACAGGGTCAGCTTTAATTTCCTCAGCGGCAGTTTCAGCCAGATTTCCAACTAGGACGCTGTGATGGTAGGTCCCTGGCGCTTCGATCAATAAGCTTTTCAACAGCGGCGCATTCGGGTTAGATAATTCCAGCAGCCTTACAGCTGATGTAATGTTAAAGCCCTGTTCCAGCCAAGGCAAAACACCCATGGTAAGAACAGACGACAGAAATCCGTTGGCAACGCTCAGCATGCATCCAATCAGCCAATCAGTCGGACTAATCTGAAGGATCAAGGCAACACCGCTTACAAGAGCAATGTTTACCAAAGCCACAAACAATCCTGCCCTGGCCAGCTCAGAACGGCGGTCCAGTTTAGCAACACCCTGTATGCCGACAATGCCGCTAAGCAAAGAAAATAAGGCTGCCAGCGAACCTGCTGCTCCCATGTTCCCTGGATCTGCCATCATCCCGGTGAAAATAGCCAGAATGACGCCTACCAGAACTGCGATCTTAACGCCAAGCAGGAGTGTAACCGTCATCGTAACCCAGGCTGCAGGTATCAGGATAGCCGTCAAAGTGTTTAAATCATTGTCCCCAAGACTAATCGCCATAAAGGCTTTACCCATAGCCAGCGCAACAATCATCAGAAGTCCGATCAGCACCATCCTTTGCCAGTGGGTAAACGTGTCGGGGCTGAACTGGTAGGCAAATAAAATCAAAATGATCATCGAAACCAGGACAATTATTGCAATTCCGGAAGCCGGCTTCCACGGAGATTCTACTTTGATCAATCCGTACGCCTGCAGGGCTTGATAAATCTGATCATCAACAATTTCCCCCGGTCCTATAATTTTTTCATTTTCTCGATAGATCCGGATGGATGGTTTAACCTTAGAAATGGCAATATCCTGCATTTTTTTTGTCGCTTCTTCATCGATGGTCAGTGTCGGTTTGATCACACACTGTTCAATAAATTCATTTATAAGTTCTTTTACAGGTTCAGTTACATTGGATTGATTGATCTGTTCACTCATTCGGTCCTGTGAAAGTGATACTTCTGCCTGAGATCTCGCTCCGGTCTCGGCATCGCTTGCTATCCCAAGGATGACAACTGAACTAGTTCCGGAGGCAGATACAATCTCCTGATCAGACAAATTCAGCAGCGCTTCAAGCGTGCTGTTCGATAATCTGCTATAAGGGACTTTCTTGCGGAGCTCGTCCATTTTTTCTGTAACACTGTCCTTAGAATCTTTCTGATCCGCCAGAATCTCAAATGTCCGATCCAAATCTTTTGACAAGTTGGAAATTTGATCGTCATCGGCCATATAAACAGGTCCGACTGCATTTGCCGCTGCTTCCTGTTCTTCCTGGAACTTGGCGAGATCTGTCACTTTCTTTTCATAAGGTGCCGTGATCAATTCCGGACTGGGCTCACCGGATTCAATATTTAATTTGGACTGAAAAAGATCCGAGGCCAATATCGCGGTTAAGAGAATAAAGAACAGCACAAATAATGCTATCTGGTATTTTGTCATAGCATTCTTGGTCTTTTTAGGCAAAAGCATTGTTTTCAATTTTTTATTCAAGTCCCATCAATCCTTACCGGACTGCTTGTCCTCTTTTTTATCTTGCGCATCGTAAGCGTGAATAATGCTTTGTACAAGCGGGTTGCGTACAATATCGTCCAAAGTAAAGTAATGGAAGGAAATGTCTCCGATACCTTTCAGGATATGTTGTACTTCAATCAGCCCTGAATAATTGCCGCGGGGAAGGTCAACCTGGGTGATGTCGCCGGTAACCACTGCTTTGGAGGCAAATCCGAGCCTGGTCAGAAACATTTTCATTTGCTCCGGGGATGTATTTTGGGCCTCATCGAGAATAATAAATGAATCGTCTAGCGTACGCCCGCGCATATAGGCCAACGGAGCAATCTCAATCGTGCCTTTCTCAATATACCGTGCGGTCGTTTCCGGTCCTAGAAGATCATAGAGCGCATCATAGAGCGGTCTGAGGTACGGATTGACCTTCTCCTGCAAATCCCCGGGCAAAAAACCAAGTTTTTCTCCGGCTTCCACCGCAGGCCGGGTGAGAACAATCCTGTTCACTTCTTTGGCCCTCAGCGCCTTGACCGCCATGACCACCGCCAGATAGGTCTTTCCTGTCCCGGCGGGTCCGATGCCAAAGACAAGTGAATCCTTAGCAATGGCTTTAACATACTTGGCCTGTCCGAGCGTCTTGGGTTTGATCGGACGGCCCCTTTGTGTCGTCGCGATGATATGGGTGAGGTTTTGAGCCATATCCTTCACGCTGCCCTCTTCCACCTGGGAAACAACGTAGGTTACGTCTGCCAGGGTCAGTGTATTGCCTTTCCTAATTAAGTCCAGAAGCTGTTTGAGAACTGCTTCGGCAAGCTTGACCTGTTGTTCTTCGCCTGAAATCGTCATCTCTTCACTGCGGAAAACAATCTGACAGCCGAGACGCTCTTCCAGAAATCTTAAGTTGACGTCCTCAAGGCCGAATAGGTTTAATGCTTCTTCTTTATCTTTCAGATTTAGTTTCGATTCATTACGCAAATGTGAGTTCCTCCAAATGCAAGGATATTTGCTTATTTTTTATATACCGCGATATCTTCAAAGGTCTCAACTTCAACCCTGACATGTTCTGTTCCTTTTTTAGAAGAAAGAATCCGAACCTTATTCTGCAGTACTTTGACCCCTGAAGGCAGTTTTTGTTTCAATTCCTCCCTGGCTAGGGTCTCTGCAAGCTTCCTTCCTTCTGCTGCTGTACGGCTTACATGTACTTTTTGGGTTTCTTCATAATGTACCTTTAACAATTCGACAGGAAAACGCCAATTCCTCCAACTGGGCAATGCATATGTGCAGGTTTCTTGGATCGAATCGGAATAGGGGCTGTCCTGATTTGTTATCATTATTACACGGTTATTTATTTTTATTCCCCACCCATTGGTCATATTTTCTGTCTTTTCAATTCTATCTTCTTCCAGGGAAACAATCTTGTCTGCGCTGTACCAGACCCTTGCCCTGACAAAGCCTTTGGCCGCCGGAGCATCCGTCGCGTTTTGTTTGGCTCTATTCTGGCCAGATACATCAAAACTGTATTCCGTCATTCCTCCCGAAGCCTTGATCAGAACCTGTCCGGCGGTAACCAGCTGTCCTTCAGCAATCAGCGCCTGCCCCTGAATGACGATCACATCTTCCACATAGCCTGTTTTAGCTGCCAAGAGATCTCCCTGGAATAAAACGGTTTGCGGCAGGGTTTTTTCGACAACTCTGATTTTGATATTTGTTCCGCGCTCTTCCATCGTCACCCAGACCAGGTCAGGCATACTCTCCTGAACTTGTTTACTCATCCGATCAAGGTCAAGGGAATTTTTCAGCACCCATTTATTTAAGCCGGCTTTTCCTGCTTCAGCAATAATCTGATCCGCTGACACCCTACTGTTTCCTTCTACACTAATGGAAAACACATACTGAGAAAGAACCGTGAGTGCTGCAATGATGATAAAAACACCAAAAATCAGACCCTTGCGTTTTTGCCAGCGCAGCGCTACAAACGGAAACCCATATCTGTTTCGGATCTTGATTTTGATTCCTGCTTTTTTGGCTGCCTTGCGCAAACGCTTGAAATCTGCAGCATTGATTTCGGCTAAAAAGCTGTCCGGCAGTTTTTTCCCATTATAGAATTCAATCCTGTCTTTAAGCGCCTCATTGATAAATCCAGCTAAGTTCTTGCCCTGCGCTTGAATGGTTACCCTTCCGTGCAGGTATCTGCCAAATTTTCCGAACACCTTCAGCCCTCCCCAAAGCTTAGTCCGGTTAACCGGCCACGGATACTAATCTCATGATCCTGTACAGCGGTAAGGATGAATTTATCTCCGTTAAGGCAGAGTTTGCCCTCGGAAGTCCGCAAAGTAATTTCCTGATCCGAAAATCCGACCACTTCATCAAAATATTCTATGATGATCTCACTGCGTCCAATAATGGTTATTTTAGGTCCGTTATCCAGGACATCCGTCGGAAATTCCAGGATCTCACCGGCATGTTTTTGAAGCCTTTTCAGCACGCTTACCACTCCCTTCATAGCATGTCTATGCATCAGGAGCAGAGAATAGTCCAAGCAGTTAGCTGGAGACCAGGAGATCAGCGGAGAACAGAGGGAAACGAAAGAACAGATTGGATGCGCAACAGCCGAAGAGCCATTCAGGTACATGGCGTAAACCGTAAGTTTACCATTAAAAAAACTGCCGCTTATTTAGCGGCAGCTTTTCATTACTCATTTTTAGGAACCCAAGAGTTCTCTCACGACTTGATTCACAAGCTTCCCTTCGGCTCTTCCTTTTGTCTTCGGCGTAATAATTCCCATGACTTTTCCCAAATCTTTGGGACCTTGGGCACCGGTTTCAGCGATGATTTCCTTAGCTATTTCGCGGATTTCCCCTTCAGTGAGCTGCTGAGGTAAGTATTCCATCAGGACGGCGACTTCCTCTTCAAGTTCCTGAACTTTGTCGGGCCTGTTCGCATTAGCAAACTGTTCCATCGCATCCCGCCGCATTTTTAACTCGCGGGCAAGAACCTCGATAACCTGATTATCATCGTTAAACTCCATTTTCTTGTCTATCTCAGCGTTTTTGATGGCAGCCCGTACCATTCGGATAACAGAAAGTCTGACCTTCCCCTCCTCTTTGGCCTTCATAGCTGTCTTCATATCCTCAACCAGACGATCCTTCAGGGACAATTGGAGCCAACTCCCTTATTTGAATTTACGTTTCCGCGCAGCCTCAGATTTCTTTTTTCTCTTAACGCTTGGCTTCTCGTAATGCTCGTGTTTGCGAGCTTCCGATAATACCCCAGAACGTTGACAGTTTCGCTTGAACCGGCGGAGTGCGGAATCCAGGGATTCATTTTTACCGACTCTGACTTCACTCATTTTTTTATCCCTCCCTCCACTGGTCAACTGATACGAAATAATTATAAAGGATGAATATGGACACGTCAAGCTGGAAGGAGCCTGCTTATTTGGCACATCAAGACACAACTCAGTCCTAATCTGACGGTTTTCCCGAAAGATGTTTAGCCGATTTTCTTGCCCAGCGGCTTGCCGCCGATCAGATGATAGTGCAGATGTCCAACCTCCTGACCTCCGTCAGGTCCGCAGTTCACAACGACTCTGTAGCCTGATTCGGCAACCCCGAATTCTGCTGCGAGCTGCCTGATCAGGACAAAAATCCTGCCGGTCACAGCCATGTCATCTTCTGTCAGATCATTCAGACTGGTTAGGTGCTTTTTCGGAATAACCAGAATGTGAACAGGCGCCACGGGATTAATATCCTTAAAGCACAGGATATCTTCATTTTCAAAGACAATCGCTGAAGGAATTTCCTTGTTCACGATTTTGCAAAAAATGCAATTGTCCATGGGCCGAACCTCCAATTTTTTATCTTAGCGGCCTTTGCTGCCGGGTTATTCGCTTTTCGCAATCACTGTCTTGCTGAGAATATTCTGGTCACATTGCTCCAGCGTATCTGCAAAAGGAGTAAAGATATACAAAAAGACTGTACTGTCAAACTCCTCGAAATATCTTGCATAAATTCTTGTTCGGGATGCAATCAGCGGGAAATCCTCCAGGCTGGTTTTTTTGAGCGGATTACCGTACTGAATGTAAGCCCGCCGGCTGCCTTTATATTTGTGCGCCGGACTGTTAACTAGGATGATTGCATCCATTTGTTCCCAGCCCTCATAACCCGCATACGTGACTCCGCTCTTGACCTCAGAGGAAAGAAGATTCATTTTTTGCTGCTCAGCAGGGCAGCCCAGGCTGTCCAGGACCAGCTTCTTATAATCATATTCCGTTACAGCCGTTATTTCACTGATATTCAGCTTTCCATCCGCAGAAAAGCCATACTTGCTTTGCCCGGAGTTGTTCTTGATCAGATATCCTCCATAAAAACTCGCATAATAAGGTGAGTCATCCTTGTAAAGCGTGGATGAACCGTAATTCCAGCTGAACGCGCCGAAATTATAGAGTATCGACAGGGAAAGATCTCTTCCGGTGTATTGCGAAAAACCTTCATGATCATTAAATACCATGACAAACGGATACCAGTCTTTTTCTTCCGTACTGGAACCACCCGGGATCTGAACGGAGACATGCTGTTTATCCATCAGGCTCTTGGAATTTTCATATTTGGTGTAAGCCCACATCACCGCATAGCTTCGTACTTGTGCGTACAATGGTGCTTTTAATAATAATACACCCAGCGCAATAACTACGATTAAAACAATAATAAGGGGCTTCTTCCAATTCCTGATCTTATTCATTGTGGCTCCTTGTACTTTGAGGATTATTTGTTAATTATTATATTATAAAATGTTAGAAGATTAAACACCATTTGACAAATTCTGCTTTATTCAGCTTCATTAATTTCTTGGCAAGCAGCATTTTCTGGGGCTGAAACCAAATACTCCTCGCGGACAGTGCATGTAATCAGATCGTTCTCGGCCAGGCTGGACGGAACTCTAAGTTCCAGATAATTTCGGGTATGTCCGCGGGCTCTTCCGTCTCGATCTACATTCTCCAAGAGTACTTCAAGTGATTTTCCGATAAACTTTTCCTCATATTTTCTGCGGCTCTTTTGACCAGACTGAATCAATTCCCTGACCCTGGTTGTTTTAATTGGGTTGGGTATCTGCTCCGGCATATCCGCCGCGGGCGTACCGGGTCTCCGGGAATAAGGGAAAACATGAATACCGGAAAATTCGCAGCTCTCAATAAAACGCAGGCTGTCCTGATAATCCTGATCTGTTTCTCCAGGAAAGCCGACCATAATATCGGAAGCGATTGCCGCATCTGGAACTCTGACCCTTATCTGCTTCAGCAAAGCAGCATAATCCTCTGTCGTATAGGGCCTGTTCATTTTTTTCAGGATCTTGTCAGAACCGCTCTGAAGCGGAATATGGAAATGGGGACATACTTCCACATTGACAGCAATGATTTCCAACAATTCCAGCGAAAACTCCATCGGTTCAATCGAACCAAGCCGGAGTCTCTTCATCCCCGGAAGCTTCACCAGTTCACTCACCAGAACTCCCAGATTCATATTTTTATCGGCAAAGTCCCTGCCATAGGCGCCGATATGAATACCGGTCAGTACAATTTCCTTGTATCCTGCTCTCAGAAGTTCCCGGGCCTCCAGGTAGACGTTTTCAGGATCACGGCTGCGTGACGGCCCCCTGGTATAAGGTACGACACAGTATGTACAAAACTGGCTGCAGCCATCCTGAACCTTCAGCATGGCCCGTGTCCGGCTCTCATTTTTGATCAGCGGAAGCTCCTCATATTTTATGCTTTCCTCAAAGCTTTTGACCTTTCGGAGAGGTTTTAAAGATTCGACCGGCCGCTTTGTCGAAGCACCGGCAGCACGTTCGCCCTGAATATCGCGTAAAAACTGAAGCAGGGAACTCCGGTCCTGAGTTCCCATGATCAGACCAACTCCATCGATCCCTGCAACCTCATCAGGACTTAGCTGGGCATAGCAGCCCATGACAGCGATGATCGCCCTCGGATGATCCTTGACCATCTTGCGGATGAGCTTGCGGGATTTCATGCTCCCTGTACCAGTTACGGTACAGGTATTAATAATGATCACGTCGGCAGAATCAGCCTCCTGGACGGTCTTATAGCCTTCATCGGACAGCAGCTGAGAAAGCGCTTCGCTTTCGGTCTGGTTGACCTTGCAGCCAAGCGTTAGAAAGCTCACCTTCAACCCTTCCAGACTTTCCTTACTCCCGGTTATTTTTCGATTATCTTCGTTATTCATACCTTGGCTTCTTTTCCTTTTTTAAAGATATTGAATTCTGAAGCAACGGTTTTACTTACCTTCAACCATAACGACACGTCTATCCAAGATCACCGAAGTAAGCGAGAGTCATCACAAGAGCTGCCAGAGCAGCTGTCTCTGTCCGTAGAATACGCGGTCCCAAAGAGACACTCTTAGCCTGAAGTTTTTCCTCGGCCCAGGCCACCTCTTCCAGCGCAAAGCCTCCTTCAGCCCCGATAAGCACAGCGATCGGGTATTTGGGTTCATATCCCTGAAGCACTTCCTTTAAGGAGTGCGTCTTTTCATCTTCATAAGGAATCAGCCATTGCGTCTCTGCCGGCAGCAGTCCCTTTAGCTGCACCCAATCGGTTACTTCCATAATTTTCGGTTCGATGACCCGATGAGATTGTTTCACAGCCTCAGCCGCGATTCTTTGCCAGCGAACCACTCTGTCCCGAGCTTTAACTCCTTCCAGTTGCAGGACAGACCGTTTCGTCCTTAAAGGGATAAGTCCGGCCATTCCGAGCTCAGTCCCTTTTTGGATGACCCATTCCATCTTTTCTCCCTTGGCCAGTCCCATGACAAGGTATACCCTTGCCTTTGCTTCCACGTCAGGGAATCCCTCTTCAACAATTCTGCAGCAGGCTGAGTCCCTGTCTAGTTCTTCAATAACCCCGAGCCACTGACCACCGGAATTATCAAAGCCCATGACTTTAGCGCCGCATTCAAGCCGCACCACATGAGTCAGGTGATGAAATTCTTCTCCGGCTATGTTAAAAGTGTCCTTTTCACGGGACGAGATTTTAAAACGATGCATAGGATTCCTTCTCTCGAGAAAATAAAGAAGCCACTTGATACACTTAAGCAAACACAGCTTTCAGCAGTACCCAGCCTGCATCTTCAAGCCTGCCGACACAGCGAAGGCCAGCCGCGTTCATTTTTCCCAGAACATCGTCTTCCCGGGTATCAATGATGCCGGAAGCAAGAAGGATACCCTCCGGGTTCATCAGCTGAGGCAAGGACGGCAGGAGTTCAATGATCACATCCGCGATGATATTGGCGATGACGACATCAGCTTTCCCCGTAAAGACCTCACCGAGGTTTCCCGTTTCAATCTTAATTTTATCTTCCATGTAATTCAGCGCTGCATTTTGCCGCGCAATCCTCACAGCCAGGCCGTCAATGTCGCCAGCCTGGACGTTTGCACCGAGCTTGGCGGCCGCCACAGCCAGGATTCCGGAGCCGGTGCCAATATCAAAGACGTCCAGACCTTCCTGAATATGGTCTTCCAGCGCCTCCAGGCAGAGAGCGGTTGTCGGATGGGTACCCGTCCCAAAAGCCATCCCAGGATCAATCTCAATGATGACCACCTGGTCCTGCATATTTGTCTGTTCCCAAGTCGGTTTGATCAAGAAGCGTTTGCCGATTCGGACCGGTTTAAAGTATTGCTTCCATTCGTTCTCCCAGTCTTCTTCCTTCACCATCACGGAATTCGTTTCTACCATCCAGTCCGGAAATAATTCCTTGAAGAGCAGAAGTTCTTCCCGCAAGGAGGTAATCCTGGGACTTAAGCTTTCATCCTCCGGAAAATAACCCTTGACTACACACTTTCCTGTCACTTCCAAATCCGCATAAATATGATAATCCCAGATCCCGGATTCAACATACCCTTTAATCAGTTCAGGCGATTCAACAACCACCCCCTTGCTGCCAATCCGATAAAAAAGATCAGTAACAGCCTCCTCTCCCTCAGATGATACTGTTACCGCTATCTCAGTCCAATTCATGGCTAACTCCCTTTTCTTCGGTCGTTTTGACCGATCAAACATCTTCTAAGTCAAATATGATTAACTGATAGCATCCCGGACATTATCCTTCACCTTGTCCCAAAGCGATTTTTTACCAAGTTGCTGACCTTCGGTTGTTATTTTCCCAAATTCGCTGAGCAGCTCTTTCTGCCGTTCCGTGAGTTTAGTAGGCGTTGCTACGATCACTCTGACATGCTGGTCACCGCACCCGCTGCCTCTCCGATAAGGAACACCCATTCCTTTGACTCTGAAGACTTTCGATGTTTGGGTTCCTTCGGGTATCTTTATTTTGACATCTCCATGAAGGGTAGGCACGTCAACTTCATCACCCAGGGCGGCCTGAACAAAAGTGATCGGGATTTCAACGTAGATATCATTGCCGTTTCTCTGGAAGAATTCATCCTTCTTAACGAGCAAAACAACATACAGGTCTCCGGATGGTCCTCCTCTTTCTCCGGCTTCGCCATAACCGCTGTAACGCAGACTTAATCCATCCTCCGTGCCTGCCGGGATATTGACTTCAATCTTTTTAACTTCTTTCACTTTACCTTTGCCATTGCATTTGCTGCACGGAGAGCTGATCATTGTCCCTTTTCCGCCACAAGCAGCACAAGTCTTGGTCGTAGCGATCTGCCCGAACGGTGTACGCTGAGTTGCCCTGATCTGCCCGGTACCGCCGCATTGTGAACACGTGGTCGGATTCGTGCCGGGAGCCGCACCGCTTCCTCCGCACTCGGTACAGTATACTGAGACAGGAACTTCAATCTGCTTCTTCATGCCAAAGGCAGCCTCATGCAGTGTGATGGACAGATCATATCTCAAATCGGCGCCTTTCACCGGGCCTTTTCTTCTGGAGCCTCCGCCCATGCCACCGCCGAAAAACATTTCAAAAACATCTCCAAGGCCGAAATCAGCAAAATCAGAGAAATCGCCAAATCCTCCAAAACCCTGTCCGTTAAAGTCCACCCCGGCGTGGCCGTATTGGTCATATTTTGCTTTCTTATCCGGATCGCTCAATACCGCATAAGCCTCGGTAGCTTCCTTAAAGCGTTCTTCCGCTTGCTTATCTCCCGGTTTGACATCGGGATGATTTTCCTTGGCTATCTTCCTGTAAGCTTTTTTAATTTCATCCACGCTGGAAGATTTGCTAACACCCAGAACTTCATAGTAATCGCGTTTCATAATTTAAGCTGAAACTCCTCCCTAAATATCAATACAATACCGCATAAGACATAAATAAGACCCGCATTCCTCCGGATGCCGAAGCAGGTCCAAAGATACCGCTGCACCCTTAGACCCTCTTACCTACCTATAGACTCTTTCTAATGTATCATTATACTACCATTATTATTAATATGTTAAGATTCAAGGCGCGTTGTACCGGTATTTAGCTTTGAGGCTAAATACCGGTACTTTTTGTGTTTCAATATCGTCATTATCTGCGGATTCTTCATAATCAATCGATCAAACAATTATCTGACTCATACTGATTCTGTTTATTTATCCTTGTCCACTTCGGTATATTCAGCATCGACAACATTGTCATCTGCCTTGCTGGCTCCGGTATCCTGCTGACCTGGGTTTGGTCCAGCGCCCGGTCCCTGCGGACCTGCACCGGGTGCTCCCTGCTGCTGATACATTTTTTCCACAAACGGATACAGGATTTTGGTCAGTGCTTCGGATCTTGCATTAATTTCCTGAACATTATCGCTGCCTGTCGTAGCTCTAAGTTCTTCAGCAGCCTTCTTGATCGCATCCCGCTCGGCGGTGTCGCCTTTGCCTTCGAAGTCCTTCAGGGTCTTTTCAGCCTGGTACGCGAGTGAATCTGCTTGGTTTCTGGCATCAATCAGTTCCCTTGCCTGTTTGTCTTTCTCAGCATTGGCCTCGGCATCCTGACGCATCTTTTCGATTTCGTCTTTGCTTAAGCCGGTTGAAGCGGTAATGGTTACCTTCTGTTCGTTACCGGTTGCCATATCTTTCGCCGAAACGTGTACAATACCGTTTACATCAATGTCAAATTTGACTTCGATCTGCGGTACACCTCTTGGGGCAGGCGGAATTCCGGAAAGTTGGAAGCGGCCGAGTGTCTTATTGTAAGCAGCCATTTCGCGCTCACCCTGAAGCACATGGATATCTACCGAAGTCTGGCTGTCGGCTGCAGTGGAGAAAACCTGGGATTTGGTAGTCGGAATGGTCGTATTCCGGTCAATGATCCTGGTGAATACGCCGCCCAGGGTCTCAATTCCGAGGGAAAGCGGAGCAACGTCGACTAGAACAATATCTTTCATTTCACCAGCCAAGACCCCGCCCTGGATAGCCGCGCCGAGCGCAACGACTTCATCCGGATTAACACCTTTATGCGGTTCCTTGCCGCTGATTCTCTTAATGGCCTCCTGGACTGCCGGGATTCTGCTGGATCCCCCGACAAGAATCACCTGATCAATTTCATTGAAGGAAAGCTTGGCGTCTTCCATAGCCTGACGGGTAGGTCCCATTGTTTTTTCGATCAAGTCTGCTACAAGCTCTTCAAATTTGGCGCGCGTGATATTCATATCCAGATGAAGCGGTCCTTCAGCGGACATCGTGATAAAAGGCAGATTAATATTCGTCTGGGCGACACCGGAAAGCTCAATTTTGGCTTTTTCAGCGGCTTCCTTCAGACGCTGCAGGGCCATCCGGTCTTTGGCAAGATCAACACCATTGCTCTTTTTAAATTCGGCAATAATGTAATCCATTAAACGCTGGTCAAAGTCATCACCGCCAAGAAGGTTATTCCCGTTAGTCGCTTTCACTTCGACCATTCCCTGACTCAGTTCGAGAATTGAGACGTCAAATGTTCCGCCGCCAAGGTCGTAAACAAGTACGGTCTGGTCATGCTCTTTGTCAAGTCCATAAGCCAGTGCTGCTGCAGTAGGCTCGTTGATAATACGCAGAACTTCGAGACCGGCGATCGTGCCGGCATCTTTGGTAGCCTGACGCTGGGCATCAGTAAAATACGCCGGAACGGTGATGACAGCCTGGGTGACTGAAGACCCCAGATAAGCTTCCGCATCAGCTTTGAGTTTCTGCAGAATCATCGCAGATACTTCCTGCGGTGTATAGGATTTATCCATCAAAGTCACTTTATAGTTCGTGCCCATATGACGCTTAATCGAACTAACCGTATTGTCCGGATTGGAAACAGCCTGGCGTTTGGCCACCTGCCCTACTAGTTTCTCTCCATTCTTGGAGAAGCCGACGACTGAAGGGGTAATGCGCGCTCCTTCAGGATTCGGGATTACAACAGGTTCGCCGCCTTCAAGCACTGCAACACAAGAGTTAGTGGTTCCTAAGTCAATACCGATTACTTTACCCATTTGATTTCCTCCTTGCAAATTCTCATATCGTATTTTTGTTTCTTTCAACTTATATGCTCTTTGATCAGACTGAGATTTAGCTTAACACGATCAGCCTGAAACTTTGACCCGGCTGGGCCTGATCACTTTATCCTTCAGATAATATCCCTTTTGGAATTCTTCCAGAATCATATTCTCCGGCTGGTCAGATTCTTCTTTCAGCAGGGCTTCATGGAGATTTGGATCAAATTCCTGGCCGACTGTTTCAATAACTTTGAGCCCCTCATCTTCCAGGACTTTCAGAAACATTCTTTCGATCATTTCGACACCCTGGGATAACGCCTCAAAATCGTTGTTTTTTTGACTGGAAACAATCGCTCTTTCAAAATTATCCAGAACCGGCAGCAGGGAATGAATAACTTTTTCCGAAGCATACCGGGCAGTGTCTTCTTTTTCCTTCTGGGTTCTTTTGCGGAAATTGTCAAATTCAGCTTTCAGTCTTTGCATTTGGGTATAATAGTCTTCCGCTTTGGACTTATGCTCTTCAATTTCCTCACGCAGGCGCTGCAAATGATCGATAGAATCAATGTCCTCAGTCAGGCATTCTTCACTCTCCTGCCCGATGTTCTGGTTTTCTTTATCTTCCTGAGCGTTTGCAGACGCTTGATTTGTTTTTTCTTTGTTCACGCAGTTGCCTCCCTTCTTGATCTAAGTCCGGGTCCTCCGGTGCCTCTCCGTCAGCAATTCGGTCAAACTGTTTGTCATATAGTCTACAATCGCGATCGCTTTGCCGTAATCCATTCTGGTTGGACCCAAAACGCCTACTGAACCAATCTGTTTCCCGTTAATCTGGTAGGTTGCAGATATAATACTGCAGTTTTTAAATACCTGGTCAGCATTTTCCGCTCCGATCATGATACTTAATCCCTTTTGATCATGACTTAGAAGCTCCTTCAGCTTATTGTTCTCCTCAAATACGGAAAAGAGACTTCGAACTTTATTGATATCCCTGAATTCAGGCTGATCAAGCATATTTAATGTCCCGCCAAGGTAGACCCGTTCTTCAGACTCTCCATCCTTATCATCAAACATTCTTTCCAGAATACCCATCATTCCATCAATAATGCGGCGTTTTCTGGAGAGCTCACTGTATATTTCGTTGATCAGGCCTTTTTTCAGATCCTGTACCCTAGTTCCGCTCATTTTCTGGTTAAAGAGATTCGCCAGAACCTGAAGTTCCTCCGGGCTTGTATCCGGACCGATATCGACAATATTATTCTCTACTGAACCATTCTCTTTTACGGTTACCATGATAGCCTTCCCTTGCTCGTAGGGAAGAAAATGCAAATTCTTTAGAATACCGTTTCGGCTTTTTGGTCCAAGTACAATACTAGTCAGGTTCGTCACCTGGGAAATAAGCTTTCCGGTGTATTCGATGACTTCCTGCACTTCGCTGAGTCTGCTGGTGATCTCCTGGTTGATATTTTTCTTTTCATCGTGGTTCAGACTTAAAGGGTCCATCAAATAATCGACATAATAGCGATAGCCCGAGTCGGAAGGAATTCTTCCTGCAGATGTATGGGGCTGTTCAATAAGTCCCAACTCTTCGAGATCTGCCATCTCATTGCGGATCGTCGCCGGAGACACCCCCAGCTCAAACTTTTTGGAAATGGTTCTGGAACCGACGGGCTCCGCGGTGGCAATATAGTCCTGCACAATCGCTTTTAAAATCTTGTGTTTTCTTTCATCCATTTCCATCAAAGTGCCACCTCCGATTGATTTGTTAGCACTCTATCAAGGTGAGTGCTAATCATCTGAACATAATTTAGCATGAAGGTAAAATAATGTCAAGAGGAATCATCATCGAATAGTATACAATTCAACTACAGCATAAAATCCACCAGAACCGCGTTGAGAACGAAAAAACAGGCAGGATTAATTTTCAATCTACCTTCGGCAAGCAAGAAAATATCCTTATCGATATAGTTTTGCAAAATTCGTCCATAAATATCCTGAATTTCGGTTTGAAATTTGGCGGCAAATTCTGCGATGTCAATTCCGTCCGCCATCCGCAGCCCCAGCATCATAAATTCGGAGATCTTCTGTTCTCTGGTCAGCACTTCGTTTGCCGAGGGGTCCAGAGGCCTTAGTCCTGATTCCAGTATCCGCGCATACCCCGCGATATCCTCCCTATTCCTGGTTCTAGCGTTGTGCAGACACGAAACTGCCCCCGGTCCAAAACCGATATAATCCTGCCCTCGCCAATAAGACTGGTTATGTTTGCATTCAAAACCAGGCCTCGCAAAGTTGGAAACTTCATAGCGGCCATAACCGAAGCTTTGAAGATAAGAAACCGCCCATTGGTACATATCGGCTTGTAAGTCGTCATCCGGCAGACGATTCAGGCGTCTCCGGCTGTTCGAGTCATCCAAGGTTTCTTTGCAGTCCGAACTGCCTGCCTGACTGCATGCATATTCTTTATGCAGTGGGGTATCTTCCTCAAGCGTAAGTGCATAGAGTGAAAGGTGTTCCGGCGACAACGTAATGGCCTGGCGGAGTGTATCCTGCCAATGTCCCATTTTCTGTCCTGGAAGTCCAAAAATCAGGTCAAGATTCAGGTTGTCTATCCCCGATTGTCTGACAAGGGTGACGCTCCTGTGAATATCTTCCGCGGTATGGATTCTGTCGATACTTTTCAGCAGGCGGTCATTAAAGCTCTGAGCGCCGAGCGATATCCGGTTGATTCCGTACGTTCGGCAGAGCTTCAATTTTTCTCGGTCGAGTGTGCCGGGATTACACTCAATTGTTTTTTCTATGACTTGACCGGTCCAGGAAGTATGGATAAGGGGATTCCTTAACGGATCGGATATGTCTGTCGAGTCTGTCCGGTTCGGGGCCTTAAAATAATACCGACAAATCAAACTGAGCAGTCGTTCAAGCTGAGTGACATCCAGAACTGTGGGCGTTCCGCCTCCAATAAAAAGAGAAGAAACCCCCTGGGAGGCTTCCTTAGCTCGCAACTCAAGCTCCCGCTCCAGTCCGCACAAATAGACGGAGACCAAATCTGAGGCCGGGTCTGATAATAACCTATGGTCAGCCCTATCTGCACCACCGGATATTCTACTGTCCGCGATAATGGGCACAGTATAAGGAACCGAATAGAATGCGCAGTAGGAACATTTTTTTACGCAAAACGGAACATGAACATATAAAGAAGTCATACCTAATCACCTAATACAGCGATCTTTAACATTTTACATTCTCCGGCTGCAGACTGAGTCACCGTAATGGGATGGTGAGCGCCAAGCAAAGCACGGTGGCGGCGCAGGAGAGATGCCTAGGGTCAAATGCGATTCAAATCAAAAATCAATCGTCCATTTTGAGCACTGCCATGAAAGCGTCCTGGGGTATTTCCACGTTGCCGACTTGTTTCATGCGTTTCTTGCCTTCTTTTTGTTTTTCCAGTAGTTTGCGTTTCCGGGAAATGTCACCGCCGTAACATTTAGCTAGAACATCCTTACGCATGGCCCGGATATTCTCTCTAGCAATGACCTTGGTCCCGATGACAGCCTGGACAGGGATTTCAAACATCTGCCGCGGAATCAGGCCACGCAGTTTTTCGACAAGCCTGCGCCCGCGGGAATATGCTTTATCTTTGTGGACAATAAAGGAAAGTGCATCTACAATTTCAGCGTTCAGCATGATATCAAGCTTCACAAGATTCGCTTCCTTATATCCGATCAGTTCATAGTCCAAAGACGCATACCCTTTGGTTCGGGATTTAAGCTGATCGAAGTAATCGTAAACGATTTCGCTTAACGGAAGCTCATAATATAGACTTACCCGGGAGGCGGTGATATAGTCCATGTTCAGGAACGTACCCCTTTTCTCCTGGTTCAGTTCCATGATGGTACCTACATACTCGGATGGTACCATAATCGTAGCCTTAACCACAGGTTCTTCAATCGATTCGATCTTTCCTTCAGACGGCAGAAGCGCAGGGTTATCAATGAAGATCTGTTCCTTGGCTGTGGTATTCACTTTATAAACAACGCTCGGTGCAGTTGTAATGATGCTGAGGCCAAATTCCCGCTCAAGTCTCTCCTGAATGATTTCCATATGCAGGAGACCCAGGAACCCACAGCGGAAACCAAAACCCAGCGCCGCGGACGTTTCATTTTCATACATTAAACTCGCATCATTCAGCTGAAGTTTTTCCAGCGCATCCTTCAGCCTGTCAAAGTCGGAAGTTTCAACCGGATAAAGGCCGCAAAAAACCATCGACACCGCTTTGCGATAACCCGGCAACGGTTCTGCAGCCGGATGGTCGTTATCCGTCACGGTATCCCCAACGCGAGTATCTCCGACATTCTTAATACTACCTGCGATATAGCCAACCTGGCCTGCCCTTAGTTCTTCAACAATCGTCATCCCGGGTGTAAAAACACCAACTTCGGTAATTTCAAACATTTTTCCGGTGGACATCATCTTGATGCTCGTACCTTTGGAGACTTTGCCGTCAAATAATCGGATATAAGGGATCGCACCTTTATAGGAATCAAACTTCGAGTCAAAAATCAGCGACTTCAAAGGTTCTTCATCATCGCCCTTCGGCGGAGAAATTCTCTTAACAATCGCTTCGAGGATCTCTTCGACCCCAATCCCCATTTTGGCCGATGCGAGGATCGCCTCACTCGCATCAATCCCAATCACATCTTCAATCTCCTGTTTGACTCTGTCAGGTTCTGCGCTTGGCAGATCAATTTTATTAATAACCGGAATGATCTCCAGGTCATTTTCCAAAGCAAGATAGACATTAGCGAGGGTCTGTGCCTCAATACCCTGTGCTGCATCGACGACTAACAAGGCCCCTTCGCAGGCAGCCAAACTCCGGGAAACTTCGTAAGAAAAGTCAACATGCCCGGGAGTATCAATCAGATTCAGCTCATAGACCTCTCCATCTTTCGCCTTGTAGCGTAAACGGACTGCCTGCAGTTTGATAGTGATCCCACGCTCCCGTTCCAAATCCATGGAGTCGAGAACCTGCTCCTTAAGTTCCCGGGTGGACATGGTTCCAGTATACTCAATCAGTCGATCAGCAAGGGTAGATTTGCCGTGATCGATATGGGCAATGATTGAAAAATTCCTAATTTTGGATGAAGCGTTTGCCATGGATATTCTTCTCTCCCTGAATATAATACCAGCACATCATTATAACAAATTACCGCCTTGAAAAGCAAGGCGGCTCCGGGATACTGGAGGACAGAAGCGTTTCTTTTGTCCTCCGCCCCTCTATTTACGACGTTTTATCAGCATGTCAATGGCCATTTTGTACTCTTCCATCTTCAGCAGACGGGCAACGATAAAAAACGCGAGCATGCCGACGAGTGCTCCGCTGATTAAAACGATTGTCGAGCCAATTTTGCCAATTCCGACCCAAAGGGTGAGCAGATTCGCCCAAATCATGACGACAGCTGCCATGGCCAAAGCAGCTGCTAGTGTTTTACTAAACACGGCTGCAATTCTGCGCCCATCAATTTTGCCAAGCTTACGGCGTAGTACAATAAACAGCAAAAGCATCTGCATCATGGCTCCGAGGGTTACAGCAAGGGCCAAACCACCGCAAGCCAGAGGCCCGACCAAAATATACATCCAGATGATGCTGGCAGCCATGGCGACGAGGCCAAGAATAACTGGAATCCAGGTGTTCTGCATTGCATAAAAAGCACGCGGCAGAATTTGAATAATAGCCTGAGCTGTGATCCCAAGCGAAAAATACAGCAGTGGTACAGCCATGATATCCGTATCCCCGGCGCTGAATTCACCATGCTGGAACAGAACTCGGATCAAAGGGAAGCGCAGGACGACCATCCCAATGGATATCGGAACTGTAATAAAGATAATCAGTCGGATTGCACTCGAAATCGTCTCGAGAAAATCTTTGGCCTTTTTCAGAGCCGCCTGTTCTGTTAAGGTCGGGAAAACAGCGACACCGATGGCCAACGCGAAGATTCCGACCGGGACCTGGAAAAGACGGTAAGAGTACCAGACCGCAGTCAAGCTTCCCGGATCAAGTGCGGAACCGAGGTTGGAATTCACGATAACCTGGAATTGATTCAAGGTATACATGATTATCATCGGGACAGCCAACAGCATAATCTTCCGGACCCCGGGATGTTTCAGATCGATCATTGGATAGTAGCGGAAGCCAACCTTTCGCAGGGAAGGTACCTGAACAAGAAAGTTAGCTGCAGCTCCGATGACGACCCCAAACGCAAAACCGGAGATACTCCGGGCTTCACCGGAATTAGCCCAAATCGCTCCAAATAGGATGATACTGGCATTGTAAAGGACCGTCCCCAACGCGGACGGCCAAAATATTTTGTACGAGTTCAGGATGCCCATCGTAATCCCGCTCAAAGCCAGAATGACCGGCTGCAGTAGCAGGATACGGGTAAGATAGATTGTAAGTTCCTTATTCGCCGGACTGAATCCGGGCACCTGAAGCTCAATAAACTTCGGAGTCAGCAGCATGCCCGCGATAACCAGGATACAGAGCAGAAGAAATGTCGCATTGGTTACCGAGCTCACGACTTTCCATCCTTCTTTTTCCCTGCCTTTGGCAATATATTCGGATAGGACAGGGATAAAGGCAGCACTTAACACGCCTCCAACCAATAGCCAGTACAGCAGGTCCGGAAGGATAAAGGCCGTATTATACGCGTCAGTAGCTGCCGTTTTTCCGAACAATCCGGCCATCAGAGACTCCCTGATGAAACCGAGAAGCCTGGAAACAAGGTTGGCAGCCATCATGAAGCCAGCTGCTTTCATCATCTTTTGATTGTTTGTCATCATGAAGCTGAAGGACCTTTCTATCTACCCATCAATGCATTCTCTGCAAATTATATCATTTACCGAGATATTCCTTCAATACTTCGGCTATGGGACCGGCCGCAGCCTGTGCTTCCTCCAGCGTATTTAACTGACTGCCTATTTCCACCAGGATGGCTCCATCCGTAAGGTACTGATTGTAGCGTGCCTCTGAAGCATAGCGGATTTTCGGGAAAAACAGTCCCGGATATTTTTCCTCCGCAATCTTAATAATCTCATGCGCAATTGCGTCATTCTTTTCCCAATTTTGATTTTTCTGACCGATCACAATCATGACCTTGGCGCACTCTTGCCCATTAATCTTTATCGTGTCCTTTCCTACCTGAGGAGGCAGCCCGTCCCGGTGGAGATCGATCAGCAGGCGAGTCGTCGGATTTTCTTCAATTATTTTTTTTGCTGTAAGGTAGGAATGATTGTAGGACTGGATATAAACTGCATCATTTACCTCTTCAGAATGTACGGTCTTGATCCCGGCCTGGATCAATTTTTCTGACAATAACCGTCCAATCTTCACAATATCTCCGTTTTCACCTCCGGCTACCCGGTCTGCACCGCCATCCCCCGAATAAGACTCTGCACTGTGGGTGTGATAGATGCCTACCAAGACATCCTGCGCACTTTTAACCGGTTCAGGGTCATGATAGAACGGATTATCAAGGGGTTCGAGCAGCGGCCCCTCCATTTCAGGATCATTGGGATGATAGGCCCAGCCCAGCCAGGTCGGCCCTTCGGAAGGAGGCGCATAGAAACTTAGAAAATACGTCCGGGCATCAGATATGTTGACTCCGGTCAGCAAATACATTCCGATCCCTGCAGCAGAATTCCGTGTATCACTGATATAGGTTCGTTCCGGATAAGACATCCCCGGGGCGCCTTCCAGAAGTACAAGCTCAAACGGGAAACTTTTTTCGGACAGTATTTTTATGGTATACTGAAAACTATCATTGGAAATACAAAAGTAAACAGAAAATGCAAGCAGCGCCAATAGTAAAATGACCCCAACAGCTTTCAGACGGGTATTCCAAGAAAACAGGACAATCCCCTCCTTTCCATAATTAGGAATATGAAGGACAACCTTGTCTTAGAACATTGAAATAGCCTAATATTTTACGCCTGCATTTGCGCTGAATTTATGCATCGTAGAATTTTTAAGATGTACTTGGCATTTTTGCATGAGATGTCATATAATAGATATAATTTGAAAACAATTCAAGCATCAAACAGCGAGGAATGGGACAGTAGCTTAAAAGGAAGTCCACAGAAAGCAATCGAATGCTGAGAAATTGCGGCTGACTTTCAAGTGAAGATCACCCGGGAGCTGAACTTCAGAAATATGTACCTTGTCTTGTAAAATGATCAGTAACAGGGTTCCAGTAAGAAGTTCCGCCTGCCCTGCGTTAACGGGCAAGAGTGATGTGTTTGACGTATTTTCATGTACCTCAGACATATAATCAGGGTGGTACCGCGGTTTAGTCGTCCCTAAGTTATTTATACTTAGGGATTTTTAATTTTTTATATTACAACTTAAGGGTTGACAATTAAACTAGCAATCATTAATGAATTGATAAAGGAGAATCTCTATGGAAAAGTTCAAATCTTTAGCTGAAAACCCTGTTGCTGAACGGGAAAAACAAATATCGGATTACTGGGATTCAATTGATATTCTGCAAAAGACAATTGAAAACCGTGAAAGCGCAGAACCGTTTGTATTTTATGAGGGTCCACCGACGGCCAACGGCAAGCCAGGTATTCACCATGTCATGGCCAGAACCCTGAAGGATTCCGTCTGCCGGTATCAAAACATGAAAGGTTTCCAGGTCAAACGGAAGGCTGGATGGGATACGCACGGACTTCCGGTAGAAATTGAAGTTGAAAAACAGCTGAATCTTTCCGACAAACAAGGTATTGAAGCGTACGGGATTGCTCAGTTCAATGAAAAATGCCGTGACTCAGTGTTTACGTATGAAAAGCAATGGCGCGAAATGACGATCCGGATGGGTTATTCGATTGATCTAGATCATCCGTATATTACCCTGGATAACAATTATATCGAAAGTGTCTGGTGGATTCTGGACAAATTCTTCAAAGAAGGCTACATGTACGAAGGTCACAAGATTCTTCCGTACTGTTCTAGATGCGGAACCGGACTTGCTTCCCATGAAGTCGCGCTGGGCTATAAAGAAATCAAAACAAATACCGTCATCGCCAAATTTAAGCGCAAAGGAGTTGGCGAGTATTTCCTGGCCTGGACGACCACACCATGGACCTTGCCCTCCAATGCGGCACTCACAGTCAGCCCGGCTGAGACCTACGTCAGAGTCCGCAGCAATGATGAGATTTATTATTTATCAAAGACGCTTGCGCCGAAAGTACTTGGCGACGATTATGAAGTCCTGCAGGAATTAAAAGGCACTGAGCTTGAATATATGGAATATGAACAGCTGATGCCGTTTTTAAGCACCGACAAAAAAGCTTTCTTCGTGACGACAGCCGATTATGTCACGACAGAGGACGGTACCGGGATCGTCCATACCGCACCTGCTTTTGGTGAGGACGACTATAACACCGGAAAACGGTACAACCTGCCGGTTTTTCAGCCAGTGGATGAATCGGGCAAATTCATCGCAACGCCTTGGAAAGACAGCTTTGTGATGGATGCCGATCTGGATATTATCAAGTGGCTGTATGCCGAAGGCAAACTGTTCAAGAAAGAAAAAATGGAGCATAACTACCCGCACTGCTGGCGCTGTCAGACGCCCCTGCTGTACTACGCCAAGCCGAGCTGGTACATTGCGATGACCAAACTGAAAGATCAGCTTGTCGCTAATAACAAAACTGTCGAATGGTATCCCGACTTTGTCGGTGAAAAACGTTTCGGCAACTGGCTCGAAAATGTCAATGACTGGGCATTGTCCCGTAACCGCTACTGGGGGACTCCTTTAAATATCTGGCGTTGCGGATGCGGCCATACCGCTTCGGTCGGCTCCCGCAAAGAACTTGTGGAAAAAGCAATCGAAAAGATTGATGAAACCATCGAACTGCACCGGCCTTACGTCGATGACGTTCATATCCGCTGTGAGAAGTGCGGCAAACCGATGACCCGGGTCAGTGAAGTGATCGACTGCTGGTTTGACAGCGGTGCGATGCCTTATGCTCAGCATCATTATCCATTTGAAAACAAAGAGAACTTTCATGAACTGTTCCCTGCAGATTTTATCTGCGAAGGGATTGACCAAACCCGCGGCTGGTTCTACTCACTGCTCGCGATCTCTACCTTTGTGATGGGCCGTTCGCCGTATAAGCGGGTCCTGGTCAACGATCTCGTTTTAGACAAACAGGGACAGAAAATGTCTAAATCCAAAGGCAATACAGTAGATCCGTTTGAACTGTTTGACCGGTACGGTGCCGATACGCTCAGATGGTATTTGCTTTATGTATCTCCGGCCTGGACACCTAAACGCTTTGACATCGAAGGCCTCAAGGAAGTTCAGAGCAAGTTCTTCGGAACACTCCGCAACGTCTATACCTTTTTTGTGCTCTATGCGAATACCGATGAAGTTGACCCGAGAGATTTCTTTATCGAATACAAAAAGCGGCCGGAGCTAGACAGGTGGATCCTCTCTAAATATCACGCCCTGCTGAACGACGTTGAAACCAATCTGACTGTCTATGATCTGACCAAAGCGGTCCGAAAAATACAGGAATTTGTCAGCGAGGATCTCTCCAACTGGTATATTCGGCGCTCCCGCCGCAGATTCTGGGATTCCGGACTGTCGGACGACAAGAAGGCCGTCTATAACACCACGTATGAGATCCTGGTCGGCATCGCTAAAATCTCAGCACCGTTCGCTCCTTATCTGGCGGAAGAAATCTACCGTAACCTGACCGGCGGGACTTCGGTCCACCTGGCAGATTATCCGGAATATGTCTCGACTATGATCGATGAGAACGTCGAAAACAGAATGGATTTGGTTAGAAATTTAGTCACCCTCGGCAGATCAGCCCGGGAACAGGTCAGGATCAAAGTCCGTCAGCCGATCCAGCAAATCCTGGTCGACGGAAAATATGAAGTCCTGATCGCCGATTTGATTCCACTGATCCAAGAAGAGCTCAATGTAAAGGAAGTTATTTTTGCGAACAACTTAAGCGATTTTATGAATTTCAGTCTAAAGCCTAACTTCAAAGTCGCCGGACCCGTCTTTGGCTCGAAAATTAAACTCCTCGGCAAAGCACTGGAAAGTCTGGAGGCCTCGAAAGCTGCAGCTGCTCTGGAGGCCGGAGAATCACTTTCAGTTGATGTCGACGCAGAACAGCTAAATATCGTCAAGGACTATGTCATCGTGTCGATTTCAGCCAAAGAAGGATTCACGGTCACAATGGAAAACAACCTGTTCGTTATTCTTGATACCACGCTGACCAGAGAGCTTCTCGACGAAGGTCTGGCCAGAGAGCTTGTTTCCAAAGTCCAGCAAATGCGCAAGAGCAATGATTTCGAAATGATGGACCGGATCCGGATCTATTTTGACGGGGATGACGAAGTTACAAGCGCAATTCAAAGCTATCAGGAATACATCAGAGTTGAAACGCTTGCTGAAAGCATCGAAAAAACATCAGGTACCGCAGATCTGACCAAGGTAAACCTGAACGACCACGATGCCGGCGTCCGGGTCGAACGAATCTGAGCTCTTTGGCTCATCATATCATAGTGAAGTAACCACAAAAAACGAGTAATCCTAAACTGATATAATGCTGTTAATGGTTCTCATGACTATTAGCAGTATTATTATTTTTACTATTATCTTTGGTCTTATCTTTTATTATATTTGTTATTTTTTATTATTTTTGGTTGATTATGGTTATATAATTTTATTGAGGTGATCATGATATGCCAATAGACAAGAATCTTATGACTGCCCAAGCGTTGGCTGAAGCACTCGATCTTTCAGCAGAAACTATTTGGAAATATACGCGAGAGAAAAAAATACCATTCATTGAATTGAATGGCAAGCAGTATCGTTATATATTGACAGATGTCATCCATGCACTTACAAATACTGCCTCAGCAGTACAGGAAAAATCAAACGAATACACTGCAGAATCTTCTAGGAAGCTGACTTACGAAGACTATCTGAAGATACCGGATGAACCCGGCTACCGCATCGAAATTCTCGAAGGTATTATGGTGAAAGAACCTTCTCCAAATGTTAGCCACCAACATGTTTTGCTTCGGTTGACATGGATTCTTGAAGATTATTTTCGGGGAAATGATCCCGAAGGCGAAGTATTTGTGGCACCTCTTGATGTAACATTATTAGATATCAACGTGGTCCAGCCCGACATTTTTTACGTTTCCGGGCAGCAAAAACAGATCATCAAAGAAGCCCGTATCAATGGCCAGCCAACAATCGTGGTTGAAATCATTTCCCCATCCAGCAGGCGCAAAGATCGTCTGCAGAAGCTGCAGATTTACCAAAAGACCAAGATCCCACATTACTGGCTGGTCGATCCGGCTGAGAAAACCCTCGAATGTTTTGTACTGAGGGATGGTTCCTACGTCTTAGCTGCAGCAGGTATGGATGAAGATGTTGTAGATCTTCCATATTTCACTGGTTTATCTATTCCATTGAAATCATTATGGTAGAAATTATACTATAATAGGATCCACTAACTCTTAAAACTCTTAAGGTTTTGATACGATACATACGCTGGGCAAAGCCGCAATATACTCACATCCGGGTCCGGCCCAAATAAGCCTCCTGAAGCAGAGCATCCGATATTGCTTCTTTAGAGTTTCCGTAGTGAACAATCCTACCTCGCTCCATGACAATTACACTGTCCGCTACTTTTAAGGCGGCTTTTGTATTTTGTTCAACCAGTACGACCGTAACGCCGGATTCTTTCATCCTGACCAGGATCGCCATAATCTCGCGCACAACAAGTGGAGCTAGCCCGACGGAAGGTTCATCAAGCAGCAGTAGCGAGGGCCTGGCCATAAGTGCCCTGCCTATCGCCAGCATTTGCTGCAGTCCGCCGCTTAAAGAACCTGCCAAGTCCTTTTCTCTTCCCTGCAGCAGAGGAAATAATTCTAAGATTTCCTTCGCATCGTTAGGAATATCAGTCCTGTCCTGACGATAACGGTGAAAAGCCCCCATCATTAAATTATCCATTACGCTTAATGCGCTGAATATTTCTCTCTTTTCCGGTATAAGGGCGATACCAGATCTGACGATTTTATTCGGTGACTGGCCGGTTATTTTTATGTTCTGAAAAACGATATCTCCTTCGGCCGGCTTGTATAACCCAGCAAGCGTCCCCAGCAGGGTACTCTTGCCTGCTCCATTGGCTCCGAGAATTGCCAGCATTTCTCCCTGCTTAACATTCATCGATAGATTTTTCAGCGCATGCACATAGCCATGATAAACATCGAGACCATTTACACTAAGCACTTTGCTCATCCTCTCCGAGATAGGCTTTGATCACTTCTGGGTGAGCCTGAATTTCTGCCGGGGTTCCCTGGGTGATCACCTCGCCAAAATTCAGTACAACAATCTTATCAGCAGCTTCCATGACCGTTTCCATATCATGTTCAATCATAATCATGGTCGTACCCTGACTGCGAAGTTTTTTCAAATATTCTGTCAGGATTTCAGATTCAGCGGCATTTAGCCCCGCAGCTGGTTCATCAAGCAGGATTAGTTTGGGCTGAGAAGCAAGGGCTCTGGCAATTTCCAAGAGTCTTTGCTGTCCAAACGGCAGAACTGCCGCCGGTAGACCGGCCGACTCCACTAAACCAACCTCTTCAAGCAGTCTAAGGGATTCAGCCCTGATTTTCTTTTCTTCCTTAGACCGATCTGGGGAAGAAAGGAACGACTTGATAAAGCCCTTTTTCCCCTGCAGGTAAGCCCCGGTCATGACATTTTCCATCACGGTCATGCTGCCGAAAAGCTGAAGGTTCTGAAAAGTTCTGCTTACTCCAGCCCGGGCTGTCTTATACGTCTTCATTCCGGTGATCGTTTTCCCTTCCAATAATATTTCACCTTCATCCGGTTGATATGTACCGGCAATCAGGTTAAAAATCGTCGTTTTTCCTGCACCGTTGGGTCCAATGAGCGCTGTGATTTTTGCTTCTTCAACCCCAAAGCACACATGTTTAACGGCCATAATGCCACCAAAATGTTTTGTGATTCTGTGTAACTCTAGGAGCATCGCTTTTTCCCTCCTTCTGTGGCATTGATACGCAATCTATATTTTTTATTTAATATTCCTATTACTGTTCTGTTCAAATATAGGTTTAACGGACTATTTCAGTCTCAAACCAGACTCTTTTTTGATCTTTGGAGGAATTCCCCAATACTGGTTAAACCCTGCGGCCGGTAAATCATAAGGGCTACCAGGATGATTCCGTAAATAATAATCTGGTATTCGCCACCGGCTCCGGGAATGATGAGCGGTATCAATTCTTTTAAGATTTCACTCAGAGCCACGACAACTGCTGCCCCAAGCAAAGGCCCCCAAAAGGTTCCCAGGCCGCCGATTACAGCCATCAATACAAACTGGACGGAAGCATGAAATGTAAACGGTGACGGACTGATAAAGGTCACGAAAAAAGCATATAGGCCCCCCGCCAAGCCCGTAAGGAGCGCACTGAAGATAAAAGCCTGCAGCTTCAGGCGTATACAGTCAATACCGGCATTTTCTGCCGCATACTCACTTTCCCGGATCGCACATAAGGCCCTGCCTGTTCTGGAACGGACTAAATTTCGTATTCCCAGCAATATCAGGACCAGAATAATCCACACCATGATATAAAATTCCCTGTCACTGTTTAAAGTAAGACTGCCGATGCCCAGATGCGGGATACCGCTGATCCCGGATGGTCCTCCGGTAATATCTCGGCCCTCGGTAAATAATATATAGACCAAAATCCCAAATCCAAGCGTAGCAAGCGCAAGATATAGCTCGCGTAATTTAAGGGTCTGTCTGCCAATAAGTGCCGCCACGATTCCGGGAAGAAGAATCGCTGCAAGAAGGGCTAACAATGACGGCCAATGGAAACGCGTGGTTAATATTGCTGCCGTATAAGCGCCTAAACCAAAAAACGCCGCATGACCAAACGAAACCTGCCCCGCATAACCCATCAGTATTCCCAAGCCCTGAACAATGATGGCATACAGGCCGATAACAATCAGCATCCCATAAAGATAATTGCTGTTAAGCAGGAGCGGAATGATCAACAGCACCAGCATGATGACAGCTCCGCTAAATTTAAATTGAATCTTTTTCACCAGAGATACGCTCCTTACCATATAACGCTGTCGAATACTACTCAAAAAAATTTAAATTCATGCCAAAAGAAAACCCAACCCTGTTTTAAAATTAAATTTTACGCTCGTTAATTGCACCCAGGATCCCTTCCGGCCTAATTAAAAGGACTGTAAGAAGAAGCACAATAGAGATCGCATCATTCAACCCGGAGGAAATCAGTCCGGAACTGTAGGCTTCCAAAAGTCCCAGGATTAATCCCCCCAGAACAGCTCCGGATATACTCCCCAATCCGCCAATTGTTGCCGCGATAAAACCTTTGACGCCTAACATAAAACCCATATCATACGTGACCATCGTCACCGGTCCGATGCAGATTCCTGCGGCGGTAGCCAAAGCCCCTGAAAAAACAAATGCGGCTAGGGAAATCGTACTCAGATTGATCCCCTGTAGCTGGGCTCCGATGGGACTGAGGACGGAAGCCTTAACTGCTTTTCCCCAGTACGTCCGTCCAAAAAAAGTGTTGATGCAGATCAATGTTGCCGCTGCCAGCAAAAATATCCAGATACTCTGAGGATTGAGCGCCGCCCCTCCTGCCATGATTGGTCCGCTAGTCGTAAAGGAGGGCAAAGAGTAGGTATCCGTTCCCCAGATCAGAAGGGCCAGCCCCCTTAAGGATATTGAAATACCAATTGTAATGATCAGCATCGTCAGGCTGCTGGCCCCCCTAGCTTTGTTGACCGTCAGCCTTTCGAGCACCCCCGCCAACAAAGCGACAATAATGATGGCGAGAAGGGAGGCCGCTATTAGCGGCATCCCCATTGATTTGAAACTGACCGTCAGAAGTGCCCCGATAACCAGAAATTCCCCAAGGGCTAGATTTAATATGCCTGTTACTTTATAGGTGATAACCAGGGTAAGGGCAATAATGGAATAAATACTTCCAAGCGTAAGTCCGCTGAATAATAGCTGCAGTAGTTGTTCTCCCATCAGTTTTCACTCCGTTACTGAATTTTGCCCTTGTTACTGTAATATTTTCCATTTGCTGTCTTCGATCTGAACCAAAACGGCGGAATCCTCGCTTAAGCCATTATGATTCTGTTCAGACATATTAAATACCCCGGATACGCCGACAAGTCCCTGCGTTTTTTCCAGTTCATCCCGAATGGCGCTGCGGTCTGAACCGGCTTTTTCGATCGCCTTGACCAGGAGACTTAAAGCATCTGCCGCATAACCGCCGAATGAATTGGGCGCGGTATTGTATTTATTTTGGTAATCATTGATATAACTTGTAAGCACTGCTTTCTGCGGATCAGAATCCGCAATCTGATCGGCAACCGGAAGCTTGCCTATTGGAAGAATCACTCCGTCAGCAGCGTCCTTGGCAAGTTCAATGAATTTTTGATTGCCGACGCCATGACTGTGAATGAGCGGAATCGTCAGTCCCAGATCCTTATAGTTCTTCGTCAGGATGGAGGCCGAAGGCGGAATCGCCCATACGACGACTGCCTGAGCTCCACTGCTCTTGACATTCGTCAATTGCGGCGTCATATCATTGTCTGTCGCGTCAAATTTTTCTTCGGCAACGATGGTGATTCCATTTTGGGGAGCTGCTGCGCTAATGGCCTTCTTGCCATTGTCGCCATAGGCATTGTTCATATACATAAAGGCAATCTTCGTCATGTTATTCTTCTTGAGATATTCCACGATTTTATTGATCATGACGATATCGCTCTGGGCTGTTTTAAATACCCATTGCCTTTCAGCTGCCGGTTCAACTATGCTGCTGGCTGCTGCCAGAGAAATCATCGGGATTTGCGCATCCTGAACAGTTTTAATAATTGCCATCGAGGTTCCGCTGGAGCTACCGCCTAAAACTGCAAGGACGCCTTTTTCGATCAGCTTATTCGCAGCAAGTACAGCCTCCGTCTCATCACTTTTATTGTCCTCAATGATCAGTTCAATCGGATGGCCTTGAATACCGCCTTCGGCATTGATTTTGTCCACCATCATCAGCAGTGTATCGCGTTCAGGTGTGCCCAAAGAAGAGGAAGTCCCGCTGATATCGAGAACCGCACCCACTTTGTAAGGTTCTGCTGTCTCACTGCCTGCCGTACTGCTCTTCCCGGAGCTGCAGCCCCCCAATATCAGGCTGCCCGCCAATAATAAAGCTACTACCATACTCCCTGTGAAACCTTTGAACTTTCTTTTCATCATCCTTCACTCCTACATTCATATTTTTCTGATTCACCAGAAAACAACAAGCCACAGCCTTCGCCGGGACGAAAGCTGTGGCCTTCCGCGGTACCACCCCAGTTAGCCGGATCACTCCAGCCCTCTCTTAAGAGTACGAATAAAGGAGTCTTTCCCTGCTGAAACTTAGGTGTGGTCCGTGGGCATCCGTGGCCTTGCTAGCCGCTCCTTGCAGCCAACTAAAAAAACACTTCTCATCCCTGAAGGGACGAAAGTGCTTCGCGGTACCACCCTATTTGGGTCTAAGCAGACCCCACTTTTCAGCAGGTACGGGACTTTATTCTTCCTTATACCCCCTCCCTTTTAACGGCGGGAGCCTCCGTCCAGACCTACTTACCCAAAGGTTTCAGTCCGGAAGTTCAGGGGTGAACCTTCAACGATCGATACGATAGAAACGCTTTCAGTCTAAGACGTTTCCTCCCTGGAAAGCTCATACCGTTTACTTTACCCCATCATTACTTTTATACAATAATGGTATTGATTTGAATCTATATTATCACAGAGCCCTGAGATTCGTCAATTAGAAATATCTATTCTGTATGCCCATAGAAATTCTGTATGGCTATTGTAAAATATATAAAAATATATTTCAGAATGGTATGCAATGGATGGTTGACATGGCAATAGATAAAGACAGGTTATTCTTTTTTAAGAATTTAGTTGCATAGTCTCGCTAAAATATGATAAAATAACTTTTGTCTAAAAAACGTGCGGTAGTTAGATGTTTCGAAGGGGGTGACTGTATGCCAAATATTAAATCAGCAATTAAAAGGGTCCAACTAAGCAAGTTACAGAATGCCAAGAATACTGCTGCCAGATCTTCCTTACGAACCGCTATTCGTCGTTTTGAGGAAGCTGTAAACAATAATCCTGAAAATGCTGTTGAAGCTCTGCAAAAAGCTTCCCGTGCACTTGATAAAGCTGCTGCAAAAGGTTTGATCCACAAAAACAAAGCAGCTCGCAAAAAATCCAGAATGGCCAAAAAGTTCCAGGCTTTGAATAATAAAGCCAGCTAAGCAACGCTGCACGAGTCCCTCTATGGACGTCGCAGCATCCGTGAAGGCTATTTAAACGCTTCACGCTCCATAGACATTGAAGAGGATATCTCAGAACCCTGGGGCATCCTCTTTTTTCATTACGTTATTTCTTACATAATCGTATAACCATTATTTCCAGCAGCAGCTGAGGGTTCCCTCCGCTGCTTTTTAACGCCAGTTCAGTCTGAAGACAATCTTCCATGGCCTCAGCCAATCTGTTGGCTGAAAAAGAGTCCGCTTGTTGAAAGAGTTTGTTTCCTTCAAAGAATGTCCTAATTCCTGCAGTGCCCATAAAATCATTGACTGTGCCCTTGCGGGCCCGCCAAATACTCGCTGCCAGTAACAGCCGGATATGGCGGACGATCATTGTATGCACTTTGAGGTAATGTTCCTGACTAAGCACTTCGCTAAGCCTGGCCAATGCATCTTTGGTATTCTCTGCCGCGATGGCATCTAACATCGCAAAGACCGTCGTCTCAATCATCGGCAAACTTATTTTCCGGATATCTTCAATTTCTATGTTTTGTTTTTCTCCGGTATATAGAGCTAATTTGGCCAGTTCCTGACTGAGCACCCCCGTCTGGTGACCAGCCCATTCCAAAAGAAACGAAGCGACGGGAACACTCAGGTTCTTCCCGTTTTGATGCGCTTGCTTTTGCAGCCAGGCCATCCATTCCGACTGGCCCTTCGGAAAAGCAAATTCTACTGTTTTCCCGTTTTTATTGATTTCCTTAAACAGTTTTCTGCCTTTGTTTACTTTTTCCGATATCAGAACCAGGCAAGTGGACGGATTAGGGTTCAGACAGTATTCCAGCAAGATATCCGGGTCGCTTTCTCTCCCTGAATCGGATCGTTCTGTCTCTTCGGCGCTGTTTTCCGATTCAGAAACGCCTTTACTCCTGCCCGTGCCGAAATAAGGAAAATCATCAACAACCACGAGTTTTCCGGAAAAAAAAGCTGTCATATTGGCAGCCTGGATTATTTCTTCCCGAGTTTGTTCTTTTCCGTTAAGAAGCTCTGTATTGCTGCCGGAAGGATCATCCAGCAAATAATAGTTTTTTAGCAGTTTCAAGGCCTCGGTGAGAGAATAACGGTCTTCGCCGTACCAGAGATAAACAGAGGGAATACCGTGGTTCTCTATGTCATGTTTGATTATATCTAATGTCATATCCTATTTTCTCCTTGGACTTAGGAAGAGGGTCTCTTATTTGCCATCCAATGTGATCTTTGAGAATTCAACCAGGTCCTGCGAATTTTCACTTACTTCCTCAATTGCAGCGGTGATTTCTTCAGTTGCTGCGGCCTGGTTTTCAGCAATACCACCAATCTCGTTGATTTCTGTAATGATACTTCCGATGGAATCTTTCATCTCAGTAAGTATTTCAGTAATCATTTTGGCCGAATCGTTACTCTGGGCGGCAAGTTTGCGCATTTCCTCCGCAACCACTGCAAAGCCGCGTCCCTGTTCTCCGGCACGGGCCGCTTCAATTGCGGCATTCAGTCCCAGCAAGTTGGAATGTGAGGATATATCTGAAATAGCGCCGATAACTTTATTGATTTCTTTAATTTTCACGGCGGATTCATTTGCGGATTTTACAGCATTGCTAATTTTGAACGAAAGTCCTTGTGATCCTGAAGCTACTTCCTGTAGCCCAGCGTTTACTTCCTGAAGTGTTGCTGCAAGACTTTGGGAAACCTCATCAATTCTAGCCTGTTTTTCCAAGCTTTTACCGATTCCGACACACCCGATGACTTCTCCATTGGGTGCTTTAATTGGGTATGTGAATGACGCAAACGGAAAACCGAATTTCTCTTTGGGCATAAGATTCGATGTGGATTTACCTGTTCTCATCACTTCAACAAGGTGAGGGTTATCACTAACCTTAAAACTCGCTGAATCCACGTTCGTCACCATTTTGTAGCCGGGGTAGTAATAGAGCATGTTTGTCCTGTTTGTGATCATCACCATAAGGTCTTCCTGCATCATTTCTTTTAAATTGGATAATACCATCGCGTAGGTTTCCAAGATTTCTTCATGGCTTTTTGCATTATTTTCTGCGAAATCCATTGAAATATCTTCCTCTCTCTTCACAAAATGACTATTTAGTAATTATTTTGAATTATATCTACTATAGCGCAGAACAAATAACTTTTCAACCAAAGATCATTGAGATTTTAAACAAAAAAAGTCCCCCTCAACGGATGAAGGGGAAAGAAAGAGGAGGAGAAAAGAGATGTTCATTTGGTATTATTTCCATGCACTTCCTCTTTTTATTCATGTTTTTAATATTTTTTGTATTTCCGTATAAAATTAGTCTTTGCTGGACTAATTTGATGTATCAGACTAAATATTTAGACGGTTTCCGGTTCAGCGTAATCTACACCTTTGGTGTCGACGGTTACACTTTTCATAGCTTGTTCCTGATTAGGTCTGTCCTGATAATTTCTTTCAACCGATACGATTTTATCGACAAATTCCATGCCTTCGATCACCTTACCGAAAGCAGCATATTGGCCGTCAAGGTGAGGTGAATCATCAACCATGATAAAGAACTGAGAACCGGCTGAATCTGCCATTCTGGAACGAGCCATTGACAGGACTCCACGACTATGCTTCAGATCATTTATGACGCCGTTGCCGGAGAATTCTCCTTTAATACTGTAGCCTGGATCACCCATTCCCGAACCCTGGGGACATCCTCCCTGAATCATAAAACCAGGAATGACTCTGTGAAAAATCAGACCGTCATAGAAGCCCTTCTCAATTAATGAAATAAAATTATTGACAGTATTCGGGGCTATTTCAGGATAGAGTTCGGCCTTAATGACATCCCCGTTGGCCATTTCAATCGTTACAATCGGTTTTTCCATGATCGATAACTCCTTTTCAACGTATGAATTATTCGTTCAGTTGTTGATTATAGCATAAATTTGGATAAAAAAGAAATTTGCAGCCGTCACCTGCCTGTTATTATTTTAGAGCTCTTTTTATTGATCATTAATTGTATTGTACCGTCTATATCTGTCCGATATATAGGTACACCCCTTTCTTCCCAGTAGTTGATAACCTCCCGGGAAGGATGACCAAAGCTGTTTTTGCCTACAGAGACAAACACTGCCCGGGGATTGGTACTGTCAAACCAAGCTGTATCCAGAGAGCCTTTTCCGCCATGATGTGGAACTTTTATAAAATCCGAATTCCAGTCAGTTCCTCTGTCTGAGATGGATTCCATTTCTTCTGCTTCCATATCTCCCGTCAATAGGATTTTCTTTCCCAGATATTCTATCTGTATCACCAGAGAATTATTATTCGAATCACCACCGGTGTTGTTCATTTCTTTGACCGGGGCCATAATCTCAATCTGCAGACCGGAAGAAAAATGGATATAATCCCCTGCCTTAAGCGTTACAAACTTTTCTTCGTTCCGGTAGTATTCCGATGGAATTCCCAACTGCCATTCTTCATTTGTTATTCTATCGCCCGCTTCGGGTACTGCGACTTTTGCCACAGGCAAATTAGCTAGCAGGTATTGTGCCCCTCCCAAATGATCAGCATCCTCGTGCGTGATAAAAAGAAAATCCAATTTACCTATCCTTTTTTCCATTAGATAAGGAAGCACAATTTTTTCCGCTGCATTGTAGTTATCCTTACGGGGACCGGTATCGACAAGCAGGTTCTCTCGGGCCGTCTGAACCAGGATACAGTCTCCCTGGCCGACATCAATAAACGTGATCTTCAAGGCATTGCCGCTTGACCAGGGGTTCCAGAGCAATAGAATCAAAAGCAAAGCAAAGAGGTACCTGAATTTTACATACCGCAATATCACATCTCTCAGATTAGCATATCTCGGTTTTATCTGATTCGCATCTGACTTTTCAGCCTTACCAAGCTTGAGTGTGTCACCTATTCTGCTCAGGCAGGGCAGTAATCGTAATCTCTTCGCAGCTGATATAAGTCTTCTGATTTGTACACTCCAAATAAATTTTATTCTTTCCGTACCGAATAACACCCCTGCCAGAAATACATACCAGGCTATCCAGAAGATCATACCGGGATTCAATACCCAGAAATAGGCCCAGGGGAAAGATGCAATCAACGTCAATATACGGTCAGAGATCTCAAGCAGCCATACAGCAGCTTGAAAAAAAACAGGCGGCATACTCGGGACAAAAGATAATACCGTTCCGATAAGCCCTAGCTGCAAAACTGCGCCGAGCATAAAAAGGATGAATATATTGGTGATCAGCCCAGCTAGAGACAGTTTATGAAAAACATTCGTCATAATGGGCAGAACGGCAATCTGAGCGCCAAACGATGCTGCTGCAGGCAGTCTCAGTAATTCAGGCAGCTTGCCGAACCAGGCATTCTTTATCAACCGGGGTGATAGAACCAACATTCCCCAGGTCGCAGCAAAGGAAAGCTGGAAGCCTATATCACGTAAAAATAAAGGATTCCATAAATAAAGAATCAACGCAGCGAAAAGAAGCCATCTAAGCATGGATATCTTTTTACTGCCTAATAAGCGGCCGATCAAGACTGAGGTTCCCAAAATGGTTGCCCTTAAGATAGGCGGATTGCCACTGCATAAGACTGCATAACACAAGATAACGCCGATTGTTGCAGCGATTCTGGCTTTCCGGGGCAGGCCAAACAAAAACAGCCATGCCAGAGCCATCACAAAGGCCACATTCGATCCCGAAGCCGCAAAAACATGCATGACTCCTGCGGCTTTGTACATCTCCAGTGTTTTTGCAGAAATCCCGCTGGAATCACCAAACAAAATTCCTTCAAGAATGCCGGCTTGCTCCGGCCAGGACGCGGTCAGAATATTATGCACATGTTGACGTATCCTTCAGGTAAAACCCGGAACACCTTCTTCCAGCACTTTAGCTTCCCCGAAGGCTGTAATCGTGCCGCCTAAGCCTCTTACCGCATAATAAAGCGGAAGGTCAAATTCGCCCTCTGTTCCCGGAGGTTTGGGATGTTCCAGTCTGGCTGTGACCGAGATGGTGTCTCCGGGCTTAACTCGGTCCCATCCCTTCATATACACCCCATCTTCTTCGGGATAAACACGAAAATGGTATTTTTTCTCCAAGTGTTCTTTTGTTCCGGGATAGACATCTTCCAGGATAAAAGTACCCTGACCGGTCTTATCATCAATCCGCCAATCCGAGAGTCTTCCCTGTATCTCGATTCTTTCTATAACCAGCGGAGAAGCAAGACTGTTCTCTACCGTCATCCCATACAAAAACCCTGTTAAAAGTCCGCAGGCAAGCAGTACCGCTTCCGGTTTGGAAGCTTTGCCGAAAAAATCAAGCGGTTTCCAGATAAACATGATTCCTATAATTAAAAGCAGGGAAATGGCCAAAATGAATGTCCTTGTTTCTCTTTCACTTTGAACGGCCAGGAATCCACCCGTCAGCAAAGCTGTAGTCTGACGGACCAACTTATCTTTCATGAGCTTTATGTCCCTTCATGACCTTCTTCTCATTTGGTATGCAAACCAGCATAAATAACTCTGTAATCAGTTTGTGGGCCCATACTTGCCCCAAATGTATTGTCTTACGAACCCACAGAGATATACTCCTCCATTTTCTCATAGGTCTTTGAACCGATTCCCGAAACATTTTGAATCTCTTCCGGTGCGGAAAACCACCCATTTTCCGTACGATAATCAATAATTCGCTGGGCTAAGGACGGTCCGATTCCCGGGATGGTATCCAGTTCATTAATACCTGCGGTATTGATATTGACCTTTGTCGATAATCCGTCTGTTGTACCCGGCTGAGCTGCGCTGTTCTCAATCTTATTTTGAGTGTTATTTTGGACCTCATTTCCGGTTAATTGACCCGTTCCGGTATTCTTTGAGGCCACAATTATTTTTTGTCCATCCTTGAGCTTTTGGGCAGGATTCAATACTTCAAGGTCGGCTTCAGCTGTCAATTCCGCTGCCTGCAGTGCATCATCCAGCCTTGCATCCAAAGGCAGGTGCAAAAGACCGGGATGCACAACTGCACCCGAAATATAAACTACAATCTCCCTGTTTTCTTCTGCCTGATTAACTTCAACCGGACTGTTTACTGGCAAAAACAGTTTCACAGCGGCCAGAACCAGCAATACACCCAAAATGCCCCACCAAAGCAGCCTCAGCTTTTTCTCCAATCGTCCATACCCCCTCTTTTTTCATTATTCTCCATTTATTACCAAATTCCTTTGTAATCGATCACTTTTTTGCCGTTTCCAAATTAATCAGCGCGCTTAAGCTTTAAACCTGATCATAAGAATGTTCCCATTTCTATTTCAAAACATAGAATATATCAGCCTAAATTGGCAAATATTTACAAGGAGGTGCTCCCGCTCCCAATGACATTATTTAGAGGAACCCATCTAAATTATGCACTTGTTGCTCCTTATGCAGGGAAGCAGGCCACAATAAGTCTCTTTGACGGCAAAACCTACCACGGACAAATTGTTGAAGTCCGTGAGGACGGTATTCTGTTTCATTCCAATAACCCAGGATTTCTGTTTCTTCCGTTCCTGGCTATAGCCGCTTTAGCACTGAGTATTCCTTTTGCTTACGGCGCAGGGCTAGCCTACGGCTCCCGTTATGCTTATGGCCCTTACCCGTACAGACCTTACGGACCATACCCCTATTATTATTGATACCCCATTCTGATCTTCTGAATTGAACCGCCGCATTAGGCCAGTCGAACACTTTGTCATTCCTGACGTATTGACAACACTAGGCACTTTGCGTGCCACCGTCCGTAGCAAATCAGCCATGATTCTCTATTCGAATCGTGGCTGATTTTATAATCCTAGTTCTTGAAGTATTATCTGATTTGACATAAAAAAAGACCTGCTGAAAAAATTTAATTTATATCTGCAGGCCGGTATATCAAAATATTGAGTTGTGAATCACCGTCTTACCTCACAACTATGTTTACCAGTTTACCTGGAACCGTGATCACTTTGATAACGGTTTTTCCTTCAAGGTGCTGTTTGACTTTTTCTGAGGACAGAATCATTTTTTCCAGTTCCTCTTTAGGAATTTCAGCCGGGACCTGAACCTTGTCGCGGACTTTCCCGTTTACCTGGAGAATGATCGTGATTTCCTCTTCGATTAGCGCGGTCTCGTCTTCAATGGGCCAGGCCTGTTTATGAATGCTTTCTGTGTATCCAAGTTCTGCCCAGAGCTCTTCGGTGATATGCGGCGCGAACGGTGCCAAGAGTTTTAACAATGTATCAATGCCTTCTCTGGCGACAGCCAGGTTGACATCCTTTTCTTCTTTATACAGATAAAGTGTGTTAACCAATTCCATAATGGAACTAATTGCGGTATTAAAATTAAATCTGCTACCGACATCATTGGTGACCTTCTTGATGGTACTGTGCGTGGTAAAACGCATTTGTTTGGCTTTAGCATCGAGCTCCGTAGAAGATTCACATTCAGTATTACCATTGCCTGCAGAAGCTAGAGCAGCCTGATACTGGTCAATAAGCCGCCAGACACGGTTTAAAAAACGGTAGCAACCTTCAACACCCTGTTCACTCCACTCCAGATCCCGTTCGGGCGGCGCAGCAAAAAGAATGAACATTCTGGCCGTATCTGCACCGTATTTGCTGATAATCTCTTCAGGGCTGACGACATTTCCTTTGGATTTGGACATCTTGGAACCGTCCATGCAGACCATTCCCTGGGTAAGCAGATTTGCAAACGGCTCATCCACCTGGAGGTAGCCAAAATCCCTCAGGGCTTTGGTAAAGAAGCGTGAATAGAGCAGATGAAGGATCGCATGCTCAACGCCACCGACATACTGATCGACGTTCATCCATTTGGCTGCGGCTTTTTCGTCAAAAGCCTTATCCGGATTCCGCGGGTCACAATACCTCAGATAGTACCACGAAGAGCACATGAAGGTGTCCATCGTATCGGTTTCTCTTCTGGCAGGCCCTCCGCACTTCGTACAAGTTGTCTGCACAAAGCTCTGGGAAGTGGTCAGCGGGTTTTCACCAGCTTTAAACACGACATCGTCAGGCAGCAGAACCGGCAGTTGGTCATCCGGCACCGGGACAACGCCGCACGTATCACAGTAAATCATCGGAATAGGTGCACCCCAGTAGCGCTGACGGGAAATCAGCCAGTCTCTGAGACGGTAATTGATTTTACGCTCACCAAGCTGCAGCTTTTCCAGTTTAGCAGCCATCCTGCCCCAGGCTGTCCGGTTATCCAGTCCATCAAAATCCACAGAGTTGACCATGGTTCCGTTTTCAATATAAGCTTCCTTCATCGGCAGATCTTTATCTGCAGCGGAAACTTTAGGATCAAGAATGACTCTTGTGATCGGCAAACCGTAGTTCCCAGCAAAGGCAAAATCTCTTTCATCATGACCTGGAACACCCATAACCGCACCTGTTCCATATTCGAGAAGAACGTAATTGGCAATCCAGATCGGCACCCGTTCTCCGCTTAACGGATTGATGCAGTAATGTCCGATAAACATACCTTCTTTTTCAGCTTCAGATGAAGTTCGTGCAATTTCGTTCAGGCCCTTCATCTTCTCAATAAAAGCGAGTACACCTTGTTCATACTGCGTTCCTTTGACGAGCTGTGTAACCAACGGATGTTCCGGGGCAAGAACCACGTAGCTCACACCAAAAATCGTATCGACTCTGGTCGTGAATACGGTGATCATATCAATGGTTCCTTCAATTTTAAATTTGGCTTCAGCCCCTTCGGAACGGCCGATCCAGTTACGCTGCATGGTTTTTACTTTTTCCGGCCAGCCTGTAAGTTTATCCAGATCGTTTAAGAGCTGCTCCGAATAATCCGTGATCTTGAAAAACCATTGTTCCAGATCTTTTTTGGTAACAGGTGTGTCACAGCGCTCGCAGGTGCCATCCACAACCTGTTCGTTGGCTAGCACCGTCGCGCAGGATGGGCACCAATTTACAGCTGCCTTTTTCTTATAGACCAGGCCGTGCTCATAAAACTGATTAAAAATCCATTGCGTCCATCGGTAATATTCCGGGTGGCAGGTTGCAACTTCTCTGTCCCAATCATAGGAAATACCCATTTCCTGAAGCTGACGCTTCATGTTCGCGATATTTTTCCAGGTCCACTCTGCCGGCGGCGTCTGATTTTTGATCGCGGCATTTTCGGCAGGAAGGCCGAAGGCGTCCCAACCAATCGGATGAAGTACATCATAGCCCTGCATTCTTTTGAAGCGGGCGATCACATCAACAATCGAATAATTGCGAACATGTCCCATATGTAAGTTTCCAGATGGGTATGGAAACATGGCAAGTGCATAGAACTTTTCTTTACCGCTATTCTCCTCAGTTTTTCCTACCTTGTTCTCCAGCCAGGTTTTCTGCCATTTTGACTCGATCTCGTTGAACAAATATCTTTCCTGCATAGATCCGACCTCCAAAGTTCTTTCCAACAGAACAGTCTTTAATTGTTCTGCAAAAATAGATAAAAACCCCCATCCCCAAGGGACGAGAGTTTGCTCCCGCGGTACCACCCTAATTCTGTGCGCTTAAAGATTATAACGGTTCTAACCGGCATCCGTTGCTGCCCGGACACTGCTCAGGAACGAGTTCCCCGCCTGGTTGAAAACGGCTCGCACCAACCGCCGTCTCTCTGATCCATCCCTTTTAGGTACTGCTTTCCTTCAAAGCATAAACATATTAGATTGGGTGTTCAAGTCAATCATTCAAATCGTTTAGACCTTAATTCTATATAGAATCAAAAATCAATTAGATAATACAACTTCCCGGGCATCGCCCCATAGTCTTTCCAGACTATAAAACTCTCTGGTATCCGGTGTCATAATATGTATAACTATATCACCACAGTCGATCAGCACCCACTGAGCTTCAGGAAGTCCTTCTATCCTTAAGACCGAAAGCCCAATCTCGGGTAATTTTTCTGCAAGGTACTCAGTAATTGCTTTGGTCTGAGTCGTGCTGTTTCCCGTGGCAATCATAAAATAATCTGCAATGACAGATATTCCCTTTAAGTCAAGGGTCAGAATATTTCTGCCTTTTTTATCGTCAATAAAGTCAACTACTTTCTGCAGTTGGTCATAGCTTTTTTCCAAATTCTAACCTCCTTTAGATGCTTTTTCCATTTTTCAAATCTTCATACGCCAGAATCGTCAGTGGATGAATCGGCTTATTGTTCTTCTTCAAATAGTACAAGGTATGCTCGATACAAGCCAGTGTACCTGTCTTAAGGTCATGATACAACTTCTGACGAAGCTTGTCTACACCGGGGAAATCCCTCCCGGGTTCTGCGAGATCGGCACTGTAAATCAACATTTCCAGAGGGGACATGCCCGGTCTCCCCAAGGTATGATTCGCAACCGCATTCAGGACATCCTCGTTATTTATCCCGTAAAGGTTCTGCAGCATATATGCTGCAATTCTTCCGTGAATGACCTGGGGAATTTTCAGATCTTCCTGATAAAGAATAAGGTTCCATTCCCGGGCTTTTTTTAATTGCTCTAGATAAGTATACTCCCTAGCCAGGTCATGGGTAAGTGCAGCTAAGCCTGCATCACCCTCTTTCACACCGAACTTCGGGGCAAGTTCCACGGCCAGATCCTTTACCCCGAGCGTATGCTGAAATCTTTTCAGTGAAAGTTTTCGTGACGCTAAAGTCCTGAAGTATTCCAGCTGGTCGTTCACAACGTTCAACCTCTCTTATCTTACCCGCTCCTTGCCATCCATGATACCGGCAGCTCTATGCCATCCTTGGTAACGCTGTACCGTGAGGCTATTTAAACACCCTCACGCCTCCATGTACGTCGCTGCATTAGGCCTATCCATGGGCGTCATACAAGAATACGGTACAGTTTGCTGTACCGTATTCTCTCGGGTCCAGGGTCCGGGAATGTAAGATAAACCAGGATTCTTCATGCTATTTATATAGAGTCCTATGACTTATAAAAATCAGAATTTATCTTAACAGAAACCCCTAACCAAATAACATTAGACAGTTTGGCGAGGTCTCGCTTCGTTTACTGTCAATGAACGGCCACTGAACTCACTACCGTTAAGTTCTTCTGCTAAGCGCTCGGCGTCCTCTGAAGCAACTTCTACAAAGCCAAAGCCTCTTGAGCGACCGGTTTCTCTGTCGGTAATGATTCTGCTGCCGATTACATTGCCAAACCGAGCAAAGTACTCAGTCAGTTCCTCTGAAGTCGTACTCCAGGGGAGATTGCCCACGTACAGGGTTTTTGTCATGGAATTCACCTCTAAAATAATTTTGTTTATAGTATGAAACAACTATTACTATAGTATACAATCCTATCGGAAGTCAAATGTTTATTTATTGATGTAAATATTATTTTCTATGATAAAACGCCGTACTTCTTCTGGAAGCAAATAACGGATAGACTTGTTATTCCAGATCCTTTTTCTGATATCTGTCGAAGATATAGCCAGAGCGGGGATTTCCATCTCGAATATTCTGTTTTGGGCATAAGGATATCTGTCAAATAATTCTCCCAAAAAACCACCAATTTCATACCCCGGTCTCGAAGCCCCGATAATTTTGGATATCCCAATAATTCCTTCTGCTTCCCACCAATTCAAAATATCCCGGAGCGCATCCGAACCGGTGATAAAAAAAAGTTCCTGTTCAGGGAACAACAGATGCAGGGCTTTTAAAGTATCATAGGTGTATGAAGGGCCTTCCCTGTCAATCTCAATTCTGGATGCGATAAAATTCTCATTGTCGTGGATAGATATTTCGACCATCGCAAAACGCAAATCCGAATTTGCAATCTGGTGATTAACTTTATGTGGAGGAATGCCTGTCGGGATGAATAAAACCTTGTCTAGCGCAAATTCGACCCTGGCTGTCTCCGCAGCCACCAGATGGCCGTAATGAATTGGATTAAACGTTCCTCCCATGATGCCAATCCGGCGTCTGCCGGTGATTGACTCGCGAACACTCCGTTCCATTATTTATCTCCTAAATTTTTATTATTAGGCAAGTCTCCGTAATACAGAAAAATATGTCAGGGAAGTTCTATTTTTGGTTTTTCGCTTGCCTTCCGATAGAGCAGAAAATTCCGCCCGATCACCTGAACCAATTCTGAACGGGTAGCTTCGGCCAGCCCGGAGGCAATATTTTTCGGGGCATCGGCACAATTCTGGAGCACCCGTCCCTTAATCAGCTCTCTTGCCTCCAACGCATCGGCGGCCTGTTTAATCATATTATCTGTAATTTCATCTTTGCCAACGATTAAAATGGGTTCCATTTCATTCCCCATAGCCCTTAAAAACCTTTTCTGTTTGCCTGTCAGCATACTATTGTCCTCCCTCCGACCATTCCAACTCCAACTTTCCAATTGATACTTTATCGCCTTCTTTGATCCCCTGTTCCTTCAGTGCATCGTCGACTCCCATCACTTTAAGGATATTCTGGAAGCGCATGACGCCATCATCTGTATCAAGGTAGGCCATCGCCGCATGTCTTTCAATCTCTTTGCCTGTAATAATATACATACTGTTTTCACGTGTAATGACAAATCTGTCCTCACTTTGGACCTGGACCATGCGATGTTCATCAGGATCAGCTGAAAGTCCAATCAGCGGTACTTCAGGAAGGATTTGTATCACCTTGTGCAATAATTTATCGATTCCCTCTCCGGTTACCGCCGAAATCGGGTAGATTTCATAGGCATCCCCAAGTTCCTCGCGGAGACGCTGGAGATTTTCCTCAGAACCGTTAACATCCATTTTATTTGGAATAACAATCATCGGCCTTTCAGCAAGGGCTGGACTGTGCAGTTTGAGTTCCTGGTTGATAATTTTAAAGTCTTCCAGTGGGTCTCTGCCCTCGGAACCCGAGATGTCCAGGATATGAAGAAGCAGTCTGGTACGCTCGATATGACGCAGAAATTCATGTCCAAGTCCCGCCCCGGAATGCGCCCCTTCGATAATTCCCGGGATATCCGCCATGACAAAACTTTCGTCCTCTACTTGAACGACGCCAAGATTCGGGATTAGGGTCGTGAAATGATAGTCTGCAATTTTGGGGCGGGCAGCGGATACCCTTGAGATCAGTGTGGATTTTCCGACATTCGGGAATCCGACCAGACCGACATCTGCCAGGAGCTTCAGTTCAAAAAGAAGCCAAAGCTCTTCCCCTGGTTCTCCGCGCTCCGCCACTGTAGGAGCCTTGTTTGTATTACTCATAAAACGGGCATTACCACGGCCGCCGCGGCCGCCTTTGGCAATGGTGATCCTTTGCCCATGACGGGTAAGGTCAGCCAGAATTTCGCCTGAATTCTCATTTTTGATTATCGTTCCTGCCGGTATACGCAACACCAGGTTTTCTGCACCTTTCCCGTGCATATCCTTGCCTTGCCCGTGTTCACCACGGTCTGCCTTATAATGGCGGCGATAGCGAAAATCCACCAGCGTCCGCAGGCCCTCATCCGCTTCAAGAATGATATCCCCACCACGGCCGCCGTCTCCGCCATTAGGCCCCCCCAACGGGACATACTTCTCCCTGCGGAAAGACACAGCTCCTGCTCCGCCATCTCCAGCTTTTACATATATTTTTGCGCGATCATAAAACATTCGCTAACCCCTTCATTTGGATTTTTCTAAAGAAAACTTGGCTGGCGCCAAGCCTTTGGCGTCAGCCTTAGCTGCGCTTGGATCTATCAGAAACCAACTCATACTTTCTGATAGACTGTGGAATATACATTCATCTCAAGAAGATTATCTTCTTTATATAGTCTGAATTCGCAGGAAAATCCTCCGCCGATAACACCAAACTGGATTTTTGCCGTTAATGTTTCAACATCTTGGTCTCCCTGCACGAATAGATCTAAACAGTCTTTAGTGTATCCAGAAAAACTCAGGGCATATTCTTCCTGCCAATGATTAAGCCAAAATTCTTCATTTTTCATTTCCGGGGGAAAATCCAATACAAATTCTGCACCTTTCAGACGCAGCTTAAAATACCACCCCAGGAGAATACCAAGCAGTGTTTTTTGGCCAATCTTGTAAATATCTTGCTGCGGCCGGATCTCCACTAAGACTTCATCAATATAAGCCAACGCTTTGTCAGGCATATTAAGCTGCAAATACCCTTTGATGACCTGAAAATAATTCAGAAAGTCATGCCGAAGGATCTGGAAATTATCCAACTGCTCATAAAGGATCTTTTTATCAAGATTGACCATTTTTCTTCTCCTCACCAAAGATAATCAACAATAAAACATACCCCCGGGTTAACCCAGGGGTATGAAGTGTAATCTGTTATTGGGCTTGAGTAATCCCGTTTTCCGCATAAATACTTACCTGCTTGCGGAATTTATCTTTGCGTTCGAACTTTACGTAACCATCTGTGAGCGCAAACAGCGTATCATCTTTGCCGATGCCGCAGTTTTTGCCAGGATGGAGTTTGGTTCCGCGTTGGCGAACAAGAATATTTCCTGCCAAAACGTACTGTCCGTCAGAGCGTTTGACTCCGAGTCTTTGCGCATTACTGTCTCTGCCGTTTCGTGTACTTCCTACACCTTTCTTGTGAGCCATGAAGATCACCTCCTAAAAAGAACATGCTGATCGTATTCTAACTTCAATCATTAAGCATTGATTGTTTCAATTGAAAGCTTCGTGTAAGGCTGACGATGGCCTTTTTTAACACGAACGTGTTTTTTGGGTTTATAACGGAACGCAATGACTTTGTCGCCTTTACCCTGTTCCAGAACTTTTGCGACAACTGTCACGCCGTCAACAACTGGAGCTCCAATCGTTACATTGCCATCTTTTTCAACAAGCAGTACCCGATTTAGGTCGAGAACCTGGCCGACAGCTGCATCAAGTTTTTCAACATTGACGATATCGCCTTCCTGAACTCTGTACTGTTTGCCTCCTGTTTCGATAATTACATACATCTTTCTACACCTCCCAGACCCAGACTCGCCTGTGTAGGTCGGTCCGCTGCCGCTTAAACGGCAAGAAACCAGTTCATACCTAATTAGTGCGGTTGTGGTAAGAAGTCACCACGTTCTAATATTTTAGCATTTTTCCTTATATTCGTCAATCAGTTAATCCCACAGTTCAATTCATTCTTCTCTCGTGCCAGCCTTTTCCGCCACATTCCCGACATTTTTCGGTGTTCCTAGCAGCTAAGGTCTGACCTTCTTTTTTGCGTGTTACCTCAACGAGCCCCAACCTGGTGAGCCCCACTACTTTACATTTAACCTTATCCTGTTTAAAAGACTTTTCCAGCACATTCAGCAGCTGATCCCAATCCTCGTTTCGTTCCATGTCAATAAAATCGATGATAATAATCCCACTAAGGTTCCTAAGTCTTATCTGTCTGGATATTTCTAAAGCAGCTTCCATATTTAGACTCAGCAGGGTATGCTGCAGGGAGCTTTCTCCAGTGTATTTTCCGGAGTTAACATCGATGGCGGTCAGGGCTTCGGTCTGTTCAATCACCAGATATCCTCCGCTTTCGAGCGAGACCTTGGGTTTTAATGCTTTTAGGATTTCATCACCGATATGATAGCGTTCAAATAAATTCCCTTTAAAATCAGTCCATATTTTCCCGGAAACCGAGCATCTGACTTCCCGGAGCCTTGTCCGGAGCAGCTCAGCCATCTCCCCGTCATCGGTAATAACCCTCGTTACCTCTTCGTCGATCGTTTCCCTTAAAAGACGAGACAACGGGTCGCTGCTGCTGTAGATCAGCCCTTTACCAGACTTGCTCTTGATTCTTTCCGTTAACGTCTGATTGGTTTCCAAAATCTTTTCAATATCATCAGCCAGTTCTTTTTCCGAGACGCCTTCAGCCATCGTCCGGATAATCAGACCAGCATTCTCAATGGTGATATTCTGGACAAGCTGTTTAAGACGTTCTCTTTCTATTTCATCCGTTATTTTACGTGAAATCCCCAAATATCCGCGATTTCCGGGCAAGAGTACCACAAAACGCCTAGGCAATGAAAGATTGGTCGTAACTCTGGCTCCTTTATTGCCGACAGGTTCCCGGGTGACCTGAACAATCACCTCCTGGCCCTCTTTTAAGAGGTTTTCGATCGGTGGCACCAGCAACCCTGGTACATTTTGCACCTGAACATATTCCGGATTGACAATATCCCCTGCATAGAGAAAGGCATTCTTCTCAAGCCCAATATCGATGAAAGCAGCCTGCATGCCTGCAACAACATTACAGACCTTACCCTTGTAGATGTTACCGGCCAAACGGGATTCTCTTCCGGAATCGTCCAGGACTTCTGCTAGTCTGCCCTCTTCCAGCACTGCGGCCCTCATCCGGTGATCCTCAGTGGTAATGACAATCTCTTTCAATCTTATCCCTGCTTTCAGGCCAATACCGTGTTGACCCTAAAGGTTAACAAGGTACTAGTATCAAATTCGAATTTCTGAGAGGTACTATATCGTCATGATCACTTCGAGTGGGTTTCTCAGCACCCCGTCGGATTGTTCGATAAACAGTCCTTCCCGGGTTGTCGTTATACCTGGAATATCTACCGGAAGTCCGTCCATATTTTTCAGACTTTCCAGAATTTCAACCGGCCGGACTGAACCAGCGTTTCCGGTAATAATATCCAGACGCAGTTGTACTTGATGATTCTGAGCATCAGCAGAAATAACCCCTTCTTCAGAAATCAGCGCTATGTTTTTAACAAATGAGCGAATATTCCGCTCTATTTTTTTCCCCTGCTGATAACGAATCGACGTCACTTCGTCCCTATTCAGCCAGTTCCGGCAGGCTCTTCGGAGCTCCTCTGCCTCGATCGGACGAAGGAGAGGTACTTCGGTCCGGTATCTTGCAAGATTAATCACAGCCATCAGCGCCTTGCTTCCTTTTTCTGCGATCCCAGAGCCTATAATTTTTATGCCTTCGGGCAGCTGGCTCTGAAGCCGCTCAACGATATCCTCAATATCACATGCTCCGGCTTCTGTTGTTTCTCCAGCTTTTTTCCGAATAGCTTCCTTTTCCTGTTCTGTATTCTCTTTGACTTCGATATCGACATATTCCTGTTCTCCTTCCACACCAACCGGTAAAGGAGGACCAAAAGCAATCTTTGGATGAGGATTAAATCCTTCAGAAAAAGCCACTTTGATTTGGGCCCTACGCAAGGCCCTGTCCAACATTCTGGTCAAATCCAGATGCGCAATATACCGGGCTTCACCTTTCTTGGTGTAGGCCAGCCTTATCTTCATCATAACCGCCTCTTTTCCAATCTATTCAAAATCAAAATATCACAACGGTTTTTCAAAGCTTTGTTGCAAAGCTTTTTGATTCCGGCATGTTTAAGAAAAATGCCGAATACACTACTTATAAATGAAGGAGGAATTTCAATGCAGTTTTCTTACGGTGAACATACGCCTCTGCGGCTCCTGGATGAGGCAAACTTTTGGAAACACCAGGAGTATGAACATACCATCGTCATTCGGGAAATGGTGCCTGATCTGGAACGAAAATTCATGGAGGAACTTAAAGAGTGGGAACAGGCTCTGACAAAGACGCACAGCCAGGTTGTCCAGCTTACTGAAACAATGGTCAGATATGGCAATACACAACAAGCTGTTGCCGACCAGGTTCTGCGTCTAATCAGTTTCTGTCTGGAACAAAGCAGTCGGTTCGTTCAATTCCTTTTTGAAATTCTTAGTATGAGTCAGGCAGTTAAGAATAATCCAACAATGATTGCTGTAATCAAACACCAAATTCGTGAATCGGAATACTTTATCGGGATCACCCAGACTATCTGCAGTCAAGGTTAGGTATTGTATAAAGTTAAGGCATACTGAATTTTACCGGTCTAGCCAGATCCGGACAGACTCCGCAGCGGCTGCATCTTCCTCTGCAGTCAGGCGTGACAGCCTCTGCGAGGGCTTTCTTGTATTCTTCTAGCAAATAAGATTTTCTGACCCCTGAGCTCAGATGGTCCCAGGGAAGAATCTCATCCTCCGCTATCTGCCTGTTGGCATAGAAATACGGATCGATGCCGGTTTCCTCCATTCCCTGTTTCCAAAGATCATACCTGAAATGCTCGCTCCACCCATCAAACTTGCAGCCGGCATTAACTGCCCATTCCAGCAGCTCCGCAACTTTGCGGTCGCCTCGCGCAAATACAGCTTCCAAGAAGCTTGCTTCCACATCATGATAGATAAACTTGATCCGGTAGTCCCGCAGTCTCTTGCGGAGGTATTCCTGTTTTTCCCGTAGAATTGCCATAGAATCCTGGGCCACCCATTGAAAAGGTGTATGGGGTTTAGGGACAAAAGAACTTGCCGATACCGTGATCCTGCAGCCACGTTTGCCGAGTTTCCTCGACAACTCCAGGACTTTTCTGGCCTGTTCAATGATTCCGTCCAGGTCCTCATAGGTTTCGGTCGGAAGTCCAATCATATAATACAGTTTGATACTGCTCCAGCCTCCCTTAAAGGCTGCTTCTGCCGTCCTTAAAAGATCCTCCTCCGTCACGCCTTTATTAATAACATCTCTTAAGCGCTGTGTTCCGGCTTCCGGCGCAAACGTCAGTCCGGATTTACGCACTTTTTGGACCTGTTCGGCGATCTCAACATCAAATGAATCCAGGCGGAGCGAGGGTAGGGACACACTGACCCCTTTGGGTTCCATTTTGACCATCAGGCCTTCTAGGACACCGTTAATGCAAGTATAATCGCTGGTGGACAGTGAAACAAGTGAGATCTCTTCATAGCCGGTGGCATTGATGGAATTCTCCGCCTGTTCAATCAAAGCTTCGGGAGACCGTTCCCGAAGTGGCCGGTAAATCATTCCGGCCTGACAAAAGCGGCATCCTCTGGTGCAACCCCTCATCACTTCAAGCATTACGCGGTCATGAATAGCCTCTGTATACGGGACAATTACTTTTTCCGGGAAGTAGGCAGAGCTGAAGTCCTGCAGCGCTACCTTTTTGACTGTCTCTGGAATTCCTTCCTTGACTGTGATTTGCCGGATCGAACCGTCAGGCTTGTATTCGGCCTCATAAAAAACCGGCACATAAATCCCCTGGATCTGGGCCAGTTCGACCAGAATATCTTCCTTCATTTTTCCGTTTTTCCTGGCTTGCCGAATTACTTGAAGAACTTCGGGAAATTGTTCTTCCCCTTCTCCCAGGAAAAAAAAATCTACAAAAGGCGCCAGAGGTTCAGGATTGTAGGCACATGGACCACCGGCAAATATGAAAGGATAGTCGCCCCCGCTTTCCGGGCCGGTTTTTCTGTCTTCTGATTTTAACGGTATTCCGCTGAGTTTCAGGATATTCAAAATATTCGTATAGCTAAGCTCGTATTGCAGTGTGAATGCAACCATATCAAAATCCGGCAAAGGGCGAAAAGATTCCAGTGTGTAAAGCGGGATCCCTCCCTGCTTTAATTTTTCTTCCATATCTGGCCACGGAGCAAAGGCCCTTTCACAGAGAAAAGCTTCATAAGAATTGATACGACCGTACAGGATACGCAAAGCAAGATTGGACATGCCGACTTCATATACATCAGGAAAGACAAATGCCACTCGTACATCTGTCTTTTCCCAGTCTTTTTTTATCATATTCCATTCACCGCCGACATAACGACCAGGTTTGATCACTTGCGGCAAAACCCGGTCAAGTTTCCGACGGATCCATTGATGATCCTTCTGATTCATTTGTGTTTACCCCCTTGAGCCTAATAGCCATCTGTTTTATCCGGGTAGGTCTCCGTAATGTTATTTGTTATGGATAAATTATTATAGCACAGCAGGTTATTCCTAAGCAAAAAACCTGCCTTCCAGACGCAGGAGGGCTTTCTTTTTTTCCAGGCCGCCGGCATAACCGGTGAGTTTTCTATTGCGGCCGATCACGCGGTGACACGGAATCAAAATGGAAATTGGATTATGCCCGACTGCACCGCCTACCGCCTGAGCGGACATCGAGGTTAGCCCCCGGGCCTGGGCCATACGTTGGGCAATTTCCCCGTAAGTCATAACTTTTCCATGCGGTATCTGCAGTAGTATCTCCCAGACTGCCTTCTGAAAGTTGGTCCCCTCAGGAGCCAGGCGCAGATCCATTTTTGGGGCTGGAATACCCTCGATGATTCCTTCCGTATTTCTTTTCATTCTTGTTACCTGTTCCTCTGCCCAAGCTGCTTGTCTTTCCTGTCCGGAAAAATAAAAATCCAGCCACCGTCGCAACGCCTCAAAAACGGGATATTCTAGATTGTCTATCCATTCAGAAGTACCGGCAGAATAATATTTCTGGCCGATGAACCACAAACCGCTCAGTGCATCCCGAGTTGCCGCAGCTGTCATTTTTCCTAAAGGGGTATCCACAGTGCAAGTATAGGTAATGTTCATGTTGACATCCGAGTACATCAACCCTAAAATGCACGTAAACCGCTGAAGAAAATTTCTGAAATTCAGCCAGCGGGAACATGTAGATTTAAAGTTGACCGGGTACTAGCTCCCTTCATCTATTTGAATGACCAATCTGCCAATCCATTAACCGTTGAGCTGGTAAAGACAGGTGACCAATCCTCAGATAGAATAATATAATGCAGTAATTGCTCGTATGAAAAACAAGCGAAAATGAGTATAGGAGGGAAGAAATATGTTTAAATACGCCAATGCGCTGTTATTTCCAGTAGAAGTCAATTATCCTGACCCGCAGTTCGGCCGGATCATGCTGGAACATTACGGCGGAAAAGACAGCGAGTTCTCCGCAGCCACCCAGTATATGAATCATCGCGCCAATATGCCCAACCTCTTTGTCAGAGAATTATTAGGTCTTATCGCAGCGGAAGAACATAGCCATATGGAGATGATTGCTTCGGCAATCAACAAACTGGAAGGACCACAGCTCTGTTACGTCAATTCTGAAGGTGTACCCTGGAACCTGACCTATGTCGATCAAAGCTTTGATCCTGCTGCGATGCTGCAAGCTGATGCTGAAGCTGAGATCCGCGCAAAAATGCTTTATGACACACATTTGACAATGACCAACGATCCTGGCCTGAAAAAAATGATTCGCTTTCTAGGCAGCAGAGAAAATGTCCACAAGCACCTTTTTGAAAAAGCCCAAACTTTGATCTTTCGGGGTGCTGACCCAGGAAGTTTTAGCACTTTAATTAGGGAATACCGAATGAGCTTCTGATATTTACTTTCATTATATATGATTCAACAGGAAAGAAAAACACTTTGGCTGGGAAACAGACTTTTAGCCTTTTAATTTTCCGACTTTACAGTCAAGCCCAAAATCCATCATGCCCTGGACAACTTCAGTCTCACTGAGTGTTCTTTCAATCTTATCGTCTTTGCCCATCACACTAACCAGGCTGAAATAATCAGCAGAAAACTTATCAATAATCTGTTTAATTGCAGTATCCCTGCTTACCGCAAGCGTCCTTCCAGGCATCAGTCCCTGCCCCAAAAGACGCTCCTTCTTGCGGCAAAGCTGCTTTAAAAAAACAATTCTGGCATTGTTCAGCTCTTTGCCGCTGCCAATCCAGAAAAAGATACCAAGAACAATAAAAAGAACTGGGTCATAAATATAAAATCCTATTCCCTGCATCAGGAAACCAGCTAAAATAAAAATACCCCCCAGGCATTTGCCGGCTGCCGCCAGGAATCGAGTGGTCACAACAAAACCGAAGGACCCCGCCAGCAGGCCACGGACAATTCTGCCACCGTCAAGAGGCAGGACAGGAAGCAGATTGAAGGCTGCCAGCCAGAAATTTGTTTTGGCAAATTCCAGCGCCCATGCTCCGCTTAAGGTTCCGTTCTCACGGAGAATCTGAATGAAGAAAAACAACACAATATTAACAGCTGGACCGGCAAAAGCAATGATTGTCTCCTCCTTCTTTTTCCCTTCAAAGCTGTCGTCAAGAACAGCCGCCCCCCCATAGGGATAGAGCTCGATACTCCTGACCCCAATCCCGTAACCTCTTGCTGCAAGTATATGACAGGTTTCATGAACAATAACCAGGCCAAAGACCAGAAGTGCCCTAACAACCTGACCGGCAAGCATACATAGGATTAACAGGATGATAAAGGTCGGGTGAACTTTAATTTTCATCTTCATCCCCCTCTGTCCCCCATCCCTAGCAGATCCATTAAAAAATTAAGTGTTATCGGGACTTTTGAATCGATATACTAGTTCTGAATTAGGTATGTCAAGGGGTCGACCGGCTGACCGTCTTTTTGCAGTTCTAGGTAAAGCCAGGGTTTTTCCCGCGCTGAGCTGATGCCTACTGTTCCTAATTTTTTCCCCATCGAAACAGGTTCGCCTTGTTCGACATTAATATCGCCAAAATTCCCCAAAAGGCCTTCCCAGCCATTGCCAAAGTTAATCCGTATCACTTTCCCAAATTTTTCATTCTCACTGACTTCGAGTACAACTCCTTCCTGGGGGCTGAGTACAGCAGTCCCCAGCGTACTTTCAATTTCAATGCCGCTGCTAATTGTACCGTCATCATTCTTGCTCTCAAACGCCACTTTGACAGCTCCGGCTACCGGAGGATAAAAAATCTCTTCTTTAACAGAATTCACCGGCAGGCTTTCAGTGTTCTGAAGACCTATTGCTTCTTTCGCCATCGTGTTTAATGCCGCATAGATATTTCCGCTGTTCATACCGCCCTGATAAACAGTATAGACGCCTTTGGAAACAAAATCCTCCCCGCTGGCGCTGAAGACAATTGTTAAAAACAAAAAAGCTGAAAGAAGTACTCTTTTCTGACTGCCGTTCCAACCAGCCAAAAGACCTCCGGAAGGTCTTTTATCGAAATAAGTCCGATGATCTTTCCAGTTGCTCCTGATATATTCCTGATCATCCCTGTAACCACGTCCGATCTCCCGGGCAGCCTTTTCAAATTCCCAGTCATCCCAGCGCTCAAACGGATCCATTCATCCACCGCCTTATAAAGGTTTTCCTTCAGGGAGACAACCCTTATAAAGAATATGAAAAAATACAAAAAAAAGAACATCTTCCAGACGAAAATGTTCTTTTAGAAATTTCTTTAGAGATTCGGTCTGTTAACTTTTATCCATTGAAAGTGTCAGAACATTCGTCGCTCTCCTCTGAGACTTACACTTAAGACCAACCCGACCGCAAGCATATTTGCCCACATTGAGCTGCCCCCGGAAGTAATAAACGGCAGAGGAATTCCAGTGACAGGCATAATCCCTGAAGCCATCCCTACATTGATGAAAACATGAAATACAATCATCGATACAACTCCGGAGACAATCAGAACTCCATACCTGTCCCTCGATTTGGTGGCTACAGTGATCATCCGCAGAAGCAGAATACAGAAGACGAAAAGCAGTATCGATGTTCCGATAAAGCCAAACTCCTCGCCCACAACAGAAAATATGAAATCTGTATGATGCTCAGGTAAAAAATTATACTGGGCTTGGGTACCCTGCTGATACCCTTTGCCCCAAATACCTCCGGAACCTATGGCCCACACCGACTGAATAACATGATATCCATCTCCTGAAGTATCCTTGGCGGGATCCAGAAAAGCAATGAACCGGTTGATCTGATAATCTTTCAAAGGGAGTGGTAATCCTTCCAGAAATTTCAGCGGCCCGGGAAGGTTCGTGGATAAATGCAATGCAACAGCACCAATGGCCGTCCCAATACAGCCGACAATTACCGCCCCAAATTTAATCGGATTCGCCCCGGCAGCAAACATCATTCCAATAAAAATTGCGCCGAACACCATCGCAGTCCCTAAATCAGGCTGAAGAAATATTAATAAAGTAGGCGGTAGTACAAACAGCAGGGGCAGAATAAAATCCTTTACATTGTTCAGCTTTCCTTCCCTCTCATTGAGAAAGCTGGCAAATGTAACAATCAGCAGCACTTTGGCAAATTCCGAGGGCTGAATGCTTTGCGTAGAGGTGATAGGGATCCAGCGCTGTGCGCCCTTGGCTTCAGAACCAAAAGCAAAAACGAGAAGAAGCAGGAATATATTGAAAGCATAGATCCAGATACCAATCTTTTTATAGTTTTCATAATCAGTGAACGCAATAATAACTGCAAGAACAATTCCCGTAGCGATCCAGACCACCTGAGTTTTTACATAATGATACGGGTCTGACGCCATAACATTAATGGAAGCCGTGCTTAAGATCAGCAGACTCGCCCCTAAAAGCAGCACAAGTGCCAGGACCATTCCAAAATCGAGACCTCTAATAAAATTCCAATTTCTTTCTTTTATCATATAATACTCCATATATCGGCTGCTACCCAAAATTATATCACAGATCTCTCCATTCACAATGCTAACTTGACTGAAGCATTTGGTATTTGACGTATTTGTAATCAAAATATAATCAGCCGCTGCGTCGAAACAAGAAAGCTATCGTTTTCTTATTTCGACGCAGCGGCTGATTATTTGTACGGCTACAGATATCACGAAATCGACTGTGTTCTCTCCATATAGTCCCTTCTAATTTTTTTCACAGGAACACTGGCCATCAGCGCGACTTCCCTCTCATCTTGATTCAGGTATACCTCCAATCCATCCTCGTTAATCACCATATAATTTGATATCACCTTGACCAGATCTTCTTTCAAGCGGTTCATCAGATAGGGCGATATCGTGGCACGGTCATGAACCAGAACCAACCGCAGCCGGTCTTTGGCTTGACTACGGCTTCCGGAATTTTCCTTGCCCAGCACACGATATAATAATTCCCACAACATAATTACCTCCCCCCAGTGCTGGGTCAGCGTATGCCAACTAAATTTTTCAGTTTATCCATCAGGGAATTCGACATATCCAGGTTCATTAATGGGACTTCTTCGCCTCTTACCCTCTGCGCAATCCTCCGGTAAGCTTCGCCCGCTCTGGAAATGCCATCCATGACTGCGGGTTCTCCTCTGTTGGTTGATACAATAATTTTCTCGTCCTCCGGTACCACACCGAGAAGATCGATAGCCAAGATATCGACAATATCCTCAATGTCCATCATATCGCCTTGTTTAACCATCCGCGGTCTGATTCTGTTAATAATCAACTTTGGATTGCGCAGGTCTGAACTTTCCAATAGTCCGATAATTCTATCGGCATCGCGGACAGCACTGACCTCCGGGGTTGTAACGACAATTGCTTTGTCCGCACCGGCAATTGCATTATAAAAGCCCTGTTCAATCCCTGCCGGACAGTCGATCAGCGTATAATCAAATTCTTCACGGAGTTCTTCGCAGAGGACCTCCATTTCATCGGGGCTTACTGCTGTTTTGTCTTTCGTCTGTGCAGCCGGAAGTAAATGCAGGCTATTGAACCGCTTGTCCTTAATAAGCGCTTGTCTGAGCCTGCAGCTGCCGCTTGTAACATCGACAATATCATAGACGATCCTATTCTCGAGGCCCATAACAACATCAAGATTGCGAAGGCCGATATCCGTGTCGACCAAAACAACTTTAAATCCGGCAAAAGCCAAGGCTGTCCCCAAATTTGCTGTTGTTGTAGTTTTTCCTACGCCACCTTTCCCTGAAGTTACTACAATTGTCTCTCCCATAACCAAGCCTGCCTTTCATCAAAAATAATTAATGCATTGTTTTACATTTCAGTTATAATTTACCATTGGTAAGTAAAAAATTAATCCCCTCTTCAGAATTTTATCCAATGTTAGCCCAGTATGGGCTTTGATCTGTTTCTGTGTAAGAAGATTCTACAATCTCTTTTGCTTTTCCTTTCGTAAAAAGGAAAAACCGAGGATCAAATTCCCCGGTATTTCTTATTTATATGACTATTTCCAGTCAAAATAATATTTAAATGCTGCTTTCGCGACATAACCCGATGTTTCACTGCCGTGTCCGCCATATTCCACCACGCCGGCAAACGCAATCTGAGGATTATCATACGGTGAAAATGCGACAAACATCCCATTATAAGCTTCTTCTTTGGATGTTCCCTTTGAACCGATCTGGGCCGTACCGGTCTTGCCACCGCCGGTGAACTCCGGTATATCTCTGAAAAGCCAGGCTGCAGTCCCTTGGCCACTGGTTACTTCCGACATCGCTTTTTTGATCGTTTCGATATTTTGTTGGGAAACAGAAACTTCGTTTAGAACTTCCGGCTGGTTTTGCTGGACAACTTTCCCGGTTACTGGGTCAAGAATTTTGTCTACAACATAAGGTTTGTAATGTTTTCCGCCATTAACGATGGTCGCAACATAGTTAGCCATCTGAAGAATTGAATAGTGGTTTGCTCCTTGACCAATCGAACTGTTAAAACTGTCATATAACCGCCAGTTTACAAACTCATTAATGTTATTTTTATATTCCTGTTCAGCCTGAATAATTTCGTCTTCTTTATCACGCTGAAGCTTATCTTTCTCATCCTGATCTTTTGTGCTGGCTAGAAGCTGCGCATATTTGTCCTCAATTTCCTGAAGCTTTTCTTCTCTTTTCTTATCGTAATAAGGTTTATAATAAGATTTTTTCCAGGCTGGAGAAGGCACATTCCCTTCTGCTTCATACGGTAAATCAATACCGCTGTTAACACCTAAGCCAAATTCATTGGCAATTTTCTTGATCAATTCGGGATCTTTTTCAAAAACCCTGCGGCCAACAATCTGGAAATAGATATTGGAAGAATGTGCAAGGCCGCTATAAAGGTTCACCCTGCCAAAATTATTCCCCCCCCACTCGGCAACCCCTGCACTTTGCACATCCGGGGACCCCAGCGAAGACAGGGTATCCATAAAAGTATCGTCCGGCGTAACAACACCAGCTTCCAGAGCGGCCATTCCGGTAATCATCTTAAAAGTCGAACCTGGAGGATACGTACCGGTCAGCGCCCGGTTGAATGACGCGGCATCTTCACTGCTGAAATATTTTTGAGCAGTTTCCTCCGAAATTGTCCCGATCAGGTCATTCGGATCCATGAAAGGACGGGAAGCCATGGCCAATATTTTGCCTGTATTTACATCGATGACCACCGCCGCACCGGCTTGGGCATCGGGATGGGTCTTCTGAATATCCTTGATCACTCTGTCCAGTTCGTTTTCCACGACACGCTGCATCTTGCTGTCGACGGTCAGCTGTAAGGTATAACCTGCCTGGGCTTCTTGAAGTGTTTCTTTGTCGATTGGTCTCGCGTTGCTGTCGACGCTGACAATTTCTACGCCATGACTGCCGCGCAGCCATGTATCATAACTTTTTTCCACACCCATTTTCCCCACCAGATCACCCTGAGTATAGTGATATTCGTCATCATCGGACACTGTCTGCTCATTGAATTGTTCAATTTCACTCTCGCTTATTTCCCGGACATAGCCCAAGACCTGGCCAAGCAGTGTATTTTGCGGATAAACTCTTTCCGCTATCGGTTCAATGCTGACGCCGGGCAGCTCATTGCTGTGCTCAGCGATAATCGCTTGTAGTTCTTTCGGTACATCTTCCAGAATGACAACCTTCTTGTAGCTCTTCCATTGCTGGTTACGGATCATCACCAAAAGATCCTCGGTAATCAATTCTACCGATTGGTTTGGATAAGGCCAGTATGGTTTAATATATACCGCAAGGTCAGCGACCACATCTTTCCAGTTGGCGTTTACTTTCTGCAGGTCGGTCCAGTCCATGCTCAGCGCAAACTTCGGTACGCTTTGGGCCAAAAGAATATTATTTTTGTCCACAATCTCCCCACGGACCGCGGACGTCGTGACCGTTTTCATCACGTTACCGGCCGCCAGGTTCGAGTAATAAGAGGCTTTGGCAATCTGCAGCCACCACAGATTGAATCCTAAAATTAAAAAAAGAAGGACGACAACCACACTGAGCCCGGTTAATCGTCTCTGATAGGGTTGTCTCTCCCTTTCTTCCATCGTGTTCATCTCCTATTAAGCATGTTTAACCAACACTATAATTGTTGCTCAATCTTCTTTTTGGGCTGCAAAATCCCTTCTGTAAAAGACTTGTGGACTAAGGGATAGGTAAGCGGAACCATGAGGCAGTTGTAGAAAGAAATTCCCAGAATGACCTTTACGGCATCGCCGAGATACCAGTTAAGTCCAGCAGTGGTTGCGATTAGGGCCATCAGGGTCTGTCCAAGAACCGTTACAATAAAAACGAGCAACATGGTAAGCGGAATGTTTTCTCTGTACCAACGCTGCTGAAGCAGACTGATCAATAGTGCAACGACAGCTAAAATAATCGCATAGAGTCCAATATACCTTCCGAGATAGAAATCCACAATCAGGCCGATCACAAACCCATGTATAATTCCCTGAGCCGGCCGGTGATGCAGAGCGATATAAATAACCCAGAGCATGGCCAAATCAGGTTTTATGCCGGCCCATGACCAATAATGGAAGATTGTTCCCGGCAGGATGAGACAGGCAATTAGAATCAGTAACATTACGATAAAACGTTTCATCAACTGCCCTCCGGAATGCTCACTATATAGACTTCTTCCAGAGAATCAAAATCAACAATGGGTTCGATCGAGGCTACTTTCAGCAAGCCTTTCGAATCAATTTTAATCCCGGTAACAACACCGATGGGAATATCCTTGGGATAGACCTCTCCTAGACCCGAAGTATATACCAAATCTCCTGCATTGACTTCATCGTCCTGCCGGAAATTCATTTCAAGTTCTCCTGAGGCATTCAGCCTGGTATTTTTCTTATACGTACCTTTGACAATCCCAAAAAATGCCTCACCTTTATTACCCCTGACAAAGGCGCCGACCTGTCCCTCTCCGTCGAGTAGCAGTAAAACATCCGAGGTCTTCGGGGTGACAGAAATGACTTTCCCGACCAAACCCAGATTGGCCACAACAGAATCATCCACTTTTACGCCGTGATCACTGCCTTTATTGACGGTGACTGTCTGATACCATGCTGAAGGGTTACGGTTAATAATGCTGGCACCAATTTTCTTATAGCTCTCCAGCGTGGGACTTTGAAAAACAGCATCAAGTTCCTGATAGCGCAGGGCAGCCAGTACCTGTTGTTTGAGCTGAAGATTGTCTCCCGTGAGCGTTTCTACCTGTTTACGAAGTTTCTCATTTTCTGCTTTGACAGTCCGAAAACTGAAAATCGCCCGAAAATTATCTTTAATCCCATCTCCCAGATTCCAAATCGCACTTTCTATCGGTGAAAGTACTCTTTGCATGGCGTTCCCGACAGGGTTCGGAGACTGACTGCCGAGTCCGGTCAGATGGATCGTCGTCAAAGTGGTCAGCAGAACAGCAAAAACGAGAACGGCTATACCCATGGGATTTATTTTTTTTCCCACCGATTTCTCCCCCCGCTTTTAATTCTTCTGCAAAGCGGCAATCCTTCTTAGAATCTCCTCATTTTCAAGGACTTTACCGGTACCCAGCGCAACACAGGAAAGCGGGTCCTCAGCAAGGTGGACAGGAATCCCTGTCTGATCGGCAATCAGCCTGTCCAGATTTCTTAACAGTGATCCGCCTCCCGCCATAATAATACCCCTGTCCATGATATCTGCCGCCAGTTCCGGAGGCGTTTTTTCGAGGCAGTTCTTTACCGCATCAACGATAGCAGTTACCGGTTCACTTAAGGCTTCAACAATTTCTTCGGAAGTAATTTCAATGTTTTTGGGAAGACCTGTCAAGAGATCGCGTCCTTTGATGGTATATGTCAAACCTTTTTCCGGCATATAGGCCGCTCCGATCTCCATTTTGATGTTCTCGGCCGATTGATAACCGACGGAGAGGTTATAGGTTTTCTTGATATACGCAATAATAGCATCATCCATCTCATCTCCGGCAACCCGGATCGAACCGGCAGTAACGATGCCTCCCATTGAGATCACGGCGACTTCAGTTGTGCCTCCGCCGATATCGACAATCATATTACCGGTAGGATCGCTCACAGGCAGACCTGCTCCGATAGCAGCAGCCATCGGCTCTTCCATAATGATCGGATCTTTTGCTCCGGCTGCAAGGGCTGCCTCCTTGACAGCTCTTTTTTCAACTGCGGTAACTCCGGACGGTACACAAATGACGACTCGGGGCCGCGCAAATAAAAATTTCGATCCTAAAGCCCTGTTGATAAAATATTTAAGCATTTTCTGAGTAACATTGAAATCTGAGATTACACCGTCTTTCAACGGTCTGATGGCAACAATATTTCCCGGAGTTCTTCCGATCATCTCCTTGGCTCTGTCTCCAACCGCCAGAGGCTCGTTCTTTTCTATATCCATAGCAACCACTGAAGGCTCCCGTACTATGATTCCTTTGCCTTTCATATGTACAAGGGTATTGGCGGTTCCCAGATCGATTCCGAGGTCCTTGGAAAAAACCATGTTTTGTAAATCTCCCTTCAAGATAAATCATTTCAAATTTCAAGTGATGCCTGGCAATCTTTTTTCAGTCTCCCACAAAGTGGAATTTTTCATACCACATTTCGTATTGCTATGACATCGTTTTATTATATCATTTTTTTGCATTCAAATTAATGAATATTTCCTATTATTTATTATTTTTTTACATTTAAGGTCTTTTTTCAACAGTGGTACCGTCGGGTTAACCGTCGGACTAGATGACTCCCTGTTCTTTCAGGCTAACATACTTTTTATCCCCGATGATGATATGATCCAATACCTCAATCCCTAATATTTTTCCGCCTTCGGCAAGCCTTCTGGTAATATCAAGGTCTTCCCTGCTGGGGGAAGGATCACCACTAGGATGATTATGCAGCAAGATAATTGTATTTGCGTTACGCCGGATGGCATCCTTGAAACACTCCCTAGGATGCACAATGGATGAATTGAGAGATCCGACCGATACAGGACTTATGCCCAGAACGTTGTTTCGGGTGCTTAAGTGCATGATCCTGAAGTGTTCCCGATCGAGCTTCCGCATCTCCTCCATGACTAGATCAGCCGCGTCTGATGGCGCGTTGATCACCGGGCGTGACAGCGGATCAGTGCAGACACTCCGTTTGCCGATTTCCAAGGCTGCCTTAACTTGAGCAGCTTTGGCCGGTCCGATGCCGTGGACCTGTTTTAATTCATCAACGGATAATCTAGCCAGACCAGTCAGTCCGCCCGTTTCTGTCAAGATCCGTTCAGATAGTTCTAGGACATTTTCTCCTCTCGAACCGGTTCTCAGCAGTATCGCCAGGATTTCTTTGGTGGATAGGTTTTCCGGACCATGCTGATGAAGACGTTCTCTTGGTTTTAAATCTTTAGGCAAGTCCTTTAGCCGGCGGTAATTCATCTCTTTTTCCTCATGCTTCAAGGTATCTTTCAATTTTCAGGGGAAATCTCCCTATCCTTAAGCTTTCGTACCAGAAGCTCCATTGGTAATCCGACCACATTCGTCCAGGAACCACTGACTGCTGTCACAAACCCGGCAGCTTTACCCTGAATCCCATAAGCGGCTGCTTTATCCATCGGTTCGCCTGTCGCAATATAATCCTTAATTTCCTGGACCTTCAGTTCCCGAAAAGACACAGTTGTAATCTCAACAGCAGTCTCCACGCTGATCTGCTGACGAACTTTGTCCATTGCGGCTAGCGCAATCGCGGTCATCACCCGGTGGGTTTTTCCGCTTAAGTCAAGAAGCATTTGTTCTGCTTCCTCCTCATTAGCAGGCTTTCCGAATATCTTGTTGTCTAACACTACAATGGTATCGGCACCCAAAACCAGATCATCCGCAGAACCGCGTAAATCAAGCCACGCTTCAAATCCGGAAAGCGCCTTGCGTCTGGCAAGATCCTGTACGCCTATGTCAGGCAAAACACCAGGCGGAAGAGTTTCGCAGACCGGAGCACTGACAAGTCTGAAGTCATATCCCCATTCCTCCAGAAGCTCACGCCTCCGCGGTGAAGCCGAAGCCAAAACCAACATCATCTGTCACATCCCAAGCATCTTTCTATTCCTTCAAAATCATCTACATCGCTATAAACAATTAATACTTACGAAGCCCTCCTGCCCGAACTTATGATCAGTCTATGGATCACCGTTTCGCTGTGAACGGAGCATGAATGAAGTAAATATTTAACAAGCCAGGGTCATCGTTCCCCGGCTGTTAATTCTCCTATTAGTCTAGCATTATTCCCTTTTTTTGACAAGTCCAGCGTGTATTAACACTCTTACGACAAAATGCAAAAGTCTATGCCTTACCCCGAGAGCTTAAGATAACCAGATAAAGTGCATCAAGCAGCGCTTTGGCACTGGCCTTAATAATATTACTGGATACCCCGATCGTTCCCCAGGTATTGACACCATGCTTCGTTTCAACTACAACCCGGACAACTGAACCTGTGCCCCTGGAGCCGTCAAGAACCCTAACTTTATAGTCGGTCAGCTCACTCTCTTCAATAGCCGGGAAGAAGGCACCCAAAGTGCTTCTGAGAGCTTGGTCGAGCGCATGAACCGGCCCGTCTCCTTCGGCTGCAATATGAACCTGTTTGTCTTCCACCTGCACTTTCACGACTGCTACTGAGTCAAGCTCACCGCGCAGCGGATCACTCCAAACATGATAATCTTCAAGTGTAAACGGCTGTTCGTATTTGCCCATGATCTCCATTAATAGCAGATCCAGGCTGCCCTCTGCTGTCTCATACTGAAATCCTTCGTTTTCGGCATTCTTGATTCTTTCCATCGCCAGTTCCACGAGCGGATCATCTTTTTCAATCTCAGGTCTGAACCGGCGCATTTTCAAACACAAGTTTGCTTTTCCGGATTGATCTGAGATCAGGACCCGACGTTCATTCCCGACTGAAGCAGGGTCAATGTGCTCAAAGGTTTTGTTGTTCTTCATAACCGCATCGACATGCATACCCGCTTTATGGGCAAATGCGCTTCTGCCCACAAACGGCTGTTTCTCATCAAACGGATAATTGGCGAGTTCCGCCACATACCTGCTTAAATAAGAAATATTGTGCAGAACCTCAGGTTCAAGAAGATGATAGCCTAATTTCAGCTGCAGCCAGGGTATCAGCGTGCTTAAGTTTGCATTGCCGCAGCGTTCCCCGAAACCATTCCAGGTTCCCTGGATCTGATTCACTCCTGCCTCAACAGCCGCCAGCGTATTTATAACAGCCAGTCCTCCATCATTGTGAGTATGGATACCAAGTACGACAGGGGAAAGCTCCTTCCTGACAACCTGCACCCCGTTCGTGATTTCCCTGGTATAGGTGCCGCCATTCGTGTCGCAGAGGACAAGCCCTTTCGCTCCGCCAAGCATAGCGGCTTCCAGACAGCTTAACGCAAAAGCAGGGTCATCCTGCCAACCGTCAAAATAGTGTTCCGCATCAAAAAAAACTTCTTTGCCGGCTTTCACAAGATATTCGACAGATTCTCTGATAATTCTTAAGTTTTCTTGCGGACTTGTTCTTAAGACCGTCTCAACATGGAGCTTCCAGGTCTTTCCAAAAATCGTCAGAGTATCTGCTCCGGAAGCAATCAGTCCGTTCAATAAATCACTTTTTTCCGGAGATTCGCCGACCCTGCAGGTGCTGCCGAATGCAACGACCCTCGTCCGAGAACGCCAGTCTTCATTCTCGGCAAAATCCGTCCAGGATGATATCGCACGGTAAAACTCATTATCTTTAGGATTCGCACCCGGCCAGCCGGCTTCCACATAGTCGATACCGGCTTCAATCATCTTTTGCATATAGAAAAATTTATCTTTGGCCGAGAAGTGGATGCCTTCTCCCTGAGCTCCGTCCCTCAGCGTCGTGTCGTAAATTGAAATATGCTTGTCCGCCATTCTCTTCCCTCCCAAAAACACTCTGTACATCTAAGAATTGCTTAAAAGTGTTTAATAATTCATTTTACCTGTAAATGTGAAATTAATAAAGCCTTTGGCTTGATATTTTGTTAAGTAGCTATTCTCGGGTTAGTCTAGCCATCATATAGAGACTGGGGATTGAATCTTTATAAATTCCAAATGTAGAAATCTTTCTTCGTACAACAGAAAAACAAAAAAGAAGGCATCCAATGTTAGCATATTGGGAATACCTTCCTTAATTTCCATATGAGATTCCATCCTGTCATATTTTTAGAAAAACAATGTTCTTAAGCCATTTTTCCGCCCAGATTGAATGTCAGAACCTCAAGGTTTACAGACAAATCAACATTTCTGAGTTCCACAGTGGGAGGAACATTTAAAACCACAGGCGCAAAATTCAAAATGGCCTGGACTCCGCCTTTAACAAGTTTATCAACAATTTCCTGGGCCGCGGATGCCGGGACAGTGATTGCCCCAATTTGGATCTGATTTTGGGCGACGACTTCTTCCATCTTATCAATTGGCAATACTTCGATATCGTTAATCCTCATCCCAATTTTTTGCGGATCATTGTCAAAAATATTGATGATCGAAAATCCGCGTTCTTTAAAACCCTTATACGTACTCAGGGCCAGTCCGAGGTTGCCCAGTCCTACGAGGCAGACGCTCCACTCATTGCTGAGACCCATGATCCGAAGAATGTTTTTATGCAGGTCTTTGACATTGTAACCTACTCCGCGGATTCCAAACTCCCCAAAATAAGCAAGGTCTTTACGAACCTGAGCAGGACTTACACCTACTCCTTCAGCAATATCACCTGAAGAAATCGTTATGATTCCTTTGCGGTCTATCTCTGTTAAGTAACGAGAATATACGGAAAGCCTTATAATCGTTGCTTCAGGAATTTTCAATGTTTTCAAATCCAAATCCCCCATTTCGTCTGACTTCAAAGATAAGTTAATTATATCACTAGCCAAAGAAAATGCAATTAAACGGAAGGAAACACAAGATATTACTGTACTAATAATGTTTTTTGACCCTTACTTAAAATAATCAGGGATTCTGTTCAAAATACTTGTAAGTAACCCATTTATACTCAGCAAAGACTTGAAGAAGCTGCTGATTATATTTATATTGAGAATTTCCCTGACTATCCAGGGAAGCATTAAGGGTACTCAAATCATCCTGCAAATGCCTGAAGCCTTCCGGATAATCACTGTTTATAACATTCCGGATTCTATCTGCTGCATTAGTTCGGTCATAGTCTTGTCCTAGATTCGTACATAATGAATTCGCTAGTTCGAGGATTTTCAATACTGTTTCCGTTTCGCTGCCACTGACCTTATAGTGTAAAGCAGGATACGTCACTTCCCTGACCCATGAATCAATGCCGTTTTCTAATAAGCCCTGGTAATAAGAAAGTGCCTCTTCATCAGAGCCAAAGGCGCCCACCGCAACCTGATAAGGCTCCTTGCTGATTATTACGGCCTGGCAACCCTTGTTATGCAAATTCTGCAGCAATGCTTCGGCATTTTTTTTATCCTTATAAACACCGATCTGACAGGTCCAAAGTTTGATTTCCGGCAAATTGAGAATCTCGCTGCTTGTTTTTGACGGATTTTCTGAGGTTGCGGTAGTCTCTGAGGAAACAAGCCCGACAAACATCTTTCCTGTATGCCATACAAAGCAGCCGACAGCAGATAATCCTAGTATTACCATTATAATTGAAATCAAAACACCTGATCTAAATTTTTTTTCCATCAGGCAACTCCTTCAAATCTTTTTATTCAGATCATATGAAGGAGCGGCAATAAATATAATGATCCAACAAAAATTTTCTTACCCCGGAAATCATATACAGGGAGCCGGTGACACAAAGCAGATCATCCGGCTTCATTTTTTCAAGCCCTTTTCTTACTGCTTCGGCAGGGTCTTCGACCGTCAATACGTTTTCCTGTGCCAGATACTTCTGTGCAATTCTTGCTACATACTCCCAGTCCCCAGCCCTTGGGGAATCCGGCTTTGTTACGATGATTTCATCGGCCAGCGGCGCAATAATCTCAACGGCTTTTTCTATTTCTTTGTCCCTAAGCATACCGAGACAAAGCAACAACCGGTTCCTTCTCAATGGCCCGTCGGCGTATTGTTGAAGGGCTTTAGCCAAAGATAGCATCCCATCGGCATTATGTGCCCCGTCCAGGAGAACTTTAGGGTTCTGCAACAAGATTTCCAGTCTGCCTGGCCAGCGGACTGCCTTGAGACCTTCCCTGACAGCGTTTTCAGGGATATTCAGAGAATACGTTTCGACTAACACTTCGCAGATTGCCAACGCAGCTGCTGCATTGGTAAACTGATGTTCCCCAAGAAGTGCAAGTTCCAGGTCTGAATAAGACCAGTACAAACCTTTATAGGAAAAACGCCACAAGCCATCGGCAGCATGCTGCCAGTGTACATCGCGGCCTACCTCAATCAGCCTGGATCCTTTTTGGGCAGCCCGGTCCTCAATGACCTTCAAAACTTCCGGCCTGTCCGAAGATGTGATCACCGGAACGTTCTCCTTAATAATGCCGGCCTTTACCCCGGCGATCGCTTCAAGCGTATCTCCAAGATAATCCATATGGTCCATCCCAATACTGGTCAGCACGGATATTAAAGGCGTAACCACATTGGTAGAATCAATTTCACCGCCGAGACCGACCTCAAGAAGGACGAGATCGGGTTGCTTCTCGGCAAAATAACACAGAGCCAGCGCCGTACAGACTTCAAATTCGGTCGGATGTTCAATCCCAAGACGCTCCATTTCCTCAAGATGAGGTTTCAGCCTATTAATGCCTGAAACTACATCTTCCCGTGAAATCATCTCCCCGTTGATCGTGATTCTTTCCCGAAAATCATGAAGGTGAGGGGACGTAAACATTCCTGCTTTATAATCGGCCTGTTTCAGAATCGACTGGAGCATCGCGGTCGTCGAACCTTTTCCGTTAGTGCCGCCAATATGAATGACTTTGATTTTTCTTTCCGGGTGGTCCAGACGCTCCAGCAAAGCCTTAATGCGCTCCAATCCGAGGTTAATGCCAAATTTCGTCAGGTTCTTGATATATTCCTGCGTCTCTTCGTATTCCGTCATTATCCTCAATCCTTTGTAAGATTTATTCAAGCTCTTCGCTTAAATCAGATAGTCTGAGTTTCAAAGAACGCATTCTGGCCATGATATCAGCCAGCTTCTCTCTTTCCTTTTGGACGACCTCTTCCGGTGCTTTCGAGGTAAACCCCGGGTTGCCGAGCTTGTCTTCCAACCTTTTCTGTTCCTTGATCGTATTTTCGATTTCCTTGCGAACCTTGGACACTTCTTTGTCCAAGTCAAGCAGCCCCTTCAGTGGGATATAAACGGTAACACCAGTAAGGACCGCACTTGCGGACTGTGGCGGTTTATTCTCCATCTGCTGCAGAATTGTGATAGCTTCTGCAACTGCAAGCTGACGAATATCCGCAAGGCCGCTTTGCAGAACTGCGAGCATATCTTTTTCGGGAGCTACGAGCAGGATATCTGCCCTGCGGCCCGGAGCGACACCCATTTCTGCCCGGATATTGCGCACTGCCCGAATAATATCCATCAGGATATTCATATCTTTTTCAACCTGCTCGTTGCGATACCCTTCAACTTTGGGCCAGGAGCTGAGCACAATCGTTTTACCTTTAACAGGCAGATGCTGCCAGATCTCCTCAGTTAAGAACGGCATAAACGGGTGAAGCAGTCTCATGGTCCCTTCCAGTACTTCAAAGAGAATGCGCTGGGCGGTCTGGCGTTCAGACCGATTTTCTTTCGCATAGAGCCGTTTTTTGGTCAGCTCAATGTACCAGTCACAATATTCATTCCAGATAAATTCATAGAGCAGTCTGCCGGCTTCCCCAAGGTCAAAGCGCTCTAAAGCAGCTGTGACATTCTGAACTGTATCTTCATAGCGCGACAGGATCCATTTGTCTGCCAGGGTAAGCTCAGCAGCATCCGATCCGGCAGGCGATTCCTTAGCTTCCGGTTGGTAGTCCTCAAGATTCATCAGCACAAAACGGGAGGCATTCCAGATTTTATTCAAAAAGTTTCTGGTAGACTCTAGTTTTTCAAAATGGAATCTCAGATCATTGCCCGGCGTGTTGCCGGTAATCAGCATAAACCTCAGGGTGTCCGCACCATATTGATTAATAACTTCAATCGGATCGACACCGTTGCCAAGTGATTTGCTCATCTTGCGCCCCTGCGGGTCGAGAATCAGCCCGTGAATCATCACTTTGTGGAATGGAACGTCTTCCTGGAATTCCAGTCCCATAAAAATCATCCGGGCTACCCAGAAGAAAATAATATCCCTGCCGGTAACCAGTACACTTGTCGGATAAAAATGCTTCAGTTCAGCGGTATTTTCGGGCCAGCCCATGGTCGAAAACGGCCAAAGCGCTGAAGAGAACCAGGTATCCAGAACATCGGGATCCTGCAGCAGGTGATGGCTTCCGCATTTCGGACATACCACCGGATCCTCTTTCACGCAAACTTCAGCTCCGCAATCCTGACAATACCAAACCGGAATACGGTGGCCCCACCAGAGCTGCCGGGAGATGCACCAATCCCGGATATTTTCCAGCCAGCCTGTATAGATCCTTGCAAAACGGTCAGGCACAAACTGCAGATCGCCATCTTGCACGACTTTGATTGCCGGTTCAGCCAAAGGATTCATTTTTACAAACCACTGCCTGCTGACTCGGGGCTCAACCACTGTGGAACAGCGGTAACACTCGCCCACTGCATGGGTATGCGGTTCTATCTTAACTAAAAGACCGAGTTCCTCCAGATCTTTAACGATCCGACGACGTGCTTCGTAACGATCTAACCCCTGGTACTTGCCGCCGTTTTCATTGATGGTGGCATCACTGTTCATGATATTAATCTGCTCCAGATGATGGCGGAGCCCCATCTCAAAGTCATTTGGGTCATGCGCAGGCGTAATTTTGACCGCGCCGGTGCCAAATTCCTTCTCGACATATTCATCGGTAATCACCGGAATCTCTCTTTTCACTATAGGAAGGATCACATTCTTTCCTGCAAGATGCCGGTACCGTTCATCCTCAGGGTGTACGGCGACTGCCACGTCTCCGAGCATCGTTTCGGGACGTGTCGTTGCCACAATAACGCCTTCTCCGCCATCCGCTGCCGGATAACGGATATGCCACAGGTTCCCTTCCCGTTCATTATGTTCGACTTCGATATCTGAAATGGTCGTATGGCACTTGGAACACCAATTGACAATATAATTTCCTCTATAAATTAGGCCTTTGTTGTACAGGTTGACAAAGACTTCTCTTACAGCCTTGGAACATCCTTCGTCCATGGTAAACCGTTCCCGTGACCAATCACAGGAAGCACCCAGCTTGCGCAGCTGACGGGTGATTGTACCGCCATACTGTTCTTTCCAGGCCCAGACTCTTTCCAGAAATTTTTCTCTTCCAAGTTCGTGTCTGTTCGTTCCTTCTTTGGCCAGCTGTTCTTCGACTTTGGCCTGGGTGGCGATGCCCGCGTGGTCTGTACCGGGAAGCCATAACGTATTATATCCCTGCATTCTTTTATAACGGGCCAGAATATCCTGCAGCGTGTTATCCATCGCGTGTCCGAGATGCAAAGACCCGGTTACATTCGGCGGCGGCATCACAATGCTGAAAGGTTTCTGCTCCGGTTCAACTTTGGGCGTAAAAAATCCGTTTTGTTCCCAATATTCATACCATTTTTCCTCTACCTGGCCAGGATCATATGTTTTGGCCATCTGTTGATCCTCACTCATAAAAAGGCTCCTTTCGAACCAAAAAATCTTCCGGCCCAAAGGACGAAAGACTCACATAACACACTTCATACCGGAATAGTATACGGTTGTACGGTTCCAGCCGGCAATGAATCGGGAAATCTTTCAGCCCCTCTGCCAATCCCACTCTAAATTCGATACTGCCGCCAACAACAAAAGGCTTGGCGCCAGCCAAGTTTTCTTTAGTGTAACAGAATGTACGCATACTTTCCGTTACATCTAAGTGCAGCTAATGCTGCCGACAGCCACGGATGGCTTAGTGTCGCGATGCCAAGGATGGCAAGAAGTGACCGCCAAAGGCTTGGCGCCAGCAAAGTTTTCTTTATTATACTGAGGCAGCATAAAAAAGTCAAAAGGTTTTAAGCGAAAGGGCCCAATTTGCATTCAAATTGTATTAGAAAGGTTTCCCAGGTAATATTTGTTTAAAAACATAAATACGTGATATAATAATAGTTAATGTGCCTCAGAACGGCTAATAAAAAATTACTGAAATATGCTTAAACACCGGGGCGTTTGGGTTTAACCGTATTTTGGCTTGTTTTCTGCTTGTTTGACGCAACACAAAATATGGAGGTAAAAGTTTTTGACAAAAGAGAATAAACTGCAAATTATTCCTCTCGGAGGTCTCGGGGAAATCGGCAAGAACATGACCGTCATCCGGTATAATAATAAAATTATCCTGGTTGATGCTGGTCTAACATTTCCGAATGAAGACCTCTTAGGTATTGACATCGTGATTCCGGACTATACGTATTTGATTGAAAACCAGGCAATGGTTGCTGGGATACTCATCACTCATGGCCATGAAGATCACATTGGGGCTCTCCCTTATTTATTGAAGGATCTCAATGTCCCTGTTTATGGGACGCGCCTTACAATTGGCCTGATTCAGTCCAAACTGAAGGAAGCAAATATTACAAAAGTGACACTCAATGTCATTCATCCGAATGACACGGTCCGGCTCGGCGCTTTCCGGGTCGAATTCATCAACATCAGCCACAGTATTCCGGGCTCTGTCGGCCTGGCAATCCATACACCGATCGGCACCATTGTCCATACCGGAGATTTTAAGCTCGACCATACGCCTGTCAGCGGTGATGTCCTGGATATACACAAATTTACCGAGCTAGGGGAACACGGCGTTCTATGCCTGATGTCCGACAGCACGAATGTCGACCGTCCCGGCTTTACCATGTCCGAGCGGTCTGTCGGCCAAAATATTGATGAAGCCTTTTTCCACGCCGAAGGACGGATTATCTTTGCTAGTTTTGCTTCAAATATCAACAGGCTGCAGCAGGCGATTTCCGCTGCGGTCAAATGCCAACGCAAAGTTGCCGCAATCGGACGAAGCATGGTCAATGTCATTAATATCGCGATGGATTTGGGTTATCTTGATATACCGGAAGGCACCCTAATTGAAGTAGACAAGGCAATGGATTATCCCGGCAACCAGCTCTGCATCCTAACCACAGGCAGCCAGGGGGAACCGATGTCGGCTTTAAGCAGAATAGCCAGCGGTGACCACCGCCAGATCTCAATCAGTGAGAACGACACGGTCATTATTTCGGCCAGCGCGATTCCCGGCAACGAGAAAGCCATTTCACGCAATATTGACCAGCTGCTCAAACTCGGAGCGCATGTCATCTATGAACCGATTTCAGGAATGCACGTTTCGGGGCATGCCAGTGAAGAAGAACTTAAATTGATGTTCAGTATGGTGAAACCGAAATATTTCCTCCCTGTCCATGGTGAGTACCGCATGCTTGTCAAGCACGCTGAACTCGCACAGCAGGTCGGCATCCCCAAAGAAAATATCTTTATTGCCGAAAACGGCAGTGTTCTGGAATTCACGGACGAGGGCGCTAAAATGGCCGAAAGTATTCCGGCAGGCAGAGTTCTGATCGATGGCTTCGGAATTGGTGATGTCGGCAATATTGTACTGCGTGACCGTAAACAGTTATCGCAGGATGGGATATTGATTACTGTCCTGACTGTCAGCCGTCCGACCGGTGCATTGGTCGCAGGACCTGATGTCGTCACCCGCGGGTTTATTTATGTACGGGAGTCGGAGGAAATCATCAGCGAAGTCAGGTACCTGATCCGGGAGGCTATGCAGGAATGCCAGCAGAAGGGTATCAATCAATGGGCTCCGATCAAAAACAAGGTCAAAGATATTGTCGGAAGACACCTCTATCAGAAGACTGGCAGACGTCCGATGATTTTGGTCATCATCCAGGAAATAAACAGCGAAGCAATTAAGGACACAAATAATAAAGATACTGCTGCCAGAGAAGCAACCAACAAACCGCCCAACTACAAGGAAATGGCCGTAAAAGCGCGTCCGAAAAGAACAATGAAGCCTAAGATTCAAGCCCCGACATGATATTCCTTTTAAAATATTAAAAAATTTAGAAAACGAATAGATTTAACACATCAGACAATAAAAAGATTACCTGAGTCCGTTCAACGGACTCAGGTAATCTTTTTATCAGAAATTCTTTAAGCGGGACATTACTTCATGTTTAGCACGATGACCCCGGCTACAATCAATAAAGTCCCACCAACCTTTGCGGCTGAAACCTGTTCCTGAAGAAAGAAAAAGGAAAGCAGCATTACCAGGATATAGCCCAGACTGACCATTGGATAAGCAATACTGAGCTCCAGCTTTCTCAGGACAAATATCCACATCAGCATGCTGAAAACAAAACAGCTCACGGCAAAGACCATCTTCGGACTGATCATCGAATAAACAAGGTTCCAGATCCCACTGTCCGGTCGAAGTTCCCCTGCCGCCAGCTTAAGAACGAACTGCCCGGTCGATCCCAGAGCAATGGAAATCAAGGCCAGCAAATAGATCATCCGTTTATCTCACCTTAGCCAGCAATGCAAAGTAACCTCTGACTGTCTTCGACACCTGCATTTTGCTGGCCCCTTCTTTCTGTTGATAATGAAGAATAAGCGGTACCTCCCCGGCTTTAACCTCCATCCTGCTGAATTTAGCAACGATCTCGGCCATACAGTCAAAACCGTTGGTCGTAATCAGCTCTTTCCAGCGGTCCTGTGCCTTTCTGATTACTCTCACCCGGTAAGCCCTGTAGCCGGATGAATAATCATTGAGGTTTTTGATGCGAAAAAACAATTTAAAGAAACACCTGGCGCCCCGGCTGAAAAACTTTCGTAAGGTTTTCAGCCCAATTTCATATCCTCCTGAAGTAAATCTGGAGGCGACAACCAAGTCAAGATCCCGACTGTTCAGCGTTTCAATCATGCTCTCGATCAGCAGGGGACTGTGGGTATTGTCGGCATCCATGGTAACCAGGACATCGTCATCCTTCAGGGTTTCCAGCGCATGACGTAAAATTGTTTTGACGGCTTCTCCGAGGCCCTTGTTTCCGTGGTGCCTGACCAGTGTTACATAACCATGATCTCGAGCGTAAGTGCTTACAATTTCTGCAGTATCATCGATGCTGCCGTCATCGACCAGCAGGACCTGAATATTATACCGGCTGACCTCTCGGTAGGATGCAATGCTGTTGAATAAATGAATAATCCCGGTTGCTTCATTGTAGGCGGGCAAGCCAATCAGAACCTTCATATCACTCGCCTCCTCCAGGCAGTATTGCCAAAAGATAAACGTAAGTTTGCGGATAAGCAGTCACCGCTCACTTTAGTACATAAATCGGGTAGCCCTGTACGACCTCGAGCTTCTGATATTTTCCTTCAACATAGCTCATTAACTTCTCATCCTGATCCCCATATATTTTCCCCTGAATTGGCACAAAATATTTGGCTCCCCTCGCAATATAATCATCCAGTTCCTGAATAGGATCTTTGGGTGTTGCAGCATACAGCCTAAGATTGTACCGCCAGCCTCTTCTGTCCGTTAAATCCAGCAGACACGGATCCAGAGAACCGACGACTAGGAGATCGTTCTGATCCGTCAGCTGCTTTACTACGTTTACTTGTTTTGCCATCACCGTGTTGATGGTGAACATCGGTTTGACCAGATCATAACTTTCCTTCATTAAGAGCAGTACCAATACCACTCCTGCAACTTTTCCCACTGAACCCGAAACCGCCCTGGCCAAAAGATTACCGGCCAACAAACAGCACGGCACCATCAAAAATATTAGGTAATAAAACGCCCGGATCTCGCTTACAATCAGGATTGCCTCAAAAATCATCGTGATAAACCAGAGCAAAAAAACTTTTTGCTTTTCCCGCAAAAAAAATATTCCTGCGAGGCAAAGAAGCAGCCCGCTTATTCCAAGGGCCTTAGGCAAATTTACCACAAAAAAGTCAAGTGCCTCCGGACTGTAAAAGGCGGTAATCACCTGCTTAAAGATAATATTACGGGTAATGCCCAGTGTAAATTTATATTCCGCAGCGGCAGTACTGAAATAGTAATAGCAGGCTGGGATCGCTGTCGTAATGAAGCCGTATATCCAAAAAATACGCATCTTCAACCATTTGCGACCATAATACTTAAAACAGAGATACATCATAGGGATTCCAATTAAAATCACAGGCGGTTTGGTCATGATTGCAAAAGCTAAAAAAAACGAGCTTAAAATAAGCAAACCGTATTTGCTTTGCAGATCGCTATAATCGTGATTGTTTTGATTGATAATCCACCGATTAAAATAGTAAAATCCTCCGATCCAGAACATCAGGGCTGCGGACTCAGGCATAATCGCCCGGGAATAATACAGATTAATCGGCAGGATCCCATAAATCAGAAGACTATAAGCTGCTCCGTTCCGCCCGAGATACAGGCGTGCCAGCAGATACAGATACAGGGCTGAGATCAAGAAAAAAGCAATGGGAACAGCCCGTGCCAGAAAATAATGATAGCCGAATACTTTGTACAGGATCGCGATCAAATAGGTCGTAACTTGAATTTCCAACGCCGGAATATTTGGAAATGGCCCGTCGTAGTTTAAATTAGGATGAAAGGGATGAAAGTCATAGCCTGCAAAATTCCTGGCAATGGATGCTGTGTCGGCTTGCCGCCAGCTCTCCTCAATTTCAACAGGACCGACATTAATGTGATAGAGCCTGAGCAGAAGAATAAAAGTCAATAGGAAAAATAGGATGGTTTTTTCTCTTTTCGTCATTATCGGCACCCCTGTTTTCAGCTAATGCTTTCATCTTTCCTCTGTCCACCGCGGCGCTCATCATCTGACTTAGCTTTTCCTATATATGAATTGCCTATACCAAAGCTCCTTTCAATAAAGAAAAAACCTTTTCCCTCTTGCTTGTTTGCCCTGAAACAATGCAAGTGGAAAAGGTATCCTGTCCTGTTGATTGACTACAGCGTACCAATTACCGCCGCCGAAGCTGCTTCTTTGTTTCGACTTCCCACCAGTTGAAAGCTTCCTCTTCATCCGTGAGTTCCGGTTTTTTGCTGCACAGTTCGTAGATCCGGGTCCTTTCCGCATCTGGGTTTTCACCGTACCAACTGGGATTGCTCCGAATATCAGCTGTGAATTTCCTGTCTTCCTCTAACGGCCATTTGGATCGCATCAGACTGTTTGGATGCGGTATATTGTTCAGCCGTCCATAAGAGACACGTTCGGAACCAAGAAAACCTGTACCGAGTACCCCTGCCAGCAGTCCAAGACCTATTCCTTCGGAAATAATTTTGACGGCCCCAAGGCTTTCAATTGGAAAATAAAGAGCCAAAAGCAGTATGCCAGCCACAGCATATCCCCCGGCAGCCAGTCCTGCGGGAAGCAGCCGGCCTGAGTCTCTGCTGGCTCGAAAACCGGCAGTCAGGCAACTCAGCAATAGACCAAAATCCACAAGATAGGCGATGATCGTTTCATCAATTCCAGCCAGTGTTGTGACCAGGACAGCCAAAAGGGTCAGGACCGTGACGAGCAGACCTATGGTAATGCCTTTTAGAATGCTTGTTCCCATAAAAAATCACCCGGTTTCGTATATTATCCTAATATAATATATTAAAACCGGGATAACCTTTATTCATCGTTTTGGGAACATTTGTCTATTTTTTTCTATATATCTTCCGTTCGGAGTTAAATCGCTCTTAGGGAAAGGAATAAGAAGATCGCATAGAATACCCCGCCAATCATCAGGATTGCAGGGTAGAGGGTTTTTGTTTTGACAATGACAAAATACTGAAGGGATGCAGAGGCTAGGGCAAGCAGCGCACTGACCAGGGCCAGCGGTTCCAGAACCCAGGAGGTCAGCGAAATGCCAATTGCCGGAATGACCGAGCTCTGGAAGACCATTGCTCCGGTGATATTTCCCATGGCCAATGTGTCTTTACCACGACGCACCCAGAGAACACTGTTGAATTTCTCCGGCAGTTCAGTTGCAATCGGCGTAATGATGATTGCCAGGATGAATACGGGGATTCCGGCAGCCGTGGATACAGCCTGAACCGAATTAATGAACAGTTCCGCGCCCGCAATGATAATTGCAAGCGCAGCTATGATCTGAACAAATATGACAATCAGTCTAGGCTCCCCCCTGCGGGAGAAGTAGCACGCGGGAAGTTCCTCTTCTAAATTCGCTTCACCATGGCTTGATTTGATTGTCCGGTAAACATAGGCACAATAAGCCCCTACAAGAATAATCACAATCAGCATTTTCAAAGAATGTGTCGGTAAGAAGGAAGCAACGATTGCGAGTGAATAGACAATCAGAAAGAACTTCAGATCCCGCTCGATGACTTCCGGATGAATATACATTGGTCTGTTTGTTCTACGGAATATCAGCACCGCAATCCCTGTGACAAAAAAAGCAAGTGTTCCAAGCATAAACGGCGCTCCTAAAATTGCCCCTATTCCAATGTCGTGCCCGCTTACACCACTGGAGGTCAGAATCGCGAGGATCGGAATCAATGTTTCGGGCAAAGCGGTCCCTACTGCGGCAAAAATACTTCCGACAGCCCCTTCACCCAAATTGAGCTTCCTGCCAAGCCACTCTATTCCGTTTGTGAACACTTCTGCACCAAGAAGAATAATACCCAGACTGACAACCAAAAAAATTATATCAATCATTTTTCCTCTCCCGTTTTAGCTCAATAAACTATTTTTCTTAAACTATTACTTCAAAGCTATCAATGTTATTATTTTCCATAGAATTCTTAAGTATTCTATGTTTTATTTTGCATTACTCTTCAAAATTTATTGCTCTTCTTCATCGATTATTCTTCCGGATTACACTCCGGGTTTGTCTTCCGTAGAAAAGATAATATCATCCATGGCCTGATTCAATTCCTGAAGGCCGGTACCATCCTCCGAAGAAAATGGAATAATCGTCTTCCAGTCGGACATTTTGAAAGATTCTGCAATGATTTTGAGATATTTGGGCCGCTGCCCCCTCGCAATTTTATCCGCTTTTGTCGCTACCACCAGAACAGGAATGTTGTTGACCTTAAGCATTTCCATCATCATCCTATCTTCCTCGGTCGGCTGATGACGGATATCAACCAGCTGAATGACGCCTTTCAAATTTTCACGCAGACGAAAGTACGTCTGCATCATCTTCCCCCACTGCATTCGGGTCTCCTGAGCCACTTTTGCATAGCCATAGCCCGGCAAATCAACGAGATACCATTCATCATTAATATTAAAAAAATTAATCGTCTGCGTTTTGCCGGGTGTTTTGCCGACCTTGGCCAGCGCCTTGCGGTTGACAAGCTTATTGATTAAAGAAGACTTTCCTACATTGGAACGGCCTGAGACAGCCAGCTCCGGTCTAGATCCCTCAGGATACTGCTGCGGCTTCACTGCCGAAATCATAAATTCTGCTTTACGAAAAATCACACTATCACCTCAACGGGGCATCGTCAGTACAATATCCCCACTATATCCTTAAATATCAACAGCTAATATTGTACTCCAAAACGGGGATTAATCCAAGGGAGACAAATGCACAGGGAGACCGGTTAGACTGGTTAGAAAACAAAGGTAAATACAGAGGGACGTTTTTCTTTATCTCCTCTGAAAAAGGATCCTAAAACGCCCCTCTGTCTCCCGTCTGATTGTATATAGGACTGAACTCTGTTTAACAGCAGATTATTTGAGTTGCTTACAACGGCCTGCTTTCAGGCTGCGAAAAGTCCGTATTGTAGACCGGTAGCTGCGGCAGAAATTCCTGTGATTTGGGAAACGGAAGGAGGGCTATATCCAGAACTTCCTCCATTCGTTTTACAAAATAAAAATCCAGTTCCTTCCTGATTTCTTCCGGAATATCTTCCAAGTCCTTCAGGTTCTTTTCGGGAAGAATGATCGTTTTGATCCCTGCCCTGTGTGCAGCCAGCACTTTTTCCTTCACACCACCGATTGGCAGCACATTGCCGCGCAAGGTGATCTCTCCGGTCATCGCCACATCCTGGCGGACCGCTCTGGAAGAAAGCGCGGAAGCCATCGCCGTCGCCATTGTGATGCCAGCAGACGGTCCATCCTTTGGTACAGCTCCCTCCGGCACATGGATGTGCAAATCAAGCTGATCGTAAAAATCCTTACTAATCCCTAAAGCCTCAGCCTGGGAACGGACAAACGTCAGTCCGGCCTGCGCCGATTCTTTCATCACATCGCCAAGTTTTCCAGTCAGCGTCAATCTGCCTTTGCCGGCTAGAGGCGTAGCTTCAATGGTCAGTACATCTCCGCCGACTTCTGTATAAGCTAGGCCGACGGCGGCGCCGATTTCCGGTTCGAAGCCCACAGTTCGGTAAAAATAGCGGGGGGCTCCAAGCAGGGTTTCAATATCTTCCGAAGTCAGTGTCCTCGGTTCCCATTCCTTTTTCACGACCCGGACCGCTACTTTGCGTAATACATTGGCAATTTCGCGTTCCAGATTCCTGACGCCGGATTCCCGAGTATAACCGCGGACAATCTTCAGAACGCACGCGCTATCTAGCCGGACAATGTTTTCTTTTAGGCCGTGCGCTTTCATCTGCTTCGGTACGAGGTGCCGGACTGCAATATTGACTTTTTCATCTTCGGTATAACCGCTTAAATGAATAACTTCCATCCTGTCCAAAAGCGGGCGCGGAATATTCTCTATATAGTTGGCTGTCATGATGAACAACACTTTGGAAAGATCAAAAGGAATCTCCAGATAATGGTCCGCATAGGAATGATTCTGCTCCGGATCAAGCACTTCGAGCATGGCTGAAGCAGGATCCCCGCGAAAGTCTGAAGACATCTTGTCTATTTCATCGAAAAGAAAAACCGGATTTTTTGTTTCCGCCTTGCGAATTCCCTGAATCACCCTGCCCGGCAATGCCCCAATATACGTCCGGCGGTGACCCCTGATCTCCGCTTCATCGCGAACGCCACCCAGTGACATCCTGACGAACTTACGGTCCAGGGACCTCGCGATAGACTTGGCAAGTGAGGTCTTGCCTACTCCTGGCGGTCCAATGAAGCAAAGGATCGGGCTATGCATATTCGGCGTCAATTTACGGATGGAAAGAAACTCCAGGATCCTCTCCTTGACTTTTTCCAATCCATAGTGATCTTCTTCCAATATTTTTTCAGCCTTGCGCATGTCAGCTTTGTCCCGGCTCTCTTTATTCCAGGGAAGAGCAATGATCCAGTCAATATACGTCCGGACAACGGTTCCTTCAGCGGAAGATGCAGCCATTTTTTCGAGGCGATCCAGTTCTTTTAAAGCCTTCTCCCTGGCCTCATCCGTCAGATTCGCCTTTTCGATCTTCTCTTTATATTCTTCAATTTCAGCCTGTTTTTCATCCTTGTCGCCCAGTTCTTTCTGGATCGCTTTAATCTGTTCCCTTAAATAGTATTCTTTCTGGGCCTTTTCCATCTGTTTTCTGACTCTGAGCCCGATGCGTCTTTCCAATTCAAGGATCTCGATTTCACGCATAATTAGTTCGGTAAGCTTTTCCAGGCGTTCATTAACATCAATCGCACCAAGAACCGACTGTTTATCCTCTATCTTTAAATTCAGGTGGGAAGCCACTAAATCGGCCATCCGGCCAGGCTCTTTCACAGCAAGCACCGATCCGATCGCTTCGGGAGATACTTTTTTGCTGAGACGCGCATATTCCTCAAACTGATGTGTTAGACTCCTGGTCATATTCTCGTGTTCGGGAGTCATACGCTCATTACCGGGGAATTTTTCAACCTGCGCTTTGAAGAAAGGATCTTCCGTCAAAAATTCGATGACCTGGGCACGGCAGATCCCCTCGACAAGAACGCGCATTGTCCCACCGGGAAGTCTCAAAAGCTGTTTAATATCAACAATTGTGCCTACAGTATACAGATCATCGGTCGTCGGGCTGTCTATTTCCATTTCCTTTTGTGAAAGTAGAAGAATCTGGCGATCCAAAAGCATTGCTTCCTCAATGGCTGCCATGGATCTTTCCCTACCGACATCAAGATGAATCACCATATAGGGAAAGACAAGGATTCCTCTAAGCGGAAGGATCGGTATCTCTCTTTCGTGCATAATTTATCTCCCCTCAAAAGACTTGTCAGTGCTATATTCTAACACGGTTTACCTTGTTCATGCAAATTGCCGGATGGGATTTTTATCCTTTTCAGCACCTTATTAAGCGACACCTCTTTTTCCGATAAATCCACTTCGACCATGTTGGCGGCTGGCAAAGCGGGTTGAAGTACTTCATTCAATATCTCATCGAGCGTCTCCACCGGAATGATCTGGATATCCTTTTCCCAGTGAGTAAACCTGGCCTGCCAGTTTTCCTGCGGAATAAATACCTTTTTACACCCTGACTGGACGGCTGCCTCAATTTTTGCACTGATCCCGCCAACCGGTTTTACTCTTCCCCTGATCGATAACTCCCCGGTCATAGCTATGGTATTATCCACCTTGCATTTTTTAATTGCCGAATACACTGCTGTCGCCATAGCTGTGCCTGCAGATGGACCATCCATTGGAACTCCCCCGGGGAAATTGACATGGATATCGTAATGACGCGGTTCAATCTTATGCTCCCGGCAAAGTACGGTCAAAACATTTTCCAACGAGGAGCGCGCCATGCTTTTCCGGCGCGTTTTTTTACCTTCATAACCTGATTCTTCCTCTTCAACAATTCCAGTTACATAGAGCTCCCCCTTACGGTTCTTGACCGGGTAGGCTGTGACCTCAATTTCCAGGAGCATGCCAAGGTTTGCTCCGTAGATTGCCAGGCCATTGACCAATCCAATCTGGGGGAAAGGTGGAATTTTTTTCTCAGGCCTTGGCGTGTATTGTCCGGTCATAACCACCCATTCGATATTCTCCTCATCAATACAACGATGGCCTTCATTTTGAACGACTCCGGCTGCCAGCTGTACGATATTGACAGCTTCTCTGCCGTTCGTGGCATATTTTTTAAGAACTTCCAATGCTCCGTCTGTGATCTCAATATCAATTTTTTCGGCAGCGTTTTTGGCGATAACCGCAATCTCCTCCGGCTGAAGCGCCCTGAAGAAAATTTCCATACAGCGTGAGCGTACTGCCGCTGGTATTTCTTCCGGTCTTCTGGTCGTCGCGCCGATCATTCTAAAATCTGCCGGCAAGCCGTTTTGGAAAATATCGTGGATGTGCTCAGGGATATTGCTATCCTCAGAGCTATAATAGGAACTTTCCAGAATAACCTTGCGGTCCTCCATCACTTTAAGCAGTTTATTGATTTGAATGGCGTGAAGTTCACCAATTTCATCAATAAAAAGAATCCCGCCATGGGCTTTCGTGACAGCACCCATCTTGGGCTGTGGTATCCCCGCCATCCCCATGGCACCTGCGCCTTGATAAATTGGATCATGGACAGAACCGATCAGCGGATCAGCGATCCCTCTCTCATCGAATCTGGCCGTCGTACCGTCAATTTCAATAAATTTTGCCTCACTTTTAAACGGCGAGAGCGGATTTTTCATAGCTTCTTGAAGGACAAGCCTGGCCGCGGCTGTTTTGCCGACACCCGGAGGCCCGTACAGTAGAACATGCTGAGGATTCGGCCCACATAAAGCAGCCCGAAGTGCTTTCACACCTTCTTTTTGTCCAATGATTTCCGCAAAGACTTCCGGTCTGGTCTTTTCCGACAGCGGGATCGTCAAAGATATTTTACGCATTCTTTGCAGCTTTTCTTTTTGTTTCACGGACTCCTTCTCCACAGCAGATCTCGTCGAGTACTGCTGCCTTAACATCGTCCAGAAATAAATTCCAACAACCAATACAAAAGCCAACTGAATCATTGCCAGTAGTGACCCAAACCCCAAACCTTCCATTCCAGTACCTCCTGCTCAACACTCTCTATGTAGTATTTACCAGATCAGAAGATTCAAAACATATTGCGAAAGTCACCCGCAAAAATCGTTGCATTAATTATATTAGAATGATATCATTATTATATCAATTAAATGTTTGATCCAGTTTGATTTAAACTGGTTTTTCACAAAGAAAGGATGATAGCTATGATTGAAAAAAAAGCATGGAAAGTTAACGGGTTCCTGGGCATTCTCATTTTTTTAGCCCTTTTGGCTGCTGCAACATTTAATATTGTTGCCTCAGTTCAAGAAACAGGATTCACGAATATCGTACTAGCAGTGGTTCTGCTTCTTCTGGCACTGATTGTCTCAACCGGCATCCAGGTTATCCAGCCGAATCAAGCCAAAGTACTGACATTTTTCGGCAGCTATATCGGCAGTATCCGCGAACCCGGTATCTGGCTGACGGTTCCGTTCGTTGCCGCGAAAAAGATTTCCCTGAAAGTCCGCAACTTCAACAGCGAACGTTTGAAAGTCAATGATGTCGACGGCAATCCGATTGAAATTGCTGCAGTTGTCGTGATCAAAGTGGTGGACTCGGCTAAAGCTGTATTTGATGTAGACAATTATGAACAGTTTGTAGAAATCCAAAGTGAGACAGCGCTGCGTCATGTTGCAACCAAATATCCTTATGACAATTATGAAGAAGGTGATGTTTCCTTAAGGGGCAACACCGAGGAAGTAGCCGAAGAAATTGCGAAGGAACTTCAGGAGCGCCTGACACTTGCCGGCGTGGAAGTAATTGAAGCACGCCTAACCCACCTGGCCTATGCCACCGAGATTGCGAGCGCCATGCTTCAGAGGCAGCAGGCTAACGCAATCCTGGCTGCCCGTCAGAAAATTGTGGAAGGTGCTGTCGGAATGGCCCAGATGGCTATTCAGCAGTTGGAAAACAGCGGGACAATTGAACTCGACGACGAACGCAAGATGGCAATGATCAACAACCTGCTGGTCGCAATTGTCTCTGACCGTTCAGCCCAGCCAGTACTCAATACCGGCACTCTGTATTAAAAAATAAAAAAGGCGTCAGCAGGAGCAGGATAATGGCAGACAAGAAGAACTTTCCGCTGCGTATCGATCCAAAGTTATTCAGCATGATTGAAGAATGGGCGTCCGACGAATTCCGAAGCGTCAACGCTCATATTGAATATCTCTTACGGGAAAGCGTCCGGAAAGCAGGAAGGATTCCTAAAAAAAAATCCGATTGACAAAAAGGGCCTTCTATGCAATATTGTAAGCGTAGAGAAATGAGAAGTGAATGATTGATCCTAGGTGCCTCAGGATGAGGAGAATAGGGAAGACCGGGAAACCGGCGCGGACCCACCACTGTATGCGGAGACGAGTTCCGAATGCCACCGGATATGATCTGGGAAGGCCGGGAGGAGAATGACCCGCAAGCCAGGAGACCTGCCTAGGATTGGGAAGATGATGTAATGGTAAGAACACTTCCTTCAATGATTAAATGACTTAGAATGGGAAAGTCTCTTAGAATATAAGAGACTTTTGTTTTGTTTTATTAAAAAGAATTGAAACAAAGGAGAATTGATTATGAAGAAGAAACCAATTGCACTACTGCTGATTCTGCCCCTGGTGCTTACCCTGGCCCTTGGACTGGCCACAGGCTGTTCAGCGCAAAATGAGCAAACCCTGAAGGGAAAAACATTTACAGACACGATGGGCAGACAGATCACCCTTGACGCGTACCCCCAGAAAATTATTTCTTTAGCCCCTGCTATTACTGAAATACTTTTTGCCATTGGCCTTGATCAGGAAATTATCGGTGTAACCGATTACTGTGATTATCCCGAGCAAGCGTTGACTAAAGAAAAAATGGGCGGGTTTAAGAACCCGAATCTGGAAACGGTTGTCGCCGCTGAGCCCGATATGGTCTTTATTGCAGCCGGCGTGCAGGAAGATGTCATCAAGAAGCTTGAAGAGCTGAAGGTGACGGTTGTTGTACTCGATGCCGATACGATCGATCAGGTTATCAGCAATATCGAATTGGCCGGTTCTCTGACCGGTAAGGAAGCAGAAGCCAAGAAAGTCGCTGCAGATATGAGAACCAGAATGACAAATATAACCTCCAAACTCAAAGACGTCACCAAACCGACCGTGTTTGTGGAAATTTGGGACGATCCTCTAATGTCGGCCGGTTCAACCAGTTTTGTCAATAACCTTATCGAATCTGCCGGAGGCGTCAATATTGCTGCCGGCAATACTGAAGAATTTTATAATTACAGCATGGAAAGTCTGCTCCAAGCCGATCCGGATTATTACATCATCAATACTCATGCCCATACCCCAGCTGATATCCAAAACAGGACCGGCTATGAAGTCTTAAGTGCGGTGAAAGACAACAAGGTATATGCAGTCGACGACAACCTGATCAGCCGCTCAGGCCCAAGAGTCATTGACGGTCTGGAGCAAATCGCAAAAATTATTCATCCTGAAATTTTTGGAAATTAACGGTGCTATCAATCATGGATGTTTTAAAAAACCGGAAAAGTTGGAAGTACCTGCTGATCTGCTTCACCTTGTTTTTGATTGCTGTGGGCATTTTTTGCACAACGGTCGGCTCAGCAGATATTTCGTTTAAAGAGAGCGCCGGAATTATCATGAGCAAAGTACCTTTATTGAATCACTGGTTTCATGCTAAAGACTATTCCCATGTCCATCAAACGATTATCTGGTCTCTGCGTGTTCCGAGGGTCATTCTGGCAGCTTTGGTCGGCGGAGCTCTGGGCGTCATCGGAGGCACCCTGCAGGGTTTTTTCAAAAACCCGATGGCTGATCCTTACGTAATGGGTGTATCCTCCGGAGCAGGTTTGGGTGCGACGGTCGCCATCATTACCGGAGCAGGCGGTTTCCTAGGCCTGATTGAAATTCCTGTTTTCAGTTTTATCGGTGCTTTTCTGACAACCTGGATCGTCTACTCCCTAGCCAAAGTCGGGAAAAAAGTCGTTGTCACGACACTACTGCTGGCAGGGGTAGCACTCAGTGCGTTCCTGTCAGCAGTCATGTCTTTTCTGATGGTTTTGAATACGGATGATATCGATAAAATTTATCTATGGCTCATGGGCAGTTTTGCCAACAAGAGCTGGGAGCATATCCAACTTGCCGCGCCGTTTATTCTTATTGGCGTGATTGTCTTATTCGCTTTAGCGAAGGAAATGAATGCGATGGTATTCGGCGACAGTACCGCCCAGCATCTTGGCATCAATCTTGGGAAACTGCAAATCATTCTGCTGATGGCCACCTCCCTGACAACAGCGGGAGCCGTGGCATCCTGCGGCTCCATTGGTTTTGTCGGACTGATTGTTCCTCATATTGTCAGGATTATGGTCGGTCCGGATCACCGGGTCCTGCTTCCGCTCTCTTTCTTAGTGGGTGGGACTTTTTTGGTGATTACCGATACGATTGCCAGGACATGCCTGGGTTCACAGGAAATCCCTGTTGGTGTCATCACTGCACTTTTTGGCGGGCCCTTCTTTATCTATCTGCTGAAGAAAAAGAAAGAGAGAGTAATATAAGTGGATTCTTCAATCATTGCCAGCAACCTTACATTCGCCTATGGCAGTAAAAATATTCTGGAAGACTTAAGCTTGGAAATCAGCAAGGGCAGCTTTGTATCCATCATCGGCCCCAACGGGTCCGGCAAGTCTACCCTGCTGAAAAATATTACCGCAGAAATTACTCCCCAGAAGGGGGTCGTCCTGCTCGATGATCAGGATATTTTTAGGATTAAGAAAAAAGATCTTGCCAAAACGATTGCAGTCGTCCCCCAGGATACCGGAGGGGATTTTGCTTTTTCTGTCATGGAGACGGTACTGATGGGCAGAATGCCCCATCAAAAGCGATTTGAGGGCGATTCTGAAAAGGATGTGGAGATTGCTCAATGGGCGATGGAGCTGACAAACGTCTGGCATCTGAAGGACCGCTCTGTGAACGAACTAAGCGGAGGCGAGCGGCAAAGAGTCATTGTGGCCAGAGCCTTAACTCAGGAACCCAAAGTCCTGCTGCTCGATGAACCAACCTCTCATTTAGATATCCAGCACCAATATGAATTGCTGGAACTTCTGGATCGTTTGAATAAAACCAAAAGCCTGACCGTAATCGCTGTTTTGCACGATCTTAACCTTGCTGCCCAATTCAGCCATAGAATCATTCTTCTGGATAAAGGCAAAATTGTGGCTTATGGCAGTCCTGTTGAAGTACTGACAGCCCAGAAGATCCGGGACAGCTACCATATCGAAGTTGCGATTTCGACAAATGAAATCACCGGACGCTTTAATATTATTCCGTTAAGTAAAAAGAAGGACCGGAGTGAGGCTGCCAGGGATGTACGTATCCATTTACTCTGCGGCGGCGGAAGCGGTGTCTATCTGATGGAACAATTGGTTCAGGCCGGTTATCAAGTGAGCTGCGGTGTCCTGAATATTGGAGATTCGGACTGGAAAAAAGCCAAAGAGCTTGGCATTGCCGTATCAGAAGAAGCTCCTTTTGCCCCCATCTCCGCCGAAGCGTTTAACATGAATGAAAACCTTCTAAACGAAGCGGACCTGATCATTGTTTTGTCTGTTCCCTTCGGGTACGGGAACATCGTCAATTTAGAACAAGTTTCAGCGGCTTTACACCTTAAAAACAAAAAAGTAATGATTGTGGAACCTGAATCAGAACAGTGGGATTATACAGGAGATTTTACCGGTGGCAAAGCTGACAGCCTTCTCACCGGCATGATACAGCATGGTGCAGAGAAGTTCGAAAGCATCCGGGAACTATTAGGTAGAATCGGAGGAAAATGATTTGCTTCTGTGGACTTACGAAACAGGTGATACGATTGAGCGCTATAAAGACAGTATCATTATTTTTTTCAAGGATGACCGCAAGGTTCTGAGTACCGCCCATTTAAATGGTGGTTACCGTGAAAACCTGAAATTTGTTTTTAACCACGATATTAATTCGGGAATGGGCTTGACGTGTGACATCACTCCAGCCGTTTATGAGGAACATATGAAGCTGATTGCCACGGAATTGGGTCTTGATCCTGAAGCCTCCGCAGGCCTTCTGACAGCTGCTGCCATGAATAACGTGGCTATTCGGACAGCAAGCTACGAAGATCTGACCGTCACCGCAGTGGTAACCGGCGGCATCGAAATGAACGGCGGCCGAATCGGTGATCCCGCTTTTTTTCATGAACGGCAGGGGGAAACGGTAACCATTCCAGCTGGAACGATTAATATTCTGCTGTATATCAATGCCGATCTTCCGGAAGAGACCCTGGCCCGAGCACTTGTGACTTGTACAGAAGCCAAAACGGCTGCCCTGCAGGAGCTTATGGCAGGCAGTTGCTATTCTAGGGGCATCGCCACAGGATCAGGCACAGACGGGACGGTCATCATCTGTAACAGCAAGTCTGGCTCCCGGCTCTTCTATGCCGGCAAACACAGCAAATTGGGAGAACTGATTGGAATCACCGTCAAACAAGCTGTGAAGGAGGCTCTTTTCCTGCAGACCGGTCTTTGTCCGGAATACCAGTTCAGCCTGCTTAACCGCCTGAAAAGATTCGGTATCAATGAAGAAACCCTCTGGCAGGAATACCAAAAGGGCATCGGTGTCCTGGAATGTCAGGGATCTACGTCTCGAACGGGAGTTCCGAATCAAGCGGAATCGAGAAAACTGGGATCGCTGGATAAGCAAAAGTTCCTGAACAGGTTAATAAAGATAGAACGCAAAGAGGAACTGGTAGTCCCGGCTACGCTCTATGTCCATCTGATGGATCAATTGGACTGGCGGTTATTATCACCTGCTCAGGCTGCCTCCGAAGGGAAAATCATTATTGAACGTCTCAGGAGAAGCTATGATTTACCGGATGATTTCCTGCATGATTTTCTGAATGATTTCTTAATTTCCTACAGCTCCGTTGACGATGCCATAACGGCAATGTCCCATTGCTTTGCAGTGCTAACAGTAAGGATCATTGCTGCAGCGAAGTTCGACTAGAACAGTATCCTCAAATTGTTGTTTTTTCATTTTGTATATTACATTACCATTATGTGAGGGTAAGTCTGTGAGCCACAATACCGCTTTTCGGCTATTGCGCCATCCTTGGCGCAAAAAGCCGCGCTGCGCTATCCTGCTCCGCTCACAGCGGAGCCCCCCAGACTGATCTTAGGGTTAAGTAGGTTTGCATGCCAGAATACAACTCATTATTTGTGGTACTAGCCGTTCAAACTAAAAACAGCCGCTGGCGAAACTCATTCGTCGGCGGCTGTAAAATTTGCTTGGAAGCTTTATACGGAATTCCCCTCGATTCTGATCCCAAATTCTTTATATGATGGCTTAATAGACCCAAAATTTAACGTCATGTAGTCTATCCGCGGCCAAGCGGAGCACGATGCGGAGCGCGGCTTTTTGCGCCATGGATGGCGCAATAGCCGAAGAGCGGTTAGGGTACATGACGTAAACCCTAAGTTTACAAAAAATACTGTCAATAGCATAAAACTATTAACAGTATCTCATAGGTTTAGATTTATTCTGTTTAAGCCGATTCTTCCTTCTTGCTATCCGCTGTGATAAGCTCAGGTTCAATTCGCTGAAGGATCGTATCCTTGGTAACGACGCATTTGGTGACATCCGAACGGGTTGGAATATCATACATGACATTCAGCATGATTTCTTCCATAATCGCCCTGAGACCTCTAGCTCCTGTATTACGGCGAATCGCTTCTTCAGCAATGGCTCTAAGCGCATCTTCTTTAAACTCCAGCCCTACACCGTCCATTTCCAACAGTTTTTCATACTGTTTGACCAAGGCGTTTTTGGGCTGGGTCAAAATGCTGACCAGTGCATCCTGATCTAGGGCATCCAAGGTGACAATAACAGGAAGTCTTCCGACAAACTCGGGAATTAACCCGTATTTTAAGAGGTCTACCGGCAGGATCTGCCTTAAGAATTCCCCGACGTTCTTTTCATTCTTCTTTTGAATTTCCGCCCCAAAACCCATCACTTTCTTGCCGATACGGTTTTGAATCAGCTTGTCAATCCCATCAAAAGCCCCGCCGACAATGAACAGGATGTTCGTAGTATCGAGCTGGATGAATTCCTGGTGGGGATGCTTGCGTCCTCCCTGCGGAGGAACACTGGCTACTGTGCCTTCCAGGATTTTGAGCAGTGCCTGCTGAACACCTTCCCCTGATACATCCCTGGTAATGGATGGATTCTCAGATTTTCGGGCAATCTTATCAATCTCATCAATATAGATGATCCCTCGCTCTGCCCTCTCAATATCATAATCAGCAGCCTGAATCAATTTGAGGAGAATATTCTCGACATCTTCTCCGACATAGCCGGCTTCCGTCAGTGAGGTTGCATCCGCTATAGCAAATGGGACATTCAGAACTTTAGCCAGTGTAGAAGCAAGCAGCGTCTTACCGGAACCTGTTGGACCGAGCATAATAATATTGGATTTCTGAAGTTCGACATCATCGACCTTCATGCCAATGCTGATACGCTTGTAATGGTTATAAACTGCAACAGATAATGCTTTTTTTGCTTCGTCCTGACCGACAACGTATTGATCAAGAATACTTCTGATTTCTTTGGGTTTAGGAATCTCTCCAATTTCTGAGCCTACATCATCCTGGAGTTCCTCTTCAATGATTTCATTACAGAGCTCGATGCATTCATCACAAATGTATACCCCGGGACCTGCTACCAGTTTCTTGACCTGTTCCTGCGTTTTACCGCAAAAAGAACACTTCAGTTGATTCTTTTCATCGTTAAACTTTGCCATATGCTCACCCCTTTATTGAGAATTCCCTTATCATTATCGCAATAATTATCTTATTCATTTTCCTCCGCAACATTACTCTCCGAATCCGTGTTCTGTGCTGCGGCACTTTCCTGTTCAATACCATTGTTCTTGACCAGGAAATCAACGGTATGCTCTGATGTTAAACTCATTTTGAACATCTGCATCTCACCGCGAGCTTCAAAAGCTGACTTCAGTTCTTCAGCTGTCCTGCCATACTGCATAGCCATCCTATTAATCTCGGATTCAATTTCTTCATCAGTAACCGTAATTCCTTCTTTTTCCGCAATTGCTTCAAGGACAAGTTCAGTTTTTAGTCCATCAGCTGCCTGCTGACTGAAGGATTCACGAAGCGCTTCTATGCTGGTATTGACATACTGGCAATACTGCTCCATGGAAATCCCCTGATAGGCCATGTTCTGCTGCAGGTCTTCCATCAACGCATCAATGCGTTCCTGTTTCATTCCTTCAGGAATTTCACAGACTGCGTTTTCAGCAACCTTCTTCATAACTTCGGTCTTATATTCATTGTCGCGTCTGTTTTCTGCAGCCAAAATCATCTTTTCTCTAATATCCTGCTTCAATTCTTCTAACGTGTCAAATTCGCTGACGTCTTTGGCAAACTCGTCATCCAAAGCAGCCAGTTCTTTTCTCTTAATACCGTTGATCTTGACTTTAAACATGGCATCTTTTCCAGAGAGCTCTTCGCTGTGATAGCCTTCCGGGAACTTAACATTGATTTCGAGTTCCTGACCATTCTTAGAACCTTTTATTTGTTCCTCAAATCCTGGGATAAAAGTGCCGGAACCGATGGTTAACTCGTGATTCTCACCTTTTCCTCCTTCAAACGGCACATCACCCAGGAATCCTTCAAAGTCAATCGTGACAATATCCTGGTCAATGATTTCTCCGTCTTCAACCGGAATAAGTTTAGCATGTCTATTTTGACGGCGTTCCAATTCTTCGGCCACCTGCTCGTCTGTAACCTCAACAGCCTGTTTTTCAATGCCAAGACCCTTATATTCTCCCAGCTCTACATCAGGTTTTGTCTCTACCTTAACTTTATAAATGAAATCTTTATCTGCCTCAAATTGGACAACCTGTATAGCCGGTCTGGAAACAGGCGTAATGGAATGCTCTTTAAAGGCTTCAAATAAAGCCGGGTAAGAGACCTGCTCCATCACTTCATTTTTCACAGCGTCTTTATCAACATACCTTTCTATTATATGCTTGGGGGCTTTTCCTTTGCGAAAACCTGGTATGCTGAGTCCCTGGCCGGCTCTTTTCATTACCCGGTCAAAAGCTGCAGAAACCTCTTCAACCCCAACCGTAATTTCCATTTCGTAGGTGTTATTGTTCTTCTTTTCGATCTTGACAGACATGTCCGCTCCTCCTTGGAATTTAACCTTGCTTTTATTTTTTATATTTAAATAGTATCAACATTTCACACCAGGATATTCTGCCCTTTTTCAAATAAATGCAAACCTTGCTAAAGAGTAAATCCCTGGAAAAAAAGCAATAAGTTTAGAAAGAGGAAACATCCGTTTCCCCTTTCCAGTAAACCTGATATTGACCAGTTAATATTATCAGAAGTTTTCCAAAGAATCAAGGAAAACGCTTGATATTCTGTTTAAATCTAGTGCCTTGTTAATCCTTGTTTTGGAATATAATGACGTGCAGATTCTCTGCCGGGTACTACATCGCTTCTGTTTTGAACGGATTGGTTTTGGTGTTTTTCCTGAGTGTCAAAATATAGGCAGCTGCATTTTGTGAAGGATTGACCGGCAGTATCATCCGTGCCGCTAAACTCATTGTTTCCAGTCTGGCCGGATGCTTAAACAGTTCTACTGTGTAGCGAATCAGTTCATCCGGGGTACCGAAAGCCTTCCCCGCTCCCGCTTGTTCAACAAAATAAGCATTTCCTTTTTCATGCCCCGGGATTGGTCTGTACATCAGCAAGGGAAGTCCCATGGTCAGTGCTTCGGAAATTGTCAATGCTCCTCCTTTAGTGATCATAAGATCAGAAGCTGCCATCAATTCCTGAACATTGTCGACATGACCGTAGAGTCTGATGCAGAGATTCGTTTCCCGAATTTCACTGTTAAGCGCATGGTACAGCTCTTTATTGTAGCCGCAAACCACCAATAATTGTGCCGGAATATCCTGAGCCAGGTTCCGGACAATCTCCTTCAGTTCTGCGACATTGCTCACGGGTTTACCGTTAAGACCCATGATGAGTACCGTCTTCCGGTTCAGGTCAAGCTTCAGTTTTTGTTTAGCGGCGCATTGTTGGATGGCTTCTTCAAATCTTAACCGGAGAGGGATACCGGACTGAATCACGTTCTGGGGTGCTATTCCTGCCTCCGCGAGCCTGGTACATGCATCCTTGCAGCCTACAATATACTTATCCGTTCCGGAGTGGATCCATACACCGTGAACAAGGTAGTCCGTCACCACCGTAACCAGTGGAACAGAAAGGAGCCCTTTGAGTTTCAGTTCGCCCAGTATGGCAGCCGGTATAAAATGGGTACTTACAATCACATCAGGATTGAACTTCCAGATACAATCTAACAGCTTCTTCGTTTCCAATCCCCGCACAAACTTCCGGCAGTCTTCGGCAGTCAGTCCTGCCGTCTTTTCAAAGAGTATTCTCCAGAGTTTCGGCGTCTTCTTGATCATTGTTGCGTAGGCTTTCCTCATAAAATAATCCGTGTTAAAGTAAAAAAAAGAACCAAAATCTAAGTGCTTTACCTGTATTGGAGAAGGTTGATGGCCAAAAGCTTCGGCAAGTGCTTCACCTGCCTGGAAATGTCCTTCACCATAGTTTGATGAAAAAATCAAAATTCCCGACACTTCTTTTTCCCCCTCCAAGACTCTTTTCATCTGGTGTTATTACTATTCATATTATAAACCGGATCAGATAATTATATATGAAAAGATATTCTAGTCCAAGAATCTGGGATTATTCCTGTTACATCCATATTATAATAATTGCCGGTTGACATTTAAATACTTTTTCTCGATTTTTTACATTTGGTGTTATCTCTTCTGTGACTTCTTTGTTACGGCACCTCCATTTTGGTGATTTGTGATCGTAATGTGTAGAAAAAAGACAGTCAACCATTTATAGGTCAACTGCCTTGAAATCCTAATTTTGGTGCGGGAGACAGGACTTGAACCTGCACGGAGTTACCCGCTGGAACCTAAATCCAGTGCGTCTGCCAGTTCCGCCACTCCCGCATATAAAAGTTGGCTGGGGTAGATGGATTTGAACCACCGGTGTCGGAGTCAGAGTCCATATTTTATTACACATTCCCCAAAAGCCGCATGTACCAAGCGTTTGACGTGTTTTAGATTATTCAAAACCTCTTTAAGATATTCGTATTATATTTATTATACTGTCGGATTAACAATAACACAAGTAAAAAAAAACTCTTGACTTTCCTGTTGATGTGATGTAAATTGTGGAAGTAACTTAAAACAACAACACAAACAACTTAACACATCAACCGAAACCAAACCAAAATAACGCATTCTATGTCTATCTTTAGACGTAGGGAACGTTATTTTTTTTGTACCCATTTTTAAATAAGGAGTAGGTTGATGAATAAACGTATCATAACATTTATGGTTTGTTTAACGTTACTTCTCATCATAGTTGATAGTCTCCTCATTCACAATCTAAAAAAAGAATACAAAGAAATATGTGAAGGGAACGTTTCTTATTCTGAAGTTTATACTTATCAACAAAAACAAGAACAGCCTGATTACATAACCGTAAGGGCAAAAGTAACTGCATATGCACCATTCGATAACAAATCAGGTATATGTAATGACGGTACAACAAGTACAACGGCAACCGGCACACGTCCTCGAATCGGTGTTGCAGCTGTTGACCCAAATAAAATTCCATACGGCACAGAGTTGTACATTCCAGGCTACGGTAACGCAGTTGCGGAAGATACCGGTGGAGCAATGCGATCTTATGATGGAATCCAAATTGATGTGGTAATGAATTCTTATGAAGAAGCAATAAATTGGGGGGTGCGTTACGTTGACGTCACAATACGAAACATTTAATTACATAAAGCATTGGAATATGTTAAGTAAGAAGAAAGCATCAATATATTTTGAAACACAAAAATTACATGATGAATTTATGAGAAAAATGGATGAACGCCATATTACTTGGACTGGAACACCAGCAACATCAAGAAATTATTGGAATGAAAGAAATTCTTTCTATATTGATAGTGGTAAATATTTAAAACATGGTTCTATATCAGAATGTAAAATACCACTTCTCAACTTCAAAGGTTGGAATTATCTCGGTGATTAACATGTAGGGTACTTTTCTTTCTTCGTTATTATCTGTTTTTAATAACAGATACATATAAAACAAATTAAAAAGGAGGAGAACAAATGAAAATCGGTGACAAAGTGTACAGTCAAGAATTAGGTGAGGACGTAATCGTTGTTGATATCGACAATTATGACGATATTGTACAAGTTTACTCTGATGTAAATGGATACATCGAAGTTGAACTTGACGATCTTCTTGAGTACACAAAAAAGCCAAAGTCGGTTAAATCAACACCGGCAAAACAACCGGCATATTCGCCAGTTGCAAAAACTATCATTACACCAAATCAAGGAGGAACAGAAAAAATGAATATCAAAAAACTTATGGGTGAATTCGGTATAATCACAAATGGCGAAGTCGCCATCACGTTTGACGGCAAGGTTGTAATCCGCCGTAACGCAGATGAATTTGTCCGTTATGATGCGGAAAAAGATGTGATTGAAAATCACATGTCTCTCGTATTTGCTGAAGCAAGCAAATTCATGTTTATCCTGCCTGTTGCAGATGTTGCCGAAGGTGACGTAATCAAAGTTAAAGGTGATTATTTCCAAATACTGACCGTCAAAGACAACGGCAGCCTATCCGCTGTAAACATCAATAAAGGAACCAAATCCACGATCTGCAAAGAAACCAATGCTTTCGGTTTCAACTTCTACTACAAAGTCACTTCCCTGTTCAACAACGCTGCAACTGATGGAGCATTCAATCCAATGATGCTCATGGCGATGGACGGAAACAAGGATGATTTACTCCCATTGATGTTAATGTCTGGTGCTGGTGGAAAAGATTTTGCATCCAATCCCTTGCTTATGATGAGCATCCTCGGCGATGGACTTGGTGGCAAATCAGACATTAAAGATTTACTGATGCTTCAAGCATTCAGCGGCGGCGCATCCAATGCAGCCATCAATCCCTTAATGTTACTTGCGTTAAAGTAATCAACCCACAAATATAAAGATAACAAAAATCAGAGGGTTAGATAATATTTCAAGGAGGGTTTTTAACCATGGAAAAAACAATCAGAGTAGGTATCATGCCAGGAAGAATTACAGAAGTAGCTGTCACAACAGGGACAAGCATTGCAGATGTTCTTGCAATTGCTGAACTTGACCCGTCTGGCTACGATGTAAAGGTTGACGGTGAAAAAATAACCGATCTCAACACAAACACCGTCACCAATACCACAAGCCTTGTCCTGTTGGTTAAACAGGTTAAAGGTAACAAGTAATCCTTTCCTAGCTGCTATACAAGTATTGCATACTGAAAAGTATGCTTTACTTGATAGACATAACGTAAATTGACACGTAAAACAGGCATACCTCCTTGAACGTGCACGTGTGTCTATCAAGTAGAGCATAACACGTATGTTCTATCCATCTTTTGTCTTCCTTTTCTTATATGGTGAAGCACATATCGCCCGATGTGCTTTACTTGAAGGGTGCATTTTTGAAACAGGTAGCGTCTGTTGTGATGAGTAACGCTGAAATCATCACACTCTTCAAGTAAGGCATAACTTACATATATTAAAGGAGGTATACCAATGAGTATCACAGTAGATGTTTCCGATTATCGTGCCAAACTTGGCAAAAGTGATTCTGATTCTGAATTCTTACGTACTATCATTCCAACTATCATCAACAATGAGTTGATTGATTTCACCAGACAAAGAGTTGAAATTTACAACCTTTGCCATGACAAATTCACAATTGGTACTTTCGATGAAAACAGGTTAATCATCTACAATAACACGGCAGCAAAATGGGCTGGCGAAGATTCTACTTTTGACACACCAATTCACATCAATGGAAAAGAATATTCATTTACCACCTTTATGTCGCCATCCTTTAAAGAAGGCAGCATAACAATCTTTTCTGATGAAGGCATAATTATTGCTGAATATATGCCTGATTATGAAGAATTGTATATTTTGTTTGACCCATTCTCCGAGAATGTTACAGACGGAGTTGAAATCTTCACGTACATAATGCGTGAATTTCAAGTAAAAGTATTAAAGCCAAAAACATTTGAAAATTCATGGCTGCACACACAGAATAAATCGGCATTAACTGCTCGTTTCTCTGATGTGTTAAAGAAAAAGAAAGAAGAAAATCTACATCAAGATATTAAAAATGTTGAACGATACGAAAATGATATCCAGAATTATAAACAAACAATTAAAAACACAATTGATGCACTCAATCAAACACGTAGGCGTATTGTTGCAGAACAAAATAACACATCAGATGTATTAGAAAAAATTATTAAAGACTTCGATTTAATTGCTGCACACAAAAAAGTTGATGATCTTCAAGTCAAGAATAATGAAATTACAATCTTCACAAAACCATTATACATTTATGCTGATAACGGCAAACGCTATTACGGCGGCTCCTACCGCATCGTGTTAAAACCAGAAGAAGCCGATATACGTTTCTTCGGTGATAATCAACGTCATAGTTGTTGGACAGACCATGACCCACATCCACATGTAAATGGCAGCAATGGTAGAGCATGTCTTGGTAATACTGAATCAACAATTGCTGAACTATCTGCACAAATGCAAATCTACGCACTTGCTTTAATTGGCATCGACTTTCTTGAAGCTGCGAATACAAAAGACGCTGCTGGCGAAAATGTTCGCAATTGGGATGAAGTCGATGTAGAAGGTAACATTATCCAATATGGTAATGGTAGCGAATCATATGAAGAAGATGAAGAAGATGAACGCACAGAATACTGTGATTGTTGTGATGATTACTTCCGTGAAGGTGAAACTCATCCAGTTTACGGCAGAGTTGCAACTGAAACCGACGATGAAGGTAATGAAAGTTATTATGCAGACGATGAACATTGGGTTTGTGAAACTTGCCGAGCTGAATACTATCACATTGATGAACATGTTCATGAATACATCCACAATTAAGGAGGACAAATAAAATGACAACATTCAAAATTCCAACAACAAAACCAACACTAAGTATCCTATCAGTATGTGCTCCTGAAGTGTACGTTTCCTCAGAAGCACTTACAAAAATGCAACTCCTTGTAGACAAATGCGGTGAAGAAGTTGGTTGGCTCGGTACAGCAACCAAACACGATACAAAGAATATTTATTACATCCACGATGTGTATGTTTTTGACCAAGATGTGCACTCTACAACAACAGAAATAACACCAGAAGGTCTTGCTGAATTCGGCGAAGCACTGCTCATGCAACCAAATGGAATGGACATTTGGAATAACCTCAAAGTTTGGGGTCATAGCCATGTGAATATGGCCACTTCCCCATCGGGTCAAGACAATTCACAAATGGAATTCTTCAGCAAATCAGGCCATGATTGGTTTATTCGCATCATAGCAAATAAAAATGGAAGCCTTCGTGTCGATCTGTATGATTTTAATGTGGGCATTATTTACAATGAATTACAGTGGGAAGATGTAATTTCCAAAGAAGAACAAGAACTGCACAAACAAATTGCCATCATCAATAAACAAATCGAAGAATTGAACAAAGTTAAACTTGCGCACTTCGATTCATTCATCACATCAGAAATAAAAGACAAAGTGCACAAAAAGACATATGCACAATCTACAATCGGTTTTTCATCTTATAGAAGTGCGTATGGTCAAAATGGATATTTGTCTGCTTATGGTGGTGTTGATGATGATAATTACGATCATCGCACAGGTAAAGTATGGTTCAATGGAAGATGGGTTGAACCAGAAACAGTGAACAATGAACCACCAAGTGAAAAAAAAAACCAAACAGCAACGGCGAAATAAACGAGACAAACGAAAATCAAGATGGCTCTGGTGATGATTGGGATGATATTTATGATAAAGATATGCTATTAGCCATAACTGATGCAGATGATTATTTTGAAATAAGAGAAATTCTTGAATCCTATGGTTATTCAGAAATATCTTATGCCGATATGATCGATATCAAATCAATCGCCGATGAGTTCTATTGGAAACACATTAACGAATCAATACTGAAAGAAGAGAGGGATTGGTAATGCATAACCTTGACATACGCCGACACATGGAATTATTTGACCCTTATTATTTTGAATATCCTGTCACGATCATCGGGGCAGGTGCAACCGGTAGTTGGCTTGCCTTAGCGTTAGCTAAACTTGGTATCGAAGACATTACGGTGTATGATTTTGATGTGGTTGAGGAACACAATATTCCAAATCAAGCCTATGATTTGTTTGGTGATTATGACGAAACAGGTGATAGAAAACCTGGTCATATAGGAAAGCCAAAAGTAGAAGCACTTTGGGAAATGATTTTACGTGTTACTGGAACAAACATCAAAATCCATAATGAAGCCTTCACTAATCAACGTCTTACCGGCGTGGTATTTCTTATGGTTGATTCGATGAAAATCCGGAAAGAAATCTGGAATGCTGCGATTAAAATGAAGACGCAGGTTGCGTTACTCGTTGAGCCACGTATGGGGTTGGACATGGGAAGAATTTATAACGTCAATCCCATGGATTTAACCCACATCAAGGCGTATGAAGATACATACTACTCCGATGATACAGCAGAAGTATCTGCCTGCGGAGCAAGTATGACTGTCATTACAACTGCCATGAGTGTTGCTGCCTATTGTGCCAGACAACTCATCAACTTCCACAATAAAGTGGAACTGGATAATGAGATTCTTATTGATTTGAAATACAACAACATTATTACAGGACGGTGGGAATGATGTTTCAAAAGGGAGATAAAGTAAAATTAAAAACTAACACCATTATTGGTACGGTTATTGAATCTACCAATTATGGATGGTGTGCTGTTGAATGGGAAAATGGTCAAATTGAGACATCTGAAGAAATATTATTAGAAGGCATACCAACACCAATCTCATATGATTCGCCAAAATCATTTCAAATTGGTGATCGAGTACGCATTGACCCAAATAACCCTCAATATCATGAATTCCTTTTTCAACATAAAGGTAGCATTGGAACAATCTGTGAAGATTCAATAGAAGATGATTGGATACAAATAAAATGGGATAATGGTTGTGAAAATTCATATCTTATTCAAGCTTTACTTCATGTAGATGAAGAAATAATTGACCAGCCAAAAGAAAATGAATCATATCAATATGATTTGCCACTTTTACCAGGTCAACGTGTGATGTTTAATCCAAATAGTACAGATTATGAATACTATAAGGATGTGGTTGGTTACATCATACACATCGATAATATTCGTAATTTACTAACTTGGAAGAAGAACAAATCAAGTTTGTTATCACATATCTGTTATGTAAATATTGATGATGATATAACTAAAAAAACTGGTCTAAGTAAGATTTGTACTTTTGAAATGAAAAACCTCATTCCTATTGATGCGCCAACAAAAACTGTAACTGCATACCATCTATCAGATGGTAATCAATGTCAAGTACTAGATGGCGATCAATATTACAAAGATTACTTAGATACCAAAATTATCAAACATAAACGATTAATTGACAAATGTGTTGTTTATGATGATAAATGGCGTAATGATTTAATCACGAAAATAATACAAAGTTAATACATCTTTTCGACAAAATTCATCTTGTTCTATTTTAAGCAAGGGTATATAATCGAACATATGTTCGTACTAAAAGGAAAATTTTATGAAACGTATGTTGCGTAAAAACAAACTCATATTTCAAATCGAAAAGAAAGAAGGTGAAATATTAGAAGAAATATTAAGACATAAATTTGTTGATGAAAATAAATCGATGCAGCAAATTGCAAATGAACTAAATGTAACCTATCTTACCGTTTTCAGATGGCTAAAAAAAGCTGGCGTTTATTCCAGAATGCTGAAGCTATAAAGATAATGTTTTATTAAACAATATTCTTTTATGATAATAGCTTAATTCATATGAGAGGAGGTGGTTACATGACATTTACCGATCAGATTGAATCTTTAAAGACACGTAAAGATGAATTATCAAATCAGATTTCATCTTTATATGTTGAAACAACAAGGCTAAATAAAGAGTTAGCCATAGTCAACAAAGGTATTTCCTCATTGGAAAAACTTGAAGGACAACTAAATGAACAACCTGTTATTTCTAACTAATGAATTGATGAATCTTGAGTTGCAACGTAGCATGCATTTACCACTAAACTTTGTACAATTTGGCATCGCATCAGGTAAAATGTATAAACACTACCGCAATCAAAGTACATTCATCATTTCAGAAGCCTTCAATAAGCGATGGGGAAATTCAGTTGTCTATGGTGGCCTATTCCATTGTTCAGATTTTGAATTTTACTCTCGCATACTTGATGCTTATCATGTTTGCTCTATGTCAACATTGTTTAAGAACCATCATCAAGATATTCATCATCGTGTTAAACAACAAATTATCCCAATCTATTTTAATACCCTCGATGAACTTGCAAGGCTAATGTACCGTGAAGGTGAACCAATCGATGCACAGGTTTATGTGGGTAATGCGAACCATCCAAAAATAACTCAGCGTATTCACAATTTGGCATCGGCCCGTCTTTATGATGGAATCGATGTTTTTAATTTCAAGAAGCTATTTTGGGAGGTATTTGATGAGCGATAAGCAAAATGATTTGTATGTGAAAGGTTATATTGATGGATTTGATGCATCCTTGCATTCATTATCTAAAGTTATTACCGATTCAGTAAGAACAATGCAATACAAAAATCCTGCTGATGTTGTTGCTAAATTAAATAACATCATTGCAGCATTGTATGAGCAAAACATGAAACTGGACGATATGATTTATGAATATCAAGGAGAACAAGAAGAAGTTGAATATAACGAACTAAAACAAATCATTAAAAATGGTCGCATTTTAACACTCATCATAAATAATAAATAGGAGGGATTATTTTGTCAGGTTGGGATTTTAACACTGGTAGTTCATCATCACAAACAAAAGCAGAATTCACTAAGTTTCCTCAAGGAGTTACTAACATTCGTATCGTTGATTCAGAGCCATTTATACGTTGGACACATTGGATGCCACAACACAAACGTTCAATCAATTGTCCAGGCAAAGGCTGCCCGATCTGTGAAATCAGAAAGCAGCAAAAAGCAAATCAAGAACCATACACGCAAAACATGGCAAGACGAATTGCAATCAACGTGCTTAATCGTGAAACAGGTAAAGTTGAAATTATGGAACAGGGTGTTGGATTTTTTGAAGACATTCGTGATTTGATGGATGACCTATCTGATGATGGCAAAACGTTAATTGATTGTGATATCAAAGTGAAACGCCGTGGTACAGGAAAAGATGATACGTCATATCGACTTGACCTTGGCAACGACACACCGTTGACTGATGCGGAAAGAAAATTGATTGAGGAAGGTATCATAAACCTTGCCGACTTCTTCAAACCTCACACCAATGAGCAAATCATGCGGATACTCAATGGTGAAGAATGGAATGAAGTCATGAAATCAAATCAAGAAGAAAAGGATAACGACGAAGAAGTAGTTATCCAATAGTGGAGGTTGCTATGGGAGTAATTGAAAGAAAAGTGCTCGGAGCATTACTCATTCTTTCAGATGAAAACAAAAATGTCGAAGCAACCAAAACCAAAATAGCCGACACAATGGGTTACAAAGAGCCAGGTGGTGCAATCAGTTTTGCACTACAAATTCTTGAAAGAGATAATTGGCTTGTTAAAACCGGAATCAGGTCATATAAACTACTTGTATGACAGCAGTAAAAGCAGATGGAACAGCAGCAAAAGATATTGCAAGTTATTTTATTGATTTGACAACTGATGGACGTGTTACGTCTAAAGTTTGGTCAAGAACAATCACCAATGCCAAATATCTATTAAGTTGTGGTTATACAAAGGATGAAATAATCAATGTTATTGATTATCTTCTTAATATAAAACATGTAAACATGTTTTCACTTGGATATCTCAACTCATGTATTGGCAATGTGTTAAAAGAAATTCAAAAGTTAGAAGAAAAGGAAAAACTACAACAAATAAAAAAAGAACTCACATCATCTAACGTATTCCAACAAATCGAGGTGATAGATGATAATGAGTCCAAAGAAAGAAATCGAGATAAATTATCAAGACTTGGTGTTCAACCCAGGTTCGGAGAGGAACTTACTTTCGATCTGTTTGAAGGACAGTGATAAAATCATCGATGTGGAATCGTCAGAGGTTTTTGCAGAACACTTTGGCGTACCTGGACACAAGTTCATTTTCATGGCAATGATGTACTTGTATTCCAAAAAGATTAAACCAACACCGATGGCAATCATAGAAGTCCTATCAAATGACAAAGCCAAGAAGTCTGTTGATGAATTAGGTGGTTTAGAGTATTTGACAATTCTTGAAGAATCAAATATTCCAAATGATAACCTAACAATCTTTATCGAAAAGATTAAACAAAGCTACACTCGAAGAATGTTATTAAACATTTCTGATGAGGTAAAAAACTTTGTACTTTCTGATAAAGCAGAAATCTTGAATCCGACCGAATTAATTTCATTCGCCGAAAAACAATTAACCGATCTCTCAGTGAATTCTACCACATCTGACGAAGTTTACAAGATGGGTACAAACACCCAAGAAGTACTTGATGAACGTGGTAGTAAACCAGCTCAAGTTCCCGGTCTTGAAGTAGGTTGGACACAATTTGACCGTTATACAAATGGTGCACAAGCTGGCGATTTAATTATTGTCTGTGCTCCATCAAAGACAGGCAAATCAGTCACACTTACTAATTGGGCAACTAAATTATCCATTAAGGACCAAATACCAATCTTGTATATTGATTCAGAAATGAACGAACGTGAACAAGAAGATAGAATACTGGCTAACTTAACTGGTATTCCCTTTGATGAGATCGTTTCAGGAATGTATGTACTCGATACAGTAAATGGTTCATCAACCGATAAAGTATCTCGTTTGAAACGTGCTCGTGAAGAATTACAACTTGGTTGTTACTATCATATCTACATGCCACAATTTACGATTGAAAAAGTTACAGCATTAGCACGTAAGTTCTGTATGCAATATGGTATTAAGGCGTTATTTATGGACTATATCAAGATACCGTCAAATCAAGCTGATTTCAAATCCGTACAGGAATATCAAGCACTCGGTTTTTTCACATCAGGTTTAAAGGACATTGCTGGTTTATTGAAAATTCCAGTATTCACAGCATGTCAAGCAAATCGTAACGATCTGGACACAGACAGTCCAGATGCAAGTAACATTGGAGGTTCCTATCGTATTTTACAATTAGCAACAAAATTGATGTTCTTGATGAACAAGAGTGATGAAAAGATTGCCAAAGAAGGAATTCAAGCTGGTAACCAACAACTTTTCATAAAATATCAACGCAATGCCGCTTCAGATTGCCCTCCAATCAATCTCATGTTTAACCGCCCTATATTAAGACAATCGGAGGTCTAACAATGGATGCTGTAACTCTCATCAATGCAAAATTGGATGTTATGAAGTTGTTAAAACATTACAACTTTGACCACATCAAAGAAGATGGTCAATTCATTCGTTCAAGTTGCAAAATTCATGGGGGAAATAACCCTACAGCATTTGTAATCAACCAAGAAACAGGACTTTGGTTCTGTCATACAAATTGTGGCGGCGGTGATATTTACACATTAGTGCAAAAAATGGAGAACATAGATTTTTTCTCCGCTGTTAGATGGCTTTCATCATTTTATGATGTGGATATCACTAATGCTGCCATAATTGATAGAAAAGAAAATTATCTTGAAGACATTAAGAAATTCATCCAAATCGTAAAGTAGTTGCAATTCTGCATTCTTCCTGAGCCACGTGTAATATGGCAATACACGTTTCATAACACTCTGTTCAAACTCAGTCAAATCAGAATAATTAAAGAGGAATTCATCAACTTTGGCAGCGGCGTCCTGCGGAGACATACCATTCTTCAACAATGATGCGAAGTGGATAAGTCTATCTTGATTCTCAATCTTACCACCGATCTCTGCACCTTTCTTATAAAGGATGAAATCTTTAGTATTGGTAACATCAAACTTCCGAGGTACTTTTTTAAGTACACCTTTACTTTCTGCACCAACACCAACATCCATAGCAAAATAACCAGTGTTTATCACATCATACTTCATAGCCAAATCATAAACATGACTCCATGATAATTGAGGTGTGAGCATGGTATCCATTTTACCTTGATGTGCAATCGCTTTAAAAGCGTTCTTTTGGAAGTCAAGATTGAACGCATCAATACCAACGTCCAACCAATTGAGGTATGTGTTGCTCATTTTGTTACGAAGATGGAACGCTGGAAGTATGGTTGTTTGATTAAGCTTTACAAAGTGTGTGAATTTGTCATACATTTGCAGAAATCTATTCTGGTCTTTTGCAATCTGCAATTTTCTTGCCTGATTTGCCTTCTCAACAATTACATTGTCAACTTGATTTGCATGAACACCAAGTTTATCGTGCATATCTAATTTAGAAAGCATTTTATTAAGTCTTTGCTTTTCCACATCAGAAAAATTATCCGATTTGAGCATTTGATTAATATAATTACGTGCTTCATGTGCATTCATCGTAGCAATACGTTGAATTTGTTCTGATGAGATGTTATAGCCAGTTGTACGATAATAATTTGAACGAATGAGTGATGTAAGGCCACCACGATAATAAATATGTTTACTGTCACCACTTACTTCTTCTCGTCCAATAATAGTTTTAAGATAATTATCTTTCAAATCATCAATATGACTTGTAATTCCTTTATATTGAGTATCGTTGATTTTAAGCATCGGCATAGCTAAATCATCAAGTACACCATTGATGTGATTATTAGTCATAAATTTATTTACTTCACGTTCATATAATTGACTTCTCACATCAGTTGGAAAAGTATCTTTGATATATTTGGCTATACGACGTGTTAATTCAGCATCAAATAAACGATCATATTCAGACCGCATATTCCATTCTTGGACATTCCAAGCATGAAGTTTTTGATTAACGATTTTATCAATCTCAACAGTGAAGCCTGGATTCATGAATTGTTCTTCAACCCATTTACTTACATTATTGCTAATTTCAATTGAAACTCTTGCACTTCCAATATCATTAATACTTTCTTTCATCTTGCCGTAATTAACAACAATATCATAACCTTCTTTTACTTCTCCATCATAAACATCACCAAATGTATCCATCATATTTTTCATGTAGGCATTGTCATACATCAATTCCGTATGTTTCATTGCACGTGCCAAATAAATATCAACGATGTTTTCATTGAAGAAGTTTTTACCTTGAAGAACAGGTTTAAAGAAGTTATTGATTTGTTCAATAGTTGGATTAATAATCACTCCACCTTCACCGTCAGGCAACACTTTTAAAGTCCTACTCTTAGCAAAGGGATTGAATTTACGTCCATATCCAAGATCGGTGCCAAATTTAGGAATGATCTTTTTGATATATTCAGGCATTTCACCAGTTTGATTTGCATAAAACTTTCTGATTAATTCCTCACCTTCTGGAGTAATAATGTGAGGAAGATAATCCAACATCATCTTTTCAAATTGGTCAGACTTCATTTTGCCTATTGTGACTTCTTCATGTCCAATCTTTATGAATTCATTTTTAAAGAATGTGGCTGCTTCACGTACTTTATCATTTACATTTAAAGTTTCATCAAGTACAGCTTCATAAAGTTTAGGTGATGATTTATAAGTTATCTCATCAATTTTGTCATTGCCATAAATACTTCTCATAGCAGTTTCAAAAGCATCCTGTGATGCGAATATGGCTTCATACTTTTCCAAATCAGCATAAAGACTGTCAATATTCCTAAATTCATCAGCACTTAACGCATCGTCGATTAACTTGCGCTGTTCTTGAAGGTCACTTATTGTCTTCTGCAAATCAAGAATATGTGCTTTATTCTCAGCAACTAAAGATTCATATTCTCCACGTGCTTTAACTTTAGCTTCTAATTCATCAAAGTTTTCAATAGTCTCTTTAATGATCGGCGTTTCTTCAATAATTTCATTGGCAACATGTGTGATTTGACCTGGTGCAATCTGCACCACTTTACCATTACTCATCTGCACATGATACATAGGCGTTTCAGCACGATTATCAATACCGATAACTTTACCGGCTTGAATACCACCTTCACCAATAACGTCTTTTTCCTTTTGCAAATCAGAAATATCTTGTTGTAACTTCTTATACTTATCTTGCGAAAAGCGTTGATTGATTAAACCAGCTTCATTTTTCATATGAGTCATTTTATTGATGTGAGGAATATCATCTTGTGTAAATTGTTTTGGATTTTTACCAATATATTTCTGTTGATATGGAATTAACTTTGCCAACAACTCATCACGCTTTTTAAAAGCGTCTTCATATTTCTTTAATTCACCTTGTAATTTACCAATCTTCTCATCAATAGCAATCTTTTGTTCAACACTACCAGATGAAAATTTCACATCAGAATTGATTTGAACATTATCTTTAACGTGTTGGATGTGTGATTTAATAAGCCTTTCTTTTAAGGCTTCTTTAGTAGTTGATTGCATAGTTTTTTTGAATTTCGATTCACCATTATCAACAATTGCTTTTGCAACACCAAATGCCCAATCTTGCTGCTTCTCAGACAGTTTAGAAAACTCATCAATAGGAAATGTTTCTTTGATAAACTTCTGCATTTCATATTTAAGTTGTTTAATATATTTAGCAAATCCAGAGTTTGAGTCAATATTTTTCATACCTTTAGGAAATTTATCTTGGATAAACAAATCAAGAGAATAGTTGTTTTTATATTTTGTTTTCCGACTTTTGAACTCAGTTTCTATAGCTGAATCATTATCAATAAATTCATTTCTATTATTTTCATCAATAAGTTTTCTTTCTTCATTGAAGATTTGTTCAAATTGTCTATTTTCAATATCAGTCATGATTTGTTTCATTTCATCTGTGTTTTTGGCAGACGTTAATGCACGTAATAATAACTTCCTATCACGTTCAACATTGATGAAATTGGGATTATTCTGATTTGCTTCAACAACGTCTTTCCATGACTTATACTGTTTTCCTTCACCATATCCAAGTTGTTTAGCAATGAAGGAATAGATCGTCTTGGCCTTGCCACTAAAGTGTGCTCGATTTACATCAATATAATCTACTATCATATCCTTTGATTTGCCATTATTGAGCATGTTAAAAACAGTGTCCAGATATTCTTCCGGAACACTATGAGAAATCATATCATCCTTGCCAAACAAATCATGTGAAAGTGATTTGATGACGGATACTCTATCCACATCAGTAATACCTTTTATCTCATCAGCATAATCCAAATCAGAGAAAGATTCATCTTTAACCAACCTTCCTCTTTCCTTTTGTGCTATTTCAGCAGCACTCTTATATGATTTGTACTGTTCAAGTAAATCAGCCGATGTACGTGCATCATCACGTTTATTCAATAATGCATCGGTATACTTTTGCATTTCTTCGTCCGTTGCTGTTTTACCAACATATTCTTTTAACATATCACTATAACTATTTTTCAAGTAGTCATGGCTTTTTTGTGCTGTTATGATTTGCTCATCAAGACTCTTTCCAGTGTTTTCAAAGAAAGTTTTACGTTGCACTAAATCATCTAATCTAGTTTCAGCATTGACTTGTTTATATTGATATTCATTTTGCATTAGTTTAGCTTCACGCGTATCCATAAACTTCACAAGTTCTGCAACACGTGACCATTTTGACTTATCCTGCATCAACTCTATGATTTGGCGAGTATCATCTGGTGTCAGATCGTATTGTGATGCGTAATTGTGTATAGCCTTTTCAGCTGTCAACTTGTCGCCTTTTAGGCCACGTGTGTGTTCCGCATAATCGAGTACTTTATAAACTACATCAGGTCTAGTTTTACTTGCCTGATAAAGCGAGGATTTTGTGGAAAACAATTTACCCAATTGACTTCCATAAATACTATCACGCAATCTTGCGTAATGTGGTGCAAGAGTTGCTTCACCAAAATCCTCAAGCGTCTTGGCTTTAGCAAGTGTAACACGTTTATCCTTGCCAAACACTTTCTCGCCAAACGGAAGATTACTTGGACCGAAGGTCAAATCGGCATTAGTACTTCTAACTCCGGCGACCTTGTTATAAGCCTTAACAAATTTCTCAGCAGCTTCGTCAATATTATCTATTTGCTTTCCTGATTTGCTAAGAATACTTTTTGCCATATCAACAGTCATACCGCCAGCATTGGCAATATCTTTAACCGCATCAGCAGTATGTGTAAGTTTAAGACCAGTTTTACCTGTTCCACGTAATAATGCAGATGCGCCACCTGTGAGGTACGTGGTCGGGTCTAACAACAAATCACCAATAAACCCAACAACACCTTTCGCAATACGCCCGCCGGTGCTTTCAGGTTTCCAACCAGCATCTTCTAACACTTTGCTGTACGTGTATTCGCCCTTCTCGTATCCTTCACCAAAAGGATTTGCTGCTCTCAATGCCCTCACTATCGCATCAGAAACAGACAAATCCTTTTTTACAAGTGCATCGGCAATACCAGCAGTAAGATAGTTGCCAATAGATACAGCATCCAAAACACGGTCAAGACCTGACCGTTGTGATGGAATGTTAAAATAATTGTTAGATGAAAACAATTTAACTAATTCAGGGTCAGCTTTGGTAGTACGATTTGTAATATATTTGTTTTTAAAATAATAATCAGTTTTATATTTAGTCATACAATATGCCCCTATTTTTATTTAAAAGTAGGATTATACAATCTCTCTAAAGCTGCTTGTGCTGCTTCTTTAGCGGCTAATTGTTCACCTGATGAACGACTGTTATTATCGATTAAATTACCAAGCCACATTGGTGCAAAAATAGGGTCATAATATCCAGTTGAACTACTTGTTCCAGTGTATGGATTATAGTTAAAAATGTTCGAATCATCAAAAGGATTATAACTCAATTTTTCCTCATCAGAATACTTCAATGCAGGATTATTAATGATACTATCTGCTTCAGCTTTAGTTGATGCATCAAGAAAAATATCAGCTTTTTTAATAGCTTGACTTTCATTGATTTGTGCAACACGTAATTGATACGCTGCATCACTTGCATTTGGATTGATACCATATGCTTTACACATCTGAACAAAATCAGACTGATCGGCAGCAAGTTTTGCCTTTGCAGATGCAGCTGCCGAAGCACTTATCTGTCCAAGTTGATATGAATTTTCAATAGCAGCTAATTCTTTTTTATACTTTTGTTCTAAGGTCATATTAGTTTGAGTATATTCTTGCTGTTTAGCCATCTGTGTTAATTCATACTGTTGTGCCGTTGCAGCATTCTTTTCGGTGTAGAATTGGTTTTGTTTATTACTATAATCATCACCAAGTATTCCCATCACAGATGAGTTATACATTTGACTTGCTTGCGCAGATGCAGCAGCCACATCAGAATTATAATTAGCATTGGCTGTTGCAATATCAGTATCAGTATTTGTCTTTATAGCGTTAAGACGTGTTTTAATATTAGCAACGGTTTGGTCACGAGTTTTCTGTGCTGTCGTGATGTTGGTATTCTTTCGTGCAGCATCACCAGCCATAAGACCAACCATTTGTTGACTATTTTGAATACCTTGCCCCTCACCAAACACAGCAGTACGCTCAGCATCGTTATAAGCTTCTTTTTGTAGCGCTGCTACATCGGATGCAAGATTATCTTCCGCATCACGAACACTGATTTCACCTTCAGCAACAGCATTTTGATATGTCTTTTGTAATTCTGCTATTGCAGAATTTAGATTGGATTGTAACATAGCTGTTTGTGATTGAAGATAAGCATCTGAATTTGCTTGTGCTTGATTTAAAAGACTCGTTAATGCAGCATCCAAATCACTACTGCCATCTGCTGATTTACCATTGACAACTTTTGTACCAGTAAGTGATTTCAAATCAACAGAATTATTAGCAGCAGTGACACCGTTTTGAGAAAGATAATTCTGATACTGTTGATTTGTGTCAGTACGATTAGAACCGGTAAACTGATTATTACCATATTGTATATTAATACTGTCGCCATATTGAGAACGTAGGGCCTGCTCATCAACAGACCCTCTAACAACAGTTACAGTTGGTTTAGTTGTTGTTGCCATTCACAACACCTCCGGCAATTTTATTCTGTTTAGTAACAAGTGATTCAATAAGTGCTTTCGCTTTTTCTATCACATCAATAGAAGGTGTTTCACCATATTGTTTTGTATAATCAGCAATGAAAGATTTAACGAAACTATCCATCTTTTCACTACCATAAATTCCCCATGATCGATAGTTAATTTCTATCCATGCAAACACATCAACAGCTATATCTGTGTATTTTCTAATCCATGGATAACGTTTAATAAGAACACCAACAATTAATGATAAAACAGCAAGATACAAATACATCGCTTGTTCTGATGTGAGAACATTAATCAACACTTCACTCATCATATCCTCCATTATTTCCACTCGACAATTGGTTGATTTTTTCTATGTTCAGTTACATGACCATCTTTCCAAAAACACACGTAATTGTACTCATCTTGATGTGCAATATCTCTATCTGGCAGAACTTCTAACCATCCATTTCCTGATTTGAAAGGTATAATATTACTGCCGGTTGGTATTGTGTTTTTAGCAACACTTGTACTCATCACTTTACCTCTTTCATTTTTAATACCGAGAAACACGCAAGGGTCAATATCTTTGCCATTTGTCCAAGGTGCTTCACGTACTTCAAAATGCAAATGAGCACCGGTTACTTGCCCTGTTGCACCCATAAATCCAAGCTTAAATCCTTCAGTTACTTTTTGCCCTTCTTTAACATATTGTTTGTCACAATGTGCGTGTATTAAATCGTATTGTTTTCCATTACGTGCTGTAACACGTAGAATAATATATTTTCCCCAACCCTTCGCATCATAATAAACTCTTATAACTGTTCCAGAAAGTGCTGCATAAATGTTATAGTCAGTACTAATCAAATCAACACCAGTGTGATATCCTTTACGATATGTGATATTGGAACCGGGTAATTCTTTATAACATTTGGTTATTGTCGCATCCTTCATTGGAATCATTTTTCTTCACCCCATGTTTAATCTTAGTCCGTTTAATAACAGTAAGATTAATAAACTCACCAGTACAAAAAGCAAATACAGCACCGATCAATACTGCTGGCTCTTGCCCACCATTTTCAACAATCTGTAGAATTTTAATGGTGAATGCAGCCAGCACGAAAAAGACAAACCACACAATAAGTGTGGATGTGTTGGGTTTTTTTATTTTCATATCACGTACCTAAAATGAGTTTCATTAAATACTGAACAATAAAAACGAGAATTGTTGTTATCGCAGCTGTTGTTAGTGCTGCATATCGATCTGCTGGTTTTTGTCTTTCGTTATCCAATATTTTTCTGATACACGCAATATCTGATTTCAAATCTATTTTAAAATCATCTATTGATTTGGATAGGTTATCAAATTGAATATTTTTTTGCGCATCAGATAATTCAAGTTTACTTACTCTTGTTTGTAAGTCTTTTATGTTGGATTGTGTTTCTTCATGAAAAACACAAACATCCATTTATGCACCTCTATTTCATCAACGCTTTTAATACTTTGTCTTTGTTCTTAACTTTACCCTTCTTCTCTAATCGATCTAGAATCCTGTTCCAGATCGTTTCCTTTTTGGCAAGGATTTTAGCCTTATGGTCTGCTTTTATCTGTTTCATAAATTACACCCCTTTGAGTGTCGCGATTTCAAGCGTGAGCAGGTCGATTTCTTCCTGCATTTGAGCAAACTGCTGTTCAGGGGAAACATACGGCACATAGTTAGGATTCAGATAAAATCCTTGTGTTGCGTTATAGCAGTATTTCTGTGGTACAACTTCGGCAGGAGTTACCACATTAACTACATCACCCATCGGGTAGATACATCCATTGATAAGCTTCCCATTTTCTTTCTGTTCGTAAGAATCCATAACTGTTATAACAACTTCATTTTCAACTAAAATCATATAAAGCACTCCTTTAAATGTAAACTTGGATAGAGTTTCCAGATATACCGCCTGTTTTGGCTACACCTTCTATTAGCGTTCCATTTAGTTTTTTCTTTACGTAGTTGGTATTGACAATTTTTGAGTACAGGTTTGTAGCACCGTACAAAATAACTAAGGTATTGTTGCCAAAAGGTATATAACCCATAGAACTACCATTAATGCCTGTTGTCCATATATTTGCTATCGAGTAGAGCAGTATAGCGGAGTTTTCTACATCCAGCACAAAATTTACAATATATGGATAGAAGGAGTCGTTTAAATAATAAAGCAAGGCGGAATTCGAGGACAATTTTATTAGTTTTGGTGTGTAATTTGAATATCCTATGATATTCGTTAAGGTCAACCTGACTGTAGTAAAGCTATTTGACGTCACTTTAACTATACTTGCATAAAATTGAAAAGAGCCTGACGATTGAGTATAGGCAACGATAATATAATCAGAGCCAAGTGCTATTGTGTCGCCACCCCCCGTACAGAGAGTGTCTATATTAGCGGAATAAACCACCGTAATCGTTGTACCAGATACAGTAAGTAAGATACCGTAAATATAGTACCGGACAAATATCTTCGTACTTGATATAGCACAGACAGAAAAATTAGGAGACGAAGCGGCGTATACGGTAACTTCCGTACCGAAGGCTACGTTAGTTCCTGTTACTGTAGCTATTACCGCTCTCGGGTAGCCGTCAGATGTTTTCTTATAAACAAGAATCGCCGTTGTTGATGTTAACCCACACGAATCAACGCCATTTTGCATATCTGTTGTACAAAACGTTTGTATAGTTCCTGCTGATACGCTAGTTCCGCTAATTGTTAAAACGCAGGCTTTACCCTTATAGCTGTCGGAAACGTCGCAGTACGAGACTAAAACGCATGTCGCAGTCAGTTTTGAAAGAGTATGAGAAGCGGAAGTCGTACTAGCAAAGACAGTGGGCGTACCTAGTGTAAGCGTTGACCCAGCTATTGTAACTATAACAGAAGTTCCATAGTTTGAAGCCCCTCGGTACACAAGCAATGCTGTTGTATCGGTAAGTTGTACTGCGTCTATTATTGTGAAATAGCTTGATAATAGCGTATTCTGGCTTCCTACAGCCAACGTTTTCGTAAATTGTACGAAGTCACCTGCTGAAATAGTTTCGCCGGCCGCCGCAAGATAATTGGATATAGTTCCCTGTACTTCCGGCAAAACTCCATCAATCCCAAAAATATTAACTCCAGACTTGATATTCTCTGCCACAAAATCAGCATCCATGATCGTTACCTTATCATCTACACCGTCCCGGTAGCCGTCAGAGGCTAACAGCTTGAGCGTTGTCCCTGATACCTCGCTGGCAAGTGCAGCTGTATCTCCTGCCTGATTTGGCATTGTACCGACTATACCGGTATCGCTGTCGTTGCTGAATTTCTTATCGGCTAGTACGTTTGCAGCAACGGCATCACCTTCCGCACTAGCTTTGACAAAAAAACAGTCACCTGATAAGTCATACCAAACGGTATAGGCTTTTCCTGCAACGAGATTCGGGGCGGTTGTTGTGTTTGGTTTATATAGCGGCTTGCCGTTGATGGTAGTGGCTGCGCCAACATTATTTGCACCGGCTATGAATGTCTTAGGATAATTATCTGATAATACAACATCTGATAAGGTAATAACTGTACCAGTACCACTTGCAGATTCATATACAGCAATAGATTCCAATATATTCACACGATCTTTAATTTGCCCTGCTGTATTAGACAACTTCACATCAGTAAGTGAACCATCTGTGATTTGTCCAAGTTCAATACTAGTAACTTCAGCCTTGGTTGCATATTTTGCATCAGCTTCAGTTTCTGTATAATATCGACTGTCATGATCGGTTGATGTTTTATGTGTTACTAATTCAGCAACATCTGCATTTATAGCATTTATTGTTTCATTTATTTTATCAACAATTTCATCATTGTTTTGGTCAAATTCATCTGGATTAATTATCTGCCCAAGAACAAAGTCTGGATAAGATAATGTTAAATTTGAAATTGTCACTCAATCACCTCTTTCCACGTTTCTCATAATCACCATTGATTTGATAGAATTTCATTCGTTGTTCCAAATCAACAAGTGATTGTGCAAGCCAATTTCCATCCATATATAAATAGTAACAGTCTTCGTCTGCCACGTATACTAAGAGTCCATCAGCCTTTCCTGTGTACGCTGTCAAATCAGAATAAGAGTCAACTTCACCATCAATATCATAACTGCAAGATAATTTAAAACGAATATTGCGTCCTCTACGTCCAATTATGAATGGTAAACTTTCGGCAATGTTACGTGTAATGAATCTACTATCACCCCATACAGCTTTACCAAACTGACTTATCTGATTTGATATGATGAGCCGATCTACAACGTCAATATAGTCGATTTCAAACAACACAGTGATATCTGATGGATAATCTTGAAATACGTGTGCAACAAGATAAAACTCACGGAAGTATTTATAAATAACTGCATCACTCATATCAAGATTTGCAGAATAAAATGATGCTTGATACGGTTTGCCAAAATCCAAATACGTGTTCTCATCAAGAAAAGATGTTGCACCATCGAGTCTGCCGATGAGCAATTTATTGTCTTTGGAATAGAATGAACTGGCATCCAATCCATTGCAAACAACCCATTTTTGGTTCTGATAACTATAAACCAAAACCTTATCTGATATGCTAAGGTAATATTCATTATTGAAGAAAAAGGCTGTAGCATATTCAATTTCATACAGATAAAAGTTCAAAGGCTCTTTGGTAAGATCGATATCTTTACTAATATTAATAGTTGCCAATATTCTTTCGTTATTGTTATTTGCTGACGCTAGACTATAAACAATCCCATCACTACCAAGAAAGAATAAATAATTATGAGCCACTTTCATAGAATCATGATTGGCGATGCCGGTATGTGTGTTAAGACGCTTTAATGCAAATACATCAGCACCAGTGTCAATAATATTTGTATCACCAGTAATGACATACATATCCTTCTCTCTGCCAACAATCACACTATTATCATAAACACATAATCCACGTATTTTATCTGAGTTAGGTGGTACTTGCATTGGCAATGATACTGGATAATAAAAAGGATGCTGCAAATCAGTAATAAATACATTATCATCATCTTCTGCACAACCCGATGCAAATAATCTTCCTTGATGTGAAATGATATATTTCAAATTATCAGGCACAACATTCGCACCACTAAAAGTGTCAACGAATTCATTTTCACATGGTACATAATAGATTTGCATATTCGTGTAATCAATATTTAACACACCTTGTGTGTGGTCAGTATTAAGACGTACCGCAGCAATATCTGGACTCACAACTGTCATTAAACAATAACTTGGATTAGGCGTGCCGATTACATTGATATACGTGCTGGTTACTTGGTCGAATTTACCATAACAATACAATTTATCCCCATCACAAAAGAAATATTTACCTTGATGTGTAACACCACAAGGTTTCCCTGCAATATTTGTCAACAACGTGTTATTCACATATATCTCACGTTCAGTAGCACGTATAAACATCGGAAGATCGTTATATGGTTTATATTCATCTATAAACACCACTTCACCATCTAATTGCAGATCGTCATAATAATTTTGCCCAGGTCTATTTTCAATTGATGTGTTATCACCAAAACGCACGTTCATCAGTGATTTAGCTTCATTTGGTTCTAATACTTCCGAACGATTGTTTAAGCCGCCAGTAAAATCTTGAAGGGAGAAAGTATAAACAACATTAGGAGAAGGAAGTTTTTTACGTATAAAAGCCATTATTCAACCCCCTCAACTCCTAATTCTTCTTCGGTATCAAATTGATTTGCATTCCAATAAGCACTTAAATCAACATAATCAATAGGATTATCATTGGTAATTGTGTTGCCGTTTATATCAGTAATAATCACATCACCATTATCAATTTTGGTCTGCAACTCGTTTAGTTTACTTTCAAATTCATTCATCATATCGCCGCCTTTATAATCATTCCCATCTTGGGAATAGCAGCGTGATGCGGCGTACACAGAAAGCAGGTAGTGATATTGACTCGGTAATAATATTGGCACATCAGAGTTAGCGGTTAAATAAACCATACCATCACATTCAGTAATAACCTCACGAATTCTATCTATTGCTTCATTGATATAATCAGTAATATCAACTTCACGGAAGATAGAATTTGAAAAGTCACGTGTATAACTTCTAACTCTTAAAATCAATTGTATTCTTGTCACAATATCACCCCTTTGATTTGCGAGGTTTCGTCACCTTTTCTTGTACAACATTTTCTGTCGTGGCGAGATTATTTTGATTTGCATATACTTGAATAAAACTATTCATCATTTCAATTAACACATCAAGACGTGTACATATAGCGTGTAAATATCGTTCATTTGCGTTTAATGGAATATCAAGTTGTCTCATATTTTCACCTCATCATGCTAAAGATGTAATAAGTGTAATTTTCTTAACTGCTGCCGATGATGGTGTATACGCACCGACAGTTTCCAAGATGCCATAAAGCGATGTGCTATTATCAGCAAGTTTAATGATTTTGTTTATTGCAGATACATCGCTGATGAGTGTATCACCCAAATCAACAGGCGTAGTAAATGTGATATAACCAAGATATTTCGATCTGTCAGCAGCAATGAGATTAAACACTGCATTATCAATTATTGCAGTTGGTGCTGCATTGTACAGATGTAATCTGAATGTGGACATTCCACTTGGAACAGCAGCAACATCAATCTCCATCATTGCCGACTCAATTTTAATTGCTGCACCAGCAATCATACTCACATCAGAAAAAGACATATTTGCAGCCGGTGAAACACCAACAACATCATTTGCTGTATATGCAGTTATATCTGCTGGCCTAGTGAAACTTGCAGAAGATATCTTTGTTGATGGCAATTCTATTGCAGCAAAAGAAAAACTATTGTCACCATTATCTATGATTCGCATTGCATTGCCATTGTAACGTGCGGTTCTATTTGACATTGAATCACTCCTTTATAGTAAGAAAGGGGCAACGTATGTCGCCCCATTATTCTTGATTTGATTACATATTGGCAAATTTATGCCAAATCAATATACTGAAAATAAATATCGCCAACAAATTCAGTAAAGGCATTTGGAATACCAACAACAAGGTGATCGTCCTTAGGCACAATAGTGTTAATCAATGCACCAGCACCAAGAACAGGACCAGTTGCAGCAACACTTGCAGCAGCAATGAACCCATCAACATCGCCGCCATCAGTTGTATTCTTAGTACCAAAACCAACAGTTTTAGTAGCACCAGTAACTTCTGCGGTAAGAACATCAACCCAAGCACGTAATACCAAAACTGGATGAGTAAAGGGTTCACATACTTCATTTTCAGTAGAGTTTGCTAAAGATGAACCTTTGACGTGTATTTTGACTGTTTTAACAAAACTGTTATCCACGATTCCAATATCATTGAACGCACCAGCCATACCTGTTTTTCCATGGTCATTTGCAAAATCAGGTGCGTTTTTTAATCCACCAAAAGAACCCATATATCTTTACCTCCTAAATATTATTGATGTGAGAAAGGGGTGAGTTACCACCCCATATCATTACAGACCAGTAGAACCGACCATTCCACGGAAGTCAGAAACACCCATGGAATAACGCATATAACCACGATACTTGGAAACAAAACTGTCGAAGTCTTCTTCCCATTTGAACTCAGGTCTTACACGCCAGAAGAAGTTCAATTCGTGTCTTGCACCATCTTGGAGAATCCACATCGTATCGGAGCCGCCAGCAGCAGCACTCAGATAATCCATAATGACGATTTCAAGACCAGCAGATTGCAAGTATTCATTGGTGTCATTGTTTGCGGAACCGGGAACTTGTGCAGAGTGCAGTAAACGTCTTGCGGTATCTTCAAGTGCCGGAGGGATGATAAGTTTAGTTGCTTTAAACTGAGCAAGATTGCCAGCTTCATCTTTAGTCTGTCTCATCAACTGAAGGGCAGCTTTTAATGTTACATCGCTCAACGCACCTGTTTGCAAGTTATCACATGTGCCAGTGGAATCAAGCAGTGGATGGTCATTTGCAAACAAAGCCTTTCCATCATAGAGAACAGTTGTGAAACCATTGATGAGAGGAATCATTGCATCCTTCTCAACTTTAGCACGTCCACTTCTTGCCATTGCTCTCGGCATCTTTTCGATTTGACGATATTGCTCATCATCAAACATTTCACGAGTGATAATGAAACCTTGGGTAAACGCAGAGTGTGTGTACGTTCTTTCAAGACCAGGAGACAGCGTTTTATAAGCAACAGTGTCGAACTGGCTTGTACGTTCAGTCCAATCACCAAAAGCACCCATACCCCAATCTTTTTCTTGAGCTTTATCAGAATCCATTACATTATAGATTCGAGGAAACTGCTCAGGGAGTTCATCGTAAGTCTCGAAGAAAATCTTCCTTAAGCCGGGTTCGAGTAACTTACCAAAATTAGTCTCATTGACTACATCTGCATCAGTATAATAGATTGTATTTTCAGTAGTAGGTTGAACAGGTGTGGTGAACATCTGCAAACCTAACCATTTAAACTCATTAGACATTGTGTAAAATCCTCCTCAATTATTTCTTTTTCTTACTTGCATCACGCCATTTGATGTAATCACTCTCTGAAAGTCTCATTTTCTTAGCAACGAGCTTTTCAGCATCAGAGATTTTTGGCGCATTGTCAGTGACAATTGGATTAGCACTATTTGTCGTAGAAATAATTGTTTTGGTTGATTTGCTTTCGTTTTCTATTTCTTTTAAAACTTCTTCACGAAGTTGTGCTTTAAGTGTTTCTTTATCGATCTGTTCTGTTTGAACAGGCTTTGTTGATTTGACAAGTTTATAAGCATCTTCCAAATTGGTTAATCCTTTATCTCTTGCCATTTCAAGAACTTCACGTACTTCAAAATCTGAATACTTACCTTGCAATTTGCTGATTTCCATTTCAAGTTTCAAATCATAGATCGTGTTTTTTAACGCAACAATCTCAGATTGATTTGGGTCAACGGACTGCGGTGTTTTGTTTTTTGTAATTTCAACAACTTGTTTTGCAACTTCAGGATTGGCTTTCAGATAATCAAAGAAAGCAATTGCTTCTTTTGTTTCAGTACGTTGTTTTGATAAATCTTGAGTTTTTTTAGTGTAATCTGATTGGCGAAGATATCCATTTTTCAATTCATCAAAACTAATCTCACCAATACCATCAATTGTGATTTTCTCGGGTAAAACAAAATCAGAGGGTTTTTCTTTCTCCTCTGATTGTTTTGGTTTATTTTCAACAACTTCCGTTGTGTTATTTTCAGTTTTCTGCTCTGGCGTGGTCGGTTGTTCAGTTTTCTGAGCCGCTTCCTTCGCCTTCATTTCTCGATACTGAGTGATATTCAATTCATTTCCTCCTAGGAATCCACATTATTGCGGTTGTTCCATATTTAACAATTCCATCAAATCAGGATTTTGCTGAAGTACAATTGCCAATTCATCATCTGACATATTATCCAATCCAGTTAAGATTTCATCAGGTAATTGCTGCCCATCTGGCTGTGAAGAATCCGAATCAGCACCTCCTTCTGATTCAGATGAATAATATTTCTCCGCATCAGCAAAACCTTCATTATACGAATTTATTTTAATCTTCTGCTGTTCTTCTTCCTTTTTCTTTTCTTCCTCAAGTTTAACATGCTTATTTTGGAGTTGTATAATTTGCTTATTTATCTTCTCAATAGCAACAGTCATTTGTTCAACAACGGCTAATGTTTCTTTATCATTAGCGTCATTTTGCTGCATGTATTGCTGCATCTGTTGAGTAAGTTGTTCAATCATCTGTTGGAATTGCTGTACTTGCTGTTCAATAGCTTGTTGCTTATTACCCATACGTCTAAGCAACGATGCTTTAACTTCTTCAGGCAAATACTCTGCAACAGCTTCACGATCGACAAGCATTTGTCCATCAGGCATTGGCGTTTGCGCCAAACGAATCATCAAATCAAGCATTGCACCACGATTAACCGTCATTGTGGAACCAGCTGTAATTTTAATATCATAATCGTATTTCAAACTATCAGTAATAAACTTTTTCAAATCATAAGAACCATCTGCTCTAGTGATTTGAATCCATTTATCACTTTTCCAATACTGCCGACAACGTGAAAAACCCTTACGGCACATTTCACCAAGTGCATCTTCAAGTAGTTTCACTTTTAATCTGATGCGTGTTTCACCAGCTTCTTTAAGAGCCAAAATACCTTGTGCAGTATAAACGCCGGTGGATGAGTTGCCTTTAAGCGAATTAAAAACACCACTTACTTCTTGCAGATCGTATTTGAGTGTCTCAACAGTGTTCGGCACATACATAGGCATTCCAGGCGGCTGCAAACGTGTTACTTCAGAACCGGGATTTTTACGTAAGATAAGACCCGGCCTTGCAGTAATCTTTCCTTGTCCAATACCACTATTCTTATCAATAACCCATGGTGAATTTGCTGTCGCTTTGGCGTTATCAATAATAGCATTGTATAGATCATTCATACCTTTTTGCGGTGAAAGCATCTGACTTGGCTCACCTTCACCCCAAAACTTGCCAGGTACATCATAATCCTTAATGAGTACAAAAGGATGTTCACCATCATCGTATGGATTATCTTGGTCTAACAAGACCAAACCTAATTCTGGTGCGACGATGATATGACGACCCTTGGGATATTTATATTTGACGCGTTTTACCTTACCATCGTTTTCTTCAATGGTTTCATAATCCTTACACCAAACTTCAAGTAAAAGAACTTGATTATCAATTCGAGCATTCAAATCATTGTTATAAACTAATTCGCTGTATTTTACACTTCCACCATTAAGTTTATCGGCGTATTCAGCGAATAGTTTTTTTAGTCGATTAACATGACTATATGTTGCATAGATGATATATTCTGCATCTTCAACACACGTTGCAAGTGGGTCTGGAAAGATATTATACGCAGATACAGGAATATATTTAGTATTCTTTTCCTCAGCATTCCATGGAACAAAGAATACAGATGTGCCACGAACGAGAACAGGAATCAATTCTGCACATACTTTACGTGTCATCCTTTCCCTATCCCATTCATAACTCATCGCTTCATTCACATCAGTAGTAAATGCTAAGCCTTCTGGTTGCCTTGCCATGACTTGGAATTTTGGATTTGATTCAAGCATAATTGGTCGAATAGTTTCCACAGTGGAAAAGATATAATTGCTAATGACGTTAGATTTGTAATCAGGCAATGATTGCCCTTTACTATATTCACCAGCGTATGCTTCATCATACTCTTGCCACCTTTTGGTGTAATTTGCTTTATACACCATAGCTTCTTTAAATTTCATGTGCCATTTACTGGCTAATTGCATATTTTCCTGTTCGATTTGAACAGTATTTGACAAAAAAAACACCTCCTGTTAATCAGAAAACTCATCGCTTTCGTTTGATTCAAACAGAGGGTCTATGATATCTTTTTTTATATTATTTCTCTGATCGATAGGGATCTCGGGAACGTATGAATCTCCTTTACCTTCTAAAAGTAATTGTAACATAATAGCAGTAGCCATTATAGTATCGTCATAACAGCCGATCTGAGCGTTGGTTTTACCATTGTCCTCGATGATATATGTGAATGCTTCACTGATTATCACATCAGAATAAATACCTAAATAAAACTCCCTGATAAACTCTGCTAATTTATCAATCATTAATGGTTTTGTTCTGCTTGAGGTTGTCCAACCAAGTTTTTGTGTGACTTTTTCTGAAATCTTGTCATATGATTTGGAAAAGTACAGATTCCAATATTCTTGTTTTTTAAGCGTGGTGAGTGTAGTCAAACCATGATTATTATTCTCCACACCAAGATACGCATCATTATAGAATTTGCCTAACTTTTCTAACTCAAGACCATATAAATCAGGGTCAATATGACCATGCCACATTGCTTCAATATCAAAAGTATCTGAATTTCCAACACATGCTGCACTATAGTCACCTTCAACAAGTCCTTCAGCCACGTCTGCACCAATACAGTAAAATTGTCCAGGTTCAGGATGTTTCCAAATTGATATATAACCATTCGGGTCCTCTATAAAAGAAACACCACCATCCGGACACAATTGCAAATATCCACGTTGCGGTAACTTCGTAATGGTTTGATATTTCTTTAAAGCTTTAATACTAAACTTTGGTCTACCTGATGAGATAAATGCTTCTTCTGGTGTACTTGGGTATTCCTGCATAAACTTTTCCTCATCACCTTGACACTTATTGGCTATTGTATATCGTCGCCAATTGAGTTGTTCAAGTGTGAGTCCATGTTTATTCATTAATTCCCACTCATACGTCCGTACTTGCCCTCCATTGCCATCTGTAGATATGATAGATATTTCATCAAGGAATTGTTGTTTAGCGGCTTCTGAGGGGAAATTACGTGTGTATGTTGGGTCTACAAACCATGCAAGGAATATTGGAGTAAATTCATTCTCTCCACGAACAGCCTTATTCCACATATCATGAAAGTAATCACCAACACCATTTGCAGTACTTTCTAATACAACCAAAGTGTTAGTTTCATCCGGCACACTCTGCATAAGTGATAACATCGTTGTACTCGCATCAGGCCAAAAGGCCACTTCTGACGCATGGACATTATGATTTGTTGATGAACGTGCTACCTCACCTGTACCAGCAGTTGCAATGGTGATTTTGGAGCGTAATCCGGGGTTGTCTTTCTTAATTGATTCATCATTTTCGGGATTCTCAAACTGCAAAACACGTCCATTTGAGTATTTCTTCATCGGCCTGATGAGATCGGGCAATTCCTCATAGTACAACTTGGACATATTGAATAAGTTTGAACTTGCGGTATCTTCATGCGCCACAATCAACGACGTTTTATTATCATTATTTGCCGTATCATGAAAAATTAATGCTTCAAAGAGGGTTGATAAACCCATTTGTCGTGCTTTAAGCACGATGTAACGTTTTAATCTACCCTCTCTTTCATCTTTTTCAATGATATCCATAACAATTTTTTGTGCAGGATTGAGAACAAAAGGAATGATTTTCGCTTGTTTATTACGGATTTTTAAAAACTTTTCTACATACCATTTTCTATCATGTTTTAGTTTCCAAAAGAAAAGTTGTTCTTTTGTCAACTTTGCCACGTGTTACTCCATTTATAATTTACTGTTGCAAATCAATACATTCAATTCTTGCACGTTCTATAAGAGAATTTTTATATCCCCCCATATTAATAAGTTGTCCTCTCAAAACTTCTATCGGGCATGATGGGATAAAATCCAGTGTGCCTGCTTCGTATTTTTCAAGCATAGCACGCAATCCTTCAATTCTAATTTTTAGCTGCAAATATTCTGCTTTAAACCTTTCTTTATAATTAGAACTATTCATTAATTCTACTGTTTCATATAATTTCATTCTTCTTCCTCCACATCAACATCAATAACTTCTTTGATAAGATTGTTAAGTTGCTGCTCATATGAAATGACAGTCTTCTCAATCTTCATTTCTTGTTTTGGTTTGTGACCTCCACGGTCTAACACGTCCTTCACAGCTTGCAATGCAACACCGTCAATCGGCGAATCAAGAAGTGAATTGAGTTTGTTTGTCGCTTTCAGCGTTAGATTTTGTAGTTGCGTTGCAACCACTTCATGCGTCATGAGTTGTGTTTCTTCAATGACTGTTTTGATATCTTTTCGTTTCAACCACTTCCATAATGTGTTTGGGTGTAATTCAAGAAGCTGTGCAAGCTTAGGTATAGTGTACTGACCTGTCAAATAAAGCTGCACGAACCGCTGCTCCTTTGCGGAAAGTGCCATTAGGTGTGTTTCTTTTTCCTCATCAATAATAGGTATAGCATTTTGTTTTGACACATCAGAAGAAAGATTATTTGTGTTATTTTCAATCATCGAAGGTGGGGAGGGGTCTTGGCTCGATGATGTTATAAGTTTCTCCTCGGAAGACACGATATTCACCACCTTCAATTTTCTTAGTTATCGTGTCCAAATCAGATAAAGACTTGGCTTCATAAATTGCTTCAAGTTCTTCAAAAAGTATGATGCCTTTGATGTAGAGTATATCGGCGATAAATTTGAGTACTACTTTGTCCATATTACCTCGTAAAAAAATAATAAATTACATAAAACCAACTAAACACTCCATGTAACAATGCCCAAAGTATTGATTTGTGTAGACTCCAAGATATAATCATTGCTAAACATGAACCAAAAGTAATTCCACTTGTAGTGATTTGCGTTTTATCCACATTTCCTCCATAAAGTTCTTCACGTACATCGGCGACTTGTTAATCATTCCACTCCACATCAGGCAAACTGTTATATCCATCAATACGTACCGCATTGTGTGGAATATTGTGTACAGCAGGATGTAACTCCACTGCCGGTTCAGTTGCCGATAAAAGTTCTTTCATTCCAATTCCAAGTTCCTCACGTAATCCTGCAATACGTTCATCAAAAGCCTTATTACGCTCAATACTACTTAACTCACTTTCACTAAAAAAATCCTCCATTGCAGGAGGAGTTGACACTAACTCAATGTATTTTGTTAATTTGTGGTACATTAGGCACTCAATACCAACTGCGGCGGCTAGGAGGGAGCACACAATAATACTTATTATCAAATCAGAAGAATACCTCCATTAATTAATAATAACGTGTATTACACGTATATCGGGTGTTTTGTACGTGTGTTACACGTTATGTATGTATTTATAAGTATTTCCAAGTACTTCGGCTGAACTTGCCGAGTAACTTACAATATGTCTTCGACATATAATATTATCTATTGATTTGATAACAAAATTACGAAGTAATTTTAACTTGACTTGCGTAGCAAGGCAAGTTCTATATAACGTGTTCAAATCAGGATTAACGTTATAGGGGGGGAGGTTTTTTTCTTTTTTTAAACACGTAAAGAACGTGTAATCTAATTATACAAAATACACAAATTCTTGTCAAGTTCTTTGTATACAAAATACATATAAAATATTTCGACAATATCTGAAAGTTCATACAAATCAAGAATTACACGTACAACACACGTTATTTCACGTACTACAACCTCTATCACGGTACTTAACTTATAAAAAGGGTGTACCCATTTTGATGAGAACACGTTTTGCAACACGTGTTGCTGTACGTGAGAACACATCAGTATTGATGTGAAATAGCGTGTGCAGCACGTGTAGCATTGCGTTGGCAAATCAGTGTGGTGAACGTGTGTGTGACAAGAATCATTATTAGCCCGATAAAGACAACGAGGCTCCAGGTACCGTTTTTGGCTCCCCCGGGGGTCTTGCCAATCATGATTTGATAATTTGATTTTCATACGAGTATAACACGTACAGCAGAGTGTATAGTACGTGGCTTATGTGTTTGTTTTGTGTTGTGTAACGTGTGTCAGGGAGGGTGGGGTGGGTTTGGTTCTTGTTGCGTGTCGCAACCCAAGTACAGCACAAGTACAGCACAAGTACAGCACAAGTACAACACAAGTACAGCAACATATAACACACACATCATATGAACGTACATTCATACGTTATACACACATCAACAGCGTGTATCAGCACGTGGAACAAGCACGTACAGCATCACATCAGGGTTCGTGTGTAGCATGTGTGTACTCACATCAGGATTGTGTACTGTACGTGTAATACTTGTATTTATTTACTTTATTTAAGCCTTCGGCTTGCTTGCTGCTACGCAGCTTCGCTGATATATTTGGATAGTTTTCTAATCATAGAAGAATCTACCTGATGTGCAAGTACTTCTGCAAGTCTTTCGGGTGCTTCACACGTACATCACACGTACAGCACACATTGTTTTGTCAAGTTGACGCTTATCCTCCCTCGCTATGCTCAGTCCGGTAAGTAGTGCTTATTCTGCACTTGACAAAACGTTCGTGACAACTCAACAACCATCCATGCACATCATGTTTATATCATAATTTATTTGTCAATGACAAGGAGGTATGTGTTATGTTAAAAAGTGTTTATGTTTATGATTCGGAAAAGGAAGATTTGGTACGTACACCAAGACCAAAAGGAATGCACGCAGAATGTATATATTGTGACGGGTCAACACCTGTGCAACATCAAGGAGAAGAAAAAGGATTTATGGTTTGTTGGAATTGTGGTGCTGAATGGGTTGATTGTGCTGTGTGGGTACAGGACGACGAGTATGGTTATTAAAATCAAATGTCCCGAGCAAGACGTTAAACTGCTCACAATATGAAAGGAGTGTATTTAATATGCATTGTAAGTTTTGTGAAGAAGAAATGAACAAAGTAGATACACGTATAGATACTTATCCAGATCGCCATGAAGAAAGATTTTATATTTATGAGTGTCTCATGTGTGAATCAATGGTTATTCTCAATGAAAATAATGAAGAATGTTGGTATGAAGGAGGAAAATAATTTGAATTTGAGTTAAAAGTGAAGGGAGGTGATGCACGTGTAGGGCACGTTGTTGTTTGTGTATCACACGTTAATCAGCAAATCGCATCATATCGAATGCGTTATGATTTGCTTCTACAATTAAATATTGCTTTGAAAACTGAATAGAGAGAGTTTTGCATTGTGTGAATAACGTTTTGCATAACGAATCAGGGTACGTTTCATTTTATGTAATTTGTTTTTAATTCAAGGAGGTAATTTACAATGGCTACTCAATTTTCTTTTGATTACAACTCACGTGACTATGCAGCTAGTGCATCCAATTCCAATCGTACAGCCACTCCTAATCAAATCAGAAAATACCTTGAACTTTGCGAACAAAAAGGTCTGCCTGCTGAAAATTATGCAGCCTGGTCTATCGAATATATGAGTGACAAAATCGGCGAGTTATATGCTTTCAAACCAGCAAGTGAAAAACAAATCACTCTCATCAAAGAAAAGATCACCAATCTCCAAGAGGCCGGTGTTTTGATTAACATGCCATCTGAAAAAACATTACATTTACTTACTGGTGGTCTTGGTGGAACTGCATCTGAATTGCTTGACCAACTCATCAAGCAAGAAGCTGCTCTCGGCTTATCTGCTAAGATTCCAGCAACAGATAACCAAGTGTCTGCCATCGTTAAAATGTTCCTTTTCCCTGATGCAGATTTCGAATCATTTGGTGTTTCGCGCAAGATTCAAATTGATGAAACACACTGGCGTTATTGCACTCCTGATGAGTTTGCAATCATGATTCAAAGTTCATTCAGCAAACAAGATGCATCAAAATTTATTGAAACAAATCGTGCTGCATTTTATGAATGGACTTCCACTCGCATTCGTCCAGAACAAATCAGACACATTCGTGATTTGGAAAAAAGAATGCAATCTCTGCACAACCAAGTCACAGTTGAATGGGTTGTGGATATTGATGGTAACCTCACCAGACAAGAATCTACAAAACCAAAACATGAATGGCTCCCTGATGCTTATCAACCACTTGAAGATATGCAACTTCAAATGATGAGCAAGGATGATGCAAACACGTACATCAATATGCTCAGTAAAGATTTGAAGGACAAATCACTCACCAAATTTGGAGAAAAGAGTGATTCAAGCATGACGTTTGAAGCACTACGTAAACCAAAAACAGCTGAGGAATTGAAGAAACAAGAATTTACATCACTTCAAGATATCCTCTTTAAACTCGAAGCTGTTGCCGGTTACACAAATGATGAAGTTCACGATTGCATAACTTCATTGATGCTCGAAAAAGAACTTGAAAATGACGAGCATATCAAAAATGCAAACCAAAAACTCAAGTCCTTTATGGTCTTCCTCATTGAAGAAAACTACATTGAACTTGAGTCCATGGTTGATTTGATAGGTGATTCAGACCTAGCCAAATCAATACTATTATCTAACAAATAAATTGTATCATTTGGGAAGTATCTTGTGAAGGGTACTTCCCTTTTTTTGTTCTAATTTTTTTCTACACAATAACACAAAAACCTAGGGAATGCTTGATTGAGTACAGGCAGCGGCACAAAATCAGACATTTTCATATCAAATAAATATGGAGGATAATCATGCTTTCACAATATTCTTCTGATTTTAAATTAGAAATCATCCGTAAAATTGAAACTGAAAATATTTCTATACCTAAAGCAGCAATTAGATTTGGTGTTAATAAAAATACATTACAAAGCTGGATGAAAAAATATAGAAAAAGTTCTGCTTTGATATTTCCTGAAAGTAACACAATAGAAAATATAGATAAGCAGTTAATCAGACTCAAAAAGGAAAATGAAATGTTGAAAGCGGAAAATGATTTACTTAGACGTACAGCAATATATTTTGCACGATGTGCTAATATGAATTAAAAGCGAGAGTCATATTGTGAAAAATCACGTTCAATAGCAAGACCTTTAATATAATTTTGACACGCTTTTTTTGGTTTGTGTCTATTTGAATCATGACATATATAATTCTTAATACAACTACTACAAACTTTATTTATATCATCAACATCATTATCTTTTTTTGATGTATTTGAAGAAGTAAATTTTATTTGTATAGGTAATTCATCAATCATCCTCCATTTACCATCACAATATAAGACTTTTGATATTATTAATAAAATGTTTTTGATGATTTTGTCTGTATTATTAAATACAAATATATTATCTTTTGTAATTTCAATAAAACCAGCTTTTTTATAATTTTCTTCAACATAAATACGTTTAACATTTTCGCCAATCCATATAGTTAATCGATATCTGTCACTATATTTGTTTTCATCAACATATAAAAATAGAATTCTATTATCAATCCCAATATCGCCATATACAAGTTTTTTAAAATGACTATGATGACATTCTGCGATTAATTTTTTCATCAATGCATTACCTCTGTAAATATATAACTTTTACAGAATATTATAACATTCACATTTATTTAATCCAATCAAATGTTTCTTAATCGTGTTTTCTTAACCAAATTATTAAGTGGTGATGCTGATTGTAACGCAGATTTTAAATCATCATTTGTTGCGGCGACATATCGCTTAGTCATCGTAAGATCGGTGTGTCCTAAAATTCTTTGAAGGAACAATGCATTTCCACCATTGCGTAAGAATTCTAATGCAAACACGTGTCTTAAATCGTATGGACATATCTTCACATCAAGAAATTTAGAATAATATTGCAGTCTATCACCCCATGCATTTGTATGCATCATGCTGCCATCACAACTTGCAAACAATGGTGAAGATTTTGTCCAATCTTTTGGTCGAATCATAATAATTCTATTGATGAGATTACATGTTGCTGGCCCTATAGGTAGGGTACGTTGCATTCTCGTCTTTGCAATTTCAGCACGAACTATGATTTGATGAAATTTAACATAGTAATCATCAATGCTTAATTTGCACATTTCACTTGGTCTTATTCCAGTATCGAGTGTCAAACAAATCATAGCTTTATCACGTAAACCAGTATATGTGGTTATATCAGGTAATTCAACAAGTTGTTTTAAATCACGCAAATCAATATCAACAATACGTGGTTCAGCTCTTTTTTGAGAGATATTTGATAATGGATTTGTATCAATCCAACCTTCAGCAATACACCATTTAAAGAACGCTTTAAGATACACAAGTCTCAAATTGTAAGTTGCCGATGCACACTCCTCTGCAAGATAAGAATACAAATTCTCTTTCAAATCACCATTTGGATAACGATTGAAAAATTGTTTGATGTGAAATCGATAATCTTTTAACGTTCTATCAGAACGTTGTTGAGCAGCCTTTTCACATAGAAACGATTCCATTAAGTCATTCCAATCAAGATTCATTCTGATTTGATTTAGTTTTCTTGACATATACAAAAACCTCCTTAAATTTTCGTTAAAGAGGTTTTGAGCAACACGTCGGAGTAGTTATTTTAACACTGTCGGATTCGTGATGCTATACTTTATTGCTAAACTTCTGGAACCCGCATGAACTCCTGCTTTTGGGACTATGGCTGGGGTAGATGGATTTGAACCACCGGTGTCGGAGTCAGAGTCCGATGCCTTACCGCTTGGCGATACCCCATTGGAATAGAAAATCGGTTATGCAATTCGCTGACGGTTCTAACACGCAAACAGTATTATACTTAAAAAAAATTGCCCTGTCAAACAAAAGTTAATACAAAAAAATAGTGTCCTTATTTTATCGGACACTGAAAGTTTTTGCAAAAAGAGTTAAAACCAAAGACATAAAGCGCTGCTTTTTCAATTCTAAGATTCTGCCATTGTTTTATATCCATTTTTTCACCAAACCGGTTCTCGGCAATTCCATCTTTTCCAATCCAGCCTGAAGCTTCCCCCTCGCCTAAACGAATCTCCCATTTGCCTTCATTTATATCAGGTAAGATCTGAACATTGCATCGGGCATGGAAAATCTCCACAATTTTGACGAATAATCTAAATAAATATTCTTCATATTCAATGGGCTCACTTTGTGGGATCGCAAGGTCGGAACAGATATCCTCGACCAGCACCGTCAGCCCCTTAGCAGGGTTATAGCGATGATAAAATGCTGTCGTAAGGGATCCGTAATTAATCACTCCGGAATCATAATCAATCGTCAGCGGATGGTCTAGGTCTGTAAAACGAAGTGTAATCCTGTTGCCCGAAATGCCCCATTTTCCATGATAGCGCGACATCAGCTGGTCTGCTATCTGAAAAGACAGAATATAGGTGGATATTTGCTTTTCATCTCTAATGGCGCATCCTATACAATCTCTGTCCTGATTATAAGCTATTGATGAAATTCTCATCATGATCAATCACTCCCCACTGTGTTTCACCATATAAAACGATGTTTCATTTTATACCTATAAAAATAAGTTTGGTTTTATTATTTGAAACATTGTTTCATTTTTAAACTAAACCTTCATTATTGTCCCCATCTTTTCAATTTTTTGCTGAAGCTTAATGTCTGATCTTTTAGCTATCTTATGCAAACCAACACAAAAAGATTCTGAAATATTTGAAAATATAGTATTAATATTATGTACTAGTTTCCTACTCCCGTCAAGCGTTTTTTTGGGTAGTACTGTAAGATCAGCGGCCGGAATATCCTAATCTGAAGGATATATCCTGACCAACACGCTTGATTTCCTGACCAACCTTTTCAATCCCTTTCTCCATCAACCTATTAATGGGTCCGGAAATGCTGATCGCACCAATGGTTCTACCCGAATAATCATAAATGGGTGTTCCTATATTAATGACCCCGACTTCAGTTTCTTCAGCGGCAACTGCAATGCCTGTTTTTCTTATTTCCTTCAGCTGTTCGATCAGTTTTTCCGGATCTGTAATCGTCTGCTGAGTAAAACGGGGCATACCCTTTTTCTGCAGAATAAGCCTTACTTCCTCTTCCGGCAAAGTGGAAAGAATTGCTTTACCAACCGCCGTACAATGCATGTAGCCTCTGCTGCCTACCTTGGAGTACATGCCGATTAACTGGGAACTCTCTTTATGATCGATGAACACTACTTCTCCGTTGTCGGGCAGGACAAGATGAACTACTTCATCAAAGGTTTTGGCCAGGCTTTCCAGATAGCGTTCGGCAATCTTCCGGACTTCAAGCTGATTGAAAAATGCGTTGCCGACTTCAATTATTTTTATCCCGAGACGGTACCGTTCCCTATCTTTTTCTTTTTCAACATATCCCCGATAGCATAAAGTCTGAATAATCCGATGTACCGTGCTTTTATGCAGCCCTATCCTGCTGCCGATTTCAGTCACACCAAATGATTCCCTAGAACTGGCCAGTACTTCCAATATATCCAGCGCTCTTTCCACAGTCTGAACATATCTTTCTGTCACAAACAGGCCCCCCATTCTTCTTGCTGATTTCTATTATGGATGATTTTACTAAGAATAACAATAAAAATTTAAATTGAATATTCTAAAAGATTTACATATAATTTACAGATGATAAACCAAAAAATGGTATAATTGTTTCATGATTCTTTAAAAGAGAATGCAACGGGAGGTGAATATCCTATGGGAGAAATCAAATCCAAATCATTGGTGATACTCTTATGCTTCCTCGTCAGTTTCCTGACTATGCCTCAAATTTCTGCCGCTGCCTTGTCCGCTCCGACAAACTTATCCGCTTCTGCACTCGGTCCAAATGAAATTGCGTTAACCTGGACTGCAGTAAGTGGCGCAGACAAGTACAATGTCTACCGATCAACTTCCTATTCCGGAACCTACACTTTTACTAATTCGGTTACCACAAACCAATATACCGACACCGGTTTGGCCTCCAATCAAACCTATTACTATAAGATCCAGACTGTCGACAACAATGAAACAAGTTTACTTTCTTCCTATGCCGGCGCCACGACCCTCTCCTCTTTCTCAAGTCTTTCAGCGAAATCCTCCGGACCAGGGCAAATCTATCTTTCCTGGAATTCAATCAGCGGAATAACCTCTTACACGGTCTACCGCTCAGCTTCGTATTCAGGGTCCTATACGGAGATTGCCTCGACGTTCTATACCAATTATACGGATGGCAGCCTGACATCAGGCAATACTTACTATTACAAGATCAAAGCTATGGGGAGTTCCGGCACAGACTATTTTTCCAATATCGTTAATGCAGCCGCCGGTAGTCCAGGATCCTCTTTTATAACCTCCAATCGTTTGTCAGGCAGTGACAGATATGAAACATCCGCCCTGATTTCCCAGTATGGCTGGAGTTCTTCCAGCTACGCCATCATTGTCAATGGTGAAAATTATCCGGATGCCTTATGCAGCGCTCCGCTCGCCTCGAAATATAATGCTCCTATTCTGCTGACCTCCAGCGAATCATTAAGCACCAAGACCAGGACCGAACTTTCCCGTCTGCACGTCTCACATGTCTTTCTTATCGGTGGGACTTCAGCCATCTCCACAAGTGTGGAACGGGAGATCTATTATATGGGAATATCCATATCCCGGATTGCCGGTTCTGACCGCTATGATACCTCGGCCAGAATTGCCCAGACGCTGGGAAGCTATAACCAGGCAATCATTGCAACGGGTGAAAACTTTGCGGATGCTTTGTCTGCCGCTCCTATCACCGCGATCAAAAAAATCCCGATCCTGCTTACAGCTAAAAACAGCTTGCCCGGTAACATCCAGCAAGCTCTGCAAAATGTCACCAGCACATATGTTGTTGGCGGAACCGGTGTCATCAGCACCAGTGTTTTAAATCTTCTTCCTGCGGGGAAAAGGCTGAGTGGTGCTGACCGCTATGAAACCAACCTTAAAATCATCGATGAATTTTCAGCTCAACTTAATCTGGCCACCTGCTGTATCGCAACCGGGCAATCATTTCCCGATGCGCTCGCAGGTTCGGCCTTGGCAGCACAGACAAATTCCCCCGTTATTTTGGTCAACAGTCTGACCAATACTTCTGTCGGGAATTATATCAATCAAAAAAGTAATCTGATCAGCAAATTGATTGTCTTCGGTGGTACAGCCGTGATACCGCAAAACGTCGTGAACACCCTTTTAGACGATATTGCTTCTGTCCCGGCTGCTCCGCCAAATCTTACAGCGAAATCGCAAAGTATCAGTCAAATCGCGTTATCCTGGCCAACAGTAAACGGTGCCACTTCCTATGCTGTATACCGCGCTTCTTCCTACTATGGGTCTTACTATCAGATTGCAAAAGTTTCCTCGACCTCGTATATCAATAGTGGACTATCCCCCGACACAACATATTACTATAAGATAAAAGCTACGAACGGTACCGGATCGAGCGCCTTTTCACCTGTTGCAAGCACCACGACTGCGCTCAGCATCCCGTCTGCCCCGGCAAATCTTACGGTAACACCGAAAAGTACCAGTCAGATCACACTTTCCTGGTCCGCTGTCAGCGGGGCAGCATCCTATTCCATTTACCGGTCTTCCTCAGCATCAGGATCGTATTCTCTGCTTACGACCATTACCGCTACTTCTTATACCAATAGTGGTCTGACAGCCAATACGACTTATTATTATAAGGTGCTGGCCACAAACAGTGTCGGTTCGAGTTCTTATTCTGCCATTGCCAGTGCCAAAACCATTGCTGCCAGCGTTCCTTCCATTCCTGATAATCTCACTGCTGTGCCAAAGAGTTCAACACAGATTTCCCTATCCTGGTCTTCGGTCAGCGAAGCAGATATTTATTCCATATACAGAGCCAATTCAGTATCAGGGACTTACACGCTTATGGCCACGACCACAACCAATGCGTATACAGACAGCAGTCTCACCGCGAGTACTGCCTATTACTACAAAGTCCTGGCTGTGAATACTGCCGGCAGCAGTGCCTATTCGGCGGTCGCCAGTGCCACTACCCTTGCCTCGAGTGTGCCAACTGCTCCAGCAAATCTGACTGCTGCAGCGCTGAGCTCTTCACAGATATCGCTGTCCTGGTCCGCCGTAAGCGGAGACCCGACTTATTCCGTATACCGGTCTCTCTCTGCTTCCGGAACTTATACACGTATCACGACTTTATCTTCAACCTCCTATACCAATACGGGTCTGGATGCAGGAACCACCTATTACTATAAAGTTTTGGCCTCCAACAGCGCCGGAGATGGCCCTTATTCTTTAACAGCAAATACCATCACATTTCCGTCCGTACCATTAGATCTGACAGCAACAGCCGATAATTTCAGCCAGATTGTTGTGGATTGGACTCCGGTCACCGGTTCAAGCTCCTATATCGTTTACAGGGCATCCTCTTCCGAAGGCACCTATAATCCGATAGCGGAAAATGTGGCATCCCCCCCTTATACGGATACAGGCTTGGATCCGGAGACAACCTATTATTATAAAATTGTTGCGTTAAACAGCAGCGGCCAGAGCGGTCTATCCGCAAAAGCATCCGCCACGACGCAGGCAGCATCACCATAAAAAATCTACACCGCCCTAAAGGGGTCAGGTTACTGACGAACCCCATGATTAAAAAAAATGATGGGACTTGCTCCGCCGCTTCGCGGCTATCACGCCGAGGCAGGTAATCAAAAAGCTTTATCTTGCGATAAAGCTTAATCTTTTTATATGGGGTAAATGATGGGACTTGAACCCACGAGTGCCGGAGCCACAATCACTCTGTGACTGCCGCGATACCACAAGCCATAATCCATGCGTGTTTGCGGGCTTTTACCTTTGAAAAAACACCGTTTCTCATGCTGTATTTGATTTCTTAACCTACCTGGATTTTACTAATTATTTTATAGAATACAAGTAATAATTTCACAATTAGTATTTATTATAACTATACTTGGGTTAGAAACAAACTATAAGCAATTATGCTCCTTTAGCCTTATATACCTGCCGGTACCCGGTTGTTTCAATGCAGACTATTTGTTCAATCTCTTCATCCGGATTTTCCGGTGCAACAAAGTCCCGGTGATCTTCATACTTGACGCAGCTGCCGCAAGAAGAGCTGAGACTTCTGGGAACAGGCATTACGACCGCATGAAGGTTATTGGCTATACACTTTTTTTTAAAGCGCATCGCGCCATAATGCGAATAAAAGGTTGCGATGTATTCCATAATTGGATTTCCCTTCGATGTTTGTGCTGCATTACTATTTTTTTGTTATTTTCAATGTAAAGATCCCATTTTCTTCAGTATAATCACTATGATATCCTGCAACTCTCGCAAAACGTGAGACATTTTCCAAAGAGGTACGGTTGTCAAGCAGTATGGCATATTCATCCTCGTTGGAAGCCATTGCTTTCTTGATCATGATAACAGGCTCTGGACATGAACGGCCTCTTGCATCGAGCATGTCAATTCTCCTCTCAATGTAATGTAATTTTTTACATTTAAATAAATATCAAAGCGTATGTCAATTATTCACGGTTGCAGCGGCCTTCCGGGTGTTGACCACAGCGATTATCAGCATGACAACCAAACCAATAGCGACCGCGATCATGCCGTTGGTCGTAGGTCCTTTAGCTGAAGAAGCTAAAGAAAAATTGTGTGCAAAGGCTGCACCGGCGAATAGGCCAATCACTGTAATAACGGAGTCCGTATTGCCTTCGCCGGCAAGAATCATTTGCCGAAGCGGACAGCCTCCAAGAAGTGTCGAGCCAAAACCAACCGTAAGCATACCGAGAAAATTCCATAAACCATCCGTATGGGCAATGGGTTGATTGGCAAATCCCACGGATAAGTTACCGGTAGCGGTATTCATAACAAAAGCAGATGCCAGGATAGCCAGAAAACCAAGCAACAATTTCCATTCTCTAAATAATACTAGATCCCGAATGCCGCCAACCATGCAAAGTCGGGTTCTTTGCGCTAAGATACCAACAAGGATACCCGCAGCTAGAGAAATTGCGATCGCGGCATGTTTGGCTCCGGGGCCGGCTCCTGCTTCCGTAAAATAAATAAAGGCAGGCGCTGCCAAGAGCAAAGAAAGAAACACAATTTGTATCACCGGGAATATGACTCCCTCAATTTTCGGAAGACTATAGGTTCTTTTTAATGTATAGCCCCTGTTAAGGAAGACTATCCCTGCTAAAATGCCACAGATGAATCCAACCAAGCCAACAAGAGCATTTAAGTCTCCGCCGGCAAGTCGTAGAATCATCCGGAAGGGGCATCCCAGGAACATCAGCGCTCCGATCATAACAAAAAATCCAAGAATAAACCGCGTTAAAGGGGAAGAACCACCTCGCGGTGAGAATTCTTTTTTACTTAAAGCCATCAGACAGGATCCCAAAACCAAACCAATAATTTCCGGTCGTATGTATTGGACGGCATTGGCCCGATGCAAACCCAGCGCACCTGCTGTGTCGCGGACAAAGCAGGCAATACAAAAGCCCATATTGGCTGGATTGCCTAGAAGTACCAGTGTGACAGAAATAATACCAATGATAATTCCAGCGATAACAATTACAATCTTTTCGTTTTTGATCACTCTTCAATGACCTCCTTCTGTAATATCATTATTTAGACATTATGTGTCTAACATATGGAGATAATATTACCATAATAGGTTTATAAAAAAAAATTGAAATTTTCAATAATAAAAGTCTTTATGAATAGATTATTCGAATATATTAACGCAACAAAATTGAGCTATAATATAAGCTGAATAACATCAGTTAGAAAGGGAAAAAATGAATCTCACCAAAATATATTTTGATAATGCTTGTACAACTTTTCCTAAACCAGCTTCAGTTTCTGCTGCAGTAGTGCACTACATGCAGAGTATCGGTGCAAATATCAGTCGGGGTGGCTACGAAAGTGCCTATACAGCGGATGAAATTGTGATTGAAACCAGAGAACTCATTTGTGAGTTATTCAATTACCCCAACTGTAAAAACGTTATTTTCACTCCAAATATCACAACTAGTTTAAATATGATCTTAAAAGGCTTCTTGCAAAATGGCGATCATGTGCTTGTTTCAGCAATGGAACATAACGCGGTCATGCGGCCTTTGATCCAGCTTCAAACTTCCGGAGTAGAATTTGATAGGATTCCCTGTACTGAGGATGGAGAGTTATTGTTCGAAGAAGTACCCAGGCTACTCAGGCCGAACACTAAAGCGATCGTCATGACCCACGCTTCCAACGTTTGCGGGACACTTCTTCCTATTCAGAAAGTAGGCAGTTTTTGCAAAGAACAGGGGTTGGCTTTTATTATTGATAGCGCCCAGACGGCTGGAGTTATTCCAATCGATATGCAAGCAATGGGTATTGATGCCCTCGCTTTTACCGGACACAAGGGTTTACTGGGACCGCAGGGGATCGGCGGCTTTATCACGACAGAAGCTATGTTTCCGTTAATAAACCCCCTTATCAGCGGCGGAACGGGGAGTTTATCCCATACAGAGGAAGTACCAGGCTTCATGCCGGACCGATTTGAAGCAGGCACGATGAATCTTCCGGGAATTTTCGGACTTCATGCAGCTTTGCGGTATCTATTGGAAACAGGCATTGATAAGATTCGAGAAAAAGAACTCGAATTGACCGCCCGTTTTTTGAAAAAGCTGAAATCATTACCGGATATTCGGATTATTGGGAGGCCGGATATAACCAATCGCACAGCGGTTGTATCCATTCAGACCACCAAACGCGATCTTGCCGAGATTTCATTTGAACTTGACAATCGCTATGGCGTGATGACAAGGGTAGGTTTGCATTGCGCTCCAAATGCCCATAAAACATTGAAAACTTATCCAACTGGAACTCTACGCTTCTCATTTGGGCACTATAATACCAACAAGGAAGTGGATTATTCAATTGAAGCCATTAGGAGAATTACTGATGGACTTTAATCTTTGCGGCAATTGCAATTAGCACCTTAGCATAGCAAATATGCGCTTAGAATAAATCTTGTAAGGTACGTTTACTTTTTTGTTTTGCGCTACTATAAGCAAGATAGTTTTTTAATGATGTTTCCCAATTCTTTGCGTAGTCTTGTTGATTATTTACGCATACGTGACATAAAAAATAACCTCCTTTTGATTTGGAAGTTATTCATGCCGGACTGTCTATTTTCGGTGTACCGGATTACGTGATTTTGCAACTTCTTGCTAATCTCTGAAACCCTTGGTACACAATGCTTTACGATTTTGGGGTGAATGATGGGACTTGAACCCACGAGTGCCGGAGCCACAATCCGGTGCGTTAACCACTTCGCCACATCCACCATGTCTGAATTACATCATTTGTTTTCGAGAAATGCACGCTCAATGAAAAATGGCGCGCCTGGAGAGATTCGAACTCCCGACAACCTGCTTAGAAGGCAGATGCTCTATCCGGCTGAGCTACAGGCGCACGTTTCGGTCACCGCAGCATTTCATTATGGTCGGGGCAGAGGGATTTGAACCCCCGGCCTCCTGCTCCCAAGGCAGGCGCGCTACCAAACTGCGCTATACCCCGCCGCTTTTTGTGACAATGATTAGTATATCCCAAGAGAAAAAACTAGTCAAGAAGCATTTTCAATTTCACATTCAGAATAATAAAATAATAAAAAATCATTTCAGTAACGTTGTCAACAACGGAACTGCTTTCGCAAAAGCCTGTGCTCTGTGGCTGAGGCAATTTTTTTCATCCGAGCTGAGCTCCGCCATCGTTTTCTGAAGGTTAGGCAGGTAAAACACAGGGTCATAACCGAATCCGCCGGCTCCGATTTTCACGGTCAGTATTCTTCCTTCGACCGCTCCCTCCGTCAGATATTCCCGGCCGTCAGGACAGACGATCGCCAACGCACAGCGGAAGCGGGCAGTCCTATTTTCCTCAGGCACGTCTTCCAGGTCTGCTAGGAGTTTTTCGATATTACGCTCATCATTTTTCGGCTCTCCGGCATAGCGTGCTGAAAAAACACCGGGAGCTCCAGCCAACGCATCGACTTCAAGCCCTGAATCATCTGCCAGCGTAATCATTTGGCCTGCAGCACAGGCAGCCCGCGCCTTGATAAAAGCATTCTCGGCAAATGTAATGCCGGTCTCTTCAACCTCCTGGTAATCCTGAAGATCGCTTAACGATAAAATTTTGATTTTTTCGTTATGAAGCAATCCTTCTAGTTCCTTTATTTTGCCCTTATTCGTTGTTGCAAGCAAGACCTGCATCCTTACAGACCTCCTTCGGACTAGGCTACCGGAAGCTCTTTGGCCAGAGCTTCCTTCTGCAAAGCGCTGAGTTTTTGAATACCCGATTCCCCGAGGTTTAAGAATGCATTCAGATCCTCTTGGTCAAACGGCTGACCTTCTGCAGTACCCTGGATCTCTACAAAACGCCCCGAACCGGTCATCACAATATTCATATCGACTTCGGCTTTGGAATCCTCCTCATAGGCAAGATCGGCTACAGGTACCCCATCTACTTTGCCTACAGAAATGGCCGCAATACTGTCCGTTAAAGGGTCCTGCTTAATCAATTGATTTTTCAGCAGGTAATTGACAGCATCAGCCAGGGCAACATAAGCACCCGTAATCGAAGCCGTCCTAGTCCCACCGTCTGCCTGCAGAACATCACAATCCAGCCAGATAGTCCTTTCCCCCAGTTTACTCAGATCCACAATGGAACGCAGTGCCCTGCCAATCAGTCGCTGGATTTCCATTGTCCTTCCGCCCAATTTTCCCTTGGAGGCCTCACGCTGATTGCGCACGGCCGTCGCCCTCGGAAGCATAGAGTATTCCGCTGTAACCCAGCCGCTGCCGGTCCCCTTTTTAAATGGCGGTACTTTATCTTCAACAGTAGCCGTACAAATCACCCTGGTCTTCCCAACCTCAATCAGGACGGAGCCTTCAGGAAGGTCCGTAAACTTCCTGGTAATCTTCACAGGCCGGATTTCATCGGGTTGTCTTCCATCAAATCTTAGCATATTATCGAGCTTCCTTTCTGTTCTCAAAAAATTATTGATATTTATCAATTGTATGACCGGTCATCAAGCTCAACGGTACTTATACTTTCTGATAGGCGAACCGAATTCTTGCAGCAACAAGAGCGAGGATCAGTACGGCAGAAGCAAAAAGAGCCAGAATCCTGACAACCAAATCAAAGAAGAACTGCTGCGGCACCATTTGGATCAGGATATCGGTCTCCGGATTAAGCAGCCAAAGGTCATTTGTAAAAATCAGATAGTGAAAGTTGTCCCAGAACACTTGAAAATCCCGCCAGACCGCAATCCCTACTGCCCCAAATACACAAAGAAATATGACTGCCGCGGCCAGAAAACCACCGGCCCAGGAACGAAAGTATTTCTTCCCGCTGCTTACCCTTAGTAAGATCAGAAATAGAAGCAGGATAATTAAGCCTGTGTTACGGACCATGCGGCTGCCTAAGTACAACCTTTGAACATCTGCCATATGGACGATTTCCCGCTGATTAAACACCTGTCTTTCCTGACCGTTAATCTCTCCACGGATTTCAAGGTTATCCTTGTCCCCCTGGATATAAGCCAGCAGTTCCGTGGTCGTCACCATCAGATCCTTTTCCGGCATCCCGGTCACAGATACCGTATCTAGTCTGGCATATTCCGACCGGAAGAAATTGAGATCAAAGACGCATTGTTCAATCAGCGTCAGCAAGATGATAGTAATCAGAATCAATCCGCTGACAATTGCAAGAAACCCATTCGCAGCCTTCTTACCTGACATCATTTCTCCTTGTATATCCTAATATCCTTACCAAATACATTAACCAAATATCTTAGTTAAATACGTTAATCCTCACTTCATATCTTGCCCGAATTCCTACTTGTTCTTTCTGGCCAGCGCAATACCGTCGCCGAATGGAAGCACGCTCACCTCAAATTCCGGCAAACAGGCCAGGCCCTGCAGGAAATCCCTCATACAACCGACCATTTTATCATATTTCCGGTCAAAAACCGAATCAGGCACAACCCAGCCCCTGAATAGAACATTATCCGCCACCAGAACACCGCCGGGAGAAATAAGTGGTGCGATAAGATCAAGATAATCCAGGTACTCACCTTTGGCTGCATCCACGAATATCAAGTCATATGTTTCCGTCAGTTTCGGCAGGCAGTGCAGCGCATTCTCACAGCTGAAATCAACCAAATGGGTAAGACCTGCTTTTTTCAGATACTCTTTGGCTCTGTTGAGCCTCCCTCTGTTCATATCCAGCGTAAAAACCCTTCCTCCAGTCTCGGCTGCGCCTCTGGCCAGATAGACAGTGGAGTAGCCAATCGCCGTACCAATCTCCATGATACGTTTTGCACCTGTCATCTTCACCATAAGCTGAAGGAAATGACCCACTGACGGTGTAACCACAGGAATCGTTTCCTCCAAAGCTACGCTTTCCATCTCACGAAGCAGTTCATCTCTGGCAGGAAGTAATTCCTCGAGGTACTTTTCCAATTCAAAAGGATAGAACAAACCATCACCCCAATATTTGATATTCTTCCCTGCCAGTCTCGTAAAGATTCTGCCCGAGACTGTCAATCAGGACGATGGCAGGAAAATCTTCGATAACCAGTCTCCGGACTGCCTCCGTTCCGAGTTCCGGATAGGCAATGACCTCAGCTTCCTTGATGCAGGAAGCCAGGAGTGCTCCGGCACCACCGATCGCCCCAAAATAGACTGCGCCGTTTTCCCTAATGGCCTGTATGACCTCAGGTGAACGAAGCCCTTTGCCAATCATCCCCTTTAAACCATTGGCCAACAAACCAGGAGAATAGGCATCCATTCTGCCACTGGTTGTCGGTCCGGCAGATCCGATGACTTTGCCTGGAGGAGCTGGGGCGGGCCCCACAAAATAGATCACCTGTCCCTTTATATTAAAAGGCAGTTTCTCTCCCCGGCCCAAGGCCTCAGCCATTTTCTTATGAGCCGCATCTCTTCCGGTATAGACGATTCCGTTGATCAGCACCTTTTCACCGCATCTGAGAGAAGCAGCAGTCAAATCATCTAACGGTACTGAAATTTTCCGGGTTTCAACCATTTGATCGTTATTCACAGGAAGGGACCCTCCCTTCCAAAGTCACTTGACGATGTCGGGTAACATGACAATTAATATTGACTGCTGCGGGCAGCCCTGCAATATGCGTCGGAAATACCTCAATATTTACGGCTAACGCCGTCATCCGACCGCCAAAACCCTGGGGACCTATCCCTAAATGATTAATTTGGGTCAGAAGCTCCTGTTCCAGCCGGGCATATTCCTCAGCCGGATTCGATTCTCCGATCGGACGAAGCAAGGCCTTTTTAGCCAAGTAGGCAGCCTTTTCCATCGTACCTCCGAGTCCAACTCCGACCACAATGGGCGGACAGGGATTAGGCCCGGCTTTATCCACTGTTTCCACAATAAAATTCTTTACTGCAGGTAAACCATCTGAAGGCTTAAACATTTTCAAGGCACTCATGTTTTCGCTGCCAAACCCTTTCGGTGCAATCGTAATCTCAATCTTGTCCCCTGGTGTGATTTCATAATGAATAACTGCAGGTGTATTATCTCCGGTATTGATTCTGTTAAAAGGATCTTTGACGATAGATTTACGCAAAAAACCCTTTTCATAGCCCCTGCGCACGCCCTCATTCAGGGCTCCCGTCAAATCTCCACCGACAATATGTACGTCCTGGCCAACTTCTACAAACAATACCGCCATCCCGGTATCCTGACATATCGGTATATTTTCTTTGCCTGCAATCTCCGCATTTTCCAAAAGCTGCTGAAGTACTTCTCTGCCCTGGGGGGATTCCTCAGTGCCGAGAGCCTTGTTCAAAGCATCAATAACGTCCTGATTCAGAATACAGTTCGCCTCAATACACAGTCTCTCCACTGCAGAAATGACCTCGTTAACATGAATCTCTTTCACAATTTACCTCCGCTTTTTGTCCGGAACACTTTTATTCAGTATAGCGCAAATACGGAATTCAAGAAATATAACTTTTAAAAAAAGGTTTGCCGTCAAAAAAAACATCTTTGCCGGGAAGATCTTACTCCGACAAAAATGTTCAATAACCTTTGTATTCGATTTTTACTCTTTTCTGGAAAGTCTCTCATATTTATCGGATAACGTTTCTAGAATGCCAATAATACGCATCCCGTCTTCCTGTTCAAAAGATTCCAGAATACTTTCAAGCCTTTCTGTCCTTGTCTCAATTACCGATTTGACCAATTTTTCTCCCTTGGGTAAAATATTAAGCCTCACAATCCTGCGGTCCCGTTTTTCCCTGATTCGCTCCACATAGCCGGCTCTTTCCAGTTTGTCAGCCAGATCGGTTGCCGTACTGCAGGCTGAAGAAATTTCCTTGCAGAGCTCACCCATCGTAATCTGACCCTTTTCAAAAATAATCGTTAACACTTCAAACTGCTGACGGGAAATACCAAGCTTTTCTGCAAAATCACTCTTTTGCCTTTGGGTAGAAACGGTGAGCCTCTGAAGCAGATGGTCAAGATGACCTGCTAACTCTCTGTTCTCTAACATGCGAACACCTCACCTCAAAAATCAACTCAAAATAACCCCTATATATAAGTATATATTGTTATATATCATTTTTACAGTATTTTACCATATTCCGGAAATCAACACTAGTAAAATTTTCAAAATTCAAATATTATTGAAAGATTTAATGATAGGTGTTATATAATTAATATCATAGCGTATCTTGATCTTTTCAACAAATGGTAAAATATTGAAGTTATTGTCCGAAAAGATTGATTTCGCTTGGGGAACCTTCAGTAGTCACTTCATCGTCCTGCACAGTCCCTGAGGCGTAGCCGATCAAATCATTACGGTACCTTAAGTTCTCCAGACCGATTCCGCGATAGGTTTGAATGTCCTCCCCCTCGACCCGGATCTTCACGATCTGGACGGTTTGAAACTGAGTCAAGGTGTTGACTAAACCATAAAGAGCGGTTTCGGCCGAGACATTGCTGTAAGGCTCAAGAAATTGCTTGCTAAGATCTACTGTGGCAATGCCGTTTTTGATTCCAATGTCCAATAACACCGTCTGAGGGTTCACCATCGGATAAGCACTTGATCTTCCGGCCGGCCCCAGCAGCCATTGGCTTACTGTTTCGCGGGCCAGGCTCAGTGTCTTGGGAATTGTTCGGTTTTCTTCGATTAAGACTTTCCCGTCAGCATCTGCGAAATAAAGTTTTACAGTTTGTTCCGTCTGCTGAGATTCTGTAGTCACTTCAACCGTGTCTTCCTGAGCCGTCTTATCCAGAAGTTTGCTTAGAGGAGCATTACCGCCTTCCTTGATTAGATCATTCAGGATATTGCAGCCGACCAGAAGCGTAATGGCTGCGATTAGCAGAATGAAGGTCAGCAGCAACCGTATTTTTCTCATAAGAAGTTCTCCTTTCTAAAATGAATATAGAAATGTCCGCTAAAAAGAAATTTCTAAAAAGATAATATGCTTTGTCCCAAAGAAATAGAATTCAAGGAGGTTAAAAATATGAAAATAAGAGCCTTGCTGGTCGATGATGAATCCCCGGCCCGTAAAGAACTGCGTTATCTCTTAAAATCATTTGAAGACGTGCTAATTGTCGGGGAAGCAGAAAATGCGCTTGAGGCCATGGAACTGATTGACAGTGTCGACTATTCCGTTATTTTTCTCGATATTAATATGCCCGGCTTAAACGGCATTGAACTTGCCAGGAAGCTTTCCCAGAGTCCGAAACAACCAGCGGTGATTTTTACGACCGCCCATGAAGAATTTGCTTTTGATGCGTTCAGTGTTCATGCTTACGATTATCTTCTCAAGCCGATTCATCCGAAGCGGCTGGAAGAAGCCTTAAATACGGTAAGAAAGCGTAGAACGCCTGCTCCCTCTCAACCTAAAGCTGAACCGGTCAAGGAGGATATCCCCGAATTCAAACCCCTTGAAGTGATTGCAGCTGAGTATAACGGAAAAACCATTCTGATCCGGCCGGAAGAAATTATCTATATTTCCACAGATAAGGATAATGTTTATGTCAAAACAGAAGCTGAATTCTACCTGACCCGTTATACGCTGCGGGATTTGGAATCCAGACTTGATCCAAAAACTTTTTTCAGAACCCACCGCTGCTATCTGGTTAATATAAAAAAAATGAGGGAACTTGTCCCTTACTTTAATGGTACGTATACTGTAATCGTGCAGGACAAAGACAAAAGCGAAGTCCCAGTCAGCCGCACTCAGGCCCGCCGACTCAAAGAGATCCTTGGGATATAGTACCCTGTTAACCCTAATCTATATTTATTGACGGTAATGCTGTATTGCGAAAATTGCTCGCCCCTAGAAAAAACGCTCCAGAAAAAAGCCGATTTCTTTGCCCTGATAGGTCGGCTTTTTTTGTTTGGCTGCTGTATTCAGCGGCACAGCAGGCTTACCGTCAACAGGAAGTGATGTGGATTCCTCGACATTAACAAAGCATAAAGGCGGGAACAAAACACACCACCAATTAGCCCCTTCAGCATTTCCTATCTTAATCTCAACCGCTTCGTAGTCTCCTGCTGGGAGTACAATATTGCCGTAAGATTTTGTCGGGAAAGCAAATACACCATACTCAAGGGTCACCGGATAAGTTTTTCCCCATTCTTTGACCACCCTCCTGGAAATCTCCAGCAACTGGTCTTCCATGCTCAGAAGGATTTCTCTGGATTCGGCCAGGGATTGTGATTCAGCCAGGTTTGGGGAAGCAGCCTTCAAGACTTCATCCCTCACCGCATATTTCAGGAGCTGATCCTGTTCATTGTCCGAATTCGCAATAACATGAAAGCGAATGAGACTTGTACTGTCATACGCTTCTGTTTCAGCACTGTTTGCTGACCGGCCGCAGGGATTAATCACCAAGAAACTAAAACACAAGACCAGACAGACAATTAACTTTATTATGCTTTTATTCACAAATTCTAACATTTAATTTTCCTCTCCCGTACCTTTTAAATTCTAATATACAAACCTTCTTTATATGGTTATTTTTACCATTGAAGAAGTTTTTTATTCAGCGCGTCTCAGAAGTTTTTTGGCAGTACGAATATTTATTGAAGTCTGAAAATAAGATTCATAAGGCCCTGTCAAATTTGCTGACAATCTGCCGAAAGAATCGGGTGAAAAAATGCTCCTGGACTTCCAGTCTCCGCTGTATCTGCTGTACATCAGTACAATTGCCGGGCTGGCCACAACAGCCGGCTGTCTGATTGTGCTTTTCCTAGGAGACCCTCCAGATTGGCTTCTGGCCGTGCTGCTGTCCGCGGCAGGAGGCGTCATGTTTGCTGTAGTCGCCTTTGATCTTTTGCCGCTGGCTGCATCCTTCAAACAACCGGAACTGCTTTTGGGCGGGACTTTGGCTGGTATAATACTGATGTCATCTGCTGACAGACTGCTCAAAGCAAGAAATCGTCAGCTTCCCAATCACAGATACAGCCGTCTGAAACGGATGGGTATCCTGATTGCCTCCGGCATAGCACTTCATGATATACCTGAAGGAATGGCTATTGCTGCGGGGCACGAATCCGCCGGTCAAATGGGTACCTTCATCGCGCTTGGCATTGCTTTGCATAACCTGCCTGAAGGAATGGCCACTGCTACACCTCTGGTAATGGCCGGGATCAGGAAACCGAAGATTCTGGCGCTGACTCTCCTGATTGCACTATTTACTCCGCTGGGTGCCTTGCTCGGCAGGATGGCCATGGAACTTGTCCATACCTCACTCTGTTTTTTTGTGGCCCTGGCCGCTGGGGCAATGGTGTTTCTCGTTCTGGCTGAATTATGGCCGCTGTCCCGGGAAGACCACCCGGTCTGGGCCTTTATTGGAGGACTGGGCGGATTTATTTTCTTTGGATTTATCTCCGTCTTCTTACCCCATTGATGTCGCCGTTTCTTGTCCTCCATGGCACCGCGGCATTTGTCCATCCATGAACTTGCCGCTCCTTGCCCTCCATGGCACCGCGGCATTTGTCCATCCATGGACGTCAAAAAAAAAACAGCCCGAAGGCTGTCTCACACTTTTATCAATATGCTAAATATTACTGCAGGACTGTGGCGGCATACTCACCCATGGCCTGATAGCCATCCTTATTCGGATATCTCCCGTCATCGGAATATTTTCTGAGGATCTCTTCCCCGTCACCAAACAGTACTCTTTTAAAATCAAGTGTCGTAATCTTTTGCTCCTGTGCATAAGCTGTTTCCCATTCCCTGTATTGTTTATAGAGCTCATCCGTGTCAGGGAAAGGAACCGGCAGCACCAGGACAGGCTTGATTTGATTAGCCGTGGCTTTTTCGACCATGGCTTTGATATTGTTTTGGTATTCTTCCAATGGGATTCCGCGGATCGCATCTCCAACGCCGGCAAAAATAATGACTGTGCCCGGTTTCTCAGCAATTACATCCTCTTCAAAACGTTCCAACAGGCTGGATGCATTCTGATAAGTCTGACCCGCATTGACCACTTCCACTTTTAGGACATCCGCAAGATGCTGCGGCCAGGAATTAATTGGCTCACCCGGGTAACCGTATGTAAATGAATCACCTAGACACACCATTTTGGTATTGACAGTCGTACCGCTGCCATTCAAAACAGCATCACCGTCGGTATTGCCGGCTTCATTTTCTGCACCGCCCCCATTACTTGCTCCGCCGTTCTGGACTGTCGAGCTGCCACTGGCGGACTGTTCCGGTGTTCCTCCGTTCCAAACATTTACATACCCAAAGACCAATACAATAACAGCCATCAATACGGAAAGCTGAATAACCCTAATTTCCAAACGGTAAGTGCGCAATGTTCATTCCTCCTCATCGCAATATTTTTCTACATATTTCCCTTAAATCCTTCCCGAATAAAACTTTTTTCGTTCTTCGTTTCCTGTCGGTTACGGTTTGTTTGTATTTTAAGGCACTCCGGCATTTTGAACTGCATAACCTGATACATAAGGAGGTGCCTGATTCATATGGAATACATTGTTAAAGCACGTGAACTTGGTGAAGCGCTTCTGCAAACACCGGAAGTACAAAGGCTGAAAGAAGCAGAAGCCGAAATTCAAAACGACCCTGAAGCTGCCAAAGCTTTTGCGGCATATCAGGATAAAGAACGTCAAATCCTGACCGCGCAAATGTTCAGCAAAGTGATATCTGAAAAGGATACCTTAGCGCTCATCGACTTAAAAATGCGCCTGATCAAACTATATCCTTCCATCCGAAGCTTCTTCTCCATCCAGCAGGATCTTGAGAAAATAATGGCAACTGTGAACCTGACGATCACAACCACGATTTACGGTATGCCCAGTGCCGAACAACTGCCTTTCCCCAAAGAAATCCAAAATCTTGCCCAGCAGCTTCTGGATACGATCGGTGGCGACAAAAACGGCCCTGCCATGACGATCCCGGAAGGCTTTCAAATCCCTGAAGGGCTCAATGTCTCCGAACTGCTAAGCCGGTTAAACCCCAAGAGCAAATAAATTACGTCTTATTCTGCCGTTTGTCTTTTCTTATTATAAGGGATAGGAGATTTTTCAATGATGTTTTTGAATAGCTACCCATATCCGAATAATCAATACTTTGGAAGTCCTTCCTCTGCAGAAATGCTCCCGCCCTTAACACCTATCCCTTTAACGTTTGCCCTTTTTCTGACTGACAGTTTGTTTCCGCAAAATAGCTACAGCCCCGCCGGAGCGTTGCTGATACCGTTAAAAATATTAAATATCCCCCTCAGTTACCTGATTGTTATTGCACTTGGACTCGCAACTTCTCTGCTGGCAAAGTGGTCTTCTGCTTTCTCAGGAATTTCTGCTCTCAGTCAATATCAGCAGGCTTATCCGGATATCAGGCTATTCCTTGATGGCCTGCCATCATCTTCCCAGACAAATGCTGCCGGAGCAGGTGGTAATGACACAGGAAATCAGCAGGAACCCGAAACTCCGTTGGAACCAAGAGGTTTGGCGTTTAATTTGATTTTGATTACCCCTTACTCCGGAGTGCCTCAAAGTACCGGCACCAAATTTGTATTGATTTATGGCATTGAAATGTTTGAAATTAAGAAACTCCCGAAAACTATTATCCCCTTGCTTATCTTATTTATTTACTTCCTTCTCTACCCGAAATACAAAAATGATCCGGGCAATACTGAATAATTAAAAGGGGGCCAATGCAAAAAATGTCTGCCGTATTCCATCACCGCAGTCAAATTTATCAGAACACCGCTCCTGCCAAATCTTTGACTGGGGAAAAAATAATAGAGGCAGCGGTCCCTTTTTATATCTCCCTCCTGATCTCCAACGCACTCCATCCAAGTAACAACAGTCCAGTCGGCACCCTTATCATCCCGCTGACCAAAATCATGATTCCGCATGGGTATTTTATTATTATCGGTCTGGAACTTGCAACGGCCCTATTTTATAAATGGTCCGCTGTTCCGCTTTCAGCCCGAATATTCTTTCCGGGAGGATACGGTCAGTCCCTGCCGGACATCAGCGCTTTAAGGGAGGACAGAACACTTCGGCTCAAGGTGACTCAGACGCCGCTGATCCCAAAGGAAGGAATGACAATTAATGCCTCTTTGAGTGTCCCTTTTACGCCTGTGCAAAGCCGTGCTTCCACCTTATATGCTTTTAAGCTCAAATCCATCGACAATATTCCGGGATTCGTGGTACCGCTGACTTGCCTTATCCTCTATGGCCTTCTGACCATTTTTGGCAGGACTGACACGGCGAATACGGTAAACGGCAGTTAATCATTAAAACGCACCTGACCTTTACGGTCACGTGCGTCTTATCAGGTTTTGTTAATACTTATTTTTCCGGACCCCGGCAAAAATGAACTTTGCTGCCCGTTAGGATTCCTTCGGCTCGTCAGACGATACTTGCTGTATCGGCTGGCTCTTGGGTTGTTCTGTGACCTGAGCGGCCGGCTGAAATTCCATAGGTTGAACCGGCGCCGGAGACGCTGGCGCTTGCATCATCGGACTTTGCATACCTGAAACTTGTGAAGCAGGATTCTGCCCATAAACCGGTCCCTGCTGATATCCGCCCTGGGGCATATACGGTCGGTCATATCTTTGCCTGTTTGGCTGCATCTGCGTTCCCCATTGCGGATAACCCTGCTGCGGATAAGCACGTTGCTGAGCGGCATACTGCGGATACTGCTGCTGTGAGTTCCGAAGATACTGAGGATTCTGCGAATAATTGGGATATTGCTGATTCTGAGGCTGCTGCGAATATTGCGGAATCTGGGACTGTTGATTCTGATTGATCTCATCTTTGCTGCCAAACCTGCTGCCGACAAAGCCTCTCACCTTTCCCCACATATTGCTGCCGGCTTTTTTGACCGGTCCCAGCCCAGGGAAAAAGCCTTCTTTGACTTTCATGACAATAGGACCCTGCGGGGACTGCATGATGGACTGCGGGCTCTCCAGTGAAATGACAACTTTGTCATAATGTACGAGCGGCACGGGACTTCTGAAATTAGCCTGATACATTCCATTGCCGGCTGGTCTTAGCGTTCCGGCATAAAATCCGTTTTTTCCCTTGCCGTCAACCAGATAAGCCGCATAAACTGCCGGAGCATAAGGACTAAATGTATGGGCGGGCGGCAGGTGCGCAATGACCGAAAAATTGTTATCCATTCCGATCGTCGCCATTCCGTTTCCGCTAAAGCCTTCCGAAGCGACCAAATTGAGCTGTCTCGGCGTCATACCCATCGATTCTCCGGGCATACCCCCCATACCCTGGGGAAAGATTCCTAACCCTTTGTTATGTCCGAACATCTTTTAACCTCCTCGTATGTTTACAAATTGCGCTGTGTTGTGCTATGTCATAATATGAAAAGCAGGCTGCAGCTGTGACAGCGTGAAGCTTACTAAACTTTTTATATATAAGACCATTTTGTTAGAGCAAGTCTGGAGACCGCAGTTCTGCTTTCGGCCGTTATGTCCTCCTTGACACAAAAGGCCGCGCTACGCAATCCATGCTCCGCTCACAGTGGAACTGTGGCCCCCAGACTTATCACAGGGTTATTTAAGCGTTCTTCACGTCAGAAGGCAGCTGCAGACAAATCTTTTGATTCGCTTCAGCTGCCTTCCTTTGAGGAAAGAACCCTAAGTCTTATAGCTTTCATATACCCTTATTTAATCTTATTAACCATATATCTTCCTGTGTTAGACACAGAAATTATGGTTTCCGATGTTCTTTACCACACTGCGGGTTTTGATCCAATTGTCGGTCGCTGTCTGCGGATTGTAATAGAAGAGAGCGCCCTTACTTGGATCCTGCCCCTCAAGTGCTGCCAACGCAGCCTGATAGGCCTCATCTCCCGGTGTCAGTTCAATCTGCCTGTCAAGGACTGCAGAAAACTGTCCCGGCTGGTAAATGACTTCCCGGATCGTATCCGGGAACTTCGGGCTTTCCACCCTGTTCAAAACTACTGCCCCTACGGCAACCTGACCTTCAAAGCTTTCTCCACGGGCTTCCGCATAAATGATTTTTGCTAAAAGCATCACATCTTCCTGATCGTAAACGGTTCGACTGCTGCGGGAAATATCCGAACTAACCCGTTCAGGCTCCCGGACTGAATCCACCGAATTAGTCAAATCTGCTGAATCAGCCGGTTCGGCCATTTTAGCCGCCTCAATCACCGTATCTGATCCTTTGTCTGCGGTAATAACAGCCTTCTTTTCCAAAGGCAGCTGTTCGATCACGAAAGAAATCTGACTTTCCGGCTGCCCGGAGAATTTGTCCAAAAGAATCCGGAAAATACGATTCTCATTCGCTTTCGTCAGGATAATGTTTCTGGCATCTGACATGACATTCTCAAGGACAGTCTGTTGGATTTCCAATACCCTGGAATAGAGCAGTTCCTTTGATTTTTCAGGTATGGCATATACAGTCTGGGCAGTAGCACTCAGGATAATCGCCGTGGTCAGCATCACTGCCAAACCTTTACGGCATCGTCGGTCTTCCAAAAAAAATCACCTCTTGGGATTAATCTATTTCTATTCTTTCCCATAAAAGGTGATTTTTATACGTTATTTGTTATAAGAATCACAAAGAAAAGTTATCTGGCCGTTGTGGCTGGCGCTACACCCCCGGTAATTGCCTGGCCCTTAGCATCCTTGATTGTAGGATGAATCACCAGCCAATACCCGGTATCGGCCTGAAGTTTCGTTGCCGGTTTCACAGTCATACGCTGCTGATCGACAAACGTGTATGCGCACTTGATTCTTTCTCCTGTCGCAGTATTGATCAGCTCAATGCCGTCTACTGTTACGGAATTCCAGTCTATATCCCGGTTAAAGCTCACGTTGAATACCTTGTCAAGTGGGATATTTTTGAGATCTCCGGCCTTTTCATATCCCGGGTAGTAGATCTGCCAGCGGTCCTGGAGAACCTCTTCGGGAAATGGCTCCCAACCGTTGGGGCCTCCGAGTTTAAGTGTTGTGGTTACATAAGCTGAATCCAGGATTTTCTTGCCAAGTACCCAATTTTCGGTTTGACGAAGCTCTTTTACCGAAAGCGGATAAAGATAAGGGCCCGCCTCCAGCTGGATATACCCTGATTTATCTTGTGATTTATCTCCTGCGTTATCTGCTGAGTTGTCTCCTGTGCCATTCACTTTCTCATCAGCCTTATAGTGTTTAAGCATCAAAACAGCCGTACTCAGCTCATTAACACCGGTTAAATCCAGATGAGGCTTGATTCCGATCTCATCAATCGGGTTATAGTACGGAGAGAAAAACCTGTAAACGGACATTTTCAAATAGTCTCCGTTGCTTAATGGGATCAAAGCCTTAACCCGGCCTGAACCGTAGGTCGTTTCCCCGATGACGGTCGCCTTGCCATAGTCCTTCAGCGCGGCCGATGTAATCTCAGAAGCGCTTGCCGTGTACCCATTGATCAGCAAGACAATCGGCCCTTCCAACGTGGAATCCTGCTTGACGGCTATATCGACAATACCCAGGTTCCCCCTTGCCTTCATGATATACGCGCTTTTATCCCCGATAAAATAACCCAACAGCTCCATTGCCGCTTTTGTATACCCTCCGGAGTTATTACGCAGGTCAATAATCCAGCAGTCTACGCCTTTTTCCTGCAGGGCCAGGGCCTGCTTGCCAAACTGCGTCGCAACATCCTCGCCAAAGGAATTAACTGCGATATAACCAATATGCCCTTCCAGCACCCGGCCTTCAGCCAGCGGCATCACAATCTTCATCCGTACGACAGTGAAGCTTAGGATTTGAGCGTTTCTTTTGACTTTTACCCGAACTTTGGTTCCCTCCGGCCCCCGAAGTTTGCCGGCGCAATATTCCGAGGTTTTTCCCGCCAGGGAATAACTATCTGCTTCAAGGATAATATCCCCTTGTTTGATTCCTGCCTTATCAGCCCCATAACCTTGAATGACCCGGGTAACCTTAACCCCCTGCTGTACCATTTCCAGTTCTATCCCGATTCCGGAAAAGGACATATTCAGTGAACTGATCATATCATCATATTCGGCCGCGGTCATATACTCGGTGTATTTATCACCCAACCTTTGAAGCATTTTTTCGATCGTCGGCGCGTTCAGTACCTCATCCGGAACAACATCGACATATTGCTCCTGCAGGATTGTTCTGACTTCATCCAGGGCATCGTTTTCCGTGCCATAAGCCTGCAGCGGAAGTCCCAAACCCAGACAGAATATCAGAAGCACTGTCATCAAAAACCTTAGACTTTTACCAAATTTCACGTTCTTTTTTCCCTCCTGTATGATTTGCCGGTCTGGCCTAAATTCAATAATCTTGCATGTTCAAGCTTTGTTCAAGCTTTGTTCAAGCTTTGTTCAAGCTTTGTTCAAGCTTTGTTCAAGCTTTGTTCAAGCTTTGTTCAAGCTTCGTTTAAGTTTTGTTCAAAATTTTTTATCTAGCAGTAATTCGACGAAAACGGGCATTCCCCTTTCCGTTTCATGATTATTTGTCATGTACTTCCCAGACTTTGATTGCATATTCAAGGCTTTTCCGATAATATTATCTAAACAGGACTATTTT